>Ga0172375_10000025_pt1 | contig 202087 bp, 170 predicted proteins | sample LakKiv1m_FD_114537 | JGI IMG/M metagenome (GOLD analysis project Ga0172375, IMG submission 114537) | Freshwater microbial communities from Kabuno Bay, South-Kivu, Congo - kab_092012_11.1m | ecosystem: Environmental > Aquatic > Freshwater > Lake | place: Democratic Republic of the Congo... | reverse complement strand
ATCATTTCTGCCGGTCACTTGGAGTACTCCGGGAAATGCCGAAGGATGGACGAGTTTAAACGCTGTAGGTACTGTTGCTGAAAGCGGCGGTGCCCTGAACATGAACTTCGCCGCTGCAGGTCCAGGCCCGGTACAGCTTGACGCGATGGTTGCCAACAATGTTGAGGGTTTTAATGGTAACTATGGCGCTTATGCCAACCTTTCGGTTTCATTTAATTTCCAGGGATATTTATCTTCTGCGCAATCGCTCTACTTTGTGTCAACAGTAGGCACCGGATCAACCTGGGCATATGACCTAAATGTTCCGGATTCGGGCTTGCATAATTATTCGTTCAGCTTAAGCGATCCCACAGGCTGGACTGAAGTGATAGGAACTGAGTCATTCTCTAGTGCTTTGACTATGGTGAACCTCATAGGCATTACAGTCCAGCATGTGACTACGGGAAGTCCCTTCAATTACTATTTGGACGATTGGCAGTACGGATCCGGCAGTCCGGTTCCCGAACCCGGCTCAATAGCTCTTCTGTTCTCAGCTCTTGGTTCCATTGGAATGGCCTACAGATCTCGGCGCAAAAAGAGCCAGTCAGTGCCAAACCAAGCGTGATGAATTTGTTTTCCATGCCATCAAGCAACCGCGCAAAGCAGACCGTCTTATGGATTTTCATAGTGTCTGCCGCTGTTTGGCTTTTCCTAAATTTCAAGAGTCTTTCAGCGGGAGATGACGGGGTAATCAGGGTCATACTTGGGATAGTACTGGCTTGTGTTGTGATATTTCGTGCCAAGGAGGAGACCCCATCCCTGGCACTTCCTTCAAGACCCCTGTTGATTCGTGGGCTGGTTGGCGCAGTCATGCACATTCTGGGGTTGGTGTTCGATGTGCACCAGTTTCAATGGCTGGGTTTTATCCTGCTTTTCAGTGCCGGTGTGAGTTGGTCGATAAACCCGGTTTATGTTCCAGATCTGAACCGCGGACTCTTCCTGGTTTACTGGGTGCATCCCCTGCCCGGCGCCATATTCGGCCCCATGCAGGTTTTTCTCCAGCAGGTATCCATCCATGGCGCCGAGTGGCTCCTGCACTGTGTAAATTCTGCCGCATGGGCTGATGGAATGGTACTGTTGTCAGGGACCGGTGTTTTTGAAGTTCCAGCTGCCTGCGGAGGGATGCTGACACTGGTGACTGTCCTGATGTGCGTTGCCGGGGCAGCCTTCCTGTTCCGGTTATCTTTGCTGTCTTCTATCTTCTTTTGTTTTCTCGGATTGTTGCAGGTTGTTGCCCTCAACATTATCCGCATTACCATTATGGTACGCGCTTCGGCATCTTTTCAACTGTCATCTAATTTCCTGCACGATACCGCTGGAATCTTCCTTCTCCTGTCGGTTGTTCTTATAAATCTGGAGATTCTCTGGTGGAGTAATTCCGGCAAGCCGGATAAACAAGGTTCGGAAAAGTCCGGCGGCGATGCACTCCTCGGGACTATTATCCGGATGGTGTTTGCGGCAATAGCCGCCATAATCCTGATTGTGATTGTCCTGGTTGGCATAAACAAACGTAACCCCGAACACTGGTCAGCCATGGTGGCCAGGGTTGCCGAGAGTATCGAGCACAAGGATCCTGCGTCGGCTGAACGTGCAATGCAGGCGGTCTTGAAACGCTGCCCCGACAATGTCGAATACAGGATACAGTATGCCCGCTGCCTGCTGGTCCGCCAGAAATACAAAGAGGCAATCGAGGTGCTTGATGCCGTACCTGCCGGTAAAAGCGATGACAATGTGAATATCCTCAGGGTCCTTGCCCTCTCCGGGGCCGGCCGCTCGCAGGAATCGATGAAGCTGATAGATGAGTATGTGACTTCCAAAATGAATCCGGCTATCGCAATGATAGTTGCAGGACATTTTGCCAGGCAGGACAAGCCCGATAAATGCTCTTCCTGCCTGTTGATAGCTGCACAGAGCAAGATCCTGCTGCCGAATGTGCGGAGGATGTATCCATATCTTGCCAGCCGGGGGAAATGGGATGCCATTTTCGCGACCGACAGGCCCGTGCCGTACGATGACGAAAACCAGCTTCTTGCCGCACTAAGGGCTCGCGTGATGATAGGAGTCCTCGGAGATGCGTCAGACCTTCTGAGGCGGAACCGTTCGCTCTGGGAGGGTAAACCCGCCTTCCTGCCGGTTCTTGCACACATTGCGATCCAGGTCTCCTCTGATAAGTGGCGTGAAGATTTTGAGAAATGTTTCAAGGCATCCCTGCCAGGCTTGTCGGCAGATGATACGATTTCATACGTCGAAGCCTGCTTCTGCATGGACCGGCCAGACCTGGCTTCTACCGGATGCAGCCGGCTTAACGAGATAACACCAGGTCATCCGATGATTAATCTCATGATGGCAAAATATACTCGCCAGCTTGTTGAATATCGAAACAGGCTTATTGCCGAGGCTGAAGAAAGCTCGACCAACGACGTTGTCATTGTTCCTGACCTGGGTTTCCTCGGTCAGCGTATACCCAAAACTCTGACTTTAAAATCAGCCGACATCTCACAGTTCGCACGTACCAATATCAAAGTCTGTATAATGCGATGCAATGATCTAATCGCGAAGGGCCAGTCATCACAGCACCTGCTGATTGTCAAGGCGGACGCCCTGGACCTTGATAACCAGCCCGAAGCAGCCCTGGCTGTTCTTGATGAGATCAAGAACGCCGGGAAGGAAGGCGGCATGTTGATAACCCTCCGGCGCGCCCGTATTCTCTATGCCAAAGGCAGGATTCATGAAGCCTACGAGGTGCTCAGGAAGGATTCACTGCAGAGCCTGGTCTGGACCGATGCTGTAATTGCCTTGAAGGTACAGATGCTTCAGCGTCTTGGTCTTGATTTCGCGGCGCTTTACGAGGCTACATCGGGACTTGCTAAATACCCGGTCTCTTCAACCCTCAGCTCCATGTGTGCAATGCTATGGGATGTACACGGTTACACCGATGAAGCACTTTTTATCATGAAACAGCAGCGGCCTCCTGTGTCCTCCGGTTTTGTTGCCTATCTTCTAGAACGAACTGGCCGCGGCAGTGAGGGGCAGGCAATGAGATCTTCGCTTGGTATGCCCAAAGCCGTTAAGACGCCGCCAAGTTTTGTACATCTCGCCCCGGCGGAAAGAGCCGTTACGTGGATATCGTTGTCAAAGACCAATTCAGGCAGCCTTGTTTCTCCTCTGCCGTCCATGCCGGGCGACGAGAAAATCAGTCCATTCATTTCAGGTCTGCACTCTGCCGAAGTCGCGTGGAACCGGCAACCCGATTCTTCAAAGGGTCTCAACCTCGTGGTATGGGAGAACTGCGGGAGGGATACTCTGGAAAAAGCGACAGCACTTCACAGGCTGGCGCTGCTGTTGGCCGGAAGAAATGATCTTACAGGCGCGATTGCTGCCATGGACAGGGCGCTTGTCCTGCTGCCTGATTCTGCAATGTTATGGAGAATGACAGTGTCCCTGTCAGCCGGGGACATAAACAGGATAAAGAAAGCCCGGAAGATACTTCCTGATGATCCTGAACTCTGGCTCGCCGGTATCGTTTCACAGGTGCGATCATCATGCAGTGAAGACGTGCTAATGAAAGAGCTTAACGATGCGACCTCTTCTGCCCGTTACCCTGTCGAGACACTGCTCCGCGCGGGTGACTACCTGTTTCGCACGGGAAGACTTAAGTCCGCCACTGCTGTGAGCCGCTCTGCCCTGCAGAGAGACAAAAGTCTTGCATCTGCTTACGCGCTGAATATGTGCTGCGCACTGGCGTCAGGCGACGATATGAGTGCTTTGAAGTATGCCATGACCGCAAGGGAGTCCCTTCCCTCCGAAGCGGTTTTCCTGAAGAATATCGCAAGACTTAAAATGAAACTTGCGCAGAATGACGCCGTGCTGGTGGATTGTCTCACGCAGCTTGTATCACGTTTTCCTGCCGAACGTGAATGGAGGGAACGGCTGGGCATTGTATTCTTTGAGGCTGGCAATATGGATGCCGCATTCAAGGTTTTTGCCCCCCAGATGAGCGGATCCATTACCAATCTCCAGCCGGGTATCTGCATACTGATGGCCGAAGCAGCGCGGCAGGCAAACCACGCTGACGTTGCCGTCAATATCCTCCGCCAGGCATATAAAATATATCCGGAAAACACGGTCATCCTGAACAACCTTGTTTATTCACTGGCATCCTCCACGGAGACTGTTCCCGAGGCTGGCCGGCTTCTTCCTTCTCTTCTTGAAAGAAAGGATATCAATGCTTCCGCATACGATTCGGCTGTATTTGTGAGTTTCCGCCTGCATCAGCCCGACAAGGCAAATCAGTACCTTAAAGAAGCTTTGAAAATGCTGGATCCTGCCAGGGATAAGAAGTGGTACGAGTACGCGGTCAACGCTGCAGAAATTGCGATGAGCGAAGGGATGACCAATGACGTCAGGAGAATCCTCGAGACCATTCAGAATGCACCGCGCCAGGAAATGGTCCCATCCGCCCGCATCAGGAAAATCGAAGACCAGTTGGAATAGTAACTGTATTACTTTACTGCTTTTTCAGCCTGGCGGAAGTGATTTTCGGTCATTATTCCTACCTGCTTTCCGTCAGTATCAAACAGACATGCCCTTACAGATGTGGTCTTCTCAATGGTGACCGGTGCAGTATATGCCGGAGATTGGGCCGTTGGTTCCTTGCCGTCGAGCGTGTAACGGATTGTCCCGGGTACATCGGCAGTCATTGTCAGTGTCATGGATTTGTCGAATATCCTGTCTTCCGCGTTCGAGAGTCCCTCGCATTTGAAGTGAATGGCGTGAATAAGCTTCTCCAGGATCGCATCGGTCGCGGCAAACCTGATTTTGAAGGTATCGTACGACTGATCTGCTTCAGGGTTCCAGATTCGTTCTGCCATGGCCGGCAGGCGACCGCGAAGACTGGCTATTTCCAGTTCCTGCGGCTGTTCCCAGGCGCACATCTGTGATCCAATTACCAGCGGACATTTATCAACGATTATCCCCTTGTCTTCCGCCTTGGCTCCGAATGGCTTGAACTGGTAAAGGTTCCAGTTGAAGATTTCCAACTGCGGACGGACCGTCTTGTTAACGACATAAAGAGGCGTCCATGACGCGTTGACAACTTGGTATCCATCCGCTACAAGATCATTGGGCCGGTAGAAACGGACCTCGTATTCCATCACGATGATATCCTTGGGGATTTTTACAGGCGAATTAGGCTCGCGTCCAAATCCCTCCCACACAATCATCTTCTTTCCATTCTTCTTGACGATCTCGTTCATCTGCACCACGAACCAGCGGTAAAGCTCGTGGTGGTTCGCCAGGCCAAGCTTCTTCTCGAGGGCCTGGAAATGCTCGTTCTGGTCGGCAAAAGCGAAATCCGCCTCGTCGCCGCCGATGTGGAAGTACGGTGTGGACTTGAAGACCTGGCACATTTCGCCGACAATAGTTTCGACAGCCTTCATTACCTCGGGCTTGGGATAGTTGATGGAGGCATGATGCTCATACGGCTTGGTGCCTTTGATCTTGAACAGGTCGGGCATTGCCCTGTTAACCTCGCCTGAGTGGCCAGGAACCTCGTATTCGGGAATTATGGTCACGTTCCGTGCATCGGCATAGGCCACAAGCTCATTGAGCTCATCAAGGCTGTAGGGCTTGGTGCCGTGATCATTCTTTGAACTGATTTCAGGGTAGGCTTTTGACGGGAACATGAACAGCGGGTCGTCGGTCAGGTGAAGCTGGAGATATCGCACCTTGTAAAGACGGCACATCTTGATGATTTGCTTCAAGTTGTCGATCGAGTGGTACCTTCGTGCCACATCGATCATCAGGCTGCGGAACTCAGTCGCCGGCTTGTCCTCAATCTTCAAACGAGGCAAGGAAACCGCTTCCTTGTCTATATTAATTGACTGCAGAAGGGTCACTGTTCCAAGCGCAACAGCACCGTAAGTTCCGCCTTCAACCATGGCCCTGTCGGATATGTCGAGAGTATAGGCTTCGCCGGTCAGTTTCTGGTTGAGCGCAAGAGCGATATCGCCCCTGCCCGCCTTTCCCTTTTTGACGGGCAGTATCCGGCCTGTAACAGATTTTATCTCGTCTGCAAGGACGACTGCGAGCGGTTCAAGCTTCGCGTCTGAATAAAGCACGCATGACCGCTTTGTCAACGTAAGCGTTCCTGATGCCTTAAAGTTGCTCTGCGGCCATGGGACAAGTGATGGATATGACGGCTCGCCCGTACCTGCGAGTACCTGCCCGGCAATCAGGTTTAGAAACAATATGCAGATTCCAGCGTTACATTTGTTCATTCCAGCCTCTTTCTACTGGCCCTTGTTGCCGGTCCAGACCTGTTCATCACAAACAACATCAGTAGTCCGCTGGCAACGATCGAAAAGATCATTAACACTTTAAAGTCTAGCACCCGCTCATTCTCAAGGGAATAGCAGGGCTGATCGTTCTTTTAACAGATTTGACTGCAGCGAAGCTCCTTGCGACACGACCTTCCGAACTCATGACAGCAGGAACCGGATGCAGTCATTACTGTTAAATAATCAGTTATTCCTGCTATTCCTGTACGCAGAGATTCTGATATGCTTTTAAAGAATAACAAGTATTGAGTTTAGTTGCCTCACGAAAGGAAACAATTAATGCATCTGCAACTCATTGATTGGCTTATTGTAGCTTTTTCCCTCGGCATTTGCTTTGTCCCGGCATTGTTCTTCGGGAAACGTGCGGGCAAGAACACATCCGAATTCTTTGCCTCCGGACGTTCTGTTCCGTGGTGGCTTGCTGGCCTTTCAATGGTTGCAACGACTTTCAGCAGTGATACACCCAACTGGGTCACCCAGCAGGTGCGCCAGTACGGTGTAGCTGGTAACTGGCAGTGGTGGGCGTTTGTACTTACAGGCGTGTCCACGGTCTTCTTCTTTGCGCGGCTGTGGCGCCGATCAGGAGTCATGACAGACCTTGAATTCTACGAACTGCGCTACTCAGGGAAAGCCGCCTCCGTGGTTCGTGGATTCCGGGCTGTGTATCTTGGCCTGTTCTTCAACTGTTTCATCATGGGAATGGTGACCCTGGCCGCCTGCAAGATTGCCAATATCCTTTTCGGCCTTCCGCCCTGGCAAACGATTCTTTTCTGCGGCCTGATCAATGTCCTGTTTGCGGCGCACTCCGGTCTCTGGGGAGTGCTGGTCATCGACATGGTGCAGTTTTTCATCAAGATGACGGCCGTCATTGCGGCCGCATATTTCTCGCTGAAAGAAGTTGCCAGGATGTCGGGGGTTGGTGATGGCGCACTGGCCGGTCTCCACAAGCTGGTGGAGAAACTCGGCACACAGCAGGTAGTTTTTTCTAACAATACTCCTGTGATGTCAACGATTGACGGACACGGTCAGCCAATCCTGGACATCATGCCTAATTTCTCAATGGGAGAACTGGCGCTGATGATTTTCATCGTGCCCATAGCCATTGGCTGGTGGGCCAACTGGTATCCGGGTGCCGAACCAGGAGGCGGCAGTTACATTGCCCAGCGCATGTTGGCTTCGAAGTCAGAAAAGGATTCCCTCGGCGGCACACTCTTCTTCAACCTTGCCCATTACGTCCTGAGGCCATGGCCATGGATTATCACCGCGCTATGCTCTATCATCATCTTTCCTGAACTGAAGGATATCCAGGCCGCGTTCCCCGGAGCCGATCCTAATTTGATCGGCCATGACAGCGCATTTCCAGCCATGCTCAAGTTCCTGCCTGTTGGATTTGTAGGGCTGATGGTCGGCGGCCTCATCGCGGCCAACTCATCGACAATCCTGACTCATCTAAACTGGGGTTCATCATACCTGGTTCATGACTTTTACCGGAGATTCATGGCCAGGAATGCAAGTGAACATCACTATGTGACTGTGGGGCGCATCTGCACAGTGATGCTTTACATTGTGGCTGCTCTGATCAGCACGATTCTCACCTCGGCGCAGGATGGCTTTGAAGTGCTTATTTCCATTGGGGCCGGCACCGGCCTGCTGTACCTTCTCCGCTGGTTCTGGTGGCGGATCAATGCCTGGTGCGAAGTTGTCGCAATGATTAGTTCCTTCACTATCTCGGTTGTATTCCTGATTCTGAAGAAAACAGGCCATCCCCTGCCCTTTGCGCAATCGGTATTGTACTCGGTGGGCTTTACCACCATCTGCTGGATGATTACGGCCTTCGTGAGCTCCCAGACAAGCATGGAGACGCTGATAGCTTTCTACAAGAAGGTACATCCCGCAGGACCTGGCTGGACAAAGATACGTTTGGAAGCCGGCGTGAGCGAGGCAGATGCTGCACTTCACGGCGACCACATGGGAATGGCGTTTACCGGCTGGATTTCAGGCTGCCTTGCGATCTGGTCATCTCTCTTCACAATCGGTAACTGCCTTTATGGCAGGGTGCAGAACGCAGTTCTGCTGGGTGTGTTATTCCTAGTCAGCGGTTCAATCCTGCTCTACGTGGTCAGTCACCTCTGGGACAAAAAGAAGAGCTGAAATAACAGTCACAGCACGTAACGTCTGACTGGGAGGATTATATTCCTTTCTTCGAACAGGCTTACAGCGCTTCGACAATCTCTATCATCTTTTCGTAATTTTCCAGTGCCTGTTTTGAGAGAATCCTTCCATAGGGAGAGGCAGAAGGCATTAACACAAATCCCCGCCCTTCCCCGCTTGTTCCTTCATCGATGGCCTTTTTCACCTTTTCGGCGAACAAATGTGAATGCAGCATTTCAATATCGCTCACTTCAAGGTTCCCGAATAACACCAGCTGCCTGCCGTATTTTCCTCGAACATATTTCAGTTCGACATCACCCTGCGGCGGCGGCTCTATGGGGTCAAGCGCCACAACACCGGTCGAGACGATGTCATCAAGTATGGCCAAGAGTTTGCCGTGGGAGTGAATACGCGCAAAGCCACCATGCCGGCGTATAGCATCAACCATAGGCTTGTCGTAGCGGACAACGTATTCCCTGAAAAGCGCCGGCGGCAGGTAAGGCGGTGCTGCATATTCAGGACCGTAAACCCGCCACAGGTGTCCCGGCAGGAGTTTCGACACGGCATCGGTCCCCGGCGCCAGGAGGGCCGAATATCGTTCCAGCAGCTTATGGAACAGCTCCGTCTCCGTCATGGCAATAACGGTGTAAGTTGCCATGTCAAACATCGAAGCCGCCAGGCAGAGCGGATCAGGGGTGTCTATCATGACAATCCCAGCATCGCCCAGTTCCTTTTCGGCCTTCAGCACGCTTTCAATATCAGGATTTCCATTAAGGTCTGTCTGCGGAATTTCGAGGAACAGTTTGAGATCATCGACATCCTTGAGCAGGTGTTCCTCTGTCCAGACCGTATTGACATCGGGATCACGGCGTGTCCGAGACGTCAGGGTCTTTGAACCTATGGTGATTGTCTTGACCGTGAACTGACTGCCGTCCTTGATGAATGTTTCAACTTTTGCCAGTTTTCCAGCCGGGTCAGGAAGGACCCCCTTGAACGTTGCTCCCCTCATGACAATCCTGTCGCTCTTCTGCCTTGTGAGATCTATCAGTGGTTTCCATGAGGGGTGCGAAAAGATGTTGAAAGGGTCGGGATCACCATGGTTTTCATCAATACCATTGAGCTCGTAGAAGCACACCGGTGGCCGGTCAACCGGTTCACCCCTGATAGTCGCCATTAATCTTTCACGCCTGTTCATTCTGAATATATATCCGCACAGTCAGAATCCGGACTCAATTTAATGGTGTTAATTATTAATGCTAGTATGGTTCATTTGAAATAGCGAGATCGACTGTTATTTTAACAAATCTGACTGACAGGTTTCCTGCTTCGGGCCGATATTTATGGAATTAAGAGATAGGGCGGTTTGGCTCAAACCGCCGGACAAGACGGCCCCTAACATTCGGGGCACCCTACCACCTGCAAAAAAGGTGCGACTAGCCAGACTCGCCGGGCCTTTCCCCCAGCCTTACTGCCCGGCAGGCGCAACATCCTTGTAGGATTGGCCCACACGTATTTCGTCTATGTCGTATGACCCCTTGCCGTACGGCTGCATGCCTATCAAATATTTGTCATCAGCCGGGTTGTCAAACTGGCGCGTTATGACGTTAGCTTCCTCGTCAACAGGCAGTTTCCCTGGTACCGGATTCACCCACATATGGATCAAATCGTTTCCCTTGTGGAAAATGTAACGTGCCACGATAAAATAAGGTTTGTTGGTCTCCATTATTCCGCCGCCTGCATCTGAGTAGACCGATATCCTGTTGCCCCACCCCTTGCCGATGCTGGTGCGGCCGATATTTGCCGTAATTCCGCCGACCTCCGATCTCTGGGCCTTTATCAAGAAGCTCGCCCAGACCTGCGTGCCATCCTTTCCATATTTATCAGACAATTCCCGGCTGATGGATGTATGCGGTGGCCTTCGCCTGTTGGTCTCATCAGAATCAGTTGATTCAACGTGCAGGGCACGTCCGCTGGTTTTTAGTCCGGGGTAAGTAAGGCCCTGGTTGATTACGGTCACTGGCGCGTTGAACTCCACCACCTTCCACGGGGATTTGAAACCCGAACCGCCATTCAGATTATCCAGCAGCGATGCTTCCGGGTAATCGAACGGTTCGTAAACTGAAGGAATCTTAACGCCGTTTCCGCAAAAGCCTTCAACTGGCTGGCCAAAAGCAGACGTGCCTGCCGGATTGACGCTGCGGACCCAGTAGTAGTATTTCTGGCCAGGCTGGACCTTTTCATCACGGAACGTGTTGAGTTGCGTGACGAACGACGCAGGAATCTTCCCCGAGATTACCTGCGCCTTGTTTGAATAGGCCTCATCTGCACGGTAAACCTGGTAGTAAGAAGGATAATTATCGCTCTCGGCCCAGAAGACGTCGATGGCCGAAGGCTGGGTGCCTTGTGTTGATGTAACAGCTCCAGGTACGCTTGAGGGGCGTTCTTCCATAACAAACTGGTTCACATGCCGGGAAAGTCTTGAATACGCCACGATAGCCTTCTCGCGGGACTCGGGGGTATAAGGCCATGGGCTTACATTCCAGGCATGTTCGGCATAGAACGGAATGCAGGGAGTGATCATTTCGAGATGGCCGTCGCGGTCATTTGCACTGCCAAAATCCCAGGTTGCCAGCATGCTTCCGATTATTCCGGCCTGCTGTTTCGTACAGTCACGCGCTTTGATCGGTATCCCTATTTGTCCTTCGGCTCCGAATCGGCCCAGATGGAATTCATCAAAGATCCATTTGCCCTGCCTTATCGCCTTTACTCGGCTTCCAGGTTGAATGTATAGAGGGGTCCATGACACGTTACACAGTTCGTATCCGTTCTCCAGCAGGCCCTCGGGCGTTCCTCCCCACTGTGCGCTGTAGAAATCGACCACGATATTCTTCCTGTTTGGCGTCAAATCGGGATCATTGTTGCCAGGCCCGTTCCAGTACATCATCTTGATGTCAGGGTTCTTCTCCTTGAGGAAACCCAGCATCCTGACTGAGTCCTTGCCGCTGCATCCGCCTTCACCATAAACCGGTCCTATATGGTAGTAAGGCAGCTTGCCGTCAGGCCAGCCTTTGGCAAACTGGTCATAAGATTTCTGGGTCACAATTTTCAGGAAATTCCAGAACCGTTCATTTTCGCGCAAATCCCCCTTTATTTCGAACTTGCCCTTTCCGTCCACTTCATCCACGTACCCGGCAAACTTGTCTGCCGTATTGAAGTCATTTGTGAGTGTCGGCGGCCAGAATGGATCATTAGGGCGCATTTCGTTGTGGGGAATCATCATCACGCCGCGCTCCCTGGCGTAAGCGATGACGCCATCCATTTCCTTCCTGCTCCACGCAGCGTGCCGTTGAAGAAGCTTGGGATCTGTTCCGTTGCTCGATTCAAATGCAGACCCTACCCAAAGGATCTCTGTTGTATGGAGCTGGAGGATTCGAACTTTGTAGAAGCGCATGACGTCTATGACCTTCTTTACCCACTGCGGCGAGTGATAGCCACCCCGGATGGAGACCTGCAGAGCGCGAAACGCCCTATCAGCCTTGTCCTCGATCTTAAGGCACGGCAGTGAAACTCCTTCAGGCGTCTCCTGCATTACCTGCAGCAGGGTCATCATTCCGAAAGCCACGGCATTGTATGTCCCGCCTTCGACTACGGCACTTGTGTCGATGGTGATGCGGTAGGCGTCGGGCGATGCGAGTACCGGATCCCTGCGTACCAGCCTGAGAGCAATATCACCTTTGCGGGCCCTGCCTTTTTCAACTGTCATTCCCACGCCTGCGATCTTCCTGAAATCGTCCGCAAGCAGTCTTCCCAGCGGCAGGAGTTCCTTTGTCTCGCATGCGATACGGGTTGTCAGGCCCAGGGGGAGAATGCCTTTTTTCAGTGTCACTGTTTTCGGCTGAGGAATTATATCCAGTTCAAAGGCCTGAGCGCAGGTTGATTGAATCAAAATCAGGGCAGAAGCTGCTGCAATGAGATGTTTTGGCGGCATGTTGCTCCTCGCGTGAAATGATCTGAATTGAACTGACTGTAATCATTACTTACCGCCCATTTTTTGGAAATAGCAGTATCGACTGTCTTTTTAACAAATCTGACTGGAAAGTCTGAATAAGGCGTAATGCTAAGGATGGCGGAGAGGGTGGGATTTGAACCCACGGTACCCTTTAGGGGTACACAGCATTTCCAGTGCTGCACAATCGGCCACTCTGTCACCTCTCCGTGAGAAAATGGATTTACAGCGGCAGACTATAGCAGGAGTTCTTTTGTGTTCCAGATTATTGTTAAACGATTCTTAACCGCCAATAAATGCCGTTGCCGCTGATCCAGCGTTCGGTGCCATCTGCGACCGGCAGTCTACAGCCCGCATCCTCCAGCTCGCTTTTCACCGCCATTCGTGTTTCGGATAGCGGCGCTGGAGCTGCTGCTTGATCTTCGGATACTCCTCTTTCCAGAACCCAGAAAGATCGCGGGTGATCTGAACCGGCCTCTGGTTTGGAGCCAGAACCTGCACCAGCACCGGCACTCTCCGCATTGCTATATTGACCGGTCCCTCAACACCGTAAAGATTCTGGATTGTCTGGGCGATATAAGGCTCTGCCCCTGTTTTGTATATCACCTTTACGTTCTTCCCGTTGCGGAGTGTTATCCGTTCCGGCGCATGCTTATCGAGCAGTTCCAGCTGGGCATGAGAGAGCCATCCGCGCAGAACTGGAAGTACAGGCTTCTCCTTTACTTCCTTTGCGCTGAATGAGCCAAAGCACAGATGCTGGATAACGCCTTTCCTGTCTTCTTCTCCAAAAGCGGGTATCCCGAGCTCCGGGCATGACGTGGCAAGCAGGTTGTTCCGGGCAATCCACTGCTCCACTTCATTGTCCCAGCCCTTGAGCACGATCCGGCCAGCCAGTACTTCGCCTGCCAGTATGTCCGCCGCATCTTCGTCCTTCGGCTGGCCGCCGGGCTTCCTTTCGATCATCAGGTCCCTGAAAAACACGCGCCTTTCGGCAATAACGCGTTTTGACTGGTCATCGAGCACGGCCTCAATCTTCTCGACAAGGTCGCCGGGAAAGAGTTCCTGGAGCCACTCGCGCCTGATTGCCGTCGCCAGCCTCAGTATGACACTGGAGTCCCTGCCGTGCCTTCCGATTTCGCTTACCTCGCAAGCGACGAACAGTCTGCCGCTTCTTACGGAACTTTCCTTCGCCAGGTCGCCGCGGCGTTTGTGAACCAGTTCACAGCGGGAACTGCCATCGCTGACCCTGCACGCAACGTGGTCGGAAAATCCGAGAAGAATGCATTTTGCAACCGCGTCAGTGTCAGCAGCCGTCGAGTCCGTGTTAAGCCCCTCGCGTACTGCAATATCTATAAAAAAGTCAACCAGCCGCCCTATCATTCTTGCCGTTGTTGCGTGAATCCCAACTTCCCTGCAGGCCTGCAGGTCAAAGTCGTGGCTTTCTGCGTATTTCCAGGCGTTCTCAAGTGTTATGAAATCAGATTCAACGCTGTCGACAAGGTGGCGGTCGCGCTTTTCGGAGACGGCCGTGTCTCGCGTAGGCAGGAGGATGTTGCGCTCCTGTGTCATGGCGGCAACGAGTGCGATGGCCGGGATACACCCGTAATCGCCAGCGGCAATCAGCATCCGAGCGTAGCGGGGATGTACCGGGAATGCGGAAAGCTTCCTTCCCAGCGTGGTCAGGTTTCCTTCCAGACTGACAGCGCCCAGGTCGCGCAAGGTACATTCCGCCTTCTCCAGCGTGTCCGGGTCAGGCGGCTCGAACCATGGGAACCCTTTAATATCGCTGATGCCGCTTACCCGGAGGCCTAAAATGGTTTCTGTAAGGTCTATTCTCTTTATCTCCGGTGTTTCCCTGTCGGGCCGTGAAGAATGTTCATGTTCGGTCCACAGCCTCAGGCAGGTGCCCGGCGCAGTGCGGCCGGCACGCCCTGCCCGCTGGTCGGCCGACGCCCTGCTGATCTTTTCAATCATCAGCATGTTGATTCCGCGGTTGGAGTCAAACCGTGCGATACGGGCCAGTCCGCTGTCGATGACTATGGTGATTCCGTCAATGGTCAATGAAGTTTCCGCTACGTTGGTTGACACAACAATCTTGCGGCGGTCATACCCGGCCATGGCTGCGTCCTGCTTGTCCGGCGTAAGGTCCCCGTAAAGCGGAAGTATTTCACAGTGCCGCGTAACCGGTGAATTCCGCAACGCCTGCATGGTCTTTGTTATTTCATAGGAGCCAGGCATAAAAACAAGCACGTCACCCTCTGCGGGTCCGGCAGAAAGAAGTCTCTCGAGTTCCCTTACGCACAGGTCCCACACCTGTGTTTTCCGGGGATCGGCAGGTTTGTCGAGGTAGTTGATCGCGACCGGGAACTTGCGTCCAGCGCTTGTGATTACCTTGCAGGGTGCAAGATAGCTTTCGAGACCTGCTATATCGAGTGTGGCCGACATTACAATGAGCTTCAGGTCCGGTCTCTTTGTCTGCTGGATCTGCAGTGCCCGGCCGAGTGTTACATCGCTGTAGATATGGCGTTCGTGGAACTCGTCGAAGATAATAACGTCCACATCGTTCATTTCAGGGTTAAGGGTCATCTGCCTGAGCAGGATGCCTTCCGTTACAAACTTGATTCTTGTGTTGCGTGACGAGCGGTCCTCGAACCTGATCTGGTAACCGGCGATATCGCCCACGGAAGAGTTCATTTCCCTGGCCACCCTGGCGGCCAGCATCCGTGTCGGCAGGCGTCTGGGCTGGAGGACGATGATACGTTTCATGGAGAGACCATGTTCCAGGAGCATTTGCGGAATCTGGGTGGACTTGCCTGCGCCAGTCGGTGCCTTGATGATCACCCGGTTCTCCCTTGAAAGGACTTCAACCAGCTCATCTTCTATCTCGTATATTGGCAGCTTCATGGTTTCGTTTCAGCCTGTGTGTGCCCTGTCCATAGCTTTGTGCCTTCAGTATTTCCGCCACAACTATCCGACTATTGTGGAGGCTGAGCCGTGCCTGAGGCGGAATAATCTTACCTTTACTTCTCTTCAATCCTGTACAGATGTGTATCTGTCCGGATGATAATAGATTTGCCGGCAAGAGCAGGTGTAGCCGCCAGTTCTCCCTCGATCTCGAGATTGCTTTCGGCAAGTACTTCAGGCTCTTTGCCCGCTTTCAGCACAGTGGCTTTTCCCCTCTGGTTGAAGAAATACAATCGCCCGGCGGCACTTACCGGAGATGCCATGTAATTTCCTGTAATCTGTTTGCGCCAGCAGACTGTTCCGGTCTTTGCATCAAAACAGGATACAACACCATTGTCCGATACGCAGTAAAGCAGGTCATCTACGAGGATGGGTGACGACATTACCGGGATCGCGCCTTTAAGCCGCCAGAGAACATTGGTACTGGTAACATCTCCATTGCCGTCGACACGAAGTGCCAGTATTTCCGGTTTCATGCAGCCGGAGCAGATGTAGGCAATGTCCCGGCCGAATAAAGGAACAGAGGCCAGCGAAAATCCCTGCCCGTGTTTTACCCGCCAGATCTCCTGGCCGGAGGAAGGGTCATATGAGACCACCCATTGGGCGCCGGGGATAATCATCTGCGTCTTGCCTCCGCCATTGATTATCAATGGTGTGACGAATGCTTTCTTGAAATCTCCGCTGTCCGCAGTGATCGGCGGCCGGTTGGTCTTCCATAAAGTCTCTCCTGTATTCTTGTTAAGCGCCGCCACATACTGGGCATCGCGGCCATCGCGGACAAGTATCAGCAGGTCCTTGAAGAGAACAGGTGAGCTTCCGGGCCCAACCTGGTGATCCAGCGGAAGTTGCTTCTTCCACAGGATTGTTCCTTTCCCGGCATCCAGGCAGGCCGTTCCGAAGGTGCCGAAGTCGCAGTACAGCCGGCCGGATTCGACAACCGGCGTAGGCGTAGCCCAGCTGTTGAGCCAGTGAACAGGGGCAGGATTATCTATGTCAAAGAGTGTCGCCTGCCACAGGCACTTGCCGTCGGTTTTATCGAAACAGGCGGCGCCGAGGGAGACATGGGAGGCTGCCTGCATGTCGTCAGGCCCGATGCGTTTCCGTTCAACATTCTTTTCGGTGCATATGGTCAGCCATATCTTTCCACCCATCAGGACTGGCGAAGACCGTCCATGTCCCGGGACCGGGACTTTCCACATAATGTTGTTTGTTTCGCTCCATCGGAGCGGCGGTGTTGCGCCGGCGGCCAGCCCGTGCCCGGCTTGGCCTCGAAACTGTGGCCATGCATCATCTCCAGCCATCAGAAAAGATGGCGCTGGCATGGTAATTACCGCGATCAGCAGCACAGATGCTGTAAATCTCAGCTTCATAGGTTATATCCCCGCACTTCTGGTCTTGTTGTCGCCGGATAAGAGCATAAGACTGATAAAACATCAATAAGGCATTTCGGCCATGCAAGCTCTTTATACCCGCCCTGGCTGCTCTGAGCCACAGTGGCCGGAAAAAGACACAGGAAGAGACATAGAGTGAGACATGAACATATTCCTTTCTGCAAAATATCAGAGATTATTGAGGTTAGAAGTATTTACGGAGCCTTGGCATGGTACTTGCTATTAGTAAAGGCGGCCCTTGGCTGGACAGGAAGTAAGAGGACCACGACCTAAAAGGCGTAATAGAGATTTAATTATCTTACAGAGTCTTATCGAAACCTGCCTGGCCAAAGGGCTTCTTTTTTTTGCCTACCCTTGCGACTGATAAATGCTGATCAAAAGAAAACAGTCCACATTTTCCGGCCTGTGCCTACCTTTTTGCCTCTACGGCCACGATATCCCCCTTGCTGTTGCGGCAGTATATCGTCCCCCTGCAGAATACAGGTGCTCCCCAGCATAGCCTTTCCAGAAGCCCCTTGGCGGATGAAATCTCTTCGTAGCCGGCCGGAGTGGCATTTGCAATGAACAGGTCACCCTTTTCGTTAAGCATGATGATTTTGTCGCCGGCAGCGGACAGATTCCCAAAGCCCAGTTCCTGGCTCCACTTAACCTTGCCGGTAGCGAATTCCATGCATTTCAAAGACCCAGGCTTCCCTGTGTTGCCGTGAACTCCATAGAGATACCCGTCAATCAGCACACAGGTACTGAAATGATTCTGCATTTCCTTGTTTTCCCATAGCGGTTTGGCTTCGTCGCCAGTGATGTCGATAAGCGAACAGCCTTTGCCGTATCCGGAGGAAATGAATATCTTTCCGTTCAGGTGAATCGGATCCGCAGCATTACAGTCGTGATAGGACTCCCAGGCGCAAAAAGCAGTCTGTTTGCCCGTTGCGGGTTCCAGGAGGCAGAGCCCTTTGGCGCTGAACATGGCAACACAGTGCTTGCTGTCTTTCTTGAGCAGAACCGGCGTGGAATAGCCGCCTTTCCCGCTGGTGGACCATATTTTCTCACCGGTTTTCCTGTTCACTGCGGCTCCAGCTTCTCCGATATTCAGCAGCAGCGTGTCACCGAAGATCACAGGCGATCCGGAGAGGCTGAACATTGTGTTCTCGGCGCCGAACTCCTTGAGCACATTCTTCCGCCATATGAGTTTTCCGTCACCGGCATTCAGGCACAAAAGGTCGCCGTCGCGGCTCAGTGTATAAACCATTGTGCCGTCAGTTGCCGGTGTTGAGCGCGGGCCGGGATGGCTGCCAGCCTTGCAGGGAAATGAATACCTCCATATTTCCTTTCCATCCTTTACGTTCAGCGCATAAACACTATCGTTATCGTCAACGTTCCCCATAGTGAAAAGCCTGTCGCCGCAGATGGAAACGCTTGACCATCCCAATCCAACATTTGTTTTCCATGCAATCCTGGGCTCACCCGACAGGGCCCTGGGATTCCATGCTGTTTCTTTTGAAATCCCATCCTGGTTGGGACCCCTGAACTGCGGCCAGTCAATACTCTCTCCCGCCGGAACTAATGCCGGAAGCAACACACCCATAACAATCGCGGCTATTATCATCCTGAATCTCTTTTCCATGCAATCTCCTCGACTCTTTACTTTGAACTCGTCCTGCTCGACTGGATAACTTCAAAATTTCCAATCTCAATACCGTTCAGATGGTCGAAGCATCCCTTCGGATAGCGGTTGTCGGGAGTTATGGATATTGAAAAGAATCCGCCGTTGTCCGCGACGATGGCACCATATTTCTTAAGCCCCAGCAGAACGGCCTTTTCCTGGACAGTCCAGGCCTGGGGGATGACAAATCCAGGTTTCAGCCGCAGGCGCTGGCCCATTGCCGGAATGTTCGGATCAGTGGTATGTCCCACCGAAGCCGAGTGCGTTGCTGGATAGATCGGCCCCACCCTGGTGCGTTTAACCACAAGGCGCATTGCGTGGTCAACCATGCCTCGCTTGCATTCATCATACCTGACCAGCGCCGGGAACATCGGCAGGCCTGCTGCATCACCCGATGTCCAGCCGGCCGGGCGCAGAGTGTTGGAAGCCAGGGAAAACTTTGCACCGTTGGAAGCCTGCCATGTGTTTCCAATCTTCTTTGTCTCCCACGTTTCAAAGAAAACACCTTTGCCAGGTTGGACGATTATTGCGTGGCGGTCGCCACCTCTATTTGCGGTATCCTCCTGCCACTGCTCGAGCGTGAGATCACCGGTACCCGCCGGCCATGTTTCCACCGGCAGATTAGGAGGGATCGGATACAGGGCCACGGGTGATTTACCTCCGTTGAGATCCGACTCATCCGGATAAGTGACGAATTTTATCGGCACAAGAGGCTGGTTGTCCGGCACGAGCACAAAATTCATTTCAGAGAAGAGACGGAGCGTGCGGCGGTTCGGCGCCAGGTCAGCCGTTATGCGAGCTATCATCGCGTCGCTGTTCGCCAGCAGCGGACGCTTTGAAATGTCCTCGTTCCACGGATTATCCTTCGGCATGATCTGCATGGCGGCCAGCACTGCATCAGCTTCGGCGGTATTGAACAACAGCGGAGTATTTACGACTGGCATCGCAGCACGGCCTGAAATGTTGCTTGCATCGCCGAACACCATCATTGGACAGCATAAGAGGAGTAATAAGATACGCATGTAATTACTGTGTCCAAAAGGCCGGGATAAATCAAATATCTTTATCGCTAGAGGAATGGATGGTTTACGCAGGAAATTCCTGGACTCGGTGATTATCAATGGAAGAAATTCTTTCCATCTTTCCTCCCTCCCTGTATTCTTCTTCAAAACAAAGAAGCGGAGTGGAGAAGGAATGGACGAAAATGGCAAAGAACAAGCCGGTAAAGAAGGGACAGAATAAGACACCCAAACAAGAGAGCACACAGGAAGCCCTGCAAGTGACCTGGCTGCTCAAGGGCAATTTAAAGAATGCCCGCATCGCCTATCTGCGGATCGGCGCATTGCTTTCACAGGTCCGTGACAAGAATCTGTATGCCGTGCTCCACCATGTCGACATGGAAGACTATGCAGAAAAGCGTCTCCAGCTTGGCTGCACCTCGCTTTACCAGTACATAAAGGTTTACGACTGGGTTAAGGCCGCCCATCCAGGGTGGCTGGCCAAAAAGGTCAAGGGTTTTATACCCGACTTAAGTGACGTTGCCGATCTGATGCAGATTGACTGTGAACTCAAGCGCCCGAACCTGTCTGAAAAAGACCGGGTCCAGCTCGAGAGCCTGCAGAAGAAAGGGCTTGCGGGCGAGTTGAGACAAAGTCAGATGGAAGAATTCCGGAAGAAGGGCAAGAAAGTAGACACCATGAAGTCATACCTTAACAAGTTCCGGAGTTTTCGATCGCGTTGCGCCAGGATAGCCGGCATGCCTGCCGAGGTAATCAAGTGTCTTGACGATGCGATAGCGATTCTGGCGAATCATCAGCAGGTCGCTAAATGCGGGTTCGGTATCTCGTCCGTGGAAGAACGGGCCAGGTTTGTTTGAGGTAAAATCCGCGTAACAGCCTTTATTCAGGAGGTTTACAAAAAAGTCCGGTTGTCCGGACTTTTTTATAAACCTTTCTCGATCGATACGTTGCGAGCTCCTCTTTTGCCAAGTTCCCTGCAGGCAATGGAAAAAGCCTGCAGTCTGGCCCCCGTTATTTTTTACCTTCCTTCAACGGTTCATAGTAGGTCTTTGCCTGGCCAAGCAGCCAGCTGTTGGTCTCGGTAAGCATGAAGTCCGCAAGGATTGTTTCATACTGGGTCTGGCCTTTGAACCATGCACGGTTGCAGAGCTGGATGCCAACGTAGCGGGCCATGTAATCCTTGCTGGCAAGGGCCATGCTAATCAGAGTCTTAAACTCAGGCACTGAGCAATCCTTGATGTGTGACATCCCCTGGTCTTTTAGTCCGCCAAGCAGGGCATGGAGAAAACCCTTTTCCTCGGCATATTTGCCCAGCACGGGTACTATGGCCTTGAGCCTTGCATCGACATCACCCGTGGTCCTGAAGTAATTGCCGGCTGCGGCACTGCGCTGGTCCGGGGTGCCATCAAGCACGGTTTTCAGCATATAGGCCGCCGCTTTTTCCGGATGGGCCCTGGCAACGGTCTTTGCCAGGGCTTCCTTGATCTTTGCCGCCATATCAGGATCGGTTTCGGCTTTGCCAACTTCATCGAGGATTCCCCAGCCCTCAGGGGTTTCAGCGGTCTCGAACATGAGGATGCGCAGGGCCTCTTTGCGTACCTGCGCATCCTGGTCCTGGCTCGCCGCCTTCTTGAACACGGCAAAAGCATCCGGCCCGTGCTCATGGGGATTGTAATGAAGATTGAAGAGCATTGACGATTTGGCCGCAGGAGTCCACTTGTCAAAGTATTCAGCCATCATTTTCCAGCGCAGTTTCGAGTTCCGACGCGAAATGATCGCTGCGGCCATATTTGCCACCTCTTCATCCCTGTCGGCAGACAGCCAGGTGTAGGAGGCAAGCATGCGGTGCGGACATTCGGTCAGAAGCAGCCGCACCAGCTCCCCGCGGGATGGCTGGGAAGGCTGGTTCACAAGTTCGACTACTGCCGACATCACGCGTGGTTCAAAAAGACAGCCCATGCACTCCTTAAGGAGTGACACTTTGTCGCCTGCGGCAGCACGGGAAACCATGGCGAGCAAAGGACCAAAAGAGCCATAAGACGGGTTCTTAGAGAGACTTTCCCGAATGCGCTTCCGCGCATCTTCGGTTTCAACATTGATTACACCGGTGACCCATGAGACCAGGGAAGTGATGCTGTGTTCGACGGCAGCCTTGACGAGTTCTGTCCGCTGCGGCGGCTGTTTGAGTATCCAGGTAGCCGCCGCGGCTTCCTTCTCAAGCTTGCCGGGCGCCAGGCAGGCCAGGACCAGCGCAGCTTCGTGATCCACCACGCCTTCTTTCAGCAGGGTTACCTGGCTGGGATCAAGGCCGGGGAAAAGCTCAAACCTAGGCAATGCCTTCAACTTGTCACTCAACTGGGCCAGAAGCTTTCTGCGGTACTGACCGGCAACCTCGCAGACGCGGGAATACATCCAGTGTTTCGGACCGACAATGGTTTCCGGTACAGCCTCGGAGAGGGTCATATTCTGCAGGTTGTCCCAGGTGGACACAACCTTGTCGCGCCGCCGTATCGTGAATGATACACCGAGTGTTTGAGGAACCTGTTTATTGATCATCTCCTTGTCCCGGTTCTGGACCACGTAGCTGACGCCCTGGAATGCAAGGTTGATGTTTAGGATCATCCAAGTGGCTTCCTCCTCCCCTGCATCTATGACATCTCCCCAGACAAGGGTGCGACCGTACTTTTTATCCCAGGCGCTCTCAATTGCGGCTTTAATCGGCTGGACGAGATCGGGTTCATTAGGTGTGAAGATTACGCGGAACCACCTGCCGGCAGCCTTCAGTCGGGCGGCGGTGACTTCCAGTTTCCTCGTCTCGTAGAGTTTATCCAGTTCAGGTATTTCGTGATGATACCTTGCGTAATAGTCCACGAGTACGTGCGATCTTTCTGGCGAGGCAATGGCGATTGTAACCACCCGGTCAAACCCGGCTACCACGTTGGAGGCAAAAGCGTTCTTTTGGGATTGAAACCAGTCCCCGATCTTCAGCCCGGGCCTGATCTCTGTATCGGGCTGGGGCTGGAACTCGTAATAAAATGAAGACGCATCGCTGCAGAGGCGGGACGCTTCTTCGTAGTCGCCCTTGATCAGCGCGGCCGAAGCCTGCTGCCAGACCGTTTCGTTTGTGGAGGCCATTGCGGAGAGTTCCCTGGCATCGCGGATGACTTCCCCCGCTTCCTCGATGACCTTATTGATGCGCCTTACCTGCCACTGCCAGAGTGCGAGACTCAAGGCTAGAATGATGACGAAGACAGAAAGTATATTCCACTTACTCATCTGAATTCTCTATTCTCACTCAGAATGTTTTCTCGTACTCGCCTTTGCCGATTTTCTTGAGTTGGTGGAAGCCTGCCGCCTTGGCACGGTCGTTTAAACCGCTTTTTGAGGATCCAACAGAAGGCACTGAATACTTCTTGAGGACGGGATTGCCGCATCTGGGGCATTTCACAGGCATGGGAGCCGATATCCGCATCAACTGCTCAAAGCCGTCTTTGCAGTAGTCACAGCTGTTCTTCTCATCGGCCGCCTGGAACTCATAGATTGGCATGTAATTTTTCTACAACAGATTACGGCCCCAGGCAATATCAAAAAGGATACCTATTCTTTCTTCATCGGGACAAATCGTGAGATATTGCCGTCAGTTATCCTGAGCAGGACCATCTTTTTGGACTCAGCAATGGCCTTGTCAAATTCTGCGACAGATGAAACCGCTTTCCTGTTCACGCCGGAAATAACAAACCCGGGCTGTACACCCAGCCGGGCCGCGGCGCTCGATTCCTCGACTTCGTCAACAACTACACCTTTCTCGATTTCAAGATCATACTTTTTTGCAAGTTCGGGTGTAAGGTTCTTGAGGCCCATCCCAAACCGGCTGTGTTTATCCTCCTTGCCGGACACCTGCGGGACATCTTTCACTGAATCGCTGGGCATGCTGCCGGTGATTACCGTGTATTCCTTCGACGCGCCGTCGCGGAGGACCGTCAGGCTGAGCTTCGTGCCCGGCGGATTCGAGGCAACTTCATTCCGGAACTCCCCTACGCTCTTCACTTTCCTGCCGTTCAGCGTTGAGATTATATCACCATGCTTAAGGCCCGATTTTGCCGCTGGTGAATCCTTTGTCACGTCTGCAACCAGCGCCCCCTCGTGTCCCTTGACACCCATGGAATCGGCTATTTCTTCGGTGATCTCCTGGAGGTAAACGCCGATATACCCGCGCGAAACTTTCCCGTTCTTCACGAGCTGGTCCTTGATGTCCATTACCATGTCGATCGGTATTGCGAACCCGATGCCGAGCGATCCTCCGGTGCCGCTGAATATGGCGGTGTTGATGCCGATGACTTCACCGTCAATGTTGAGCAGCGGGCCGCCGGAATTGCCCGGGTTTATGGCAGCATCAGTCTGGATAAAGTCCTCGTAGTCGGCAATGCCCATCCCGCTTCTGCCCTTTGCACTGACTACGCCGACTGTCAGTGTTTCGTTCAGGCCGAAGGGATTACCGACGGCAATTACCCATTCCCCGATCTCCAGGTTCCTGGAACTCCCGCTTTTCAGGTAAGGGAGATTCTCTCCCTCGATCTTGATCAGTGCGACTTCAGATTTCGGGTCTGAACCGATACGTTTAGCGGGTAGTTCGCGGCCGTCGTGGAGGCGGACCATGATCTTGTCAGCATCGCCGACAACATGGTTGTTAGTCAGGATGTAACCGTCTTTCGAGATGATGAAGCCCGACCCCTGCCCCTGCTGCTTGAATTCCGGCATCCTCTGGCGCCGTCCGTTATAACCGCGGAACAACTGGTTCATTAGTTCATCGCCCAGCATATCTGACGGATCACCGCGGAAATAGAACTGCTGGTTACCATGTGTTCCAAGCTTTATAGTCTTTTCGACTTTTACAAAGACAACTGCCGGAATTGCTTTTTTGGCGACCTCCGTAAAGGCTGAACCGGTTTTCTTGGCCGATGCAATATCATTGTCCTTTGCAGGCGCAGCGGCGGCTGCAAACGCGCCCGCCTGCATTAAGACAACTGACAGAAGAATAATGACGAAATAAGAACCTGCCCAACTCTTGTGCTTTTGCATATCCAGTCTCCTTGTGTTTGTAGTGCAGGAGAAGATTCTAGCCGCTGATATCACGGATAACTCTGATTGCTTGAGCCTCCATCCTGCTTCCTTTGCTGAGTTGTTTAGCAAGGTCTGTGCCAGTTACAAAAACTTCAGGTTTCAGTGATATTTAGAACAACTGTGTAGTGTCAAAATGACGCGGAAGAAGTCATTATGTCGCAAGGAATCTGGGTAAGCAGAGGCTGACTGCGGCCACGCAAAAGACGTTCTCGTTAACAGTCTACAGGCCACAGCCAACAGGATTCCGGGCTGGCAAGAAATCCCTTGTTTTCATGCCCTTGTTGGCTTAAAACTAGCCGCCTTGAAAGGGAGAAACCTGTATGTGCGGAATAGTCGGATACGTAGGGTCGAAGAGCGCGGTAAATGTAATTGTTTCTGGGCTGCACCGCCTTGAATACCGGGGCTATGACTCGGCCGGTATTGCCGTTTGTACTGAGAAGAACCAGAAGCTCCTGGCCGTTAAAACGCCGGGCAAAGTTTCTGACCTCGAGGATTCTATCCGCAAGGCTTTTGCAAAGGACCCTGCCAGGTCCTATACGCTTGGAATCGGACACACCCGCTGGGCGACCCATGGCGCGCCGACGCAGGCGAATGCCCATCCCCATTTGAGCAAGAACGGGAAATTTGCGGTTGTCCATAACGGGATAATCGAGAACTACCTGGAACTTAAAGCACGCCTTACCAGGCAGGGTTATGTTTTCGCAAGCGAGACAGACTCGGAGGTCATTGCGCACCTGATCGAGGAATGCTACGAGGGAGACCTTCGTGGAGCGGTCGCAGCGGCCATCGAGAACCTGGAAGGCGCATACGGCATAGTGGTCATATCATCAAACCATCCCGATACCATGGTTGCGGCGAGGAAAGGAAGCCCGATCGTGGTTGGGATATGCGAGGGCGAGACGATCATCGCCTCAGATGCCAGTGCGATTGTGAACTATACCAAGCAGGTTATCTTCCTGAACGACGGCGACATTCTGACAGCAACGGCAGGCAACGTTGACATCACCTCCGTAAAGAACGTTCCCGTCTCGCGGGAAATGACCCACATTGACTGGGACATCCATGACATTGAAAAAGGCGGTTATGCGCACTTCATGCTTAAGGAGATCCACGAGCAGTCGGAGACGATTGCCAACACCCTGCGCGGGCGGATTTTGGAGAACGACGGGACCGTTAAGCTGAACGGACTGCAGATGGCGCCGGCGGATATTTCTCGCATAGCCCGGATAGCCATCGCCGCCTGCGGGACCTCCTACCATGCCGGAATGGTCGGCAAGTATCTTTTTGAGGACTATGCAGGCATCCCTGCGGATGTCCAGCAGGCCGCGGAATACCGCGACAGAAACCCCATTGTCCAGCGCGATACCTGCATGATTGCCATAAGTCAGTCCGGTGAGACGGCTGACACTCTTGCCGCAGTGCGCGAGGCACGCCAGAAAGGCGCTATTGTCATGGGGATATGCAACGTAGTGGGTTCAACGATTGCCCGTGAAGCCGGGCGGGGCGTTTACCTGCATGCCGGGCCGGAAATAGGCGTTGCAAGCACGAAGGCCTTTACCAGCCAGGTGACAGTGCTGGCAATGATGGCCATTGCATTTGCGAGAACCAGGCGGATCTCGGTTAGCGCCGGGCGCGAGATGATTGCCCAGCTGAACAAGCTGCCGAAGATTGCGGAAAAAGTTCTGGAACAGGAAGCCGAGATAATCAAGATTGCCGATAAATATGCAGAAGCACGCGATTTCTTCTATATCGGGCGCGGCTACATGTACCCGGCAGCACTGGAAGGCGCGCTGAAGCTGAAAGAGATTTCGTACATCCATGCCGAGGGGTACCACGCTTCCGAGCTGAAGCACGGCCCCATCGCCCTTCTGGAAAAGAGTGTTCCTGTTGTCGCCCTGGTTCCAGATTCCCCGGCAAAGGGCAAGACAATGGCAAATATCCAGGAATGCCGCGCGAGGCAGTCGCCGGTGATTGCGATAGCAACGGATGGTGACAAGGATGTCATGGGGCTGTGCAATGATGTCATCCATATTCCAGTATGTGCGGAGTTTCTGACGCCTGTACCAGTGGTCATTGCAGAACAACTTCTGGCCTACCATATTGCGAGGATACGGGGTTGCCCCATTGACCAGCCTCGGAACCTGGCCAAGTCGGTGACAGTTGAATAATGAATACGCCTGACAAGATACAGTATTTGACAAGAAGCGGAGCGAGGATTATTAACCCGGCTTCTGTCCATATCGACGAGATGGTTGACCTCAACCGCATATCCACGGACATCACTATTCATCCCGGCTGCCGCATTACCGGGAGGAACACTTCCATAGGACCTGGCTCCGTGCTGGGGGCCGAAGGACCGGTGACACTGGACAACTGCCAGCTGGCGGCGAGGGTCACACTGAAGGGCGGCTCTTTTACCGGAACCGTCATGCTTGAGGGTGCCAGCGTCGGGCCCTGCGCCCATGTCCGAGCGCCATCGCTACTTGAAGAATATTCATCCTGTGCGCATTGCGTAGGGTTGAAGCAGACCATCCTGATGCCTTACACCGTTCTTGGCAGCCTGATAAACTTCTGCGACTGCCTCCTGGCCGGTGGAACCGACAGGAAGAATCACAGCGAGGTTGGCTCTTCATACATCCATTTCAACTATACACCCCAGCAGGACAAGGCCACGCCATCGCTTATCGGCGATGTTCCGCGCGGGGTAATGCTTGACCAGCGTCCAATCTTTCTCGGCGGACAGGGCGGGCTGATCGGGCCGGGCCGCATTGAATACGGCACTGTCATAGCGGCCGGAACAATATGCCGGAGGGATGTGCTGAAGCAGGGCCGCCTTGTTTTCGGCAACCGCCCCCACTCTTCAGGCGAGATTGATTACGATCCCGCTGTTTACGGGGATATATCCAGGCTGTTAGCCAACAATTTTATTTATATCGGCAACCTCATCGCGCTTTACCACTGGTACAAGAATGTCCGCGTGCTTTTTCTAAAGAACCGCTACGAACAGGCCTGCCATGACGGCGCTCTGCAGGCGGTGGCGGCGATGATTGAGGAGAGAGTAGAACGTCTTTCCGGACTGGCAAAAAACCTTGCGCGTAAAAAACACTGCCGGCCGCAGGAACTCCACGCGAGATTCATAAAGCAGTGGCCTAAGACAGCCCCAAAACTTGAATGCGAGTTGACGTTGAAACTTGCGGCTAACATGAGAAATCAATTCCTGAAGAAAATGACGGCGAAAGCAAAGTCTTCGTACATCGAAACTGTCAGGACCCTCTCTCCTGCAGCAAAAGCGGCCGGTACCGCCTGGCTGCAATCGGTCGTTGATTCGATGGCAGGGCTGGGGATTTCCTGAATTTCTCGCTGGAAGTGTGCTGAATCGAGTAGTATCTTTCTTGCTTTTACAGGTTGACGATATGGCAAAGCTTTTTGGAACAGACGGTATTCGCGGCGTTGCAAATACCCCGCCAATGACAGCGGAGCTTGCGCTGGCTGTCGGCAGGGCGACGGCGTATGTCTTCAGGAGCCGCGGCAAGCGCCATCACAGGATCCTCATCGGCAAGGATACCAGGCTGAGCGGCTACATGCTTGAGAACGCGCTGGCTTCGGGAATCAATTCCATGGGAGTGGACGTGCTCCTTACAGGTCCCATGCCAACCCCTGGCATAGCCTTTATAACAAGGAGCATGCGTGCCGATGCCGGTATAGTGATTTCCGCTTCGCACAATCCCTACCAGGACAACGGAATAAAGATCTTTGCCAATACGGGGTTCAAGCTTTCAGAGGACCTCGAACGGCACATTGAGGACCTTGTTATCTCGGGGAAGATCAACCATATCAGGCCCACTGCTGACAAGATCGGGAAGGCCCACAGGATTGATGACGCCATGGGCAGGTATATCGAGTTCTGCAAGCGCACTTTTCCGGAGGACCTGACCCTGGACGGGATGAAGATAGTTGTCGATTGCGGCAACGGCGCGACATACAAGATTGCGCCGACAATTCTTTCCGAACTGGGTGCCGACGTGCGCGCGATCCACTGTGAGCCGGACGGCATGAACATAAACGATAACTGCGGTTCGCAGTTTACAAAAGACCTTTCGGCGGCCGTCCGCAGGACCCGGGCCGACGCAGGACTGGCTTTTGACGGTGACGGCGACAGGCTGATAGCAGTGGACGAGAAAGGCAACGAACTTACCGGAGATCATCTCATTGCCATATGCGCGGCCAAGATGAAAATGAGGCGCACACTTGGCAAGTCGATGGTTGTGATTACCCCCATGAGCAACATAGGGTTGAGGTCTGCCCTTGGCAAGATTGGGGTCAGGTATATGGATGCCGATGTCGGCGACCGCAACGTCCTGGAAATGATGATTAAAAACGATGTCGTACTTGGCGGAGAGCAGTCCGGTCATATTATTTTCAGGAACCTGCACACCACTGGAGACGGGATCATATCGGCACTGCAGGTGCTGGCGGCGGTACGCAGGAAGGGCCAGAAGCTTTCCCAGATGGCGAAAATAGTCAATGTGGCTCCACAGGAGTTGATAAACGTCGAAGTCAGCCGCAAACCCAGACTCGAGTCGATCCCCGAGCTGGTCAAAGCCATCAAGAAGGCAGAAACCAAGCTTGGTAGAAACGGCCGGGTCCTGGTCCGCTATTCAGGTACACAGCCTCTTTGCCGTGTAATGGTTGAAGGTCCTACCAGGAAGCTCACAGACAAGCTCGCGAGGCATCTCGCAGAGGTTGTCCAGAAAACCATAGCCTAAAGCCGTGGATTAGGCTTGTCAGCGGGTTTTATGCACAGTCAGATTTGTTAAAATTTCAGTCGATCTGGCTATGTCCAAAAGTACCATTTTCAGTCATAATAATGATTGTGATTCGGTCGTAACCGGAAGTTGAGTTTATATGAGATTCTCTAATCAGAATGCGGAAATATTCGTACCCGACGGCAAGTCCCCGGAGGAAGCGCTAAAGCGTACCACACACATGGCTTTTGGTGCCCACCAGGACGACCTTGAAATACTTGGATTTCATGGCATTTATGATTGCCTCAAGACCCCAGGTAAGTGGTTTACCGGCGTGACACTCGCCGACGGTGCGGGCAGTCCACGAACTGGAAAATTTGCAGGTTTTAACAACGAGCAGATGCAGGAAGTGCGCTGGCAGGAACAGCGGGATGCGGCTTCGCTCGGGCGATATTCGTCAGTTATCCAGCTCAAGTATCCCAGCTCATCTATCAAGATGCCTGTGAATGGTGCCCTGATGACGGACCTGAAGACGATCCTATCCAATGTCAGTCCTTCGGTAGTTTACACCCACAACCTTGCTGACAAGCATGATACCCACATAGGGGTTGCGGTGAAGGTCATACAGGCCCTGCGCGACCTGCCGCCGGAGAAGCGGCCAGGCAAGGTGTACGGCGTGGAAATATGGCGCGGACTTGACTGGATGCCGGACAGTACAAAGGTGATCCTCGATGTCAGCGGAGCAGACGAAACCGTCAAGAAGCTGATCCGTGTGTTTGAGTCGCAGATTGGGGGCGGAAAGCGTTATGATCTCGCCACGCTGGGTCGCTGGCACGCAAATGCAACTTATCTTGAAAGCCACAGCGTGGACAAACAGGAGCTGGCGATTTTCGCGATGAACCTGACTCCGCTGATTGAAAACAGGAACATCGATGTGGTCGACTATGCCGCGGATTTTGTCGAGCAGTTGAAAATGGATGTCATTAAGAGGTTACGCAAGTCTATAGGATAAATAACAATCAAGGAGTACAAGCAATGCAGGTTCCATTCTACGGTCATGTAAGGCAGTATCACAACATCAAGGGCGAGATTGACAAGAACATCAGCGAGGTCCTGGAAAGCGGACAGTATGTCATGGGTCCGATGCTCAGCCGCTTCGAGAAGGAGCTTGCGGCATATTTCGGCGCGAAACACGCAATCGGCGTCGGCAATGGCACCGATGCGATCTGGCTGGTGCTCATGGCTCTCGGGATCGGTCCGGGCGATGAATGCATTACCACGACAAACACTTTCTTTGCGACAGCCGAGGCCATCTGGATTGCCGGAGCCAAGGCCGTGTTTGTTGACTGTGATCCCAAAACGAAATGCATTGATCCGAACAAGATCGAGAAGGCGATTGGAAAGAAGACCAAGGCCATTATCCCCGTCCATCTTTACGGCCAGTGCGCAGACATGCGCGCGATTCGCGCGATAGCGGACAAGCACAAGCTCTTCGTGATCGAAGACAACGCCCAGTCGATCGACGCGCACGGCGCTGATTTCAAACAGGGCGAGCTGAGCGACGCCGTTACCGTAAGCTTCATAATCCAGAAGAACCTTGGCACGTTCGGCGATGGCGGCGCGGTCGTAACCAATAATCCCGAGATCGACAGGCTTGTGCGCAAGATGCGCAACCACGGGTCTGAAAAGCGCTCCTGCCACAGTTACGGTTTCAACAGCAGGCTCGACGACATACACGCCGGTGTTCTCAGCGCCAAGCTGAAGCACATAACGGCATGGACCGACCAGCGCCGCGGATGGGCAGCGCGTTACAGCGAAGGCCTGAAGGGCGCGAAAACATTTGCCCTACCCTATGAGACGCCAGGTTACAGGCATGTTTATCACCTTTATGTGATCGAGACGAAGAAGCCTGAGCAGAGGGATGTCCTTCTGAAGTATCTCAATGACAACGGCATCGACGCCAAGTGCCATTATCCCATAGCGATCCACCAGCAGGAAGGTTTCCCATGGGGCAAGAAGGCACGCCTCTGCCGCAAACAGAAATATTCAGAGAAAAACGCGGCCACATGCGTCAGCCTGCCGATGTTCCCTGAACTGACAGCAGAGGAAGTTGACTATACTATTGCCAAGCTCATGGAGTGGGACAAGTCGCAGCGCTAAGCGTCCGAAAGGAGTCTTCAATGGCCGGTGTTTACAATGTAGTCGTGGTTGGCATGGGGAAACGCGGCAAACATCATGCCGCCGCTTTTAACTCTAACCCCCGTTTCAAGGTAGTTGGCATCTGTGACATTGACAGGGCCCGTGCGGACGCTGTGGCTCCGCAGCTTGGCAATCCGCGTGTTGAAACCGATGCCGCGGCCCTTGTTGCGGCGGTAAAGCCGGATATTTTCTGCTTCTGCACCCTGCCCTCGATCAGGCTGGACATGATCAAGATCGGGATAACAAGCCGGGCCAGGCTGATTGCATTCGAAAAGCCGATTGCAATGTCGAGCGCCGAGGCGATGAAGATCAAAAGCCTGCTTGAGAAAAAACGCATAAAGGCGGTAGTTAGCCACCAGCACCGTTACGGGGAACACTACAGGAAGGTTAAGGAGATAATCGCCAGCGGAGCCCTTGGGCGCGTGCATACCGTTTATGGCACGGCCACGGGCTGGATGACCCACATGATGAGCCACATGATTGACTACATGCGCTGGTATAACGGTGAAGCTGACGCAGACTGGGTTATGGCCCAGGCAGCTGGAAAGGGCAAATTTGCCGACATGCATGTCTCCCCGGACTATATTGCCGGTCTCATAAACTTCAAGAATGGCGTAAGGGGATATGTCGAAACAGGAGCCGGAGCTCCTGACCAGCCTGAAGTTGAGAAATGGTGGGGCAAGAACAGGATTGGCGCACAGGGTACTGAGGGCTTTGCAGAAGTGCTTACAAACGGCGGCTGGCGCGCGGTAACAAAAGCCGGCGGTTTCCAGTCCGGACCGGGAGCAATGAATTACGACCTGGATATGCCGCCCTACATACAGGAAATAGCCGACTGGCTGGACGACGAGAAGAAGGTGCATTCCTGCAACTTTGATAGCGCCTATAAAGGGTTTGAGATCATGATGGGCCTGTGCCGTTCAGTTATTGAAGGCGGCCAGGTTGCCCTGCCCCTGGTCAAGGGAATGAAAGAACTCGACAAGCTTAACAAGGTCATGCCGGATGCCAAGGTGATGGTTTCCAGCACGGTTAATTCCAAGGAGTACGGGGTTTAATGGAAGTGATTATCCAGAAGGATGAGAATTCAACGGCCCGGCTTGTTGCCAGGCTTATTGCCAATGAGCTGAAGGCAAAGCCGTCGCTGGTGCTTGGACTGGCAACCGGGCGCACAGTTGAAAGCGTTTATGCCGAACTTGTCAGGCTGCACCGTGAGGAGAAACTGGATTTCTCTTCATGCCGGACTTTCAACTTGGACGAGTATGTCGGTCTGGATCCGAAACACCCGGGTTCCTACCATTTCTTCATGAACCAGCATTTATTCAGCAAGGTGAATATAAACCCCGACAATACATATCTGCCGAATGGAATTGCGAGAAACCTGAGAATGGAATGCGAGGAATACGAGCGGCTGATTGACGATTTCGGGGGCATTGACCTGCAACTGCTTGGAATTGGATCCGACGGCCATATCGGCTTCAATGAACCGCTTTCGGCTCTAAGGTCGCGAACACGTGAGAAGGCCCTAGCGCCCGCCACGATTGCGCAGAACGCGCCATTCTTCGGTTCTGCAGATCTTATGCCCAAGCGGGGGCTGACAATGGGCGTAGGAACGATCCTAGAGTCAAAACACTGCATACTGATGGCGACCGGCAAGGATAAGGCTACAGTACTTGCGCGTGCGGTTGAGGGCCCTATAACTTCGATGATATCGGCTACTGCCCTGCAGTTACATCCGCACTGCCGTGTCGTGGTTGACGAAGAGGCGGCAAGCAAGTTGCAGGAACAGGCATACTACAGGTGGATATTTGACAACGAGCCTGAATGGGAACAGTTCAGGAAGTAGTTAACTCTACCGTCAGGGCCGGCGGCTCACAAAGTCTCCAATACATTCAAGGACATACGAAATGTCCTCATCGTTGATATCCTGGTGCACACCGATATGCAGTCCATGGGTTCCAGCATACTCCGCCTCCGGGAATTGTCCCAGCTTGTGACCAAGGAAGGCGAAACCCGGGCATTGGGTGGGCATTGACTGGAACAGGCTTCTCGTATCGATTCCGTGTTTCTCGAGGTACAGTACAAATTCATTCCTCGTGAAAGGCGCATCTTTTGACAGGAGGAGCGGCAATGCGTGCGGTCCTATTTTCTCGTGTTTTTCCTCAGAAATTGTCTCCAGGTATGGTGAGAATTTCCGAACACCATCCATTAATGCAAGGAGGTTGTGCCGCCGCTTTTCGAGAATTGCGGAATAATTGGCAAGATTTGCGATTCCTACTGCGGCCTCAAGTTCGTTCATCTTGGCCGAATAACCGACTCGCTCGAAGATAAACCGGATATCGCCGAGGTCGGGATTGGCAAACCGCTTCTCGCAGAATCCGCCTGAGACATTAAGGCTGCAGGCATCGCACTTGCAGGCCCTGCCATGTGAGCGGAGTGAGCGGAGAATCCCCGCAATGTCCTCGTCGTTTGTTGTAACGATCCCGCCTTCAATGGTGGTGATGATGTGGGCAACATAGGTGCTGAAAGCGCCCATGTCGCCTATCGTTCCCAAGGGCCGGTTCTTGTAGAGGCCACCGTGTGCTTCTGCCGCATCCTCGATTACCCTGAGCTTGTGCTGCCTGCCGATTGCCATGATTTTGTCCATGTCCGCTGGTTTCCCCATGAGGTGGACAGGCATGATTGCAATAGTTCGTTTTGTGATGGCTTTTTCGATTTGCGAGGGATTGATGTTTAGGGTTCGGTGGTCTATATCGACAAAGACCGGCTTGAATCCTGCATGAAGCACAGCGTTGCCAGTTGCAACGAATGACAGCGCCGGGACAATGATCTCATCGCCCCGTTTTGCCCCGTAATCGTAGAGAACGGCCATGGCGAGGGTATCGGCATCAGTCCCGGAACTGACGGCAACCGCGTGTTTTACACCCAGAAGAGTGGCAAATTTCTGCTCAAACTGGCGGACCATCTTGCCGCTTGATACCCGGCCGGACTTGAGCGCTTCCGTGACTAGACGGACTGCATCGTCCGGTATATTGATTGTTCCAAAAGGTATCCTGCGGTTTTTCTTCACCAGACTCTTCTTTCCCTAGGGCTGATAAAACACAATCTGTGAGCCGAGATTTTCGAAACGTATCGGGACGTTGAGGAACTTCTTCAACGCATCGCGAACAGCCTGCTGTCTTTCAGGCTGAACGTACATCAGGACAAAACCGCCGCCGCCCGCGCCGAGCAGTTTGCCGCCGAGCGCGCCCGCCGAGAGCGCGGTCTGGTACATGGAATCTATTTCCGAGGTCGATATCCTGCTGCTCAGGCTTTTCTTCAGCTGCCAGCTCTGGTGCATAAGGCGGCCGAAGGCATCCAGATCGGCGCTGCTGACGAGTATCTTCATTGCTTCGTCAACCATCTGCCGCATGGCTGTCAGTTCGGCTGTTTTCTTTGGAATATTGGCAACCTGCTCTGCTGCAACCTCGGATGCGATCCTGGAGAGGCCGGTATAGAAAAGCATTAAACGCGACTCTAGCGCGTGAAAACGGTCGGGATGGATTGTGATTGGTGTTACCCTGAAACTTCCGTCCGTCTCGAAGGAGATGTTGTTGAGGCCGCCGAAAGCGGCCGAAATCTGGTCCTGGCTACCGACGTTTTCCCTGATCACGTTCTGCTCGACGTGGATTGCATTTGCAGCGAGTTCCTGCTTTGAGACGATCTTGCCGAGATGGGCATAAAGGGCCTGGAGCAATCCGACGGTAAACGAAGAGCTTGAGCCAAGACCAGTACGTGCGGGCAGATCTCCGTCGTGGTGTATCTCGACCCCTTCCCTGATCCCGAGGTAGCGAAGGCATTCCCGGGCGGAGGGATGCTTGATTTCGTCGATATCCTTGACGTTTTCAATGAAGGAGTAGATCACCCTGCTCCTGTGCTCGAAGAATGGAGGCAGGTTACGGCATGATATCCAGCAGAACTTGTCGATGGTTGCGGAAATAACGGCGCCGCCGTGTTCGCGGTACCAGGACGTATAGTCGGTTCCTCCCCCGAAAAACGAAATCCTGAACGGCGTTCTTGTTAATATCATGATAAATAAGACTTTCTATATATTCGAATAAAGGTTTTCCCTGATCACCTGGTAAGTTTTGATCAATTCCCTTATTCCATCCTGGAGCGAGACACGGGCTTTAAAACCGGTTTTCTCGATCTTATCGTTGCTTACGATGTAATTCCGCTGGTCTGGATCTTTTCCTATGCCAGACTCCAATACGACAAAATCAGGAACCTGTTTCCTGATTTCTTCGCACAATTCAAGTTTGGAAATATTCGCCTCTGACAGGCCTACGTTAAAAGATTGTCCCTTCACGGAATCGTACTTGCTGAGAACATGGACAAATGCTTCGGCCACGTCCCGTATGTGAAGATAATTGCGTTTGAAATGTCCCTCAAAGACAACAATGAATCGGTCAGTGACCGCACGGTAAACGAAATCGTTCACCAGCAGGTCCAGCCTCATGCGGGGACTAGATCCGAAGACGGTGGCGAAACGAAGTGACACGGCATTGCCGTTATCCAGCAGTTCTTTTTCGACCTCGACTTTCAGTCGCCCGTAGAGTGATACGGGGCGCAGTGGTGAATCTTCGGTGCAATAGACATCGGTCTGGCCGATGCCGTAGCCGCTGTTTGTCATGGGAAAAACGAATTTTTGTGATTTGCTCAACTTGCGGAAGAGTGTGAGAACCGCGTCCCTGTTGACAGTGGCGGCGCCAACCGGGTCCTTATCGCATAAAGGAGCACCCACAAGGCATGCCAGGGGAATGACAGCGTCGACAGAACGCGCAAGGCCGGCTACCAGGTCACCGTTCCTGACGTCAGCCCTTACAATTATGAGGTTCGGGTTATTGCAGTGTTCCAGAAGGGAAGACTGCCTATAGAGGAAGCTGTCGACTACGGTTACCTCGTGACCCAGGCCGAGGAGCCGCGGAACAAGTATTGACCCTATGTACCCCGCACCACCTGTAACGAGTATCTTCATAATATGCCTCAAATAGATGGAACTACGCGCGATCCTTTCTAATCCTCTCTCTCCAGTAGTCGAGAAGGAAATCAATACTGCCGGACGCGTCATGCTCTGCTTTCCACCCTGTTGCCTTAACGAACTTTGAAATGTCGGGCAGTTGAAGGGTAACGTCTGCAGGCCGCAGCAGCCGCTCATCCAGGCGCACCGGAATTTTAACTTTTGCGCGTTTTCTCAGCAACTCAAGAAATTCGCCAACGCTGATCGTAAAGCTGCCGCCAATATTGTAAGCCTCGCCAGGTTCGCAGTGCAGTGCTGCCAGCCAGTAGGCCTTCATGGCGTCGCGCACATCGATCAAGGTCCTGATTGAATCCAGGTTTCCGTGTAAAAGTTCTTTCTGCATGCCGGCCTCTATCAGTGCAACCTGCCGGGCAAATGACGTTGCAAAAAGGTCGGAACGTCTTGGGTTCAGATAAGCGAACATCCGGGTCCTTATGATCTTCATTCCATAGCTGCGGAAGTAAGAGAAACCGAGGAGGTCCTGAGTGGCCTTTGAGACGGCATATGGGCTTGATGGCCGGAACGGCTGGGTTTCCTTGATAGGAACCTCGTCAGGAAATACCTGCCCGTAAACCTCCGAAGTGCTGCATAGCTGTATTACGGGATCAAGCCCAGCAAGACGTATGGCTTCCAGCAGGTTTGCGGTGCCCATGATGTTGTTCTGGACCACGGAAAGAGGATTAATGAAAGACGCCCTGACGTTTGCATGTGAGGCAAGATGGAAGACTGTATCAGGCTTTACCTTCTGCAAAACGGATAGAACCGAGCTGAAATCAGTCAAATCGCATTCATGAACCTCAACACGTCCCGCAACCTTCTCAAGGTTCCGTTCACTCGTGGTACTGTGCCAGCGGCTGATTCCATGGACCTTGACGCTTCCGTGGCTTTCAATGATGTAGTCTGCAAGGTAGCTTCCGCCCGACCCGGTTATACCGGTTATTAATGCTGTCTTGATCTGGCGTTCTTTTTTCATCTTTGGATCATCATATTATACGGATTCGGGGCCCAAAACGCTATTCGTTTTCTACCAGCCATGTCCAAGTCCTGCAAGATAATCTTTCATTCTTGAGGCCTTGGAATGAGGAAAGGAGGCATGTTGTAGATGTTGCTGCCGGTTAGTGCTGCATTATTGATCGGACATGGGCAGCAATGCCATTCGCGTCAATCCCGGTTTCTGCGAGCCGGGTATCCCTTGGTCCCACAGTAAACCTGTATTCGTGTGGAAATCCCAGCGAGACAAGATCAGTATCAATCCTGTTCTGTTTCAAGAAAGACTGGATGCAGGTATCCATTCCTCCCTTACCTGTGAATGCCTCTTCCAGGGTGACCAGATGCTTGTACGATCGAATAGTTGATTTCAGGCTTTCCCGGTCGAAACCGTTGATTGCGTAAAGGTCGATGACACCGGTATCAATTCCTGAGTGACTTAACAACCGGGAGGCTTCAAGCGCATGATGGGTCATGTAGCCGGTGCTTATAAGGCAGATATCCCTGCCCTTTTTTAGTTCCCTGAACCCTGGTTTCATGCTGATGGCGTGGTCATCCGGAATTACCGGCAGCAGCTTGCCGTCCAGCCTTACATATTTTGGACCCGTCTGCGTTACGGTGTGGGCGGCAATAGCCCTTGATGTGATGGCATCGGATGGCGAGAAAACCTGGATGTTCGGCAGGGTCATCATGATGGACAGGTCCTCCAGAGCCTGGTGGCTGGGTCCTGAAAGGTCATAGCTCAATCCCGCTCCGACACCGACAAGGTTCACGTTGATATCGCGGAACTGGGAAAGCATGGAAAGGTTTACACGAACCTGTTCATAACAGCGCATCGTAATGAATGGAGCAATTGCATAGGCGATAACCTTGAAGCCTTCGAGTGCCAGGCCAGCAGAAACATTAACCAGGTTCTGTTCTGCAATGCCGACGTTTACAAACCTGGACGGGTGTTTTGCCCTCAGTGTGTCAAGTGCCGATGAACCGAGGTCTGCGCTGACGAAGAAAATCCGCTCATCGCCCTGCATCCGCAGGGCGATTTCTTCGATAAACATATCCCTCATTCTGGTCAACGTCTGGGGCATATTATTCTCCGGTAAGCTTCTTCACATCGTCGCGGCTGAGCGATTTGACATGGCAGATGGGATCATTTTCCAGGGCCGGAACACCATGCCCCTTTATCGTGTTCGCGATAAGAATACGGGGTTTCATAACGGTACCGGCGCAAAGGCCCTCAAGCGACTTTTTAACGGCCAGTATGTCATGTCCGTCGACTTCCTCTGCCTGCCAGCCGAAGCTCTCAAACTTTGGCGCCACCGGGCGCATATCCAGCACATCGTTTGTCTTTCCGAGCATGCACTTGGTGTTGTTGTCGAGTATCATTACAAGGTTGTCCAGCTTGTGGTGGCCTGCGAACATTATGGCCTCCCAGACGGAGCCCTCGTTGATTTCGCCGTCTCCGACTATTACAAAAACACGGCTGGCGTTTTTTTTACGTTTAAGGGCCAAGGCGATACCGCATGCCACGCCAGGGCCGTGGCCAAGTGAGCCATTAACCGTTTCAAAACCAGGCACTATGGGATCGGGAATGCCTCCGAGGAATGAACCTGGAGTGCAGACCGATTCAAGGGCAGTTGCCGGAAAGAATCCAAGATCGGCAAGGATCGCATACATTGCTATCGCGCCATGCCCCTTGCTGAAAATGACCCTGTCCCGGCCTTCCCACAGGGGTTCGGCCGGTTTGAATTTGAGGATATTTCCGTAATAAAGCACAGTGAGGACTTCGACCAGCGAGAGTGACGAGGCAATCCTTGTTTCGGGAGCCGTCCCGTGTATTAGGAGTGTATTCTTCCATACCCAGCGGGCCTTGTCCTGTAAAAAAGTTTTCTTGTCCCCGGTCGCGGTCATACTGGTCTGGCTCCTAGTTCCTTTTCAGTTCCATGCTCAATATTCTCTTCAACATTGCAGAAGCTTCAACGCCAAACTTGCGTTCAATCATAGAGAGGTATACAGAACTTCCATAGTAATCCTTGAACGCATTATCCCTGAAAGCGCGTACCTCTCTGGATGTAAGGCGGGATGTGGGCATCGGCATGGAATCGGGAGAATACTGGCTGTAACCCGACCACTTGTCCGGCAGAGGTGTCCCTGCCCTGACCGAAGCATCGTAGAGTGCAGTTCCCGGATAGGCCATTGCGCAGTAGAAATTTGCCCACTCAAAATTATGGGCTTTTGCCATATTCAATGTAGCAGTCATTGAATCCCGGTCATCCTCAGGTAGTCCGAAAATGAAATTGGCAACAATGTTTATCCCGGCTTCCCTCGTCCATTCTATTACCTCGCCGGTTCTTGCATCGCTCGGGGCCTTGTGAATTGCCTTCCTGACTTTTTCATTTGCCGATTCAAATCCATAGGCAAGCCAGTTGATGCCGGCAAGTTTCATTTTCTTAAGAAGATCCTTGCTCTTGATTGTATCCACCCTGGCGTATGCCCAGAGGTTCAGTCCTTGCCATCGTTCGATGATCCTGTCGCACAGCGTCTCTATTATCTCAGGTTTAAGGGTGAATACATTGTCGAGTATCCGGATGTTACTTACTTTATAATTGTCAACCAGCACAGATAATTCGCTCATGATGTAATCAACACCGTGAAACCGGACGTTGGGTTTTCCTGCCATGACATTCACGCTGCAGAATGTGCAGTTGTAGGGGCAACCCATGTTTGTAAAGATCGCAGCGTATGGCGACCTCGCGTTAAGCCGGTCAAAGCAGTGCCAGTGGTGTGCCCTGTACCTCGCCGGGGGCAGCATGTCCCATGCTGTTAAGGGAAGACTGTCGATATCTGAAATAAAACCGGCATGTTCGGAGGTTACAATCTTGTCCCCGTATTTTGCCCATATTCCCTTTATTTCGTTATTTTCGAGGCTGACGCCGGACGGTGATTTGCGGAGCAGAGACAGAAGTATTTCCATTGGCTTGAATGGCTCACCCTGGCAGACCATGTCAGGGCCCTCCTCTGTCAGAACCTTTTCCGGGTATGCTGACGGTACTATACCGTACATAACAACAGGAATAAGCGGGGCATCCTTTTTCAAAGCCTTTGCGGTTTCACCGGCTGCAGCCATCTTGGTGACGTCGCCGCTGTTTACCTGGTCACTGCTGATCAGTACACAAAGTGGATTTATGACAGCAACTTTCTGGACCAATTCAGACGGCAGCAGACCTTCGGCATCAGCATCAATGCATTGCACGGTGAAACCTTTTCCGCGAAGGAACGATGCCACCAGGCCGTCCTGGACAGGAGGAGTTATGGCGGCGATCTCGTCGGCCAGGGCCCCGAAGGCGCGTTTCCGATTGTTTGGAAATACTATGACAAGGTCAACGCGTCCATCAGTATTGGATGAACTTCTCATTTCCTGCCGAATTTCTCCCTGAATATCTCGTACATATAGGCAGCGCCCCACCTGAAGACCTGGAGTTTGCGTTCGCCGCCGATGCGTGCCGGTTCGTCGCCCGGTATTTCGCCGCATTTCAGTTTTCTCTTTGCCGCGCGGACCGACATGAGAGGTTCACAGCCTACCTTGGTATTGAAGAGCCGTTCTTCTGTCCGGTAGCTTTCTTCCTTGTCCATATCGAGTTCCGTGAAGATGCTTTTCTTCCATGCACGGTACATGACCATTGCGTCGGTGTATTTTGATCCGTACAGGAGATTGATTGTGCCGGTAAACAGCCAGTTGCCAAAGCCAGTGACGGCGTCGTCATCATCGCTTTTCGCCCCCTTGGCATAGCGGGAGACAATGACCATATCATAACCCTCTTTCATTTTCTCTATCAGCGGTGGAATGCGGTCGACCACGGAATTTCCGTCGGGACTGAATGTGATTACAATGTCGCCGCGGATCAGGTCCATTACTTCGATGTAGGCGTAACGGATGCCCTTCTGTTTTTGGACATACAGCTCGTAGCCGTTGTTTCTTGCATACGCCTGCGTGCCATCCTTTGAGTTGCCGTCGACTATGAGAATTTGGTCAACCCACTCCCTTTTGATCGTGGGCATTATGACTTTCAGGCCTTCTTCTTCGTTGAGTGCGGGAATCAGTAATGTTGTTTTCATATTCAGTAAGACATTCAGTGCTCAACTACTCGACAACAAACTTTTTTCCAAAAAAGACAGTCTTTCCTTCGCGTGACCATTTTGCGGCCATGGCTATGAAGTTGACGGCCTGACATTCTACAATGGCGTTTGGATAAAACTGCCAGAATGACATGTAGGGAGGACATCCCTTCGCTTCAAGTGCCGGTTCCCAGGCTTTTTCATTTTCATCAATATTGGGCCAGTCGGATGGTTTGTTCTCGCGCACAATCCAGGTCTTATCGGTATCAACAGTCTGGCGGGCAAAGCGAAGCTGGACGGAGAGCCACTCAAAGGGCCTCAATCGGGTGTATTCGGCGGCTAATGTGTGTTTGCCAGGAGCGATAGTCAGGCGCTTTACCACGATATTCAGCGGGTTATCACCTTGTGCCACGAGTTGACCGTCAAGATAGAGGCTTCCAGTTCCGTTGAATGTAGTAATCAGTAGCGCGTTACTGGGGTTTTCATGAATCCATATAAGATCACTTGCTGCCTTTCTGACGTCCTCAGCCGGTGATTTCGCGGTAATCTGGCGATATAGCTCAACGGCGTTGGTGTGTCCCTGCTTCTCGCCATATGCCGCAATGCGCAGTTTCAGCATTTCGTTGAAAGAAGATTGCGGATATTTTTCAATGTACTCGAGACACAACCGTTCAGCGTGGTCGTATTTCCGGCTGCGTTCCATTTCAAACAGAGCGGACATTATGGCCGTTGGTTCGAGAGGGTCGTCTGGAATGGTGGTGGATAAGTTCTGCCTGGTATTCTCAGCACTCTGGGGTTTGTTCTGATACCAATAGGCTACACTGGACATATACCCTCTTGTCCTGTTATTTGCCATTGAATCACTGCCGAACTCGATATTGACCAGGATATTCTTGTTGAACGGAACAGAGTCAACCATTTGAAAACGATATTGAGTTGTTCGAATAGGAGCTTTTTCAATAAGGCCGCTGAATGGCAGGTTAAACAGCCCGAAATAGTACCATCCCCCGTTAAAATGGTCCTCAAGACCTGTCCCATGAAAAGCTGGAAGTGTGCTTCCATCAACATAAATCATGTCATCGCCTTCCAGAATATTCCATGAGCCATCCATTCCTATGGCAAGCAGGTTACAGCCGACATAATGCCCTTTGCCTGATGCGCTCAATATCCTGTGCGGCTGTTGCGGCGAAGAAGAGGCATTCCATGTTGCGTGGAAATAGTTCTTCTCGATCGATGGTAAGGGTGGCTGGACATCAAACGAGGACTCAACGTTTACGGGAAATGAGGCGGAACTAACGAGAATAACCCGTGCGGATTTACCGAAGTACATCGGAAAACGGCAAACCATACCGTTTTGTGTTACTGCCAGCGGCATGGAATAGAATTCCCCCTGTCGCAGCGGATTACAGGAGAAATCACCTAGAGGAACGCAAACGCTTGGTGTGGACATGCCTTCCCAGTATATTTTGAGTAATAGCTGTCGTTTCAGTGCAGCCCATTTCAGTGCCGACATGCCGGGTGGCTGAAGCACCTTGATTGTGAAAGTTGAGAGCACTCCCGTACCCTGGTGGCGCATCAACTCCACGCTGCCGCCGGCAGGAAGATTGCCGCAGTAACCGGGTTTGCAGAGAGAAACGGCCTGATGCGTAGCGTTGCTGAGGTTGTTCCATGAGTGCCTTACGTCTTCCGATGTCTTCCTGATGCCATCGTCTATTACTTTTGGAAAGGATATAACTGCCGATTCCCTGTCGTACAGTTCGTAATTTGCCTGATAGTAAGGCCGCTCGGAGATTGACCCTTCAGTTTTCGGCAGGGTAACACACAGGGATTTCTTAAAAGGCAGAGGAAAATAGCAGTAATAGCCTCCGCTTACATGGTCGCAGAGAGGTGGCAGGAAAGGTGCTTCCCTGCCGAAGAAGCCTTCGATTGTCGTCTTGATCCGCGCATTTTCTTCACCGTCAAAATAGAAGAATAATTTCTGTTTATCAGGTATTCCTGTCATCCAGAGTCTGTGTACTAGCCCCGGTCCCTTTAATTCAAACAGTATTGGTTCGCCATTTCTATTCGATGAAACAATCTGAGCCCAGTCATTGTTTCCTCCGGACCTGTCGTAACTTGAAGACAATAGTGATTTGCCAAGTGGAGACCGGCTGAATAAGACCACGTTAGTAAGGTCGCCAAGGTAGGTCTCCATTGTCGTACCGGCGGAGACGCCATCTTGAGACTTGCGGCAACCGGACTCAACTGCAAGTAAAGCAGCCAATACTGTTGCGGCACCAAGACTCAATTTATTCATATGCATTAATTTTATATCCACCAATAAGTATTATCTGCGGATAAATAACATTACATCGTTATTAAATGGCGAAGCAGGGAAAGTCATCATCAATTGTCCTTTCCTGCCGAATTTTCAGTCCTTAACGATTGAAACCTGCAATACTGCCGTATCCCGTCTTCTAGACTGGTAAAGTCAAAACCGGGAAAAGCATTTCGGAACCTGGAAATATCATATACCATGTTCGCAGCACGTTCCCTGCCGTTTTCTGTTTCCTTGGAGGAAATTGTGACTTTCCTGTCGATATTGGCTTTTATTATTGCAGCGATATCGCTGACCGTTAAACTGTTTCCCGTCGCAACATTGACGAGCATGTCTGCCTCAGATTCGCAGATTAATTCGACTATTCTGCAAATATCTGTCACGTAAACATAGTCTCTCTTAATCTTTCCTCCGTTATCCAGGATTATCTCGCCCCTTAAAGCATTTCTCAGAAGTACTCCAACCGTACTTCTTCCTGCATCGTTCGGGCCGTATACACCTGACAACCTCAGTACAGCTAGCGGGATCTTTTTTGCGCTGCATGATGATTTCAATATACCCTCTGAAACCAGCTTGGACTTTGAATAGCTGTCGCTGGGGTCGGTCGGCATTGTTTCGGACAGTAAAGAGCCGTCACGCAAGAGTCCGTATACGTCCACAGTGCTCAAGAAGATGACCTGGCTGACAAGGCCAGGAGTCAGTGATTCGGCAATGTTCTGAGCCATGTTGATATTCCTCTGCATTGAGTCGTTGTCGTTCTGGACAAGGCGTGTTATGGCAGAACAAAAGACAAGCGCAAAACTTCCTGTTATTGCATTCATGGTTTTCCTGACAGAGGCCGTGCTAAGCAAGTCACATTCCTTAATGTCAACACGAAAGACTTCATATCTGCCGGATATGCTCAAGTAATCGGAAACATTCCTTCCGATGAATCCATCTGCGCCCATGACAAGCACTCTCTTCTTCATGAATGTTCCTTCAAGCGGAGCCATCCGCACCTATTACAGGCCTCTACGGTTCCTCTGTTCCTAATGAGTTCCCTAAACTTGCGGTATTTCTCGCCGCATATTATCTCCGGGAGGGGGAGTTCGCGAACATTGCCCATGGAGACCGCGAGACATGGGAACAGGTTGCCGTCATGGTTTATGTGTACACTGGACCATGGAAACTTACAGGGTTGAAACATGTCATGATTAAACGATACCTCGTTAAGCAGATTAAGATTCACATGCGATGAAACTGCCGTCAGCGACTCCACCTTCGGGTGGATGTAAGATGCCTTGTGATTTTCGACGTTATATTCCCGTATTTTCTGCAGTTGTTCTCTGATTGTATCAAAGTTCCTGTACTGGAAGGCTTTTGACGTTTTTGTTATTGCCTCGAACGGATACATCCTGTCCGAGTGCTGAATAGGCGAACCTTTGAGCATCTGCAACGCATGAGTATCGATTCCTATATCTTCAGAGAGCATCCTGTAAAGGGAAAATAGTCCTCCCGCGTTCTCGTCGGTAATTACCGTTTTGACATCCAGAATAGCACCGTGGCCGAGTTCATTCCTGCGCTGAAGGAAGTATTTCATGTTCCTTGTCAACTTTGACCACTGGTTTGGCGTCATATCTCGGACAGTATTCCCGATATCATCGATTGAAACGGAGAGCACCCTGAAGTTCGGAAAAGAAAGCAGGAAATCCATCAGCTCTTCTCCTAGGAGAACTCCGTTTGTAATCAGGTTACATTCATTACGCTCAGCAACAAATGAGAATACTTCCCTAAAGCCATTGAAAACTAGCGGTTCGCCACCACACAATGTAACACGGGCGTAATCAGGAACCTGGCGTGAGAAAGTGATCCAGTCGTTTGTGGATAAGGAGTGCGGGTTGGGCTTCTTCTCCTGGTAGCAGAACCTGCAGCTTAAATTGCAGCGGTTTGTGAGAATGTAAACGTATCGGTCCGGCAGCATTCCTTCACTAGTATATGCCTTTTCCGTAAACAATTCATGTCCGGAATGGAACTTGCTGTCTGATATTTCAAATGAACACATGATAAAGATGATTCATTCCTGGCATGTCAAGGCATCCGAACAAGTTTATCAGCTTTTTCGACAATATTTTCCTCTGTAAATCCTGCAACCTCGCAAATGTCTTCATAACTTCCATAATCCCTTATGAACCTGTCAGGAATGGATATAAAATCAAATTTAATGTTAACTGTGTTGAGAGAAGTCCGTACCACATCATCGCCCAAGCCTCCGTACATGCTGTGTTCTTCTACGACAATAGCTCGTCGAGTCTTGTTGAGGCTTTCCGTGACGACCCTTACATCCAGTGGTTTTATGGTGTGTACGTATATAACTTCGGCGCTAATGGATCTGGCCTTAAGAATTGAGGAGGCTGCCATTGCCGTCCTGAGCTGTGGTCCTGTTACGATTATTGAAATATCTCTTCCGGGATGTACAACGACGGCTTTTCCAGGTTCTATCAGGCCCGGAAAATCCAGTCCATGAGACAGTTTCGGCACCCTGAAATAGTTGATCATTCCGTTATTGTACGAATTCTTGAAGAGAATATTAAGTTCAGTGGGAGAAGACGGGAAGAAAATCTGCGTGTTCTGAAGAGGTTTTAAAAGTGCGAAATCCGTGTAGCAGTGATGAGAACAGCCTAGTGTCGAATAATCAAAGGCGCTGCCTACAGTTATAATATTGGCTGAAAGACACTGGTATGAATAATCAAGTTTTATCTGTTCGTATGCGCGCTCGACAATGAATGGAGAAATAGTGTGAACAACAGGGTAAAATCCTGCAATTGAAAGGCCTGCAGCCATGTTTACTATAGTTTGTTCGCAGATTCCAATGTTGTAATACCTCCCGGGGCAGGCATTCGCAAAAGGAATCAGCTTGAAATGACTTATATCGCCAACAAGCACGACCAGTTTATTGTCGGCGCGTCCCACTTCAAGCAAGGTGTCTGCAAATTCCTGACGCATGTCCTTCATTGGTCGAGTTCCTTGTAAATCATCTTACGCTCATTGTCATCCGGGACCTTGTAATGCCATATCCCATGAGTCTCCAGGAAAGAGACTCCCTTCCCTTTGACCGTATTCGCAATAATGACTTTCGGTTGTCCCTCGTACTCGAATTTTAGTTTGTCGAATACAGTTATTAATTCATCAGGATCATGGCCGTTTACTTCATATGCTTCCCACCCGAAAGACTCCCATTTCTTTTTGAAATCGTTCATCGGCAAGACTTGTGCTGCGGACCCGTTGTTGTCGATGATAAAACAAAGATTTCCAAGTTTTAGATTTGAAGCGACCAGTGCAGTCTCCCACACGGATCCTTCGTTGCATTCCCCGTCGCCTGCGAGTGCAAACACCCGGTTTGTGAACTTCTTTATTCTAAGACCAAGTGCAATTCCAAGAGCTGTTACTATTCCGTGACCTAAAGATCCGGTTGAGGCTTCAGCTCCCGGAACTTTTGTCCTGTCCGGATGTCCTCCCAGTATGCCCCCCCTTTTACTCTTGTTGTCCAGGTCTTTCCGGGTGATGAATCCGTGTTTTTCCAATACAACGTAAAGGGCTGCGCAACCATGACCCTTGCTCAGAATGAAGTAATCCCGTTGTTTCCAGTCGGGGCACTTCGGGTCAACTTTCAAGACATTGCCATAAAGACAGGCAACAATATCTATAATTGAAAATGCACTCGGTATATGCCCTTCCCCGGCCATACAGACGACATCAACAATCTTTTTCCGTAATTCTTTATTCGCGGTCATGCAAAATCCAATCTATATTACTGACCGAAATAGCCCCTTCCCTGCCCGCCATCTACAGGTACAATGCTGCCGGTATTAAAGGAGGCTAGATCAGAGCAAAGGAATGTTACGTAATTACCGATTTCCTCCGGTTTACCAAAACGTCCGATTCGCTGTCTTTCGGTTAAGAACTTTGTTACATGTTTCGGGTTATTTCTCAAAGTTGAATCCCAGTAGCCTTTTTCGGTAAATACAGCTCCCGGCAGGACGGCCGAGACAACAACACCATCCGGGGCAACTACACCACCGAAACTTCTGGTGTAAGCAGTCAGCGCTGCTTTTATCGCGCAATAGGTTACAGGACCGTGATTCTCCATAGAAGCGATTGAAGAAATATGTACTACCCTTCCCCATTTCTGCTTTTGCATGCGCGGCACTAAAAGGGTGTTCAATTCAACGGCTACTTCGAAATTAAAACGATATACCTTCCTCCAGTCTTGGATGGAGCAAAATGGGTCCTTAATATCCAGTGTGCCGCCTAGGTTGTGAACAACAATGGATGGATATCCGAATTCCTTCTTTAGGATAGAGACAAGCTTTTTTGGGGAGCCTTCCTTTGTAAGGTTGAGAGATATTCCCAGATGTCCTTTCTTCTCTCCTCCCATTTCGTCAATTGTCTTATTAATCCAAGTCGCATTTCTCGAAACAATAGCAACCAGCGCACCCTCCCTTGCCAGGCATTGCGCAATTGAGCTTCCAATTCCCCGGCCTCCTCCGGTCACCAGTGCTAATTTATTGTTAAGTCCGAGATTCATATTCAGGTAAACAAGTTATCAGATTATATTTAAAGGTAAAACCACATTTTTGGGTCCCATAGGTCCCAATTTGCCCAGTTTCCTGAGAATCGGGCGGGCATTATCCATAGCTGTCACCAATATTGTCGATGTGCTGATATTCGAAACAGCCTTTGCCGCCTTAATTGATACAGGCAGGTTAATATAAGTCATGCCTTCTTTGGCAGGATCGTCATCGATAATGGTGTCGATGGTATTCTCATCGATATCCAGGTGGTAAAGCAGCGCTGGAAGCATTAAGGCGGCGCCATAGCCGTAAATAGGGCGTTTCTGTGATTCGAGGATGTCTTTCACGACGCGCATTTGTAGACGGAAGTTATTAAAACGTTTCCTAATATAGACAATGTATTTGTGTATCTCGGCAGACTTCACGGCAGCATTGTTCGCAGGCTTGAGCGACTTCCTGAATGCAACCCGTAAAGGGCCCCATGAGCTGTAACTTTCTTCATGTGCGACTATCTCGCCTCCGAGGGCGTTCATCATGGACTTAAATGATGAGAATGTAAAATACTGGAGATGCTGGTGAAATATCTGGTCAAATCTGCCGCATTCGACTAAGTGGGCAAATCCCGGGAATTCAAAAACAAAGAGTGTTTCTGTCGAAGAAGCATCAAATAGCTTCTTGATGAAAGCCTTTGGATCGTAAATGTGTTCAAGGGTGTGGGTTGAAAGGACAAGGTCAGGAGCCCCTCCCATTACCGAATGAACGTCAACGTTTTCTAATACATCTCCAACAAGTTTGATTTGATTGCTAATATGGGATTTCCTGTCGCGCCAAACAGGGTCGATTCCTGCGAGCAGTTCAGCCCTGTCCGTCAGTTTCTTTAACAAATAAAGGTCGTTACAGCCGATGTCTACAACGCGATCAAACCTTTTCCTGCCTATCAGACTGTTTAGAAACTTTAGGAAGCAATCAATTCCGGCCATCGAAAGTTTGCTGGCCGAGGTCCTGAATTTGTAATTCAGCCCATAAAGGAAATCTGGGCCGATGCATTGGGATAGTTGAGCATGTCCGCACTTGGTGCAGACGTGAAAATGTTGATCGATACCTTTCACAAAAGCCGGATCGTATTTCCTGGCGTAAATACCGGTTAATGGCAGGTTCGGATAGACAATCAGGGGATCTCCCATTGAATGGCCACAAACTGAACAAAACTCTCTCTCTCTGATATGAAAACGGTTGATCATTGGGTTCAATGCTTTGCCTTCATTTTGTTCTCTATATTGACATTGCCAAGACTGCGCCGTGTGTTTCTGCGCCATTCTTCAGTCTCCTCTTCGGTCAATCCTTCCATTCTGGCGACAGAGGCCCTTTTTTCCGGGGATGAAAAGTTTATGCGGTCCCATTCGAACGCTCTCAAAATCTGCAGTTCTCTGCCTGTGAATTCAGGTGTGGTGACACTACCAACGGTATATCCGCCAACATCGTTTTCGGAGGCGAGAAGTCCGTGTTCAATACATATTCGCATTAACTCTGTCTTGGGTAATGGAGTTGCGATATGGAAGTTGCAGAGATCAATGTTTAATTGTTCTGCGAATGCAAATGTCCTGCGGATCTGGTCCCAGGTCTCTCCGGGCGTGCCGATTACAAAGTTGCTTATTACTTCGAAACCCATCTGCTTGGCTGTCTCGGCAATCTGTCTTGCCTTCTTGAGGTCTACTGGTTTCTTGATCAATCTCTTCAGCACATCTTCATCCCCGCTCTCAATGGAAAGGCTTATCTGGTTGCATCCACTCTTAAGCATTACTGAGAGAAGTTCACGATCCAGTGAAAAGATGGCAACGTTTACGCACTTCCAGGTCATGGAAGGATAACGCGTACTTATGCCTTCCATTATGGCTAATGCCCTCTCTCGACTGAAAAGGAAATGATCGTCGAGGAATATGATTTCCCTTATTCCGTAAAGATTGCGCAATTCTTCTATCTCGGCCAGAACGTTTTCTGCTGAGCGGAGTCGAACCTTCTTGCCTGACACCGTGCTTGCAGCGCAGAACGTACACTGCATCGGGCAGCCGCGAGATGTAAGTGTCGTTGCAAAAGGCATCTGTCTTGGAATAAGCGTGTGCGCGTATTTGTGAAAGAAATTCGCGTACCTTGCAAAATCGCAGTCCGAATAGTCAGGGAACGGCAGTTTATCAAGATTGCTTATGAATGGAGATCTTGGATTTATAATTATGTTTCCGCAACGTTGGAATGCGACACCGTGCATGTTGCTAATTCCTGCAGAATTTCCTGACGCGATACACCTCAGTAATTCTTTTAGGACAATTTCCCCCTCTCCCATAACAAAATAGTCTATGTCAGGGCAATGGATGATGCTTTCGATCCAGACAGTAGGGAGAGTTCCCCCAAGAATGACTGTAGCCCTGGGCAGGACTTCCTTGATAAGCCTGGCATGATGTGATATTTCCTTGACGTATTCTGTTGAGAAAGATGTAAGTCCAACAACGTCAGGTTTCAGCCTGTTCAGTTCATGCTTGATATCGGTTTCGTCTTTATTGTCAAAGTTGGCATCATAGACATTCATGTCAAATTCGTCCTGGCAACATGCCTTTAGAAGACAAAGTCCATAGGGAATAAGTTTCCAGCTTCTCTTTCCCAGTAACTGGAAGTTTGGTTGCATCAGAACTACTCTCAGCTTGGTATTATTCATTCTATCATGTCTCCACTGGAGCAGACATCAAAATGGCCCCTTGAATTCGGAATCAGGAATGTCAAGGTGGCTATTCCTGTCATCGATTATTACAGGAGAATATGCGCGCTTCATCACATTGCAGACAACATGGCATATATCCACCGCAAGCGGATAATAATGACGTGCCAGTGCCGGACTTGTCGGAGTCGGGCAGTCAGGCAATCCTATGCGTCTGGGGGCACACTTGAGGTTTTGTATTGCCTTCTCTGCAACTTGAGCAACAACCTCGCCGCCAAAGCCTCCTGTGATCCATGCAGTGTCGGCAACAAGCAGACGGCCTGTCTTTGCAACCGAATTCAGAATAGTCTGAATATCAAGAGGATGAACAGACCGTACGTCGACAACCTCCGCTGAAATTCCCAGCTCGGCCAGAATATTTGCGGCGCGAAGGCTTTCCAGTAACATATACGAGGTACAGACTATCGTAATATCATTACCCTGTTTGGCAATTCTGCATGAACCGATCGGCACCGTAAAAGTATTCTCAGGAACCTGACCGGAAATACCATGAAGCCAGCGGTGTTCAATAAAGATTACCGGGTTGTCATCACGAATACTGCTGATTAGCAGTCCTTTTGCATCGTAAGGTGTTGCAGGCATAACAACTTTTAGGCCCGGGATGTGTGCGAACCATGAGTGCAGGTTTTGGGAGTGCTGAGGTCCCTGTCCCCAGCCGCGGCCGACCAGCATCCGGATTACAATGGGTACGTTCATTTTTCCGCCAAACATGTAGTGCCAGTTTGCTGCCTGGTTAACGATCTGCTCAAGGGCCAGAAGGGAAAAATCAACACGTTGATGTGTCATGACCGGTCGCATGCCGGTTAATGCAAAACCAATAGCAACGCCGGTAAGTGCGTTTTCTGAACAGGGTATATCCATTACCCTTCTCTCTCCAAATTTCTCCTGTAATCCCAGTGTAGTTCCAAAGATACCCTTAGGATCAGGCACGCCCAACCCGAACAAGCAGACTCGTGGATCAGATTCCATGCATTGCATTAGTCCCTCGTTAATGGCCTGGGAATATGTAATCTGGCGGTCCATGTCTTTTGTTATGTTCCTTTCGCGAAGACATGCTTCATCAATTCATCCTGTTCAGGAAAAGGGCTGTCTTTAGCAAAGCAAACTGCAGCATTCAATTCATCGCGGATAGCCGATTGTGCGGCGGTAACAGTTTGCTCTGTCCATATTCCGAGGGCCTTGAGTGTATTTTCGGCGCGTTTGATCGGGCAACGGTCTTTCCATTCAAGAAATTCAGCTTCCGTTCGATAACCGAGCTGGTTATCGAAATTTGGTCCACAATGCTCACGCCAGCGATAGGTCGAGAATTCCAGTAATGTGGGTCCCATTCCCCGACGGGCGCGGGAAACCGCCTCTTCGGCGGAAGCCATTACGAATTCGAAATCATTACCATCCCCCTTTAAGGCTTCCATTCCATGTGCCCTAGCGATGTCGCAAATTGAACGGGCTGAAGGCTGACGTACTTTCAGAGGCGAATAGACTGAGTAAAGGTTATTTTCGCATACAAAGATTACAGGCAGGGACTTTAGTGCGGCAAAGTTAAGGCTTTCGGCAAACACACCCTCCTCGGTAGCTGCCTCGCCGAAGAATGATACTCCCACTCCATTGTGTCCCTGCATACTCATGCCGAGTGCAACACCAACGGCAATTGGGATGGTACTGCCAACAATTGGCGCAGAGCCCATGAATCCTACTTCACTGTCAATCAGGTGCATGGATCCACCCTTCCCTCTGGAACATCCCGTTACCTTGCCGTAGATTTCAGCAAGCAGGCGTTTCAAATCACCGCCTTTGGCCAGGTAATGTCCATGTGAGCGATGGCCGCTCATTACGCAGTCGTCTTTACGTAGCACAGCACAAACGCCCGCAGCAATTGCCTCCTGGCCTATGCATAAATGAACGGGACAGCGTATTTCCTTCTCCGGATAGAGCTCTGCGATGTGCTCCTCGACTAGCCTGATACGCCACATCGACAGATAAAGCTCTAACAATTTATCAGGATTCATTATGGGAAACGCTATGAAGTAAATCTGCGGATGTCAACGGATTAAGTGAGCCAGAACGGATGACATCATCGTGAATAGGCCTGTCATGAGAGTTATTGATCTGACGCATATTTATCAGCAGATGGAATATCAAAAGAACTTCCAAGGTAAAGAAACTTCAGGAAATCAAAAACAGAATACAGCAATATAAAGTTCTTCTTTCCCACATATAAACGATCATCACGCTTCATTAAGTGCCCGCCGGCAAGCAAACGAACAAGTCTGGCTTCAAGGATTATATTGTCATTGTAGTGTTTCATGATGTCTGTCTGCGTTGCACCGGTGATTCCTATTTCCTCGATCAATCGCACTCTTAACCCGGAAACCAGAACATTAGCAGAATGAAAGTAGCAATAACCGGCGACAAGGGAGCTTGCTGTTTGAATCAGGTTGGAGCATAACCTGCCCGAAGGATCATCTATAATGGAATAACTCATCCATACAAGAAATGGTGCGCTGAAAAGTGTCCAGACGATGGCGGCTAAAAATGCTCCTTTGGTGACGCCCAAGCGTGGCAGAAGGCGGACGGAAATACAGTGGACTACTACCGTTGGCAACAGTCCTATTAACGGCATGAAATAATATAAAACTTCAATAACCATGATTACCCCCCTGCGGGAATGCCAAGTAGAAACCGTATGGAACGGAAAATAACCAACCAGAACTTTCCCTTTCCTGTCAGTTGATAAATGTTATCCCGGAAAACAACGTAACCATCATTCTCCAGGAGTTTTAATCTTATATTTATCATTCCTGAGGAACCAAAGAGTTTCCTTACGTTTGTTACGGTACGCCCGTTCGTGCCACTGGCCGACACGTATTTCATTAAAGATATTGAAGGGCTGTCTGAAGTAATACCCGTAAGATTTACGAGATGCGCAATCAGAACGAAGACAAGAAACAAAGAGATCTGGATTATAAACCACCAGTTCGTAATACCATGGGAGCCGACTAGAAATCTGTTTACGACAATCCATAATACAAGGATAGATAGGAAAGTAAGTATGACAATTGCTGATGATCTCGACCAAATGCAAAACCTCCACAGTGCAATATGGATAACGAAACAACATAACAGCAATACAGATACATTAACAATTAGGCTCAATTTAGTTGTCCGTATAATATTTTGCGATTAATCCGCTGCATGGCAGAAATGTGACATTTTTGTCAATATGGGATTCTATTCTGCTGAAATACGGTTTTGCCAGGCGTTTATACTCTTCTTCCGTGCGAACAAACCGTCCGCGGTCCATGGATGTGACAAACTTCGACAGAATACCTTGACCTTCATGATAAACCGGATCAACGCAGAAGAGGAATCCTTTAGAATCAAGGCAGCTCCTTGCTTCGCGCATCAAAATGTCTACCTCTTTGTCGTTAAGATGATGAAGAACACCGATGGCTAAAACCCTGTCATACTTTCTGTCATGGAAAGTTATGTCGGATACGGATGCGCATTCAAACTCAAAGCCTGGAATTGCATACTTCTTCCTCGCTGTTTCAATATATGCGGAATTAGTGTCTATCCCAAGGTATTTAATATCGCGCGGCAGATACGAGGCAAACGAACCGGGCCCGCAGCCAATGTCAAGTATCTGCAATCCAGGCTCGGCCCGTATATAATCCCGGTATTTCCGGCGCGCAGAACGAATTCCTGTCATCATCTGGAAGAATTCATAGATGCGTGGATTACTTAGCAGTCTCCATGCACCGGCATTCCTTTCTTGGGTCATAAGTCAACTCTCGATTCTTTTGGGAGTATTTTTGAAGACTGATCCCCTGAATTTAATCTCCCAGACGAGCATTAAATATGTTCGAATTGTCTCAAACAGATTCCGAAGAGAGAATGCCCTGCTTCCAGCCTTTCCCTGTCTCATAAATCCGGCAATCTCCTGATACGAGCACCCCGACAGCAGGCTCTTGACGGTCAGTTCTACGGGTATACTTATTCTTCTGGAATGCAGTGTGAAAGATCGCAGCAAGGCAACCGGATAGACTGCAGGTCCGGTAATATATTGTACAAACACATTGAATGTGCACATATAGATCAGGTTGAAGATAGCCGACAAAGTATTGCGGCCGCGGCCGCGCATCTCTTTATTTACAAAATAACACATGGATACGTCAGCCGTCCTTGAAGCTGAAAACAATCCGACAATAAGATCTTGGCTGATATCATTGTCTCCGGGAAGGATTAAGAACTTTTCACCCCTCGCTAGCTCAAGACTTCCCTTTACTCCTGCTGCGATTCCCTTATTCTGTTTGTGGTGTATCGAACGGATGAAATTATATTTCTTTTCGTAGAGGTCGCATACACCTGCCGTTCCGTCAGTGCTTCCGTCATCCACGACAACAATATCCAACTCCACCCCGTTGACAGATGCCGCAGCATCGATAATATTATCGATGGTTAGAGGAAGATTAGTCTCCTCGTTCCATGCAAGAACACAGATGCTGATTATCATTTTATGATCCTGTAACTGTTATAGCTGAACTTGCTGTGCGAGGGGATCTTGGGACTTACCCCTCATTACGCAATTTTCAACACGACCCTGGAAACAGTTCCCGACTCCATCAATTCGAACGCCTTGTTAATGTTATTCAAGTCAATGACGTGATGAGAAGCTATTTTTTCAAGATGAAAGCGATTGTCTTTAAACATCGAGGACAGCCTCGGTACATCACGGTCAGGGTCGCATCCGCCTCCCCATGAGCCTTCTATACGCTTACCTGCGATTAAAACAAAAGGATCAATTCTTATGAACTGGCCATGAGGAGGGTTGCCCGCAAGAAGAACACGTCCCTTAGACCTGGTTGCGTCAATACATTTCTCCATGGCAGTAATTGAACCGGAGGACTCGATTGCGAAATCAGCTCCTTTGCCGTCCGTAACTGCCTTGATAAGTGCAATCTCGCCGCCAGTTGCCAGTATTTCGTGTGTGGACCCGCAATTATGGGCGAATTCAAGCTTGCGGCTATTGATGTCAACGGCGATGATGTTCCCGCACTGCATTGACTTTGCTGCAAGAATGGCGCACAAGCCAACCCCTCCGCACCCGAAAATGGCTATACTGTTTTGCATGGCTGGCTGCAGCTGATTTAATACCATGCCTGCTCCTGTAAGTGCCGCACATCCCAGTAATGGTGCAATCATAGGATCCATGGGAGCTACGGGGACAAGCCTGTTTTCCGAAACAACAGCATGCTGCAAAAAACAAGAGACAGCCCCGGAGTTAACTTTTCCGTTTGCAGATCCGTAAACACAGCCGGGTACATCGAGGCCGGAACCTTTAATCCATGTCATGACCACGTTATCTCCCGGCCGGACTTTCGAAACATCAGCACCGACGGCTTCCACCATTCCGTAGCCTTCGTGGCCCATCGTATGGGGCAAATATTTGTCAGGGCCCTTTCTTCCTCTCATCTCGTTGATTTGTGTCTGGCATAGGCCTGCGCTTTGGATGGAAACCAGAACCTGTCCGCGACTAAGATCCGGCAGTGTTAATTCTTCAATTACAAGCGGCTTGTCAATTTCTCTTAGTACTGCAGCAATTGTTCGCATTGCTCTCCTTGCGTGATCATGGCGAGCATTTCTCGCGGGCATTCAGGGCATAAACCAGTAGAAATCACCAGTATAGCCCGCCTTAGTAAAGAAATCTTTCCATTCAGTGGTGCTCATTATGGTTTTTGCCGTAAGATTCCACGCGTACATCAGTTCCTTATCTTCATCATTCCTGTATGCATCTACCGTTATAAAACTGCGTCCTTTTCCTACGCGCTCAATCTCGCGCAGGGCTTGGGCACAATCTTTTCTTTCGAGATTGTGGACGGTGTTTATTGATATCACCACGTCAAAAGAATGATCGCGAAAAGGCAGGTTCATGGCATTTCCGACAATGCAACAGTCTTTCGTGCCATCCATGGCGTTTGATATTGCGTACTCTGATATGTCTAGACCGGCCACATCCACACCTGGAATATTTGTCTTGAAATCATGCAACATGAAGCCCTTACCGCAACCCACATCAAGGATTCTCATGCCCACACAAATTCCAAAATGTCGGACAAAATCCGGCACAACCGGACACCAGAATCTCGGGTTGTAGTTGTAGCCGCCGTATCCATGACGCCTGTCGCCATCAAAAAAATCCTTTCCAAACTGCCTTGCAATAAACCTGTCTTCTTCTGTCTTGGAGGCAGCCCTTGTTTTAGGGTCACGTTTGGTTTTCGGATATGCTGCAAGCAGATCAATCTCAATTCCCATGATGACTTACACTCCCAGCCTTTTCATTACTTTGACGTTATAATGTTCCTCGCCGTCGGCAAGGATTCCGTCCCGATAAGCTTGAACCACATCTCTAATGCCCTCAGCAACGGAATGCCGGGGCACAAATCCTGTGTTGAGAAGCTTGTCGGAACATAGCCGGTATGAGCGTGGATCATTGGATTGTGTTACTGTAATCTCAGCAGGCACAAGACTGACGACGGCATTTGCGATGTCCATAATGGACAGGTTCTCGAAGCCGGCGTTGAATATTCCGGATAAAGAAGAACCTTTTCCTAGGAAATGTTCATATACACCAACCATATCCTTGATGTGAATGTTTGGCCTGGTTTGCTCTCCGCCAAACACCGTAATCAATCCTTTTGATAAAGCCTGAATTGTCAACATGTTCACAGACAGGTCCAAACGCATTCGCGGAGACCATCCACAGACAGTTGCAGGTCTCACGCACTGCACCAGTATCCGGTCAGAATAGCTCAGCAGAATCCGTTCGCTGACCATCTTGGTCTTATTGTAATCAGAGATGGGGACAAGGCTCAGATCCTCGGTGACTCTCTCCTCCTGCTTTACACCATAAACGCTTCCTGAGCTGGCATAAACAAACTGTCTGACGCCGGCAACTATTGCTGCCTCGGCCATTCTCATTGTTGCAAGAGCATTTACTTCCCATGACAATTTCGAGTCAAGTTCACTACAGGGATCATTCGCCACGTTAGCTAGATGGAATACCGTCTGAATTCCGTTAAAAGGAATGTTTTCTATATCCCTGATATCAGCCTTGATGACCTTGAGGCCCTTATGAGGTTTTAGGAAATTACCAAACCACATTGCGTCTGCTACAAGAACTTCATGTTCCAGTTCGAGCAGCCGGTTAACAAGCACTGTCCCCACGTACCCGCAACCGCCTGTAACAAGGATTCTCATACTTAAACCCCTTAGCTCAACATTGATATTCCAGCCTTAAGATAGTTGCTTTTCATTACAGGGGTAGCGTTCCCTACTATCTTCACCGCCATCGCTCCGGCAAGCTGCCCCAGGAATGTTGCTTCGTTAATGGGAAGTTTCTTGAATCCGGCCAGCGATGCATAGGCAAAAAAAGCATCTCCAGCTCCAACCGTATCAACGACGTTAACTTCAAAAGGAGGACACTCCGACACAGACCCTGCAGGTCCCATGCCTATGGTTTCAAAGGCGCCCCTCGTCAGCCATGAGTAAGATGCATGCAGATGTTTTTTCAGGCTTTTCAATTCTGCCTTGTAGTCAAGGTCTCTCACACCGACAGCCAGCTTAATTTCCATTTCGTCAAGAGAGAAACTGTCACATCTGGAATACTGCCTGTTAATGATGTTGAAGCCATGATTATTGCTGTTTGTCTGACAATTCAGCGAGAGAAAAGCGGCTTTGTCCTGTACGAGATCTCTAATGCGCCTTGTCATAATGCCATGCCCGAAGTCGAGCACTATGACCAAATCGTAATTCTTGATGATGTTAGATATATTGCTGCACACTTTTCTTTCAGTTTCAATCGACGGAGGCTTTGCGTCAATGTAGTTGACCGAAAACAGTTTTGAGAGTTCCTTGCCTTCTTTTAGCGGCTCAACAAATCGCTGTTTCACGATGGTTGTAAATCCTGCATCTCTCAACACCCCGTTTTCTTCTTTTTGACAGGTGTTTTGCAGGGCTTCCTGAGCCCACTTTTCAGCGCCAATCAGTCCGATAATCTTGATGTCTTTTACGAGCTGCTTCATGTGCCTGAAGACCGCCAGTGCACCACCCAGTTGAGTTTCTTCGCCCAGGATCCTGCCGGATATTATCCGGTTCTTTGATGTTAAACCCTGGACTGTGACTGTCGTGTATCTGTCAAATATTATGTCCCCGATAATGAGCACCCGCACGTCGGAGAAATTATCCACTGTCTTGCGGAATTCATCGGGAGAAAATTGTTGGGATAAATGTCTGCAGAAAGTTGCGACGCTGGGCAGTCTTACGTTGAAATTCCTGTTAAGAAGGCTCGTGGAACTGAAAACAACGGAGCCTACGTACCTTATGACTCCTCCGCACCTCTTTACGGCCCGGGCTTCGTCACGGATATTTCCCGTCACATCGTTCTCGTATTGTGCGTATTCTTTTCCTTTACAGTATACTGCGGGTCTAATGCATTCTATTGCTTCGACGGCGGTCGAGAATGGTACAACCACAACGTAATCAACAACTGCGAGTGCCGTCAAAGCCTTTACGCGGAGATGATCGCTGAAGAATGGTCGACCCGGTCCCTTGTTTACATAGCGCTCGCTGGTAATACTGACAACCAGTACATCGCCCAGCGCTTTCGCCTCTTCGAAATGAATAATGTGCCCCGGGTGAATCAGGTCGAAAGTGCCGTGGCACTGGACAATTATCCTTCCCTGCTTTCTCAGTTTAGTCATGACAGCTGGGGCATCGTGAAAACTGATTTGTTTTCTCGCTGTATCCATAATCACATTTGTCCTTTTTCTACGGCCGGTGAATATATTCAGCCGGCTGTTGCTTGAGGCGCTCAAGATTCTTCTTTATCCATACTATTGTTTCTTCTATGCCATGCTCAAGATCTATTGAAGCTTTCCAGCCTAGAACTGTTCTGGCCTTTGCCGTATCCAGAAGATATGCCTGATCTTTTCCTGTTCTTTCTCCTGCGATCTCAACGTAATCTTCCCATTTTACTGAAAGCATTCCTGCTATTTTCTTTACCAAGTCAAAAATGGAAATAGCTGAATCCGTGGCAAAATGAAAGATTTCGCCGGGTTGACCGGAAACGGCCGCCTTTAATGTCCCGTCTGCAACGTCACTTATATGAATAAATGACCTTATCGATGTACCCCCTCCGTGAAGCTGCAGCTTTTTACCTGTAAGAAAGGAAATGATTGTCTTGGGTATAATTCGATACAGCGGTTGGCCTGCGCCATATACATTGGCCGATCGCGTGAAAACCACCGGAAAACTGTAAGCCTTGAAGAATGTCATCAGGCTCATATCTGCTGCTGCCCTCGAAACAGCATAAGGTGTGCTGGGATTATATAATGTGTTTTCAGTCACAAGACCCGAACATGATCCGTAAACTTCAGGGGTTGATATATGCACATATTTTCTTAGAAAGCTGCAGCGTCTTAACCTGTCGTGGAAAGCGACAGTCGCAACGACATTCGTCTGAAACCAGTGTTCGGGATGAAGCCAGCTTTCTGCCACCATTGCCTGCGCTGCAAAATTCACCACGTAATCAGGCCTGAAGTCATTGATTGCTTCCATGATCTGATCCAGGTCGTGATTGATATCAAATTGATGAAAATGGTATCGGCTTATATTCTTCTTCCGCACCGGAAAGAAAACGCTGTCAGGTTCAGCTGAGCGGCTGATGCCGACAATCTCATTTCCCTGTTCCAGCAGGAAATCTGCAAACCTGGATCCAGAGAAAGAATTGCTTCCAATTACTGCTATTTTATAATTTCCATCCATAATGTAATCTGTAATAAACCAGATCAAATAACAATTAGAGAAACTCTATTTTACACTGTAAACTTTCATTGAATCCACGCAATCAGCCTCCCAGAATTTCGCAGCATTGCCTTTCCACGCATAAGAAGAGATCCACTCCAGGAATATGAGCAGGTTTGTTTGTGATGATATGGTAAATTCCCGGCTTTTCAGTGTGCCAGTCTGATATGCATAGCGTCCTACCTCGTCCAGCTTTTCCGGCGTTACGCCAGCCATGACCCGTCCATCCCCGTGCTTCATCTTAAGGTCCAATTCCAATATGAATTTCTTCCCGTTACCAAGCAGTTCAGGCGGAATTCTAAACATGATTCCTGCAGGTTCCCCAGGCTTTAATGAATACAGCCTGCCAGCGGAGAAGAGGTTCAGGTTTATGTTGCGTGCGCCAGTTACAAACCGCGACATCTGTGGCGACGAGAAGTCGTCATAATAGATCAAACCGTTCCTAGCAAGAGAATCACGGCGCTCCCATACATCACCAACGCTTAACGTTCCGGCCATTACATCCATTTTCTTTTCGTAGATTTCGGGATCTGGATCGTACCGGTAAAACATGTTATCCCGCTCAATGCCAGCCCGAAGTATATATTTTGCCCCTAAAGGGTCGACCTGTTGTTGCCCCTGCAATGGGAAATCAGAACCGAGACGCTTTTGCATGGTGAAGATTCCCGGCCATGGTCCCAGTTTACATAATACTGTTGATGGCCTTCTGCCGTGTTTATCAAGATACTCAAATAAAGGATTGATCGCGTCCCCATATGTTGTTTGGGTGAAGCGGTGATTGGCCGTTACGGAAGCACCTCCACCAGAGAAGATATTGTAATATTCCATGAAATAAGGCCGTACGCTCCAACACGCAAAACCCTCCATTCCTACTACCAGAAGAATGATTCCCCACCCTGCTGTTACTGCTGTGTTTCTAGGTAGTTTTCTTCCAAGCCAAAGTTTGAATGACCATAAACCTGCCGCCGCCCCGAGAGATAATGCGGGCATCGCAATTTGGAGATAATGAAGCATATTCTGCCGCAGTCCTGTTGACGCAGATATTACATATATCCAAAAGAAACAGAATATTGATAAACCTACCGGGTTGGAGGAGAATTTCCGAATCACATTAATGTTCCAACCTGCAAATGCAATTAAAGTCAATGGCGGTATACATACGCATATCATGACGAAATAATAGTACCATGGAGTCATTTGAATCTCTCCGAACCAATACTCGATGGCGACAGCATGAGTTGCCATGCCGAAGCTATTATTTAACCACTGCAAGATAATCCATGGCCGTAACCAGATAAAAGGACAGAGTATGTATGTGCTCAATATGAACGCAACAGCAGCAATAAAACCATATTTGGACAAGACCTTTACGATTTCACGGAAAGAAAAAGCTGACATCATCATTGCTAATGTAAGCCAGACAGCTACAGCCATCCCGTTCTGGATTCCCGGCCGGTAATATGTTGCGAGGCCCAGCCCGGCGAATATCGCACTACCTGCTAAATGCAGGAATCGTCTTTCCTTGTACCATTTAAGAATAAACCACCACGATACCATGATCATAAGCCTGCTGTGAACATCGTGAAGGGCAACACGGTCGTGACCAAGAACGGTTGGAATAAATGACAAAAGAAGTGCGGCGATGACTGCCCCAGATAACGGAAGGATCTCCTTTCCTACAAAGAATGTCATAACAACTACCATGCATGCCATCAAAGCGCCTAAAACTCTTGCACCCAGAAGAGAATCCGGGTCGCCAGGATTCTCACCCAGAAATATTTGCGGCAGCAGGCCATAAATATACTGGGAAAATGGAGGTACAGTTGTAACACCTCCCCAGCCTTCAGAGTTGATATCCCATGACTTCAGCCTCTCAAGCATGGGTCCGCAATCTTTCGCCGCAAGCTCGTCACCGCATATGGAAAAGGAAGTAATCCCTATTAATCTCGGTGTTAAGGCTATTATAAAGATTGATATAGCCAGAAGCGGGACAAGCCAGCGTCGACGGATGTCTGTTGATTGGCCTCCCACGGCAGGAATTATGTCCGTATCGGGAATAACTGGCTCTGTTTTAATCCGTTTATTCATCAGCGCAGCAATTCCACCTTGCGAATCTGTTCATACATCACGACGTGCTCCATTTATCGGCAACGGCAGGACAGAATAATCTGCCTGTGAATAATAATCCTATGCAATTAAATTCCGATAATAATATTACACTTGATTGATTCCAAGCCATTTTTTGGGTGGCTGGCAGTTCGTTCCGGTATTAATCATATCAGCTGGCGACGCATTTAGTTGGCGGTGCAGGGGTGGCTACTACTGCAGGTAGAGTGATGATTGGCAAGATGTGTATTGTGGTCTATGGATGTTATTGTAGGCAGTGTTGCAAACCCTCTCCTATTCCATAGCGAGAAGACGAGCTCTTAGTAAATCCACAATCATGTGGAGAATAATAGCATGAATTGCTTCAGACTGGCACATGTCCTGGCATGGAACATGTACGCTGACATCGGACAACTTCCGCAGTTTTCCCCCGTCGAAACCGGTGATGCCGATAACTTTCATTTTAAACTGTCTGGCATACTTGACGCCGCTGATTATATTGGGACTGTTACCTGAACCGCTTATTGCCACAAGCACATCACCTTTAGAGGCGAACTGGCGCAATTGAACATCGAATATCCGTTCATATGACAAGTCGTTTGCTATGGCCGTTATGAACGCAATATTATCGACAAGGCTTAAGACACGGAATCTCTTCCTGCATTGCTCTGGAATGGCCTGCTTTGATAGGTCCTCTGCAAAATGCGAGGCGTTAGAAGCGCTACCTCCGTTACCAATGACAAAAACGTTCCTCTCGCTGCGGTAGGTGTTCATAAGAAGATCTACAGTCTTATCAACCGTTGAAAGATCCACTCTATAAGCAGCGCTAGTAACACTTCTCAGATACGATGATGCAGTAATCATTATTTATGAAGTTTCCTAAGTTTTGCAATGAATCACAAGCTCTATCTTGCCTTCTTTACTCTATTCTCTCTTTCATTCGCCTGGCGAATATGCCGGTCATTTGTAAATCCTGAGAAGACGGAAGAGTCTTATAAAATACTTAAGTTTTCTTGGAGAGGCTATTTTAGGGAGAAACTCGTTAACGACATATAATGGATTTAGGAAGCGCAGAATATATCGAAGAAGGTAGCCACGGGCAGCGGAATCCCTCAAGCGAACCAATTCTTCTGCGGACACATGATCTGTTCCGTATAAAGACTCATCCATGGTGTGATACTTTTGTACCTCAGAAATACTGATCTTGCCGCGAGACACGTAGTAATCATAAAGATCAGATCCGAGGTGCGGTTGTGCTATATAAAAAATACAATAGTCGAGTCTTAACCGATAGGCATAAGAAATTGTAGCGCGTATGTCGGCAGCCGTTTCGTCGGGGAATCCAATGACAAATGTTCCATATGTCCAGAGTCCCATGCTGTTTGCCTTGAGGACAAGTGTTCTCATCATTTTAAGGTTAACGGGCTTTCTTACGAACTTCTTGGACGATTCGGTTCCAACATCAATGGAAAAACAGATACGGTAAAATCCGGCCTTTGCCATGAGGGCTAGGGTTTCCTCGTCCAGCCTAGCAGGAGACAGTCCAGGCGGAGCAATCATGCTTATGGGAATGTTTCGATCAATAATCAGCCGGCATAAATCCTTTATACGGTCCTTGTCGCCCATGAACTGGTCATCCTGAAAAGATACTTCCTTGACGCCGTAATTCTGCATCAAGCTTTCAATCTCCTTTAGTACATTTTCGGGACTGCGCGGACGCCATAGATTGCGCCAGACTTTCTGGGTACTGCAGAAAATACAGCGATACGGACATCCACGCGAGGTTATCATAGTGCCAACAGGTATGTTCATGGTGTCCAGATAATGCCTGGAAGAATGCAGAAGATACTTATCGTATGGCAGGAGACCACGATCAGGAATAGGTATTGAATCTATATTAGGAATCAGAGGTCTGTCTTCGTTAACGACTGCTTGTCCCTGTTCCTTATATGTCAGGCCCATAATTTCTTTTAGTGATCCGGCATTCGTCAGCGCAAGAACAAGTTCTTTGAATGTTTCCTCACCCTCTCCACGGACAATTGCATCGACTTCAGGAATCTCGATCATTTGCTTGTGGGCAATAGTAGAATGGGCGCCGCCCAGGACTATTTTGCATGAAGGTGCGACACTCTTGACAGTTTTTATCAGCTCAATGACATTTTCTGTACCACTGGTATAACTATTTGTTATTCCGACAATGTGAGGATCAAAATCCCTAATTCTTTCCATTATCTGTTCGTCTGTCATCCCCGAACGGAAGCCACGCCCCGTCTTTATGCACACCTCTGGACCTTCCATGTGAGTATCTAGAATCTTTAATGACACATTTGCGCCCTTATCCCTGAGTGCGCTGTTAAGGTATGTAGCGATATAGAGTAGTCCAAGCGGTTCTGAAGGATACCAGCGGCCATCATTTTTCTGCGTGCTGTACGGATATAATAAAAGTACTCGGTACATTATTTTATGCTTTCAACATTATGCAGACTGTCCGATAAGTCAGGTCGCTATTTGCTGCCAGACTGTTGTTAAGGCTTTTCTTCTGCCTTGATAAATACTTTCTTGAATTTAGTCATGAAATGCCATCCAAATGTTCCCGCGACTAGCATGGATAAAGAAAGGGCAAGCAACCAGAAGATAAGTACATTGCCCTTGTATACAAGAAGAATTTCATGTGATCCGGCCTTGACTGGAACTGCCCTGAACAGGCCATCAGCCCTGACCATGGGAACTGATTTGCCGTCAACATATGCCTTCCATTTAGTGTCATAATAGTCATTAATCATTACCCAGCCGTCGGAATCCGCATTACTCCTCCCTTTTATAGTGTTTGCATCGTATTGCTCAAGATTCACGGTTCCGTTTCTGCCAGAAGCTCCAAATTCAGCAAGAGAGGCGTCTTTTACATCCGCATCATCCAGTAATACAATCCTGTTCAAGTCAAAATCAGGCCTGCTCATGGTCTTTAAAGCGTTTTCAAGGGTTGCGCATTCTCTCTGCCCGTACCACTTTAAAACAGGCAGCACGCCCTTGAATTCATCAATGACATAGTTCCCTTGCGATGGGGATACCCTGAAGTCGGGTGTGGGAGCTCCGTTGGGACCCCGGAAGAAATCAAAGCTTCGTACTGTCGAGCATTGTTCTCCAAGCAATGATTTCAATTGCGGCTCTATTTCCCTGGGCATTACAAAGTACCTTACCCCCAGAATCTGCCACATGCGCTTCGGATCATTGCCAAAACGTTCATAGAATGCCTGCTTGTCTGAGGCCATGCGTGACTCGGCAGATACGTCAACACTCCGTATCCCGTAATACGACACCAATAGGGAGTTCCATTGGTTGAATACCGGAAAGCTCATCGGAATGAACTTTGTCCGATATTCAAGGTTTCCTCTGACATATTCAAGAACAGGGTTCGATTTGTATATTGCTGAATGGTCGTAGTACTGTACGTATGTGTTGTTCACACTCGCGAAATCAAGAGTAACCAGTACAAGAATACCTGATGCGAATGCCCATCGGGCTTTCTTGAACCAGGATTGATGCCGTGAGAAAACACAGAAAAAGGTAACAGCTGCAGCCGTAATACAGAACAGAAGACTTCGTGCGACACCCATTTGCATTGCTTCCTTTATGCCCTCTATGTTCTGTTGAAAACCATCTTTCGAAAGCCGCTCTGCCAGGTCACTGCTGTTCCATTCCCCAGCGATAGCGAGACCGGCAAACACAATAATAAACAGTACTGGCGCACCGAGGGCCATTAGTGCATCAAACTTCAATGTGCGGTTCTGACTCCTCAGCACTTCCTCAACTGCCCCAACGCCTTTGGCGGCAAGTACGGCCAGTGCAAGGTTGATTACGTGCATGAATTTTACAGGGTTCCTTATGGACGACATTATTGGTAACTCGTAGACAAAGCGATACAGCAAGCCGTATTTGCCAAGGGCACAATCAATGGCCAGTAGGCTGACTATCACCCAGAAAATGGTGTCAATCCTGCTAATAAGCTCATCTCCCGATCCGTTCTGTTCACTGCGGAAAATAAAGGATCCGGCGCCTATCAACGCTAGAATCACGGCTACAATTCCAATGTATTCATTTGTCTGGGTAAAATTCCTGAATCCTTGATGCTTCTTTTCCCATTCAGCGGAACGGCCCATCCGTCCCCAGTAAGGTGCCTTCTCGTCCCATGAATGCCATCCGAAATAGGACGGACAAATAAGTTTTATAACCTCATCGTCAGGCAGGCTCCACTGAGTGGCCCATTCCCATTTCTTATCAGGGTCTTCTTTTACTGAAACTGCAGCTTTGTCCTTTGACGATGGCAACAGGTCTGAAGCCGCAGGCCAGGCAACTATCGCTGCAACAAGAAGCACGAGGCCAAGATAACCGGCTCGTTTTAGTATTGCTTCAGGCTGCAGCCCCTTGACTGAGAAAGTCTCCTTCACCCAGAATAGTCCAAGCGGTATCATCATAATGACAGTTATATCCCTGCCCCATGCTGCTGCGCACCCCAGGCACCATCCAGCCCAAAGCATCGATCCCCATCGATCCTTCAGCATCCCCCGATTCACCAGCCATAAAGCCGCAGATAAGTATGCAAGCCCTACAAATTTTCCGAGATGTCCGGCTTTGACGATGGACAAAAGCGAGGTTGAGAAACCAAAAACCAGAGCCCCGATTATCGCTGCCCAGAAACTGCATTTCCTGTCACGAAGGAAGAGGTAAAAAAAGAACGCGCAGAAGAACACTGAAGATGCAAAAAGCGCTTCGTCAACTTTTTGCTCGGGCAAGAAGAGGTAGAAGAAAATGCTGAAATCTCCGTAAACGTTCAGGCCTGAAGTTCCTATACCGAAATAAGGATTGGAGTTGGAAAAAACACCGTGCGTAATCATGCTTTTGAACTGATGGGCCCAGACCATTGGCGCATCACTTGCATCAAGCGACATTTTCTGGTCAAGAATGCGGGGGAAACTGATAAGAATCAAAAGGAAGAATACACCGGCAGCAATAAAATTCATTCCGCGAAACCATGCAGATCCGGGCTTGAACGGGGCATCTGCGTTATCAAGGGATTCATTTACAGATAACTTTGCCATACAACAACCTGTGGCCTTTCCTGAGTGCTAATCATGTTGTCTGTTTTTTATTAGCCTTGCCTGAATCTGGCAACGGCGAAAACTATTCCAACAAATACCCTGTATAACCAGACACAAATCATCAGGTCCGGCCTTTTTATTGCCCGCTTCCATTTGCCGTTCTCCATGAAGACCGTCCAGAATCTGTAGGCAAAGCCACACTGCTGACGGACAATATCGTCATTGCCCCACTTGTCAATATAGACGTGAATGTTGCCAAAATAGTAGTTCTTCTTTCCAAGATTCCTCCAGAGGGAGAAGTTTCCTTCGTCATGAAACAGCGCGCCCCGGGTAAGCGCGATTCGTTTCGTGACTTCCTTGATGCGCCTGTCGAGGTCCCAATCTTCTGCGGCGTAAAGAGCTTCGTCATAACCCCCAATATCCAGGAAGATTGATCTCCTGATGACCCGCAATCCGTCAATACACGTAGCGTCATAAAAACTGCGTTCGAAGTTTCTGACACGGTTCCAATAACCGGCGCCGGCAATATTCTCTCTCACGTATAATGCATCAGGCGGATTGTCTGATTTCAATGTGCCAAGGATTTCTGCGAGAGTTTCATGATGCACCCTCATATCGGCATCCACAAAGAATACATACTCACCAGATGCTTCCCTGGCGCCCCTGTTTCTCTGGGCGCTCCGTTCGGGGCCGCATATAATGACTCTAACGCCCATTCCCCTGGCAATTTCAGCCGTATTGTCGGTTGAATTATTATCAACAACAATAATTTCGCCTTCTCCGGTGCCGGCAACCCATTTAACTGCTTCAATACAAGCACCTATGTTTCCGGCTTCGTTCTTTGCCGGAATAACAATAGAAAGAATCATGTTCATATCTGCTTATGGTTGTCAGTAAGTCTCATGTTTACTTGTTCAGCCCTTTTTGCGCAACTGCTTCGAATTCGCGAAGACGATCTGGGGTTCCAATATCATAAAATCTCCTCGGAGCATTATAATATCCCAGTTCCTTCTCGTTTATAAGCCGGGGGTAGACTTCGTCTTCAAGTGAACACACTCTGCCAGTTTCAATCATGGAAACCACGGTCTTCTTCATGGCGACAACACCCGCATCAACGTTATTAAGCCTGTCAGTTTCATGTTTCCGGTCATATGTCACTATGCGTCCCTGCCCGTCAGTTGCCACGTTGTTCTTCACATCTGTGGAACATGCATTGTCGTAAACCGTCATCATGGCTTTGAAACTGGAATTTCTGAAGGCGTGTACAAGATTCATGTAGTCCATGTCCAGATACGAATCACCGTTAATCAGGAGAAAATCATCCTTCAATTCTTTTTCGGCATGCCGAAGAGCGCCACCGGTTCCCATAGGACTGTTCTCGACAACCCAGTTTATCTGTAAATCCTCATAAATAGCAGTCTTTGCAAGGAACTCAATCACGATATCGCTCTTGTATGCCACCAGGAAGAGAAACTCATTCAAGCCCTTTCTTTTAAGCATAAGGAGGAGATGGTACATGAATGGATAGCCGGCAACCGGGATCATTATTTTAGGCAGATCGGCGTTAACAGATCTGAGCCTTGTTCCCAGTCCACCGGATAAAATAACAGCTTGAACTAACATATATCAGCCTTCAGTTTGGATTCGGGTACAATATTCATGATTTGACGTGTCATTAAACAATCCTCCTTCATGCCTTCGGTCAAATCGCAGATACGATACATCCACAGCATTGTATCAGGAAGCAAAAAACTTCAGTACTTGGTCCATCTGCAGCTGAAATCATTTGGCGAATGCGGTCGAAAAAGTGAAAAACGCCTTGATCTTAGGCATTTGGACGTCATAATTTCTCAAATGCAAATCCACTGGGTTGCCAACTGCGTCGTTCCCCCTCCCCGCTCTTTAAGCGGAGGCGACCGGATTATGGTGGAGTGCATACGACGGTGGTCAAAGCAGAATGAAATCACCGTTTTCGGCTGGGAAGGAACCCGCGCCCTCTTTGATCATCAGAATGTACTTAATATCCGCCATGAAACCTGGAAGTCCGGGCAATTTGAGAAGTTTGGTTTTTTCCCCCTCTTTGCTGCCCAAACGTGGCACGGCTTGCAGGCAGCCCGAAACCTGCAGTTAAGTGGCAATCCTCCTATCCTTATCTCCAGTTCGGATTTTCCAACTGACAGCCTTCCTGCTTTGCGTCTCAAGCGAAGGCAACCTGGCATCTTCTGGGTTGCATCATTTTACCTGTTTGCGCCATCTCTATTCCATCATCTTGCCGGAAGGGCAACCCCCGGGCTAAAATTCTGCGCCTATCGTCCGCTTCAGCGGTGGATTTTACGTCGCATTTTACGCGAGGCAGACATGATCCTTGTTACAGGTGAAGAAGACCGTGCCCGGATGATCCAGATGGGACGGACAGCCGAAAGTGTTTTTGCTGTCCGTGGTGGAGTGGATCTGAGCATACCCGCCTCGGTCCCCGAACCCCGGAACAAGGAATATGATGCAGTCTTTATAGGCAGGTTCCATCCCCAGAAAGGTCTCCGTGAATTGTTACAGGTGTGGCAACTGGTAGTTAAACAAAAACAGGGAATGAAGCTTGCGCTCATAGGTAAAGGTTCTCTCGAAGATGAGCTTAAGAATCAGGTTAAGATTCTTGGACTGGAAAACAGCGTTTCCTTTCTCGGATTTCAGGATGGAGTCGAGAAATACAAAATCATAAAGGCCAGCCGGCTGGTGGTTCATCCCGCCATTTACGATAGCGGCGGCATGGCGGCAGCAGAGGCATTGGCTTGCGGATTGCCGGGTGTGGCGTTTGACTTGCCGGCTCTTAAGACCTATTATCCCAAGGGCTTTCTAAAGGTCATTCCTGGTGATTTGAATGGTTTTGCACAGGCGATTTTGAGGCTGTTGAGTGATCAAAATCTTTATAACCAAATAAGAGATGAAGCGTTGATGACAGGCAGGGATTGGGATTGGGACATCCGCGCGGAACAATTATGGCAGGCCATTTCTGGGCAGGTAAACAGGTGGAGAGAGCGTCAATGAAGGGTGTTTCTCAACGATTGCGTGGATTCTACTCTGCCAGTATGCTTCTATTATTTGCCCAGAATGCCGCAGCAGCACTGCAATTTGTTTTCCAGGGCTTGACCGCAAGGGCGCTGACAGAGGCTGACTTTGGTCTAATGAATGCCCTATTCAGCTTGATAAGCTTTATTGTGCTGCCGTACACGATTTACACGGCAATGTTGTCTCGACGTTGGGCTGAGCTGCACAATGCCGGCCGTGAAGAGGATGTTGATGGCCTGTGGTGGTCCCTGCTTGTTATGGGGTGTTGTGGCACGCTGATCATCCTGTTTGCCGGCTGGTTGCTGACGCCTATTCTTCAATGGTGGCTCAAGGTTCCTGATCCTTTCCTGATCAGGATCGCTTTAGCGGTCGCCTGTTTTGTCATGCTGTTGACCGCGGCAGTGCCCTTTGCCATTGCCAGGCAATGGTTCTTGCTGCTCGCCATTGGAAGCATCGGAGGCGCGATTCTCCGCCTGACAGTGGGTTGGGCCGGCATCCAGATGGATAAGACGCTATTTGGCGCACTGTTGGCAACGGCATTATTGAGCAGTATAACTTTCGTTCTTGTAGTTACGAAACTTAAGCTTTCGCAGTGGAAAGAATTAAGGTTTCAGTCTCTGCTTCCTGAACGGCAGGAATGGCTGGCACCAACGCTGGTGGCTACAGTTACGTTTATTCTTTGCGGAATTGATATTCTTGTCGTCAGGCGTTTCCATGACCAGCAGACATCAGGAGAGTTTGCACAGGTGATCATTCTTGCCCGCATAATATATTATTTTATTTCGCCGATAGCCATGGTGGTGTTTCCCAAAACAGCAACAAGCCTTGTCGATGATGTTCAGAAGAAAGAAACCATGGTGGTTCGGCGGGCTTTCTTTTTTGGGTTGGGTTTGTTGATATGCGTGGCGACGGTGCTGTATATTTTTGCGCCTAGCGCTGTTAGTTTGTTACGTGGTGGGTCATCAATCGAAAACTCAGTATTGATCGGTCATTTGCGCCTGGCTGTCTGGTGCCTGGTTCCGATTTCTCTTACGCAGCTGGTTGTTACCTCCCTTTTTGCGCGCCGCCAGGAAAGATATTTGCTGGAATTCACGCTGTTGACGCTGTTGTTGCCTCTGGGGCTGATGGTCTTCAATTCAAGCCTGAAGCAGGCGTTCCTTGTGGAAGGTGCAGTGGGATTGATTCTTATTAGCTTTATAGTCCTGCGTTTGCTTCCAGCTCGACTTCGTACGCCAGCTTCATAAGTTCATGATGATCCTTAATGAAACGCTGAATTCCAGTCTCGTTGTATAATTTGCCCTTTCACACTACATATTGTGGTTGCATTAGTTATATGCACATGATATAGGATATAGGCATATTTTACCCGAGCCGGGAGGAGATCTGCTGTGTATCTGAAATCATTGGAAATGGTTGGATTCAAGAGTTTTGCCGACAACACAAAACTTGAATTTCAACCGGGCATGACTGCAATTGTTGGACCAAATGGCTGTGGCAAGAGCAATATTGCTGATGGCATCCGCTGGGTATTGGGCGAGCAAAGCGCAAAGGCCATGCGAGCTTCCAAAATGGAAGACTGTATCTTCAATGGCACAGATAGCCGTAAACCCCTTGGAATGGCGGAAGTAAGTATAACTTTTGCGGATTGCGAGAAATCGCTTGGGTTAGAGTATAATGAAATGACCATCACCCGTCGCGTGTTTCGCTCCGGTGAAGGCCAGTATTTCATGAATAAGATCCCCTGCCGCCTGAAGGATATTCAGCGTCTTTTCCTTGGTACAGGCATTGGAACCACATCCTACTCCCTTATGGAACAGGGACAGATCGACAAGGTTCTGAGTTCTCATCCTGAAGACCGTCGTACTATTTTCGAAGAAGCAAGCGGTATAACTAAATTCAAGGCCGACAAGAAAGAGGCAATCCGTAAACTCGAATATACGGAGGCCAACCTGCTTCGCCTGGCAGACGTTATCCGCGAAGTCAAGCGTCAGATCGGATCCCTGCAGAGGCAGGCTGGAAAGGCTCGGCGTTACAAGGAACTTCGCGATGAATTGCGCAAGTTCGATGTATGCGTGTCCAAGTACAAGCTCAGCTTGATGGATAAGGAGATCCTAAGGCTTCAGTCTGAAAGCGCTTCTTACAGCGGTCAGATTCAGGCATCTCGTACCGAGATTGATGAAGCGGAACAGGGAAATTCAATACTCCGGAAAAGCATTCTCCAGTCGGAACGTGAAATCGGCTCCATCATGGAGAAAGGCATGGAAGCCCGCAGCAAGCTGGATCATACCCAGGAAATGATCCGCATGAACCAGCAGCAGATTGCTGAATACGTTGCTCTGTCGAAGCATGATACGGTCGAGATCGATAAGACGCGCCGGCAGATCGACGAGCAGAAGCATGGTGTTGAGGAGCTTCTGTCGAAAATCACCAGTGCCCGTGCAAGTCTCGCAGAAGCTGAAAACGCGCGCAAGGTTTCGAACGACGTGTTTTCCGGGCATCAGCAGCAGGTCGAGGCAATGCGGAATAGCATCCAGAATCTTCGCTCGGAGTCGGTGGAACTCGAGAGCCTTGTCTCGAAATTGCAGAATCAGTTAACCCAGCTGGAGTCCCAGGAGCATTCGGACGCAATCCGCCGGGAACGCCTTTTTGCGGAACAGGCTCAGCTTGAAAGCGTAGTGAAGAGATACGAACGCCGGCAGGCCGAGATGCAGAAGGACTTGGAGGGCGCAAGGAATTCAGTATCGCTTGAAATCAAGACTCTTGATCAATTGCTTGAACAGGAAGCAGGCATCAGGCAGGAATTGGCAAAAGTGCAGCAGGCACGTTCAGATGTTCGCTCGCAGGTCTCGGTTGTTGAGACTCAAGTTGAAATTCTGTCTGAAAAAGGTCCGGGAGCTGGTGTTATTCCCGCCGGTAACCAGGCTGTGCTGGATAAATCAAATCCCCTTGCGATTGACGCTGGTGCCGTTCTAGGTCTGGTTTCATCCCTGCTTACGGTAGAGAGTGGTTATACAGTTGCGGTGGAGTTAGTCCTGAAATTCTTTCTCGATGCGGTTCTCGTCCGTAATCGTTCGGCTGCACTGGACATTTTGCGGGCAATTGAAAAGCAGAAATCAGGACCGGCCAAACTGCTTATACTTGATTCTCTCTCAGGTGAGAACCTGCAGCAGGTTAAATCGGCTTCAGGCTCAAGGCTTTCAGACCATGTAAAGGCTGCTCCGGAGATTATGCCGCTTGTAGTGCGCATGCTGGGTAATGCGATAGTTGTTGATTCCCTTGATCTGGCACCCCCAGTGATTCCTCAAAGCACAGTCTATATCACAAAGGCAGGTGCTCTTATCAGGGGTGAGGGTTTTGTTGAGTACTGGCAGGATAGTGCTCAGCAAGGCCTTCTTTTGAATCAGGCTGCCGAGTTGGCCCAACTGACTGAAAGGCTTCAGGTCTTGAAGACGGGAGCTTCTGAACTTGAGCAAAAACTGAAGGTTCTTTCTGATCAGGAGTCCTCATACGTTGCTTCCATCACCAGCGCAAGATCACGCCTTGAATCAATCCGGCATGATCTTGCCGTAAAAGAAGGTGAGTTCAAGATTGTATCTGCTGAGACCGACCAGGCCAGGGACAGGCTGAATACCGTCTCGTGGGAGTTGAACAGCCTAGCGACAGCTGAGAATAATGGACCTTCGAAACGGTCAACCATTGCTTCGGAGATCGAGGGCAGTCAGGCCAAGCGTGGGAAACTGCTGAAACAGATTGAGGCGGACAACAGGAAGCTGCAGGAACTGGAAGGCAGGCAATCGGAACTGCAGGCTGATGTTACTGAAAAGAGTATAAGTTTTGCCCAGATCTCGAAGGAAGTTGAACATCTCGGTATCAGGCATTCATCTGTCGAGACTCACCTGCAGGAGCTTGAAACACTTCTTAAGGACCGTTCAGAGGGACTGGTTTCCCACCAGCAGCATATAGAAAATCTGAAGAACTCTATTATTGCGGGCGAGAAACAGCTTGTTGCTCTGCGCGAAATCGTAGAGGCAAATTCTTCCAAGGCTGACGCCCTTCGTAAGAACATGGAAAAGCAGTCCGAAGAGCTTGAACAGCTTGAGAATTCCCTGGCCCAGAAGAAAGCCAATCTTGATAATATTCGTAATACCCTGTCGAGCCTTAACATCAAGCTTACTGAGACCACAATGAAGCGTCAGAACCAGATCGACAGAATTACCTCTGAATACAGCATGACCGAGTCTCAACTGATGGAACAGCCGGAACAATCATGGGAAGGTGAAAAGCCAAGCGTGGAAGCGATGGAGACCACCGTTGCCGAACTGAAGACAAAGATAGAAGCAATGGGATCGGTTAATCTTGTGGCAATCGAAGAATACCAGGAGCAGGAAGAACGCCATAATTTCCTCACCCAACAGGAGCAAGATCTTGTAAATTCCAAACAGCAGCTCATGGATATGATCAAGAAGATCAACCAGACAACATCAGAAATGTTCAGCAGCACATTTAATGCAATAAATGAGAACTTCCAGGCGATGTTCAAGAGATTGTTCAACGGCGGATCGGCAAAGCTGGTTTTGGTTAACGAAGAGGATGTTCTGGAGTGCGGAATCGAGATTATTGCCAGGCCTCCTGGAAAACGATTGCAGAACATTTCGCTACTATCAGGCGGTGAGCGAACCCTTACGGCCGTGGCTCTCCTGTTTTCCATTTACCTGATTAAACCAAGCCCGTTCTGCCTTCTCGATGAGCTTGATGCCCCTCTCGACGAATCTAATATTGGCCGTTTCGTCAACGTACTGCAGGAATTCCTTCTGCAGTCGCAATTCGTTGTTATCACACATAATCGGCAGACAATGTCGGCAGGCAATGTGCTTTACGGCATAACCATGCCGGAAAAAGGTATTTCCAAGATAGTTTCCATGAAATTCAACGAACAAAAGAAGCGGCTTTTTGATGCGCCGGCTCCAGCCGAACCTCCGCCGTCTCCTGAACCCGAACCGGTATCGTAATTCTCATACCTGCATCATGTTGTGATACTGAATGAAGCATAAATACGAACAACTTCTTGATTGTGCTGTTTCTGCCGCAAGAAAGGCCGGGCTTCATGCCCTTCATAACTCGGCCAGACGTTCCCGCACTATTCAAACATTCAAGCACGATGTAAAACTTGCCCTCGATGTAGAATGCCAGCAGAAAGCGGTTGCGTCGATTCTCTCAAAGTTCCCGGAACATGCTATTCTTGGTGAGGAAGGTGATAGCTGTGCTGATACGGGGAAAACGGGTTTTCAGTGGATAATTGACCCCATTGACGGCACGGTAAACTACTTCCATGGCCTGACAAACTGGTGCAGTTCTGTTGCAGTCCGATACCGCGGAACAGTTGTCGCCGGGGCTGTATACATTCCTGTTGCGGACGAACTCTATACTGCGACACTGGATTCTGTTTCCAGGAGGAATGACACTGCAATTCACGTATCAGGCATTCAGGATCTGTCGAAATCGATTGTTATGACCGGACTGGATAAGAATGCCGGAATGAGTATGGCACCATTGGAGATTTTCAGGAGAATATCCGCGAAGACTCAGAAAGCCAGGGTCATGGGAGCCGCCGCAGCCGACATATGTCAGGTGGCATGTGGAAGGGCGGAAGGATACTACGAATCAGGCATATATATCTGGGATATAGCAGCTGCCGGTTTGATAATTGAGCGTGCAGGAGGAAAGGCCGAAATTCTTACCAAACAGACGGAAAACAGGATGAGTTTCATGGCATCAAACGGAAATATTCATTCCGCCATGCGAAAACTGGTGCCTCACGACAGGAAAATGTGATTCCCGCCTTTACAGCTCGGACGCTATGATATCGGAGTTTTCATCCGTTCCGCCTTCCTGACCATCAGCACCATAGCAAATGATGTCATAACTTCGTCCGGCAGGTCCCGGGATAACGTACACGTATTCGTGCCCCCATGGATCAAGTGGAAGCTTTCTGCTGAGCAGGTAGCCATCAGCGGGATATTTGTCAGGTACAGGCGGTAGAGTTGGTTTCTCGCAAAGAGCCAGCATCCCCTGCTCCTGCGTCGGAAGGTGACCCTGGTCTAACCGGTAGGTATCAAGCGCATTCTGGAATGTTCTTATCTGGGCTACAGCCACAGTTCTGCGGGTTTTGCCTGGAGCGTTTGATATGGAAACCCCGACATATGTCGCAAGGATAGCAATGATCAAGACTACAATCAGAAGTTCCACCAGCGTAAAGCCTGATCTCGTATTCATGTTACTCCCTCCCTTTCTCGTCAAATAAAGACATCTACTGTCTGCTTATTTCATAAATCCATCTCTGCCTGCAAGGAATCATTCCCGAACTTTTTAAAAAGAGCTTCAAGTTTGTCAAGATAGTATGCGACGTTCTCGTCCCGCTTTTCAGGATTCCAGTCGCTTACAAGCCTTGAGTTCTCGTGTACTGCAACACTTTTCTTGTCACCTGTCACATAATAAGATACCTGGTCCCCTGCCCTGTATTCCCTGTTTGATCGCAGCGCCAGCTCGTATGCTGCACTTCGAGGTCGTTTGCCACCGCTTTTCTTTGCTGTATATGTGGAGGGAGAATCCTGGAGATTCTCGGTTTTGGCCAACCTTTCAATCGGCCATTTCCGGGACCTGATCTCATTCTCGTATCTATTTTTCAAGCGGATAATTTCATCATCCCGACCTTCAAGTTTAAGCCTGATAACTTCCCTCATAAAATCGCGCTGGAATGGCTCCAGACCCCTCGATTTCAGAGCCGCGCCCTTGATTATCATTTCGCCGTCAGTACAGAGAAGCGCATAATTCTTCATCTTGTAGCTGAACATGGAGCGGTATTCTCCGTCGAACTCTATCTCGATGCCTTCTGGAAGCATCCGGGCGAAATCGTGCCTGAATTCGGCCAGCGCCTTTTGTTTGATGTCATCGGGGGGAACGAAATAGATGCCGTCTGTATCTATCTCCACCGGTTTTGCGCCGTGCTTTTTTAACCAGTCTATCATTGCTTTCAGCAGTGTCCGTCCTGACTCTGTAACCTTTTCTGCAACACCATAGTCGTTAAAATGGCCCTGGGCGAATCCAAGGTATCCATAGAATGAATTAATCAGAATCTTGAATGCAGCCTGGAGCGCGTCCAGGTATAATTTCTCGTTTCTTGATGTTGATGCCTGCATCCTTTGCTTGGCCTGCATGCGAAAGATCTTGAGAGTCTCTAGCAGACTCAGGAACCCTCCTGCCTCGTCCTTAGCCGGGGCGAGCTTCCTGCTTAACATCAGTGAGGGATAAAGCGACCTTACGTCACAGTGATGGACATTCTCAATTACTCCCTGGATGAACATGTCGGTATACCCGCCTTCGAATTCCCTGGGTTCGTCCGGCATGGGCATTGAACATCCTTTTCTCAGGTATTCGCGCAGCATCAGGGCATCAATCTTTGTGGCATTTCCCCTTATACAGACATTCTGGTAGCTGTATGGAAGTATCTGAGCCTGGACAAAATTGCTTATCGACAGGAATGCGCTCAAGTCCCTTGTTTCTGCAATATCATCACGAACATAGCGCAACACTCTAGAAGGATCCTTTCTGTATTCGGCTGATATTTCTGAGCCCTCAATGTATGTCCGGTTCTTTGCAGCAAGCCCGAAATGGACAGCCACCTCTTTAAGCCCGAACCCGTCCAGTTCCCTGTGGCTCACATCGTAAGCGTGGACAAGGAAAAGTGTATCCACTATATGGCGGCCATAAATGTCGAAACGTTCATAAGAAAGTGTCCGCTCAGCAACATTGAAACGGCTTGTCCGGTGTCTGGGCACGCTGCCGTTCCTTCCAAGAAGAAGCTTAACGCGGTGTCGCTTTGCTCGCTCGGCGATATACGGGAGATCGAAATTGAAGATATTGTGGCCTTCTAGGACATCGGGATCTCTCTCCCTGACAACTTCGACAAATCTTTCGAGAATCTTTTTCTCGTCGGACTCACTTCCGGATATAACCTCCATCCAGCCTGTCTGGTCTCCCAGTGCTATTGCGATTATCCTGTCGCCCTCACGTTCAGCGTTGCAGAACTCGTAGCCTGGAGTTGTAATGCATTCAATATCCACCTGCATGCGTTTCAAGTCGTCGAACTTCATCTCACGGAAAAGAGTCCTGCCGGAACTGATCAGATGCTGGTGGATTGGATCATTAAGGAAGAGATATGGCGCGCCGGGTGCGCTGGCGGTATAGCCAGTCTTTCCTGCCAGCCACTTGCATGCAGTGAGGCAGTCTTTCCACGAACTGAAATTGCAGCGCATGTTAAGCCTGCCGTGTCCCGACAACGGTGTAGCAGAAAATTCTACCGGACAGTCGGAAACCGCGTTTATATCGGCAATAACGAAAGGTTTAAACGGTTCGCGTCTTTCGCTGGTTTTGTTGCCCACTCTTTGGAATAGTACCACATCATCATTGCCGTCGGAGCCCTCTGCCATTTCAACAGCTACAAGGCCAGGATCGCCCTTCTGCCCAAATAACAATGGCTCGCCTGGGTTTTCACTGTTTGATAGCACGGTTTCATCATTTCCCGGCTGACGCCCTCGACTTGAGGCTTTCATAGGAAGGTTCCTGGAGCTAACCTTTAGGGGTAATCCCGAGGTAGTAACTAACAGTTTTACTAAGTCCCTCGTCAAAGTTGGTTTTCGACTCCCATCCAAGAATATTCCTGGCTTTTGTCGAGTCGCCCTGTGAATCCCTGACATCCCCTGGGCGTGGAGCCTCATGGCGCGGTACAACCTTTTTCCCGACAAGGGTCATGATTTTAGCCGCAAGGTCGTTTATGGAAATCCGGTCACATCTGCATACGTTGAAAACATCTCCACTGGCAGATTCAGGAGCTGTGCAACAGCAGAGATTTCCTCTGATAACATCATCTACGAAGGTAAAATCCCTGGTCTGGTTTCCATCTCCGTGAATTACCGGGGCCTTTCCATTCTTGATCGCGTCAATAAACAGCGGGATCACTGCTGAATACTGCGATTTGGGGTTCTGTCTGGGTCCGAAAACATTAAAATACCTCAGAACAAAAGTATTTAACCCGTAAAGTTTACGGAATATCCTGCAATAGTATTCGCCAGTGAGTTTTTGAACCGCATAGGGAGAAAGAGGCATTGGCATCATGTCCTCATTTTTCGGCAGAATCTCCGTGTTCCCGTATACAGAAGAAGACGATGAGAAAACAAATCTTTCTACCTCTGCGTCGCGTGATGCAATTAGCAGTTTGAGCGTTCCACATACATTGACCTGGTTCGAGGTAAGCGGGTCCTCGACAGATCTTGCGACCGACGGCAATGCCCCGAAATGTAGAACTATCCGCACTCCTTTAACCGCCTTGGCGAGTGTTTCCGAATCCCTTAGGTCGCCTTCGATGAAATCAATCTGTCCAAGGCAGTCTTTGATATTTTCGATACGGCCAGTAGAAAGGTCATCCAGAACCCTGACTTCTTTCTTCTGGCTGACAAGGTAACGGGTCATGTTTGACCCTATAAATCCAGCACCTCCTGTGACCAGGTATTCCATTAGACCTTCCTTCTAGCTAGCAGCCGGCGAAGCCGGATGCTTTTTAGTTGTTATGTTTGGCATCTCCAAGGGCCATGTCGGGAAATGCGTTTATCCACATCTGGAAGACAAATCTCCATTCATCTTGTTTTTCAACCCCAGTCTCGCTCGTGTAGCCTGGTGTCAATCCAACACCTGTTCTGAATGTGAGGCAGTCGGTTTTCTTTGAAACATACAGCCATGTTTCCTCGAGCCGACTGGTTTCAAACTGGCATCTTCCGTAAAGTTCAAATGTCCAGTATGCGTTAGGTGACAGGGAAATTGTCGAATAAAGCAAACTGCTTCCGGCGTTGCTGTACCTGTGTTCGAGTGCAACAGTACAAAAATCTGTCGATTTAAAACCAAGACGGGTGTTCAACTTGGATAAAACAGATGATTCAGTGTCATATATTCCGTCAAAATAGAGATTTACCCCTTTGGCAGGCCATGTTTTAAGTTCAAAATGGACATTATCGATGGCCGTCGTTCTGGATCCCTGCTCGAAAAGGTAGCGGGAGTAAATGTCAAAATCAATAAGGTCATAAGGTGAACCGTCGACCTTGGTTTGAAGCTTGTTCCTGACTCCAAACTTAATGAAATGCTCTTTGTCGAGGGCATCAATGGAGTCAAATTGGTATAGATTGTCCGGCAGTAGATTTGGCTCAGGATTAAAAGTATAATTTGCATAAGGTTCTACAACGTGGCGCCATCCGCCGAGCGCGTCATCCCATGTCCTGAATGCCTTGAATGATGCCTCAAGGCCAAGTTCATACATCGACCTTAAGTCGGCAGCCCCGGGAATCATCGTTTTATTTGTCGTGACCGTACTGGTCGTGGTTCCATTTGTTGACGTGGAAGTATTTGTTGCTACGGAAGTAGCAGTTTGTACAGTTTCAGAATAATATGTTGCCCTGTAGCCGGCCCGCGGAGTTATATTCAGGAATGTAAAATACTTTTCAGGGTAGTAAATCATGTGCAACGAATCTATACGGAATGCCGAATAATCCTGCTTGTTAGTCTCGCCTTCTTCGTAAGTCTTCTGGAGAAATGAGGCTGCCGTCTGTCCGTCATAGTAAAATATTGTGTCTCCAATTTCCTGCCTCATGAATGTTACTGATGCTTCTGGAATCCTGTTCACTGTTGAATAGAAGTTATTCAAACGCGATCTTGCGAGCAGGTTGGCTGTAAAAGCATCACCCCGGTGAGTTACCGAAATATAGTTATCAGGCTGGTTGGCAAGTCTGTAATCATCTTCAAAGAAATCCATAACAACATAAGGATCGCTAAGATATTGTGCCTGTGAGAGAAGGCCGTCCCGCTCGCCGAGGGTTTGGCTATGGCTGAACTTGATGCGGTACCTTTCTTTCTTCAAGTACTCATCTGACCTAGTACCCTTTTCTGTCGGATCCTTGTCGTTCAGGTAGTAGAAACCTATTTCTCCGGACCAAGCATTTGTATCGCGCCATACCAAGTCCTGACCGTACGCTACTCCGCGCTTGTTGCGATAGTCAAGGTGCGTAACAGATTTAAGGTAGGGGTTCAGGCGGAACATGAACAGTGTCTTGAGAAAAGCCCCCATTCTGCTGTTATAGCCTGGATAGAACCTGAATCCGAAATCATCCTTTAAGCTTTTCGTCCAGTAAGGGAAATAGAAGAATGGTATTCCTCCCAAGTAGAATTTGGAATTCCTGGCGGAGAGAGTGTCGCCAGGGATAATATCAGCAGTTGTTGCCGACACGTGATAATGCCAGTTCGGAAACTGATTAGTGCACGTCGTGAGATTAGCGCTTGAAGCCTCGTATTCTTTCTCTGCCACCTGTCGTATTTTAGAGGATTTGATGTAAAATGGCGGATAGAAATAGATGACATTGTCAGCACCGCCCGTTGGCTTGCCTTGGACTGTTTTGAAGCTGTGTTTTAATGTACTGGCGCGCATAACCGCTGTGGCTTTACGTACGATAGTACCCGGCTTGTTCGTTGCCGAAGCGGCGTTGTTTGAAACGGCATTATTGGCAATGTTTGTAACAGCAGTAACGTCATTTGAAGAGAGATTGTTTGTTGCCCCCACGACAGACCATGTAAGTTTGTATAAAACAACATTCCCCATGGCATCAGCTTCTTCGGTCTGGGTGTTGTACTTGATATAGTCGGCCCTTAGCTCATCACTGTCCTTTGTCACAACAGCATGTCCTATAGCCTCAACCCAGATCCCATTGCGGCGCAGAGTCTCCGCGCTTGCCCTGATCTTGCCTGTATTCTCAACCAGGTTTGTTAACGCCGCATTGGTGGATCCTGCCTGTAAAGACGATAGAGACTTGGCTTTCGAGGAAGACTTTCCTTCCTTTTTGCCTGCCGCAAGCATAGTGCTCTGCCCGCACAAAAGAGCTAAGCTGATAAAGAAAATACAGCCTTTCCATATTCTGCGGCTTTCTGGTCTCGCCATTAGTCCCTCTTTTCTAGGCTTCAGCGTTCGTGTAAATCGTCTCCCCGGTGACAGCATCGTTAATCGCGAAGAATTCAACATGTTTCGTGGTGTCAGATTTGAATGTCAGGCGCCCTTCAAATCTCGACTCAAGTTCCACGAGAATATCTTCATCTTCACGACGCAGTCGCTCAAGAACTGTAGGATGTACCAGAATTTGGAGACTAATGGAATCGTTATTCTTCTTCCTTTTCCTCATGGCGGCGCTTATCTGCCTCTGAACCTCGACGCTCATGCCGAGAGGTGATTTAACGTGTCCTCGTCCATGACAATATGGACAGTCAATATACAGTGAGGATAGAATGCTTTCTTCAACCCTCTGGCGTGTCATTTCAAGCAGGCCAAGTGACGAGATCGGCAGTACATTCGTCCGAGCCTTGTCACGTTTCAACGCTGCTTTTAAAGTTCTGTAGACATTATTCTGGTGTTTCTTTGACTTCATGTCAATGAGGTCGATAACAACAAGTCCGCCGACATTTCTCAATCTCAACTGTCGTGCGACTTCCTCGACGGCCTCAGTATTTACCTCGTAAATTGCTTCTTCCTGAGAGCCTCTACCCTTATGACGGCCGGTATTAACGTCTATCGCAATCAGTGCCTCGGTTTCGTCAAATACTATGTAACCGCCTGATTTCAGGTTGACCTTTATCAGGAATGCTTCGCTGATCTGGCGCTCCACGTCGTAGTGGTCAAATACAGGAAGATCTCCGTCATACAGGTAGATCCTGGATTTTGCACTTCTTGATATTTGCGAGGCAATCTCTCTTATCCTCTCGTATTGGTCTTTGTCGTCGATTACGATCCGGTCAATATCCTCTGTCAGCCAGTCTCGTACGACCCGTTCAATCAGGTCAGGTTCCTGGTATATACAGGCTGGTGCCGGCTTGTCCTGGATGGCCTTTTGTATGTTGTTCCATGTCGAAATCAGCCCTCGCAGGTCCCGAGCGAAACTGCGGCTCGATGCGCCTGATCCTGCTGTCCGGATTATCAGCCCCAGGTCGTTTGGAATAGGCAATCGCGCCAGTATTTTCTTCAGCCTGTGGCGTTCATTTTCATCTTCTATCTTCCTCGAAACCCCCTTGAGTCTCGCTCCTGGCATCATCACCAGGTATCGCCCGGGAATGCTCAGGCTTGCCGTAATTCTTGGTCCCTTGGTTCCTATTGGTCCCTTGGTAACCTGCACGATGATCTCCGAACCGGCAGGGAAAAGCTTGTTCACTTCTTCGTTTGACATCCTTTTCTTCCGGAAAGGCCTTCCGCCTCGGCGCGATGAATCGTCATCGTATTCCGCACCGAAATCTACATCTGGTGTCATGTCCCAGTAGTGAAGGAATGCATTCTTTTTAAGCCCTATGTCAACAAAAGCGGCCTGGAGGTCATGCTCAAGGTTCTGTATTCTGCCTTTGTAGACACTTCCAACGATACGCTCTTGAGTGGGATGTTCCACCTGGAACTCCTCAAGCTTTCCGTTCTCCATTACCGCTACCCGGGTTTCGAGACTCTCTGCATTGATGATAATCTCTCTCTTTGTCTTGTTTCTTCTGAACCATCCAAACATCTTTACCTCTTCTTTCTGCTGATTGTTTCCCTATCTATCTTTTGCTGCAGGCCGGCAGCCGTCAGATCGGCGACTCGGCAGGCCTGCACCGGATATACACACTTTGCACGATTCCAAGGGAGGACATCGTGACGATCATGAACGAACCTCCGTAACTAAGCAGCGGCAACGGCACGCCAATTATAGGCATAAGACCAACCGTCATCGCTATGTTTATAAAGACATGGCTGAATATCATGGAGACTACCGCCACACATAATAGCCTCCCCATTCTGTCCCTTGCCATAACTGCCGTTTGCATGCCGACTACGATGATTATGCCGAACAGAAGCAGTACGCTCACCGAGCCTGCAAATCCCTTTTCCTCCGCGATTACGGAATAGATAAAATCCGTATGCGCTACGGCCCTCGGTAGAAAACCAAGAATATTCTGGGTCCCCTGCTTGAACCCTTTTCCCCACATTCCGCCAGAACCAACTGCTCGCTCTGACTGTATCTTGTTCCACCCGGATTTAAGAGGATCTTTGTCCGGATAAAAGAAAGTCATGATTCTCTCTCTCTGATGTTTCTTGAGCAGTGTCAGGCTTACGATTTTCTCCTGTCTTTCTTCGCTCCAGCCGAGTTTTGCAGGCAGAAAGAGCGCAGAAAGAATTACCGTAACCGCAAGAATTGCAATACCGGCCATTGTCATGAGAAAACGGAGAGGAACACCCGCGACAAACATCAATATAAATGTCACCGGCAGGAAAATAAGGGCTGTACCCGGATCGGGCTGGAGAACCACAAGGGTAATCGGCACCAGTACTATTCCGAGAATCAGGAATACAGTTCTCAATTCCCACAGCTTGATCCCCGGCTGGCTCATCAGCCTTGCAAGGAGAATAATAGTGACAATCTTCGAAAGTTCGGATGGCTGGATCTTTAGGCCGAAAAGGCTGAGCCAGCTGCGAGCATTATTGATGGGATTGGAAAAAAGCACAAACACAAGAAGGAAGATGGTGGCGCCATATACCCACCATGAAAATCGGCCCATCTTCCTGTAATCATAAAAAGCAAACCAGGCATAGCAGCCAAGCCCGGCAAGCATCCATGTGATCTGCCGAGTGTACAGCAGCCTGATATGGGATGATTCACTTGAATAACAGGCGCTGTATATAAAACATACTCCCATTGACAGGAGCGCCCCAATCGCCAGCGTCATCAGCCAGTTCATTCGCTTCATGAGCGCCAGATACTGTTCAAACCTGTTCATCCCTGTCCTTTCCCCTCGCTGTTCTGGCTTGTCCTGGAGTCAATAATCGCTTTCTTGCTTCTCTCTATTGCGAATATACCCTGCGCGACTTCTCTGATTCGCGGCGCGATTGTTACGCCGCCTGATATGGCTTCTTCCACGACCATGACGATTGCATAACGGGGTTTTTCGAACGGCGCAAAAACGATCATCCATCCGTATTTCTTGCCGCTGCCTTTCACGCCATATTCAGCTGTTCCGGTCTTGCCCGCCATTTCAACGTCAGGAATTCTTGCCCGTTTGCCGGTACCGGTATCAGCCTGGATTACATCATACATTCCACCACGCAGAATCTTCAGGTGCTCCTTTGACCAGTCAAGCTTCTTGATAAGATCACCGTCGGCGTTGCCTGTCTTTATCAAACGGGGCCTGTAAACACTTCCCCCGTTTGCAATGGCAGCTGCGAATACCGCAACCTGGACCGGCGTAACATTCAAAGCTCCCTGCCCGATCGAAAGATTGCATGTATCACCTTTGCGCCATGCGTCATGATCTACTCGTTTTTTTCTCTGTTCGTCCGGCACCAAGCCAGCTAGTTCCATTTTCAGGTCAATTCCTGTTCTTCGCCCGAAACCGGCATTTACAGCCATTTCCTGGATGGCTTTCTCTCCCGTAAGCAGGCCCAGCTGGCAAAAATAAGCGTTACATGACTGTTCAATGGCCTTCTTCATGCCAATATTTCCATGACCCTCCTTGCACCAGCAGTGAAAGACTGTTTTGCCCAGCTGAAAATATCCTGGACAATCATAGCGCGTCCCTTCACCTGCCTTGTTAGATCCCAGGGCAGCCATGATTACTACTGGCTTGAAAACACTGCCGGGCGGATACAAACCCGAAATTGCGCGATTGAAAAGGGGGTTATCATCTGACTGAGTGATCTTCTTGAATTCTTCAGCAGACATTCCAGTGCTGAACCTGTTGGGATCAAAACCAGGAGAGCTGGCAAGGGCCAGGACATCGCCATTCCTGGGGTCAATCACTACAGCAGCCCCGGTCGCATTTGTTATAGCCTGCTCAATAAGTCTCTGTATGCCGATATCGATCGTAAGAGTGACATCCCTGCCTGGCCGCGGTGAGTGTTCGCTGATCTTTCTGTCACGCTCAAATTCCGTCAATCTCGGGTCTCTTTTCTTGAACCCTGATACGTCAACACAGATCAGTCGTCCGCCCGGTATTCCCGTCAGGATGTCATTTGCAAAGAGTTCGATTCCTGACTTGCCCTGCATTTCCGGCAGGTAGAAATTGTACGTCATATCGTCTTCGGTCTGGTCTATTTCAGTCTTGTTCTGACCAATATCTGCCTTGCTGACATAACCAAGCACATGGGCCGCAACTTCACCGTCGGGATACACCCTCAGCGGCTCAACGTAAATATCCACGCCTGGGAACTTCACGTTGCTTTCAGCAAAACGGGCCAGGACAGTATCGTCAATATCCTTCCATACCAGAAATGGCATATAAGGACGGGTCCGTATGTGGTTCTTTATATCGTCCCTCGTCACGGATCTTTCAATCCCGAGCACGGCGGAAAGATCGGAGAGAACTTTTTCAATCCTGTCAACTGTCCTTTCTGACCTGCCAGGAAGACGAAGTTCCTCTATGTAGATTGCTATGCAATAACTTGGCCTGTTGTCAGCAAGTGGAACACCGTACCTGTCCAGAATCCGACCTCTCGTACCCGGCAGGCGAACGCACCGTACGCTCTGTTTTGCCACGCTGCCCTGGTACTTATGCGCGCTGATAACCTGGAGCTGCCAGAGGAATACGGTAAGGAATACAAGGGCTGCAATCATCACAGCCAGCACAACGCGAATACGCGTAAACTCCCTGACAAATATGTTATTCAACGCCATCGAGACTTTGCTCCAGTTCGACGTTTCCGACAAGCTTGTCCAATCGTCCTGCAAGGCTGAATACTACGGGTGTGCAGACCATCCCGAGGACCAGCGCGCCGACTGTCTTCAGCGCAATCCAGCCCAACGAGCAGACAATTGCACCGTCCTGAAAAAGCATCAGGCAGAAGGAAAGAGTAATGACAGCGTTCGCTATGCCGCCGAATATGATCGTTGTAAAGAGTGAATCGGTCAGCACCAGGTTTTTGAAATATCCGGTAAGCCAGGCAGCTACACAGAAACAGAAAACGGAATGGCCCAGCGGCATGAGGCTCAACACGTCATGCAGGAAACCGGCAAAAAAAGCTGCCGACATTGTGAGCGCGAAATTTCTTGTAAGGGCGTAATAGAGAGCCACGGCCAGAAGGACCGGCAACTTGGCGTCTCCAAGCCAGCCAACCGAGGGAATGGCTGTCTGTATCATCGCGCCCCCGATAAGCATGAACATCATGATTAACCAAGTCATATAATCCCTGCGAAATTCCTTCTATTTGAGAACCACAAACACGTATCTTAATTGTGCCAGATTTGCTGCCGGAACAACTTCCGCGCGCTGATAAAGGCCGGAAGAATCCATGTCCACCCTGGAAACATGTCCGATCATCAGGCCTTCTGGAAAAGTGCCTCCGAGGCCCGAAGTCACAACTTCGTCATGGACCCATACATCGTCTTCCTTTGAAACATAATCCATCCGGAACGGAGCCGGCGCATACAGCATTTCCATACCTGTGCCACTCTTGACGGATACACCGCCGCCCCTCATTACACCGAAAACCCCGGTGCGTGAGAACTTGCAGGCTGCCTTGCAATTCGGATCAGTAACAAGGAGCACGTCACTCGTTCGCTTCGAAACCTGGATGGTCTTTCCAACTACCCCGTTGATCGAGATCACTGCCATCCCGTCGGCAATGCCATCTTCCATTCCTTTGTTAAGAGTGACCATCTGCCACCATCCGCTTATTTCGTCACGCGCAATAACCTCGCACAGGATCATCTTCCTCTTGGTGGTGTTCATGAATCCGAGCTGCTTTCTCAGTTCCTTGTTTTCTCTTTCTGCAGCCTCAAGGCTTCGGACACGTTCGCGAAGCACTGTTACTTCCTCTATGAGGTTCTTCTTTTCTTCGCCTGACCTTCCAGGGTTCTTCATGTAGGAAATGAAGGAGTTCCATTTAACGGATATGGATGACGTCATGTTCTGGAACGGGGAAAGGTTGTCGCGCGAGAATGCCTTAACACGCCATTCTGCAACAGGAGGCAGGTTTAACAGTATGATAACTGCAACCAGGAAAATAACTATAAAGTACTTCTTCTCTCTCAACGTTCAATCCCTGTGTATTAATTCCATGTACCGGGAGAATCCCTCAGAGAAGAGAAAAGAAATCTTTATTAGACGGCTTAGAAACGATCGGCGTGGGCTTTTCGGAGGAAATTGAGCTCATTCAGCACGACCCCGGTGCCTTCTGCAACTGCGCTTAATGGGTCATCAGCCACATGGACCGGCAATCCGGTCTGCTCGGCTATGAGCTTGTCAATACCTGTCAAAAGTGAACCTCCCCCGGCCAGAATCATTCCCCTGTCAACGAGATCGGCAGAAAGTTCAGGAGGGCAGCGTTCCAAGGTTATCCGAATTGCTTCGATAATGGAAGACACAGGCTCCTGCAATGCTTCGCGAATCTCTTCAGAGGTTATCGTAAGAGTCTTGGGCAGACCTGCAACCAGGTCCCTTCCCTTGATCTCCATGGTCGTTTCTTCCCCAACGGGATATGCCGAACCAATCTTTATCTTTATCTCTTCTGCAGTTCTTTCTCCTATCATCAAATTATAAACCCTCTTCATGTACTGAACGATGCACTCATCCATCTCGTCACCGCCGACACGAACACTCCTGCTGAAAACTATTCCGGCGAGCGAAATGAGCGCAACTTCGGTGGTGCCTCCACCAATATCAACTATCATGTTGCCGGCAGGCTCCTGTACCGGCAATCCGACACCGATGGCTGCGGCCATCGGCTCTTCAATCAGGAAAACTTCCCTGGCTCCAGCACGGGTGGCTGAATCCTTGACTGCGCGTTTCTCAACTTCGGTAATATCACTGGGAACGGCAATTATAATGCGAGGACGGACCATTTTCCGGCGATTATGAACCTTCTTGATGAAGTAACGCAACATCGCTTCGGTTATCTCAAAGTCGGCGATTACACCGGCCTTCATTGGCCTTATTGCCACAATGTTGCCGGGTGTACGGCCAAGCATCCGCTTTGCCTCTTCGCCAACCGCAAGTATCCGTTTCGTTCCGGACTGGACAGCCACGACGGAAGGCTCTCTCAGGACAATACCCCTGTCTTTGACATAAACAAGGGTGTTTGCCGTACCAAGATCAATTCCTATATCGTTAGAAAACAGACCTAAAAAAGTATTTAACATTACTGTTCCTTTACCAGTTTTTCCGGAATTGAAAAACGTTGTACTTTGCTAAATTATTTCACAATACGTCAAGCAATAAAAACACCTTCAAGGGCCCTATCGTGCAGCAGGGGCATAGAAACATCATTTTACTGCCGTTATTACGTAATCAAGCGAACCTGCGCCCAGTTCGCTTAATGCCTTGATCTGCGCAAAAGGATCACGGTGGTGTATTCGTTCGAACAGATGTCCTTTCTTCCCGAGCACGTAAGGTGGTGTCAATGAACCAGGTATCAGGTTCTCAACCTTGATCGCCTCGAGCGAAGCATGGTCAACAGCCACAACATCTGTACTGCCTAAAATCCCTATGTCGGGAACAAGCGATGGAGTCGTGAAACCCCAGCAGTCGCAGAAGATGGTTATATTTGTTAGAACGTTGATGTGGAAGGTCTTATCCTCGTCAAATGAATCCAGGACAAGCTTGGCAACTCTCGCCAGCCCCTGCTGGAAAAGGTCGAAGTTGCGGTTTTCTATTGTTATCGCTCCGGACGGGCACGCCAGGACACAGTGCATGCACATCTTGCAGTTATGCCAGAATATCTCGTATTCGCCGTCCTTGTTGAACTTGTTGGCTTTCATCTGGCATTCTTTTATGCACTTGTCGCACCTGGTGCATTTACCCTTTTCCCATTTCAGCTTGCCTTCAAGGGCGTGCATGCTTGCCCTCGACTTGTTCGGTACGCAACCCATCGCCAGGTTCTTGCAAGCGCCGCCGAACCCGCAGTCGCCATGACCCTTGACATGGGAGAGATTTATCAACACATCAGCATCAAGAATAGGCTTGCTCAACATGACTTCAGGCACATGTTTCCATCCTGTCTCCTTTTTCACGACCGCTTTACCGTCACTTCCCAGCGTTGAAATAATTTTCGCGCCAACAGTCTCTTCGGTATATCCGCGCATCGCGGCGCCGCTGATGTCCGCATCAGTGACAAAGACGTCTCCGGGTTTGCCTTTCTTAATGTGGTCAATAAGCAGTTTTACAAAGAGAGGGTGAATTGTCGAATAACCCATCCCTACACCGACATGCATCTTTACCGCTACTGTCTTATCCCTGACTTTCTCCCCGATCGGCAGGTGGTTCAGTAGCCGCATAAAACGGACTGGAAGCGTAAGGTCACGCTCAAGCTTTTCCGGCACAGCCGATGCAAAAAACACCTCAGATTTGCTCTTTGTCACATGAACCTCCGTTAATTTGGACAAAACCCGGCAAAATATAACACTTCACGGCGGTTTCGACCATTTTTTATTGAACCAAACACCATAAATCTGCATCCTCACTGCCTATGACAAGGCCTGCCGACAACGGGTATGAACTTCTGGACAGCGGCAATGAACGCAAACTCGAACGCTTCGGGCCTGTAACGCTTGCCCGGCCATCGGCCAGCTCCGTCTGGAAACCCGCGCTCCCGCCGTCAGAATGGGAACGGGCCACCGCCTGGTTTGACCGCGACGGCGGAAACTCGTGGAACTTCCGCCAGCCTCTTCCGGATTCCTGGAACATCGATGTCGATGGCCTCACCTTTAAACTTTCCATAACCAACTTCGGCCATCTCGGAATCTTTCCCGAACAGCGCACTTCATGGCGCTGGGTACAGGATGCCATAAAGTCCGCACAATCAAAACGCAGCGAACGAATCTCTGTATTGAACCTTTTCGCCTATTCCGGCGGCTCGACACTTGCCGCGGCAAAGGCTGGCGCGAGTGTTTGCCACCTCGACGCATCAAAGGGAATGGTTACCAGGGCGCGTGAGAACGCGCAGATCAACGGACTCGAAAAGGCCCCTGTCCGCTGGATCGTGGAAGATGTCACCAAGTTCCTTGAACGGGAACATCGCCGCAACAGCCGCTATGACGCGATCATCCTCGACCCTCCCAGTTTTGGCAGGGGAAAATCAGGTGAGGTTTATAAGATCGAACGCGATGTCCTCACCACGATCGGGAAATGCGTTGACCTTCTCAGCGATAACCCGCTGTTCGTTCTTTTCAGCTGTCACACCCCGGCCTTCACGCCGGTGGTCATGAACAACCTTCTTTCTCAGTCCATGAGAAAGTTCAAGGGAAGGATCGAATCAGGCGAAATGCTTCTCGAAGGCCAGAAAGGCGTGATGCCGATCCCAAGCGGAACGTTTGCATCCTGGTGCTCGGAAACATGTTAACTTACACTTCGTTCTGGCGACAGACAGGGCGAAGCCTCGGGCTGAGCCGCAGTTTCGGAGGAGACCTCAAGCAATGAGTAAGAAAATAATCGGCATTGTTGGAAGTTACCGTAAAGGAGGTGTTATTGACACCATCGTCTCTGAAACTCTCTCTTCTGCAAAGGAAGCAGGCGCCGAAGTGGAGAAAATCTACCTGATCGACCAGCACATTGAGTTTTGCGCCAATTGCAGGAAATGTACGCAGCAACCAGGTGAAGAACCCGGCAGGTGCGTGCAGGATGATGACATGGCCGGCATCCTGGCCAAGTGGAAGGCCGCCGATGGCATGGTCCTGGGCGCACCGGTTAATTTCTACAATGTGACTGCCTTGACCCGGAAGTTCATGGAACGGCTGATAGGCTTCTCATACTGGCCGTGGGATCAGGCCGGCCCAACAATGCGGACAAAGAACAAAACAAAGAAATCTGTCCTGATCACCTCAACCGGCATGCCGGCATTTCTTGCCCGGGTATTTACAGGCGGGCCCCGTGCTCTTCGACTCATTGCCGATACCATGGGCGCCAAGCCGGTGGCAAACCTGTGCGTTGGAATGATTGCTCAAAGGGAACGCGTAAAGCTTCCGGAATGCGCCATCCGTAAGGCCGGAAATGCAGGCAGAAAACTGGCGGCCGGCTGACCTGCCTATGGAAAATACGACATTGAATATAAAACTTATACTTACGCTCATGGCATTGCTGTCAAGTGCCGCCTGGTCGGCGGAAGAAGAACAGCCTCTGCCGATATCAACACCTGCCCTGCAGGTTGCGCTCGATCGCCATGGCTTCAGCGTAGGTCTCATAGACGGCAATAATGGATCGAAGACAGAGGTGGCCCTGGCAGATTTCAAGGAAGCCATGGCGATTACAAATGAAATTATCCTCCGCTCTAAACTGGACATCGACAAGATTCCGGCTTTCAAGAATTACGCGATTAGTCAGGTTGATTTGGACCAGGTTGGATCAGCGCCTCTCGACTGGGTTGCTGCTTCCAGGGTCGATCACATGGCATGTGAGTCTCTTATTGAGGTCATCTCCGAGAAGTTCCATGTATCGGAGATCTACCTGCGAACAATTAATCCTGAAATCTCCGACTGGAATTCCACCAACGTCGTGGGCAAGACCATAAAAGTCCCAAATGTTATCCTGCGTGAAAGCTCAAAAACCGCGGCAAAACTGAGTGTTGATTGCCGCCAGTTCCGCATTCGGGCGCTTGATTCAGAAGGGCGAATCATGGCATCTTTCCCCTGCTCCGTTGCCATGGAGGGCAGGACAATACCAGACGGTGCATTGAAGGTGACGGTGTGCGCAAACAATCCAACCTACACATTTGATCCTAAGAATTATCTGGAGTCAGCGCGTGCACAGGAGATAGGGAAAAGGCTCCTCATTCCATCTGGCCCAAACAATCCGGTCGGGCTTTTCTGGATCAGCCTCAACAAGCCCAGTTTTGGAATTCATGGTACACCTCATCCCGAAACCATTGGCTGCAGGGAATCACACGGATGTTTCCGGCTGGCCAACTGGGATGTTGTCCGACTCGGCAGGTTGATCGCTTCAGGAACACCAGTGGAAGTTACAGGTCTTGGGAAACCAAAGGCTTCCAAGACTGTAGCGCCAGAACCTTTAACTCCTGTTCAATCAGAATGAAAAGTTATATGAAATACTTTCTGCTTATTGCCGGCTCACTTGTAGCTGGGATCGCGGTAGCAGGTGTCCTTATTTGCATGGGAGCAAAGACGATGGACGCTGCAACCATGGGTTTTTGCGTTTTTGGAGCTTTATCATGTTTCGGCTACTCGCACATGCTGACTTGGACAAAGTGCCCCTTCTGTAAATCAAAAATAAGGGCCAGGTCCCTGCAGTGTCCGAGCTGCAAGAAGGTACTGACAGGTTATGACGGGGAACACGGAGCTGACAATGCAGGTAAAGAGAATCGGGAGTAAAGTAACCTTGCTGCTGCTTGCATTTCTGGCACTGGCTGCTTCCAGTGCAGGAACTGAAAATAAAATGAAGGTATCCCAAATGCCTGCTGAACAGCAGCAGTAACGGACTATAACTGGTGCTCAGAGAGGAATTACTGATAATGGCAATAAGCATTCCTACCGTCCAACAGGCAAGGCAGATAATCCTGAAAAGCTACGGCTCGCAACCGGTTTCAGCAGGAGAAGCCGGGTACATTGATTGCCATGTTCGCCGTTACGTTAAAACCCTTGCCCAGCTTCCAGACAGTACCGGTTCACTGCTCGACGTGGGCTCGTTCCCCGGGCACCTCAGCCTCCTTGCGGCCAATATGGGATGGTCAGTAACAGGTATAAGCAGAATCGACGGCACTTTCATCGGGTCTTCATTCGCCAACCGCATGCAGGAAAGCGGCATTCGTATCATCAATGTCAATGTTGAACGGGACCCTTTTCCACTGCAAGATGATCTTTTCGACGTGGTCTTTTTCAATGAGACCGTGGAGCATCTCCCTTACAATCCGTTTCATGCCCTGGACCAGATATGGAGGGTACTGAAACCAGGGGGAACACTTATTTTCAGCGTGCCAAATCTTGCCAGCTTTGACCACCGCTGGGCCCTGCTCAAAGGTAGGACAATATATCCCCTGCTCACAGAATCCCTTACGACTTCTTTTCACGCAGATATCGGCCAGCGCCACATCCGCGAGTATACCCCCGGCGAATGCCGATACCTGCTTCACGGCCAGGACAAGTACCTGTATTTATTTGATATCCGTAAATTCATAATGGACAGAAGCTGGGACGGCATGTTCTACACGGAGCATGGCTACCGTGTGGAGCTAAGAAATATCCGGATTGGCACCCTGTTGCGTGATGTTATGACCCGCATCGTGCGCGGCTGTCGTTCCAATATCGTGATCCAGGCCGCCAAACCGTCTTCATATCTGCGTTTACAGGATTCAGACATTACCAGTGATGGATTTCATCCGCCCGAGATTTCAGGTACAGGGGAATCATTTGTAAGACACCCGCTGGAAGCCTGCTGGATGAAGACAAAAGGCCGGATCACCGTTAAGCAGCCCGATCCTGTCCGCCGTGTTTCAAGGATTGATCTCCTTGCCTGGCTTCCGGCGCCGGCGAACTTGGCCCCGCTCAGGGTGAATGTGTGTATCAATTCCATGCACACGGAGGATCTCACGATTACCCCGTCTCCGGAACCGCGTCGTTATTCAATTCCCGTGCCGCGAGAAATGCCGGTTGACCCCAAAGACCATGAACTTACCATTACCCTCGAGACGACTGGCTGGAGGCCCTGCGACTACGGATTTGGGAATGACTCTCGAACACTCAGCATCATGGTGTACCTGAAACAAATTGCCCTGGTCTATGAAGACTAGAACCTATCTCAAGATTGGTTTTGGCCACGACACTGCGAGTTCTGCCCTGAGCGCAAGGCGCCGGCAAGGGGTCAATACCCTCAGCGGTCTTGGCCCCTTGCCGGCGCCTTGCGCTCAGGGCAGAACTCGCTGTGCCTATGAGGGTTGCGCATCTTTTTGCGCGGGGCGGCGTTGTGCACGCAGGGGAAATACCACCCTGGGTATTCCCTCCTGCGTGCCCGCCTTGCCCAGCGCAAAAATCTGTGCAATCGTGGTTCAAACCAATTTTGAGATAGGTTCTAACCTGGTCCACCACGAGTTGCGTGCACGGCCGGAGCACCTGACCGTTACGATTTCAACCCTTTAAAACTAACTTCAAGCTTCTTGTTTTCCTTGATCAGCGCCTCCATCGTCAATCGAGTGTGCCTGGCTGCGGCTTCCCGGCCGAGAATGCAGGTTAATACCCCGTCAACAGCCCGCTTGGCAGTTATATTTGCAAACTGCACTTTGGTGACATCCTCGTGGAATGCGGCAATGTTCCGTTTAGCGCCTACCTCATAAAGATTCTCCACCTGTCCGCCGCCGTAGTGCTTGGGCCCTCCCCGAAGGTAAGCCTTGCCCCAGTAGTTAATCATTGCATTAGCCTTCGGGCCATGCAGTCTGCAGCTCAGCTCGCCATCGATATTGTTGCCAAGTCCCTGTCCGTAATGGTTATGGACAATCCCGTCGGCATACTCATAAATCACCGAACACACATCCCTGGCATCGCCGTGTGGTTCTTCGCGGCCGATTCGCGAGGCACCGCTGGCGACAATTGGCCTCTGTCCGAGCGCCCAGATCGCTCCGTCTATAGCATGAATGTCAAAGTTTCCTATGTAATCGCAGCCCAGTGCAATATCATTGACCCATATCAGTCCCCGTAAACGGCTCTCGATGTTTTCAGTCAATGGCGGATCGGCAAATCCGCCACAGGTCCCAACCGTAAACACCTGTTGAATCTTTCCAAGCCCGCCCTCGCTGATACGTTTTGCCACCTCGATATTCACCGGATCAGTAGGTATCTGGTAATCGACCATGAAGGTCTTCTTCTTCTCCGTAGCCAATTTGCCTGCAGCTTCAACCTGTAAAGCTCCGGGGACATCTACAGCAACCGGTTTGGCCATGTACACATTAAAGCCGGCTTCAACCGCTGCCTTGGCATGGTCTGGCATGAAATAAGGAGGGGTTTCCAGTACTATGGCATCAACTTTCGAATCTATAAGCTTTTTGTATCCTGAAAGCCCGGAAAAACACCTTGCCTTGTCGACGCCAAGCCCCTGCCCGTTTTTTTCTGCCACCTCCTGGAAATAGTCCGCAACCGCAGTGATCTTGTACCCGCCGTGCTGGTTGAACAAACCGGCGATCCAGGCTCCGCGTCCACCCAGGCCCACAACGCCAATTTCAATCTTGGAATTTGCTTCAGCCCCGAAAACAGACGATGGCTTCATAATCATGAAAGCCGCGCCTGCCGCTGCTCCACCGGCAATGAATTCACGACGACTCAGTCCGGAGTATTCTCCGATCTTCTTCGATTCCATTGGCATGACAATTCCTCCTGGTGTTATTTACTGTTAACAGCTTCGAGTTTGCGAATCCTGACGTTGCGGTAAGCAACCGGACCATGATCGCCCTGTAATCGCAAGGCACCTTCACGCACTTCGGCTTCCGATATTGTTCCGCGGGTTGGTCCGCCAAGTTCTGCATTTTCGTGAATGACTTTGCCATTGTGAATGACTTTGACAAACACTGCATTCGATGTCTTCTTTCCATTGCCATCAAAACGCGGCGCGCGGAATGTAATGTCAAAAGTCTGCCATTCTCCAGCCTGCAGGGACGCGTTAACCTTCGGAGACCGCCCCTCGATATTCTGCCCGTTAATCCAGCGCGGATAAATGCCACCGCACTCAATGCCGGGATACTTATCCTTCTCCACGCCGAAACTGTCGTAAATCTGGATCTCATAACGTCCCATCAGGTAGACACCTGAATTTGATTTTCTGGCAATGAGGAATTCCACATGTACATCAATATCACCGTATTCAGCTCTTGAAACCAGGTCTCTCGTGTTGCCATTGTCGCCGTTGACAACGGCTTGATTGCCGTTCACGGCAATCAACTTCGTACCGTCGTTAGAGAGCTTGATCTGGTCAGACACTGCTTTCCAGCCTCCATGAAGATCGTTCCATGCAGACAAGTCGCCGCCTTTTAGAAGGTCAACCCACCCGTCATCACTGGCTGCAGTGTTTGAAAGATAGAAAACGGCGGCAACGGCCATTGTGACTGCCACAATAATTCTCATGGGAATAACTTTCTTCGGTTAACTGTCCAGCTTCATCCGGCCGCGACGGCATGCCTGCAGGTTCCAGTCATCTGTACCGGATCGTAACATATCGCCCCATGCGTTGACCGCAAGCTCCAGGGCCTTTGCTCTGTGGGAAATCTTGTTTTTAACTGAATTGTTCATTTCTGCGAAAGTCTGGTCGTGACCATCTGGCACAAAAAGCGGGTCATAACCAAATCCATTGGAACCCCGGAGTTCATCGATTATGCGTCCTTCACATTTGCCGACGATAACCTGTGACCTTCCCGAAGGACTCGACAGCGCGATTGCACAGCAGAACCTGGCAGTCCGATTTGTGCTGCCTTTCATATTGTCCAGGAGTTTACGGTTGTTCGCAGCATAATCAACAGGCTCGCCTGCATACCTGGCTGAGCGTACGCCCGGCTCACCGTTAAGACTGTCAACCTGCAGTCCGGAATCATCAGCCATTGTCCAGAGCTTGGAATGAAGAGCAAGTATCACAGATTTCTTGATAGCGTTGCTTTCGAATGTTGTGCCGTCTTCTTCGACGTCGGGAAGCGATTGAAAATCATCGACTGAAAGCAGTTCAATTGAAGGAATATTGAGAATAGCCTTTATCTCTTCCAGCTTGTGCCGGTTTCTTGTGGCAATAAGAAGTTTCATATAACGGTAAATCAAGCCTAGACTGATTAACCGGAGTCTTCAAGAAAGAAAGGCACTACAGGTGTTCACGGTTAATCGTCTCAACTTTCGGGTGATACTACCGTGCTTCAGTTCTGAAAGCGCCCGCCGGCAGACCTTCCTTATTGCAAAGGTTTGGTATGGCGACGTTGCTCCACGCGAATCGCACCGCAACAGGCTTCAGCACCTTGTCGCTTGATACGACTACAGTGTTCCCAACGATCTCTGCTTTCGCGTCGACGAAGTTGTTATCCTCACCGGCAATGGAGAATGACGTCAGGGGTTTGCCGTCGCGAGAAATGAGGCCCCCGCCGACGTGATCGAATGTCAACACGATCTTGTCGCCCTTAACCTGCTTGGCTTTGAAGAGCGGCCCGGAGACGACGGTCTTGCTTTTTCCGTAGGTTTTGGCGAGAGCCCACAGCGCAAGGCGTGCACCGACGTCCTGCTTGTTCCTGGGGTGTATGTCTCCGACGTTATCGGTTATGTCGCTGGTAATTGCCATGCCGGTATTTGGAATTGAGAGGCACTTTGTCTGGATCTCCCACATCTGGGGAAGCCCTTCAGGCTTGTATCCCTGGAATGGAGCGAGCTGGACATAGAGGAACGGGAAATCACCAAGACCCCAGGCCTTTCGCCAGCCGCCGATCAAGGCAGACATTTTCTCGAAATAGAGATTATTGTTCTGCTCGATGATATTCGACTCGCCCTGGTACCAGAGCGCACCTCGTATGGCATATGGAGTCAGGGCATTGATCATGGCATTGTACATGCCGGCTGGCGTCTTATTCGAAACATTGTCCTGAGATGAAACTTTTCGAGCCTCCTCCGCTACAGCCGCCAGTTTCGCGTCCGCCTCAAATGCTGCAAGTGGCGTCCAGGGCTCAATAAGTGTTCCGCCCCACGCAGAGGTGATTAACCCCATCGGAACCTTGAGTTCCTTGTGAAGCGTGCGGCCGAAGAAGTAAAGTACAGCTGAGGAATCGCCCACGGTGGCCGGCGAACACTCGACCCAGCGAGCGTTGATATCGTCCTGCGGCTTACCTGTCGCTTTCTTTGGAACAACATAGAGCCTTATCTGCGGATATGCAGCAGTCGTAATCTCTGCCCCGCCATCCTTGGAACTCTTGACCGGCCACTCCATGTTCGACTGGCCCGAACCAATCCACACCTCTCCAACGATGATATTGGTCACTGTGATGGCAGAAGGCTTGGAATCCTCCTGACCTGCCTTTGGCTTCGAGGTTATCTTCATCGTATAGGTCTGCGGTCCGGCCTTCATTGCCGGCAACACAAGCATCCACTTACCGCCCTTGTCTGCGGCAGTTGTCTTGGACTTCGAACCCAGTGTAACTGTAACGCTCTCTTCCGGAGATGCCCAGCCCCACACCTTGACCGGGCAGCCCTGCTGTATGGCCATGTTGTCTCCGATAATGGAGGGAAGCTTGACTTCTGCTGCCGCAGGTAACGTCGTTAAGATCAAGGAACAGAAGAAAAGTGTCGTGTTTTGAATCATCTGTTTCATGTTTTCTTTATTGGTGCGACTGAGTTTCATTGTTGAATACCCTTTCTTGTTACTATCTTGGACACGAAGAAGACTGTGTAGACTGTCATTGAAGTATGGCCTGCAATCATGCTCAAGATCTTGATGGTGCTCGGGGCGGGAGTTGAACCCGCACAACCTTGCGGCCACTAGGCCCTCAACCTAGCGCGTCTGCCAATTCCGCCACCCGAGCCCGCAAAATGCAGCCGGAAACTTACCCGACGCATAAAACCATTTCAAGACATTTCACCTTCCAGCTGATCCGAATTCAAATCTCACCTGGAACCCATCGCCCTTGAACGTAAGCCAGAATTCCGCTGTCCTGGCAGATTTAAGGCCATTGATCCAGTTGTCCAGCAATGCCAGCTCTTTTCTTGCATCCAGTCTATTACCTGAATTCTGGGTCATCAGAACCAGCGTATAGGCCGCTATCGCATGCCTTATCGCATCACTGGACGCTTCAAAGTCAACCCACATATAGCCGGAACAGTCTTTGCTGAGACGCGGAATTCCTGACGCCCACCGTCCGCCAGAATCCCGGTTTAGTGGCGGACGGCAGACAATATTTGTGAGGGTATCCAGGCTGCTGGATATGGTTAACCATTTATCTTTACAGGTTACCGCCGGTTTGTCAGTCGAAGCCAGGCTGTCAAAAACACCTTCCTGTCTCGTGCTGTCAACGACTATGACCGGCTTTCCTCCGAAATCCTCGCGCCGGGGTATAACGGATAACTTAAAGGCCGCATTTAGAATATCAATAATCTCTGTCACTCTTGCCATGCACCTGGCTTCGTCTGTTACATGTGCGCCTGCAATGAATGTGGGGACCTTCAATCCGAGAATCCTTCCGCTTCTTTCGCCGCCGAACATGGAAACAAAAAATGCCGTGTTCGTGTCAGCTTGCGACTTAACGGCCCTTGTAACAATCCTGATGCCCTTGGACGATTGACGGCCCATGAGTGCCGGTTCCGCAAGCACGAAAGGAACAACGAGAAAAGCATCTGGCGAAACACTCAATACATCTTTCAGGCCATCGAAACCCGGGGAATTCCCCAGTGTGATACATGCACTTTTACCAACACCATTCGAGGGAGCCAATATGCCCATAGGGGTTGAGAGAATGAGATCTGCATCTCCACTTACCAATCCCTCTGAATGCCCGGCATCGAGTGATGATAGTTCGAATGATATCCTGCGGATCTGGTCTTCTTCACCTTTTTGTTCATGCCACCGTATCCATCCACGGTCCATTGTACTGTCATTTTCGATGTTCTTGCTGGCTGCAAGGCGCTCCTGCAGATCAGCATGTAACGGGGCTCCGTATTCGACCCTGTCAAGCAGGTACTTCACGTCCAGGGGATCACTGGACAGGCAGATAAGGAGAACGCCGTCAACTATTGCCATTGAGAAATCAGGATCGGAAGGATTGTTTTTCTTGGCCAGTGTCCATATGGATTTCCCGCCGCTCAGTCTGACTTCTTTCAGGTTCGTTCCAGGCAGCAGAGCGGCTGTCCCCCATCTGAAAACCTGTCCATTTCCCCCAGCCCAGCATGAAAGCACCCAGGCAGCCTTTCCGCTTCCTTTCACTGAAGGAACATAGGCAAGAACCACATTCTTTTCCCCAAATCTGTCAAGCATTGCCTGCACACCAGGATCGTTGATTGTCTTGTTCAAATCCTCATACTTGAACCCGGCGGTGGTCAGCAGGCTTAATGTCAGCGGATTTTTTGAAATGGTTTTCCATCTTTCGGCAAGTCTGCCGTGCTCACTGATGAAAGTGGCATTCTGGGGAATGGCCCGGTAAAGCCTCTCCTGTGAGTATGGAAAGTAGAAAACCCACCAGCCCGTGATGCAAACGAACAGCACTGTAATGAGCCAGAAGAGTAATCGTCTTGCTGTCATGATCTGAGTTTTCCGATCAAATCACGAGCAGAGGCGAAGCCATTAGCAGCAAGATATTTCTCAATGCCCTTTATCACGTTAAGTGATGTTGAGGGATCAGTGAAGTTGGCAGTACCGACCGCAACCGCCGTTGCGCCTGCAATAATGAATTCCAGCGCCTCATTGGGACTAGTTATTCCGCCCATGCCAATAACAGGTATCTTCACAGCCCTGGATGCTTCCCATACGAGCTTGATGGCCACCGGATGGATTGCCGGGCCTGTCAATCCCCCTACAACATTGGCGAGAACCGGGCGCCTGGTCTTAACGTCGATCACCATTGCCGGAAGAGAATTGATCAGAGATATTGCATCCGCCCCGCAATCCTCTGCAACCCGCGCAAACAGGGTAATGTTGGAGACATTCGGCGAAAGTTTAGGTATCAAGGGGAGGCTCGTCCTTCTTCTTACCGCCGAAACTACCCGTCGCATCACCTTGGGATCGGTCCCGAATGCTATGCCGCCCTCCTTGATATTCGGGCAGGATATGTTCAACTCCAGGCCGCTTATTCCTTTCACGCCCTCAAATTGTGTTGCCACCTCCGCGTATTCCTCGACAGTTCTTCCCCATATATTGACGATTACAGGAACATCATATTTCCTGAGGAAAGGCATGTATTCGCTGATAAATTTCCCTGCTCCCGGATTCTGCAGGCCAATTGCATTTACGAGTCCGCCTGGAACTTCGACCATACGCGGAGTAGGATTGCCCTGCCACGGCTTAAGGCTTATACCTTTAACTACAATTGCGCCAAGGCTGCTCAGGTCCACAAGATCAGCGTATTCCGGACCGTAGCCAAAAGTGCCGGAAGCAACCATGACAGGGTTCTTCATCCTGATCTTGCCGATCCTCACGGACATGTCGGGCTTTGAATTCTGTTTTGCCATAAAATCAGTTCCACTCAATTTCCGCAGCTTCGAAAACAGGCCCTTCCCTGCAGACGCGAACCAGCGATACTACGCCGCCTCTTTTAATCTTTTGAACGCAGGCAAGGCATGCGCCAACCCCGCATCCCATGTGCTTATCCAGGGAAAGCCATGCCTTGCAGACGTAATGCTGTGCACGTTCGGCGACAGCCTTCATCAATCCATCCGGTCCGCAGGCGTAGAACACGATGCCTTCTGCCCCGCATCCAGAAGCAAGCCATTCATCCAGTGGCTTTGTAACCAGGCCTTTAATACCCATGGATCCATCCTCGGTCGCAATGCGCACTTCCCAGCCCAACGCCTTGAAATCGGCTACGCACAATATGTCCCTTGCCGTTGCACCGCCGATGAAAACCAGGCCTTTGCGCCGCAGTCGTGAAGCCAGGAATACAAGCGGCGCCACGCCGTATCCTCCGGCAACAAGAACGGGGACCTCTTTTGTGTGTCTAAGGGAAAAACCGTTTCCAAGGGGACCGAGAAGGCTGACTTTGTCATTCTTCTCGATAGCCTTCATTGCGTGAGTTCCACGGCCGACAGACTTGTAAAGAATAGTAAGCTTTCCGCCGCCGGCCCGGTAGATGCTGAAGGGCCTGCGCAGGACAGCTCCGTCAAGGTTAGGGATGCGCATGTGAACAAATTGACCGGGTCTTGCCTTTGCCGCAATACCCGGAACTTCAAGAGTCAGGATGCGATATCCTCCTCCTGCTCCCTTGTGCTCCAGAACCAGTGCCTGCTGATGTTTCATAGATTTAACCGGATTTATGGCAGGAACTGTACGATTTAGAGCCTGGGATCACAAATGAAAAATTACGTGCCTGGAAAACAGCCGCAACGCAATAGCAGTATAATCCATTAAAAGAATACAGCCGGGAACGTCAGGTTTACGAGCATCCCATAGAGTTACCGCAGTTGTAACAGCGGTAACAGGCGCCATTCCTCACTGTAATGGACCCGCAAAGATCGCACGCCGGAGCATCCTGCTGGTATTCGCCGAACTGCTCATCGACCCGCGTTGCGGCATCCTTGGCCTTGATCTCCACAGGCTTTGAGGCCACAGCAGGGCTCTCTGTCTCCACAGGAGCTGCCTGTTGACCGGCTATTGGTGCCCTCCCTCCAGGGAACGTTACATCAAGCCACCGGAAGATATAGTCAATAATCGATTTAGCCATCGGTATGTCGGGGTTCTTGGTGAACCCGCTTGGCTCAAACCGGCTGTGCGCGAATTTCTTCACGAGTTCCTGTATCGGCACTCCATACTGGAGGCAAAGAGAGATCGCTGTCCCGAACGAATCCATTGTTCCGCCGACCGTGCTGCCTTCCTTTGCCATCGTGATAAACAACTCGCCTGGAGCACCATCTTCGTACATTCCTACAGTGAGGTATCCTTCGTGCCCGGCAATCTCAAACTTGTGGGTAATCGACTGTCTTGTATGCGGCATCCTCTTCCTGAAGGGAACATTGGCAGGGATATTACTGATTTCGCTTCCCGCTGCTGAACCGGTCTTCTTGTCGTTATCAACCTGGCTCACGTTCAGCGGCTGGGTTCTCTTTGAACCGTCGCGATATACGGCAACGGCCTTGAGCCCCATCTTCCATCCGTCAATGTATACCTGGATGATGTCATTTACTGTAACATCAGTTGGCAGGTTTACCGTCTTGCTTATCGCTCCGGAAAGGAACGGCTGAACAGCCGCCATCATCTTCAAGTGTGCCTTGTAGGAAATACACCGGTTTCCGTTCTTCGGCTTGAATGCGCAGTCAAATATCTTGAGGTGTTCCGGCTTCAGGTCAGGTGCACCCTCGATAGTGTCCTTCTCATCGACGAACTTGATGATTGCCTCAACTTCGTCGTCCGTGTAGCCGAGCCGGCTGAGGGCTGGACGCAGGGTTCTGTTTACTATCTTCATGACGCCGCCGCCTGCCAGCTGTTTGTATTTTACAAGCGCAATGTCAGGTTCCACGCCTGTTGTGTCGCAGTCCATCATGAATCCTATTGTTCCGGTCGGCGCAAGCAATGTTACCTGGGCGTTCCTGAACCCTGTCCGCGGAGCGGATTCAACAACCCTGGCCCATATCTGTTCGCCAGCTTTCCTGAGATAAGGGGCGCAAACAGTACTGTCTATGTTGTTCAGGTGATCCTTATGCATTTTCACCACATTCAGGATGGAATCGCGGTTCTCGGCGTAACCGTCAAATTGACCGCGCACACCGGCCAGTTCCTGAGAAGTTGCATACGCGAACCCGGTCAGCAAAGCTGTGATGGCGGCTGCAAAGGCCCTGCCCTCATCGCTGTCATATGCCATGCCTTCCCTCATGATAAGGGCGCCCAGATTGGCATAGCCAAGTCCAAGCGGACGATACCTGTGGGAGTTCTCGGCAATTTCCTGGGTCGGATAGCTTGAGCTGTCCACCAGGATTTCCTGGGCAATTATCAGCATCCGGGAAACGTGTTCCAGTTTGTCAACATCAACGATGCCGTTGTCATCAACCAGCTTCATGAGGTTGATTGAAGAAAGATTACACGCGCTGTTATCGAGGAACATGAATTCCGAGCATGGGTTGCTCGCGTTTATCCGTCCGCTGTTAATGCATGTGTTCCAGCGGTTGATGGTAGTGTCATACTGCAGGCCAGGATCTCCGCAGACATGGGTTGCTTCGGCAATCTGCTTCAGCAAGTCGCGAGCTTTGAAACTGTCAACCGTTTCGCCTGTAAGTACCGCCTTGGTCTGCCACATTCCGTCATTCTCAACACCCTGCATGAATTCGTCAGTTACCCGAACGGACAGGTTCGCATTCTGGAACATGACTGAAGAATATGCCTCGCCTCCAAAAGAACCATCGTATCCCTGTTCGATCAGCGCCCAGGCTTTCTTTTCTTCTTCCATCTTGCACTTGAGGAATTCCATGATGTCTGGATGGGAAATCTTCAGGCTCTGCATCTTGGCCGCACGCCTGGTTTTTCCGCCTGACTTGATAACTGCAGCAACCTGGTCAAACACGCGCATGAAGCTCAGGGGACCGGAGGGAACTCCGCCGCCGGAAAGTTTCTCGCGGCTGCTGCGGAGAGTGCTGAGATCTGTTCCGGTTCCGGAACCGTATTTGAAAAGCATTGCCTCGGTTGCGGCCAGGCGCATGATGTCTTCCATCGTGTCGTCAACCGACTGGATAAAGCATGCCGAACCCTGCGGGCATTTATAGGTGTTGGAAATTTTTACAATCTTCTTTTCTTCTTCGTCCCAGCAGTAGCTTGTCCTTGTGCTGGAAGAATAACCATAGACCTGGTAAAGACCAACGTTGAACCAGACCGGACTGTTAAAAGATGCGTACTGGTTCAGGCATATATATGCCAGTTCATTGCAGAAGTTCTCGGCATCCTCTGGAGACGCGAAATACCCGCCATTCAGGCCCCAATCCGCTATTGTGCGCGTTACCCGGTGGATCAGCTGGCGGACAGAATATTCACGCTCTTTTGTGCCCACTGCACCGTAGAAATACTTGGATGCCACAACGTTGGTGGCCAGCATTGACCAGGACTTCGGAACCTCAACATCGTCCTGTACGAAGATCACCCCGCCCTTGTCATCGGTGATCGAAGCTTTCCTTCTCTCCCACTCTACCTCGTCAAAGGGGCTGACTTCTTTTTTGGTCAAGATCGTGCTGACTTTTAAACCGTGACCCCGTTTTGCATCGACAGTCTTGCGCGTTCCTTTTCCCTTTGCGCCTCGTCCTCTAACCGCAGACTGCTGACCTTCTTTAATTTCCGTGGAACCCCTTACCTCAAGCATGTCAAAATCCCCCAGCAACCATTCAATTAAATATACAAGATGTGCTACCTGTCCTTAAAAACGATTCCGTATTACCCCCATATGTTGTGCACCTCAAGAAAAAAAATTATTTTTTTTCATTAGGTCGAAAAACAAGCCAAAAACAGTAAATTACAGGAGCGAAAGAACATCACTCCGCGCTTTTCTTTTTGCTGTTTTTGAAATTAAAGACAATCGGCGCTCCATCAAGTCCGAACTTCTCCCTCAAACTTCTCTCTATAAAACTTGTATAGGCAGGAACAGCCAGCCGCGGATTGTTAACGTAAAGATTTATTCTTAGAGGATCATAGCCGACCTGTGTCACGTAATAAATCTTAAGGTGTTTGCCCCTGACTGAAGGCGAATGAACTCTTTCGGCTGCGTCAATGATAGCCCTGTTTAAAAGACCGGTCGGCAGCGAAATCCTGATCTGCGCCGCTACATGGTCAATCACGTCGATAGTCCGTTTGATATTGTATCCCGTCTTTGCCGAAATGAAAACAACCGGGCAGTGTTTCAGGAACGGCATGGCTTGAAAGAATGCCGGCCCGTATTCAGTTTGCGTCACCGTCTTTTCTGCCAGGTCCCACTTGTTGATGATTACGATACATCCTTTTCTTGCTTTCGTAATGTGCGACGCGATCTTCTTGTCTTGTTCCGTTGGCCCGACCGATGCATCCATCACCAGGACTACAATATCGGCCCTCTCGATACTTTTCTGAGACCGAAGCTGGCTGTACCACTCGACGGTATCGGTGATGCTGGTTTCGTGTCGCATTCCTGCTGTATCGACAAATAAATAATGCCGTGCCTGGGGCCCTTTTCCTATGGCAAAAGGAATATCAATACTGTCACGTGTAGTGCCGGGAACATTGGAGACAATCAGACGGTCGCTATTCATCAACCTATTCAGGTACAATGACTTACCACTGTTGGGCCGTCCTACCGCCACGACTTTAAGGGGATCGGTCTCTGAGATATTCTCCACGACTGGAAGCGCCGGAAGAACAGACTTCATCAGTGGTTCAAAGCCCCTGTTGTGGAGCGCGGATACTGCAAAAACCGGAAACCCGAATTTTTCAAACTCGGCAGCGCCTTCATCTCTCTTTTCGTTGTCAGCTTTGTTTGCGGCAACGAAAGTAATGCAGCCTTTTTTTCTTAACAGGCGTGCAACTTCCTCGTCCATAGGAACAATGCCGGCCTCGATGTTGACAACAAATATTGCCACGGCAGCGTCTTCCAGCGCGACATCCACCTGCTTCCGGATTCCTGCTTCAATAGTATCCTGCGTCTTTGCGCTGTCGATGTTGCAGATGCCGCCCGTGTCAACGAGCTCGAACCGTTCGTTCTCCCAGGATGTTTCCATCATGAGGCGGTCGCGGGTTACGCCGCTCTGTTCGTGGACAATGGCAATCCTGTGGCCAACGAGCCGGTTGAATATTGCCGACTTCCCGACATTTGGTCGTCCAACGATGACAACAATCCGGCGTTCTTTCTTTTCCATATACAATGCACCTGAATAAAACTGAATTACTGTTTCTTGCCTGAAGGACGATAAATAACGGTCACTGCTTCTTTTGCACTTTGGCCCAGGCATCGCGCAGGGTTACAGTCTGATTGAACACTGGCGAACCTGCAGACGAGTCTATCGGGTCAACAAAGAAGTAGCCTTTTCTTTCAAACTGATAGTGTGCGCCTGCGACAGCGTTCAACAGGCATGGTTCCCCTTTGCCCGCTATCACCTGGAGTGAGGTAGAGTTGAGGCAATCTTTGAAATCCACTCCATCTTCAAGCTCATCCAGTCTTTCTTTAGTCAGTAAACGGTCGTAGATCCGCGTTTCCGTGCTAACACAATGTCCGGCAGATACCCAGTGGATGGTACCCTTAACTTTCCTGCCATCAGGAGCCTTCCCGCCCAGTGTAGCAGGGTCATAAGTACACCTGATCTCCGCTACCTGGCCGTCTTCATCCTTTATCACCTTTTCACACTTAAGGAAGTAAGCATAACGGAGTCGAACTTCACGGCCCGGCGCAAGCCTGAAGAAGTCTTTTGGAGGATTTTCCATGAAGTCATCCCTTTCGATGAACAATTCCGCTGAAAAAGGTACTTTCCTGGTTCCAGCGGCAGGATTTTCAGGGTTATTGACCGCGTCCAGCATCTCAACCTTGCCGGCTGGATAGTTCTCAATAACCACCTTTATTGGGTCCAAAACGCACATAACGCGCAATGCCCGCTTGTTCAAATCCTCACGAATACAGTACTCCAACAGCTCAATTTCCGTATAACTGTTAAACTTAGTCACTCCGACCCGCCGGCAGAACTCCCTTATGGCTTCAGGCGTATAACCACGGCGTCTAAGGCCTGAAATAGTCGGCAGGCGCGGGTCATCCCACCCGCTTACCCTCTTTTCCTCAACGAGTTCGAGAAGCTTGCGCTTACTCATTACCGTATACGTGAGATTCAGGCGGGCAAACTCAATCTGGCGGGGATGGCACTCGACCTCAAGTTGATCGAGTATCCAGTCGTAAAGGGGCCGGTGGACCTCGAACTCCAGTGTACATATTGAATGGGTAATCCCCTCAATTGAATCCTCGATGCAGTGGGCGAAATCGTACATCGGGTATATGCACCACTTATCACCGGTCCTGTGGTGGCTGGCATGCTTGATTCGGTAGATTGCCGGATCCCTCATGTGTATGTTCGGGGAGGTCATATCTATCTTTGCCCGCAGAACATATTCGCCGTCTTTAAATTCGCCTTTCCTCATCCTCTCAAATAGATCGAGATTCTCTGCCGCCGACCTGTTGCGCGAGGGACTTTCCTTGCCTGGACGGGTGGGAATGCCCCTGTACTCCTTGAACTCTTCAGGACTGAGTTTGCAAACATACGCACAGCCTTTATTGATCAGTTTCACGGCGTACTGGTACATCTGGTCAAAATAGTCGGAAGCGTAGTATTCATGTGTTCCCCAGTCCCAGCCAAGCCACTTGACATCATTGCGGATTGAATCGACATACTCAACGTCCTCGGTGGACGGATTGGTGTCATCGTATCTCAGGTGGCATCGTCCCTTGTTTTCGGCGGCGATTCCGAAATTAAGGCATATTGATTTCGCGTGCCCGATATGCAGGTATCCATTCGGCTCAGGAGGAAAACGGGTGACTACAAGTCCGCCATGTTTACCGCTTGCATTGTCCTGGGCTATGATCTCGCGTATGAAATCTGTTTGAATTTCCTGTGTCTTTTCTTCGGTCATATGTTGAATCTCCCCGCTACACGCATAAATTAGCTATCGCATGGTCGAGCCTGCTGAGGGCGCGATTCTTCCCCAGCACTTCAAGAGTCTCGTACATGCCGGCTCCAACGGAAATGCCGGTAACAGCCACCCTTAACGGCTGATTCAGTTTGCCTTCGCCGATGCCATGCTCGGCCTCAACTCCATGGATTACCTTTTCAATGAAGGTTCCTGTGAACTCAATGCCTGCCAGTCTTTCGCGCAGCAGGACAAGGGAATTCCTGACCCCCTCTTTAGCCAGTACTTTCTTTACCGCTTTCTCGTCATAGGAAAGTTCATCGATAAAGAAGTATTTCCAGTCTGCAACGCCGGAATAAGTATGCGTCCTGCTTTGCATTAACCTGCAGACTTTCATGAAATACTCCCCGTCAATCCCGGCGCTCCACTCCAGTCGTTTCATATAATCACGAGCCATTGAGGAAAACTGGTCAAGAGGCTGTTCTGCAATGTACTGGGCATTAAGGTGCGTCAGCTTCCTTATGTCCATCTGGGCCGGTCCGCTCTTTACGCGTTCGAGCGTGAACAGTGAAATGAGTTCATCACGTGAAAGCTTTTCCCTGTTGTCTCCAGGTGACCAGCCGAGGAAGGTCAGGTAATTGAACAGGGCTTCGGCTACAAAGCCTCTCTCCCTGAAATCGCCTACGAATGCGTCGCCGTCACGCTTCGAGTATGGTTTGCCCTGCTGGTTGATGATCATCGGGAGGTGTCCGTACTTTGGAACATCAGCCCCAAGTGCCTTGAAGATTGCCATGTGCCTGAATGTATTCTCGACGTGGTCATCTCCGCGGATAATATGGGTGATTTTCATCTCGATATCATCCAGCACATTCGCAAGGTGGAAGGTTGGCGATCCGTCGGAACGAACAATTACAAAATTGGCCATATCCTTTGCGCTCTTCGAAAGCTCGCCTTTGATTATATCTGTAAAAGATATATCGGTTCCGGGCATCCGGAACATCACGCATTCGCCCTTCCCTGTCGCCCCTTTGTCTTCCTTGTAAGCATGTCCTGATTTCAGGAGCTGGTCCACGGCAGAATGATGAGCAGCCAGCCTTGTTGACTGGTAAAGCGGCTCCTCGTCATAGGTCAATCCCAGCCATTTCATTGCATCGAGCAGGTTCTGCACGGCTTCAGGCGTGGAACGTTCGCGGTCAGTGTCCTCGATGCGAAGCAGGAATTTGCCGCCTTCGTGCCTTGCAAACAGCCAGTTGAAGATTGCAGCCCTTATATTTCCAATATGCACCTGTCCCGTGGGGCTGGGTGCAAAACGAACTCTAACGCTCATTTCATTTATCCCTTTCTTTGCGCAGGAGAAATAGTGATTAACACAATATGTGCCGAAGGTCGAGTTATTCGCGTTATTTTTGACGAATGTTGAATCAATCGGGTTGGCGGGTGTAACAATACCCGGCCCGGGGCATTATCATGTCTTGTTCTGCTTTTTCAGGAGAATAAGATTCCACAGTCGCCATAATGCGAATTTAATCCTGCTTACAATAGATGGCTTGCCGCGTACCGGTATACCCGGAACATGGCAATTGCGCATATAGTCTCTGTCGTCGATACCCATGGACGGTTTTTCTACTTTCTTCGTGATTTCCTTAATACACACAAGTAGTATCCTTGGCCAATGAATAAATCCACTGCAAAAACAATTCTGCGAACTTCCATTTGTGCAGGCTTCATTTTCTTGTTCCTTAAGAGCGGGGATGTCCTCGCCGATGACATGTCCCTGAGGGATTCTGTTGTCAAGATTTACAGCACATACCAGCGTCCTGATTACTCAATGCCTTGGCAGCAGCGTAATCCCAGCAGCGGAAGCGGATCGGGCTTTATTATAGAAAAGCGACGCATTCTAACAAATGCACATGTCGTATCCGATACCAGGTTCCTGCAGGTGCAGAAGAACGGCGATGCGAAGCATTACGACGCAAAAGTCTCGTTTATAGCGCATGATTGTGACCTTGCGGTTCTGACGGTTGATGACAGCAGCTTTTTTGACGGTACCAAGGCGATGAAGTTTGCCGATAAACTGCCTGAGCTCAATACCGAGGTGACTGTCCTGGGTTACCCTACCGGAGGCACAAGGCTTTCTGTCACCAAGGGCGTTGTATCGAGGATAGATTACAGTGTTTATTCCCACAGCGATGTTGATCAGCATCTCGTTGTCCAGGTGGATGCTGCTATAAACCCCGGCAACAGCGGTGGCCCGATTATCTTCAACGGCAAAGTTGTTGCGGTAGCTTTCCAGGAGCTCATGTATTCGGAGAATATCGGTTACGGGATCCCGGTACCTGTTATCCGACATTTTCTCGAAGATATCGCGGACAATAAGTACGATGGATATCCTGAGCTGGGCGTTTCCTGGATTGAAACGATCAATCCGGCGCTGCATCGCGACTTGAATCTTTCCCCGAAGAAGACAGGAATTGCCATTAACTATATTGATCCTTTTGGAAGTGCAGTAGGCCACCTTAAAACGCGCGATGTGCTTCTCTCCGTGGACGGCCTCACGATTGAGAGCGACGGGACCGTGGTGCTTAACAACAACAATGTTCCATTCGCGGAACTCCTTGAAAGGAAGCAATGCGGCCAATCCGTCGTTTTCAAGGTTTGGAGGGACAATGCCGAGATTGAGGTCAAGGTTCCCCTGAAACCATCCACCGATGCTTTTATTTTTCGCAACATATATGACAAACTTCCTGAGTACTGCATATGCGCAGGGTTGGTTTTCTCCCCTCTAACCCGTGAATACCTGGATACCTTGGGGAAACCTTCGAGCAGCGACAGCACTATTCACAACCTGATCTATTACTCTGAATATGCAAAGATCGATGGATTAAACAGGAATCGCGATGAATTTGTCGTTCTGATCCGTCAGTTACCCCATCCGGTAAACACTTATACACATGTCTTTCAGAACGGTATTGTAACAAATGTCAACGGCATGCATATTCGCAGCCTCAAGGACATCAAGACTGCTATTGAAAAGCCCGTCAAAGGTTTCCATGTGTTCCGATTTGCAGAGATGGATGATTCCCTTATACTGGACGCTGATGCGGCAAAGAGGGCAGACGCCGAGATTCTGCTTCGGTACGGCGTACCTTCTCCAGAAAACATCGAGGCAAAGAAATGAAGATACTTTACTCGTCGTTGCTTGTTTTCGCATTAACAATGTCTTGCGGGGCCCAGCACCATGCCGTGAACGGCAACAATCACGGCATCGTGCAGATCTTGACGACATTCCAGGAGTACAGTTCGTTTGCGCCGTGGCAGAAAAGAGATCCCGGGCTGAGAATCGGCTACGGAGTTGCAATAAGTGAAACAGAGGTATTGACCACAGAGAATCTGGTTCGAAACAGTACTCTTGTTGAGCTGAGGAGAACCGGCTCAGGTGAAAAGATTCAAGCCACGGTTGTTTTATCAGATGAACAGGCCAACTTGGCCCTGCTGAAGATATCTGACCCAGGCAGTGCGACCAAGTTTGTTCCAATCCCGGTAATGGACAGCCTTTCCCGCACGGGGGATGTCAGCATCCTGCAGTTCGACGAAACCACGCAGATACAGAAAGGGAAGGCCCAAATTGTACAGGTCTCTGTCAAATCACTTCCCACGGCGCCCTACCCCGCTCTTGCGTTTACCCTGCTGACAGAACTGAATATCAACGGTGAAGGCGCGGTAGCTGTACGCGACGGGAAACTTGCCGGCCTGATAATGAGCTACGACAGAGGAACCAGGACAGGTAATATGCTGCCGTGCGTTACAATAAAGCATTTTCTCGAAGATGCGCGTCAATTGCCGTACAAGGGCTTTCCGTCGGCATGGTTTCTCTATATGCCCCTTATCGATCCGGCGAAGCGGAAATATCACAAGGCAAATGATGAAAATAATGGAATACTTGTGCTGAAATGTCTGCCGTCAGCAGGAACGACAGAATCATTGATGCCAAATGATGTCATCCTTGAATGGGACAAATACCAGATCGATAACCTCGGTTTCTATGAAGACCCTGATTTCGGAAGACTGGCGTTTTTCTACCTTATCATGGGACGCAGATCACCCGGCGACATGGTTCCTGCAAAAATTATACGTAACGGACAGGAAACGAATATTACCGTTCAGCTGACACGCAGAACGGACAGGGAATCGCTGGTTCCTGAGAATGTCACCCATGAACGGGAAGAATATCTTGTGGAAGGCGGCTTTGTAATAAGGGAACTCTCCGCAAACTACCTGCTGTCTTACGGGTCTGATTGGCAGAAATACGTGGATCCACGGCTGGTAAATATCTACCTGACCAAAAGACTATCCCCGGAGAAACCTGGAGACAGGGTTGTAATCCTGGCCAGCGTTCTTCCTGATCCCATCAATATTGGCTATCAGAATCTTCGCAACCAGATTATAACACGCATCAATGATAAGCCCGTCAGGAACATGACCGATGTGTTCAAGATTGTAAAAGAAGACGGTCATGTCCAGCGCGTTTCCCTTCAATCCTCCGATGTTGAACTTGTCCTTGACCAGGCAACCCTTGGTGATGCAAATACAAATCTTGCACGACAATACCGCATACCAAGGCTTCGTTACCAGCGTGGTTCTTCTAAATAAAACTGCTGACATTCCGATTCCATTGCCTGCGGATGCATCGACACAGATGATCTCAATTGACTTGATGCCGTTTTGATAAATGTATATAAATTCTTCCTGTCATCTTTGGCGGTTTCATATTGAAAGGATGGACACCTGATGTTTGATGAGTTCATGACAGTAGTAAAAACGGCGACAATCACTTTGCCTGCAGCAGAACTTACAGCCCTGCTTCTTGTGCTTACGATATGTCTTGTATTCCGATTTACCAGGATCGGACTGATTACGGCGTATTTATTCGCATATAAATGGGGCTGGGCATTATTCGTGCTCAAATACCCGCATTTTCTGATGGCTTACCTGATTTTTGGTTTTGCAGTAGGTATTGTTACTGTTTCGGGATTAATCCTGTTCCATCGGCCAGGTTCAGAATAGATTGCCAATTGATTACACGCGAAGTGTGTGGAAACTGAAATATGTCTTCCCCGGTAAAAGTGCTGAAAATCGTTGTAAGTTACCTGGTTTTTGGGGTTATCGGTACAATTCTTGCCGCAGGAGCGGCATCTGCGTTCCAGATATGGACGATCAAGAAAGTTATAGCAAGTGCTAATGTAATTCAGAAAGATCCCTCCACGGATGCCATGCTCAGTCGTCTTATCCAGACTGAATACTGGGCTAGCAGGTATCCGGTTCTTACCAAGCAACTCAACATGGCGGTAATTAGATGTCAGGTGAAGCGCCAGGACATGCGCTCAGCCACGAATACGGCATGGAAGATTTATGATGGCAGGTTTGACAAGGCCCGGCCCAGTTTGAATTTGTTCGAGGTGGTTCAGAACGTCCCGAATTCCCTGATCAACGGCCTAATGGAAGACGGTCATCTGACCAGATATTCGGGTTACGAAGAGCTTGTAAATGCAGTGAGACAATCAGGCAATTACAGCCGGCTTGTTGAAATATCAAAGTTAATTATAACAATTGATCCGAACAGTGCCCTGGCTAAAACTGTCAGGGGATATATCCCCGTCGAATCTGTGGCGGCGCAGCCCTCAGTTGTTACAAACAAGGTGGAAGGTGTGCAGCCAGCACAGACCGACCATAAGAAACTTCTTGCGACATATCTTTCTCAACGGGACTGGGATAAAGTCCTTGTCGAATGCAACACCCTACTTGAAACTGCTCCAGGTGATCCGTCTCTGCTTGAAACAAAAAGACTGGCAGAGGTTAAAGGTAAGAGATGGGGTGTTGTCAATGCCGTCAACGCTCCCTCGTACACTACGACTGGAAAATTCGTAAAGACCATGCCATCAGGTTATGTGCTTGATATAGTCGATATAATTAAAGCGTCCCGTGAGGAGCTGGCACTTTGCTCCGTGATTATAGGCACGTCATCGGAAACGAACTTTCTGATACGTACAAGGGACATGGCCGTACATCTTGGAGATTTCAGGAAACTGAGCGAGGATGGTCAAAAGCTGTTTTCAAAACAGTTTGACCTTTCTGTGCGAATGACGGCTTTGAGGTCAAAACTTATTGCAACAGCCGTGGACACGCAGAACCCCTACTCCGCTGAGTACAAGGCTGCCAAGCAGGCCCATGAAACCTACTGGGCTAAAGTCAGGGACTTGCAGAAACAAAGGGACTCATCAGCCACAAGCTACGAGGACCGAATACGTATTGGCGAGGATTTGAGGAAGATGAAGGGAGAAGATATCCGGCTGGGCATGGCGCTGGAAGCTGCAAAGAAAAAGTATGATGAAGCCAGCAGCAAGAACTCAATGAATATTCAGAGCCCTGAGCTTGTGTCGCTGGAAAAGGAGTTGGCAGAAGTCAGGGAAAGAATCAGAACGTTCGAATAGCGACCATCGATAATGTACTTGAGAACCGCTGTCTTCATTATTTGGCTGGCCATGACGGCTTGGCTCGTCAGGTATGAAGCATTTCCCGAACTCTTTACTCACTCAATTTCAGGCTACAGAGGGTTGCTTTCAAGAGAACTGATGATTTCTGACTCCTGGATGAAGATCATGTTCCGTGGTGCCAGTCTGGGGTACAGCCATTCGAGCATGGATATTAATGAGAATGATACACGCGAACATTATGTAATCAACAACCGCATCCAGATTGCCTTTTCCGTAGCAGGGGCACGCAAGAATATTCACATCCTTTCTTCTGTGATTCTAGACGCTGATTATACCCTTCAACGATTCACGTTTTCAATGTCCTCCCCGGTTTCGACAATCAGGGCTGAGGGTGTTCATTTGAATAAGAGTGATTTCAACGTTACAATAGCAACGGATTCCGGCATACAGCGCGTGACGGTACAAATCCCTGTCGATGCCTTTATCGGTGCTCCTGTCTCTGAAACGGGCCTAAGACAGCTAAAACCCGGCGAGGAGATATCAATAAGCACAATTGATCCAACCAGGTCATTCAAGAAGACAAGGCTGCTTTTCCGCTGTCTTCGCAACGAGACAATCCGTGTATCCGGTGATGAACTTGACACTACTGTCGTAGTAACAGAGTATCAGGGAATAAAGGTATTCAGCTGGCTGGACAAGAATGGAAGCATTGTTCGTCAGGAGTCCCAAATAGGCGTGTCGATGCAGAAATGTACTCCCGAGGAGGCCTTTGAAGCAACCCTCTCTCCCAGTATGTCTGATGAGATGATCAGGAAAATATTGCCATTTATGTCATTTCCGGAGTAGAAGATATGATTGAAATAAATAACCTCACAAAGAGATTTGGCGATTTCGAGGCTGTCCGCGACCTTTCCCTGGAAGTACCCGCGGGCGAGCTGTTTTGTTTCCTTGGACCTAACGGCGCCGGGAAGACAACAACGATAAAAGTCCTAACAGGCCTGCTACGTCCGACATGCGGAAGTGTAAAGATCTGCGGAAAAGACATCCAGTCAGATTCTCAGGAGGTTAAAAAGGTTATCGGCTACATTCCTGACATGCCGTTTCTCTATGAACGACTCACCGCTGTAGAGTTCTTTCATTTTACGGCAGATTTATACGATATACCGGTTGAGAGTGTTCATCCCCTTTGCGATGAGTCGTTTGAACTATTTGAGATCCATGATCATAGGAACACGCTTGTGAAAGACCTTTCTCATGGAATGAGGCAACGGTTGATTTACGCAACCACGTTCCTTCACAATCCGAAAGTGCTCTTTATAGATGAACCTCTTGTCGGCCTGGATCCTAAAAGTATCCGGCTTATCAAGGACTTGTTGCGTAAAAAGGCGCGTGATGGAATGACGATCTTCCTTACAACGCATATTCTTGCGGTAGCTGAAGATATCGCCGGCAGGATAGGCATAATCTCAAATGGTCGTCTGATAGCTCTTGGCACGCTAGATGATCTCCTTGCCTCCAACAAGGCGTGTGGCAATCTCGAAGATTTCTTCCTCCACATGACCGCTATGGACGGCTCCATGCTGCGCAAGGAAGGGAAAACAGACAAAAAGCCTCAGGACGGGGTTAATTGAAACATGCCTGCTGTTTCTTCACTTTTCTTGAAAAGCCTTTGTCATTTCAAAAACATCAGCCTTATTATTCGCAAGCAGTCCAGACTGAAACTCGTATTCATACTGTCCTTCGCTTTGTCCTTTGAGGCGGGTCTGTTCTGGATGTTCTTTGACGGGTTCAGGTTTCTTACAAGCCAGGGTGGCGTGGGTCTTGTTATTATCTCCAGGCTTTTTAGCGTGTTCTTTCTTGGAATGGGCGTGATGCTTGTATTATCAAGCATTGTTTCTTCGTATGCCACGATCTACCGTTCGGAAGAGATACCCTTCCTTGTCACAAGGCCGTTCACTAATGCCCAGATTGTTCTGTATAAGTTTTTTGAATCCACCATGTTATCTTCATGGGCATTCTTCTTCATTATTATACCGTTCGTTGGTGCGTATGCCTATCACGAGAGAATTTCACCCGTATTTGCAGTTTGGACAGTACTGTTTTCCGTTCCCTTCCTGATGCTCTGTTCTGGTATCGGAACGATAATAACGATGATATTTGCACGCTGGATACCTCTTGGCCGGGTGCTGCGTATATCAGGAATTATCGCCGGTATAATCATTACGCTCCTGATTTTTCTATTTATACGTGACTACCGCGTCCTGGAAATGCAGTCGGAACTGGATCTTACAGCACTGCTTCCCGGTCTGAATATGGCGGCCAATCCTCTTTACCCTAGCTGGTGGGTATCGGAAGGCATAGTGGGATTAACCCGGAATCAATGGTTGCGAGGAATGATGCTTCTGGGAATGACAGTGTCCTCCGCGATGCTCCTTTGCCTGATAATAGAGTGGCTGGCTAACAGGATATTCTACGAAGGTTGGCAGCGAATTGCAGGTTCCTCTTCTAACAGGAATCGTTCGCCACTTATGTTTGGAGGTCTGCAGCGCATACTGCTGTTTGTTCCTAACGACGTAAGGGCGATTATTATAAAGGACATAAGGACTTTCCTTCGTGACCCCATGCAATGGTCCCAAACCCTGATTTTCTTCGGCTTGCTGGCACTGTATTTCTCGAACCTGCGTACTTTCAAATACCATATACTGCCTGATAACTGGCGGAATATAATAGCCTTCTTAAATGTATTCAGCGTTTCCGCAGTGATCTGTTCTCTTGGATCGCGGTTTATTTATCCGCAGCTTAGCCTCGAGGGACAGGGTTTCTGGATACTCGGGTTGTCACCGGCAAAGATGTCGCGCATCCTTATGACCAAATTCATTACCTCGCTGGCGGGAATGATGGTTGTCAGTGTAACGCTGATGATTCTCTCTTCCTGGATGCTCAATGCCCAGCAAGTGGTCCAGGCTGTAGGTGTAATGCTTGCTTGTTCGATCTCATTGGCGGTTTGCGGGCTTTCAACGGGCCTGGGGGCCATATACCTCGATTTGGACCAGAAGAATCCTTCTGCGATCGTATCAGGATTCGGAGGGACCCTTAACCTGGTACTTTGCCTGGGTTTTATGGTCGCTGCAATTATGCCATTTGGATTCATCTTTCATTCACAACTGGTTCATCGAATAAGCCTTCAGCAGGCCCACGTAGCCCTCATTTTCGCCGGAATGTGGCTGGTTGTCCTGACTGCCCTTGCCGTGATCATCCCTCTGAGGATGGGGTTGCGGAGTCTTGTTTGCCGGGAATATTAGGCATGAATCATCTCTGCGAACCTTCTTTCGTAGCCTCAACTTTATGTCAGTACTTGACCACCCTTATATTGAATTGTATTATTTTGCCGTGTAGAGCGAATTCTTTTGTTTCAGGAAACATGGCATTAATGCCCGTACAGGAAAGAATCTGCTGGTTATGGAACAAACTGGTATACCGTACGATCTGATACTTCAGAACCTTCCGGAAGCTGTCATCATAGCCGATAAGAAATTATCCATAACAAATATGAATCCTGCTGCCGAAGCGCTGACTGGCTGGACACAGAAGACGGCTGCAGGTAAAGATCTTACCCAGGTGCTCAGACTCATTGATCACGAGAAAAGACAGGAAGTAAAGATTCCGTCTGTCCATACCTTTCAACATGACAAGAAACCCGTAAGTTATAAGCACGTCCTGTTGCTGTCATCGGAGAACGGAGAAACCCCTGTCGACGTCTTGTTTACGGCCATGGTCAGCCACCGTGGCATTTACGGCGGATACCTGGCAATCCTTACGGATATCACGGGATGCCTGAAGGTTAACGAAGAATACGTGAACAGGCAGAAGATTGACGCGATTTCAAACATGGCCAACTACCTTGCTCACGACTTCTCAGATTCCCTGGGGGCAATATCGGGACATGCTTCAGCGATAGCTGACAACCTCATTCCTAAAACACGTGCCCACGAAGAGGCCTTGAGAATCCTTCAGGCCACCAAGCGCGCAGGTATACTTGCAAAGCACCTTATGAGTATTGCCAGGCTAAGCAATACCAAGACCGACATGAAAGTTGAGGCTGTTTCTCTTGGTAACGTTGCCAAGGAAGCGGTTAGAATCATGGAGGAATCATTTTTCAGCCAGACCACATCGTTCAAGGTTCGTAACCCGGAGGGTATGCCCTACGTCATGGCTGATGAGAGACAGCTTCTTGACTGTCTTATCAACCTGCTGATCAATTCCATCGATGCCATGCCTAATGGAGGTACCGTGACGATTGATTCTTCAGAGAAGATCTACAAGAAGAATTCATTTGCCGTTCTGCGCCTTCGTGACAGCGGCGTAGGCATGACACAAGAAGTGCTTATGAGGGCATTTGACCCCTTCTTTACAACGAAACCGGCTGGTTCGGGCTCAGGACTGGGCCTAACGGTCACGAGGAGTTCAGTTGAACGGTGGGGCGGTTTTATCAACATAAGAAGCCAGCCTAATCAGGGTACAAGCATTCGCCTTTTCATGCGAAAGGCAAAAGTGCAGCCTGCCAGGACGATAGCCAGAGCTGCAAAGGCCAAGCTTGAGACAATCCTGATTATCGATGACTCCAGATCCCTGCTTGATAGGAACGCTGCTATTCTAAAACATGCCGATTACCAGGTTTATTCGACAACAGCCGCAACTGAAGGTGTGGAGCTTTATATAAAACATGCGGATGAGATAGATCTAACTGTTATCGACCTTGTAATGCCTGGTACTGATGGTAAGAAAGTTCTTGAACAGATTCTTGAATTTGACCCGACAGCTTCAATCATTATGACGTCGGGTTTCTCCCGTGACTATGTCAGGAAAACACTGGAACGCGGGGCTTGGGGCTTTATTCAGAAGCCGTTTGACGCAGATCATCTGCTGACTGCTGTCCGCAAAGCCCTTGATCAGAATAACATCGTTCAGGCAGAAACATTTACTTCGTGAGATCTGAATGGAGATGAAGATGAAAATATTAATGGTATTGTTTGTCGCGTTAGCAATGACCGGTTGCGGTGGCAGTGATAATGGAAAAGCCGGTGGCGAAACCAACAAGCCGCCGGAGAACTCTATAGCAAAAGATGCCATAGACGGGTTTACCGGTAAAACATACGTTGACGCAGGGCAAAGAGCCAAGAAAACACTTACAAAGATTGCAGACAAGGAAAAGAAGGATCTGGATACAGTGCTAGACGGCAAATAGACTCTCTGCTGTCAGGTATTCCTTGTAAATATTTGTAGGCCTCTGGCCCTCTGTCTTTGGCTCTTTCAATCCTTAATCTTCTTGTCGGAGGATCTCTTCTTCAGATTCAATGCCATACTATTGAAGGCGTCTGCAAGATCCCCTATTTCATCCTTCCTGTCGGCTTTCACATTGATGTCCAGGTCTCCATTTTCAACCTTCTTCATGGCACTGGCGAGCATTCCTACAGGCTTCGAAATTCTTAGGGATAGATGATTGGAAGCTACCATTCCCAGCCCAAGAAGGATGAAGGTTACTGCCACGTACTTGCAGATGTCACGATGCAGTTGGACAATCAACGGCTTTAATGTTACGGCGGTCTTAACACGGCCTAGGAGCTGTTTTCCGTTATTCACATCGACAACATAGACAAGTAGACCAGGCGAAAGTCCCTGCCCTTCCTTTGCCAGGTTTTCAAGAATATCCCGTGTACTGCCAGTATCATTCCCTTTTATTCTTATAACTTTGCCGTTCATTCTTCCCGCGCGGAATTTGCCCGCATTATCTACAACAACGATATAGGCAAAGAGTTCATTGAGGGCAAATGCGTCATCTATGTAAGCGGAAAGCACATCTTCGGGGAGCCTGGACCCGGTCATTATTCCGTTAAGCTCAACCTGTGCAACCATTTTTGCCATGACAGTTACAAAGGTACGAGCCTCCCGCACCCTCGCTTTCTGCGTCTCCGATATCGAAAAGTATGATAACGGAAGTGTAATCGTGAGGATCAGCGCCCCAATAATAAGGGTTAACTTGTTTCGCAGTCGCAGGTGCATTGGAAAGTAATAACCAGAATAAAGAACTAAGCTTTAACGAAATGTTCAAGCCATGCCATAAGGCCCTTCTGGCCAACTGCATCATAATGACTCTTGTCTGCGCACATTTCCTTGGCCACACTAACCAGGGGTGTGTAGCCTGACCGACCGTCATGAATGCTTGATTTCAGGAACAAACCTTTCTCGCCGGTCGTTGAGGAAAGAACGATTATGGGGATTCCGGACGTCTTGCCTTTTTGTTCGTACTCCTTCTTTAGATGACTGATTACTTCCCATCCGTCTACTACCGGCATGTGAAGATCAAGAACAATAAACAAGGGGTCCCTGTAATACTTCTTGCGTATTTCGTCCAGTTTCTTCAGGGCTTCCTGTCCGTTGGAAGCTTCATACACCACGATATCAGGATCAAAAGAACGCACATCGCGCGCAACCTTCATGCGTATTCCGCGCTCATCATCCACCAGCAGAACTGTATTGCTGTTGGGGTCGGTGTTACGCCTGATTGATTCGAGTATATCTTTGTAACTCTGTGCCGCCAATTCACGGTCGTTAATGTTTAGATCTGCCATATGTTAACCTCCGCCTTTATACACAGGATGTCCCATTATTGTTCATATCTCGATCCTGAAGCTCGTGCCTGAGGATCCCGTCTCGCAATTGATCGTTCCTCCATGGATATCAATAATCTTCTTTGTTATTGTCAGGCCAAGTCCGGTTCCGCCCTCTTTCTTGGTCTTGAAAGGGACAAAAAGGTTATCGGCTATTTCCTTCGGCATGCCTGGACCGTTATCACTCACAACAATAGCTATTCTGCCGTTAGCAAGAGAATGGGATGAAAGCGTTATTACCGGTTTAATAACTTCATGTTTCGAAAGCGCTTCAACTGAATTCTTGCACAGATTGAAGAAAGCCATCTTCAGTTGTCCCCCGTCCAGCTCTTTTATTTGAATATTTGCATCGCACTCCAGCTTTACCTGTAAATCCGGTGCCTTGAGTTCAACTGCCAGAGCACGTACGGACATGGCGGTCTCACTTAGGACTTCATTAACATTCAGCGGTTTGAAGTCAGGTGAATATATCTTTGTAAGCTGGAGATATGTTTTTGCGAGTTCAGCTCCTTCCCTGATGGAGCTCTCGGCCAGTTCGAAGTCTCCTGAAATGGTTTCATCGTTAAGAAGCTCACTTGAACGCTGGAGAATGTCATTCTTCAGGTATCCTACCCAAGACAGGCCTGCTATAAGCTTGTTCTTCAGTTCGTGAATTGCCTGGTAGGATGTCTGCCGCAAGCGCATGACCTCCAGTCCGAATGCAATTATCGGAAGAAGCCAGAAGATATCCTTGAGCCTGCTCTGGTAGAACCCGCTCTCCTTGAATGCATCAACATGAATCTCGAAAGGACCATTCTCGATCTGCATGTCGGGGAAGATGTTTTCTGAAAACAGCAGTTGAATCGCCCCGGCATTTCTCGCCCGGTTTCCTGTTCCGGTATTGCGATGGATTGATGGAATAGGTATACTCAAAAGGTATTTCGTAACCTGGTTAATCTGGTCATCAATGCCGGTGAAATGCCTTTTATCTTTAGGCGCGTATGTATAAACCACCATGCTCCGGTTTACAGTGACGCCGGCAATGCTGTCAAAGGGAACCCTTGCGCCGATAAGACCGCTTACATCTGAAAACAGGAATTGCAGGAAGGGTCCTTCTTCTCCAAGTATGGAACCACCTTTAGCGCCGGACAGCTCGATACAGGCATTCAGCGACTTCCTGAGCATTTCCTCAGGGGCGCTCCCGAAGCTCAGTTGAACAATATCACGTAAATGATCTTCCATGATGGGAGTACGATAAACAGTTCTACGTGTAATGGCAAGGTGTCAATGACACGTGGAGTTTCAACTTGCAAAGTACAGGTACCGTCCTTATAGTTGTTTTTCAAGGAAATCATCGAGGATTTATTAATGGCTGATGTTCAGATTACATGCCCGAAATGTTCAACGACTTTGACAATTTCAGAGTTTGCTGACGCTGGCAATCTGGTATGCCGGTCATGCGGTGAGCCGCTCAAGAAGCCTGAGTCGCCAAAGCAGAAATCCAAGGCAGCGGCAATTAAAACAGCTTCTGCCGAAACATTACAAGAAACTTCCCAGACTTCAGAAGGTCAGTCTCTTGGCGGAAACTGGCAGGTGACACAGACGGCTGCCAGAATAAAGCGCCCGAAACAGAAATTCCATATGACGCCTGGTATTTGGGCCTGGGTCATCTTTATCATCCTGGGAGGCATAATGGCATACCTTCGCTATGGTGGAGGTTTCCTCGGCGAAAATACGGCCATGATTTACATGTATGGCCCCATAGTCGTGGCCACAATCCACCTTATGGTTGTTCTTAAGTCTTTTAAAGATTCCGTGTTCCAGGGCGTGCTCTGTCTTCTGGTTCCAGGATATTCTTTATATTATCTCTTTCTCGTGGCCGATGATTTTATTCTGCGCGGTATCGCGGGAGGTATATTTGTGGGGATAGGCCAGGAGAGTTTCAAGTTCTTCCTTGATGAGGCCCATATCATTATCAAAATGATAAACGACTGGATTGCACGTGGCGGTGATTAAATACAGGAACCCCGCGCAAGATATCCCTTTTCTACCGCATCTTTTATAAGTGACTCGGCAAATGTCCAGAGCTCTGGAGCACCCTCTGCTATATGTCTGTTTCTTTCTAGGACCTTGTCAGCCGTAACCCCGTGCTTACGCCATGCCGCTCCCTGTGTGTTGTAGTTGTGCAGCAGCGGCTGAAGCCGATCCAGCGCCGCGGCATAACGAGACTCAGGTGTTTGCCTTGCTTCAAACTCTTCCCATAATTCAGTGAAAACAGAAGCCTGGTCAGGCGGAAGCATGCCGAATACCCTGCTGGCTGCCGTCCTTTCCCTTTCAACTTTTCCTTCCGCAGCCTTGTTGTCATAACAGAAGGTATCGCCGGCATCTATCTCAACCAGGTCATGAACGAGGACCATTTTCAGGACCCTGCACACGTCCAGATGTCTTGTTCCGGTATATTCAGATAGCAGGAATACCATTATTCCCAAATGCCACGAATGTTCTGCGTCATTTTCATAACGCTTGCCGTCCATGAGCAGCGTCTGCCTGTAAACATTCTTGAGCTTGTCTATCTCAACAGCAAAAGCGATTTGCTTTGCTAAACGCGAATTAGTCTTTTCCACGATTTGCCTCAATCCAGTCGAGAATTCCGGCCGCAACATCTGTTTTCTTCAGAAGAGGAAACTGTTTTACGTCCCCGTTGGCAGTAAGGAAGGTAACCCTGTTTGTTTCGGTCCCAAAACCCGAATCCTTTTTTGAAACATCGTTTGCCACAATCAGGTCAACGCCCTTCTCCAGAAGTTTGCGTTTTGCCTCGCGGAGAAGATTCTCAGTCTCAGCCGCAAACCCCACGTATGTACGGTGCTTTTTCAATAGGCGTACGGATTTCAGGATATCCACAGTTTTCTCAAGCAACAGTATCCTTGGTGCTTTGCGCTTCTTCACCTTTTGCTTGCTGACATTTTTCGGCCTGAAATCCGCAACAGCTGCAGCCATGATCAGAACATCACACCATGGAATCATTTTTCTGACCGCAATGAGCATTTCTGCCGCGGAATCAATTTGAATAGTCCTCACGCCGCGAGGGGGCCTTATAGATACGGGTCCGGACACAAGAACAACCTTGTGTCCCCGCCTTCTGCAGATTTCAGCGACGGCATAGCCCATCTTTCCTGACGAACGGTTGCTTATGAAACGTACCGGGTCAATGGGTTCTATTGTCGGTCCAGCTGTCACAAGAATTCGCATAACTGCTGTCTTATATCAGAAAAACCGCCCCGTCGGCTAACAATTTGTTCTTGGCTTTGCCTCATTCTACATACTAAGGTCTACGGTAAATGCACATTGAAACTATAGTTGTGGGAGAGTTCCAGGTAAATAGCTTTGTCATCTGGGCCAGGCCCCCTGGGGCCATCGTTATCGATCCTGGTGCAGACGAGTGTGAGATTCTTGAAGTTCTGAAGGACAACAAGCTTACGGTATCTTTATACCTGCTGACTCATGGCCATTACGATCACGTCTCGGCTGTAAAGTCGATGTTTGATAAAATGCCGGCACCTGTTGCTATACATGGCGAAGACCTTAAATGGGCATTCACCGCTGTTAACCAGATGCCTCCCTTCTATGTTTCCCAGGGGAAACCAGAGGGACCTATTCTTCAATTGGCGGACGGAAATACTCTTACAGCCGCAGGCCTTGAATACAGGATTGTCCACACACCGGGACATACCCCCGGTTCGGTATGTATCTATTTCCCCGATCAAAAAACACTTTTTACCGGTGATACCTTGTTTGCAGGCTCTGTAGGCAGGACAGATCTTCCCGGTGGAAACCCGCGCCAAATGCAGGCCTCGCTGAAAGTTCTTGCAGAATTTCCTGGCGGCACTACTGTTTACCCCGGACATGGCCCGGCAAGCAGCATCGAGAATGAGAAAAGAACAAATTACTTCATGCAAAGGCTTGAAATTATTGATGAGTTATCAGGAACGGAGCGGATATAAATGAGCAACGCAATATTTGAAATCGGCGCCGATGGAGTGGATGCTGGCAGAATAGTTGCTGGAATACAGGCAAGCGTTGCCGAAAAGATGAAGAATGGCGCTTATACCGATGCACGAATCGCCAGGGCCGAGCGTACAAATATAGCAAACCTGAAGAACGAAGAGCATTTTCTTGCTTTCTACCTTGAGTGTCTTAACGATGCCGTTCAGGTCGACATAAACGATTTTGAGATACACGAACGCCGTAACATGTTCAGCGGACTGCTTATAACGATCAAGAAAACCATCTGGAAGCTGTTGAAGTTCTATACCTACCGTCTCTGGTCACAGCAGAACCAGACGAACGCACTGTTGCTTTCCGCTGTTGAGAGTATGGAAGAGCGTTACAGTGAGAAAATAAGACAGCTTGAGGATCGAATTGCAAAAATGGAATCGAAAGACGACAAAAAGTGACACCGCAGTCCCGCCACATAGCATTTATTTCTCCCCGTTTTGCCGAAGGACCTACTGTCGGTGGAGCTGAAACTCTTCTGAAAAACCTGGCCATTCATGCGGTCTTTTCCGGTTATAAGGTGACCTTCCTTACAACATGCGCGAGGAATCATTTCACGTGGGATAATGAACTGCCGCCAGGCTCCAGGAATGTCCAGGGCATTGAAGTCCATTTCTTTCCTGTAGATACAGATCGAGACATCCCTGCCTTTCAGCGGGCTCAAATTTCAATATCCACAGGCCGATTTACACCCGAAGAAGAGATCACCTGGCTGAAACATAACGTTAACAGCAGGGCGCTTATGGATCACCTCAGGCAGCACGGCATGGAATATGACCGCATCGTTACGGGCCCCTACCTTTTTGGCCTCATCTATTTTGCGTCAATGCTTTCCCCCGAGAAAACGATTATGGTTCCATGTCTTCATGACGAGGCATTTGCCCGCCTCGCGGCTTTCGGAGGGATGTTCAATAAGGTACGCGGATTCATGTTCAACTCAGAGCAGGAACGGGATCTCGCCGTACGTCTCTATGGCATGAAACCCCAGGTCTCTGCTGTTGTCGGTATGGGCATGGATGACTTCAAATCTGACGGCAATTCGTTCCGTAAGCGTCACAAACTGTCAGCTCCGTATCTGATGTTCTCTGGCCGGCGTGAACCGTTGAAAGGTACACCCCTGCTGCTTGATTATCTTGAAGCGTTTCGCGATCGTACCGGCCGTGACGTAAAGCTTGTGCTTACCGGTACAGGACAATGTGACATTTCCTCGAAGCTTGCTGGTTCCGTGATAGATCTGGGCTTTGTCGAAGAGAAAGAAAAATACGACGCCATGGCGGGCGCTACTGCGTTTTGCCACCCTTCAGTCAACGAAAGCTTTGGTATAGTCCTGCTTGAATCATGGCTAGCGGGAACACCTGCACTGGTTCACGCTAAAAGTCAGGTATTGAAAGGCCACTGCTTGAAGAGCAACGGCGGAATGTGGTTCCAGTCTTACCCTGAATTTGAAGAGCAACTGTTGCTCCTTCTGAATAATAATGCCCTGCGAACAGCTATGGGGAATTCAGGGAGAGATTATGTCCTGGAGCATTATTCATGGAAATCTATCCAGCAAAAAATGATTGATGCTCTTGAACGCTAGTGCTTCAGCTGTTTGACTTTGCTGATTCCGAGATACGGTTTAAAGCCACTGCTATATCCTCAAGGCTCTTCTGGATCGTGCCTGTCTTTTCCAGGATCGTGCCGAAACGAAACATGTTTTCCGTACGAACCTTTTCGAGCTGGTCGCGCCTCAACAGCAACTCCTCGATCTCGGCTTCAAGATGTTTAATGCGGCTTTCTGCCGATGAAAGTGTTCGGCGAAGATTGACAATCCTTGCTTCCTGTTCTTCCTCGGAACTGTCAACGTCCGATAATTCCATTCCGTCAGGAATAGGAACCTGCACATTGTTGCCGCAATCTGTGCACGGAATCATCAAACCCGCACCACGGCAGTCTATCGCAAGACTCTTACCGCAATGCGGACAATCAAATACAATATCCGTTTCTTTAATATCTGCAGCGTTTTGGGCAACATCCGTCATAACAGTATCTTCTCACCCGCACAAAGTTTCTACGCTTTTGTTACTTTTCCCGCCTTGATACATGAAGTACATACGGTCAATCTTACTTTTCGACCATCCTGAATGGCTCTAACCCTGTGCAAATTAGCACGGAACTCACGACGGTTAATACCAGTCGTGTGCAAACCAATACCGCCAGCCTTCTTAGCCTTACCGCGGCGAACTATCGAATTCCCCGTACTCGTTCCCTTACCGCAAATCTCACAAGTCCTTGGCATCATATCTCCTTTAATTTACTGCGATATATGTGTATTTTACCGTGTAACCAATTGCAAGCAGAAAAAGTTCAAGATGTTTAGATATCTAACACTATTCCATTAATATCGAGCAATCCGGCGAAACTGTATGATAAAATTCACTTACTTGCAAGGCTATGAATTGTAACCTGGCGTCGCAGCCCGGAAGTCCTTTACGTTAAGCTGCAAAGACCGTCGTCCCATGTAGATATTCTCCTGCAGGCCATACAGGACATCGACCGGGCCTTCTGGAATCTCCTTTTCTGCCATATTAAACGCTATGGCTTCCATCTGCGTGCCTCCCATGGCTACCATCATCTTTATATGCCTGTCCTTTAGGATTCGCGGGGCTCCAATTATACTTACATTCCTGCTACCCCAGACAGGTCCTGGATTGCCCAGCCCGAAAGGCTTAAGTCTTTGAATGGCATCAAATAGCCCGTTGTCGGCCTCCCTTAGGTCAATCCAGGAATCTACACGTTGACTCTGCGCCATATCGATGCCTTGAAGCCTTGCCATGCATGATTCATTAAAGCGCCTTTTGAATTCATCGAGTCTTTCAGCTTTAATTGAAAGTCCAGCAGCCATGCGGTGTCCCCCGAATGATTCGAGGAGGTCTGAACATTCCCGCAGGATATCCACAATATCAATACTCTCAATGCTGCGACATGAGCCGCGCCCGTTTCCGTTTTCATCGATGCCGATAACAACGGAAGGCCTGTTGTACTTCCCGCAGATTCCGGAAGCGACAATTCCAATGATTCCCACATGCCAGCCCTTGCAACCGGTAACGATCCCAAAGGTCTTTGCTTGATCGAAATACTGCTCAATCTCAGTAGTCGCCTCCTCTGAAATGGAATCCTCCTGCCGTCTGCGTTCACTGTTAAGAGCATCAAGCATTGCCGCGATTTCTCTCGCGCGATTGGAGTTATCTGTTAACAGAAGTTCAAGAGCTGAATCAGCACTTCCCATTCGTCCCGCTGCGTTGATGCGAGGTCCTACGATAAAACCGAGATGGTAACTGTCGATATCAGTTTTAACATCTGCGACCTCAATGAGCGCCTTCAGGCCGGTACATCTGGTCTCATTTGCGCAGGTTAATCCGTGTCGAACAAGTATCCTGTTTTCGCCGCTGAGAGGCACAACATCGGCAACTGTCCCGACAGCCACAAGGTCGAGATATTGCCTCAGATCAATTTCGGAAACATCTGCATCGCCCCTTGTAATACAGTCTTTTATAAGAGCGTGGCAGACTTTAAACGCAACACCGACCCCTGCCAGGGATTCTGTTCTAACGTCCTTAAGAAGCTTGGGGTTGACAACTGCTACTGCAGGTTCTGTCGAGCCTGCAATCTCGTGGTGATCGGTTACAATTACGTCAACACCCTGGCCCGATGCCCATAAAAGGGCCGGCCTGGCATTTGTTCCGCAGTCAACCGTGATAATCAGGTCAGGTTTCCCGCCGGATACACAGCGTTCCAGTCCCTTCTGAGACAGGCCATAGCCTTCTATATTCCGATCCGGAAGAAATGGTCTTACCCTGGCCCCAAGCTTTCCAAGCACTTTTAGCATCAGTGCTGTGCTTGTAACGCCATCTGCATCAAAATCGCCATGTATTACAACCTGCTGATTATGTTTAATCGCATGCCTGATGCGGTCGACCGCTTTTTGCATGTCAGGCATCAGGAAAGGATCAGAAAGATCACTTAATTTCGGATTAAGAAATGCGTCAATCGAAGCAGCGTCATTAATACCACGGGAAACTAGAACTGCGACAACCGGAACCGGAAGTCTTGTTTCCCTTGCCAGAAACAGCACGCGGTCCCGGTCACAAACTGCAGTCTTCCAGGTTTTCACTTACTTTCCCAGTGCAGGCCGCTCAAACCTGTGCCAGAGCAGTACGACAGGTGTGGCGATAAACACTGTCGAGTAAGTTCCGGCTATCATGCCGATGAACATTGCAAACGAGAAATCCTTGATCGCTCCGCCTCCCATTAAAAGCAGGAATAGAACAGAGACAAGGGTGTACGAATTAGTCAGCAGTGTTCGTGACAAGGTCTGATTAACACTCAGGTTGCAGATTTCCGTGAAACTCTTGTTGCGAATAAGCCTGAGATTTTCGCGAATACGGTCGAAAATAACAATCGTATCGTTGACTGAATAACCGATTATCGTTAGTACCGCCGCCATGATTGTCATGTTCAACTGGAAGCCAAATAGATGGCATATGCCAATTGTCATTAAGACATCATGGAAGACAGCAACAATCGCGCCCAGTCCGAATCCGAATTCAAACCTGAATGCAATGTAAACAATCATTGCTGCAATCGCAATCAGCAGGGCCCATAAAGCCCTGGATTTCAGTTCCTTGCCTACCTGCGGCCCGACGTCGTCCTGTTTGATTACTTTGAATGCCGAAGCGGGAAACTTCTCGGAAAGGATCTTGTTGACTGTCCTTCCCTGGTCTGAATTTGCAACAGTAACCTGCAGAACACTCTGGCCGGTTACACCCATGCCGCGCTGGTACTGCGGCGTGGCTTCAATTCCTCCGTCTGACAGGGCATTGCGGACGGCTTCAACATCGGCTTCCTTGTCATAACTCATCATCAACGATGATCCGCCCCTGAAGTCGACTGCAAAAACCGTGGCAGAATCCTTTGCTCCGTGCACGAGCAAAATGGCCCAGGAGACGATTATAACAGCAACTGATGTGCCCAGGGCCAACTTCCACTTGGACATGAAGTCAATAGTGGTTTCGCCTATCAGTGAGAACATCTTAAGGATCCTTGTGCTGGACACATGGGCTCCGATAGCGTCGTAGCACATCCTTGAAACGAAGACTGCCGTGTAAAGGTTAATGAGCAGGCCGGCCGTCAGAGTGATTGCATAACCCCGAATCGGCCCAGAACCGACAGCAAACATAATGACTGCAGTTATTATGGTAGTCATGTTTGAGTCGAAGATCGCGGAAAAAGCCCTGTCAAAACCGGCATCAACTGCTGCAAGGAACCCCTTTCCGGCGCGTAGCTCTTCCCTCATGCGTTCAAAGATAAGAACATTCGCATCAACAGCCATGCCTATTGATAGAGCAATGCCTGCAATACCTGGAAGAGTCAGGACCGGTAAGCTAACCTTTCCTCCCTGCAACCCTCCGAAGAACATACCAAGGAACCCGGCAACAAGGATTGCACCCAGAGGCAGCAGCACCACGTTGAGAATCAACGTAAAGTCAGCAATAAGACCGCTAACAAGATAATAGAATGCCATCATGATAATTATGGCAACGCAGCCCCAGATACCGGCCCCAACGCCGCTCTTAATCGAGTCTACGCCAAGGGTGGCATCAACAATCCGCGTTTCTATGATCTTTATAGGCGCAGGCAGCGCACCGGCTCTCAGTACATTCGCAAGACGTGCGGCCTCCTGCGGCTTGAAATCGCCAGTAATTCGTGCATGGCCGCTGGGGATCGGTTCCTTTATAACCGGGGCAGAATAAAGCGTATTATCAAGAACAATGGCGAACTGACGGCCCTGGTCGGCAGGATTCTTGGCCCCCCTAGGACCGTAGTCAGTTGTAACCCGCTCGAATTTCCGGGCTCCATCCGCTTTAAACTCAAGTAACACTTCGTTTTTGCCTGTCATCGGATCTACTTCACTGCCCGCGTTCTTGAGCATGTCTCCGGTCAGCTCTTTGCGTATACTTACGAATACCGGTGTGTATAATTCACGCCCTTCGACAGTGTTACGCTCCAGCATGAAATCGTATCCTGGCGGCGCATTGAATTTCCTCAGTTTTTCGCGATAAGCGTCGTCTATTGCAGTCTCAGGGAGGGCATTCGTGTCCCTTAGATAGAAATTCATAGCCCGGTCATACCTGCTGGCTTCTACGATGACGTAGCCCTCAGGTGAGACTTTCTTCTCAAACAGCTCGTCTGTAAGTTTGTTATTGTCCTCATGCACCATCCTGAATGTAAGGTAGGCAACTTTCTTTAACTGCTCGGTTGCCTCTTCCCTTTTCTTCTCTTCAATACCGGGAAGCTGGACAATAATACGCGCGGTTGATTTCTCCGGGTAAATAACAGGTTCTGCTATCCCAAGACCGTTGATTCGGTTGTGGATAACTTCCAGTGCTCGTTCTATGCCCTGTTCCTTGGCTTTGCGTATGGCGTTCTCGAGCTCAGCGGCAGGTAATTTGCCGGCATCTTCCTTGATCTGCTTTGCAAGCACCTCCTGGTCGATTTCGAGGGTAAAACTTGTTCCACCCTTCAAATCAAGGCCCAGCCTCACCTTGTCCTTAGGCGGCCAGACAACCAGAAACGAGCCAAATACCAGCACGACTAATATTAACCATTTCCAAACAACGTTCTTGTCCATTTCTTACTACTCCCCTGACAAACAGTTACTTCGCATCTTCTGTTGTAACTTTATCGTCTTTCTCAAGTACCTTCATGACAGCGCCGCGCGCAACTTCCACCTTCACATTGTCTGCAATCTTTACAATAAATGTTCCCTCTTTTACGTTTGCGACAATTCCTAGGATGCCACCGCAAAACAATACCTTGTCCCCGCTTTTGATAGCCTCAATCATCTTGATACGTTCTTTTTCCTTCCTCTGCTGTGGGCGAATCATCATGAAATACATGATGAGAAGGAATATTACCATCATAGGGAGCATTTGAGCCAAACCTGCCCCTCCTCCGCCCTGACCACCGCCCGCCTGCGCAATCACAGCCATTAAACCGTACACTTCATTCATCTCTTATCTCCTTTTGGCCGGTCTGCTGACTCGTCATCGTTCCAGCCGGCCGAATATTCTCTTCTCATCTCACAAAACGAACCGTTTTCAATGGATGCCCTTACCTCGTCCATGAACTGCATGTACCGGTAAATATTATGAACCGTCAGCAGCCTTACTCCCAGGATTTCGTTAACATTCAAAAGATGCCTAATATAAGCCCTGGAAAAATTAGCGCAGGCATAGCATGCGCAACCTTCTTCAACCGGCCGGGTATCAAATCTGTATTCCCCTGCCTTTACGGGATACTTGCCACGCTTCGTGAAAGCAGTCCCATTCCTGGCAAGCCGCGTCGGCATGACACAATCAAACATGTCCACGCCAAGCGCAACAGCATCAAGTATCTGACCCATCTTGCCGACACCCATCAGGTAACGCGGCTTTTCCTCGGGCATGAAACTTATACTTCGTTCAACACCCCTGATGAGAACATCTTCGGGCTCGCCAACACTTACACCGCCAATGGCATAGCCGTCAAACCCAATCGCCGTAAGCTCCCTGGCGCACCGCTCGCGTAAATCCGGGTAGTCACTTCCCTGAACAATGCCGAACAGTAATTGTCCGGGTCCGCGACGCTGCTCGGCACATAAAGCGGCCCATACTATGGTCTTCTCCACCGATTGACAAGCGTAATTACGATCACAGGGATATGGCACACATTCGTCAAAAACCATGGCTATGTCGGTTCCTATCAGGCGCTGGATTTCCATCGCTTCAACCGGGCCCAGGAATATCCTCTTCCCGTCAAAATGTGAATTAAACTCGACGCCGTGGTCTTTAACCTTCCTGAGTTTTGCGAGGCTGAAAACCTGGTAACCGCCACTGTCAGTGAGAATAGGCCTGTCCCACCCCATGAAACGGTGCAACCCGCCGCATTTTTCAATAACATCGATACCTGGACGGACGTTAAGGTGGTAGATGTTGCTGAGGATGATATTTGCCTGAAGGCTCTTCAGTTCTTCTGGAGAGAGCGCCTTGACGGCGGCCTGTGTGCCGACAGGCATGAATACGGGCGTTTCAACCGGGCCATGCAAAGTCATCAATCTGCCACGACGGGCCTTGGATTCAGGGTCCGTCTTTAGAATTTCGAAATTTCCAGGCGCACCCATTTCATCCTGCTATAAGCGCTAAATCGGCCAGCACAATGGCAGCCATCGATTCCACAACTGGCACCGCCCTTGGAACAACACATGGATCGTGCCGCCCTTTGACTTCCATGATTACCCTCTTCCCCTTGTAGTCAGCTGTCCTCTGGGGCCTGCCTATTGACGCAGGGGGCTTGAATGCAACCCGGAAAATCAGGGGCTCACCATTTGTTATCCCCCCCTGCACTCCGCCGCTGCGGTTGGTTACAGTTCCAAGACTCTTGCCCTTTCTTACAAACGCGTCGTTATGCGCTGACCCTCGCATACGTGCACCTCGAAAGCCGGATCCAATCTCAAAACCTTTACAGGCCGGTATGGACAACATGGCGCCAGCCAGCAGTGCATTAACCTTTCCGAAGACAGGCTCCCCCCAGCCGGCAGGAACATTACGGCATATACAAGTCACGATCCCTCCAACAGAGTCTTTGTCACGGGCTAAACGCTCAATCAATGTAGCCATTTTCTTTGCAGCCTTTTCGTCCGGGCACCTTACGTCGTTATTATCGACTTCGATCCTCCGTATAGTCTGCTCCGGCGCATCGGGAGAGTCGATTTCTCCGACTGAACTTACCCAGGCGACTATTTCGACACCGAAACGATCCCGCAGGAGCTTGTCAGCAACTGCACCTGCTGCAACCCGCCCAACAGTCTCCCTGGCGCTTGACCTGCCACCGCCACTTTGCGCCACAATTCCATACTTAATCCGGTAAGTTAAATCGGCATGCGAAGGCCTAGGAGCATTGACCAATTCGTCATAGTCACCAGGTCTTGTGTTAGTGTTGTCAACCACCATGGCTATAGGAGAGCCAAGCGTTACACCGGCCTGAACACCTGAAAGAATGTTCACCAGGTCGGATTCTTTCCTGGACGTAGTCAATTTGCTCTGTCCCGGACGTCTCCTGTCCAGCTGTGCCTGAATGTCCTTAGCTGTCAGTTTGAGCCTGGCAGGACAGCCGTCGATTACTGCACCGACGCAGGGACCATGCGATTCGCCAAAAGTCGTTACTACAAAACGGCTTCCAATTGCATTATTCATGCCGCACAGCCTCCTTTCTGGTATAACCTCTGCTCTTTCATTGTTTTCACAATAACGCCTTCAGCCATGGAATACAATACAGACTTATCATTATCGCAATGGCTTTTGCGAAGCGTTTTTCATTGCAGATAGACTGATTATGCGAGATAATTCAAAAGTGAAACTTAATCTGTGGTCTGTCACAGTCAGTTAAGGACTTAAACTATGAAATCCAGAATATTTCTGGTTCTGTTTATCTGCGGTTTTGCGGCATTGCTCGGAGTAGCAGTCTACTTGACGAGAAGCCTCTATAAAACACCTGACCGGCCGGCTAAAAGCAAACCGGGAGTTCAGGCGCCTGCCTCTCCCGAAACATCACTGACTGATGCTGTTGTAGAAGTTGGAAGAACGCCAAGCCAGAAGGCTGTCGAGGGCGAAGGTCAGTCGAATATGTTGAGAAAAAGCGCTGCAGGTGAATCGTTCCTGTCCATGCCCGTAGGCAAGGTGGTATATCTTTCGGGGACTGCTACTGCAACTGATCAACTGGGAAAAACGCGTGTTCTTGCTCCTGACTCTGAGATATTCCAGAGAGAACGCATCGAAACAACTCCGGGCACTAAGATGGATATCAGGTTTACAGATGGCACCCAGATTTCACAGGGCGAAAAGAGCGTTATTGTCATAGACGAATATCTGTTCGATCCGCGTTCTGCCGAACGATGCAGTTTCGTAGGAAGGTTTACCAAGGGGATTTGCCGCGTTGTTACAGGCCTTATAACAGACATCAACCCGGATCGTTTCAAAGTCAGAACAAAAATGGCAACTGTGGGAATAAGAGGTTGTGACCTCGTTTTCAAGAGCAACTCGTCGAAAGATGATATTTACGTGCTAGAGTTGGGGCGAGCCAAATCCGTACAGATACAGACGACATCTGATGGCACCCCTGTAATGGACCCTGCTACGGGACGTATCTTGCCTGTTGAGAAATTTAAAGCGGTTGAATTGACGGTGACAGAGCCGCAAACTGCAGTTACGATTACAGATTGCAAAGGCTACGAAGAACGAAAAATAAGTGTTGAGGAGTCAAGAACACTGATAACCGAGTCTTCGCACCTGGCGCCGGCCCGTTATGAACTCCAGCAGAAAGCCGATGGTGCAACATTGAGGATTGCACCTTCATCTTCTCAGGAAGGCAATACCCAGGAGAAGTGACAGCTTGCTAGATGATGCCAGTGTTTAACCTACCTTGGGTTCAATTTCCGGTACAAGTCCATGGGATACAGGAGAAAGCGCATTGGCCAGGCTCCTAGAATATCATTCCAAACAACTTCGGTCTTTGTGCTTTCCGGTTCGTGGATTCTTCTGACAAGAGCAACGCAGAATAAACGCATGACAATATTGGCGGCAAACAGCAAGTGGTAATTTCCCCATGTACGACCTGCGAGTTCAATAGACCATCCCTGACACAGGTGAAGGAACATCCCGCCAAGAATTGCACCCAGTCCGCCCCATAATGCTGCAAATCCAGTAACAGCAGCGATAAACATGGGTCTGTTCCGTTGGGGTGCCTCCTGCAGTATATACCCGGTTGAAGAGACAAGTATGCCAGCTTCCCACACACTGTCGAAAAGCAGTGCAAGGGGAATCAACCAGAGTGCAGTTTGCCTTGTCACGATTAGAAAAACAAGAATCAGGACGGGTTTCATTGCTACGCAAATCGTAAGTACCGGCTTGTGCCCGTGTTTGTCTGCCATTCTTCCCCAGAACACTGCAGTCAGGGCATTCGCAATACCTGCTGCCCAGATCAGCGTAGCCTGCCCTTCGGTTAATTTTAGTTCCTGTATTGCGTACAATTGCATGAAAGCAGCCGAAAACATCACACTTGCCGCCCACGCACATGAAAATAGAATGAACGGACGGAACGCGGGATCACGCAAAGGATCTATGATGCTTTCCAGGATGGGCTTTTCAGGAATTACGATATTCTCAGGTTCGTGCACGTTTATGTATAGAAGAACATCTGCAATCCCTGCGACAACAGCGATTATGCAAAGCAACGGGAATGTTATTGTGACCGGAATATCAGCATAAAAGGTGAATGCACCGATCAGCAGATAAGAAAATGTCCACGAAAACTGCGTGTAACGCTGACGCATGCCCCAATACCTGTTGAATACACGCTGGGGCACAAAGTCAGCCATCCACGAAAGCCACAGAGGGCCGGCAATGTTCAAGAGGGCATTACTGACAGCGACAAACAGCAGGACTACGGCAAACTTGGATTCAACAGCCAGTCCGGGGAATAATAAGGGTACAAATACAATTGGAATATATAAGAACCTTCCGAGAACAACAACAAGCATGAATAATGGTTTGCGCCGTTTCAAATGATTGGTAGCCACTGCCCCGATATACTGTGTGGACATGAGGAGAAGAGGAATGCCGGCAAGCAGGCCGAAAAACATCTCCCCTGCCCCCATTACTGAGAAATACTTTACGCATGCAGGACAGGATATTACCGCGAAATAGACCATGAAAAAGCAGCCGGCGGCTGTTATCAGCCGCAAAGACCTGCGCAATGGAGAAATTGCACGATTCAACCGGGATCTCATATAGTTTCTTTCGAGTGTTGGAATCTCGTCCGGCTTTTACTACCCTTTCACGCATGAGTAAAGAAGAGAAGCATCATGCTTGCAGTCGCCCACTCCCGATGAGTCAAGCTGAAATGAAAGATTTGGGCTGGGACCGATGTGATATTGTCCTGATATCCGGCGACGCCTACGTTGATCATCCTTCGTTTGGATTGGCGCTGGTCGGTCGTTTCTTGCAAACATTGGGCTATAGGGTGGGAATAATTGCCCAGCCTGATACCCGTAACGTTGAAGCGTTTCGCGCACTTGGCGCCCCACGTCTGTTCTGGGGAATCACGGCAGGCAATGTTGACAGCCAGCTAGCGCGCCTGACCGTTATGCGGAAGCTCAGGCATGACGATGCGTATTCCCCTGGCGGCAAGGCTGGTCTGAGACCGCCAAATGCATCAATCGTGTATTCGTCCATGGCCAGACAGGCATTCAAAGGCATACCAGTTATCCTGGGCGGAATTGAAGCATCGCTGCGCAGATTCGCCTACTACGACTACTGGACTGATAAAGTTAGGCGGTCAATCATATTTGACGCCAAGGCTGACCTCGTTGCCTTTGGTATGGCAGAACTAGCTCTCGCCGAGATCGCACAGCGTCTTGACCATCAGCTCAATCTCGAAGGAATACCCGGGACTGCTGAAATACGGAAAGATATAACCACCATCGAAAAGACTTTAAAACTGCCCTCCTACGAGGCAGTGGCAGCAACGGATGAGAAAGGCAGATCAGCCTTCATCGAAATGGCCGGGATAATATACAATAATCATAATCCTGAGAGCGGTACCGTCCTGCTGCAGCAGCACGCAGACCGCTGGCTGGCAGTCAATCCGCCGGCCAGGTCTCTGACCGGTGAAGAGATGGACCACCTTTATTCCCTTCCTTTTACACGGCATCCTCATCCGTCATATAGGAATGCCGCAATTCCCGCATATGAAATGATTAAGGATTCAATCACTACGCACAGGGGCTGTTATGCCGAATGCAGTTTCTGCGCAATATCTTCGCACCAGGGACGCACGGTGACGTCAAGGAGCCAGAAAAACATTATTGACGAAATCCGCACAATTTCGGCTACTCCGGCTTTTCATGGAACTATTAGTGATATCGGCGGTCCCACCGCCAACATGTACGGCACGGGGTGCCGACTGAGTAACCATTCCTGCCATGGGAGGAAATGCCTTTTTCCGAATATCTGCAAAAACCTTGAGACCGACCATTCACACCTGCTTAGCCTCATGCGTGCAGCCAGGGAGGTCAAGGGCGTAAAACATGTTTTCGTTACAAGCGGATTGAGATTTGATCTTGCCCTTGCCGGTGGCGGAGAAGAATATATACGTGAACTTGTAGAGCACCATGTCTGCGGTCTGCTGAAAATAGCACCCGAACACGTGTCGCAGAATGTACTCAACGCAATGCGCAAACCCGGGCTCAAGTCTTATCGTGATTTCGTAAAGATATTCTGCAGGCATGTTTCAGAAAGCCACCGCAAGTATGCGGTCGTGGAATACTTCATGAGCGGACATCCAGGCTGCACCCTTGCCGACATGGTAGACCTTGCAATATACTTGAGAAAATCCGGGATAAAGCCGGAACAAGTGCAGGACTTTTATCCGGCCCCGCTGACCATTGCAGCCTGCATGTTCTACACAGGCATTGATCCTTTATCACGCCAAAAGGTCTATGTCGCCCGGTCTGACCGCGAGAAGGCGCTACAAAGGGCCCTTCTTCTCTGTCACCTGCCGCAATTCCAGAGGAAAGCAAGAGAAGCATTAATCGAAGCTGGCAGGTCGGATCTTATCGGGAATAGAGCCGATTGTCTTGTCCCTCCTGAGCATGGCAGGCAGTCAGCTTTCACAGGCAGCAGGCATAAGGGCTTCGGCCATACAAGAGATATCAGCACCCAATCTCGAAATCACAGACGAGAGGGAGATGATCGGAGAAGGTAACTTTCGGCATGCTGAATTTCGTAACCTTGATATCGGGACTGTGAAGGATAAAATCTAACTGACGGTGTGGTGCCCAGCTTGGATACGAGGCCATCCCTCCGGCGCCTGCGCTTGACAGGCCTGTCGCAGCCAGGAAAAGCTTGATTTCACTGTCTCCCCAGCGCGCGTTGAAATCGCCTGCAACTATGTGCGGCTTGCGGGTCCCTTTGACCATTGAATAAAGGTCACCCAGCTGGTTATGCCTGGCCCTGTAGCTGAGAGCAAGATGAACAAGAAAGACTGTTAATTCCTTGAGATCAAGCTGGATAACAAGACGTTTAACCCCACGGTCGAAATAGTGAAAATGCGCATCCATCACTGTATCTTTGGTAAGAAAAGCATTTCCCTGTTTGTTCATTATGGGAAGTGCATTCATAAACGAACGTTCATCGTACTTGCACCTGTAGGTGTGCTTGTGGCTCAGGGCTGAAGCAATTACTTCTGCCTGGTTCTTCTTTTTTGAGCGGTAGGAACCTGCGTCCACCTCCGCGAGACCTACGATGTCAGGATTGAGATCGCTGATAAAGTGTGTGATCGCTTTGAGGTTCCTCGACGTACGCCTGAGGTACCCGCTCCATGGAAACAGGTACCGGCGTCCACCAGTCCCATATCTTATATTATAGAAAAGAAATCTCATTTCATCATGACATCAAACAGCGGAATAAAAACTCAAATCTGATATTTACCGTTCTCATGATTGACGATGTTCGCATGTTTGTGAAGCTAAAACGGCAGGCTGAATTCATGCCAAGTCCATTCCATCGTTCATTTTGTTCGGAATATAAATGATGTGCCCATAACTATGGACACATTTTAACATTTAAATAGTATGGCACAAATTGTGCTCATTTTATTAACCAGCCTGTCAGTTGGTTTGACTTACTGGGACAACGCTAGTAAGCCAAGAATTATCCGCCGTTTGGCGGATACAGTAGATATGGGTCCACGAACCGTCAAACTGGCTGACAGGTTACTTTTTTGTCCGGATTCATGCAGCTATTTACCCACAATCTGAGTGAGCGAAATAATTGGCATTAGAATTGAGAGTATTATCAGGAGTACAAATACTCCAATAACAATGATCAGGAGTGGTTCAAGCAGACTAAGGGATGTTCCGATAAAACGATCCCACTGTGACTGAAATCTCTGTCCTGCACTGTCAAGCAGGCGGTCAACGTTTCCACTTACCTCACCGACCTGGAGCCAGCCTGGCAGTGACCCTGCCAGCGGCGGAATTCTTCGGATTGCATCTGCCAAATTGCTGCCATGCCTTACAGACTCTGCAGCACTTTCTGCCATTCGTCCCAGCCAGAGACTGCCGGTCGCCCTGCCCGAGAGAATCACCGATTCAATGAGCGGCACGCCTCCACGTATCAGAACGGCCATTGTCCTGGCAAAACGAAGATTCACCAGGATCGTTCTTCCCTTGCCAATAAGTGGGAGCCGAAACAACCTTCTGTCCCAATCCTCACGGAATTCTGGATCGGCTCCAAGCCTTTTCATGAAGTAATAGGCGGAGACTCCCAGGGCAACAATCGCCAGCCATCCCCATTTCATGACAATTCCACCAAAAGCGATCATGAACCGGGTCAGTGCAGGCAACGGCATCTGGTTTGCAGCCATAATATCCCGCGCTTTTGGAATCAGTACACCCAACCCCACCATTGCAACGCATATGCCTAGCGCGAATACTATCAGCGGGTAAATCAATGCACCCTTAATGCGTTCTTTCAGCTTCTCCTGTTCTTCAAGGAAGGTAGCAAGCCTGTCGAGCATGGTCTCGACTGTTGCCGAACGCTCGGCAGACTGGATGACTGCAGATTCAAAAGGGGTAACAGACTTGCTCATCTCGGAGAGGGCTTCAGCAAGAGAACTGCCTTCTTTCACCCTATCACGGAGTCCAGCTATGAGAATATTTGAGTCGACCATGTCGGGAGATGCGATCAGGACATCAAACGCTTTTACAAGAGGAAAACCTGCGCCTAGCAAAGAACTCAGTTCGCGGTAGAGAACAGCCCTTTCTCCTAGTCCAATTGTGAGTCTGCGTCCCGTTACGGAAATTCGCTCGGCATAAACGCCGTCACCCACAAGCCTGTCCCTGGCTTCCTTCAAGCTGAGAGCTTCGATAAGACCCTTGCAAGCCTGACCTTCGCGATTGAAACCCCTGTATTCATAAGTCTTCATTGCTGTGCTGCAACGCTCATGACCTCAGCCAGGCTCGTAATCCCTTCCAGTACCTTGTTCAAACCGTCAACCACAAGGCTGTCCATGCCTTTACTTACTGCAGAATTTCTTAAATCATCCACACCGGCATTTCCGCTGCTGACAATATCCTGCATTGCCTGGTCTATCACCATCAGCTCGAAAATACCGCTGCGGCCCCTGAACCCCTCGAGGCATTCCGGACATCGGTCAGGAATCCATACGTGCCGCCCGGCCAGGGACTGTCCCATGGCCCCGAGTTTGATGATGTCGCTCCCGCTTACAGTAACCTCTTTCCTGCACTCAGTGCAGAGCTTTCTTACAAGCCTCTGCGCAAGGACACCCCGGAGGCATGACGCGAGCAGGTAAGGTTCAACGCCCATGTCAACAAGACGTAATACAGCGCTGGGAGCATCATTGGTGTGAAGCGTAGTAAACACCAGGTGTCCTGTAAGGGAGGACTGGACAGCAATAGATGCTGTTTCACTGTCCCTGGTTTCGCCGACCAGAATGATATCAGGATCCTGCCTCAGGATATGGCTCAAGCATGTAGCGAAGGTCAACCCGATCTTCGGTTTAACCTGGATCTGCCCTATATTTGGAAGCTGGTACTCTACAGGATCCTCAATGGTTATTATGTTCTTCCGCAACGCGTCAAGCTGGCCAAGAGCAGCATATAGTGTGGTCGTTTTCCCTGAACCCGTAGGACCGGAAACAATGATGATCCCGTTGGGCTCTTTCAGGAGCAATTCGAATGACCGCAGAACATTTTGGGACATTCCTAGAACCGAAAGGGGCAGAAGGGATGAATCACGGTCCAGGAGCCTCAGCACAACCCTTTCGCCTTCGGCCACAGGAATGCTCGACACCCTGATGTCAATCTCACGTTCTCCAACCCTTACACGTGCCATACCGTCCTGCGGAAGCCTTTTTTCGGCAATATCCATGTGTCCCATAACCTTGAGCCTTGAGACCAGGGCTTCTTCAATATGTTTAGGGGGGGCAACCTGTTCATACAGGATACCGTCTATCCGGTAGCGGATACGAAGAGTTGCCTGAAAAGGTTCAAAATGAATATCAGAAGCACCCCTTTTTACAGCATCAAGGAGGATCAGGTTGACAAACTGAGTGACAGGCGCCTTTTCCGCAACCTGAAGAAGGTCATCGCTGGCGGAAAGAGTCCTGTCAGTCTTCCTATTTCCTAGAGTCAAATCGCGAATAAAATCATCAGGAGATTCATCCTTGCTGACATAACAGCGTTCAATGCTCCGGGCTATAAGGCTCCTTGGAGCAAGGACTGGGCGGAGCTCCTGCCCTATAAGAAGTGCTAGATGTTCCTGCTGCCTTACGGTTGAGGGATCAGAAGTAAGAACACATACCTGCCCGGAAAGCTTTACAGGCAATAGGCAGTTTGCCCTCGCCCACTCGACCGGCAATTTGGCAACAAGGAGGGGATCAAGAGAATCTTCAGGAAGTAACTCAACGAAATCTATGCCATATTCCCTGGCCAGCTCGCGCAGTTTAACCGCTTCATTCTCTGGAGGTTGCTGGAATGGGATGTCATTTTTCATTGGCTTTCAAATCTGTCTTTGTTTCCCAGTCTTTCATGACGGACTCCACGTTGGTCATGTCATTTACAATCCGTGGCGTCACGAAAATCAGCATATTAGTCGTCTCCTCCGCATCCGAAGTTGACCTGAATAATATGCCGAGGATCGGAATAGAGCCGAGTATGGGTATCTTCCTAACGACCTTGGTCTTGTCGTTCCGGGTCAATCCAGCGATTACAATCGTCCGGCCGTCAGGTACTGTAACCGTTGTCGAAACCTCTCTTTTTGCAATTGTCGGGGCGTACGATCCCGATGTGCCAGCATCGATAACAGCCTCGATACTTGGGTTTAGAACCATCCTTACTTCCCCGCCGGGAATAATATACGGCGTCAGCTTGAGTTTTATGCCGACATCCATCCTGTCGAGGTTCTGGATCACGTCCCTGGAAGTTCCTGATCCCCCCTGGATCGTAGATTTCAATACTGGTATCTCGTTGACGATGCTGATCGTTGCCTCTTTGTTATTCTGGGCTTCGAGTGCCGTCGTTGAACGGATTTTTACTTTTCCGGTTTTCCTGATTGCGTCGATATTAATGGCGCCCGGATAGCCCTTGGAAACTGTTCCGTCAGTTGCAAGGCTTGTTCCCTTTGCAACTCCTACCGATATACCACGCGGAAACACGCCGCTCTGAATGGAGGTCATAAGACTGTCGGTTCCGGACGTCAGTTTTGTGCTTCCCTGTACAACCGTACTGCCCACGGCCGTAGGCATTGACAACGCCGTCATCTCGACTCCAACATCAAGGCTATCGGAATCACTCTTCTCCGCAATGATAACTTCAATGTGTACCTGCTGTGGAATCTTGTCCAGTTGTTCAACGAGCTTCTTTACAACTTCAAAATCACCGACAGTTGAGTCCACAATCAGGGCGTTATTTGCTGCACTAGATTCAATTGAAATTTTCCTGACTGATCCTGATGTCTTGCTGTCTTTCTCCATCGTTTTCGAAAGTAGCGAGTTAAGACTCTTTGAAGCCTCATCCGAAGACAGGTATTTCAGGAATATTGCGTTCAACCTGCCGCGGCCTGAGGGCATATCGACATCCATTGTTTGGAGGATACGCTTGAGGTCGGTAATCTGTGCTGATGATCCTACAAGAATAAGGCTGTTTGAATGCGGCGACGCCACAACGACCGCACTCCTCTTCTTGTTACTTTCCGCGACTCCCGGTACGGCAGGCAGTCTGTTGCGCAATGCCTCCCCTTGTGATTCCTGTTCTGAGAGAGCTGAATTAAGCTGCGAGGCGAGATCTTCAGCCCCCGCGAACTTTAAAGGAACTAGCTCAATAATCCGTGATGTTCCCGGCTGGTCGACTTCAGAGACAATTCTCTCGATCTGCTTAATAGCCTCGGCTGTGTCGGTCACAATAAGATGATTAGATTCATCTATGGCGCCTATGGAACCGGTTTTTCCACCGCTTACTTTGGATTCAAGCAGCTTCCTGAGTTCAACTGCCGTAACATTCTTAGGGCGGAGGACTTTTGTAATCATTCCGCTGTCCGGAGTTTTCTCATTTGGACCAACCACAGGAGCTGTCGGGGTAATACGCGGCACGGTCTGGATTACCCGGAAAAGACCATCCTGTTCCGCGACAGAACAGCCAACCGATTCCAGTATTGAAACAAAAAGGGGATAAACATCGCTTTTCTTGATACGCGGAGAGACAACAGTAATCTTTCCCGCTACTGTGTCTGCCACTACAAACTTCTTTCCCGTAATGTCTCCAACCAGTTTGACGAAAGATCTCACGTCAACCTGGTCAAAACTGAAGTTCACCGCCCCTTCTTCGTTCTCGGCGGCGAGAGTACTGAACGTAATGCTTCCCACTGTAAGGCAAGAAGCCAATACCACATAAAGTAAAGTTCTCATCATATTACATTGACCGTCAACTACTTGATTATACCGCGTTCTGATGCGTTGATGAACGAGAGCAGATGCTGGACCTCAGGGCAAAGCTCAATTTCTGCTTTGATCCTTTCAACTGCCTGGGTCGTTGAGAGCCCTTCCCTGCAAAGCAGCCGGTAAGCCTCTTTTATGTTCTTCTGGGAGTTTTCTGAAATGTTCCTTCTTTTCAGTCCCACACTGTTAGGGGCACGGATCTCAGAAGGATTTCCTTCGATAAGCATGAAGGGAGGGCAATCCTGTGTAATCTTACTCAGGCCGCCGATCATGCAGAGTCTCCCTATCCTCACAAACTGGTGAACTGCGCAAAGTCCTCCAAGAATAGCCTGGTCCTCAACCACAACATGCCCGGCAAGCGTAGCGCAGTTCGACATGATTATTTCATTCCCTACAATACACGAATGGGCAACATGGCAATAGGCCATAATATGGCATCCTGCCCCAATAATAGTCTTTTCCCCTTCATTAGTGCTGGAATTGACAGTTACATATTCCCGGATTGTTGTCCGGTCCCCGATCTCAACAAAGGTTTTTGCACCTTTGAATTTCAGGTCCTGTGTCTGGGTTCCAATGCATGCAAACGGGAATATCGTGCACCCTTGTCCTATTGTGGTGAAACCGTCAATGACTACATGTGCCATTATCTTTGCACCGTTCCCGATCTTTACGTCAGGACCGATGACGCTATATGGTCCTATATCCACATTGCTGCCAATAGCAGCATGTTTATCAACTACTGCTGTAGGATGAATAGCCATTATGCCCCCGTCTTCTGGTCGGTCATCATGCAAAGCAGCTCTGCCTCTGAAGCAACAGCCCCGTCAACCAGGACCTTTGCCGCAAGCCGCACGGCCCTTGCCCTTAAATTAGTAATCTCGACTTCAATTCTCATCTGGTCACCGGGTTTGACCACTTTACGGAATTTCGCCTTGTCGATCGCCATAAAATACGGGATACCGCCGGACAAACCGGCTATCCTGTTTAAAAGCACACCGCCCGTCTGCGCCATTGCTTCTATCTGCAATACCCCCGGCATAATCGGAACACCCGGAAAATGGCCCTGGAAACATGGTTCGTTCACGGTAACGTTCTTGATTCCAACAATCTTCTTCTGGTCGTCACATTCTATTATCCTGTCAACCAGGAGCATGGGATATCTGTGCGGCAGAAGTTTCATTATATCTTCTACACTCATTATCGTCATAGTCTATTCCTCCCTGTTGTTAGTTGTATATCATAACAAATCCGGATTGAAAACATGAAACATCCCCTGCGACCGGGTTCAGTTAGTCCGGTCTATAAGATAAGTACCCACAGTTACCGCAATAATTACCGGCATCCAGATGATCAGATCCGGCCTTAATTCGGGCCTGTTCGCAACTGACTCCGCAGCAATGACGAAAATATAAAAACTAAGGACCATCAGCAGGCTGATTCCTATGCCGACAGATGACTCTTTCCTGTGCGCTGTTACGCCAAGCGGTACACCAAGAAGAACGAATGCAAAACAGGAAAGAGCAAGAACCAGCCTCTTGTTGAGTTCAACGGCAAAAGCCATCTTCTGCCTGCCCTGGTCGGAGACCTGCAGATCCGGATAATACGCTGCCATCTGCTTGATCCGGTCGATGAGTTCGATATAGGTAAAATCATCCTGCCTCGGCTTGTATGCAGCGGACAGCATGGGGTTACCTATGCTCAAGGGCCATTTTGCGAAGAAAACAGGGCCCTTGATGTCCTCCGAAAATGGATTAACCTTCACATCTTCAAGCTCCATGACAACATTCGTAGTCACAGGATCAGTCTTTACAAATCCTTTCTTTGCTTGGATCTCGCGCCTGACCTTTCCTCGTGTGTCATTTATCCTGACATTATAAATCTCATTACCTTTCTTCTTTCCGATAAACAGACTGAAGCCGTTAAAATCCTGGATAAACCTTCCTTCGTCAAGAAGCTGCAGGGCGGATTCGCTCCCTATTTTTGACATAATCATCCTGCTCTTGTAATGACTCAACGGCGCGAGCGTATCGCCGAGATATAAACAGACTGAAAGCAGTACCAGGGAAAGAATCACGGGCATAACAATAATCTGCCACATGCCGATGCCACAGGCCTTCATTGCCGAGATTTCCCCATCTGCCGACAGGCGGCCGAAAACCAGCAGGCTTGCCGTCAGCGCACTCACAGGTATTGAGAAGCTCAGTGCCACAGGTATGCCGCACAGGTACATGTTAAGCACCGCGCGCCATGATACCCCTCCTGCAAGCAGTCCGGTTATCTTGGATATTGCCCCCATTGATATTACAAAGGTCACGATCAGTAATGTGACTATGAACGACAACAAGAAAGTTGTAGCTATGTATCTATGAATCGTTCTCATGCTGTTTGTTTTACTGTTTTCGCTTACCCTTGTTCGACCGTTTTGACCAGGCATCCTCGCCCGGTCCGCTCACATCTGTTAGTATGGCCTTGAGATTGGCAAAAGGAAGCGATGCCTCCATTCTGGTGCAAATATGCCTCCCGTCCTCTGAAAACCAGAGGCTAATCCGGCCTTTTCGCACAAATATCTCGCCGAACTTTGCCCTGGGTTCAACAACCAGGCACTTTACCGTACCGAACTCGCCGACGCTCATTTCCTGGAACTTTAGGCCGATAATCGAAAGGTCATATATTTTATCATCCACCAGGACGCGGAATTTCTCCTCCTGCCCGACGTTCAATCCCGTCGCCCTCATTGAATACGTGAGGCAAAGGACATCCCTGGTGTCATGGTCAATCTTTATCTCCTTTGTTAGGTTTGTAACGCTTTGCTTTGCAGATCTCCAGAAAGCAACCTGATTGGTATGGGAGAAATCGACTATGTCATTTCTGACACGCTTGCCCTCATGCAGTATCTGTGTATACCTTAAAGGTACAAAAGGCCCGGGATCAATAAGGCTCTCGATATAATCGTCCACGGGATATATCTTCGATACCACGTAAGCAGTCTTCGCGGTTGCCTTGATCGAGATGAGCTTGCGCCCGTCTTTCTCTACCCATTCGGTGAACATTTCGCAATTACCGACAGGTATGATACCCCAGTACATCCGGTAAGACAGCTTCTCGCCGACAGGAAACCAAAGGTCGTTCGTACCGCCCGGGCATGCCTGGACAAGACAGGCTGCGATAATAATTCCCAGCAAAAAATTCTTCATAACTGTCCCCCACCCATCGAGGGTTATAAAGACCAGAAAAAGAATAGCGTCAGTAACACCGGAACAACGCTTTCCGGTATCCTCTGACGCTATTGCATCTATCAGCCATCCCTTTACAGGGATAAATCCCGTTTACATTGTGTCAGGGGTCGGCGGAACCACATCAACAGCAGGAATCGAGTATCCCTCTGTTTCTAGCTGCGCCTTGGTCTTGTCCACACCCTTGATGTACACTTCGTCACGACGGTTCTCTGGATTTCCGTTTACGAGGTCAACCTTCTTGGGATCCTTCGGACGTTCAAACCCGAAACCCTTGGCTGCAAGGCGGTCTTTCTTGATCGGGAAGTTCTTTACGAGATAATCAACTATGGCCTGAGCCCTTTGCTCGGAAAGCTTCTTGTTGTGCCTCGGGTCTGAAATGTGATTTTTGGTGTTAAACCTGTCGCAATGACCCTCCACCTTCGCGGTGGCCTTCGGGTGACGGCTCAGCACTTTCCCGATCACATCAAGCTGCTTGTTATAAGCTGGCAGGATTACAGCCTTGTCGTACTCAAACTGGACATGAAGCTCAAACAGAATAACATCGTCGTTTCCATGACTTTTCCTGGGATCTGTATTATCCTCGAGGACCTCGTGCCCGTCAATCACTCCGCCTTCGTCGGTATCGGCAACAAGGGGTTCTGTCTCGTATTTCTTTACCTCTTCGCCGTCCTTGAGCAGGTCGTTATCAGTATCGGCATTCAAGGGATTTGTGCTGTAAGTATAGACTTCTTCTCCATCCTTAAGTCCATCGCTGTCAGTGTCTGGGTTTAAGCGGTCGGTACCTCTCTTTCCTTCTTCTTCATCCGGAAGCCCGTCACGGTCGCTGTCAAGGGGCCCTCCAACTGCTTTGAGGTCAACAGGCACCCTGGCACCCCACGTCCAGACAACTCCGGCATCAAGCATCGAATTCGCTTCGATGTTGTTTAGCCCTGCAAGGTATCCTCGATAATCTGCCCGCACCGCCCATTCGTCATTGAAATGCCACATCACCCCGCCACCAATTCGTATAGCGGGATCGAACCTCTCGCCATTGATTTCATGTCCGTACCAGGCCATGGCACCACCAATTGTCAGGTAAGGATCCAGTCGTTCCCACCTCGTAAAATGGAACAAGGCATCCACCGCGAGGCCAGCGCCATAGGTGCTTCCAAATCTTTCTCCGGGCTTTTCGTCTACCATCGACAGCCACTGGTATGTTCCGGTCGTGTCGTTGGGATACATGCGGTATCTCATTTTTTCCTTCAAATAGGGAGCGATATAGAAAAGACCTTCGAAAGTCCACCGCTGGTTATAATCGTATCCAAGCCTGGTCGAGATAATGAAGCCTGGCTCAACTTCCTCGTCGCCTTCAACATGCATAACGCCGGCACCGGGAGCAAAATACCATTTGGCCTCATTGCTCGGTTCAACCTTTTGCGCCTGGGCCGTCTGGCATTGCATTACCAGAGCCGCTACAACACAAACTCCCAAAACCATGAATAAACGTGACAATACTTTTCTCATAACTGATTATCCTCCATTACTTGAACGGTGCAGAACGTAATAAAACTAGCACAATATCAATCAAACGCAACAAATATCTGTCCTTTTGGCCTCAAACTGCAGGTCATATTAATACCTGTAAGTATCAAGCTTAAAGGGGCCATTTTTCTTAACTCCGAGGTATAACGCCTGTTTATTGGTAAGCCTCTCAAGCGTAACTCCAAGCTTGTCGAGGTGGAACTTCGCCACTTTCTCGTCGAGGAGCTTGGGAAGCACATAAACGCCAACAGGATATTTCCTGGTGTTGGTGAAAAGCTCAATTTGAGCCATCACCTGGCACGTGAAACTGTTGGACATTACAAAGCTGGGATGACCGGTGGCACAGCCAAGATTAACCAGGCGTCCCTTTGCGAGGACTATTATGCTCTTACCGCCGGGAAAGAATACACGGTCAACCTGCGGCTTGATTTCAAGCCACTTGTATTTCATCATCTTTTCAATCTCTATCTCGCTATCAAAGTGACCGATGTTACAGACTATTGCCAGGTCTTTCATCCTGCGCATATGTTTCTCAGTGATAATATTGCAGCAGCCTGTTGCCGTAATAAACATGTCCCCGATAGTACAGGCCTGGTCCATGGTCATCACCTGGTAGCCTTCCATCGACGCCTGCAGGGCGCAGATTGGATCGATTTCCGTAACTATAACGCGCGCTCCCTGCCCCTTCAGTGCCTGACAGCAACCCTTGCCGACATCTCCGTAGCCTGCTACCACTGCAACTTTTCCGGAAAGCATGACGTCAGTGGCTCGGGCTATGCCGTCCACAAGCGAATGCCTGCACCCGTAAAGATTGTCAAACTTTGACTTTGTAACAGCATCGTTGACGTTGAACGCTGGGAAAAGAAGCTCCCTGTCTTCGTGCATCCGGTAAAGACGGTGCACACCCGTTGTTGTCTCTTCCGATACTCCCCGTATTTGACCTGCAATTCTATGGAAGCGTTTAGGATCCTTCCTTATTGATTTTGCAATCTGGGCAAGCAGGATCTTCTCTTCGATGCTTTCAGGCTTTCTTTTGAGAATACTTCTGTCCTCTTCGGCCTTGTATCCAAGGTGAATTAACAGTGTTGCGTCGCCACCGTCATCAACCAGCATGTTCGGGCCCTGCCCGTTTCCCCAGTCAAGAATGCGGTCAGTATATGTCCAGTACTCCTCAAGCGACTCACCTTTTTTTGCAAACACTGGCGTTCCAGTTGCCGCTATGGCGGCTGCAGCATGGTCCTGTGTCGAGAATATATTGCAGCTCGCCCACCTGATCCTGGCCCCAAGCGCTTTGAGCGTCTCTATAAGCACTGCCGTCTGGATCGTCATGTGCAGGGACCCGCTGATCCTTGCCCCTTTTAGAGGCTTTGAGCTGCCGTACTGTTTCCTGAGCATCATGAGTCCTGGCATCTCCTGCTCTGCGAGCTCAATTTCCTTGCGCCCCCAAGCTGCCAGGCCCATGTCAGCAACAATATAATTCCCGGCCCCGTGCCTTGCTCCTGTTTTTAACGCCAACTTGCTTTTCTTCATAATTCTTTGTTTTCTTTCCGTGCGAATAGCTTTTGATTGCGGCCACCTGTCATATTGCAGAGATAAGGGCTGCTTTCCTGTCAGTCTTCTCCCACGTGAAAATATCCAGATTGTCAGTGCGGCCGAAGTGACCGTAAGACGATGTAGCCTCGTATATCGGCCTCAGAAGCTTGAGGTCCTTGATAATATCTGCAGGCTTCAACCCGAATACCTTCCTGACCGCCTTCTCGATTTTACGGTCAGGTTCCGTCCCGGTACCGAACGTATCAACGAACACAGATACAGGCTCAGGGAATCCAATTGCATAGGCAAGCTGTACTTCGCAGCGCCTGGCGAGCTTTGCCGCCACAATGTTTTTCGCGATGTAACGGGCCATGTACGTCGCACTCCTGTCTACCTTGGATGGATCCTTACCCGAGAAAGCACCGCCGCCGTGGCGGCCCATTCCGCCATACGTATCCACTATTATCTTGCGGCCGGTCAACCCGGAGTCGCCCTGCGGACCGCCGACAACAAAACGTCCGGTGGGATTGATCAGGTAACGGGTCTTGTTTGTCAGGAGCTTTGAGGGAATCTCCTTCTTGATGACTTCCTCGATAATGCCCTCGCGAAGCTTCTTGTAGGAAACTTCAGGTGTATGCTGGCTGGAAACCACCACTGTATCTATCCAGACCGGCTTGTAGTCTTCATAAACTACTGAAACCTGCGATTTACCGTCAGGCAGGAGGAACGGAAGAACCCTGCTGCGCCTTGCAGCCGCCAGGCGCCTCGTAAGACGATGAGCGAACATGATTGGCATCGGCATCAGTTCCCTTGTCTCGTCGCAGGCATAACCGAACATCATGCCCTGGTCGCCTGCACCCTGCTCCTTGAAGAGCCCTTTCCCAACTGTAACACCCTGGGAAATATCGGGAGACTGTTTGTCAAGCGCCACAAGTACCGTGCATGTATCCCACGCAAAACCGGTATTTACATATCCGATCTTCTTTATCTTCTCACGTGTAATGTCAGCATAGCTGACCTTGACCTTGCTCGTGATTTCGCCGGCGATTACAACCATGCCCGTGCTGACCATGGTTTCGCATGCAACGCGGCTCAGCTTGTCACCCGCAAGGTGCGCGTCAAGAACAGCATCCGATATACCATCTGCGACTTTATCCGGATGACCTTCAGTAACCGACTCCGATGTGAATACAAATCTGTCAGACATACTTCTCCTGTGCGTTATGTTGTTGTTTTATTCACTCTCCACATTGCATTACGTGCAGGCACGAGCCTGCCGGTAAGGTCGTGGATACTTGCATTTTGTTCAGACTAGTTCAAGAATTTCCGGAGCAACTTCGTTAATCATTCTCCGGCAATGGCTCAAGACTTCAACCGCAGACTTGCATGAAAGAGCAATCTTTGCAAGCTCCTTAGCGCCGCCGTGCCTTATGCACCGGACAGCATCTTTAACCATTGGGACTGCAGCCGGAGCAACGCTCAGCTCATCTACTCCCATCCCGAGAAGAAGCGGTGCCAGGAGCGGATCTGCGGCCATTTCCCCGCATACTCCAACCCATATTCCGTTCCTGTGCGCGGCATCTATGGTAACCTGAATAAGTTTCAATACGGCCGGATGGGTCGGCTCGTAAAGGTAGGCCACGCTCTCGTTCACCCTATCAACCGCTATCGTATATTGAATAAGGTCATTCGTTCCGAGGCTGAAAAACTTGACCTGTTTCGCTATCACGTCTGCCGTCAGTGCCGCTGACGGAATCTCTATCATTGCTCCAACCTCGATGTCTTTCTGGAAAGGAACATTCATTGCAAGAAGTTCCCCTTTTGCTTCCTCGAGCAGCTCGTTTGCTCTCATAACTTCGCCGGCATTGCTGATCATCGGATACATTAGCTTCACGTTTCCATGAACGCTTGCTCTAAGAATGGCCCTTAGCTGCTCCTTGAAATGCTTTGGCTGCAGCAGTGACAGCCTTATAGACCTGCATCCCAGGAATGGATTTGCTTCGTGAGGCAACCCGGCGCCGGGCAGGAACTTGTCCCCTCCGATGTCAAGCGTCCTGATGATAAGCGGTTTGGGCGCAAGCGCTGCTGCAAGCTTTGAATATACAGCAGACTGTTCCTCTTCGCCAACAAGCGCGCCCTTGGAAAGATAAAGATACTCGGTCCTGAACAACCCCACACCCTGCGCTCCGTACTTGACCACGGCCTCAATTTCACTTGCTTGCCCCATATTTGCCGAAAGAACAATACGGTGGCCGTCCACGGTCTCTGCCGGTTGATCTTTTAACGTGGCGAGCTCGCGTTCAACGCTCTTTCTGGCCTCCGCCATCTTGCCGTATTCTTCCAACTGTTTCGGGGTTGGATGCACAATCACAATACCCTTGTTGCCGTCGATCAGCACCTCATCACCATTTTTGATAATGTCAGTGATCTGGCGCAAGCCGACGATTGCAGGTATTTCCAGCGCTCTTGCCATTACTGCGGTATGCGATGTGGGACTTCCCATGTCGGTTGCAAAACCGACGACCATGTGCTTTCTCAGGGAAGCTGTTTCCGAAGGTGCCAGGTCACGTGCAACGATAATATGCTTGTGCTGTAGCTCCTCTTTTGAAGGCAATATGTCGCCGGTCAGGTTACGGATGATCCTGCGACTGACATCCCTGATGTCCGCAATTCTTTCCCGTAGGTAGTTGTCGCCTACTCCTGCAAGCGCTTCAACGTAAGTTTCCGTTGTTTCTTTAACGATTGCCTCAACGTTCTTCCGTTTAGACCGGATGGCGGCAATCACTCCCTCGATAAAAGTTGCGTCATCAAGAACCATCAAGTGGGCGTCAAGTATGCCTGATTCCCCTTTGTCAGTGTTCAGCCCAAGGCCGTCCTGGATATCCTGGATCTGTTTCCGCGTCTCAATCAGAGCCTCTTCAAACTTGCTTATCTCGGATTCGATGTCTTCCGCTCGGATGTCTCGTTCGACAACATTTATCGTCTTTGTAACAACAAGAAGTACCGGGCCGATGACAACTCCCGGTGACACGCCAATACCGATCAGAACCTTTCCCTGTTCCGCCGGCACACCACCGCTCACCTGTGTCTCAGGTTCACTCTTCATCAAACTTACTCTCTACAAGTGATTGAAGTTCCCCGATTGCTTCCTCTGCATCAATGCCTTCAGCTGTAACCTTGATCCTGGACCCCTTTGATGCTTCGAGGGTCATCAATCCCATGATGGACTTGCCTGAAACTCTGTTGCCGTCCTTCTCAACATAGATATCGGAATCGTAACGCGAGGCCGTTTTCACGAAAAGCGCGGCAGGCCTGGCGTGAATCCCATACTGGTTCAGAATGGTCAACTCCCTGGCGACAAATTTGCTTTCGTTTCTTTTATTCACTCCCGTCAAGTCCTTTGTTCATAAGGGCCATCAGCTTCTCGTCAAGTTCCTTGGCCGCGTCGTGCCCGAGCCTTCTAAGCCTTTGGTCAAGCGCTGCAGCCTCAATAACATTGGTAAGATCACGCCCCGGGGCAACAGGGATGAATATCTGCGGAACATTAACCCCCAGGACATTCCTGACGGTCTTAATCTCCCCGCCCCTGTTTTCTTCATCCTTTGTTCCAGGCGGGCACAACGTGACAATAAGATCCAGCCGCTTTTCTTCACGCACCGATGCAACACCAAACAGGCTTGGAACGTGGATTATCCCGAGCCCCCTGATTTCCATATGATAACGGGTAACTTCAATAGGCGCTGCAATAACCGCGCCGGCACTGTCAACACGCAGTGCCGTTACATCGTCAGAAACCAGGGCATGCCCTTTCTTGATAAGCCCCAGCGCAGTCTCACTCTTTCCCATCCCTGGTTTTCCCTCTATCAGAACCCCGATACCGAGGATTTCTATCATAGTCCCCTGGATCGTCATCCTGGGCGCCATGAGATTTTCCATTATGATTGTTGCCGCGTTGACGAAGTGTTTGGTAACCATGCGCGTTTTTAAAACGGGAATACAGAACTCCTCGGAGAGGTCCCTGATTTCCTTGAACGCCATCTTGCCGCGCGTAAGGACAACACACGGAATCTTGCTGGCGAAAAAATCCCTAAGCCGCTTCGATCGATCGGCGTCATTCATCGACGATAAATATGCATACTCCGCAAGCCCGATGACCTGAATCCGCTTGTACGCGAAGTGTTCGAAGAAACCAGAAAGTGCAAGCCCGGGCCTGTTCAGCGTCGCTTCGATGATCTGGTTGTCAAGCCCCTTTGTGCCGCCGCAAAGTTCCATTACCAGAGGGTTCTTTCCCGTTTCAAAAAAAGTTCCAACCGTTATCTTTACCGCCTTTGCGCTTCTGTCTTTAGTCATTGATTGCCAAGTCCTTTCAAGACTGCTTCTTTTCCTTCTTCTTCATGACAACCTTGTGGTCGTGCGACCTCTCGGACAACTTGCGTAATTGCTTTTCTACCTTGTCGATGGCGCGGTCAATAGACACGCTCATCTTGTCTGACGTCTCCTTGGCCTCTACGCGCACATGCTTCTTGGACTGGGCAAACACCTCGGCAATATGCCGGTGTTTCTCAACATCCAGGGTAACGTGGATATACTCAACCTTCGGAAATTCCTCTGCAAGTACTTCGGCTTTGCTTCTAGCATAGTCCTGGATTTCAATCTTTGCATCAACATGTCTGACTGTTACTTCTATCGACATCTTTACCTCCTACATCGTAAACCGCGTTCCAAGATATAACTCCCTGCTCATTTCGTCATTTACAAGAAAAGAACTTGCACCTTCCCTCAAAACAGTACCTTCGTAAAGAAGATAAGCCCTGTCAACAACTGCAAGCGTTTCGCGGACATTATGGTCCGTAATAAGGATGCCAAGGCCGCGATTCCTCAACCCCTTTATGATTTCCTGGATGTCGTTTACTGCCAGGGGATCAACACCGCTGAAGGGTTCGTCCAGCATCAGCATCGATGGACTTGTAACAAGCGCCCGTGTAATCTCAAGCTTGCGGCGCTCTCCGCCGCTTAGCGTATAAGCCTTTTGCTTGGCCAAACCTGCAATATTGAGCTCATCCATAAGGACCTGAAGTCTTTTCTTCCGCTCCTCATATGTTAAATTGAGCGTTTCCAGTACTGCCATTATGTTCTCTTCTACTGTCAGTTTTCTGAAAACGGAAGGCTCCTGGGCCAGGTACCCAATTCCCATCCTTGCACGTTTGTACATCGGCACGTGAGTAATGTCCTTGCCGTTAAACATGATCCTGCCGGCATCTGGTGTCACAAGGCCTACGATCATGTAAAACGAAGTAGTCTTCCCTGCCCCGTTGGGTCCAAGCAGGCCCACAATCTCGCCACTGTTGACATTAAGGCAGACCTCGTTGACCACATGCTTACCCTTGTAGGCTTTCACTAGTCTGTCTGCCTCAAGCAGTTTATGGCCGTTAGTGGTCATCAATTCCTTCTTACTTCTTGCCGCCGGGAAACAGCGACGGACTGTTTGTTCCCTTTTTAGAAACCATCTCAAAACTTCCCGGTGTACATTCCATCTTGTCGTCATTTATCCAGAAAGTGATCTTGTTGCCGCTGATGTTGTCATCGCCGTGCATCACTTTGGCATTTCCTATCATCATTATCTCGCCTGTCTTGGCTATGTAAATCACCCTGTCGCAGGTTCCTGTCTTGTCGTGCTGCATCAAGTGCACATTGCCAACAGCCACTGCCTGCCTGATGCTGCTGTCATTGTCAAATATGACGTTAAGCCTGTCCGACTTCATCGTCATGTTGGGATCAACCACCACAACGTCTTTCTCGAATTCAGCGGTGTAGCGCTTGTAATCGAATGTCAACCGGCCGGACGTTATAGTCGTCTTGTTGGTGGCTGCCGGTTCAGCAGCGATTAAGTTAAAAATTCCAAACTTCAGGATCAGACAGGTAAACAGAAATTTCCTCACTTCTTTTTCCCCTTTATTATGTCATCTTTGCGCAGCATCGAACGACTCATCACAACTTTAACGTCATTAGTAATCATCACAAGCTGTTCATTAGCGTTCCATTCAAAACCTTTTCCAGTAATCACAACATCATTCCTCTCGATCTTAACCCTGGAATCAGACTTTACCAGCTTACTCTCGCGGTCATAAGTACAGTCGTCCGTGGTTATCGTGACATCCAGCTCGCCCGTTACTGCATAAAATTCACCAGTAACACCGGAAGCATAAATCGCACCGTTATCCGGTACCTTCGCCTTGTCTGCCAGCAACTGCGATTTTAGTTTCCCGTTGTCCCACCAAGATAGCGGAAGCCTCAGTCCTGCCACCGTGCCGCTGACTCCCGCCGAACCGCTGCCGTTCGTCTGGGCAAATCCGCGCGCAAAAGTTAACACCAGGAGAATACCAAGTGCTGCAATGGCCAGCTGTTTCTTAGCCGGAAACTTCATTATCTATCTTCCTTAAAGTCTTCCATAAGCCCGAAAGCCCGCTCAAAGGAACGGCATTATCCGCATCCGAAAGCGCTTTTTCAGGGTTAACATGCGTTTCCAGGAAGACCGCATCACACCCTGTTGCGACAGCCGCCCTTGCAAGAGCAGGTGCCCACCGTCCATCCCCGCTGGAACGGAATCCCGCCCCGCCTGGCTTCTGGACACTGTGCGTTGCATCAAAAACCACCGGGTATCCCATTTCCTTAAGGACAAGCAGGCTTCTCATGTCAGCCACAAGGTTGTTGTATCCGAAACTAGTCCCGCGTTCAGTTATAAGGATCTTCCGGTTCCCGGTACTCACGATCTTCTCAATAATATGCCGCACGTCCCACGGTGCAAGGAACTGACCTTTCTTCAAATTAACCGGCCTGCCGCTCTCTCCTGCCGCAACAACCAGGTCAGTCTGCCGGCACAAAAACGCGGGTATCTGTATGACATCCACAACACGCGAAACAGGGCCGACTTCGGCCACTGAATGCACGTCCGTCAGCACGGGTACACCGTATTTTTCCTTAATTTCCGCCAGTATCTCCAATCCCTTTGCCATGCCAAGCCCACGATAAGACCTGATTGATGACCTGTTTGCCTTGTCGTACGAGGCCTTGAAAATGAAAGGTATCTTTTCTTTACGGGCGAGTGAAACAAGCCGTCCGGCAAGAGAAAGGCAAGCTGCGCGCCCTTCAATAACGCACGGCCCGGCAATCAGTACAAGCGGGTTGTTCCCGCCCACTATAACTCTGCCTATCTTTACCGCATTGATCATTATTTGCACCTTCCTGACCTCTTGCACGCTGCACGGCGCATCTCTCTTTCAACGTATTTAACATCGGCGGGTGTGTCAACGCCAATTCCTGCCCTCATGGTCTTTAACACCAGGATACTGCCTCCTATATCAAGTGCCCTCAGCTGCTCAAGCTTCTCGGCTTTTTCAAGTAGGCAAGGAGCCGTGCGCACCAGCTTCTTGAGGAATGCAGTCCTGTATGCATAGATACCCACATGGCGCCAGTATAAGCCGTCAACCGCCCTATCACCATCACGGAGGAAAGGAATCACAGAACGGGAAAAATAAAGGGCACGGCAATTCTTCGCGAAAACCACTTTCACGACAGAAGGATTGTCCAACTCCCTCTTATCCGACAGCGGCGCTGCAGCCGTCGCCATGTCCCACTCTTTGTTTAAAATCATTGCCGTAGCCAGCCTGTCAATAAGTGCCGGATCTATCATGGGCTCATCACCCTGTATGTTTATCACTATGCCGGCTTTCGATCTGCCTGCAGCCTCGGCAATCCTGTCGGTTCCGGACGGATGATCAGGCCTGGTCATGACGGCTTTTACCCCTGTTTCTTCCACGGCATCCGCGATGCGCCTGTCATCCGTTGCTACCATTACATCATCCAGTCGGCGAGCTTTAAGAACCTGGCTGATCACATGGTGAATCAGAGGCTTTCCGCGAATCGGGTAAAGACTCTTGCCTGGAAATCTCGTGGAGCCCCAGCGGGCAGGAATGACACCTATGACCTTTGTTGACAAAAGAAGTTCCTCACCTGCATATAAGATTATTCAATATTGCTCAACAGCTCGTCTGGCGTGCAGGTTGCAGTGCCGACTTTCCCCACAACAACACCGGCCGCATAATTAGCCACCGAAGCTGACTCGTAATAGTTGGCCCCAGCCGAAAGGGCTAGCATGGCGGTGGCAATAACCGTGTCCCCCGCTCCGCAGACATCAAATACCTCCCTGGCCTTGGCCGGTATCAGGCGCGGAGCATCTCCCTTGTTCAACAGGTACATTCCATGCGCTCCGAGAGTAATGAGCAGGATTTGCGGATGCCATTTCTTTACAAGAATGTCACCGGCCTTCTTCAGTCTCGAGTCGGTAGCAGGGTCTCCCCTCAAAGGCATATCCGGCAAACCGGACGCGACCATGGCTTCCTTGTAGTTTGGAGTCGCAAGCGTGATGGATGAAATCTTCAACTCGGAATTGTCCTTCGGATCGAAACCGACCAGTACGCCTTCCTCGTTGGTTGCGCGGGAGATTTCGTCGATAACCTCCTGGCAGATAACGCCCTTGCCGTAATCAGCTATGATAATTCCATCAACAGAACCGGCAAGTTTAGCAATCTTCTTGCATAAATCCTTTATCACGGATGCCGTGACTTCTGGGGGGTCCTCCCTGTCTATCCTCACCACCTGCTGCCGGTCTGCCATTATACGTGTCTTGACTATGGTCCTGGTCTTGTTGCTTTCAACAACCCCTTCAGGCAAAATGCCTCTGCAGGTAAGAGCCGCCTTGAGCTCAACTCCTTCCTTGTCGGCACCCATTATTCCTGCAACTATTGCCTGACCGCCCAGCGACTGGATATTGAGCGCCACGTTAGCAGCGCCGCCAGGCCGGCTCCCTTCTTCATTTACAAGCACAACCGGTACAGGCGCCTCGGGTGAAATCCTGTTAACGGAACCATATATATACTTGTCCAGCATGAGGTCGCCTACTACCAGGATCTTCCGGTCCTTAAACGCCTCCAGTATCGTCGTAGCTCTCTCAATGCTAATCATTATTTTATCTCCCAGAAACCTGTGGCCGGAACATTCGCCTGAGGGCCGAGTTTGTCAACCCCGACATAGTCGGCAGCGTCAGACGCCAGCCATTCCCTGTGAACATTATGAATATTTGTGTTTCCCGCGCCAAGAACATTATATGCATCCAGCCTGTAAAAATAAACATCCCTCTCGGAAAGACTTGCAGGCATCATTTCAAACGATAACCCGCTGACTGAAACCGCAGGAACCCCGCTTTTCTGCGCCCACGAGATAGAGCTGTCGGTCAGAGAAAGGCTTACTCGGTACCTGAACCCGGCCGTTATCTTCGAGAGGTCTCCCATATGCTTGCCAGGGAGGTCTCCGAGCCTGCTGAATGCTTTTGGACTCCAGCCGCCATCATCCACTGGAACCAGTGTCAGTTCCGCCTTGTGAGCTGAAATGCGGCATGTTCCGTCAAGACGAAACCCGATCCTCAGCTCATCAGCTGTAAACAGCGGCTCCCCGAATTCGTCAACTTCCTTTGATTCTATACTTTGAATAACCACGTCAGCAGGCGCGCGTATTGATACGCTTCCGATTTTCAGATCCATCCCCAGGCTCCGTCCGGCCCAGTTCTCCACCATGCGTTTCCCGCGCTCGGTGCTGAGTCCGAAGAAGACAAACAGCACGGCAAGAACGAACATGACGGCCAGCACGGAAAGACATCCCTTCGGATGCCCTTTCCCGCGAGCCCTGTCATCTTTTTCGTCCTTTGACTTCTCTGCCATAAACTTTAGTCATCCAGGATTAAACCATCCGAGGGTTCTTTCTTCTTCCTGTCACCGAACAGTACCGACCCCAGCCTCACAAGCGTTGCGCCTTCCTCCAGCGCTATCTCGAAATCATTGGACATTCCGATAGACAGTTCATCCAGAGGCACACCCGTTTTCTCCCTGCACTTGTCACGCAGTTCCCGCAACGCAGCAAAGAAAGGCCTTGCTCCCTGCGGATCAGGGGTAAACGGAGGAACTGTCATCAGGCCGACAACATCAACATTCATTAGGCTGGTGCTGTTCTCGAGGACGGTAAACACCTCGTCGGGTTTCATTCCGAACTTGCTGCCCTCACCGGAAACATTCACTTCGAGGCAAACCGGCATGCTTACACCCGCAGCAGCCGAAACGCTGTTCACTGTCTCAAGAAGTCTCAATGAATCGACCGAGTGGATCATGCGGAAAAGCGAGACTGCATCTTTTACCTTGTTCCTCTGAAGGTGTCCGATCATGTGCCATTCGAGGTTGCCAGGGCAGAATTGTATCTTTTGTTTCGCTTCCTGTATCCTGCTCTCACCGATGATTTTCATCCCGCATTCTGCGGCCTCTGCCACGGCATCGGGACCGAATGTCTTTGTGACGGCCACGATCTTAACGCCGTCAACATTTCTGCCGGACCGCTTACATGCCGCCTCAATGCGTCCCTGAACCTCATCCAGCCTTGACTGTACTTCCCTGCTCATATTTTCTTCCGGAAAGTCTGCTATCTGAGATGCGAAATCTCAAATCTGAGATTGTAATTACATTCCCTGCCGTCCCCTGATTGCCTTCGCCAGGGTAATCGAATCCGAATACATAATACTGCTTCCTGAAGGAAGCCCGGATGCCAGCCGCGTAACCTTAACGTTCTGCCCCTTCAGCAGTTCCGCAATATAGCTGGCCGTGGCATCTCCTTCGACATCCGTGCTCAGTGCCAGAATAATCTCTTCAATCTTCTCGTTGACGATTCGCTCAAGCAGCGACTCACACCTGAGCTGTTTCGGACCGTCTCCTTTCGAAGGTGACAATTTTCCCATCAACGCATGGTATCGGCCGTGGTACCCGCCTGACTTGTCAATCGAAATGATATCGCTCGGGTCCTCTACAACGCAGAGTGCCTTTGCATCCCGCGACGGGTCGGTACACAGCCTGCATGGATTATCGTTCACAGCTGTAACGCTGCCGCAGCGTGAACAGCAGCAGAGCTTTTCTTTTATTTCTCGAAGTGATGAAATCAACTCTTCGGCCAGCCCGTTTGTGTCGCGCGTGATTTTGAGTGCCATCCGTTCGGCCGACCGGCGCCCTACACCCGGAAGCCGCGCGAGACAGGTGACAAGTCTGTTGAGAATATCTGAAGAGTTCATCTGAATCCTGCAGCCTGCTACATGCCTGGCATTCCTGGCAGGCCCATGCCGGCTGTCAGTTTGGACATCTCTTTGGCTGCCTGCTCCTTGGCAGCCGCAAGCGCGCTGTTGACTGCCGATGTAATCCCGTCTTCCAAACGCCGTGATTCCGAAGGATTAAGCATCTGCGGGTCTATCTTGACGCTCTCAACAGTCATATCGCCGCGTGCGACAACCTTTATCAATCCGCTTTTCCATGCATACTCTACAGTCTGCTTTGCCAGCTGCTTCTGAACATTCTTTAGTTCCCTCTGCATCGAAAGGGCCTGCTTCATCATTGAAAACATGTTTGTCATATCGAACTTTTTACTCCCTTACATCCAGAATAGTTCCGTCAAATACGTCCAGCGCTTTCTGGACCGCCGGATCGTCAATCAGTTCGCGCTTTGTCCTGGGTTGTCCCTTGGCCGGTGCAGGTGCCGGAGTCGCTTTGCGCTTTACCTCCTGCACTGTCATCCCTGTACCCTCCTTGATGAAAGACCCTGAAACCTTGAAAACAACCGCAACCATATGCTTGAGCGCGGTGCCAAGCACGTGCTCGATCGCCTTCTTGTTCCTGGGCGATTCAAGCCTCTCCATCTCGCTGGCAAATTCCTGCTCGACGCCTATAACCACTTTGACGTCATCAACCTCCAGGGGCCTCGCATCAAGAAGAAGGCTCTTGGTTCCAACGGCCATCTTTGCAATCTTTTCAACAATATCGCCCCAATTGCCAAGGAGGAACTCCAGTTGGTCTCCTGGCGCACTTTTTGGTGCTTCATGCTTCACGGGTTCATAGTTTCCTGCAGGCTCCTTTATGACCGCTTCTGCATTCATTTGTCCGCCGCCGGTTATGGAGCGGAACGCTGTATCCCGTTCCAAGGGCGATTGCGGTGCGGTCTTCACAGTATCAGGTTCACTGCCCAATCCCGATTTAAGCTCGTTTATCTGCTTGAGCAGATCTTCGATTGAAACAACTGTCGCCGCCCTCGCGCACCGTATCAGTGCCGTTTCAAGGAGTGTGCGGCGTGACAAGGCATATTTCATCCGGTTCTCTGTCTCTGAAAGGATCTCCGCTATCCGCAACAGGCGTTCGGACCCGGTCAACGCAGACTGCTTTTTCAGGGTTTCAACCTGGGCTTCCAAAAGCTCCATCGATGACGCATCTTTAACATGTATCCAGACCAGAAGGTTTCGGAAATGGCCCATCAGCTCGAGGATGAACTTTTGAAGGTCCTTGCCTGATTCGTCAATGCTGGCGATGGCTTCGATTATTGACTTTACGTCACCCTGCAGGATCTTCTCTGCCATGTTTTCGAGCACGCTCCGTGAGGCAAGGCCAAAAACCGACAGTACATCCTCTTCCTTTATGTTTGATCCCTTGAATGAAACCAGCTGGTCCAAAGCTGACACCGCGTCTCTCAGTCCTCCCTCACAGCCCCTGGCGATGGCCAGCATTGCGTCAGGCTCGATCGAGATCTTTTCTGCGGCAGCAATCATTTTCAGTCGGTCGACAATCACCGGTACCGGTATCCTGCGCAGGTCAAAACGCTGGCAGCGGGAAAGGATTGTCGGCAGTATCTTGTCTGGCTCAGTGGTGGCGAAAATGAACTTCACATGGGGCGGCGGTTCTTCAAGTGTCTTCAGTAGCGCGTTAAACGCCGCGGTACTCAGCATGTGTACTTCGTCGATTATGTAAATCTTGTAGGAACCATGGGTCGGTGCATACTTAACGGTCTCCCGCAGTTCCCGGACCTGCTCCACGCTGTTATTGGAGGCACCGTCAATCTCAAGCACATCCAGGCCGGTGCCGGAGGATATCTCGATGCAGGAAGAGCACTTGTCGCAGGGCGTCACGGTTGGCCCGTTGTCGCAGTTGAGTGCCTTTGAAAATATCCTGGCCAGGGAGGTTTTGCCGATACCGCGGGGCCCAACGAAAAGATACGCATTGGCAATACGCTTTGAAGTTATTGCATTTCGCAGTGTCTGCGTTACGTGGTTCTGGCCCACGACGTCGTCAAACTGCCTGGGCCGCCATTTTCTCGCTAAGACTTCATAAGCCATGTCTCTTGATACCTTCGTGTCTTGTCAATTTTATGCGCGCCAGCTGATTCAGGTCGCCTCCGCTTTTGCATCTCAACTCGCCATCCGATGGTGTCAATTCCTCTTCTGTTTGACAAGAACATATGCATACCCCACAATTGAAAATTGATTGTTGAAATGACGGTCTGGAGAAATGTATGAACCCGTTGAACCATGAACATTACATGCGACTGGCGATCAAGCAGGCCGAACTGGCCAGCCAGAAGGGCGAAGTTCCTGCCGGCTGTGTGATTATCCTTACAAAGCCCCGGGATGATCAGCCTGCCAGCTCGATCATTGGCCGCGCCCACAACCAGGTTGAAATGCTCCACGATGCGACCGCACACGCGGAAATGATAGCCATCACACAGGCTGAGAGCGCCGTTGGCGACTGGCGCCTCAATGACACAATTCTCTATGTTACCAAAGAGCCCTGCGCTATGTGCGCCGGTGCCATAGTGCTTGCCAGGATACCGCTTGTAGTTTACGGCGTGCCCGACCCGCAGCGCGGCGGCGCAGTCTCGGTGTTTAATATCCTCAACCACCCTGCGCTAAACCACCGCTGCGATGTCGTGTCGGGTGTGCTTGAGGAGGAATGCCGTGCCCTTCTGCAAGACTTCTTCCGTGACGCGAGGAAGAAGAATTGACACTGTTGGATAAATATTCATAACATTTTGGCAGAAGAAACAAGGGGGATCTGGCTTGAAAAGAGTGTGTGCCTGGTGCAGGAGAGACATGGGAATGGTGGAGTCATCCGTCGGCACGGAACACATCGTCACACATACCATCTGCGAGGATTGCGCCAACGCATTGTTCGCGGCAAACAGCCCAAATATGGAAACGTTTCTCGATACACTGGCCGAGCCAGTGCTTGTTGTGGATGCCGATGTTGTTGTGCTGGCCGCAAACAGGTCCGCGGAGCAGATCCTCGGCAAGAAGATTCCCGCTATAAAGGGATTCAAGGGGGGAAACGTTATCGAGTGTATACATGCCCATGAACCAGGCGGTTGTGGAAAGACGATGCACTGCGACGGCTGCACGATACGGCTGACGGTCACGGACACGTACAAGACCGGCAGAGTCCATATGAAAGTTCCTGCATATGCTAAGATCTCACTTGGCGGCAAGCCGGTTAAAGCGGATATTCTCATATCTACCGAAAAGGTTGAAGGCGTTGTGGTGCTTAGACTTGACAAGATAACTACCGGGGAGAAAACCGGAAATTAATTAAAGGGGAAATTTTATGCGAAAGTGTATTTTAGTGTCAACGTTTATGGCGTTTTTGATTGCGATAGGCTTATCCTGCAATACCGACCGGCCCATAGACCAGAAGCTCAGGGCATGTATCAACACCCTTGAACGTATTGATGTGGCAAAGCGAAGCATGACGTTTGGATTTTCCATTGAACAGGGCGCCACTCTTACGCAGGACCAGATTGAAAGGCTTGCCTCATATTTGCCGGGAGGTACATGGTCTCAGAATAAGTGTCCTCTCGGCGGCGAATATACTGTGGGCAGAATCGGGGAGCACGCATCATGCAGCATTCACGGCACCGCAAAGAAAGCGCGTCAATCACGATAATGGAGAAGTAAATGGATAAGATCGGCATCATCGGCGGTTCAGGACTTGATAACCCTGCTTTGATCAGGAACCCGAAAACGATAACAGTCAAAACGCCTTTCGGAGAGCCTTCGTCACCACTTACTGTCGGCTTAATCGAAGGGAAAGATGTTGTGATTCTTGGCCGGCATGGCAACCATCATACGCACACTCCAACCGGCGTCAATTACCGGGCGAATATACATGTGCTTAAGAGCCAGGGCTGCAAGTTCATCCTGGCAACAACCGCCTGCGGGTCGCTTCGTGAAGATATCAAGCGCGGTGACCTAGTAATCCTTGACCAGTTCATCGACTTCACGCGGTTCAGGTCGATCACTTTCTTTGATAAGTTCGAGCCTGGTGCTGAGAATGCCAAACATACTCCCATGGCAGATCCTTTCTCTGAAGTTTTGAGAAAGAAGCTGATTGAATCTGCAAAATCGCTGAAACTTGACTTCCATGAAAAGGGGACGGTCGTAACGATCGAGGGCCCGCGTTTTTCCACAAGGGCGGAGTCGCGCATGTTCAGGATGTGGGGCGCTGATGTGATTAACATGTCGATTGCACCGGAAGCTATTCTGGCAAACGAGGCCGGCATCCCCTACGCCGCCGTTGCAATGTCAACAGACTACGACTGCTGGAAAACCGACGAAGCGGCTGTAGAGTGGGCCGATATCCTCAAGATCTTCGGCAAGAATGTTGAGAATGTCACAAAGCTTCTCCTGAAAACCATTAATGCGATTTAGGGCACTTCTGAGCTTTTACATCTTGGCTTCGAAAACTCTGCGTTGAAAGGTCAGAAGAGCTGGAATTTAAGAAGAAAAAGGAGGAATCATGAAGAGGCTGGATGCAAAGAGTATGCTCGTCGGGATCGCTATCGCTGCTGCGGTTGTGTTCGGCATTGCGGCCGTGGAATCTGGTCAGGGTAACGGGCGCTACACCTTCTCCATCTGTACGGGCACGGCGCCAAGCACATTCTTCGTATGCATAGGCGACACAGCCACCGGCAAATATGCCGTTGAGCGCGGACTTGAACAGATTCCCGCAACCCACTCGGTAATGACTTATTTCGGCATATACAACAACCCGCACACCGAAAAGCACGTCGAATGAGCCGTATACCCGGGTTTGGCGTGAAAATATTGAAACCCTGAAAATGAAGATAGTGGCATGCATATGCTTTCTGTCGGTTACGTTGACTGCAGAAGCAACAGACGATCTGACCGTACCTCCTCTATTCTTTACAAATCAGGGCTATAGAGTTGTAAGCACCGAAATCCTTAAGCCAACGGAATTGGAAAAGAAGGAATTCGGCCTTGTTCAGAAATCTGTCACCCGGATCAGGAGTATCGCCCAGGTACCGCTGAAAGATACGCACGGGAAACCGGACTGGTACTATCGTTTCACTATCATTGTAGAGAAATATGCGGCTCCCGACCAGGCGAAGAAACGTTTACCCCTGATCGACACTCCTCCGCACGGGAATCCGCATGCCGAACCTGACAAAGCGTTCCCTTTACGCAAAGGGTTCCAGCATGGAGATAAAGTGTATATAATTGCAACTGACGTAGCCATGTACTACTTCGATGGTCCTCTGGATAAAATCAAGAAGGCAATCGAGGAGCAGGTTGCCAAAGAAACACAAGCGGCAGGCGACAAAGCTCAAGTGCACAAAGTAGCTGTACTCTACAGCGAAAAGTTTCTTCTGCATGATACCGGAAAGGGCCACCCGGAGAACAGTGACCGGCTGAAAGATGTGGTCGCCCACCTGAAGGGCGACAAGGATTTGTCGGCGGTACTGGTTTGGCCCGAATTCAAACAGGCCACAATAGAGTGTCTCGAGACAGTCCATTCGGCTGACTACCTGAAACTGGTTGAAAAAGAAATAAAGGCCATCGGCAAACAAGGCATAGCAGGACTGAGTACAGGGGACACTGTAATTTCGCCTGGCACATGGGAAGCGTCCACTCTGGCTGCAGGGGCCGGGATCGTGGGCTGCGAAGAGGTGATGTCAGGTCGGGCTTCGTCCGCTTTCGCCTTGATCAGACCGCCAGGGCACCATGCCTCACGTGAACGCGGCATGGGGTTCTGCGTATTCAACAACGCAGCAGTTGCCGCGCGATACCTCCAGAAACACAAGGGTATCAAGCGCGTGCTTATCGCGGATTTCGATGCCCACCACGGCAACGGGACTCAGGACATCTTTTACGAAGATGATTCTGTCTTCTTCTTTAGTATACACCAGCATCCGTTCTATCCTGGCACAGGCCGTCCGGCAGAGACTGGTAAGGGTAAAGGTTTGGGTTTTACTCTAAATGTGGATCTTCCCGCAGGCTCAGGTGATGATGCGGCCCTGGCCGCCTTCCGTGATACGTTGAAACCTGCAATGGAGAAGTTTAAACCGGAATTTATACTGGTTTCTGCCGGTTTTGACGGACATGAGGGTGACCCGCTCGGCGGGTTGAAATATACCGACGACGGGTATGCGTCAATCGCCAAAGAACTGCTTGGCATTGCGAATAGGTACGCCTCCGGCCGCATTGTCTTTTTGCTTGAAGGCGGGTATGGGCCACAGAATATCACCGGGTCCGTGAACAGCATTATTACCGTGCTCAAAAACGCGCAGTTACCAGTCACAAGCAACTAGCCCGGGCTTAGATTGAGTATTTGAAGACATTTGAGTGGTCCGTACATGTCACGCGAGGCTTCCAGAACGCATATGTACTTGGGGCAGAATCAGCTATAGAAGGCTATTTGTCTGGTATTGCACCCCGACTAATGGTATATTCCTTGTGGATAGGTGGAACATGAACATTCTTCTCATATCTCCCGAATTTCCTGCCACCTTCTGGAGTTTCAAGTACGCTTTGAAGTTCATCCAGAAGAAGGCTTCCCTCCCCCCATTAGGCCTGTTAACAGTGGCCGCCATGCTCCCTCCCGAATGGGAGAAGCGACTGGTCGATATGAACGTTGAGAAACTGCGCGACAGGGACATAGCCTGGGCAGATTACGTATTCGTTGGAGCTATGATAATACAGCGCGAAGCGGCCAGGCAGGTGATCAGCCGTTGCAAGAAAGCCGGGGTAAAGGTAGTCGCAGGCGGCCCACTCTTCACTATAGAAAGCCAGAATTTCCCCGACGTTGACCACTTTGTCCTGAACGAAGCTGAAATAACCCTGCCGCATTTCATTGCCGACCTCAAGGAAGGCAGGCTCGAACGTGTCTACAAGACACCTGACTTTTGCGACACCACTCAGTCACCCGCACCCCTCTTCAATCTTGTCAACATGAAGCACTATGCAACGATGAGCATTCAGTACTCGCGTGGCTGTCCGTTCAACTGCGATTTCTGCAATGTAACAGCACTCCTGGGTCACCGTGTGCGGATTAAGACCACCGTCCAGATCCTTGCCGAGCTGGAGAGCCTCTGGGAAAAAGGATGGCGCGGCAGCGTATTCTTTGTTGATGACAATTTCATCGGGAACAAACACATCCTCAAAACAGAACTGCTTCCTGCAATCATTGAATGGCGCAAGGAAAGAAAGAGCATTATTTTCAATACTGAAGCCTCCATAAACCTCGCCGATGACGAGGAGCTGATGACTCTCATGGTCAAGGCAGGATTCCACGAGGTCTTCATCGGCATAGAAACTCCAGACGAAATGAGCCTTGCAGAGTGCAGCAAGAAGCAGAACCGGAACCGTGACCTTATTGCCGACATAAAGCGCATCCAGCGCGCCGGCCTGCAGGTACAGGGCGGATTCATAGTAGGATTCGACAGCGATAAGGCTTCCATCTTTCAACGCCAGATTGAATTTATACAGAAAAGCGGAATCGTTACCGCAATGGTCGGAATCTTGCAGGCGCCGCCCGGCACCAAGCTCTATGAAAGACTCAAGAAAGAGGGCCGTTTGCTCGGAAAACCTACAGGCGACAATGTTGACGGGTCAACGAATATAGTTCCAAGTATGAATATCGACAAGCTGAAGGAAGGCTATAACAGGATTCTTAATCACATCTATTCGCCGAAGAACTATTATCAACGCCTTAAGACATTCCTCCGTGAGTATAAAACCCCTGAACGCAAACCCAAGCTTCATTTCAGTGACTTTATGGCCTTCATGCGTTCAGTACTTCACCTTGGAATCATTGGCAGGGAAAGGTTCCAGTATTGGAAGTTCCTGTTCTGGGTTAAGTTCTGCCGGCCGAAACTCTTTTCACTTGGTGTTACGCTGGCTATCTACGGCCACCATTTTCGCAAGGTCTGTAAGGACCATCTGCACCACCACAAGCACGCTCACTGACCGCAGCACCATGCCTTATTCCTCTGGCTGCTTCTGGCGAACATCGAATTTGTTGAGCATGGAGAAGAACCTTATTGTGTCACGAAGCGGACTGATCTTGCTCTTCTCGTCGCGGTAGATCACCCTTACCGGAACAGAGCCCATTTTTACGCCCTTTCCTGCAAGGCACAGCAGGACCTCCGACTCGGCCGCAAAACGGCTTGATTGCAAGCTTATTCCGGAAAGCAAATCACACCTGTAAAGCCTGTACCCGCACTGGGTATCAGGCACGAACTGCCCCATCTTCCTTGATAGCATCCAGCTCATGAACTTGTTGGTCAAACGCCTTACAAGCGGCATGCCTGAAGGATCCGCCATTCGATTGCCTATCAGTACCGGTATTCCAGTTGCAGTATAGGTGTTAAGGAATGCAGGCAGATCGCATGGATCATGCTGGCCGTCGGCATCCATCGTTACGACAAACTCAAAACTATTCTCAATGGCATACTTGAATCCGTCATCCAGTGATATACCTTTTCCCCTGTTGACATCATGCCTGATTACAGCGGCACCGGCCTGTTTTGCTTCTGCCGAAGTCGCATCGGTTGATCCGTCATCAACGACCAACACGTTTGGACAGTGTTTTCTTACCCCTTCAACGACAGGGCCTATGCGGCCATGCTCCATGTAGCCAGGGATTATTACACAACCTTTAAGGTTTATATCCAACGGCTGCTCTCCTATTTTCCGTTCCAGAATTCTTCAAACATGTACCACTGTGTGGGATTTTCTCCAATTTCCGCTTCAAGAACACGGCACAACTGTGCCTGTATATCCTCCACACTGGCGGTGCCACCGGCATCTATAGGCTTGTGAAAACGCAGCAGGAAAGTATCGTCCGGCTGCCTTAAGAGAAAAGCAGGCATTATCCTGGCGCCGGTCTTTACGCACAACGTCGCTGGCCCGCGAGGGAATCTGGCCGGCGTTCCGAAGAAAATTGAGAAGTCCCTGCGCTGGCTGTAATCCCGGTCTGCCAGCAGGGCAACAAATTCACCCCGCTTGAGAGCCTCCAACGTTCCACGTGCGGCATGGCCGAGGGGTATTACCTTCATCCCTCTCATTTCGCGCCTGCTCTGGAACAGGTCGTTTATCTTCTCGTTTCTCTGTTCAAGTACAACAACATTGATTGGGTGCCCGAGAGCTGTCATTACGATAGCGGCCATTTCCCAGCTTCCGAAATGCGCTGTGACCGAAAGGACGCCGCGTCCGCCTGCCGCTGCCTGTGAGATATATTCCTGGTGCTCAATGCTGATGATCCTGTCAACCTGCGCCTTGCTCATACGGGTGAACCTGAAGAAATCCACCACGTACTTGCCGAAATTCTGGAATGTGCGCCGGGCCATTCTCTCAAGTTTCTCTTCAGACGCATGCACGCCCCGGAACTCAAGAATGTGCTGAAGGTTCGACATGACCGCCCGGCGGCCACGATGATCCCGCCGGTAGAAGTAATCAGCGGTCCGCAGGCCTACCCAGTACGCAAATGGACGAGGCAGTATCTGGCTGAGCATATCCACCGCCCTGTATTGAAGATATTCAGAATTCATAGAGGTTTCCTGAGAATACTATTGTTACAGGAGCTGTTCAAGCGATCTTGCGGTATCCGGGTGTTTTTTGGTATTATTACGTCAAATGAACGGATCCCTGCAAATGGACACTCCTTCTGCAGTCAGCAGGAGAGCTTTCCTGATTACAGGCGGTGCCGCTGCGCTGGCAGGCTGCGCCGCGAAAGAAGAAGAGATGCCGCGTCCTGCTCAGGAACCAGGTCTGCATGATGCCCGCTATTACACAACCCTTAAGAACAACGTGATCCAGTGCGGGCTATGCCCGTGGAAGTGTTCGGTTGTAAACGGTAAACGCGGTACGTGCGGTGTTCGCGAAAACCGTAACGGAAAATACTATACGCTCGTTTATGGCAGGCCGTGTTCCATCGGGAACGATCCAATAGAGAAGAAGCCTTTCTTTCACGTTTATCCGGGGAGCAGCGCGTTCTCGATAGCGACTGTCGGATGTAATTTTAAATGCAAATTCTGTCAGAACTATGACATCTCCCAGAAGAAGCCTGAAGAATTACCTGTTCAATACATAAGCCCGAAGGACATTGCCGCCACGGCGGCTGCGCACAAGTGCCAGACTATAGCATATACTTACAGCGAGCCGGTCATTTTCTACGAATACATGGCGGACTGTGCGAGGGCTGCAAAGGACCTGAATATAGGGAATGTGATGGTCAGTAACGGTTATATAAACGAGAAACCGCTGAAAGACATCATGCCTCTGATGACGGCCATCAAAATCGACTTCAAAGGATTCTCCCAGCAGTTCTACGGTGATGTCTGCAGCGGACAACTCCAGCCCGTCCTCGAAACATTGAAGCGGCTTTCCGGTTCAGGGGTATGGTTTGAAATAGTGGTCCTCGTGATCCCGACGCTGAATGATAACCTTGACGAGATAAAGCGAATGTCCGCTTGGATCGTGAAGGAAGCTGGACCCAATGTTCCTGTCCATTTCACCCGCTTCCACGGTGATTACAAATTGAAGAACCTTCCTGACACACCCCCGGAAACTCTGCAAAAAGCAAGGAAGACTGCCATGGACCAGGGTTGCAACTTCGTTTATACAGGCAACATGCCTGGCGGCGAAGGGGAAAACACTTACTGCCCTAAATGTAAAGAGGTGGTTGTAAACCGCTATGGCCATATGACCCTATCGCCCGAACTCGTAAACGGCAAGTGTCATAAATGCAACACCCCCATCCCCGGCGTCTGGGTAGCCGGGAAGTAATCGGGGAATCACTCACTATGGGGATATTCAGCTCTCAGGAGATAACGGCTGAGAACCGGAAGAGATAAGGAATGCCGAAGCGAGACCAAGAAGCCCGAGACACTTGACAGCAGCAACGACGACACATGCCAGTTCAATTCCAATCACAGGCACAAGCAGAACGCCCACAACAACTGCACCTGCGGCCGCCCCGACGTGATCAGCCGCATTGGTAATTGCCGCCGACTTCCCGACCGTTTCCCCGCCGTGCGAATAAAGCCTGTTAACAAGGGGAAACTCCGCCCCTACCGCCCATCCGACTAGCCCGACAGCAGTGTAAATAAGCAATTCCAGCAGCTTCATCATCTTGCCGGATGCTGACACCGTCGAGGCAATATCGAAAAGGTCAGGCACTGCAAGGGCAATCACAAGCAGCAGCGTTTCAACAAGGGCAATCGAAAACCACATCACAAATCCGCCACGCTCGGCCATCATGCGGCCAGAAGGCGCACCAAGCACCAGCCCCAGCATGAATATTGCCACAATGAGACCCATCATCGAATAGACGTATCCGTAAAGGCCCTGGAAGACAAAGATTAGAAGGATTTCAAGAGCCATCCCGCAGAAACCAGTAGTGGCAATCAGTACAACAGCCGTGAACCGCATCCAAGCATTGCCTGGCGTGTCACGTCCTTTTCTTGCGCGACGCATTACCCGGATAGCTATTCCAGAGAAAAGGAAGATAATTCCGCAGCCGGTTATAGAACCAATTACCTTCCGGATATCAGTATTCTTCACCTTCCAGAGAAAAGATTCTATTCCGGACCCGCTGAATCTGCTCCAGAGCATCAGGTTGTAGAAATAAGTAATGGGCTTGAGATTGGTGTTTAAGGCAAACTTAACCGAAGAAAATCTGTCCTGGACATATTGAGTCTTTTCAGGTGCAAGTTCATCCAGGCCGAGGAAGTACTTGGAGTTGAAATACGCGGTTTTAATGGCGGCCCTGCTGCTTCTGTCGCAAAGCACCTGCCGGTCAAACGTCAGGCCGGATTCAGGCCGTCCGGCAAAATACCTGTTCTGCATTTCCGCGGTTACTAGTACAACAGGAAAGACCCGGCCAATTGTCCTGTACACCGACGCACCCATGTCTGCAGTTTCCGACTGCAGCCGCTCGGATGAGCTCATTGCTGTATACATGAATCCGCTGTTTGCAAGGATGCGCCTTATATTGCTATAGAATTCGAGTGTATAAAACCTGTTTGCCGCGGCCGTTGCAGGCTCAGGTGCATTTATGAGGATGGCATCAAACTGTTCCCTGCATCCCTGTATGTAGCGCGGAGCATCCTGCGAGATGAATGCGACTCTTTTATCTTCATGTACCGCCCTGAATTCGACGGGTTTAACCCTACTGACGAGTCGGCCGACTGCCGGATCAAGTTCGACATAGACAAGCCTGTCGAGAGGATATTTGAGGAGTTCAGGAATATCGCCTATTGGGTTTCCGCCGACCAGCAGTACTCTTTTAGCGAGAGGATTCTGCGCCATGATGAAATGAACACTGTGTTCATAACCGATAGGATCAGGAAACACAAACATTACCCGGCCGTTTGCGTACAGCGCGAACTGGCCCTCGGATTCGGTAACAGCGAGGTTCTGGTAAACTGAATTTTCCGAGGAAATAAGTCTGGTCCTCGTTCCGCCATGCTGGCTTTCCGCGCCAAGAACACCGAATGTCTGCCATTCCTTCTCTACCGCCCACCTTTCAACCTTATCAATGCAGCCTGGACACAGTGGCAGGGCAATAGCCGCACAGGCCGCAATCATTCCCGAAAGCCATCGCAACCGCCTTCTCCCGGCAAACAAAGCCGAAGACCCCGAACATATGGATACTGCTAATATCACGATTCTCAACGGGCTTATCAGAGGAAGGAGCAGGTATGTCAGCGCAACACCCCCGATCATGCTGCCGAGGGATTCCCATTTGTAGATCATGCTGACAGCACTTGATGCGGTTTCCGGGATGTCTTCGCTGCAATGCGATGCCAGTTCGCATGAATATGGGAATATCATCCCGATGCCTAAACAGGTGGGAAGGAAAATCAGGAATGATCCGGCCAGGATACTGCCCAGCGAGGCGTATTCACCGGGAGGGACATGGAAAATCAGCCTGGCCATTTTTACTGCATAAACCTGGAAGGGAAACAATAACGCCATTAACAGGAGCAGGATGGAAATGAGTTCTGCAATCTTCAGGCTTTCAGACATCTGTTTTGACAAAATGCGCGCGAGAAAAGCGCCAAGGCTGATGCCAACAAGCCAGCTTGCCATTATCGTGCCTATGACAAGCTCGTTGCCGAAGAAAACAACCAGCATTTCTCGCAGGAATGTTACCTGTGCCAGCGTGGAAAAACCCCCGAGAAGAAACATTGCAGCCATCAGCCTGATACTGCTCAACAGCTCTTTGTCGGATGTATTTCCGTTGCAGGGCATAAGCCGGGGACTATTTCTTTTGTTCCGCAGACTTCTGAATATCAGTTATATCAGACGATGGAGTTACAACAGTACCGGGTTCAAGTTCCGTTCCCTCTGAGACTTTGGCTCCGGTCTTCATGTCGACGCCCTTCTTTGATAGCGCAGGTCCGACAATGACCGCCCCGCCCTTGCCGACGACCGCGCCGTTCACACCTGCAGCCTTGCGGCCATATTCATTTTCGTTGAAAACAATCGCCTCGTAAGTCATGACTTGTACATTCTTATAGTCAGTCTTCCAGGTGTTGGCCGGTGCGCCGTGTTTCATGCAGAGATGGGACAGGAATTCCACCTTGTTTGTAAGCTGCTCCCAAACCTGCGGTAGGAAAGTCGACCCACCGTATCTGGTTCTCAGGATGACACCGTCTTTCAAAGGGCGCAGCCTCGAAAGCAGGTCTTCCGGAGAGCTGAAAGGAAATTCCTTAGGCTCGGTAAGCACGCTTATCTCTATCTGTATCCCTTTAAGCTCGCCTGGTGTTACCGGATTGAACCTGTCATCCTCCGTGGCCGCGGCAATTGCACGGCTGATGATATTCTCGTAAAGCGGCCTGGTTCTCTCAAAAACTCCTATACAGCCCCGAAGGCCATTGTCGCCCTTGTAGGCCGGTTTTGTTGTCAGTGTAACGAAGCAGCCCGCCTTCTGCTGAACTCCATCGCTTAAAAGGCTCTTGTCGGGTTTGGGGATTGTCCTGTCCTTTACATACCAGGTTACAGTCTGTCTTGCCAGGTTGAGCAGGAACTCCTTGTCCTGATTGGTAAGCATAGCCTCTTCTCCTTTCTTTTCGTCCGCCTTGACTCCCTTGCCGGGTCCCTTTGAATCATCCGCACAGCCGGCGTTCAGCATTATCAACTGTGCCGTGATTATGGATAATATCAATTTGTTCATACCGAGCTCCTCCAGATTAGAATATTGAACCCTATTGATATATCAAACGTTATTAAGGTATAATCATGCGGTTAAAAAAAGGAAAGGAAGAAGAATGAAAACATATGCAGCAGCGGTTTTAATGGCTATTCTTGGCGCATCCGCGGCCAGCAGGGCTGAAGACGAAAAACCGGTAACCTTGACGTCCTCCATGCAGCCTATCGGCGTCCTGGATACGTCCCTGGCGAACGAGGTAAACGCCGCGATGAATCGTTCTCTGAAATGGCTCGCATCGCATCAGAAAGAAGACGGTTCCTGGTCTGAGGGCAATTTCCCGGCACTGACCGCTCTGCCGGTCTGGGCGTTCGCAAAGAGTTCATACCCGGGCAAGGAAGCGATTATTGCCAAGGGAGTGAAATATATCCTTTCATGTGTGAACGAAGACGGCGGCATCTATAAAGAGATTAAGGGCCGTAAAGGCGGCGGACTCAGCAACTACAACACAGCCATATGCATGACAGCTCTCCATGCCACAGGTGATAAAGCCCTTGTGCCGGTAATAAGGAACGCCCGTAAATTCATTGCCGGTTCCCAGCACTTCGGCGATGACAATTACAGCGGCGGATTCGGCTACGACCGTGACAACGAGAGAAAATACACAGACCTCCTTAACACCTTCTATGCTGCAGAAGCCATGGCTCGCACAGCCGACGTGGAAGATAGTCGCCCGAAGAGCGAGAAGCGCGTCGACATTGACTGGAAAGAGACCGTCAAATATGTCGAGCGCATGCAGAACAAACCGGAATCCGGCGACGACAATTCAGGCGGCTTTTACTACAATCCCAGCGATCCAAAGGCAGGTACCAGTACAAACAAGAATGGAGTCGTGGTGTTTCGATCCTACGGGAGCATTACCTATGCCGGAATGCTTGCACTGGTCTATGCCAATGTTTCACGCGATGACGTCAGGGTTAAGTCGGCTTTCGACTGGTCGGCCAAGCACTGGTCGCTCGATGAGAACCCGGGCATGGGCGGAAGCGGCGTCTATTTCTTCTACAATATCCTGAGCAGGTCCCTGGCTGCGTATGGCGCCCAGGCTATTCCGTCAAGAGACGGGAAGCTGATCGACTGGAAAACCGAACTGGCCAAGAAACTTGTTTCGCTCCAGAAGGTTGATGCTGCCACCGGCGAGGGATACTGGGAGAACACCCAGAACCGTTACTGGGAAGGTGATCCTGTACTTGTAACTTCCTACAGCCTGCTGGCTATAGAGTGCGCAATGGAAAACAATACAAAGAAATAGAGGCACAATGCACATAGATAAGATGGACGAAACTGTCCTGAATTCGATTCTCGAGGCCCTGCCGATGGAAATAACCGTCATCGACTCCAACGATGAGGTTATTGGCTGGAACAAGCATGAAAAAAGGCTTTTCAAACGTCCCCTTACGTCAATGGGCGCGAATTTTCGCGAATGCCATCCCCAGGAAAGCCTGGATATGGTCATAAAGATCGTCGACGAGATGAGAAGCGGAAAGAGAGATAAAGCAAGTTTCTGGATCGACCTTCCTGTCGGTCCATCCGGTCAGAAACACAAGATTCTTATTGAGTTCTTTGCCCTCAGGGATTACCAGGGTAAATACCTTGGCTGCATGGAATGCACGCAGGACGTGCAAACCATCAGGGAGCTTGAAGGACAGAAACGCCTCCTCGACTAACCATTGTTTTGTCAAAAAAAGATCCCCGCCTTTTCTGGCGGGGATCTTTACGTAATTGTCCTTTTTCGGTGGTGCCGGCTACTTCACAAATTCGCCGTCCTTGAATGTACCTTCCTTCTTTGTGCCATCCTTCATCGTATAGGTGCCTTTTCCATCCATCTGGTCATCCTTGAATTCGCCATCATACTTATCGCCGTTGGCAAAACTCATTACGCCTTTTCCCTCCATCTTGCCGCCCTTGAATTCGCCTGTGTATGATGTGCCGTCGGCAAACTTGTAAGTGCCCTTCCCGTGGTACGAACCGCCCTTGAATTCACCCTCGTACTTGTCGCCGTTGGCCATCGTTTTTACGCCCGTACCGTTGGGCGTATGGCCATCCTTATACTCGCCTTCATATTTGTCACCGTTTGCCCAGGTATAGGTACCCTTTACATAGCAGTTTCCGCCGAATTCGCCTTCAAACTTTTCGCCGTTCGGGAAGGTCCTTGTCGCCTGGCCCTGTGCCGCACCATTCCGGAAGTTGCCTTCCATGGTGTAAATACCCTTCAGGACAAGTTTGCCTTTTCCGTCCGCCTTGTTGTTTTTGAATTCGCCGTCGTAGGTTCCACCGTCGGGCCAGGTTTGCAGTCCCTTGCCTTCGCGCTTGTTGTTTTTGAAATCGCCGTCGTATTTGCCCCCGTCAGCATGCACAAGAACTCCCTTGCCATTCATAAATCCAGCCTTGAACTCGCCTTCATACTTGCTCCCGTCGGCGAGCAGGAGACTCCCCTTGCCATCCATCAGGCCGTTCTTGATGGAACCTTCATATTTCGCCCCGTCAGGAAGCTTGATAGAGCCTTTTTCTGTCGTTACTGGTTTGCCGTCCTTATCCTTGCTCACGGTGACCTCGTCGCCGCATAAACCCTTTACCGACAATCCGCCAACCAAAAAAAGAGAAACCAGTGATACTGCAAATGCCTTCTTCATTCCGAACTCCTTTCTTTTCAACTGCCTCGACCAACTTTCTGAAAACTTCAGCTTAACCAATAGATAAAAAACAGGATTAAGCAGCGCCGGAAAACGTAGCAAAGCCTGATCGTCCCGGCAACTGTTTATGATTATCCTACAGCGCAATCCGCAACGTGCTGTCACGTTTAGGCCCGACCGACAGTATTCCAAGTTTTGCGCCAGCCAGCTCGCAGAGCCTGCTGACATATGCCTTCGTGGCAGCCGGCAGGTCTTCATACCGCGTTATTTCTTTTGTCGAAACACCCCAGCCCGGCATCTCTTCGTAAACCGGCCTGCATTTCTCCAGTATCCTGATATTCGCAGGAACAGTTGTGTACTTCCTGCCGTCACATTCATAGGCCGTGCAAATCTTAATCGACTTGAGGCTGTCCAGCACATCCAGCTTCATGAGGGCAAGGTAATCAATGCCATTGATCGTAACAGCATACCGCGCAACGACTGCATCAAACCATCCGCAGCGCCTTGGCCGGCCCGTTGTTGCCCCAAACTCGTTACCTTCCTTTGCAATCAGCTTACCTGTCTCATCCTTGAGTTCAGTCGGGAACGGTCCTTCGCCGACACGGGTAGTATAGGCCTTGATCACGCCGACAACCCTGTCGATTCTATGCGGTGCAACTCCTGTGCCTGTGCACGCCCCGCCGGCTGTTGCACTGGACGACGTTACAAATGGATACGTCCCGAAATCTATGTCGAGCATTGTGCCCTGTGCACCCTCAAAAAGAACAGATTTTTTTGAATCAACAGCCTTGTTCAGGAGCGAAACTGTATCCGCGATGTGCGGCGCAAGCCGCTTCGCTACAGCCGTGTATTCGGCAAGAGTCTGCGCCTTGTCGACTGGTGTTCCACCTAAAGCGCGTATCACCGTATTTGCTTCGTCGATCCGTTGACCGAGGAGGCCGGGAAATACAGGGTCAAGCATGTCTGCCATTCTCAGTCCGTGGCGGGACATCTTGTCGCTGTAAGAAGGACCTATGCCGCGCTTTGTAGTGCCGATCTTCTGGTCGGTCTGCATTTTGGCCTCTCTGCCGGCGTCAAGTTCGCGGTGATAGGGAAAGACGATGTGGGCACGGTCACTTATGAAAAGCTGGCCTGACATCTTCATGCCTTTGCCCTCAAGCTCGTCCATTTCCTTGACGAGTGCCAGCGGGTCCACGACCACGCCGTTTCCGATGACGCACATCTTGCCGGGATGGAGAATTCCAGAAGGAATAAGATGCAGGACGTACTTCTCGTCCCCGATCTTTACCGTGTGACCTGCATTGTTACCGCCCTGGTAACGCACAACAACATCAACCTCTTTAGTGAGGACATCAATTACCTTCCCTTTTCCCTCGTCGCCCCACTGCGCTCCTATCAATACAGTATTCGGCATCTTCAGTCTCCTTCTGCCCTTACGAACCGTAAAAAACAATTTATCGAACACCCAACGCGCCTGGCGCCTTTGGAGTGCGCTGGCTTGACAGCTTTTTACCCTTATTCCATAGCGGCGTCAAGCCACCGCATTTCAATGACTCATCCTGCCTATCCTTTAAGCGTCTTCGCAACAAATTCCTGCATATCAGGCGTCAGTTCCGGGTATATAGGCAGCGCAATCGTTTCACGCGCAGCCTTCTCGCTCTCCGGGAAATCGTCTTCCTTGTAGCCCAGGTATTTAAAACATTCCTGCAGGTGAAGAGGTACGGGATAATAAACTTCGCACCCGATATCCGCTGCCCTGAGCTTTGCCAGTACAGCATCGCGTTCCGGTACGCGGATTATATACTGGTTATAGATGTGATAATTTTTCGCAGCGCTGCCGGAATAAACAGCCTGCGGGGCAGTAATCTTCGTCCCTTTGAAAGCGACATCGAATCTTGCCGCGTTTGTTCTGCGGGACTGGTGCCAGCCTTCAAGGTGTTTAAGTTTTATGTCAAGGATTGCGGCCTGAAGGGCGTCCAGCCTGAAATTTCCGCCGATCATCTGGTGATAATACTTCGGATGCATTCCATGGTTCCTGAGCTTTAGCATCTTTTCAGCCAGGGATGAATCGTTTGTAGTCACAAGTCCGCCGTCTCCGAACCCGCCGAGGTTCTTGGACGGGAAGAAGCTGAAACATCCTATATCGCCCATGGAACCGGCGCGCTTGACGCCGCATGCCGATGGATACTCTGTCCCTATGGCCTGCGCCCCATCCTCCACAACCTTTAATCCGTGCTCTTGTGCAATCTTAAGGAGAGGATCCATGTCTACTGACTGGCCGTAAAGATGAACCGGCATTATTGCTTTCAGAGGGTTTGTACCGCTTTTCGGGAATTTCTTCGCAAACACTTCAACCATCTTGCCGACCTTGACAGGGTCGATATTGAACGTAACAGGGTCGATATCTACAAACACCGGGACTGCTCCGAGCCTCGCGATGGATCCAACCGTGGCAAAGAAAGAATATGGAGTTGTAATAACAGCGTCGCCAGGTTTGATGTCCAGCGCCATCAGGGCTACCAGCAGAGCATCTGTTCCAGAGGACATCCCGACCGCATGCTTAACGCCGCAGTATTCCGCTGTATGCTTCTCAAAGGCCTCAACCTTCGGCCCGAGTATAAAATACTGGGCATCACACACTTCGTCGATTGCCTTGCGGACCTCTTCCCGAATCTTTGAATACTGACCCTTCAGATCCAACAGCGGTACCTTCACTTCGGTATCTCCTTAAAAGCTTTTAACCTTTCAACACAACTTGGACATCTTCCGCAGGCTTCCTTCCTGCCGCGGTAGCATGACCAGGTATGCAGGTAGTCAACGCCAAGTTTCAGCCCAAGTCTGATCACTGCCGACTTACTCATCCCTACAAACGGTGCGACGACTGTAACCGGCTTCCGTCGATTAAGGCCGAGAACATCGTTTATTTTCCTGACAAAATCAACTGTACAATCCCAATATCCATACTCGTCCTGGACCTGGGCGCCATAGAACACGTCACGCACTCCTTTTGCCTCGGCATACGCCGCAGCCAGAGACAGGAGTATCATGTTCCTGTTCGGTACGTATGTAGGAGGCTGTCGTCTCTGGTCCCTCTTCAAGTCCTTTAAATCAGGCACTGAAATTGACCTGTCAGTCAACGCCGATCCTCCGGCAATCAGCCCTCCAAATACTGAAAGGTCAACAACACGATGCTCCAGCACGTTCACGACGCGCGCCTGCCATTTAGCCATTACCAGTTCCCTGGAATGTTTCTGCCCGTAGAGGAACGAAAGGGCATAAATCTGTTTTACGCCGAGCCTCTTGCGCACATAGTGCAGTACTGTCGTCGAATCAACTCCACCCGACAGCAGTACCACCGCACTCTTTATCCTCTTTTCCTTCATCTCTTCTTTCACGCCTCCATGGTGGTCTGCGATATCCTTCTCTCTATGCCGGCAGGCTTTGTGCCCTATTTGATTCGCGCCAGCTTATGCAGTTGGACCTGCATTCGAACCGGCAGTCCATCCCGCACAATCCATCCTGCCAGTTTCATGGGGGCAATTTTACCCTGTACAGGACTGAACAGTATGGCATGGCAGTGTTTGGCCAGCCTGTGTTTCTCAACAAAGTTCCTTGCCCAGGTATAGTCAGGCGATCCGTTTAGTACAAATTTTACTTCATCATATGGCCTCAGCCGGTCTATGTTGCCCCGGTCAAAAGCCTCACATTCCCCGCTTCCGGGACACTTGATATCCATAATGGCAATCACATCGGCCGGAACAAGCGAAATATTCAGGCTTCCGTTGGTCTCCACGAGAACCTTCTTTCCTGACCTGTCCCTGAGGGCTTTTGCGAGTTGGGGGAAACCTTCCTGCAGTAGAGGTTCGCCTCCTGTTATCTCGGCGATAACTGCCCTGCTCGCCCTGGACTTCCTTACGATATCTGCGATCTGGGTATTCCTTCCGTTCTTCCATGCATACCTGGTGTCACAATAACCGCACCGCAGGTTACAGCCGGCCAGTCTTACAAAGAAACAGGGTAACCCGCTGTACGTGGATTCCCCTTGTATTGAATCAAATATTTCGAAGACATTCACTGTACGCATGGAATGCACTCTAGCGGAACTGCATCCAGCAACTCCAGTAAGAAGTTTGCAGGAAGGTGTTCAATATTTTCTGCGTATCTTAAGGCAGATAACCTTCATGGAACAAGTACGTTAAGGGCGGATGGAACAACCTTGACGTAGATTCTCTCAGGCGCATCGACCAGATCCCCGTCAATCTGGATTTGCGAAGGCTTTGCCCTGGTTACGACCAGCTCCTTGAATCTCTTCGTCAGTACTTCTGGAAGTTCGTGAAGCGAGCCGTCAAACAGCTTTCCAAGATTGCCAAAGAGTCGCGGCACATCCTGGTGCAGAGCCGCCACCAATTCAAGATATCCGTCATCAGGCTGGGCCTGCGGCGCAATCTTCGCCCCGCCTCCATATTGAGTCATGTTTGCAATCGTAAAGACGAGCGCTCTTTGAAGATCAATATTCTCTTTTCCATCGACCTGAACATGCATGTCCTGCGGCTGGTATTCAAGAAACTCATTAACACCTGCGAATATATATGGAAGCACCCCCCGCATGCGGCTTCTGGCAAATCCCTTGGCAATCGCAGCATCCCAGGCCATGCTGCATGTGACAAAGAACGGCCGATCATTTACCACCCCTACATCAATCTTCTTGACCGATGCCTTGGCCAGCACATCTACCGCCTTTGCAGGAACCAGTGGAATCCCAAAATGACGGGCAAACCCGTTTCCACTCCCGGCGGGGATAACCCCAAGCGCCACGCTGGTGCCAATAAGCGCTTTCCCGACAGTGTTTATTGTGCCGTCACCTCCAGCCACGAGAATGGTGTCAACCCCTTCTTCCACAGCCCGCTTAGCCTTGAAGAACCCGTCATCGGCACACTGGCAGAACTGGTAAACAAGGTCATTGCCCGAAACATCCCACGCCTGATCCAACGCCTTCCTCATTGCGTCAAACGACCATCTCAGCCCCGATTTGGGGTTCACAATCACTCGTATTTTCCTGGAATTGCTCTTCATCATGTCTCGCTATGTATTTCATAATATCGCATCTCGCTTTTCCCTGCAAGCAAAGCATGGTTCCATCCTCATTGTTGATTTATATAGCTCAGATGATACAGTGCCCGCCTATGAAGATGAGGAAAGAGTCTGCGGGTAGAGGTCACCAGCGCCCTGTCGAAATACTATTTGAAGACCGCGATATATTGGTCGTCAACAAGGCGCCTGGCCTTTTGACAATGGCAACGGAAAGGGACAGGGAGAGAACAGCTTACAGTATTATGACCGACTATGTCCGCAAGGGATGTTCGAAATCGAGGAACCGGGTATTCATAGTACACCGGCTGGACCGCGAAACGTCCGGCATACTGATCTTTGCAAAGAATGAAGATGCAAAGTTCACCCTTCAGAATAACTGGGACGAAACAACGAAAACCTACATAGCCGTGGTCCACGGCAGACTTCCACACAAGGCGGATACCATCACTTCTTTTCTCACCGAAAACAAGGCGTTCATTGTTTATTCAACTCCCAACCATTCCATAGGAAAACTGTCCAGAACCGCGTACAAAGTAATCAAAGAATCAGGACGATTTAGCCTTCTTGAGGTCAATCTTCTCACGGGTCGTAAGCACCAGATACGTGTGCATCTCTCTGAAATCGGCAATCCGGTCGTTGGAGACGCCAAATACGGCTTGAAGAATGACCGTAACAAGCATCTTGCGCTACATGCATGGTCAATCTCATTTAAGCACCCTTATACAGGCAAACAGCTCTCTTTCGAGGCCCCTGTTCCGGATTACATCGACTGGCTGTTGCGATGAAGCAGCTGGATAAAAAGCGTATAATAAACAGGGCTGCTGTTACGTTATAAACGGTATTGATGAGCCGTTCGCATAAACACGTTGAATGTTCATAAGCTTTCTCAGTTAAACTGTCTGTGCCGGCAGGAAACTGGCTGTTGAGGGCCTTGAACTCGTAGTAAAATTATGCAGATCTTAAACAAGAGTGTGTGGGTTCTTGGATTGATCTTGCCGTTAGCTTCATCAGCAGCTACGGAGAAACCTGCCCCCCTGCCCGTCCAGTCTGCCAGGATGGCAAACCCTTATGAGAGTGCTGCCACGCCTGAGCCCAGGGGCCAAATCGACCGCCTGATTATTGCGAAACTCGAGAAGCTGGGAGTTAAGCCTCCCTCTATCTGCTCGGACGCTGCTTTCATCCGGCGCGTCTATCTGGACGTGATAGGCGTTCTACCCGGCGCAAAGGAAACAAGTGATTTCCTCAATGACCGAGATACGGATAAGAGGGACAGGTTGATCGACCAGTTGCTGAAGCGTGATGAATTTGTTGAATACTGGACGATGAAGTGGTGCGATTTACTGAGGGTTAAAGCCGAGTTCCCAATTAATCTCTGGCCAAACGCCGTGCAGTCATACCATCGCTGGATTCACACTGCAGTACGCGACAATATGCCTTATGATAAATTTGTACGTGAACTGTTGACATCCAATGGCAGTAATTTCCGCGTAGGTCCGGTCAATTTCTACAGGGCCATGCAGAACAAGGATCCTCAGGGTATTGCACAGACTGTTGCCCTTACATTTATGGGAGAAAGGACCGATAAGTGGCCAGCTGAAAAACTCGCAGGGATGGCCGGGTTCTTTTCCCAGCTCAGTTACAAATCCACACAGGAATGGAAGGAGGAGATTGTTTTCTTTGATCCCGGCAAGACCAACAAGGAAGGCAAGATCATTACGAAAGGAACGTTTCCTGGAGGGAAAGAGGTCCAGTTCGATCCTGATGTTGATCCGCGGCGAACCTTTGCTGACTGGCTTGTATCACCTGAAAATCCCTCATTTGCGAGGAATATTGCAAATAGGGCCTGGTCATGGCTGCTTGGCAGAGGCATTATCCACGAACCTGATGATATCCGTCCTGACAACCTGCCGGTTAATCCGGAACTTCTGGCATTCCTGGAAAAGGAGCTTATTGCAGCCAAGTGGGATATTAAGCATCTCTTCCGCCTGATATTGAAATCGAATACCTACCAGTTTTCATCGGTTCCTAAAGGATACAGCCCGGAGGCTGAAGCTAATTTTGCCCGCTACCCGGTGCGTCGCCTTGAAGCGGAGATTCTGATTGATGCCCTGAACCAGATCACCGGGACAAGGGAAAAGTATTCCAGCGCGATACCGGAGCCATTCACATTCATGCCGGAAGATCAGCGATCTATCGATCTTCCGGACGGCAGCATCACAAGTTCATTTCTTGAACAGTTTGGCAGACCGGCCCGGGATACCGGAATGGAGTCCGAAAGAAACAATCGCATCACGGCAGGCCAGCGCCTACATATGTTGAATTCAAGCCATATTCAGCGAAAACTTGAGACGGGTCCTGGCATTAAGTCTCTCTTGAAGAAGAACTCCTCACCGCGTGACATTATCGACGGACTCTATCTGACAATCATTTCCCGTTTCCCGACGGATGAGGAGGCAAGTGTTGTTCAAAAGTATATCCAGACCAGCGGCTTAAAGGGAACCGATGCCGCAATTGATTTAGCCTGGTCTCTCATCAACAGTCCGGAATTTCTCTACCGGCATTAGTCGAAGGGATACATTTTATGAAAAACAGGAACGTTGATAATATGTTGTCGCAAAGCTTTGCAGGGCTGCCTGTTTCACGGCGCGAAGCCATTCGACGAACCCTGCTTGGCATCACCGGGCTTGTCCTGGCCAACCAAATCGCCCCATTTGCACAGGCCGCCGCAAAGCCCGCAAAGGCTAAATCCGTTATACAAATATGGATGTGGGGCGGACCCTGTCATCTAGACACATTTGACCCTAAACCGGAAGCCGGTAGCGATTATTGCGGGCCTTTGAACAAGCCTATTGAAACAAATGTGCCTGGAATCAGAATCTGCGAACTTCTTCCTGAACTGGCAAAGCATGCCGACAAGTATTCACTTCTCAGGGGCATGACACACGGGATAAATGGGCACGAAACAGCTGCTTATCAGGTACAGACCGGCCGGAAATCCGGCGATGGCCAGGTTTATCCCGGAACAGGTGGCGTAGTGTCGCTGTTCAAGGGATACGAGGCAGGATATAAGGGATTGATACCTCCCTACATTGTGTTGACCGAGCTTCAGGGCCGCTTCTCGGAGGCAGGATTCCTTGGATCACGCGCCAAGCCTTTTGCCACGGGCGGGGACCCTGCCCAGACACCGTTCGTCGTCGAAGGCGTCGTAGCCAGGGGTATTACGGATAAAAGACAGAAGGATCGCAGGGAACTGCTGGGCAACCTCAACAGCATGAGTAAGCTCATGAAGGACGACCCGGCAATCCAGGCGGCAGCAAAGTGCGAACAACAGGCTTACGATCTGATTCTCGGTGACGCTGGCAAGGTATTCGATCTCTCGCAGGAGAAAGAAACCCTCCGTACCCAATACGGCCTGAATACTTTCGGGCAGGCATGTCTCATGGCCAGGCGGCTTGTAGAACAGGGTGTTCCTTACATCACGATTAACTTCAAAGGCTGGGACACCCATAAGCAGCATTTTCAGGCAATGCGCCGCAACCTTCCCATCCTGGATAAAGCGATGGCTTCCCTGCTCCAGGACTTGGCGCAGCGCGGCCTGCTCGACAGCACAATTATCTGGTGCGGCGGTGAATTCGGCCGGACGCCGAAGATTCTGTGGGAGGCTCCATGGAACGGCGGTCGAAACCATTATGGTAAGGCATTCTGCCATCTTGTAGCCGGAGGCGGTTTCAAGGGCGGCCATGTTGTCGGATCCACGAATGCGACCGGTGAGGAGGTAAAGGAAAGGCCAATATATCCTCCCGACCTCATCGGCAGTATTTACGAACTGCTTGGCATTGATACCGACTCGAAACTTCCGCATCCTCAGGGACTCGACGTAAAGGTCCTTGCCGCTAAAGCTGAAGGACTTGCCACGGGCGGCCGATTGACTGAAATCATGTGAACATGGAGAATTTATGAGACCATTAAGGCTATGGGCAGGCATCATTGTTGTTGGAATGTCGTTCGCCCTCCAGCCTGCCATTGCGCAGAAAAATTCACCTCATATCGGCTATGTCTATCCAGCCGGCGGCCGTGTTGATTCAACATTTGAGGTTGTTGTAGGCGGCCAGTTCCTGGCTGGCCTTACTAATGTGCTCTTCTCCGGCAGCGACATCCAGGCAGCAATTGTTGACATGGATATGCCGATTTCATCAAAGGAACTAAATAATCTGCGCATCCAGGTCGACGAACTCCTTGCCAGAAAAGCGGTGGTTCAGAATAACTTCAAGGCGCTGGAGAATTTCAGGAGTTTCAAGAACTCCAAGAGTATTAAGAAAGACACTGAAGCAGAGGACAAGGAGATAGAAGAACTTAAGAAGAAATATGCAGGGGCGAAGTGGACGGACGAAGATGAGCAGCTTCTGTCCGAGGCGAGGAAACGGATAGCCATGGCGGTCAGGAAGCCTGAAAATCCCGCCATATCTGAGATTGCCACTCTGCGCGTTACCGTTGCAAAAGATGCAAAACCTGGCGATCGCGAGGTGAGACTTGTAACATCCCAGGGACTCACCAATCCTATGCTGTTCAAAATAGGACAGTTGCCGGAATTCACAAAGCCTGCCTCAAAGACAATACAACAGAGGCAGAAGAACAGGGAAATGCCAACAGCCAGGAAAATTAAGCCAGCTGATGAGAAAGCTGAAACAACAATTTCCCTGCCTTCTGTTGTGAACGGGCAGATATTGCCCGGCGCTGTTGACAGGTTTGTATTCAACGCCAGCAAGGGAATGAAGCTGGTCATAGCCTCCAGCGCAAGGGAGCTTATCCCCTATATCGCCGACGCGGTGCCGGGATGGTTCCAGGCGACTCTAACACTCAAGGACCAGGCCGGGAGAGAAGTTGCCTACAATGACGATTTTCGATTCAATCCTGATCCAGCGCTTTACTATGAGATTCCTGCCGACGGGAAATATGTGCTGGAGATACGGGATTCTATCTATCGCGGGCGGGAAGATTTTGTCTACCGCATTGTTATCGGCGAGTTGCCTTTTATCACGGGCCTCTTTCCCCTGGGCGGCAAGGCAGGAAGCTCGGTGTCCCTTCAGGTCAGCGGCTGGAATCTTCCCGCCAGCAATATAACTTTCAATGCGGTGGACAAGTCGCCTGGAATATATCCGGTATCAGTGCAGAGGAATGACTGGATTTCCAACATCACCCCGTTTGCCGTCGATAATCTGCCTGAGATTGTTGAAAAAGAACCTGACAGCCAGCACAGGACTGCACAGGCCGTGACTCTCCCTCTTATTATAAACGGGACGATTGACCATCCTGATGACAGGGATTTCTTTAAGTTTGACGCCAAAGCCGGCGACGAGATTATTGCCGAAGTCTATGCCCGCCGCCTTAACTCACCGCTCGACTCAAAACTTGTTATTAGTGATTCCCAAGGCAGGCAGATATCCTGCAATGATGACTGTGAAGACAAGAGTTCGGGACTTGAAACACATCATGCCGATTCATGCCTTCGTACCCGCCTGCCGTCAAACGGAACGTACTTCGTTGAGATTGTCGATACTCAGCATCAGGGCGGACCTGAATTTGCGTATCGCCTGAGGGTAAGTCCGCCTCAGCCTGATTTCAGCCTCAGGGTGGTGCCTTCAAGCATAAACATTCGGGCTGGAGGTACTGTACCGGTGACTCTTTATGCTCTGCGTCAGGACGGTTTCACCAACGCAATATCCATTTCGCTGAAAGACGCGCCAGCCGGGTTCAAGTTAAGCGGTACAATAATACAGGCCACCCAGGAACAGGCAAGAATTACGCTGACTGCTCCGGCCGCAGGCCGGAAAGAGCCGGTGACTCTTAACTTCGAGGGCTGGGCGACAATCAACGGAAAAGTTGTCACCCACCCTGCTATTCCTGCCGAGGACATGATGCAGGCTTTCGCATACAGGCATCTTGTACCGTCAAAGGAACTGTGCGTCGGTATTGGAAACCGTCTCGCTCAAAAGGCAGCCGCGACAATTACCAGTAATCTTCCGCTTAAAATACCTGCAGGCGGGACAACAGCCTTAAGACTGGATATTGCCAGGAATATTACGACCAATACGATTGAATGGGAGCTAAGCGATCCTCCTGAAGGCATAGCCATCAAGCGTGTCGTACAATCCGGCACAGGCATGGAAATTATTCTTGCCGTTGATGCCGGGAAGCTGACAGCAGGACAGAAGGGAAATTTGATAATATCAGCATTCGCACATCGTTCCGGAAAGAATAGTAAAACCCCGTCAGCAGCTTCGCAGCGCTTCCAGGTTGCCACCCTGCCGGCTGTTCCATTTGAGATTGTCTCCCCTTAAAGTCATTCCGCGATTTGTCACTTAATTCAGGCGAAGTCATTTTCATTATTGCCTTTGGCTCGAAAACACTAAATACTCGAATAATTAATCTGTAATAATAAGCACGTGAAGACAAATAAAGCCTGTCAATTAACCCGATAACGGAGGGTAGTTTTAATATGCATAAAATAAAAAGCTCAATAGCCGCCATTGCCGCGGTTTGCTGTGTTTCGTCGTTCGTAACTGCACAGGAGTACCAGATTCTTCTTACACGGCCTAATAAGGTTGGCGACAAATTTGATATCTCGAGCGAGGGATACGAATTGAATAAAATCGTGGCTACAATTAACGGAGAGACTGCCGATAACTCTCAGGAAACAATCGGAATAGAGTTCCAGGGAAGCATACAGGTTCTGGCTATCGATTCAAACAAGGTCCCCAGTAAGGTTAGTATTACCATCGGTAAATTAATAAAGATACAGGATGAATCCAGGACTCCCTTTATCAGGCAGGAAGTCAAGACTCCCCTTCTCGCCAAGGGAACAATTGTCAATGCGTCGGTTGTAAGTGATAAAGAGGTTTTCACTGTCGATAATACACCCGTCAGCGAGGACATTCAGAAACTGCTTTCCATGGTGATAACCCTGGGAAAAGGCCGGGCGACCGATAACGATATCTTCGGATCGGCGGTGCCGCGGAAGGTCGGCGACACCTGGGAAATAAACAGGGAAAAGGCGGCAGAAGGTGTCAGCGAAGCAGAATTGCGAGTCGATAAGGACGATATTGAAGGTACAACAACGCTGAAGGATGTGGTTACAGTAGACGGCACTAAATGCCTTAACATCAACGCCCAGCTCAAGGTAAAGAACATCAGCCCTCCAATGCCCTCTGGCATAGTAATCAAAAAGGCAACTGTCAGGGCCAACTTTTCAGGTGCATTTCCAGTTGATACCTCGATTGACAGGCTTAGTGAACACCAGGAGACTACAACCAGTATCGTCGCGGAAAATGCGGCAGGCCAGGATTCACGTGCGATAACAATTGAAACAACAATCAAGCAGGTTGTGACGACGAAATATTCCTACAAGAAATAGTTTTACGGGCTCGCAAGCCATGTATATGCGATGTTTTACTTTAATCGTGATAGCTATGTTTCTGTCAGTAACGGGATGTACCTCTCCCGGGGCATTAAGAATACGGAATGAAGATTCATACCTTCGGACTTCGATAGGGTCCAGGGTTGTGCTCGGGGGCATAATTCAACGATTCAAGGATAGCGACGATACCGCCATGCTTATCTTGAAGAATGGCGACAAAATCCCGCTTGGCGGACCGAAAATCATTTCCCTGTTGCATGGCGAATACGTCAATATAACCGGCATAATGAAGGCAAAAGTCATGCCGGTTCTGGATAAAAACGGAAGAAGCAGTGGCGCGATGTCCCTGACTCTGAAGTATATCGATGTTTTATCCTGTCGCGACTAAGGAAGGCCTGTTCGGGTCTTCAGTGCATTCAGAATGATCGTACTATGGCTGACGATTATTTGACTTCGGCGCGGAACACGGACACGGGGAGTCCCTCTTTGTTCATAAGGTTGGGCTGTGCCAGGTCCTTCCACGCGAAACGCATTGCCACAGGCTGTGCGATCTTGTCGCTGCCGATCAGAACGGTATCGCCATCGATCCTGGCCCTGGCCTCTACGAAATTACCGTCCGCACCTGCAACCTCAAACATGTCTGGATCCTTGTTATCCTTTGTCACCAGGCCGCTGCCCACGTGGTCAAAACAGATGCGGAGTTTGTTACCCTCAGCAGTAACCTGTTTGAACATCGGTCCAGAATAAACAGTATTCGTGTACCCGTAATCCTTTGCCAGGGCCCAGAGAGCCAGTCTTCGGCCTATTTCCTGCTTGTTCCGCGGATGCCCCCCGCCGTAGTTGTCGCTTGGATCGCAGGTATCTGTGGCCTGCGCCATCCCGGTGTTTGTAATGGACATTGAAGCAGCCTGGGCCTCCAGGAGAAACGGCAGTCTTCCTTCATACCTGTTAGGCGTGATCTGGACAAAATAGAAAGGGAAGTCTCCTTCCTGCCACACCTTCCGCCACCCGCCTATCAGTGCCTTCTTCTTGTCCAGGTAACGCATCCCATCGCCGCAATTCGACTCGCCCTGGTACCATAGCGCACCCCTGATCCCAAATGGCACCAGAGGAGAAATCATTCCATAGTAAAGAACTGGGCCACTATCTGCAGGCATAGGATTACCCATGGAAAGTTCAGGAGGGAAAGCCAGACCTTTTTCCATGGCGTGCTTTGCGACAGGAAGAGCCGTTTCCAGCTTATCCAGGTTCTCGGCAAGCTTCTTTCGGGCAGCAGTTGCGGCGACTTCAATGCCGGGAATTGAATCTTTCAGGGCCGGAACATCGGCAAGTCCCTCGGGAGGGGTCCATATCTCAATTTGTGTGGCACCCTGTGCTGCAGTGATCATGCCAACAGGCACTTTCAGTTTCTTCTGAATCTCACGGCCGAAGAAATATCCGACAGCCGAGAAATCACCCACTTCGGAATTGGTTGGTGAACACACAAACCAGCGGGCTCTAATGTCGTTCAAAGGCAAAGCTGCCGGGGTCCGCGGAACATGCAGCAGTCGCATCTCTGGATAGTCAGCATCTTTGATTTCTTGCTGGGCGTCTCTTGCATGCTTCAACTCGAATTCCATGTTGGATTGCCCGGAACATATCCACACCTCGCCCACAAGGATGTCGGCAACTGTTAATGTATTCCTGCCTTTAACAATCATTTCATAAGGACCGCCTGCTTTCATTGCAGGAAGATTTACTTTCCACATGCCGTTAGAATCAGCAGCAGTCTTGGCGGACTGTCCACCAAGCGTGACGTTGACCTTCTCCTTCGGAGACGCCCATCCCCAGACCTTGATCTCCTTTTCTCGCTGCAGAACCATATGGTCACTGAAAACGTGAGGCAGCCTCACATCCGCCAGGGTCGATTCCGAGGTGCAAGAAACCGCAAAGACAGCAATTATGACAATCATCATGGATTGGCAGTATCTGGTAGTCATGTTTTCGCTCCCTGCAGGCTTCGGATAGGCTGCTTTGTTATTAATCAACTTTGCCGTTTCAAGAATCACTTTTCGACAATGAAGACTGACCTCACAGGTTCAAGGCTAAGTTTCACCATAGTCACCGCCTGGCCGCTCTCCTCCCCGTAAGAGAATTCAGGAGTGGAGAACTTTCCAGTATGAGGATCCCATACTTCAAACTTTATCCTGCCGCGCAATCGAATAGAGGCATCTGAGGCTTTGTCTCCCACATTGGCAAAATAATAGATGTTTTTCCGGTCCTTAACCCTGTGGATATACCTCAGCTTCTGGTTGCTCCTTATATCCACATCATATACCTTGAGAGCCTTGTCCAGTGCTTGCTGGAGATTGAATTCATTTGGCGAATTCAGGTAAATCGCAAGCCCGCCTTTCTTGTTTTCCTGTACAATTATCTCATCGCTGTGAGTCAGGTTCGGGCCTCCATCCATGTGCAGTTCGAACTCGCTTATGGATGGATTACCCTGGGCTGAGCCGGTAATACACAGACGGACCCGCGATGCAGTAACTGTCGCAAACTTATCCACCTTTTCCCTGCCGATAGACGTGCCTGATACACAGTCGGTCCAGGTATTTCCATTCCAGTACTGGATGCAGTAGGAAGTAACCCGGTCGAACGCCTCGTTGATCACAGACGAATTGAACTTTCTCTCTGCCCCAAGATTCACCTCGAGCCACCACGACTTCGCTCCTGCCTCGGAAGGTGCCCAGCGGGTGTCCTTCGAACCGTCAATGGCCTTTGCCGCCTCAAACGCTCCCGATTCACGCCACTCAGTGCATGCTGTGGCAAGTATCTGCTCTTTGACGCCAGGGAACATTTCCTTGATAATTCTCACAATGTCCTGATCGTGGCCAAAATCTGCAGATTTGGACGGCAGCCGGCCGGTGGCAATAACCTTACCGCCTTTGTCGTAATAATCTTTGATCTTCTTCAGGTTGCTGAAGCTGATGGTTTCATGCCCCGGCATTATCAATACTTTATATTCTTCGTAATTGACCTTGTTGTTGAGCCTGAGAAGGTCACCCTTGACTGAGCACTTTTCGTCTAAGACCTCTGGATGAAGGAATGTAAAATCGCGACAGACCCTGGTTGCCAGGAGCTCTCCCAGGTAAATATAATCGGCTTCAGGAATATTCACGCCGCCCGAATATGGGCCAAGCGGCCCATCAAAGTGGTATCCTGCCTGCATTGTTGCAATCGGGTACAGTACTGCGATATCCGCCACGTGTTTTCCCCTGGCTTGGAGAAGGACATTCAGTCGCCCGATATAGGTATTATAAGCCTGCAATCCGTCGGCATAACGGGGATTACGGTAAGATAGCTCCGGCAGGTATGTAATATTGTCGAGATTGTACCAGACGCCGTGCTGAACGAAATTGTTTATCCCTTTTGCATATTGTTCCATGACAATCGTATACAGACGATCCCAGCTCAAATTTCCCATCGCCCCGTATGTCTCCGTCATGACCTGTGCCTTATCCCAGTTATAGGCTACCGAGCTTATAATCTTGTAATAGGCTTCAGGATCATTGTCCCAGCCGATCTTGTCGATGCCGGGTATGTCCTGGTACTTGTAACATTTCATCAAATCGCCCGAGACACCCACAGGGTTTTTTATATTCTCCTGGTCCTGGTGCCCAAGAAGCGGAACGCCACCGTGTGCAGTGCACCAGTCCTGGACAGTCTTCATGTAACCGGAGGCATATAGCTCTGTCCTGAATCCAAAAAGATAGTTCCTCGCAGCCTGGGTCCCCGGTCCGATATTGTACCAGAGCGCAGGATAATAAGGGGCAGGATTGAAACCATGGGCAGCCTTGAACTTCTCGTTGAACTTCTCAGTCCATAAGCGACCATGCCCCCTGTACATCGTGGGTTCATCGTAAAATGCACCGGAAATAGTTTTTCCGAAGTCTTTGGAAAATCTATCGTAGTATGGCTGGTACACCATTCCGACAAATTCTGAAACCCGGTCAGGATCCAGGTAATCGACATTCGGGTCGCCGTCCTGGATGCAGACAAACATCATTATCTTCCATGACCCCTGGGGGACATTCCAGGAAATTGAACCATCCTTCACGTTTCCTGCAAGGTCCTCTATCTGCAATGAACCTGTATTCATAGCCACGGCACTCATCAGAGTGCCGTCCGGAAGTTTGCGGGAGTAGGCTACCGGACCCGTTACGTCTTCTTCCACTTTGTCGAGGCGCCTCAGTGTGTCGCTAGGATACTTGTTCTTGAAACGCGGGATGCCATCGCCGTTACTGGCCCCTGCGCTTCCGCTCGGAAAACCATACTCATCATAAATTGTCAGGAACATCCCTAGCTCTTTGGCCTTCTTCACTGCAACGCCGTAGAGGTTAAAGTAGTCGTCACTCAGATACTTGGGTGTGAATTTCGCGCCGAATGGAAGCGGCGCCAGGCCGCCATACCCGCTCTTGTCCCGATTACCCTTCAGCTCTGTCTCAACACCTTCAGGGGTGACAGCGGTATTGTTCCAGAACCAGAGAGGCCGCGACCTGAATTGTATCGGTGGATTTACAAAATCACCCTTTAGGTCTGCAAAGGAAGATATGGGCTGCGCAAATGCACAGACAATGACTGTAATGAACAGTTGAAATGTCCTCATTATTCTTTCTCCTTTATCCATACGGACATAGCGCCTTTTTCCCTGTTTGCCCACGAATAGTAAGGTATCGCTGTTAACAGAATCTCCCCATTGCCTTCTGAAAGCGCCTTCCCTTTCAGTACTGTCATTCCACCCATCAGGTCGGCACGATACTCGGCTGCAAATTCAGTCTTCTTTGGCATGACAACACCCGGGATTTTAACATCCGGTTGATCAGAGGCTTCAATGCAGTAAACAATAGGACCACGCATTAGTGCCACACGTCCTTTGTCGACCTTGACATTTTCATGAGCGTAAACCCGTTGGACTGGCATCGGCAGCTCAAGCTCCACAACATCCCCCGCCCTCCAGGATCGACTTAAATGAACATATCCGTCGTCAGCCGCTTTCGCAGATGCCTTTTGACCGTTTAATTTGAGCTCTACATTCAGGGCGTCGTGATTCTCAAAGCGGTATAACCCGCCTGTAAAAGGATTGCCCTGTGTCCATCCTGGGATTCGCAGGCACAAGTCGAAGTCGACAGGCCTGCCAGGATTTACCGTCAACTTGATGCGGCCATCCCATGGATAAGCGGTTTCCTGTGAGAGCGTGATCATCGTATTCTTATCAATCTTACACGACGCGTTTCCGGCGAGGTACAGGTTGACATATAGCCTGTTCTTTCCCAGGGCATAGGCAAATCCACCAACCTGAGGAATAATCCTGTCAAGGTTTGATGGACAGCATGACAGGCTAATCCAGGGCCTCCTCCTGGCCCCATCACTTGCAAGCGGGTTCTCGTAAAAGAATGAGTTGCCGGATATAGAAATGCCTGAAAGTACACTGTTATACAGAAGAAGTTCCATGACGTCAGCGTACTTTGCCTCACCTTTGAGTAGATTCATCCTGTGCTGCCAGAGCATGTGGGCAATAGCAGCGCATGACTCACAGTACGCTGAATCGTTTGGCAGAAGGTACGGATCGCCGAACCCTTCATCATCATACTGGCCCGTTCCGACGCCACCGGTAATATACATCTTCCGGCTAACGATATCGGTCCAGATACTGTCGAGTGCCCGTTCATAACCAGGAGCTTCCATGAAACGGACAATATCTGTCATTGCCGAATACATATATCCCGCCCTTACCGCATGACCAACGGCCTCGAGTTGATCCACGACCGGCTTGTGGTCCTGCATCCTGCCGTTTCGTGTCCGCAATTGAGCATGGAAGTTTGCACGGCGCTGATCGTCAGTCAGGGGAAATCCTTCCGCTGGCTTGATTATTACTGGAGGAACCACGGTTTTAGGGTCAAAAAGCTTGTGTTCCTTTCCATGAACGTAACCTCTCTCATCCAGGAAGAACTTTGATAATGTGAGGTAACGCTTTTCTCCCGTGGCACGGTAAAGCCTGACAAGCGCAAGTTCGACTTCCTGGTGTCCATCAACGTCATAGCGCTTACCCGGTCCGAAAAAGCTGTCGATATTGTCCGCGAATCTTTTTGCCGAATCCAGCACTGTTGGGGCACCAGTCAACCTGGCATGCTCGACTGCCATCTCGAACAAGTGTCCCGCATTATACAGCTGGTGTTGCAGGCGCATATCATCCCATCTCTTGTCGAAATCTTTCACAATCCAGCATGAAATAAGGAACCCGTCCTGCCTCTGTGAGGCCAGGATTCGGTCAATAATGCTTTCTACGCGTCGGAGAAGGTTACTGTCGCTGTTATGCTGAATAGAAATAACCGCGCCTTCAAGCGCCTTGTACAGGTCAGAGTCAAAAGCGTGGTGACCCTTAAGCGGTCCATCGAATTTCCCTGCAGCCTTGTCGAAGTTGGTGACATGACCATCCTTTTCAAGACAGTCCAGCGAATATGGGATGGTAATATTGTGGTGGGTTTTCAGCCTTGGCCCCCAGAAACCGCCCCGCAGATCAACCTTAGAGTGATGGACTTCCTGCGCTCCCCTTACTGGCTGGGGCTCGGTTCTTTCAGAAACACGGCTGCAACCAGGCAATATAAGGACTGCTGTCAGGAAGACAGCTCCAGTCCTATTGGCAATGTGAATGATAAAGCTTGTCATAATTAATTATATCTCCTGCATGTCTGTATCGGCCTCAAATAGCCCCATCCTGCAGGCACCTCTATAACAGAAACGAAAATGATGTCAAAGGCTAAGGAGGGCAAGTGTTTTTACACGATTATCCGCAAGAAACTCAGAAATTCTTTGAGTTTTATGCCCAGGCATGAGATCAAAATTTGGCAATGAACAGTATTTCAATTCTTAGAGCGTATCTGATAGTATCCCAGCGGATTATGAAAAGATTTTCAGTCATAATACCGTCCTGGAAGAATCTTGCATGTCTTGATCTTGCATATCGAGGCCTGAAGAAGAACAGCTCTATTGACCACCAGATATTGTTATTTTTTAACGAGTTTGGTCCTGAAGAAAAGGCATGGGTAGCGGATAAAGCAGTTGATTATGATTCCTCCGCCCAGAACCTTGGTGTATGCGCGGCAGTTAATCGTGCCGCTAAACAGGCAAAGACAGATTATATCTGCTATATGAACGACGATATGTACCCGCTTCCCGGATGGGATACCGCTCTTTATCCATACTTGGATATAAGCGACAAGATATGGGTTTCGGGAACTCCCGTTGAACCTGGAAAGGCTAATCCCTGTGCCATAGGCTACTGCGATTACGGGACATCGCCTGAGAATTTCAGGGAAGATGATATCCTGCGAGACTACCCCAGGCTTAAGAGACCATATAATATGTTCAGCACATGGACGCCATCTGTGATTCCAAGGTCCAGCTGGGATGCAGTAGGCGGGTTTGATGAATCCTATTTTCCAGGAGACGGCAGTGATCCGTGACCTTTCGGCAACGGTGCGGAGTGGCATTATTCTACGGCGATGGGCTCACTGGCTGGGTTGATGGCTGGTGCGATTCAGCTCACGGAAGACCAATATCGGCGGTTGTCGCCTGGTAATT
>Ga0172375_10000024_pt1 | contig 203594 bp, 221 predicted proteins | sample LakKiv1m_FD_114537 | JGI IMG/M metagenome (GOLD analysis project Ga0172375, IMG submission 114537) | Freshwater microbial communities from Kabuno Bay, South-Kivu, Congo - kab_092012_11.1m | ecosystem: Environmental > Aquatic > Freshwater > Lake | place: Democratic Republic of the Congo... | reverse complement strand
AAGACAGACGTATAGTTTATCTTGAAAAAGAACATGGCGGAACATCCTCGGCAAGAAACTTCGGGCTTTTACATGCAAAAGCAGAATACATCGCTTACCTTGATGACGACGAAATCTATTACCCCGATCATCTTAAGAAACTGGTAAAAATTCTAGGTGCCCATCCTCTCGCGGGAATAGCCTATAGCGATACATTAATGATAAACCCGGAAAATTACATTATTAAAAAAGAGAAGGAAAGTTTTGATAAGCGCAAACTCGAAATAACCTGCCTCTGCCACACCTCTTCAATACTCCATAGAAAACAATGCCTGAATAAAACCGGGTTATTTGATGAGAGACTAAAGAGATCACAGGATTGGGATATGTGGCTGAGGATATCGGATTTTTACAAAATAATCCATCTTCCGGAATATACTGCCCAAAGAGTTTACGGAGAAAAACACCCGGAATCCGGGAAATTCCATATGCGTGTAATAGGAAAAAGAATATCTAAAGCCGTTAAAGAAGGAAAAATATCGGATTACATCAATAATTGCTCTGTCGGCATCATAGCTTCTTTAATAGGAGCGAATAACATAAATTATGCGAATAAACTCACAAATAACTTATTAAAAATATCCAGAAACTACCAAACCATCTCCTGTAAGGGGCTATGCTATTTTGCAAAAGGAGAATTTAAGAAAGCCTCCGCTTTATTCCGGGAATCGATAAAGCATATGCCTAAAAACTTATCGAAAATTGATTCGTGGCGTCTCAGTGATATCATAAAAATAAATAATTTTCTGGCAAAAGCATATGAAAAATCGGGTAAAATCCATTCCGCTATTAATATCTGCAAGCATATCGAACGATTAAGCCCGCATAATGAAGAAGCCAGAAAAACTTTGGCGCGCTGCTATATAATAAAAAAAGAATACGCTAAAGCGCAAAGATTACTTACCGGCATAAAGGATGAATATACGCACGGGTTAAAAGGAATATGCCTTTTTGCCCAAAAAAATTACCGCAAAGCTATAATAGAATTTGAAATTGCAAAAAACTATACTCCTCTCGCCTTGCCATTTTTACGCTACGACCTGGCGCTAACTTTGGTAAAACTTGGACAATATAAAAAAGCAAATAAAGAGTTAAAATTATTATTATCGCAATATCCTGAATATTTAGAGGCCAGGAGATTATTAAAAACGATACAGCGTTAGACAAAATGCCTAAAATAAGCATCATAATGCCCACTTATAACCGGGCGCATATTATAAAGAGGGCTATCAAAAGCATCCTTGACCAGAGTGTCAAAGACTTTGAGCTAATTATAATTGATGATGGCTCAACCGATAATACAAAGCAAGCAATACTTGATTTTCGGGACAGAAGGATAGCATATCTTAAGCGAAAACATATCGGGGTATCAGCAGCAAGAAACTTAGGCTTAAAAGTTGCAAATGGCGAATATATTGCCTATTGCGATGATGATGATATCCTGTATCACAATCATTTAAAAAGCCTATCGCATATACTCGATAAGTATCGGCAAGTTGGGCTTGTCTACGCGAACTATATTATCAAAAAACCAAAACATCCTGATAAAATACTAGCTACAGAATTTAATAGATGGGCGCTAGAGGTAAAAGATATTTGCGGCCCGCCTATGAATGTTATGCATAAAAAAGAATGCACAAGAAAAGTTGGCGGATTCAACGAATCGGCTTCTATGGACAAGCATGCCCGAGAAGACCATGACCTGTGGTTAAGAATCTCCGAATCTTTCAAATGTTATCATTTAAACGAAACCTTGGGAGAGCATACTTTTTATAGTTTGGGACGTTGTAACAAAATCGATTTTGCTAAAGCTTATGTATATATAATATTAAAACGCTGGAATAAATACAAAAATAATAATCAAACTGTTGACTATATAAATAATTGCGCCTTTCCAATTATTAAACGCATGATATTTGAGCTTGGCTTAAAAGACTATGCATTCAGATTAACAAAAGATTTTTATAAAGCCTCCGACAGCGGCGTAACTCTTGCCTGCCTTGGCCTATATAGTTATTCAGAAGGTGATTTCGAGTCAGCTATAAAAAAACTCGAATCATCATTAAAGCTATGCGGCAAAGAGAACGAAAAATACAACCCGAGCTTTAAAGTATTCCGAATAAACATAAAAACAAAACTCGCAAGAGCGTATTTTGAAATAGGAAAAATAGGCAAAGCTATGAATATATGCGAGCTTCTATTGAAGAATCTTGATAATGCGGTTGACGCTGCAGAAATTAAACAACTATATACGCGCTGCCTGCTAGAGAAGAGACAACACAACAAAGCGCTAAAGTATCTTAGTAAAATGGATGCTACGTCATCTTGGTTTTTGCGGGCTGCCTGTTACTTCCAACAAAAGAAATATCATAAAACTGCGGGGATATTAGAGAAACTTTTACTGAAAGAAAAAAATAAAATGCCTGTTCATTACAACCTTGCATTGGCATATATGTTTCTTAAAAAATATAGGAAAGCAATAAAACAACTTAATGAAGCTTTGAAGATCTCTCCAGATAATGATAAGGCGCGAAGAATCCTTGCCAGGCTGAAATTAGGTATGCGCGATTTCCCTCTCTCGCCTAAAGTAAGCGTCATAATGTGCACCTACAACAGGGCACATATGATAAAAAGATCTATTAAAAGCGTGCTTGGACAGAGTTTTAAAAATTTTGAGCTTATTATAATTAATGACGGCTCAAAAGATACAACCAAACAAATAGTAAATAGTTTCAAAGACAAAAGAATAGTTTATCTAGAGAAATCTCATGGCGGAGCTCCCGCAGCGAGGAACTTCGGCCTAAAGCTAGCCCTAGGAAAATATATCGCTTATTTAGATGACGACGATGTCTTTTTTAGAAATCATCTCTCTGAAATGTCAAATTTTCTCTCTACTCATACAGATACAGGATTAGTTTATGGCGATACGATCATAGAACACAAAAAGCTAAAAATCAGCCAAATCAGACGGATTCCATTTGATAAAAATGCGCTGGAGATGCATTGCCTGCCTCTTACATGCTCTTTGATGCATACAACAGAAGTGCTAAAAAGTTCCGGATTATTCAACAAAACTTTAGTCTGCTGCTCCGACTGGGAGATGTGGCTAAGGATTTCGGATTGCTGTAAAATAAACCGCATGCCGAAAATAACTGCGGCGCGCACATATCACGATAGCAATATAAGCATGACAGATAAACCTTCCAAATTTTATAGAAAAATAATCTGCGGCAGGATTTCCAAAGCAAAAAAAGAAAACAAACTTAATGATTATATTAACGGCCCGCTCCTGGGAATTATTAAAAACCTTGCCGAGTCTCCGCAAAATATAGATTACGCACAAAAACTAAGCAATGCTTTATTTGTTAAAAGAAATAACTATCTTTATAGAGCCTGTAAAGGAGTATGCTATTTTTCAAGAGGACATCTTAATAAAGCCCTGACCTTTTTAGGTAAATCCTTAGAATTATTATCTCCCGGAGAGCATAGGAACATAGAAATAGTTTTATTATATCTTGCGAGAACTCAATATTTAATGGACAGCATCGTTGAGGCAAAAACTAATTGCTCCAAATTACTGAAATTAAATCCGGACAATTTCGAAGCGCGCCTGTTATTCTCTAAATGCCTGCTAAAGGAAGGAAACCACACGAGGGATTTAAGGATGTTATCGCCTGAAAAAAGCAATAATTTCTACATGTATCTACCGGAATTATATAATCTGCGCGGTTGCGCTTATTTCTCCCGAGAAAATTATGGACGTGCGGCTGAAGAATTTTATAAAGCCTCGACACTAAACCCAAAAACAAAACATTACCGGCATAATCTGGAGATTGCTTATGCAAAACAAAATAAAGCATAAACCTTTGGTAAGTATTATTATGCCTACGTATAATAGAGCAAATATAATTGAAGATGCTGTTAAGAGCGTCTTAGGGCAAACGCGTAAGAATTTTGAGCTATTGATAATTAATGACGGTTCGACAGACAATACTAGTAATATAATCAAGAAAAACAGGGATAAAAGGATTATCTACCTTGAAAATAAGAAAAACTATGGTCCGGCTAAGGCGCGCAATATCGGCCTTAAAGCTGCAAAAGGGGCATATATCGCTTATTGTGACGATGATTGTATATACTACAGCGATCATATATCCAACCTCGTAAATTTTCTTGAGACAAATCCTGATATTGCGATGGCATACTCAGACGCACTAGTATCTATGCCAGGTGAAAAACCTTTTAAATTAAATAGAGATTTTGACAAACGCCTCCTAGAAACCAACAGGATATCTATGCTTTGGAGTACGATGCATAGAAAATGCTATATTCATAGAATCGGTGCCTTTGATGAAAAGTTAATCGTTGCCGAAGACTGGGACATGTGGTTAAGGATTTCTGATGCAGGAAAAATAGCTCGCCTACCTGTAATTACCGTAAAACACGTATATTACGATAGGGCTAAAAATACCCTTGCGGGGTTAAGACTTAAAGGAATATACACGGAGTACTTAATTAAAAAAAGGATAGCGAAGGTAAAGAAAGAAAATAGATACTTGGAATATATTAACGATTGCTCAATAGGCGTAATCAAGAACCTTATTGATAACGGGAGATTAAAATATGCTTATAATTTAACGAAAGAATTTCTAGAAATTAAAGAGAGCTACCAGACTATAGCCTGTAATGGTTTATGTAATTTTGGCAGTGGTAGATTCTATCAGGCATTATGCTTGTTTAAAAAATCCCTTAGTAATCTGCCTAGATACTGGCAAAGGCTTCAGGCGTGGGATGCGGAAAATATCATAACAATAAAAGTATTTTTAGCCAGGACATATTCTCATTTTGGAAAAACAACGGAAGCAATAAAAATCTGTAAAGATGCTTTAGAAATAATGCCGGATAAAATTGAAACAAGCATAGAGTTAGCGCGCTGTTTCACAAGGCGGAATTTTTATAGTAAAACGCTGCAATTATTGAAATCTTCTTTCCGCAATCCTGCCGCCTGTAATCTCCGCGGCTACTGCTATTTTAAGCAGAAAAAATATAGTCGGGCTATACGGGAATTCAAAAACGCCTTACTACCTGAGCCGAACATAACAATGTATCGCTATAATCTTGCTACTGTCTACGCGAAAATGGGCGCCTATACCAAGGCCATAGAAGAATACAAGAGAATCTTAGCGATTCAACCAAATCATCGGCAAGCCAAACAAATGGTTATTGTGCTTAAAAATAACGCCTACCAGCCAAAAGTAATTCCTTCTGGGTTAAGGAACCATGCTAAATTATGAAAAATATTAGGAATCCTATCTTAAGCTTCGAATGGCAAATAACAGACAAATGTAATTATAAATGTTCTTATTGCTTTTTAGAAAAATCTAAACATTTAGGGGATTCTTCCGATAAAACAATAAATGCCGTATTTAAATTGTTGCCGATGCTAAAAAAGAGCTGGCTGGTCAAGCTGACAGGAGGCGAACCATTAAACCACCCTAGTTTTCTCAAAATATGCGAAAAAGTTATACACTATGGGCATAGACTTTGCCTTACAACAAATTTTTCCTCACCGTTAGATAAATTTCAAAAGTTAATAGACATTTGTGGCGATAAACTTGATTTTGTAACCGCGAGCCTGCACATCGATCAGATAAAAAGCATTGATAAATTCATAGGGGATTCTGTCCGATTCAATTCAAAAAAGAATCCGCATACAAATTTCCATATAACCGCCGTATTAACTAAAGGCAGTTTTAATAACCTTAAACGGGCAGAAAAAATATTTAAAAATAAAAATATACCCTTCTCTTCTCTGCCCCTAAAAAACAACGGCATGTATTATAGATATAACGACGAGATTGAAAAATATATACACGATAAATCAACCGGCAACATAGAAAGTATTAGAAATAATAATTTCTTCGGAAACATATGTTATTGCGGAAAATACTTTTTCAGGATTAATATAGCTGGGGATGTTTTTCGCTGCTACAACTACCAGCCGTTATATTATTATTTAGGCAGCCTTATGGATAATACGTTTAAAAGGCTGAATAAGCCAAAACTTTGTTTTGCCCAAAAATGTAGTTGTGCCGTGCCTGCAAACCGGAATATGATTCAATATAAAAACAAAGTTCCGACCCAGGTCGTGCTTGACGAACTCATCAAATACCGCAAAAAACAAAAGTCTTAGTTATTTATACTCAAATAAATTGCACACATCCTTACAAACGATCTTTTGGTCCGCCCTGAATTTATTTAGTTTTGAATCTTTCCAAATAGAAAAAAGGCTGTCCTTAAAAATATCCCCTATTCCATAATTAGGCAAGTTACAGCAAGGAGTTACTTGACCGTCCATATTTATATACAAATAATTATACGATTTTGGACATAGTTCATTAACCGGGAATTTACCAGTCAAACCTAAGAATTGAAACTCCGTGAGGGAAATAAATAACTTATCTTTGCCTTTAAACTTAATGCATTTGCGCCAAAGAGCAATATCTTCTTTAGGCGATGTCCTCTTTAGCTTTTTTATATGCGCGGTGTTTAATCTAGCCAGATGCACGGCTTCAATATTATACCTTTTAGCAAACCGGACTATTTCAATAATATTGTCTGCCCTTCCGGGATGCATGGTAACGCATAATACAATATACGGTTTCTTTCTGTTACCGCGAAATTTCAACAGGCTTTTTATATTTACCGCTGCTTTCTCAGAATAAGGATGCATCCAGCTATTAGAAGTTCCGAAGCTTAGACTCTCTAAAGAAATAAAAAGCGAATCTAAGCCTGATTTAAACAGCTTCTCCTGCATACTCCTGTTAAGCAGGAATGCGTTAGTAGTCAAATATGTTATAAAACCTTTTTCGCTGGCGTACTTGATCATATTAAATATCTGCGGGTTGAGTAAAGCTTCCCCCCAGCCGGTAAGATTGATGATCTTTACAAAAGAAGGTATCCGATCAACAATCTTCTTGAATATATCCCAGCTGATATCGCGCTCAACGGGATTATGGAGCTTTCTTGCGCACATCCGACAGGCAAGATTGCAGCGGCTAGTAGTCTGAATTTGCACTATATCTGGGTATTCTTTAAAAACTCCGGATATCTTCATTTTTTTACGCCTAAAACTTCTAAATAAAGCTTCTGGAAACTGCTTACTGTATGTTTTATATCAAACCCCTTCGCCCTTTCTCTGGCTAAACTACCCATCTTATCTCTAGTACGGCAATCTTGCATAAGGGTCGATATTGCCCTGGCTAAAGCCGAAGGGCTTTCTGGACACACAAGAATTCCTGTTTTCTTATGGATTACAATTTCGGGCATTGCTCCAGAATTAACTGCCACTACGGGCTTACCATACGCCATTGCCTCAAGGGCCGCTAGCGAAGACGCTTCACCGACAGACGAAGACACCAATAAATCGATAGATGCCATAAAACTGCCCATATCTTTACAGAAACCGCTAAGATTAACCGGGCTATTCTTATTTCTGTTGTATGCCTTAATCTCCCGAAGGTAGCTTACGGTTGTTTCGGCTCCGGCTAAAATAAATATTGCCTCCGGGAAAGTCTTTTTAACTATCCAAGCGGCATCTATAAAATCTTTGATTCTCTTTTGGGGATCTATCCTGCAGGCCATGCCTATTGATATATTCTTTCTATTTAACCCGAGCTTTTTCCTAAATTCGTACTTATCTTTCTTCTTATCTCTGCAGGATCTGGGTATATTTATACCATTATGAATAACGATAATTTTTCGATAGCTATCCACACCTTTAAACTGAGACTTAACAAAATTACTACAGGCGACTATCTTCTTAGAAGCTGAATATATGATACGCAATATATTATTTACCTGCCGCTCTTTAAGATGAGGATATATCTGCTTGATATTGCCTTCCAAATGCCAAATATGCGGGATTTTCAATAATTGAGCCGCTAATGCTCCTTGAAAATTGCGAAAGGTAACAGTCTGAATTAAATCAACGTTATTATCATTTATAAAATTAGCGAGCTTATCCCTATCAAAATCCCATTGCCCCATAGGGACGACCAAAGACCTTATCCCCGCTTTTTTGTATAAACTTACCACCCTGCCATTTTCCGGGAATATTGCAATAGGCTTAAATCTCTTATAATCGAGATTTTTGATTATATTCATAATCTCTATTTCTGCCCCTCCGATTACTTTAGCCTGTAAAAGATAAGCAATATTGATTTTATATTTATTTTTCATAACTGTATTGCATCTTATATAAAGGACTATCGCAACATCTACAGGCAGAATAACACGGAAAAGTTTCATCGCTAGCTACTATTCCACCTGCGCGCCTTCTAATATCAATATAATTACTCCCATACCATATATTCATAAAAGATATTTTATTGATATTTCCTAGCAGCTCAGGATAATCTTCCGCGTACACTAATCCATCTGCCAGAATATTGACATGGCTTCTTATCCTTGCTGCGCGCCTCTTGTAGTCCATAGGTAAAGTTAATTCATCTTTTTTCATAATTTGGGTAAAAAATGGTATATTGGTTTGCAGGTTATTTACCGCGGCCAAAGCACTAGCCTCTAACAACAAAACTCTAATCTTTTCTATTTCTTTCTCCCCTAAAATAAAAGATTCTATAATCTTCTTGCGCTTAGCGCAAAAATACATCTTATAAAAACCAATCCCATCTACTCCTGTTTGAGTAGCAATTTTTGTCATATCAACTACTTCTAGATAATTCATTTTACAAATGACATTAGTCAATAGAATCTTTGGCAAAGAGCGATTTAGCCTTCTTTTATAATCTACAACTGACTTCACAGTATTTATAACTTTGTCAAAATAATCCTGGGGCGCACCCATAAGTTTTTGGAATGTCTGCGCATTACCGGCCCCTAGGCTAAAATATAATTCTTCTATACCTAAATCAACCAAGTCTTCTGCTTGCTTGAGATTAATTAATGAGCCATTCGTCGTAACATAAGACTTTAAGCCCTTACTTTTTAAATAATGTAACATTTCTATAAAATGAGGATTTAAAAACGGCTCCCCTATTCTGCCCGGTATACATATTGATTTGGTTGTGCCTAAATCAGAAATATCGTCAACAAGCTTCTTAAAAACGCTCATATCCATTTGCGCCTTTAAATAATCATCCTTACCGCTAATTTGCGACTTGATCTGAAACGGAGAATGTTCAAAGCAATAAAGGCATTTATAATTACAGTCGTTAGAGACTGCTATAGAAAGATTCACCGGACCGGTTATCAAAGGCTCTCCATAAATTAATTTTCTTTTTATAACATGGAATATCCTTATGGGTTTTTTAAATAAAAATCCATAGCATAAATCCCTACCGGACTTTTTTATTATGCGTAATACTCTTAAAATATCCAAAGTTATTCCTTTGCGTATGCTGCCAGAAATCGAGAAATAAAACTACTTATCAAATCAGAAGGCGAACCGCGCATACGCCTTTTATAGACATAACCAACCAAGCGCCACAGATTAAATGCATATTTATCGTTAATACTAGTATTGCCTGCCAAATAACCCTTAACAATCCTAGTCGCTAATTCGTATCTGCGATAAGATAAATAGCACGCGCATAAACCAAGCCGTGCTTCGGGACTGCCTTTATCCTTATTTATGATATCCTTTGCGAATCTGATACATTCATTATCTTTAGTTTTAAATTTATAAACCAGCCTGTAAAGCAATGCCAGATAATACCCCGGAAAAAGACAAAACTTACCGCTATTTTTCTTATTCACATCCATGCGTTTATTTATAATATGCATATAAACTTTGGGATATTTACCAATATCGCCTGATAGATTATTGCCATGGCATAATACCCTGCCTACAATATCGTTTATATGCGCTATTCTATACTTATCAGAAATACGCAGCCACATCTCCCAATCACTTGAAACCGCAAGCTTATGAAACGGACCTACGCGTGACAAACAGGCTTTCCTATGCATTAAAGAATTTATCGGGATAATATCATCTACTTCTAGCCTGCGCTTATCGTAATCAAATGGATACGGCAGAAATATTCTTTTGCCGAATTTAAAATGCACCTGCCCGTAAACCAACCCTATATCCGGATGCAAATCTAAAAAAGCGGATAATTTCTTAAGATGCCCGGGGTAATATATATCATCGTCATCTAAATAAGCGATGTATCTTCCCCTTGCCTTAGATAATGCGAAATTTCTTGCGGCAACAACTCCGCTATGGCGCCTTCTTAAATATATTATACGCTTATCCTTAAATCCTAAGACGACTTCCTTTGTATTATCCCTTGATCCGTCATCAATAACCAAAAGCTCAAAATCACAAAATGCTTGCTTAACAACGCTGTCTAAGGCAATTCTAAGCATATTCGCCCTATTGCGAGTCGGAATAATAACGCTTATTTTCGGCATATTAGTAAACCTGCTTATCCTGCATATAAACACTGACCGGACCCGAAGACCAGGCTTTAGGATACTCTCCTATGCTTGCAGCGATTTTATTCGGCGGGTAATTTATATTGCCATGTTCAAAATGAACTATCGCGCAAGGAACAAAATTCGCGAATAAAGGCATAGAATATCTTTTCTTAGAGATATTGGTTACTCCTACCTGCTCAATACGTATATTCAAACCGCATTCTCTGCTTAATACTGCCCAAAGAGAATACTCGCCCCAATAGCCCACGCTTTTGTCGAATCCAATCTCATAACAATCCTTTGATTTAATAAACTTAGCAGCATCAAAAAAAGCATTTCTGATATGAGGATATTCGTAAAAATACTGCGTCAACCTGTTTGTATTAAATATATTCTCTTTGCCTATCATAGGCCTGTTCTTATTAAAAAGGATGTAAGGCAGAGAAAATATATAAAAAACTATAATGATTAACCCGGCGACCCTGGCGTTAAGACGGCATAAGACTACCGCCATAAAAGGTGCTGAAAGAATAAAGAAATAGAGATGAAATCTCGGATAATACGGCGACCATTTAATAAAAGAGCTCATCAATAAGAAACTCAAGGTAACTACTATAATATAATTCCTTAATAGTGCGTTTCTCCGCAACTTTTCTTTAGCAAAGAAATATGCTAAAAGAAATACAAAAAATACTGCGTGGATTAAATTACCCGCTGTGGCCTCTACTGCCGAAGATTCTGTGATATTAAACTCACTCTTAAGATACATTGCCTGCGGGCTATTGATGTTAACTCCGATATTCCCGGAAAACCAAGTTACTAAACTATTAAGTGACTTATTCACGTTTTTAAATGGGGTGCTTAAATGCAGGCTAAAATGCCTTGCTACATTAACGAGCGCTGCCTGAACGCTAGACGTCCTGCTAAATAGATCACATCCGTCGCCTTCTTTTAAAGGCCCGAATGGATTACCAAATAGCTGCTGGTTACGCAAATACTGCCCGGTATTAATAAAAATGACGATGGCTACAATCAATAAGGCCCATTTCAAGACCTTAAAGCATTTCCTTCTTAGGAACGAAACAATAAACCAGGGCAAAAAAACAAACGCGCATAAATAACCAGTTGCCTTACTAAACACTGCTAAGCCCAAGCTAGCGCCTATCTTTAATACATTAGAAAAGTCCACCTTTTCATTTATCGCTTTAATAATATAATAAACCGTGCAAACAATCCAAAAAGATACAATATAATCGGTTTTTGTATTTGTGGACAACAGAATCCCCGAAGGAATAGTAGCGGTTATAATACCGGCAAAAATCTGTCCCCGCCTGCCGGCCCCCAACTGCTTAGCTATCAAAGATACGGCCATAATGCTGCCTATCATGCTAAACCACGAAACAAAATTAGCATAACGATCGCCGCCGCTTAGAATCTGCAGATTAGCGATAACAAATCCCGACCATGGGCTTATAAAAAGCTGCCTGAATATATGGCTGGGGTAAAAATAAACTCCCTTATTCTGAATCCAGTGCACTACCCTGCTCATGTGATAAGTCATAGAATCCCAATTATTGGGCGGAGCCACAAAAGCGATAATTCCGGTACTCAATACAATGAATAATAACCCGCATATTAAGCTTAACTCGAACTTGGATGCATTCATCAAAGAGGTCTTGCGAATAACTGATAAAACGGGATTTTTAATGGCTATAAGGCTTGATACCGAGGCCAGAATTACGAACGTCCAAAATGTCAATACCCAGGGGAATGAAAACGCCTTTAGAAAACTCAATAATTCAGTATCCAGAACTACAAGCAAGCCAAGCATTAAAGAGGCGGAAAGAAAAGACTCTCTCAAAGAGATATTTCTGGAATTCTTAAAACGATAATTTATAGAAAGCAGCAGGAATAATAAGAAGCTTAAAAAAAATAAAGAAACCAACATCCCATCCTCACAATTATTAAGAAAGGCTCACTGGATTATTTTCGCAAAACCTGTATTTAATGATGCCGTAATACATTTCTAATGCCTGCCCTAAGCTTATCTTCTTGCCTTCTTTCTTTGTCCTGGCAACATAAGCAATAGGAACTTCATATATATGATAACCTTTTCTGAGCAATTTAGCGGTCAGCTCGGTCTCAAACATAAAATTATCGGAATTTATCTCTATGCCAAGAAGGGCGTCTTTTCTAAATACCTTATAGCAGGTATTAACATCAGTAACCCGGGAATTGAATAATAAATTAAGCGTAAAATTGGATAAAATATTGGCTATCCTATTTAAAATGCTCATTTTCTTAATCCGCCCCCTAAATCTTGAGCCATAGACAACCGGAGCCATCCCAGAAATAATAGGCTTAAGAAGCTCGTGGTAATCTCCAGGATCATACTCTAAGTCCGCATCCTGAATAAGTATAATATCTCCTTTTGACTGAATTATTCCCTCTTTTACTGCTGAAGACTTACCTTTATTCTCTGCTAAAGATATTACTTTTACTCTCCCATCGGCAGCATAGCTACCTAATATCGCGGCTGTCTTATCCGTAGACCCATCATCGACAACAATAATTTCTGCCGGCGTATCAAAAGGCAATTTTACAGCACAAACTTTGTCAAGCAAAGCCTTTATATATCTATCTTCATTATATACCGGAATGATTACGGACAATCGCATCTTCTCATCAAGTTTATTTTTTTAATCTGGAAACTATTTCTGCTATCATGCATGACCTCTTTGGCGGATTTAACAAGTCTCCTTCAAACAGATATGCATGCCCCGGGCATCGGTTACAATATGAGAGAAAACGGCATTTAGGGCAATCCTTTAAATCTTTGAATCTCAATAAACGCAGCTTATTCAATTGCGGGGAATTTTCCCATATATCCCTAAATTTCTGATTATTTAAATTCCCCATTACCAGAGGAATTATTATGCACGGAAAAACATCCCCATATGCTGAAATAGCGCAGCTATTATGCCCGGCGCTACAGATAACGCCACTACCTCCTCTATCGTAATCGCAAATTGCCTGTATCCCCAGGCTGCGGTCTTTTAGGATTTTCTCCAATTGTTCTTCGTCTATATTTAATTCTTGTGTATCGGTTCTTAAAAGATTATTAAGCTTAGGCATAACAATCGGGTCAAATTGATACTTCGCCCCCAATCCCCTGGCAAACTTTATTATTTCTTTGTACCCGTAAGCATTATCTTTCATCAGGGTGGATTTTATTCTCAAAGACACTCGTCTTTTGGCAAGCATACTAAGGGCGTTTAAAGATCTTCTCAACGAACCTTTTATGCCCGTAATCCCGTCATGTATCTTAGGATTAAGACTAAAGATTGTGACCTCTACTCTTAAGGGGTTTAAATCAGCTACCTGATCAGCTTTATAAGCGTTGATTAGCGTCCCGTTTGTAAAAAGCTTTACTGCGAAACCCTGTTTTTTGGCATAAAAGGCTATAGGGAAAAAATCCCCTCTGGAGAATATCTCTCCTCCTGAAAAATTCAATATGAGAGAATTGCTATCTTTTAACTGCCTTATTACGTCTTTTATTTTATTGAGGGAAAGCTCACGGCTTCTTTGGGGAGATACATAGCAGTGGCGACAACGCAAATTACATTTACGCGTTAGTTCAAAGAAAACATAAAGAGGTATTTTCCGTTCAAGAGAGAAGCAGGCGGTTTTTAAGCTTTGCATAATTTTAAGCAAACGGCTTGTCTGAGCTTAAAAGTATATTTTTAGAAATGAGGTCTTTTATGAAACTAAAGGTATCTCTTTTGGCCACATCTTCCTTTACTTTAAATTTATCTGCTATAATACCGAAAATAACCCTGATACTTCTTTTCCCGTTGACCAGTTCAAATATCCTTGTGCCTACCTGGTTAAGATTATGTAATATGCCGTCGCCAGGAGTCAGAATAACCGTTTCAGAATCGATTATCCTATACGCTATTTCTTCATTTTTCGCCACGTACATATCATTCATTCTTAAAATCCTCCGGATTCTTATGTAATTTTATAAGCCTGGCCTTCGACAGGTGGCTAATAATAGCATTGACATCTTTTAGAATTTTACTCTTGCTGGCCTTATGCCTTGTAAAAAGCATTTGAGCTATTCTTTCAACTGCATTGAGGCCATTACAAGCCTGCCAGACGATTTTAGCAGTATTATTTAATTTATAATACTTTCCTCTCCCGGGGTCAAGTAGAATCGCGCTATTTCTACGCCCAACCCACCTTATGTTTTCCGACTTTACCGGATATATATCTTTCATATTAATTAAGCGGGCAAAACAAGCATACTATCCCCGAAATCCAGGAAACGATAACCTTTTTTAAGCGCTTCTTTATACGCCGATAATATCCTTGCGCTGCCCGTCAAGGCTGCAGTAAGAAGCAAATGGCTTGATCCAGGCAGATGGAAATTGGTGAGAAAACCGTCTGCAATCTTAAATTTATATCCGGGTTTTATAGTAAGATCCGTCCAGGCCTTTTCCGCCTTCAAGCCGCCATTACTTGCTGCAGATGATTCTAATGCGCGCATTGTAGTAGTGCCTACTGCAATAATCCTTCCGCCTGATTTTTTTGCTTGGTTTACCTTAGATTTTGTCTCGCTGCTTATTTCATAGTATTCCCGATAAACCCTAACGGAGTTAAGCCTGTTATTACCCAGAGGCAAAATACTACCGCCTATGTGCAGGGTAATAAAAGCAGTGGCTGCCCCCTTATCCATAATTCGTTGCATTATACTATTTGTAAAGTGGAGCCCGGCGGTAGGGCATTGCATAGATCCGTTTTTCTTCGCATAAATATTCTGATATTCGCTTATCTTGGTTATGTTTCTTTTTATATAAAAGGGCGTATTTATCTGGGCCAGCCTGTTTAAAACGTCTTCCAATTTACGGCCTTTATTGTAAATAAGATCCGCTTCCCAGCCTCCATAACCGGTTTTCTTTATAAGTTTAAAAACTAATTCCCGGTTTTTTGAGTATATCTTTGTTTTCAAGCCAGATCCTATCGGAGGCCTTACTATGATTTCCCATCTGTCTGCAATAACTCTATTGATAAGGCTAACTTCGACTTGCCCTGCTTTATCCGATATGCCCCATATCCTGCTTGGAATAACTGCGCTATCATTAAAAACAAATAAATCACCTTTTCGGATATAGTCAGGCAGGTTTTGAAAATAGGAATGGACAATTTTATCTTTGTCTAATGATAATACCAATAATCTTGTTTTCTTCGCAGGAGCTGGTTTTTGGGCAATTAGATGCGGTGGGAGATTAAAAACAAAATTTTGTCGCAGCATTAATATTTTGGTATTTAATTGTGCGGTTTATTTGAAAGCGGAGTTCGTGCCACAATCAGTAAAACTACATCCTAAGATTAACGAGCCGAAGCTGCCGCCAGAAGTGCAACATGGTTTCTGATACGGTTTTTTCTTAGCGACTTTCTTTTTGGCTTGATTTTTATTATAACGACCCTTCATTTGGAATGCCCTCACTTTGTTAACTTTGACTACCTATATAAATTGGTTGCGGGGAGAGGATTTGAACCTCTGACCTCAAGGTTATGAGCCTTGCGAGCTACCAGGCTGCTCCACCCCGCGATATTTTTTCATAAAGAACAACTTACGCTATCTTCTCTCCCCTGCTACTATCTTCACCGGAATCTCGCCCTTCTTGACTACACCCATCTTTTCCCGTGCGAGCTTTTCCTGATACAGGGGGTCATTATCTATGCGCTTAATTTCCTGCTGCAAAAGCGTATTCTCTACTGCCAGCCGCTTAATCTTAACTTCTAAATCTTTATTCCGGTCCCTTAATTCCTGCAGCTTGGTGTATCCGGGCAGAAATATCATCAGAAGAAATATCGTAACCCCAAAAAGCCAAAAAGCCTTTTTTAACTTTGAGAGCATTTATTTCTTCCAAAGTGTCCCCGCGTATACTGCCTTTGCCCCTAGCTCTTCTTCAATTCTCAAGAGCTCGTTATATTTACATATTCTATCAGTGCGCGAAAGCGAACCTGTCTTTATCTGGCCGACTCCGGTAGCTACCGCTAAATGCGCGATAGTCGTATCTTCTGTTTCTCCGGAACGGTGGGATATGATCGCCTTGTATTTATTTTTCTTGGCGATATTGACTGCTTCGAGTGTTTCGGATAGCGAGCCTATCTGGTTAACTTTTATTAGTATAGCATTGGCTATCTTTTCTGCAATACCTTTTTTGAATATTTTCGGATTAGTGACAAAGATATCGTCGCCCACGAGCTGCAATTTGCTGCCCAATTCTTTTGTCATCTCCTGCCAGCCTGACCAATCATGCTCACCTAAACCGTCTTCGATGCAAAGAACGGGGTATTTACCGAGCCAGCTTGCGTAAATTGCTATCAAATCCGCCGATGTTTTAAGCGAACCTTCAAAATTATACTTGCCGTCCTTGGCAAAGGAGCTGGCAGCGCAGTCAAGCGCAAGCGCTACGTCTATACCGGGCTTATAACCTGCTTTTTCAATTGCCTGTATAATTAAGTCGAGCGCCTCCTGATTAGACTGCAAATTCGGGGCAAATCCACCCTCGTCTCCGACGGAAGTAGAAAGGCTCTTTGATTTCAGTATTGACTTTAAATTATGGAATACCTCCGCTGCATAGCGCAGGGCCTCTTTAAAAGTAGGCGCGCCTATAGGCATAATCATAAATTCCTGGATATCCAGGTTATTATCCGCATGCAGCCCGCCGTTTAAGATATTCATTAAAGGTATAGGCAGAATTCTTGCTTTATCCCCGCCCAAGAACTTATACAAAGACTGCTTCTTAGTTAAAGCTGCGGCCTTAGCAGTAGCCATAGACACACCTAAAATAGCATTAGCCCCAAGATTACCTTTATTCTCCGTGCCGTCTAATTTAATAAGTACTTGGTCTATCTTCTCGAAATCAGGACTTAAACCCTTTATTTTAGAAGCAATTACGGTATTGACATTATTTACTGCCTTGAGCGTACCTTTACCTAAATACCTTTTCTTATCGCCGTCTCTTAACTCCAGAGCCTCATTATCACCGGTAGAAGCCCCCGACGGCACAGCAGCCCTGCCTAAAATGCCGTTATCTAAAATTATGTCCACTTCCACGGTAGGATTGCCGCGGGAATCCAAAATCTCTCTTCCTATAACTTTCTTAATCTTTACCATTTCTTCCTCCATTAAAATTATTATGTTATTTGAAATTAGAGTAATGATTATACACGCAAAAGGCCTTAAGTCAAGAAAAGGTTTGACGAAAATAACACCTTATGCTATCTTAAATAAAACCTATCAAAGGAGCAGGTCATGAATTGGAAACGTATCAAATACTACCTTAAATTATATTGGATTAGAGTCCTTCTGATTATCGTCTGTACGGTCATACTTATCCTGCTTAACATAGTTATCTTTGCTGGCCTTAAGGCCTGGCGTGAATCAGAATCCTATCTGCGTCAATCACAACTTGCCACCGCACCCTTACAGATGTTCATCTGGGGCGTTATGGGCATCGTCCAGGGCATGGTTTATGTATTTATGATGTACTGGATGTTTTACCGCAAAGGTGCCAGTTCTTTTACCCAAAACAGCAAAAAAACTATATCCGGGGAAGAGCTTGGCATAACCTGGAATGACGTTATCGGCATGGATGAAGCCAAACAGGAAGCGCTGGAAGTCGTAAAATTAATTAAAGACCGCGCCGAACTTCAGCGCATCGGCGGTAAAATCCTCAAAGGCATCCTTATGCTCGGGCCTCCGGGTTGCGGGAAAACATACCTGGCCAAAGCCATGGCCACCGAAGCAGGGCTCCCTTTTATAGCCATGTCGGGATCCGAATTCGTAGAAATGTTTGTAGGCGTAGGTGCCGGCAGAATACGCAGCCTCTTTAAAAGAGCGCGCCAATTGGCAGATTTGGAAGGCGGATGCATTATATTTATCGATGAAATAGACGCTGTAGGCGCTCAAAGATCAGCTGATTCCGGATTCGGCGGGCAAACCGAAACCAATACCACATTAAACCAGCTTCTAGTAGAAATGGATGGCTTAAAAGAAAAAGACACCAATGTAGTTATAATCGGCGCCACTAACATGTCAGAGCTTTTCCTCGATCAAGCATTGCTTCGCCCCGGAAGATTTGACCGCAAAATTCATGTAGATAAACCCAACCTTGACGACAGAGAAAAATTGTTTGCGTATTATTTAAAGAAAATCAAATATGACCCTGAAAGCGTAAAGATTGACCGCCTGGCACGCATTACCGTCGGCAATAGCCCTGCGGATATCGCCAACATCGTAAGAGAAGCTGCCTTAATTGCCGTGCGCCGTAAAGCCACGCTTATCACTATGAAAGACATTGACGATGCCCGCGAAAGAATTACTCTCGGTGTAAAGCGAAGAATAAAACTTAGCGAAAAAGAAAAACTCCAAATTGCCTATCATGAGGCGGGGCATGCTATAGTAACTTATTTGCTGGTGCCTTCAAAGGACGTTTTTAAAATAACTGTCACTCCGCGCGGGCATACGGGTGGCGTAACCTGGGTGCCTGAGCGCGAAGAAAGATTTATTGAAGACCATATGCAGCTTTTAAATGAAATAAAAATCTGCCTTGGCTCTTATGCCGCGGAGAAAATAAAATTCGGATACACCACTTCAGGCGTAGGCGGAGATTTCGCTAACGCGCTCTACACCGCGCACAACATGGTCTGGCGTATGGGTATGGGCAAAAGCGGCATAATCGGTGATTTTCACGCGCTTGACTTTTATAGAAGAGTCGGCGGCAGCCCGCTTATATCCGAAGAAACAAAAATGAACCTGGATAAAGACGTCCAAGAAATAATGCAAAACTGCCTAAAGGAAGTAACTGAGCTTTTGAAAAACGAAGGACCCCTGCTTGACCGGCTGGCCAAAGAACTTGCCCTAAAAGAAGAGCTTAACTATGATGAAATTGAAGGTATTTTTAAGGAATTTGGCAAGACGCGCCCTGCCTCTACTTAATATTCTTGTTTTCTTCTGCGCAATATCCGGTTGCATGTCTTCAGAAACACCCACCTATCCTAAAGAAGGCGTCAATGATGCGATACGCGATATATGTAAAAAAGAATACGATATCGACGTTTTAGCCAAACTTATAGGCCGGACACTCTGGATATACCTGCCCCTTGAGGAGATGTTCGAAAAATCCGATAAACCTGAGAAGTTCACCGAGATATTCACAATCGAAGACAATAAACAAATATTCGAAGCCGGTAATCTTAAAATAGAGTATCTCATCAAACCCGCCAAAGAGCAGGAAAAATCCAATGATATTAAATATAGTAAAACAGCTATGGATAAAATCAATAATGTCTGGAAAGTGTTACGGCGCGTACTCTTCAGCATGGAGCGCTCCGTAAAAGGCGAACCGCAATTTGTCTATTTAATCACCGCTGATGTAAAAAACGGTTTTGAAATAAGAGAATTATTTTATATAGAGGACTTAAAGAAGGTTTCCTATAACTTTATATCCTGGGGTGAGTACCAGCACCGCACAATACAAGATACCGTCATATCAACAGACATATTTGCCGATAGGTCCGGCGCACATATAGTCTATACGGATGTATCTTGGGAGAAATTTATAACTAATCAGATAGAACACCGCATAAAACTTAAATTCCAAAAACCGGAAGTAAGCAAAAATGTCGATATAGATAAAGAGATATTAAAAATTGTGGCTACTACTTTGAAAATATACGGTTTTAGGGATTTTTCTGCTGTAGAATTATCGAACCTGCTGACCAATAATAAGATTACTTTGAATCAAGCGGCGATTTGGGCAAAAACTACCGACTAAGAGACCTTCACTACCCTACCTTTGATCTTCAACCTGCCCTGGACAAATAATTGTATGGCTTTGGGGTAAATTTTATGTTCTATTTTATGTATTTTAGCCTCTAATGTATCCAGGTTATCCGATTCTTTAATGCTAAGCGTTTCCTGTATAATTATCGGGCCATGGTCCATCTCTTCATCAACAAAATGCACGGTAACGCCGGTAACCTTAACTCCGTATTCAAAGGCATCCTTTATCCCTCCAGCTCCCTTAAACGCCGGCAGTAGCGTAGGGTGTATGTTAATCATCTTCCCGCTGTACTCACGTACGAATTCCGGGCTTAAGATGCGCATAAAACCGGCTAAAACTATCAAACCTATCTTTTCTTTTTCTAAACGGCGTGTGATCTCGGCTTCAAACTCCTGTTTAGTATCGTAAGATGACCTCTGGATTAAGGCGATATTTACCCCCGCATCTTTTGCGCGCCCAAGCACAAAAGCCTGCGGATTATCGCAAACCAATAAAGACAATTTGGCTTTAATTTTCTTCTTTTTAAGGGCTTCTATAATGGCCTGGAAATTGCTGCCATTTCCGGAAGCAAACACGGCAATATTTGTCATTCTCTTATCCTTATGGTTTTCATGGGGCAAACCTTAACACATGCTCCGCAGGAAGTACATTTATGATAGTCGATAACGGCTAAGTTGTCAATCACATGAATGGCATCAAAGGGGCAGGCCTTAACGCATAATCCGCAGGCAATGCAGCCTACGGGGCAGACCGCTTTGGTATCCTTACCTGTATCGTGAGAACTGCACGCCACATATACCGGCTGCTCTACGGAGATTAAACTGAATAGCTTCTTGGGGCAAACTATTACGCATTTATTGCAGGCTTTACATTTATTTTTATCTACAACAGGCAACCCTTCATCGGACATCTTTATTGCGTCAAAAGGGCAAACTTGAGCGCAGGTGCCAAATCCTAAACATCCGAAGACACACTCCTTTTGGCCGCCTAAAACTAAATTTGCCGCTACGCAGTCTTCTATGCCGTCGTAAACGTATTTGTCTTTTACCCTCACACAGCCGCCATTACAATGCAATGTGGCGACTCTCTTTACTTTCCTTTCTACTGTCTGCCCGAGCAATCTGGCAATCTGCTCTTTTACCGCATCTTCACTAACACGGCAGGCATCAACTTTCATTTTGCCGCTCAATAGCCCCTCGGCAAAACCAAAACATCCCGCCCCTCCGCAGGCGCCGCAATTAGAACCCGGCAGCAAACCGTGAATCCTTTCCAATCGAGGATCGGTTTGTACGGCTAATTTTTTAGAAGCAATGGCCAAACCCACGCCGAATATAGCGCCTAACGCCCCAAGAATCAATATCGGTATCAATATTTGCATAGCTTAAAACTTAAATCCGTTAAAACCTAAAAAGCTCAGGCTCATAATTGAAGCAATAATAAACGCCAGAGGAAAATCTTTAAGCGCTTTAGGGACATTACACAAATCCAGCCTCTCTCTAATCCCGGACATTAAAAGCATGGCTAAAGTATAACCTAAGCCTACGCATATGCCCTGAAAAGCCGAATACCAAAAGCTGCCCGGAACGGCTTTTCCGTTAATAAAAAACATATCGATGTTTAAAACCGCCACACCCAATACAGCACAGTTAACGGTAATAAGCGGCAGATATATCCCGAAAAACCGGTAAAGCGGTGGACTGATTTTTCTGATGACCATTTCTACGAGCTGGACGAAGGTAGCAATAACTAAGATAAAAGAAATGGTACGCAGGTAAGTCAGGTTAAAAGGTACCAGCAGAAAGCGGTAAATAAACCAGGTAATTATCGATGACATGGTGGTGACAAACATTACCGCAAGGCTCATGGCAAGCGCAGGCTTAGTTTCTTTGGATATCGCAACAAACGAACATAAGCCTAAAAAACGCGAGAGTATTACGTTATAGATAAATACTGCTGAGATAAAAATAGTCAGAAATTGTCCTAGATTCATGTTTTCCTGTTCTTTACCATGTTAAAGAAACCTAAAAGCAATCCGATAACCAGAAGCGCACCCGAAGGCATGGCAAAAATAAACGCCGGCTCAAAACTTTTAAACAATACAAAACCCATCAACTTACCTGTACCTAAGAATTCCCTGATTCCTGAAATGAGAATAAGAGCAAGCGTAAAACCTAAACCCATGCCTAAACCGTCAAAAAAAGAATTTAAAACACTCTGCTTCTGGGCATAGGCTTCGGCGCGCCCCAAAACAATACAATTAACCACTATCAACGGCACATATATACCTAAAGCACGGTTTAATGCCGGGCTGTAAGCCTTCATAAAAAGCTCGGTAATAGTAACGAATGTGGCGATGACAACGATAAAACAAGGGATACGAATCCTGGCCGGAACGATATTTTTAATCAGAGAAATTATAACATTAGAGCCCAACAATACGAAAGTCGCGGCAACACCCATGCCGATGCCGTTTGAGACCGCAACAGATACCGCCAGAGTCGGACAGAGCCCTAAAACCAGAACAAACGTAGGATTTTCCCTGATTATGCCTTTTGCGAATTCATTAATAAGTTTTTTCATTATTTTGTACCGTAAATTTTATTCTTGGTGTATCTGTCGATTATCGGGGTCGCTGCATTCATCATTAATATCGCATAAGATGCCCCTTCAGGGTACCCTCCCCAGATGCGGATAACCGCAGTTAAAAGACCGCAACCAAGGCCAAAAATAACCTGCCCTTTACGTGTCAGAGGCGAAGTTACATAATCCGTAGCCATAAAAAATGCGCCTAGGATAAGCCCTCCGGATAAAACATGAAGTAACCAATCGCCGCTAAATAAAGCTTTGCCTGCAAACGCATAGGTAAATATGCCGGTAGTAACAATATAGGTTACGGGGATATGCCAGGAAATATATTTCTTCCAGAATAAAATCAAAGCCCCCAGAAGTAAGGCTGCTATGCAAACCTCCCCTATGCATCCGCCCCTGTTACCCGAAAATAAATCCAGATAAGATATATGTTCTAATAATCTTCCTTCTTTAATTGCCGCTAAAGGCGTGGCAGAAGTTACGGCATCATAGCTAAAGGGCTTAGTAAAGGTGGTCATGTATTTAGGCCAGGAGGCCATTAAGAACGCCCTGCCTACGAGCGCAGGATTAAAAATATTCTGCCCTAAGCCTCCGAATACCTGCTTACCGATAGCAATAGAAAAGAAAGCACCTACAACCGGCAGCCATAAAGGCACATTGGCAGGCATATTATAAGCAAGTAGTAATCCAGTAAGTAGCGCGCTGCCGTCGGAAACCGTAACTTTTCTTTTAGTGAGAAGTTGTAAGAACCATTCCGCGGCTACTGCCGCTATAACGCAAGTGAGAATAACCGCTAAAGCGCTTTGGCCGAAGATAACGATTCCGGCGATACCCGCAGGCAAGAGACTTAAGACCACCGTCCACATAATCTTAGCGGTAGATTCTCTATTGTGTATATGCGGAGATGGAGAAACTATGAATTTATCACTCATTATTAACGGCTTTCTTAATCTGGACTGCTTTATCTTTTACCGCTTCAATGACCCCACGGGAAGATATGGTCGCTCCCGTTATCGCTTCGATATCGTCGGTATACCTCTTATTCTTAAAACGGTCGGTAAAGTTTTTCTCGGCTACCTGAGCGCCCAATCCAGGAGTTTCATTCTGACTGATTATTTTTATCCCGACGATAGTGCCATCAGTAAGCATGCCTGCAAGCACCTCTATGGTGCTGGAGTACCCTTTGGCCCCGACCTTAAAGACGACGCCGATTAATTTGGCATCCTTATCATGGGCCTTATAATAAAGAGTCTCCTCTTTGGATTTTATCGGCTCGAAATGTGTTGCTTCCGGAAACAGCTCTTTCAACCCCGAATCCTCCTGGGCCTGAGCCTGGGCAATAATCTTATTGTTGGTTAAAGAATTTACTCCTGCCAAAAGCCCGGCTGCTATTACGCAGATTGCCGATAATATTAAAGAATAGCGGATCGCTTCTTTCATTTGGCCATCTCCAGTTTTGCCCTTTTTATGGATTGTATCAATCTCCGGTTTGCCGGACAAACATAATTGCAGATACCGCATTCGATACAGTCGGGCGCGCCGTATAACTTTGCCTGTTGCCAAAGCCCTTTTTCAGAGGATAAATTTATCATGCAAGGCATAAGCCCTACCGGGCATTCTCTTACACAGGCCCCGCAACGGATACAAAAGTTTTCTTCTAATGCAGCGGATTCTTTTTTATTTAATAATAGCAGTCCTGAACTGGATTTAATTATCGGCACCTGATCGCTAAACTGGGCAATACCCATCATCGGCCCGCCCATAATAATCTTAGCCGGCTCACCTTTTAAACCGCAGAAATTAATTAAATCTTTTATTGGCGTACCGACACGCACCAGAAGGTTTTTAGGATTTGCCACGCAACTGCCTGCAACAGTCACCACTCGTTCATACAAAGGTTTATTTTTATATACTGCTTCGTAGATAGCGAATATTGTGCCTACGTTATGCACTAATACGCCTATATCAAATGGCAATTTCCCGGAGGGGACTTCCCTGTCCAATACGTTTTTGATCAGTTGTTTTTCCCCTCCCTGAGGATATGCTGACTTCAAAGTCTTTATCATGAACCATGAACCATGAACCATGAACTTCTTAATTGCTTCCGGCTTATTGTCTTCTATCGCGATAATTACTTTTTTTACGCCTACGCATCTAGCGACTAATTTTACACCTTTAAGGATCTCTTCGGTTTTTTCGATCGCCAAGCGGGCATCGCAACTTAAATACGGCTCGCATTCAGCAATATTAACAATAAGGGTATCTAGAGGTTTGGACGGGTTTAATTTAATATGTGTAGGAAAACTCGCTCCTCCCATACCAACTATACCAGCCTCAAAAACAATATTGCGGATCTCCTCCGGAGTTAACGCCTCTATCTTGCCTTCCAAACGTCCGGCTTTCTGGGCTTGCGATTCCGCTTCCCCGTTACTCTCTATGACAATGGCTTTGCAACGGCCCAACACAGGATGCGGCCAATCCTGAATAGCAATTACTTTACCATCTACAGAAGCGTGTATCAGGGCACAGACATGTGCGGAAACATCGGCTATCTTCTGGCCAAGAGAAATCGTATCGCCAACTTTTACAAGCGGGTTAGACATCTTACCCAAATGCTGGATCAAAGGGATATACACCCGAACGGGCAACGTCATGCGCTCTATCGGTTTATCCTCTGTATCGTGCTTATGCTCTTCTAGTCTAACCATTGGATTTTACGATGATAGATAAAACTGACTACCCCTAAGCAACTAACCGACATCCCTACGATAACCAGAATATTCTGCTGAGGAAATTTTTCGGCCAATACGCTGCTGATAAACATGAAACATAAGAAGCCCAGATGCATCACTATCTCCAGAGAGCTGAAAATCTTGCCCATCATTACGTTATCGCTGACTTTATGTATAATGGTGTTAGCCGCAATCATAATGGGTGAAAATAACATGCCTAATGCAAAGGCAAATACCGCGGCAACAATAAAATAAGGGTATTTGACCAAACAAACGGCCGAAGCAGCAATAATTATACCTGTCAAGAATAAGGAAGTAAATATTGTTCTGTAATGCGACAATTTTTGGCCAAACCTGCCATATATTAACGTGCCTAAAAACAGCCCCAGCCCTAAAAACATAATCAAGAACCCTAAATCTTTAGTGGCGGATTCAAGGATATTCTGGACAAAGGCAATAATCACGACAGAGACTACCCCCAGAGCGCTCGACAGGGCAAAAAGAATTATGGCGGTAAAACGGATATCCCTGTTCCTGAGGAAATAAAATACGCCGTCTTTTATCTCATGCATTATTGATTTTTTGAATACATCAACGACCACATGCTTAAGGTCTTCCAGGCCTATTCCCGGACGGGAACTTTTACTGATAAAAAATATCAGTGATGCCGATACAAAAAAGCTTACAGCATCCAGGTAAAAACCAACCTTGGGTCCCAAAGATTCTACCAGCCAACCACTGACACCAAACCCCAATATAGCGGCAATCATGCCGGTAATGTTGACTAGTGAATTTGCCATAAGCAGGTCTTTACCGGGGACGATATCCGGGATAATCGCCAGCTTTGCCGGAATAAAGAATCTGCCTATGCAAAATATCAGAAATATCAAAAGATAGGCTATGGGTAAATTACGGTGGTAAAAAAGAAAGAATGGTATGATTAATACAAGGATTGTCCTTATAAAATCGCAGGAGTAAAGCGTGCGGCGCCTATCCCATCTATCCACATAAACCCCTGCTACCGGGCTAACCAGAAAAACCGGGATAATGGTAAAAAGAAGAATTTTGAATATCTCCATCGGCGAGCCGTAGGACTTCTTGGAATAAGCAAATCCGATTAAGGCCATCAGGCCCAGCCTATCCCCAACCTGCGAGATAATCTGGCCAAGCCATAAGAGAAAGAAATTGCGGTTTTTTAATACTTCTCTGAATTTAGACATAAAAGTGGAACCCTCTTGGTCTAGAGACTGGAGTTCCCTCCCCGAAGCAAGAATACAATTACCTGACAACTTTAAAAGACCAGATATTCTTGCGGAGGAGATTAAAGCCGATGGGGGGATTCGAACCCTCGACCTAGTGTTTACGAAACACTTGCTCTACCAACTGAGCTACATCGGCGTCATTCGCTAGTGCTAATTCAATACTTGTCAGTAAACAAACAATACTTAAAGCTGTGTCTTAAGCTTATCTTGTATGCTCGTGACGCTCACTCCCCATGGGGAAAACAATCTTTTCCCGTTAATAATCCCTTTTTAGGTTTTTAACAATAGGTTCTTATTATACATCCCGTATCCGCCGTAGGCGGATAATTGTTAAAAAACTTTACCATCCGTTTCCGTTTTAACTATGAACTATAAACCAAGAACTACCTACGAACTACCAGCTACGAACTACGATCTATAATAATTATTCACCGATTATAGCACAAAAAATCCGTTGACAAAATAAAAAAGCTTGAGTATACTAAAAATGTAATTGTTGCACAAGTTAACCGGAGTAATAAGATTGGTATTTTTCGAAACAGAACCGTAAAGCATAAAGTCAGTACCCGTGCTCTACGGTTTTTTTATTCCTAAGGGGGTGAATAAGTAACAGATGGCAAGAGGCAAAGTAAAGTGGTTCAGCAACCAGAAGGGCTATGGCTTCATCACCACTGACGCTGGCAAGGATATATTTATCCATTACAGCGCCATAAAAGGTGACGGCTATAAGAGCTTACAGGAAGGCGACGAAGTCGAATTTGACGTAACTCAAGGACCTAAGGGAGAACAAGCTACCAACGTTACCAAGGCAGCTTAAGTTAGAGGATAGTTCTCAAAAAAGCCCCGCGAAGACCGATCTTATCGCGGGGTTTTTATTTTTACCATTATGTGTTTTTAAGCTTACATAAGAAAATAACGCCTCTGGCAAATAGGCCGGGAAAAATTGCAGCCAATAACTTCCAGGGAGTATCCGGTAAAATAGCCAAAAACCTGCCCAAAGCTTCGAATCTGGACCCTTTTGCTCCCGGATTTATATAATAACTCCGCTTTATAATCTCTAAATATTCTGTGATGAATCTTTTGCTCTGGGCAATGGTAGGAAAATGCAGGTGTTTATAGAGCCTGAAGGCTAACATATCAGGCCCCAGCCCGAATAAAGACATAAGCCTATGATATAAAGTATTCTCATTAGGCAAAGAAACCAAAACAACACCCTCTTTATTCAACAACTCAGACAACTGTTCCATCAGGCGCTGGGGATCAAGCAGATGTTCCAAGGTTTCTGCAATAATTATAATATCGAACTTATCTTTGATAGCTAATTCGGAGGTATTAAAATCTGCCTTTGATACATTAAAACCCTTGGACCGGGCAACGGCAAGCGCCCCCTCGTCAAAGTCTACCCCCAGATAGTGAATGCCTTTGGGCAGCAGCTCGGCGAACTCCGCAGCATAACAGCCGATCTCAAGAACTTTGGAGCCCTCCTTTAGATAAGGCCCCAAAAGATCCAGATACTGGCGGTAACGCATACGCACATACTTATCGTTCTTATAAAGCTGGCCATAATGCAAGTTTGCCATATAGCTAATTTTACCATGCCCGTTTAAAAATAAAAAGAGGAGTTTAATAACTCCTCTTTTTAATGTGCATATTCGGTCAAACAACTTAGCTTCGCTTTTCTGCTGGCTAAGTTGTGACCTTATTTATGCCGGGAGAGAGAATCGGACTCCCCACGCCGGCCTTTTCAGGGCCGCGCTCTACCACTGAGCTATCCCGGCTAGGTGTTTTTACCGTTAATGGATTTTACCACAAAAGGCGAAAATATCAAATAAATTAAGAAGATTGAAGATACCACAATGCCCGCCTTCCTGAATACCGCGGCAAGGGTCAAAATGACAGCCAGGCTAAAAAAGAACAAAAATGTGTATTTTCCGCAAATCTGCTTAATGCCGTCTAAGTTTAAATACTTAACGCGGGATACCATCAGCAGTGACAGGACCAATACAATAAGCAGGAACACAACGGGTAAGAATGCCGGGAGCACAAACTCATCCCCTCTTCTGTAGATTAAGACAAAAGACGCCAATACTCCTCCGCCGACGGTAGTAGGCAGGCCGTAAAAGTATTTAACCATTGACTCCTTGGGGGTAATATTATATTTTGCCAGGCGCATTACGCTACAAAACAAATAGATAAATAATACCGCACTAGCCCAAAAATAGAATGTTCCGTATATATAGATATAACCTAATATTGCCGGCGCAATGCCGAAAGCAACCACATCAACCAAAGAATCCAGCTCCTTGCCGAATCCGCTTGGGGACGGATTTAGCCTGGCCACCTGGCCGTCTAAACCATCGAATACTACTGATAATATTATTGCCCAGCAGGCAAAGGTAAAATGATGCTGCAGAGAGAAAATAATAGAAAAAAAACCGAAAAACAGACTCAGGGTAGTAAGAAAGTTTGCTAACATATTCATTTAAGCGCCTTTTTGCCGAAGACTTTGCCAAAACAAAATAAAACGAGCCCTAAAATTACACCCCAGGACAAAAATAAGAATACCCAGCCGCCCAAATTCATACCACCCTCTCTTTTCTCTTCTTCCAGGCGATCTTAACTAAAATTGCCAGGGTTAGAAATATCAAAACAAGTCCGATTCTGGTACCTAAAATAAAGTTTTTATTCTCAGGCAAAATACCCTTCATGAATATTATCGGCAGCCACTCCTGTACAAACCACATCCCCAAAATGCAGAATAGAAATAACGGCGTAATATACTTAATAATAAATTTGTAAATCTTGGGTACGCGCATATCAGCACCCTTATGTATCTCATCCCAGGCATTTTCCATGCCGAATACCCAGGCAAAGAGTATGGTTTCTATCGTAGCAAATAAAACCAAAAAGAACGTCCCACCCCAAAAATCAAGCTCATCCACAACACCCCTGCCCAGCCAGAATATAGCGGCATGGCAGAGGATAAATGTAACAAGTGCGAAAATACCTACTGCTTTTTTCCTGCTTATATTAAATTCGTCCTCTAAAAACGCTACCGCCGGCTGAGCTAACGACACCGAAGAGGTAATTCCGGCTAAAAATAAAAGAAAAAACCACAAGAATCCTAAAATGTTCGCCAAAGGCAGCTTATTTAAAACCAGCGGCATAGTCACAAAACCTAAGTTAAATACCCCCGACCGCGCGATTGACTGAATGTCTAGAGGGCCAAAAAATACAAAAGCCGCCGGGATAACAATACAGCCGCCTAAAATAACTTCTGCCAATTCGTTAGTGCTGGCTGCGGTTAAGCCGGATAAAACCACATCATCGCCCTTAGACAAGTAGCTGGCGTAAGTAAGTATTACGCCTATGCCCACGCTTAAAGTAAAAAATATCTGTCCGGCTGCTTCAAGCCAAACCTTAGCCGATTTTAGCGCGGAGAAATCCGGATTCCATAAAAATCCCAGGCCATTGGATATATTCCATGCCGGTTTTGCCGCATCAGGCGCTCCCAAAGTCAGAACCCTGAACATCAAAATCACGCCAAAAACAAACAAAAGCGGCATCGCCCACTTGCAGAGCCGCTCTATGCCGCCCTTTATCCCGTAATAAATAACCCAGATGTTTAAAATAAAAGTAACTACAAAAAACAGATATGCCGCGCCCAAACCATTAAAATATTGATTCTTAGTAAGCCCCTGAAAACCGCTTAAAAATGCCTGCATCCCCGACTGATCCGTTATCCCGGCATACTTACCGGTTAATGCAAAAGCACTATAGCCTAAAGTCCAGGCTTCAATATAAGAATAATATATGAATATAACCAACGGACCGAATATACCGATGACGCCGAAATATTTGATAAAGCGGTTCTTGCGCCAGATGCTATGAAATATACCCGGTGCCGTACCGTGTTCGAATCCCCCGCCGTAACGACCGAGAGTCCATTCAATCCACATCAGAGGTATACCCAACAATAACAAAGAAACAAAATAGGGTATCATGAATGCACCGCCGCCGTTTGACGCAGCCTTAGCCGGAAATCGCAAGAAATTTCCCAAACCTATGGCAGAACCAGCCACCGCCATAATAATACCTAATCTCGAACCCCAGCTATCTCTTTTTTTCGTTCCTTGCATAATAATTTTCTCCGAACTAAAACTTTTTACCGTGGCGATAAGGACGCGTCTTATTGTACTCTATCTTCTTAAGAAGTGCCTGCGCAAGATCTATATCCTTTGCCCCGCAATAATCAAAAATACGGATACAGCAGTCGGCCAGTTCTTCGGCTATCGCATCTTTAGATCCGTGGTTACGCATCGCCTCGAGCGCTTCGGATAATTCCGAATGCATTAAAGCTATTATTTCTCCGTCGCTGCGCTCCTTATCCCACCACCCTTTTTCTTTTGCAACACAATAACAATCCTTAATAAGGTCACTGATTTGCGTTTTCTTTTGCATCGGAGCTACCTTTCTTTTCTCCCGGGCTAAAAATAGATTTTATTCTGTTCGCTATAAATTCTTTGCCGTAAACACTTGGCGAAGAAACTTCTATCTGTGTAGTCTTATCATCCACCACCTTAAAGAATACCCCCACCGGAGTTGTGTCTTCTTCTGAAACATAAACCGCTATCATCTTATTTTTAGTATCTTGAGCATAAACATATGTTCCGCGCGATTTAAGCCCCTCTAAGATATCCTTGTAGCATTCGCTATAGGCACAATTAAGCTTTTCTTTGATAGCATTTTCTCTGCTATCCTCCAATTCCTTTGTGGAAACGCCAAGTACGCACTTAGCCGCTTCTTTAGTCGCTGCGCAACCAAAAAGAGCACAAATTAATAGCACAAAAACAAATGCCCCGGCTCTAGCTTTTAACCATGAACCAATCATATTCCCTCCCTATTATTCATTCACTAATTGCTTGATTTTACCTAAGTTTCTCCTTGCTTCTTCTTCGCCTCTTTTAGCAAATTCTTCGGACTTATATAAATCAAGCCAGAACAGCCCTTGCGTGTCCGGATGCAAAACAACATCCGCTAATTGCCCTTCCTTCTTAGCCACTTCGGACTGCAGCATCTCTACGCTGCTAAAAATAAAATCCAGTATGTTTGATTTAAACTTATTCCGGAAATAATCCCTTATGCTAAACCATTTTCTTTTCTTGATTGCCTTAGGTATCGCGGCTATGTCTTCTTTTATTCTGGCATACTGGTTTAATATATCTTCGCGCGAAGGAGTAACGTTAACTGCAATTATTTTTTTGATACCCATTTTTAATAACGGCTCCGTCGGTAACGGGCTGACGATGCCTCCATCAACTAATACTTCTTCCCTGAATTTAAAAGGGGTAAATACGCCCGGCATAGAGCAACTCGCCATTATCGCATCGGCCAGCAAGCCTTTGTCTAAAATTCTGATCTCTTTTTTCTTAACGTCGCTGGCTATAATTTTTAAAGGCAATTTCACGTCGTAAAAAGTCTTATTGCCTAAATGCTTCTTGATAAAACCATAAAGTTTCTTACCCTTTAAGAATCCCAGTGTGGGTATGGTAAAATCCACAATATTCCAGATGTATTTGGGCTCGCGGAATTCTTTGGTAATCTCCAATATTTCATCTGCGGACTTACCGGTTACCCAAAGGCTGGCAATAAGCGAACCGATACTGGAACCGCAAATTACATCCACGGGTATCTTCTCTTGTTCAAAAACCCTTAATACCCCTATGTGGCAGAATCCGTACGCCACCCCCACCCCCAAAGCCAAACCCACCAGGCAATCCCCAAGCTCGCGCGAGATTCTTCTCACGGCCTTTGCGTATTCACAAACAGGCGCATCCAAAATTAATCTATCAGGAGCGCCAAAGTCTATCTTCGGCAACGTCGCAAACACCGGCTGAGCTAATATGTCACGCTGCTCCTGGTGATCAAGCTTGGAAAACCTGTATTCGTTGATAACAACCTTGATCTTTGATTCCTGAAAATTGAACTCCGTCTTAAGGCGGGAAACAAGATTGCGCGTGCGCTCCAAATCCACCGGTTCCGGGCTTGTCATCAAATGTATTAAATCGGATTGATTAAGAACCTTGAAAATATTCTTGTCCATAACCGAGGGCAAATCAAGAATAATATAATGGTAGTCATTCACCAGAAGAGTCATGATATCCACTAGTTTCCTTACGAAGCTTTCATCTTCCGGATTATAAAATAAACAGGCTAAATCAACTCCGTGGTGATCTTTAAGTATAAAATTCCTGATAATGCCCGAGCCGGTAAACGGCGCTGACGACAAATCCAATTTAGGATATTCTCCCTCTATCCCCAGACGGTGCGGTAGGCTATGTTCCTTATCCTGCGGCAATATATCCAGTATGATAACCGATTTTTTGGTTTCCTGACGCAAGCCTAAGCCCAGATTCAGGGCATAAACAGTTTTGCCTGCCTGAGAATACGAGCTAAAAACAGAGATAATCGTACTTTCAAATATTGTCTTATAATGCAACCCTTTATTTTTCAAGCGACGGGATAAAGTCTGGCTTAGATTAATGGCTAATCTCGGAATTTTATTCAGGATAATATCAAAATCATCTTTGGGAATAACAATAACAACGCAATCATTAACCGCCCGCACACTTACCGAATGCGGCTCATTGGTCAAAAGCGAGATAATGCCGAAATATTTCCCCCGGTGCAAATATTCAAGCTCTGTTTCGCGGCCCTCCTGATCACGCGTGTATACCAAAGCCCGGCCAAGGATAAGGCAATAGAAATTATCCGCAGGAGCACCCTCAGAGTAAATAATCTCTCCTTTGCGGTATTCGCGCAAAGCGCTTTTCTCTTTAACTAAAGCATATTCTTCTTGGGATAAATCCGAGAATATAGGTATATCTTTAAGTATCAGGTTATCCTTATCGAATTCCACTTAAATTAAAGCCTCCCGTCCCTGCAGACAAGAGAAAGCTTCCTGGCGCTTTCCCTGATGGTTCTTGTGTAGTTAGTATAGTCTATATCCACGAGCCCGAAACGCGGGCCGAAACCTTTATCCCATTCGAAGTTATCGATTAAAGACCAGTATATATAAGCGCCCACATTCACTCCTTCTGACATCGCTTGATGCATATTCTTTAAATGCGCATCAATAAATTCCCATCTGAGCGAATCATCAGTAGTACATATGCCATTCTCCAATATAAACACAGGAAGATTATACTTCTTAAGCCGCAGAAGCAGGCTGTAAATTCCCTCGGGATAAATATCCCATCCCAAAGAATTCTTTTTACGCGGGTCATGATTATCCCGGCAATTATCTTCAAACAAATGCCTGATGCCCCACTTCTTAGTATCCACAAGGGCCCTGGAATAATAATTCATCCCGATAAAATCCAGGGTCTTGTGCCTGATTGAAGTATCGATAAAGTCAAAATTATAATTTACGTCTCTTAGGTGGCAAGCTAATTTATTTTTCAAGGTAGAATTACAGGTAACAAATGCCTGCATGTTTTGTGCGATACTAACCATAGGCGCAGGAAGGTTATTCTTACGATATATATTATGGATAATCTTATAGGAGCTGATATGGGCGGCTTTGAGATTATTAGTTACTTTGATTGTGCTAAAAATAGACTTTTTCTGAGGCGGCCATGCGCCGATAAGGTAGCTGTGGTAAGTATAAACCATCGGCTCATTAATAGTTACCCAGTATTTCACTTTGTTGCTTAAAGCACTTACAATTTGCCCGACAAAGTTGGAAAAATAAGCTGCGGATTTTCTATTTTCCCAGCCGCCTGCCCGGGTAAACCACAGAGGGCTGGTAAAATGATGTAACGTAACGATAGGCTCAAGGCCTCGCTGTCTCAAGGCCTCAATAACTTCTTTATAATGGTTTATTTCCTGCTGGGAAAATTTTCCTTCTTGCGGCTCAATACGGCTCCATTCTACGGATAGCCGGTGGGCATTATGGTTGAGTTCTTTGGCTATGTCGAAATCATGCGTATAAAGCTGGTAATGCCGGCAGGCCTGGCCTGAGACCTCCTTAAGGCCAACGCGCTTTTCCCATTCCCACCAGTCACAATTAGAGTTATTGCCCTCGACCTGATAGGCGGATGTCGCCGCACCCCACAAGAAGTTCTTCGGGAATTCGATCATAATTAGATTATACGGTTTTAGCGGGTCCTGTCTTGTTATTTTGCTGCGGGCTTTGCTCGCATGCTTCCGCCTCTGGCGGATAATGCATGCTCACAAATCCCTCCGCAAAATAATCTACAATAAACCTAACGGTGCTTAATTGATCCTTGATTTGTTTAGCGGGTGACGAGGCATGTTTCGAGCAGTATGTCAGAAATTCGAGCGGGCATGGTTTGCCTCGTTACCGGATGCTATCCAAGAGCGAGAATTTCTGGCCAAGCGCAGCATTTCCACGCTGGGGAAATGCAAGCGGTGCTGCGAGAAATATGCCTCGGCAGGACCCGATAAACAATCATTCTTAATATTATAGCACCCTAAAATAAAAAATCCCAACAAAAATGTTCTCCTTGGCTAACCGCTTCAGAGAACAATCCCCGATAGTTTTCTTAAAGGGGATGTTGGGATAAAGACGGGCCGATAAAGGGCGTTGGTGCTTCATTTGTATCACCCTCTTCTTCGGCAACCCAGCCACCATATTGCTTCTATCCGCCTCACTATACCGAAATTAAACTCTTAAAAACTAAATTCGGCATACGGCTCGACAAAGCAATTTAGGTCTGTGGCTTTGCGCCCCCGCCTTTCAGCGGGTTTACCTTTATCGGCTATAATAAAGTATACAACAAAAATAACCCCTTTTCAAGGGAGCCTCAAATGAAAAACCCCGCACCTTAATTAGGGTGCGGGGCAAATATTGTGGTTTTAGCTTATCTCTTCTTTTTAGGGGTTACTTCGGCAGACATAACAACTAAATGCTTGCTTAATAACGCCCATGTCTTGGGGCCTACCTTACCGTCTACCTTCAGGTTATTCATCTTCTGAAATTCTTCTATTGCCTTCTTAGTAGCGGGGCCCATTTTACCGTCTATTGCTCCGGCATAAAGATTTAAGTTCTTTAATGCGGTCTGTATCTCCTGATTTGTCGGCTTGCTAACCGTAGATACCGCTAGAGCCTGCTCTGCTGCCGGCTGCTGGGATGTAGCCATAGCTGCTGGCTCGGTCGTCTGAACAGCCTGCGCCTTAGATTCAGGGCTCATCTGCCCTTCCGTGGATAACTTATTTAATTCATCCATGGACATGGGCTCCTGCATCTCTTCCAGCGTTTGCTGTTTTCTTCCGCATCCGGTCAAAACCACTGCCAACGCTAAAGCCGATATAATAAAAACTGATCTTTTCATGTAATAATCACCTCCTTACTCTATTTATTTTAACAAAGTATCCTAAAAAATCAAATAAAAAGTTACTCATAAATCCCTCATCCCGGGCATCATCGTGTTCATTATAATAAAGAATAAGGCACAAATTGCTCCGCTCAACATCACGGTAGGCCTGACCCCTATATTCTGAGAAAGCACGCCTGCAATAAGGCTGCCAAAAGGCATAAATCCGGCAAAGGTAAACATGAAAACACTCATTACTCTGCCCCTAAAGACATCGGGAACATTAGTCTGCAGTAATGTATTAATAAGTGCCATGGCCAAAACGCTTGAACCACCGGCCAGTAGCAACACGAAAAGCGAAAATATATATATTTTTGACAGACCGAACAAAATAAGCGTAATAGAAAATATTATTGAGGATGAAATCAGTAGTTTGCCTTTATACCGAAAGTCTCCCAGGCGCGCCAAAATCAATGCCGCTATCAAAGCGCCTACTCCGGCAGCCGACATCAATGCCCCTAAACCTTTTACTCCTACATGCAATATGTCACTGGCAAAAATAGGCATCAGGATAGTATAAGAAATGCCGAATAAACTTGAAATACCCACCATGGTAATCAAACTCATAATAACGCGGTTATTCTTAATAAAGATTAATCCGTCTTTTAAATCCTTGATCTTGGACGAATGCATATCAACCCTTGCCTTATAATCAAACTTTATAATAAGCAACGCCGAAAGTACAGCCAGAAAACTGGCCGCATTGACGTAAAAACATCCGGCCATGCCTATGCCGGCAATCATGATACCGGCAAGCGCGGGGCCTATAATGCGACTGGAATTAAATGACACCGAATTTAAGGCAATGGCATTTAATAAATGCTTTTTACCGACGAGATCGACTATTAACGCCTGCCTGGCGGGGGCATCAAATGCCATGACCATTCCGTTTAACAAAGCTATAAGCATTATATGCTTTGGAGTAACAAATTTAAACTGGGTCAATAGAGCCAAACCCAAAGCCAAAACCATAAAACTAGCCTGGGTAATAATCAGGATATCTCTTTTATTGGCCCTGTCTGCCACTACACCACCAAATAAAGAAAAAAGAAAAATTGGAATTGACCCTAAGAAACCTACGAGGCCCAGAAGAAATGCGGAATGCGTAAGATCAAAGACAAGCCAGGACTGGGCAGTCATCTGAACCCAGGTGCCTATTAAAGAGGCGAACATCCCAAACCAGTATATCCGGAAAGTCCTTACCTGTAGCGATGAAAACATTTTTTTAGGATTTAATAACCGCTTCGCGGCGGCAGCGCGGGCAGAGTATTTTCATGCGGTCTGTACGCATAAGCTCTTCTTTACCGGCAGAGCCTTTTTGAACTTCACAGATTCCGGCAAGGCTAAGATAATTCAGATAGACCATCATAAGTGTCGCATTACTGAATACAAGCGGCCCGATTTTTTTAGCTACCCAGAGCACCTGGTCGCGCGGAGCTATCGGCTCACCGCAACATCCGCACAATAGCAAATCCTTGCTAATTTCCTGTTTAAGCTCCCCTCTTTTACCCGTAGTAGCCAAATCGAATTCGTTAGAAAGCATAATGCCTTTAGCTGTGATACAATTAGCCTGGCAGCTACCGCAAAATATGCATAAATCCCAATGCACAGTCAGCTTCCTTTTACCGCCCTCATCTTTCATTTCAATTGCCCTGGCAGGGCAAACCTGAAAACACGCACCGCAGCCGATACAATCGTCTTGGTGATATTCGCTCCTGCCCCTGAATCTCTCAAAAGGCTTATGCGGCTCGTAAGGAAACCTGGAAGTATACGGCCCTTTAATCAGTGCTTTTATCGCTTCTTTTAATTCTCTTAATTTTGGATATTTCATATCTAAAATAAACCTTCGGTTTTATTAACCCTTATCTTCTGTATATTGATCACAAACAGAGCCTTCCCACAATTTAACCTTTGTTTTATGGGCACTGCGGGCAATAACATGAGCCGAAACCGGCGCAGTCAATAATAAAAACACAATGCATAAAAGCGCCTTAATCCCCGCGGCAGTAAAGCCTTTAAAGAAAAACAACCCCAGAAGTATGCTCGATGTACCCAAAGTAACGCATTTTATCGACGAATGCAGCCGGTTATAAACGTCGGGAAAACGAACCAACCCCAAACAGCCAAAAAAATCAAATACCAGGCCAATTACTATAAAGACCATGCTCATAATCTCATTCATCGAATCCCTTCCCTTCCAGATACTTGCCCAAGGCAAGGATAGAAATAAAACTCTGCAGGGCCCAGGCTATAGCTATATCAATATACCAATCCCTGCCAGTCGGAATCCCGAGTATGGCACAGAAACCTATAATCAGAATGCCCAATATATCTATTGCTGCCGCGCGGTCAGGAGGAGTCGGCCCTCTTAATATACGCCAAAGACATAAAGAAGCACAAAGTATAAGTATAAAGAATGCTCTTTCCAGAAGCACCGACTGCCAGGCTAACAGCGAGGGAAACGGCAGGAATATAATGAAGCCGAATACCGCTATAATACTTATAAAACCTATAAACCAACGCAATCGTTTCACCCCGTTACAAACCTCCCATCATAACCCCGTCATAAACTACCTTTATCTTCTGCATATAGTTTGTAACGGGGTTCATTTAAAAATCCTCAATAATATATCTTCGAACCTGCGTACGATTAATTCAGTATTTTTCTCTATATCCTTACTCTTAACTTCAATCCAGTGAATATACAAAAATCCTGCTTCACGGTCAACATCCACAGCCATAGTCCCGGGAGTAAGGGTAAGTGAATTAGCCAGGAATGTTATACCTGTCTCCGAGCGTAAGCGTATCTTTACCTTAACAATCCCTGGCTTAAGCGGCAAATCCGGATGTATAACCCTGTATGCCCCGTCGAGATTCGCCTTTAAGCACTCCCAGCAAAAAACAGGAATGTAATAAAAAAACCATAAGTAGCGCCCCGGGTTATGAAATATATTCGGGTTGTCCGGGAACATGTCGGCGGTAAATAGCGCCACCAGAATACCGATCGCTATACCGGAAATTATATACTGGATGTCCAAAGACCACGTCAGAAGGATCCAGGATAGAAAACCGCTGATAAACAAAACAAAACGTATCTTCATAAAATTAAATATTCCCCTTTGCAAGCACGCCGACCGCGGAATCCAGAAAATTCCTGAAACCGGGTAAAAGCACCAATGCACTGGAGGCGGCAATAAGCGCAAGGATAATCATGGCTAAATTCATGCTCCAGGCCGCTTTCTTTATTTTTAGTCCGGGAGTAACCGGCTGGCCAAAGAAAGCAAAAGTTTGAAACCTAAAATAATACCCCAATGTTACTATGCTGACTAATGCCGCCACAAAAGCGAAACCAAAGAATCCTGCCTGTATTGCAGCAATAATAATTATCAGTTTGCTCCAGAACCCCCCTAAAGGCGGAATCCCCGATATACTCATCGAACCTAAAAGGCTGGTATATCCGCTAACCGGCATCTGGGAATTAAGCCCGCCGAGCTTATTCAAGTCACGCGTACCGGTTGAATACTCTATTGTACCGGCGTTAAGAAACAAGAGTGACTTAAAAACAGCGTGGTTCAAGAGATAAAATAAACCTCCTAAAATAGCCAGCGGCGTACCTACGCCCAAAGCAAAAATTATATAACCAACCTGGCTTATACTTGAGTAAGCCAGCATCCTTTTAATATCTTTCTGGATAATTGCCAAGAATGCCCCTAAAATCATGGAGAATATTCCCAATATCATGAATATAAAGAGAATTTTCGGCGTTACGCCTAAGATGTTGAAAAATACTCTCGATAAGGCATAAATACCCAGTGTCTTTATAAAAACTCCGGAAAGTACCGCGGATACCGGCGTGGGTGCCGAGGAATGCGCATCAGCGAGCCAGGCATGAAAAGGAACTATCGCCGCTTTAAGGCCGAATCCCGTTAAGAATAATATCGAGATCAGGGTTATGATCATGCTGTTAGGGCTTAGAGCTAATGCATGCGCAATGTCTGACATATTTAGAGTAGAAGCATAACTATAGGTTAACGCGATGCCTAAAAGGATAAAAATCGAAGCCAGCGCGCCCATTATCAGGTATTTAAATGATGCCTCTACGTCCTCGGGCTCTACGCCGAAAGCAACTAAGGCATATCCCGATATCGAAGCCAACTCTAAGAAAACATACATATTGAATAAATCTCCGCTTAAAAGCACGCCGTTCATTCCGGCCAGCATCAGCATAAAAAGAGCGTAAAATTTCCATCTGGCAGTATAAATACGCATGTAACTTGCGGCATAAATCATGGCTAGAAAGCTAACCAAGTTTACAACCACTAATATAAAACCACTTAAGCCGTCCAGCACGACCTTAATCCCTAAAGGACTCGCCCATCCGCCAAGATTAAAGGCCAAGGTACCGCTTCTACTTAGCGAATTCACGCATAATAACGACAGGACCAATAAACTTCCTGCTGCCAGATTCGCCAAAACAGCGCTCGCGTGCCTTATCCTTCCGGCTAAAAGCACGGTTAAGAAACCTGCGCCCAGCGGTATAATTACAAAAAATGGCAAAAACTCGTTCATCCTCTTAATCTCCGGATCTTTGTTATGTCGAATGTGCCGTATTTTTCATAAATCCTGACGGCGAGTGAAACCGCAACTACTATTAAAGCCAGGCCGATAACTATGGTGGTTAAAACCATCGCCTGCGGCAGGGGATCGACCATATTGGGTATCTGCTGATCATGGGCAAGAATCGGCGCGCGGCCAAAGCGGCGATAACCGGTCAGGATTATAAACAAATTAATGGAATACTCGACGATCCCTAAGCCGATTATCATCTTAATAATATTTCTTTTGCGTAAAATGCAATAAAGGCCGACGCAAAATAAGACGAAACACAAGAAATATAGGACCATATTATTCCTTATCCGAAGTTAATAGGGTTAAAACCAAAAATATCGCCAACAAGCCCATCCCCATTAATAAAGCTATGGCTAAATCGCATAAGGGGATAAAGCCGGCACCAAAAAGTTTGAAATGGTTATCTAAAATAATCCTGTTATTATCTTTGAAGAATTCCAATGTGACTAAGAATAAAAATGCCGTTGCGCCTAATGCGGAAAGAAACAAAACGCGCCCCTGGTTGAGTTTAGCCAAAACAGCCTTCTTGCCGAAAGCCAGCATCAAATGAATAAAAGAAAGTGCAATAATAACGCCTCCGGCAAAACCGCCGCCGGGGCTTATGTGGCCGCGCAATACGATATAAATCCCGTAAATAAGAATAAGCCCTACGGTCAGGCGCGTTACATTCTTAACGATTAAAGTCATGCCCGGAGAATTATTCTTCATGGGGCTTGCCTTTCTTGCGCATTATCGCTAAAGCCGCGATTAGCGCGGAAAATAAGATTGCGCCTTCGGCTAAAGTATCGTAGTTTCTGAAATTCAATGTTATTGCGGTCACGAGATTTGTGGATCCGGTTTTAGCAAGGCCCTGTTCAATATAGCCCTGCGAAAGGCGCATCAGAGGCTCTCCGAAATTAGGTAGTTCCCTTAAAGCAAAATATCCAAATAAGAGAAAACAAACAATGAATACGATAGTAGTAATGGTATTAAAAAGCCAACGCCCGTCTTTAACTAACGGCAAATCCCTTTTTATCGTGGCGCGGATAAGCACAACAACGCATAAAATCTCAACCACTAATTGCGTGATAGCCAGATTCGGCGCCTTAAGCACTAAAAATGCAAGGCATAAACCTAAGCCTACGGCACTCAATGCCACTACGCTTGAAATTAAATCCTTTATCTCCGCGGCTAAAAGCGCGGCACAAATCATGAATATTAGTATAAAATACAGTTCCATGCCTTATCGGCCCCCAAGCAATACCAAAAATAAACCCGCCATACCCAAAAGTACCCACACCAGATAAGTAGGCAGAACCCCGTTATGCAAAAATTTAAATATCGCGGACACGGTAAAAATCTTTTTTCCCTGCACGTAGATATCAAACTGCCCGCCAGCCGCCCTCTTATAAATACCCGGCATAGGCCCCATCTCTTTAATGGTATTATAGAAATCCGTACCGGTAACCATATTATCTGCCCCTAAGTCAGTAATCTCCGAGCCGACAAAACTCTTATCCTGACGCAGTGATAATTTAGTCAATTTAAATATAATCCAACCGATAATAAGGCCTATAACCACGAGCCAGGTAGCCAAAACCGGAGACCAGATCCCCGGAAGCTCTGATGCATTAACAGGAAAGTTAAAAGACAATGCCGGGAAAATAATATGTTTTAAAGGCAGAGGAAATGCAAATATGCCGAATAAAACGCAGACCAAGGCCAGGATTATGCAAGGGCCCCACATAGCTAAAGGTACTTCTTTGATATTCTTGGATTTTTGCGCATCCATGCGCTGGCCTAAGAATATGGCCTGGAGTAATTTCATAAAGCTGGCTAGTGTTAACCCCGAGCCAAACATGGCGGCAACCAAACAAAATATAGTAAAGATATTCTGCTGTAGCGACAATCCGCCTGAAATACGCACTAAAAGCCCCTGGTAAATAAGCCATTTGGAAACAAACCCGTTAAAAGGCGGAATGCCGGATATAGATAAGCTGGCAATTAAAAACGATATGTAGGTAATGGGCATTACCTTGCTTAGCCCTCCCAATTCATCTAGTTCGGCAGTCTTGGCGCGATATTCAACATTACCGGCGCTTAAGAATAAACAGGATTTATAAACTGCGTTGTTGAGCATATGAAAAATGCCGCCGGCAATCCCAATCGGGTTACCGGTGCCGATACCTAAAAGCATGTAGCCGACCTGCGAAACTGCGTGATACCCGAGCAGAGTCTTCATGTTGTGCTGTACCAAGGCCATCATTACCGCGGCAATTATAGTAAAAGCTCCCACTAACATAAGAAAACTATTCATCGCCGTATTCATTACAAATAAATGCAGGGATAGGCGCACTAAAAGGTAAATACCCAATAGCTTGTCCAAAGAAGCCGGTAAATATGCTACAACCGGAGCCGGAGCGCTCCTGGCACAATCAGGAATCCAGCTATGAAAAGGCATTGCGCCGGCTTTGGCAAAACAAGCGACGGCAATACAAATATAGGCTGCCAATTTCAATCCGCTGTCCAGTCCCAGGCTGATATCGCTCATCTGCATGGTTCCGGCAAGATAATACACGACGGCTAAACCCCAAAGCATCAATGCATCTGTCCCGCCGACTATTATTAATGCTTTCTTGGCGGCTTCGGGAGAATCCTTATCGCCCATGTTAATGAGAAGATAGAGCATCAGACCTAAGAAGCCCCAGGCTGCCGCAAGCACGATAAGGTTATCAGTTAAAACTACTAAAACAGAAGCTGCTGCGGTTAAAGTAATATAAAGATAATAACGCAGTAAACCCGATGCACCGCGCATAAACTTAAATGAATAAATTAAGGTAAGAATAAAAAAGAACGCTATTGCCGCAAGCATAAATCCGCTTAAATAGTCAAGACGAAATAGTGTTCCTGAAAATAGATTATTCATTATTTAACCTTCAAAAGGCTCCTGGCGATCTTTTTAGTATGATAGTAAACCGCCGCGGTAAAATCCAGCATATTTAAAAACATATTACAGGCAAACGGAGCGCAAACGCCTTTAATTAAACGCTGATTATGATGGTTGCGATAGGCATCAACCAAATTATCAATATGCTCTTCTTTTTTTAAAACTTCTTTTACCGTATCGGGCCTGTCCTTTTCCAGTGCGTGCACGATTTCTCCCAGGGCGTCTTCGGTCTTGTGGTATAATTCCGAATATTCCCTGACTGCGTCCTCGCTAAAAAGAAGCTTCTCTTCTATCTTTATCTGGAGCCTTTCCAGTATATCTTTGCAATAGTCGCCGATTAACTCTAAATCTCCTACTATGTCGGCGTAAGCGGAAACTTTAAACGCCTCCTGTTCGGAAGCTGTCCGGCCCAACTCAATTAAGCCGCCGGTTAGCTCCTTCTCCATATCATTCAACTTATCCTCTTTGGCGAATATCTTGGGGAATAAATCTAAATTATGCTCCATAAACGCCTGGTAAGTAAGCCGCCACATATCCAGGGCGATACCGGACATCTCCGCAATTCTTGCCTTTATATTATTTATTTCCGCCATTTAGCCTCTCCTGTAACTTTTTAGTCTTCTCCTGAGAAAGCTTAATAAGATCCCAGCCGTTCATGAGCTTCTTATCGGTTTTATCCTTAAATACCGCAACCCGCTCCGTGCAGCAGTAACAAGGGTCAACCGCGGCCAATGTTATCGTGGTATCTGAAATTGTCTGGCCTACGGCTGCAACTTTGTTACTTGCCACGTTCATATAACTCGGTGCACGTATCTTATGCCTTATGGGGCTATTTGTACCATCGGATTTAATGTAATGGAAGCATTCCCCGCGGGGCGCCTCCACCCTGCCGATACCAACTCCTGCAGGTATATCTTTGATATTAGCATCGATCTCGCCTTTGGGCAAATTATGCAGGCACTGGCGGATAATATTTATAGATTCGTAAAGTTCCAGAATGCGCACTTTGGTCTTACAGAAAATATCCCCGTCATTTTCTACGATGACATTCCAGGAAACCCTGTCATAGACGCCATACGGGTCATCCCGGCGCACATCTATATTTAACCCTGCGGCACGCGCAGTAGGCCCGACCGCGCACCATTCTATGGCCTGTTTTTTATTTAATATGCCAATACCTTTAAGGCGCGCCTGTATCACCGGATCATCCATCACAGCACCCTTAAACATATCAACCGCTGGGAGTAAATCATCAAGTGCCTTTTTTAATACCGGCACATCCTCTTCCCGGATGTCTCTGCGCGCTCCACCTACTTTACACATACCATAGTGATTTCTATTGCCGGTGATCATTTCAAACATATCCAATACCGGCTCGCGGTATTTCCATGCCCACATCCATACGGTATTATAACCTATAAAATGCCCGGCTAACCCCAGCCAAAGCAAATGGCTGTGGATTCTTTGCAGTTCATCGACTATGGTGCGAATGTAAAGCGCTCTCTCCGGGACAACATTAGCCTCACCGCCTAAGATATCTTCTACGGCCAGAACATAAGCATAAGGATGGCTTGATGAACATATCCCGCAGATACGTTCAACCGAATAAGGTATCTGATCAAAATGTTTGTGTTCGGAAAGCTCTTCTATCCCGCGGTGCATATAGCCGATAACAATATCTATATCCACAACCTTTTCGCCCTCTACATAGAGGCGGAAAAACTCCGGCTCTTCCTGCAAAGGATGATACGGACCTATGGGTACGACTACTTTATGCGACATATACTTAACTCCTTACTAATCATGATCATGGCGCAGAGGATGTTTTCCCTCCGGCCAGTCGTCAATTAAAAGCAGATGCTTTAGGTTAGGGTGCCCGTCAAACTCAACACCCAAGAGCTCCCAAATCTCTCTCTCAATCCACTCTGCTCCGACTATAAGCGGAGTTATGGACTCGATATGCGGATCTTTCTTATTAGCCAACAATGTGCGCAGTGAAATAACCTGGCCACTGCGGTCATAAGAAAAATGATACAATAATTCTATGCCTTGCGGCATGTCTGTGCCTGTGACAGTCGCAAGACGGCAGCCTAAGTCAGTAAAAATAAATTTTACTGCCGCCTGAATATCCGCGGGCTTAAAATCCAGATAAATCCTGCGGGCCGATTTCTCTTCAAACTTTATAATCTGATCGTAAAATTTCTCTCTTATCCTACCGACAACATCTTCCATATTATTTACCCTTTAGTTTATTAAGCAACTTTATAATACCGGCAATCATTGCTTCCGGCTTAGGAGGACAACCCGGAATATACAAATCAACCGGAACAATTTCATCGACCGGACAGGGACTATTATATGAATCCTGAAATACTATCCTCCCGCAGGCGCATCCGCCTATTGCTATGACAAAGCATGGCTTGGGCGCCTGTTCATAAAGCTTCTTGAGCCTTTCAGCGGTCTTATAATTTGGCACTCCCGTTACGACCAGCACATCCGCATGACGCACGCTCCCAGCTAAGGTTATACCAAATCTTTCCACATCATGGCGCGGAGTAAAAAGATCCAGAACCTCAATATCACAGTTGTTGCACGGCGAAGTCGCAGCGTGAAATACTGCCAATGATTTAGTTAAAGCTTTTGTTCTTAGATTCATTCTCTTCCTTGAGTTTTAGTTAATTACAAACCTAATGATGCTAATACCAGCGCTATTAAAGCCAATAACGTCATCGGCCCCCAGAAAAACCTTAAGGACTGATCGATACGCATACGCGGATTGGTGTTTTTAATTAATATGATGATAACTAATATACCTATATACTTCACCGCCAGGAAAAGCGGGGTTAAATCTTTACCTAAGAATAAAACAATGAGAAAAACGGGCATTACATAAAGCATCAGCGCTTTGGTAAGTTTAAATATTCCCAAAGGCATGCCTGAGTATTCAATTAAAGCCCCGCCCATAATCTCCTGCTCTGCTTCAGAAGCATCAAAAGGCACAAATCCAAGCTTGGCCTGCATACAAAAAATAGCCACGATAAAAGAAAGCGCTCCTGAAACAGAAGCGATGTTTGAACCGAAATTCATCTGGGATTCGATTATCGGGCCAAATTGTATCGCTCCTTTAGATTTGATTATCATGGCTATCACAACTAAGATAAAGGGCAATTCATACCCTAAGACCAGCTTCATCTCCCGCGATGCGCCGACTGATGCCAAAGGGTTTCTGGAGCTAAACGCACCTATGATCAAAGATGCGGCCGGAATAATCAAAAGGTACAACACTACTATCAAATCCCCGATAAACCCTTCGGCAGCTGAACGAATATTCATGCCCAAAATCGCAGCCACCAAAGCAACACTTAATAAACCTATATACGGAGATAATAAAAACGTGGACCTTGCGCCCTCGGGAACAATTATTTCCTTGGCAGAGAATTTTATGATATCCAGAAAATTCTGATACCATGGCGGCCCTACACGCCACTGCAGGCGCGCGGTAACCTTCCGGTCTACCCAGCAAGCCAATAACCCTATGCAGGCGCTAAATAAAAAACCGGGGAATATGAGATAGTTAAATATGGTTTTTAGCATATTGGTTCATAGTTCATAGTTCATAGTTCATAGTTCATAGTTTAACTAACAACCATGAACTAATTTTATTTTTTCCTCGGTGGCTGATAATCTTCTCTGGACCACTTACGTGTATGCACAGCCAGATTATCGCCTACTAAATATATATTCTTTTCTAAATCTTCCGCCACTTCTTTAATCTCAATAGCCTTCTCGGGGCAACTAACCAGGCATTTAGGGAGTTTCTCCGTCTTACCTATACAATAATCGCATTTTGAATCAAGATACGGTATAAAATCCTGAAAGATAATCCCGAACGGACAGGCAATGGAACACGACTTGCAGCTGGTACAACGCATCTTGTAACGCTTAATGTGCCCGTCAGAAGCACGTTCCAATGCATTATGGTAACAAGAATTAACACAAGGCGCTTGTTCGCAGTGACGGCATATCGTGGCAAAGGTGGCGTATTCACGCAGCGAAGAAATACCGTTGTTCTGCGGATGATAAAAATAATCGCAGGCTACGCTGCATTTCTTACAACTGTTACAGATGTCTAGGTCTATGAATAGTTTCTTCATGATAGTTCATAGTTCATAGTTCATAGTTCATAGTTCATAGTTTAACTAACAACCATGAACCAAGAACCATGAACTAATTCAATCCCATATGTCGTGTATATCTTTCAGTTGTTCGTACGTAAATACCGGCCCATCTTTGCAAATATAATATTTGCCTATGCGGCAATGCCCGCATTTGCCCAGGCCGCAGGACATATTCTTTTCCATGGATAAATATATGTCCTGATGCGCAAACCCTATATCCAACAACTTCAAAGTTGTAAATTTCATCATAACCGGAGGCCCGCAAACTATAGCCACTGCTTTCTTTAAATCTACGGGCAGATCTTTTACAATTGTAGTTACTATGCCGACATTACCGCTGTAATCCGGGCTACCTACATCTACGGTAGTAACAATGTCAACCTTATCCTTTTTCGCCCATTCGGGTATAAGATTTCTATAGACTATATCTGCGGGCGTGCGCGAACCATAACGCAGGACTATTTTATTATATTTATCCATCTCTGCGAAAAGCGCCAATAATAGGGAACGTAGCGGCGCTAAACCCACTCCTCCCCCGACAATCACGATATCTTTGCCGTAAAATTTCTCCAGCGGGTATCCTTTTCCGTAAGGGCCGCGTATGCCTACCGGCATATTCTTAGAGCCTATATGAAGCAAGGAGGTGATATTACCTGCCTTCATAATGGTTACGTCTATTTTGTCTTTTGCGTTAGGATCTGAAGAAGGAGTAAAAGGAGCCTCTCCTACTCCCGGCAGCGTCAATTCGATAAACTGCCCGGTCCTGAAAGAAAATTCCTCCTTAGGACGTATGACAAAAGTCTTAATCGCAGGCGTTTCTACTATAATATCTTCTATAATTCCTTCTATGGGCCGGTAAATATTCTTCATATTTTATTGTTTTGACTTTTTTGCCAGATCTTTAAGCACTTCTCTTATATCTATCTCGCCCGGGCAGACCTCGATACATCTTCCGCATCCGCAACAGGCAGGAATCCCCATATTATCCACAAAAAAATCGAATTTCTTCATAAACCTGTTTCTTAAACGCTGCGCCCTGGTTTTCAAAGGATTAGCGCCTCCGGCAACGCGAGCATAATTCTGATAAAGGCAAGAATCCCAGACTCTTAGTTTTCTGTTTTCGTGTTCATGTTTTTGGTCGCTCAAAAGAAAACAATGGCAGGTATCACAGATAAGATTGCATCCGCCGCATTCAACACATGTGAGCATAAACTCTTTCCAGGTATCAAACGCATAGCCGTCCTTGACTAACTTTTGCACGCTATCTTTACTAACCAGATTCTGCGGCAAGAGATGCCTTTTTAAACGCTCTACCAACGCGCCTCTTTTTACTTTGCGCGCCGAGCTTTGGGTTTCCTTTGCTAAGGTGAAGAAATCCGGAGCTTCGTCTATCAATTTCTGTCCGCGCGCAGAACCAACCTCAACTAAATAACCGTCGCTTAGGGGCGAAAAATTAAGGTCAAACCCCTCCTGCGGATAAGGCATAATATCCCAGGCAAGACAGTGGCATACTTTTTTAAAACCGGTGCAATCTCCTGATATAAGGATAGTATTATCCCGCCTTAGCCGGTATAAAGAATCTACTTCAACGCCTTCTAAGAAAACAAAATCCTGAACTCTGTGCCCTGCTATATCGCAGCTCTTGACCCCAAAAATAATAGTTTCCTCACAGATATCGGTTACATTCTTATCGAGGGTAAAATAGTCGGCTACTTTCTCACAGGCGTGCGTAAAAAATGATTTCAGCGGCTCTACTGTACGGTAGGCATTATAGACAAACTGCGTATTTTCGCTAAATTGCTGGTAATAATATTCGGTTTCGCTTCCGGATTCCTCCTTTACAGCCGGCATAAATACACGATATTTCTTATTTATGTGGCTGAAAAAGGGGGCCAAGCGGCTATTTTCTAAATAATATATTTTATTCATTATTTTAAAGGTAGGTTAGAAATTTATGGTGAGGGAATACCTTTGTGAAAACTATCACAAAGCAGCCCTAAAAAAATAAACTAACCAGTTGTTAGAATACTATATTCCTTTATTACTGTCAAGAAAAAAATACCGCCCCTTATCCGCCCGTAAGCTTAGCTTTGACTAAATCACTAACCAGCTTGCCATCTGCCCTGCCGGCAACTTTCGCATTTACTTCTTTCATAACCCTGCCCATATCCTTGATACCCTGGGCGCCGGTACCGGCCACTATTTCATCAACTATCTTTTTAATCGCTTCCGATGAAAGTTCTTCGGGCAAATAGGTTTTTAATAACTCCATTTCCTTAACTTCTTTATCCGCTAAATCCTGGCGTCCGCCTTTAGTAAATGCTTCAATAGAATCCTGACGGGCTTTTATCTGTTTTCTTATAACCGTGATTGCCTCGCCGTCGTCAAGAATCTTCTTATTTTTAGCGATCGCCACGTTTATTAATTCCGCGCGTAAAAAGTTTAAAACCGAAGTTTTTAAAGAGTCCTTTGCCTTCATCGCCTCTTTATAATCACTCATAATTCTTTCTTCCAACATAACATCCTCCTTTTAAAACAAAACATGCCTCTTGAATTTAGCTAATCTGCTATTTAAATCTGCGAGCTTTAGGCGGGCAGTTCGTTCAACACCGAAACCTTCCACGTTAAAAGAAGCGGCTATTGTCCCGTAAGCAACCGCCTTTTTAATTGCCGCTTCGTTAATGCTCTTTGTTTTTGCCAAGTACCCCATAAATCCGCCGGCAAAAGTATCTCCCGCTCCGGTGGGGTCAATTACATTATGCACCGGATACGCCGGAATGATAAAGATAAACTTATCGCAAAAGAACAATACTCCATGCTCTCCCTTTTTAACCAAAACCATTTTCGGGCCGTAAGAAGACAGACACCTGGCCGCCTTAATCAAGTTATTCTCGGAAGATAAGCTCCTGGCTTCCTGATCGTTAACTACAAAGATATCCACCTTCTTCAGTACGCGGATTAAGGATTTACGCTTATTATTAATCCAATAATTCATCGTATCCAGCCCCACTAACTCAGGACAAGACATACTTTCTAAAACGTGCCTTTGTATATCCGGATCCACATTAGCCAAAAATACATATTTGATATCACGCTGGAGGATAGGAATCTCGGGCTTAAAAGTAGCAAGAACGCCTAATCGGGTGTCAAGGGTAAGCGCTGTGTTTAAATCACCTTTATATTCCCCTTCCCACTTAAAGGTTCTGCCTTTATCTTTTACAAGCGAAGTAAGGATTAAGCCTTTATTGCGCAGCAGGTTGATGTACTTGTCAGGGAAATCCTCGCCGATTACAGCCACAAGGTTTACTTTTGTAAAAAGCCTTGCACTCATCGCAAAATGCGCTGCCGAACCGCCGAGAGCATCTCTGCGCACGCCAAAAGGAGTCTTTATATTATCCAAAGCTACGGTGCCTAAAACAAGTACGCTCATGATAGAGATTCTCCATAAACAATTCGTTAGTTGATGGTTGATGGTTCATAGTTCATAGTAAATGCAAACGCTTTTACCATAAACCAAGAACTATGAACCATGAACTTCTTACCTCACAAATATCAACGTTAGTATCGCTATAACTATGCAATAATAAGCAAAATAGTAAAGCTTGGCTTTATTTAAGACAAAGCGCAGAATCTTTAAGGCCAATAATCCCGCCACCAGGCTAAAGATAAATCCAACCAGCATATTCTTTGGTTCTATCTTCAAAACAACATCCACGTCTTTTATTTCCATAATCGCCGCTCCGCAGACTGCGGGGATAGCGGCAAGAAAAGAAAAAGTAAAACTCGTCTTTTTATCAAGACCTCTAAAAAGAAGGGTTGATATAGTAACTCCGGAACGCGATAAGCCGGGTATAATAGCCATGCCCTGCGTAGCTCCCAAAATGCAGGCATCTTTTATGTTAACCTTATCCCTCTTATTATTCATAAATCTTACAGTAAACATCAGAATTATGCCGGTGGCAATCCAACTTAACGCCACAAGCTTAGGAGAAGAAAATAAACTTTCAAAGAAGCCTTTGCCTGATATTCCGATTAACCCTGTGATTAAAGTAACGATTAAAACCAGGGATAATTTTTTAATGTCACGGAGTGTAGCCATAATGTCTTTAAAGAAGAAAATAAAAAGCGCGGCGAGTGTTCCCAGGTGCAGAATTACCGAGACTGCGACTTCATGCCCGGTGAGACCCATAATCCTTTGCAAAACTGCCAGATGCCCGGAGCTACTGACAGGGAGAAATTCAGTCAGGCCCTGCACTATACCTAATATTATATATTTAATCATTTCGTCTTCGGCTAATGTTTAAATATTTCTTTTATCGCTAAACCGACCAAATCCGCGTCCCAGTTATGCTTTAAAAGCTCACTGCGGAGCGTTTCTTTGTCAACGCCATTGGACTTTCTTTCTGCAATAAACGCAGCTAATACGCCCAAATTGAATTCCTGCTCAGTATCGAGCATTAGTTTAATTTCTCTTTCTCTTTCATGCTTGTTGCGCAGATATGCAATCGCGGCAAATACCAAGGGTAAGATTAATACGACTATCGAACCAAGAAATATATGCCACGGCGCACGCCCTAATATGTAGGGGGCGCAACCCCAGAAAGCATCAAATAAATAGTGGGCCACCAATAACGGAATCAGACCGTATTTTACAAATATAAATCCGAAAAATAGCCCTAGCACACTAACTTCCAACCCCCTGAACCAAACAGGGTATATAGAATATCCGCTATGGCCAAAACCCCACACAAGCGAAGAAAATATAACTGCCAACACTATATTCTTAAGATATTTCTTTGCCAGGCTGATTCCGAAAAGCCTGAATATTATTTCCTCGTTTAAGCTGGCACTTACGCCGATTATCAATCCGCCCAGAAACGGCACATAAGCGGAAGAAAATGTCACAAGGCTGCTCCACTCTCTCCATACCCCGGCATATCTCTGTCCGAAATAAAATATTGCTGCCTGCAGCCCGAGCATTATAAAAAACAGAATGTAGCCGAATGCTATGGAAAATGCCATGCTGCGGCTATAAACAGTAGATTTAATGTAATGCGATAAGGAACTATACTTAGCAGCGGGCAGCTCTCCGGCCAAAAGATACTCTCCTGCCAGGGCCGGAAATACAAAAGCAACGCTTAAGATGATAATGTTGATAAGGGATTTTAAGATTTGCAGCCAGATATAGGAAATAAGGCTGCTGGTGGTGGAATAACCCATAATTAAGCCCTGCATATTATTTAGAACATGGGCCAAATTTATTATTACGAGAAAGAGTGCTAAATAAAGTACCGGCTTTTTACAAATGCGGATAATAAAGGTGTGCTTTCTTCTGAGTACTACATATATTGACATTGCTATGATGATCGCAAACAGAATAAAAGACATGCTGGAGATATACGCTCCAAAAACCACCTGTTTGCTGATATAGCGCTTAAAACTCTCCGGCACATCTAGGCCATTGACATAGAATGATCTTATTTCGCTGCCCGATACGGTTACTCCGCTTAATATCTTAGCCCCGCCCTGCTGCGCGTCGCCCCAGGGAATATAGACGCCTTTTTTCTCCCAGGAGAAACTGTAATCGGTTCTAAAATCATGGCGCGTGGCCTCCTCATTATGCAACTCATATTCATCGAGATTAAAACCGTATGTGTTTTCAATAAACTTTTCTGCCCTCTCTTTAGCTAGTTCCTTGGTGGGCGTATCTCTTTTAGCCACATCCTCTATCAAGTGCTCAAATGATATGATATTGCCGGTCTTGGCACTTATTTTAAACGAATACTCTTCTTTTTGCAGCTCCTTAAAGAACCTGACGTTCCAATAAAATAAATCGAAGTTCTCTTGTCCTAAAAATTCTTCCTCTTTATCCGGGCCTATGGTCTTTTGCAGGTATCTGTCGGCCCAACCATCATCGTCGAATATAATAGCACTGCGGTATTCCTTGGCATCTACCCCTAAAGAATGCAAGTATGTATCGGCTATGGAGAGAGCTTCTTTTTTATCTACGGATAAGTCTACGGAGACAAAACGGCGGTACTCAAGCTTATGCCAAACTACAGAACTAAGGACAGCCAACAGAATGAATATAACCAGCGCTTTAAAAGATATTTTCATCTTATCATTTGCATATTGTGTTTATCAGCGAATTCCTTTAACACCACCGGTAATTCGCAACTAATCGCTAACCTGACAGATGTAATAGGATGTATAAAATCCAGCTGTGAGGCATGCAGGCATAACCTTTTGGCCTTTATCTTAAAATCTTTACGAAAAGCATACCTGGTTTCTCCCAGTATCGGGCAGCCTATACGCTTGAAATGTATCCTTATCTGATTAGTGCGCCCGGTTAACGGTGTTACTTCTACTATAGCAAAATTATCTTTTTTCTCAATAACTTTGTATCTGGTCACCGCGCTTAATCCGTCGATGGCGGAATTAATTTCTCCGCTGGATTTACCGGGATAGCCCTGTAGAAAAGCAATGTATTTCTTGTTGACCTTACGATTCTTAAATTCTTCCATCATTTTCTTCTGCGGGGATTTACCTTTGGCATAAATAATTAAGCCCGAAGTCTCTCTATCCAGACGGTGGCACGGATGGAGCCTGTAAGTTGCCCCTCTTTTTTTAATTTCGTCATTAAGGATACTACTTAGGGTGCGCGTTTCGTTTCTTGGCGTGGGGATTGTGAGTAACCCGGAAGGTTTATCTACTATCAGAAACCAGTCGTCTTCATAGATAACCGGAATGTTGCTTAAGGTCATACTATTTTCAGCATTCTCTCTATGGCTAGAGTGGCTCTCTTGCGAATTTCATCGCTGACCCGGACTTCTTCTTTAAGTTCCTCTAAAGCCCAGAGGACCTTCTCCTGGGTCGTACGCTTCATATTAGGGCAGACCGCAGCTTCGGATGCCGGATAGAATTCTTTCGCGGGATTGTCTTTCTTAAGACGATAAATAAGCCCTACTTCGGTTCCTACAATAAATTCGGTAGACTCCGATTCTTTGGCGTATTTGCTCATTTGGCTGGTAGATAATGCCACATCTGCTAAGGCCACTACCGCAGGCAAACATTCCGGATGCACCATAACCTTGGCAAAAGGATGGAATTTTCGCTCTCTTTTTATATCCTCGGGGAGTATTCTTACGTGTGTCGGGCAGAACCCGTTCCAGGTAATAAGTTTAGCCCCTGTCTTTTTTGATACGTAGTCAGCCAAATACTTATCCGGGATAAAGATAATTTCTTCTCTGCCTCCGAATAGCGAACCGCCGCTTTTAGCGTCATTTATAACGGCATTAACTACAGCTATGGCGTTTGTCGATGTGCAGCAGACATCAAGCTCCGCCTTAACCTCCGCGGAAGTATTCACGTATCCGACAACCACTGCCCGAGGATGCTCTTTTTTTAACTTTCTTAGCTGCTCGGCATTCATCATGTTCGCCATGGGGCAACCGGCGTGTACATCGGGCATAATTACTTTTTTATTCGGCGAGAGTATCGAGGCTGTTTCAGCCATAAAATATACCCCGCAGAAAACAATCACCTCAGCTTCGGTCTTAGCCGCAATACGGCTAAGCTCCAGAGAATCTCCGCGAAAATCGGCAATATCCTGAACCTCCGGCAACTGATAATTATGCGCCAATACAATGGCATTGCGTTCTTTCTTAAGCGCATGTATTTTTTCTTCCACATTCTTTAATTTTTTATACATAATTTTTATCACTTTCTTTATCTATGACTCCTCCTCCAATAACTGTATCTTTATCGTAGAATACCGCGGATTGTCCGGGAGTTACGGCAAATTGCGGAGTCTTGAAACACACGGCAAACTTGTTATCGACAGGATAAATAGTAGCCAACGCTCCCTTATGATTATATCTTATCTTAACCGTAAGAGCAATTTTCTTTTTCACGGGCTTAAATATAAAATGCACATCTTTAACCAGAAATTCCTGGACGAAAGTATCCTCTTTTTTGCCTACGGTTATAGAATTATCGGATGCATTAATGTCAGTAATATATGCGGGATACCCTAAAGCTATCCCTAAACCTTCGCGCTGGCCGATAGTATAGAAAGCTATGCCTTTATGCCTGCCTAAAATACTACCCTCTTTATTCAAAATTGGCCCGGGCTTTATCTTATTGCCCATACGCGCGCTTAAAAACTCCCTGTAGTTATTATCAGGCAGAAAACATATCTCCTGGCTGCCGGCTTTATCCGCAACCGGTAAATTAAATTTCCTGGCCAATTCTCTAACTTGTGTTTTTGTATAATTTCCAAGCGGGAAAAGTATAACTTTAAGCTGTTCCTGGTTTAAACGATAGAGAAAATAAGATTGATCTTTAAATTTATCTTTAGCCTTCTTTAGCCGGTAACTATGAACCATGGACCTTGAACTATGAACCTTAACTATGCGGGCATAATGCCCTGTTGCCAAGAATTCCGCCCCTAAAGCAACGGCTTTTTTAAGCAGGATATCGAATTTAAGATATTGATTGCAGCGCACGCACGGATTAGGGGTTCTGCCTAAAATATACTCGCTACAGAAATCATCGATTACCTGCTCCTCTAGAGATTTCTGCATACTTACTACATAATGCTTTATGCCTAATTTGTGCGCTACTCTCCGGGCATCTTCGATGCCTTCCAGGCCGCAACAGGAAGGCCTCTTCCCTCTCGAAGCAGGCAGGGAAAAACACATGGTCATGCCGATAACCTCATAACCTTTGCTCTTAAGCAAAGCGGCAGCAACCGAAGAATCAACCCCTCCGCTCATCGCCACAACTACCCGTTTTTTCATCTATTGTCTTATACCTAAATAATAAAAGAGGGGATACCTGTATATCAATCCACAGCATCCCCCCTATGCTTTAAATACTTTTATATCTGTTATTTATTTGCTGCTTGTTTTCAATACAATGGCCAATAGAAATGCGGTATTGGCAATCGCGATTAAACTTAAAGCCCTGACCCCCAGTAACGAGAAAGGTTGGCCTACGGTAAACCTGGAAATAGCTGCGATTATTAATATAGCCGCCCCAAAAACAACTAAAAGATTCGCTATTTTCTTCATATCTACCTCCCTTGTTAATTATTGTACCATAAAAAAACTGCGTGGCAAATAAAAACAACCATTGTTAAGCGCCTAAACGATCCAGTCTTTTTAAGTTATAATAACCTAAAACCTTTACTTTGGCCCTGGACTTATTCACCAGGAAATCATGAAATTTCTTCATGAATCTATCGTGATAAATCTTACTATCCCATTCGTATACAGAAGCATACTGATCATTCCAACCTAATCGTTTCATGGTATGATACCCATGAAAGCCCTTTGCCTTTTTGGCATAGCGCGCCCACATAAGGCTATCCCTGCGGTATTTAGTTACTTCACCTGGTTTAATTTCAAATAATACGGTGTGTATAAACATTTTTGCCCTTTTTTGTTGTGCCGGTTTTAGAAAGATTTTATAACTTCGTAAGCCCGCGTTAAAATATCTTTTAGTTCGTTTTTCCTGACACAAAGAGGAAGAAAGAAATAAATTATATCACCCAAAGGCCTTAACACAAGATTATTCTTTAATCCTCTTTTATAAACCTCAAGCCCTATCCTTTGCTTAGGACTAAGCCGCTCTTTAGTCTTCTTATCCTTTACCAATTCCAGTGCAGCAATCATACCGATATGCCTGACATCGCCTACCAAGGGCAGATCCCGGAATTTTTCCAGCCCGGCATGCAACAGAGGTATCAGTGTTTTTACGTTTTTCATTGTTTCTTCACGCTCAAAAACTTCCAGGCTGGCCAACGCTGCCGAACAGGCAAGAGGATTAGCGGTAAAGGTGTGGCCGTGATAAAAAGTTTTATGTTCTGCATAGTCGGCGCAGAAAGCCCTATATGTTTTGTCCGTAACCAAAGTCACAGCCAGGGGCAGATAGCCGGAAGTAATCCCTTTAGACAGACAGATAAAATCCGGATGGATCCCTTTAACATGTTCAGAGGCAAACATCTTGCCTGTCCTGCCGAATCCGGTAGCCACTTCATCAACTATTAAATGGATATTGTATTTACGAGCCAAGTCACCAGCTTGTTTTAAGTATTCTTTAGGGTAAACAATCATGCCTCCGGCGCCTAAAACCAGCGGCTCTAAAATAATACCGGCTATATTATCTGAGTTCTGTTTTAATAAATTCTTAAGCGGGCCTATGCAGTCAATGTTGCAACCATCTCTTTTTTTACCCATAGGGCAACGATAACAATAAGGAGACGGTATGCGATAGGAAGAAAAAAACAACGGCTTGAACATCCGGTTAAATAAATCTACCCCGCTTACGCTCATCGCCGCAACGGTATCCCCGTGGTAACCGTAATCAAAACATACGAATTTCTGTTTCTTGGGCCTACCGATATTCTGCCAATACTGGAATGATAACTTTAACGCTACTTCAACCGCGGTTGAACCGTCATCCGAGAAAAAAACCTTACCCATTCCTAAAGGCTTAGCCAGGCGTATTATTTCTTTAGCCAGAAGAATCGCCGGTTTGTGGGTGAACCCGGCAAACATTATATGTTCCAGCCGATCAAGCTGCTCTTTAATCGCACGTTTTATGCGCGGATGATTATGGCCATGCACATTACACCACCAGCTTGATATGGTATCGTAATAAAATTTACCGTCCTCGTCGTAAAGTTTAATTCCTTCTGCCCTCTCAATCAATATGGGAGGCATTTTACGGCAATCTTTCATCTGGGTATAAGGGTGCCATACGTATTTTAAGTCATCCCTCTGCCAATTGTTCATATTTTTGCCTTTTTAAGTATTTCTTTGCCGATTGGGGAAAATTCAGCGCAAAGTTTCCGGAATGAAGGTTCCCGGTTCAAAACCCCCAACACTCTTGCCTGAGAAAATTTACGGATAATACGCGGGTTATCATTAAGAATAAGCTTATCCTGGCCTTTTAAATTATTAAACACCACACCTAAAATCTTAATACCCCTTCTTTTCAATGCCTCTATGGTTAAAAGCGTATGATTAATGGCGCCTAGCTTATTACCAGCCACAATTAAAAACGGAATATTTAATTCAACCGCGATATCAATAAGCAGATTTCTATCATCTATGGGCACCAACGCTCCACCGGCGCCTTCAACAATAACAAAATCGAATTTAGCGGATAATGATTTAAAACTATTTATTATTTTCTCAGGCTCTATCATTTTATGTTCGATTTTACTGGCCAGATGCGGGGAAGATGCATGCTTAAATATATACGGCGACATGAGTTTTAGGCAATCTCTCATCCGGCGCCTGTTCTTGCGCATCGCTTTAAGATGAAAAGTTACGTCCAGAGAATAATCCCGGCATCCGGTCTCGACCCATTTTTGGGTTACTACGTTAAAACCTTTATCGGATAAATACCTGGCAATCAAACCGGTAATTACGGTTTTACCAACGCCCGTATCAGTGCCCGTGACGAATATGGATTTCATTTTTCCCCCAGGCATAAAAATACCTGATATGTTGCTTCAATACGCTTAAATCTTCTCATATAGCTATCTTCGAGCTTACTAAGCAGAGAGGCTGTAAAGACAGCCTGCCCGTTAAGGCCATTACCCCTTATCCCGCTATATTTTATTTTCCGCAATAACTCCTCCAGGCTGCCAAACGATTCTTTGAATTCAACCTCTTTTATTTTTACATTAGAAAAATGCTCCCTTAATGCTGCTTTTATATCTTCGGGGTCCGGAAAACCTGCGGCCGGGATTGCAGAATTGCCCAATATATCCTTTAAACTTACTCCTAGTTCAGGAAAGGTACCACGTCCAAACATAGAAAACAAAATTCTACCGCTGTTATTCAAGAGTGCTTTATAATTCTTAAGCGAGCCGTTTAAATCCCTGAACCACTGGAAAGACGCGTTTGAAGTTACCAGATCAAATCTTCCCGGAAGGCTCATATTTTCGGCATCGGCAATAATAAAACTTATTTTCTCGTCGTTGATTTTATTTTTAGCTATGGAAATCATCCTATCCGATAAATCCAACGCGGTAATATTTGCCGCTTTAAACTTTGACCTTAAAGCTAAGGTATAATTTCCTGTGCCGCAGCCGATTTCCAGTATATCTTTAAATCCGTTTGTATCTATATGGGCCAAAAGCCCTGAAGCGGCGTCTCTCTGCACCCGGGCATATTTATCGTATAGATGGGCATAACGCGAAAAATTATTTATTATGGTCTTGTTGTCCATGATAAAACTCTTCCCTGAATTGTTTATCGAGAAATAAAAGATGGCCCCGTTTGTCAAGCGGCGTGAGAAACGCTTTGGTTAATTCAGACTTGATTTTAAGCGCTTCTGCGTAAGGGGCTATTAAATCTTTTTGCCCATGAAACAATCTTATCTTCTTTACATTTCTGATCTTATCGGCGTCTATAGAGGCAGAAGATAAATAATCCAGCCCGGACAGGAGACCATCCAAAGAAATATCATTAATATAGCTTTTTAAGATATTTTTTCTAAACCAGGCCAGGCTGTTCTTATCTTCAGATGAGAAACAATTAAGATAAAATTTATACAGAAAGGCTGATGCGTTGTTCTTAATTCCTTGCCTTGTTTCTTCCAATACCCTGGACCCGTAACTTTTACGTATGCTCACCAAAATAAGCTCATCTATCAGGGCAGGGTATTCTGCGGCAAAATCAGCAGCCAGAAAACCTCCTAAGGAATATCCAAAAAGAGAAATCCTCTTACAGCTTATTTCTTGCAGGTAATCTAAAAGCCTAGGCTTAAATTCAAAAGGGGATACCCCGAGCGTAAGTAAATAATTGTAATCCAGTTCCAGGTTAGCGAAAATTCTATAGTCAGTAGCCCAGCCGGGAATTAAAACAATGACCTTATCAAACCCGCGCTCAACAAATCTAAATCCGGATTCTTTTAAGCTCATTAACCAGCCCCTCTAAAATCTCTTGGTTATGATAAAAATTTAAGGAAAACCTGAGGCGCGCTTCTCCCGCAGGAACAGTAGGGGGCCTCATGGGCATGACCCAATACCCTTGGGCCTGAAGCATATTTGCAGAGCCAACCGCCCTGGAGCTATCTCCCAGTATAACCGGCACAATCTGAGAATCGCCTTTTACAGTTAAACCATTTTCTTTTAAAGTAGTGCGTAAGAATGCGGCTGATTTAAGCAACTTCTGCCGGCGGCCGGGCTCATTCTTAACTACCTCTATAGCCGCTAAATTAGAAGCCACTACTGCAACAGGCAGCGCCGTAGAATAGATAAAGCTCCTCGAAGCGTTAACCAAATAATCAACTGTCTTTCTGGAAGCAGCCAAATATGCACCAAAACTCCCCAGGGCCTTGCTAAAAGTCCCCATGATAAAATCGGTTTCTTTACTTAAGCCCTCTTCTTCAACCAACCCGCTGCCGTTTTTACCGAATATACCGGTGGCATGCGCTTCATCCACAAAAAGCTGACAATCATACCCCTCTTTTAATCTTGCCAAGTCTTTTAAAGGAGCCTTATCCGCGTCCATGCTAAATATTGATTCGGTGGCAATTAAGGCGCGGCGGAACTTCTTTCTCTCTTTCTTAAGTAGCTCTTCCAAATGCTCCGTATCATTGTGACGGAAACGAAAAATCCTTGCCCCGGATAAAATGATGCCGTCTATAATACTTGCATGGGCCAAACGGTCACAAAATACAGAATCGCCCTTAGCGTAAAGAGCACTGATGATGCCTAAATTAGCCTGATATCCGGAGTTAAAGACAATCGCTGCTTCTTTGTGTTTAAAATCCGCCGCGGCCTCTTCAAGCAAATGGCACATATGCGAATCTCCGCTTAAGAGCCGCGATGCTGAACTCGATGTGCCAAATTTGTCTGTCGCACGGCAGGCGGCTTCTTTAAGCCTGGGGTGCTCGGATAAACCAAGATAATCATTGGAGGAAAAATCAATATATTCTTTGCCGTCAAAGATTATTTTTCCCAGGCGGCGCGCGGAATTCGGCTTTAAAATCCTTAACAAACCTTTTGCTTTTCTGTTTTTTAAGAAAGTTTCTATCATAGCGCCCACGCCTTCTTTACTTCATCCACCAACTTCTGATCCTCATCCACTCCCCTGCCGCGTACAGTCAGATAACCCCCGATAAGCATACCGTTAGCTCCTGCCATAAATGCCATAGCCTGAAAATCCTTAAGCAGTGATTCCCTGCCTGCTGCAACCTTAATAATCTTGTTTTTTAGGATAATACGGAATATTGCGATGGTCCTTATGGCCTCGGCGCAAGAAATAGTCTTAACGCTGCCTAAAGAGGTACCCTGGACGGGAACCAGTATATTTATCGGCACAGAATCTACGCCCAGCCTTTCTAAGGTCAACGCCATTTCAATTCTATCCTCCATATCCTCACCCATGCCGATTATGCCGCCGCTACAAACCTCAAGGCCTGCGCGCTTAGCTGCTTTAATAGTTTTTAACCTATCTTCGAAAGTATGCGTGGTAACGATTCTTGTAAAATAACGCGGTGAGGTTTCGATATTATGATGATACCGGGAGAGCCCGGATGATTTTAACAACGCGAATCCCTCTTCATCCATTTTGCCTAAAGAAGCGCACATTTTAAGCCCAAGCGATCCGGTTATCTCTTTAATGGCACCGGCAATCACTTTCAGTTCTTCTTTTGACAAAGTGTCACCACTAGTGACTATATCAAACCTCTCTGCGCCTATATCTTTTGCGCGTTTGGCTGCCTCAAGCATCTCTTTTCCACTTACTAACGGATAAGTATTTATACCTGTCTTATGCCGCGCAGCCTGAGCGCAGAATTTGCAGTCTTCGGCACAAAGCCCTGACTTGGCGTTAAGTATGCTGCAGAGCTCAAGATTATTCCCTACGGAATCCCGCCTCGTTTTATTGGCAAGGGCGATTAATTCCGTAAGGGGCGAGTTTAACAACGAATTTATCTCTTGTCTATTCATCAAAACCCCCCTTTAAAAAATAAAATACCCCGGAATCCATTATATAAAATCCCGGGGTATTGTCAACTATAGTTTATTTATTGGTTTACATTACCTGCAATGTACCACGTCTCCGGCGGTAACCTTTTGGGTTATTCCGGAGTCTTTTCTTAAAAGCAGGGCGCCGTCTGTGTCTATATCAACTGCCTCTCCTTCTATGTGGTGCCTGTGATATGCGATTCTTACTCTTCTGCCTAAAGTAATATTGTGCTCCCGCCACTTTCTAATGATAAAATCTGCTCCCTTAGACTGAAAAGTAAGATAATTAGCTTCCAGTTTACGCAACAGCCCTTTTAACAATTCTATACGGCTTATTCGCTCGCCTAAGAGCTCTTTTAAAGAAACCGCACCACTTATTAAGTCTTTTTTGTCGTTATTGACATTCAGGCCTATGCCTATAACCACAAAACGTACCTCATCCATCTCGGCATTGAGCTCGGTTAATATACCGCCTAATTTCTTATTGCGCGCGAATAAATCATTGGGCCACTTTATCTGTACATCTACACCACTTACTTCTCTTACTGCCTCGCATATGCTCACCGCAGCCAGTAAAGTAAGCACAGAAGCGCCTGCCGGATGAATCTTAGGCCTTAAAATTAAAGACAAATATATGCCTTTATATTTCGGAGAGCACCACTCTCTGCCCAGCCGTCCCCTACCTTTAGTCTGGGATTCAGTAATTATAATCGTACCCTCGGGCGCATTCTTTAAAGCCAGCTCCGTAGCGATATCCATGGTTGAACTTAAGGCATCAAAATAATACGCTTTTTTTCCTACAAACTTAGTGTCTAAATTGCGGGTAATCTCCGAGGTAAACAATCTGTCCGGCGAAGATAAAAGCTGATACCCCAGATGCGGCACAGCCACAATATCATAACTTTTATCTTTTAATTCCTGGATGTGTTTCCAAAGGGCCTGGCGGCTTATCCCCAATCTGTTGCTGATTTCTTCTCCGGAAACATGCTCTTGGGTACGCCGTAGAAAGTCGAGGATTTTATCTTGCATGCTATTTCTTTTCGTAAAGCGGGGACATTGAACGTAGTTTTTCGACTATGGGGGGAAGTTGCTCTATAAGATAATCGATATCTTCTTTTTTAGTCCACCTGCCTAAACTAAAACGCAGCGAGCCGTGTGCTACCTCATGAGACAAACCTATGGCGAGCAAAACATGCGAGGGCTCTAAAGATGTTGAGGTGCATGCGGAACCAGTGGAAGCGGCGATGCCGATCATATCTAAATTCAACAGCATTGATTCGCCCTCTATGTATTTTATTGAAATGTTCGCGTTATTAGGGAGGCGCAAAGTCGGATGGCCGTTTAAACAGGTTTCTGAAATCCGTGCCGGTATTTCTTTGATTATTTTATCCCTTAAAGCTGCTTGAAATGCCGCTTCCTCCGCCATATTTTTTTCGCAAAGCTCTATTGCCTTGCCTAAACCCACGATCCCGGGCGTATTATAGGTTGAAGCACGCCTGCCTCTCTCCTGGTCGCCGCCGTGTAAAAAAGCTTCAAAGCGCGTACCCTTTCTTGCATACAAAGCCCCTACGCCCTTAGGCCCGTAAAATTTATGCGCCGAAAGCGATAATAAATCAATATTCAGATCATTAACATTCACCGGAATGTGCCCTATAGTCTGCACGGTGTCGCTATGAAAATAAATTCCGGATTCTCTGGCTATTTTGCCGATCTCGGCTATAGGCTGAATTGTGCCTATTTCGTTGTTTGCATGCATTACCGAAATAAGAACGGTTTTATCCGTAATTGCTTTCTTTATTTCCGGAACGGAAACTATGCCGTCTTTACCCACGCCGACGTAAGTAACTTTGAACCCGCGTTTCTCCAGGAATTTGCACGGTTCACTAACCGCGTGATGCTCGATAGCGGATGTAATAATATGGTTACCTTTGCTCTGCATAGCGTAAGCCACGCCTAAAATAGCCGTATTATCCGCTTCCGTGCCGCCGGAATTAAAGATTATTTCCTCGGGTTTTGCCCCGATAAAATTAGCCAATCTTTCCCGCGCGTCTTCAATGCCTTTCTTAGCCTCCTGGCCGAAAGAATGGATACTCGAAGCATTACCGAATTTACTAAACAAATAAGGCTCCATAGCCTTAGTTACTTCCGGGTCCGTAGGCGTAGTCGCCGCATAATCCAGGTATATTCTTTTCATCTTTTAATCACCTCATTTAAGCTTCCCGTGCGATAACCTTCCAAATCCACGGTTATATAATTATAGCCTAAATTCTTTATTTTTTCTACCACTGAATTGCGTTTAGCTATTAGCGCAGGGATATCTTTTTTTAACACTTCTATGCGGCATAGGCCGTTATAATGCCTTAGGCGCGCCTGTTGAAAACCCATTTTGCGCAAGATTTTTTCTGCTTCATCAACCCGGTTTAATATGCGCTGCGTGATTTTTACTCCGTAAGGAATACGCGAAGCCAGGCACGCCGAAGAAGGTTTGTCCCAGGTAACTAAACCCAGTTCTCTGCTTAAGAGCCTGACATCGTCCTTAATTAGGCCCGCTTCCTGCAGAGGCGAACGCACACCCAGCTTTTTCTTAGCAATACTGCCGGGACGAAAATCTGTTTTATCTGAAACATTGCTTGCATCTACAACAAAATTCAGCTTATTTTCTGCGGCGATGTTTTTGAGCTTACGGAACAATTCTTCTTTACAAAAATAGCAGCGGTTAACCGGATTAGAAACGAATTTCTTATTGTTCAATTCGCCGGTTTTTATTATCTTATGCCTTACGCCCAGTGCTTTCGAATTTTTCTTCGCGAAATTAAGTTCTTCTCTGGGATAGGTTGCCGAGACAGCAGTAACGGCGAGTATTTTATCTTCAGGCAAAACTCCTGCGGCAACTTTCAGGAGAAGCGTGCTGTCGGCTCCTCCGGAATAAGCAATCAGCACAGAACCCATGCGCTGCAATATAGCTTTAAGTTTGTTTAATTTCTGATTTTGAGCTGCCATTGCGAATTTAAAAGTGTACTTCCATGGCACGGGAAGGACAAGCCTTAACACACAGCTCGCAGGCGATACACTTATTGTCGTAGAAATGGACTTTGCGCGTAATCGGGTCTATAGACAATGCGCCTGTGGGACATATCGGCACACATACGCCGCAGTCAATGCATTTAGCCTCATTGCGAATAACATCCTGGCTTAAAGGCTGGATCTTAACTCCGCAAGACTGCAGATACTCAATGCCTTTATCAAAATCCTCTTTTTTCCCCGACAACTCCAAAACCATCAATCCCTCTTCCTGAGGAGTCACATAGGCTTTAAGGATATTAAACTGCAGATCATGCTCTTTAACCAGCTTATAAATTATAGGCTGGTCTACCAAGCGATGCGGAAAATGTAGGACTATTCTCTTACGAACCATGCTGCCTCCAATTACTATTAGAATACTACATGCTGCTTAAGGTGTAAAGCAAAAAGCGCAAAGACCTTTTAGGAGTATTTTATTGCCCTCCTATATTTAGTTTTGCGCCTTTTGCTTTCAACTTTGAAAGTTACGCTATAGGTCTTTCTTTCAACAGTTTAAAGGTATATCCGGAATCAGCGCCCGGTAAAGGAGCTACGGGTTCGGTCAAGGCAAAATCGCCCTTCTTAATCCAATCCTTTAACTCTTCCGATATATCGCGGGCCTTAGAATAGCTGGATAAGTTCCCTGTAGGGATACTCTTACCCTGCACTGTGATCTTGCCGGACTTTAACTGGGCATAATTAACTTCGCAAATGCTGCCGGGGATCACCTGAGGATAAGCTTCGGAATAATCTACAACCTGAGCATATATATCCTCATCCTTAATAGCTGCATATTTGAGTATCTCTTCGTCTAATATAGGTATAGGCACACCAATGCCCACAGTCAGGGTTACGCCGTATCCAAGCATGCTTGTGCCTGCCAACCACTCCGGTTTCATTTGTTTTAAGTCTCCGATTACCGCTATTGTTCCCGCGGGCGCCTGGGGCACACCGTTTTCTTTTCTCTTCACCGTAGGATTATGTTGTGTGCCCTGCCAGGCAACATAGCCTACGCCACCGCCTAAGAATATCTTGGTACCAATTCCGATAGTCTTATAGTGCGGATCCTTTAAAAGCGGCGAAAGTTGTCCCGCCGAACAATAGTTAGCATTGCCTAAATTAGGCTTTAATACGCCCATATAGGTATAAATTGTCTTATCCGAAGGATTAACCGCCACATTATAATTTTGGTAGCTGTTACGGATATTAAATAATACCGCTTCGTTAAGATCCTTGATATTAATCAGAGTATCTAACTTTTTGCGCGGATAACAATCTGTTCCGTAAGCTGTCGCTTCCAACTTTACGTCTTTACCGGCGACTATGTCATGGATAACATGGGCTCCGCCGTATTTAAACTCACCCGGAAAAACCTTATTGCGCGGGTCATCATCAGGCATAGCGGTTGCACCAAGATATATATCCACCGCGGCAAAACCGGTATATGCGGGTATATCATTAAGCTTGCAAACACCTCCGCCTAGTTTTATCCTGGGCTTAGAGTGGCCGATGTTAAAATATGCGCCTGACGAACACATCGGGCCGAAGGTACCAGTTGTTACCACGTCTACTTCCTGAGCAACCTTCTTAACACCCTTCTTTTCCACCAAGTCTATAACTTCTTCGGCAGTTACAACTACAACCTGCCCCTTCTTAATCTTTTCGTTTATCTCTTTTATTGTTTTCATCAACTCGCTCCTTTTCTAAATAGAAACAACTTCTTTAATCTCGGGAACTTCCTGTTTTAATATTCTTTCAATCCCCATCTTAAGGGTCATCTGGGACATCGGGCAACAGCCGCATGTACCGGTAAGCTTAAGTTTTACCACTCCGTCTTTAGTAACATCTATCAACTCTACATTACCTCCGTCGGCTGCAAGCATGGGCCTGACTTTCTCTAAAGCTTTTTCTACTTTTTCTCTCATAATAACCTCCTATTAGCTAAACAATCCTGTACTCAGATAACGCTCGCCGGTATCCGGCAATATTACTACTATTAACTTATCCTTATTTTCTTTTCTGCGAGCCACCTCTAAAGCGCCGAACAGCGCAGCGCCTGAAGAAATGCCGGCTAATATGCCTTCTTCTCTGGCAAGCCTCCTGGCGGTAGAAGCAGCGTCTTCATTTGAAACCTGGATTATCTCATCGATAACCTTGGTGTTTAAAACCTGCGGGATAAAACCCGCGCCGATGCCCTGAATCTTATGCGGGCCGGGTTTGCCGCCGGATAAAACCGGAGAATCTTTAGGCTCAATCGCGATAGCGCGTAATTTAGAATTTTTCTTCTTCAATGCTTCTGTAATACCGGTAATCGTACCTCCGGTACCAACACCTGCAACCACAATGTCAACCTTACCATCCGTATCGTTCCAAATCTCTAAAGCGGTGGTCCGGCGATGGATCTCAGGGTTAGCACTGTTCATAAATTGCTGGAGTATAAAATAACGCTTATTGCTTTTGGCTAGTTCTTCTGCCCTTCTTACCGCGCCGGACATCCCCTCTGTCCCGGGGGTAAGGATAATTTCCGCGCCAAAAGCTGCCAATAACTGCCTGCGCTCCAGGCTCATTGTCTCCGGCATAGTCAAAACCAGCTTATAACCTTTGACCGCACAGATAAACGCCAAAGCAATGCCGGTATTACCCGAAGTCGGCTCAACGATAACGCTATCCTTACTTATCAAACCATCTTTCTCCGCCTGCTCAATCATACTCAGGCCGATCCTATCTTTCACTGAAGAGCAAGGATTAAAAGACTCTAATTTAGCCGCAATTTCAGCAACGCAACCCCGGGTAATGTTATTTAACCGCACAAGAGGGGTATTGCCGATAAGCCTGGTAATGTCTTTTGCGATTTTCATACTTACACTCCCTGTTTTAATTTATATCTGATAAACCAGCGCCGACTCAGATTTTTTAACTTTCTTGGCCAGGTCTTCGAAACTGATATTGTCGATAATCTCAGACGTCGATTCGGCTACGCGCTTCCATATATCTTTAAATATACATTTGTTTACATCACTACAATCTCTATACCTGGCATCTACGCAGGCGATGGGCTCTATAGGGCCGTCGATAAACCTTATAACCTCTCCTAGTTTTATCTCTGACGGAGGCCGGGCCAAAAGATAACCTCCGACTTTACCCCGCCGGCTGACCACAAAACCACCTCTTTTTAAATCCAAAAGTATCTGCTCCAGGAATTTTACCGGTATGTCCGCTCCCTTAGCCAAATCATGAATGGTCACAGGCTCTTCCCCTTCATGCGTTGCCAGAACAAGAATTGTCTTTAAGGCGTAATCCCCTTTGTATGTTATCTTCATTTTAACCCTTCCCTATTATCTCTATCGTTTTGATAGAGTATACACCAGGAAGAAGCAACTGTCAAGTTTTTAAATCGATATTTTTCAGGAACTCATCTCTGCCGATTTGCTCAATAAGCGCGCCCAACCTTTGCCTGGGGAGGGCATGCCCTTTGTAGAACTTAACCACTCTTACGATTAAAGAGAGCACCTCCTCTTCGGTGAGAACCTCGCTTAATTTAAATCCCTGCCGCGGATTCCTGCCTCCGCACCCGCCTAAATACACAGCATAGCCTAAGACAAGAGATTCTCCCCTTTTAACAGCCTCGCCATGTATGCCTATCTCAGCTTGCTGCGGACGCGTACAGGCATTAGGGCAGCCTGAAATTACTATCTTAAATTTATGCGGCAAATCCATGCCGCAGGTTATATTTAATCCTTTTTCTATACGCTCGGATAAAGAAAAAGTATTTATCAGCCCTTGCTTACACCAATTATTCCCGGGGCAGGTTGTTGTCGTGCGCAGGCGCGGCCCGGAAGTACCGGCCTTTATCCCGGCAGATACGATTTCATTTTCTACCTTGGAGATGTTCTCGAATTTTATGAAAGGAACTTCTATGCCCTGGCGTACGGTAACGTGGATAAAACCACGGGCGTATTTATCGGCTATAGCCTTTATCTTTTCTAAATCGTTTCCGCTATAAACTCCATTGGACATCCTGGTCCTTAAAACAAAAAACCCGTCCTGCTTCTGCCTTAAAAATCCTCTTTTCTTTAGATTATCGTAATCGATATTTTCCACTTATTTCTCCTTTAATTTAGTAAAAACCGCTCCAAGGGCGCTGATTGTTTTATCAATATCCGTTTTCTTGTGGGCAAATGACAGGAAATTTGCCTCAAACTCCGAAGGTGCGAAATAAATACCGCGTTCAAGCAAGCGACGGTAAAACCTGACAAATAATTCTTTGTCTTTAAACTTAAAACTGAACATCGAGCCAAAGCGCGCTACCTCTAAATCCAGATTGTGCACCTGGGCCTGCCGGATGATATTGCCGGTTAGATATTCTGTTAAGGCATTTAAAACAGAATATTCCTTATTTAATTTCTTCAGGGCAATAAGTGTTGCCAGGCCTGCCTGCATCACAACAGGATTGCCGGAAAAAGTTGATGCCTGGTATACATCACCCAACGGAGCGAGATGCTCCATTATATTTGTTTTACCTGCATAAGCGCCAATAGGTAACCCGCCACCGATAATTTTACCCAGACAGATTAAATCCGGCTCAATGCCGAATTCTTGCGCTATTGACCCGAAACGAAAACGAAAGCCCGTGATAATTTCATCGAAAATCAACAAAGAGGTATATCTTTTAGTTAATGCTCTGAGTTTCTTTAAAAAATTAATGTTTGCAGGCAATACGCCGTAATTGCCGCCCACGGGCTCAACTAAAACAGCGGCTATTTCTCTGCCATGATGTTTAAACAATTCTTCAATAGCCGATTCATCGCCAAAAGGAAGAACCAGCGTGTGCCGGGTAAAATCCTTCGGAACTCCGGAGCTAGAGGGTATCCCTAACGTAGCCAGCCCTGATCCGCCTTTAGCCAGAAGATAATCTGCAGCCCCGTGATAAGAATTATTGAATTTTACAATCTTATCTCTTTTAGTGAAACCGCGGGCAAGCCTTACTGCCCCCATCACTGCTTCAGTCCCTGAATTCGTAAATCTTATTTTCTGGGCAAAGGGAATGGCCTTACTAATTAACGCCGCCAATTCTATCTCGTCCTTATTAGTAGTACCGAAACTTAAACCCGAAGCTATTTTACTGCGCAGAGCTTTTATCACAGGGCTATACGCATGTCCTAAAATCAATGCACCCCATGAAAGCACGTAGTCGATATACTCTTTATTATCGTAGTCAAAAACCTTCGCTCCGCGGCCGCTTTTAATCAGGACCGGATCCCCGCCGACGTAACGAAAGCTGCGCACCGGGCTATTTACTCCGCCAACCAGATATTTCTTGGCTTCTGCAAATAGCTGGTGACCTTGTGACCTTGTGACCTTGTGACCCGTTATTTTTTTATCCATCTTGCAATATCCTTAGCGTGATAAGTGATAACAAAATCGGCTCCCGAACGTTTTATAGAAAGAATTATCTCTTTAACCATCTTTTCTTCCTCCCATAAGCCGGATTTTACGCCGTGTTTGACAAAAACATACTCTCCGCTGACATTATAGGCAGCCAGCGGATAATTAAATTTCAATTTTGCCTCTTTGACGATATCCAGATAACCAAGTGCGGGTTTTACCATCACCATATCCGCACCCTCTTTGATATCCTCGCTAATTTCATTAAGCGCTCTTTCGGCGCTGGTATAATCCAATTGATATCCGCTTCTGTCCCCGAATGCCGGAGCAGAAAGTGCCGCGTTACGGAATGGCCCGTAGAAACCAGAGGCGAATTTTGCCGAATAACCCATAATCTTAGTATTTTTAAAACCATTTTTATCCAAAGCTTTTCTGATGGCTAAAACTTGTTTTTTCGCCATGGCCGAAGGAGCGACCCAATCCGCCCCCGCATCAGCATGGGACAGCGCAATCTTCGCTAAAACCGATAGGGTTTTTTTACTATCAATATTAACCTGTGTCCTTGTGCCTTTGCCTGCCTGCCGGTAAGGCAGGTGTCCTTGTGCCTTTAATATGCCGCAATGCCCGTGATCAGTGTAAGCGCACAAACATACGTCAGTCATAACCACCAACCCCGGGAATTCCTTTTTAATCCCTTTAAGCGCCTGTGCTACAATATTATTTTTCTTAAAAGCCTCTTTGCCTAATGCATCCTTAGTAGACGGCACGCCGAATAACAATATTTTATTTATCCCTAGTCTTTTTGCTTCCGCGACATCTTTGGCTAGTTTATCCACGGAAAAGCGGAAAACACCGGGAAAAGATTTTATCTCTTCTTTTATATTGCTACCCGCCGTAACAAAATAGGGATATATCAAATCATTTGTATTTATGCTCATATATCTTCTTTCCGTAATTAACTACGTCGCCTACAATAAATACCGCCGGGGGAACTACGCCGTGTTTCTTGGCCTTCCTGGCAATATTAGAAAGCCTTCCTGTTATAATCCTTTCATGCGCAGTGGTACCTCGTTCAATGAATGCGCATGGTGTTGCTTTGCCCTTTCCGGATTTTAGAATCTCTCTTATAACTGCGTTAATATTATTAACTGCCATTAAATAAATCAGGGTGTCGCAGGCAGGAGCATCCAGTTTCTCGCAGATACTTTTTCTCCCCGTAAGTACCGCTACCGAAGAGAATTTTCCCTTCCTGGTCAGAGGAATGCCAAAACTCCCCGGCACGCCAAAAGCTGAAGTAATGCCCGGAATAATCTCGAAGTCGATATTCTTACTTTTTAAATACAGGGCTTCTTCGATGCCGCGGCTAAAAAGCAGGGGATCTCCGCCTTTAAGGCGAGCTACAATTTTACCCTTCCTGGCCCTGTCATAAAGCAGCTTATTAATCTCTCCCTGTTCTTTTAAATGCAGGCCATCCTTCTTGCCTACGCAGATAATCTCGGCTGATTTCCTGGCAAAGGCTAATAACTTTTTAGAAGCAAGAAAATCATAAAGAATTACATCGGCTTTTTTCAGCCTTTTTAGCCCCTTCAGGCTGATTAGTTCCCAATCGCCGGGGCCTGCTCCAATTATATAAACTTTACCTGTTTTATTTTTCATGCAAACTCCTGAATATGGCAAATAAATCCGCCCTGCTACTTTTAACCTGAAGTGCAAGCCTGCCCTGTAACGGATGCGGCGGCATAATATCTGCGGGGATAATCTGGGCTATCCTATCTTCGTAGCCCAATCTCAACATGGCTGCATGCGCAACGATAAGCGCATCGAATGCCCCGCTATCCAGTTGCGCCAAACGTTCATCGACATTCCCCCGGATATCTTCTAAGATAAAATCTTTTCTGTAATGCGCAAGCGCATCTCTGCGCCTCTGGCTGCTCGTGGCTACGCGCGAGCCTTTGGGCAACTCGTGCAAAAGAAGATTGTCGCGTGAAACCAAACACTCAAAAGGGCTGATTGAACGCGTAATCGCCGCAACAATTAATCCTTGCGGCATATTCTGCTCTAAATCCTTTGCGCTATGCACGGCAACATCAATATCTCCCTTTAATAAAGCTTCTTCAATCTCGCGCGTAAAGAAATCACTCTCCTCTTGAAGGACTAGCGGAGTAAATTTATCTTTATCGCCGGATGTCTTAATAGGAACAATTTGCAGCTTAAGCCAAGGCAGATAACTTTTTATTTCAGCAGCCTGTTCCAAGGCTAAGCGACTAGGACGCGTCCCTATTTTTAATAATTCCATGGGCTACCTCCGAATATGTTTCTGCTGCCTCTTGGGCTAAATAAGAAGCTAAATTTATACTACCGAGATTCTCTGCATTGCGCTGTATTATAATGCCGCTTAAATCCGTAAGATTTTGCAGGAATACGCCTTTGATATTTTTTACGCCGGGTTGGACATCCCTTGGCAAGCTTAAATCGTAAATATAAAGCGGATGCCCAAGTTTAGATTTTATATCTTTAAAATGCGCTTCTTTAAGTACAAAATGCGGGCTGCTGGTAGCACTTATCAAAACATCCGACTGCTCAATTACGCGCGGTAAATCTTTTATTAAAAATGCTTCTCCTTTACCAAGCGCTGCAAGCGCTTTGGCCTTCAGATAATTTTTATGTGCTACAAAATCAAGCCGGATGTTACCTGAATTATGATCGACTATCAATTCCGCTATTTTACCGGTTCCTATGACCGCAATCCTTAAGGGGGTAGCCGGATTTATGCGCCTGTTTAAATCATCAAAAAGAATATCCGCTATATTACCCGCTTTTAAGCCAACTTTTGATTGCCGGCGGATTTTTTCCGCCAAGAAAATGGCTTCCTTCCATAAACCTTTAAGTTCGCGCGGAAAATGTTCTTGGAATACCCAACCCTTAAGCTGCAGGAGAATCGCTTCTTCGCCCTCCAGCCACGATTCTAAACCGCAGGCCAGTCTTAAGGCATAACGAAAAACTTCTTTCCCCGTATATTTAATATACGCGTGTTTATAAAACTCCGGGAAATCTCTAAAGAAATTTTTTATCTGCGTAAAAGCTTCGTCGGCATTACTGGCTATACCGTAAATCTCTATGCGGTTGCAAGTCCTCAATATCGCAAACCTTCCATTGCCGTAATGCGTAAGAAAATCGCTAATTTTACGGTAATCACGGTAAGCAGATTCCAAAAGCTGTAAATGCGCTGTCTTAAAGCTTATTCCGATAAGATAAAAATACATCCCAATGCTCCTTTAAGAAATTCTTTAAATCCCTGGATAATACCGGGTCCTGCCCGTTAGTATAAACGGCTATAACTGCCTTTTTTTTACGAAAAACAGCAGGGGAAATAAAATCGCTCATGCTGGCGTCATCTACTACGTTTACCAATATACCTTGCTGACGGCTCCATTGGCTTGCTAGCTTATTCACGCAAGAATCTGAAGTAGCCGCTATAACGATAGCAGCGGAATGCAGGTCAGTGCTTCGGATAACTCGCGGAACCCAATTTATACTACCCTTAATGAATAGACGCCTTAATTTAGGCGTAATATCGGGTGAAATTACTTTTATGCGCGCCTTAGCCTCAAGTAATTTCTCTATTTTTTTCTCGGCCACCCTGCCGCCGCCAATAACCAAAACAAGCTTATTCCGGAGATTCAACGCCAAGGGATAATACAAAGCTTTTGAATTTTTCTTTTTCATAATTATTATGCCTCGAAATACTGCTGCATAGAAAAATATCTCTCCCCGGTATCGGGTAAAACTACAACCACAACTTTATCCTTGCCTAAACGTTCAGCGACCTCTAAAGCAGCCCAGGTAGCAGCGCCTGCGGAGATACCCGCAAACAAACCTTCTTTCTTAGCTAACAACCTGGCTGTTCTGAAAGCATCCGCATCCGCCACCTGAATTACCCGGTCTATAATTTTACGATTTAATATCTTCGGGATAAAACCCGCTCCAATACCTTGTATCCTATGGACGCCGGGTTTGCCGCCCGATAGAACCGCGCTGCCCTTAGGCTCAACGGCAATGATCTGAATGTTAGGGTTATGTTTTTTTAATACCTCGCCCACACCGGTAATAGTCCCTCCGGTCCCCACTCCTGCCACAAATGCATCCACATTGCCGCCGGTTGCCTCGAGTATCTCAACTGCCGTAGACTTACGATGGGCCTGAGGGTTAGCATGGTTATTAAACTGTTGAGGCATAAAGCTATTCGGTGTTCTTTTAAGAATCTCTTCTGCTTTATTAATGGCCCCCTGCATACCTAAAGATGCGGGAGTAAGCACGATATCTGCCCCGTAAGACTTAAGAATATATATTCGCTCCAGGCTCATTGCCTCTGACATAACAAGAATACATTTGTATCCTTTAACCGCAGCAATCATTGCCAGGCCTATGCCGGTATTGCCCGAAGTAGGTTCGACAATAGTAGAGCCGGGATAAAGTAGGCCGTTTTTCTCCGCATCCTCAATCATCTCCAGGCAGATCCTGTCTTTTACGCTACCACCGGGATTAAAATATTCCAGCTTAGCTAAAACATCAGCCGATTGAGCTTTAATAATCCTATTGAGCCTGACGAGCGGCGTATGGCCAATAAGCTCACTGACATTATTGATAATTCTATCCGCAAAAGACATCGATCCTCCTTTAAACAACTATTAAATAATTTTATTCTTCACCAACAGCAAAATATATGACAGGCTAAGAGAAATTAAAGGCGTCACCAGCCAGATAAGAAATGTTTTCTGCGTCAAGCGTTGATCCAGAGTAGACTTATGCCCGTTCTTAAGGCAGCTTATCGCAAATATGGAAAAGATGTTAAGCTGTACCAGCGACTGAGGTATCCCTAATAATGAGGCAAAAATCAATAATGTAGCGGTCACAAACGAAACCACCGTACTAGAAAATAATCCTAAAGGCACTATCTCTTTACCGGCTGTTTCAAGCGTGCCCTTACCTAAAATCAACGCCCCTACGCCAAAAATCGGCGATATTAACAGTAAGCCCAGATTAACCCCCAGAATGCCTGCCGCGGATATCGGGCCTACGGCGTTACCTACGTTATTTGTCCCGATGGCAAAAGCAACGTAACAACTGGCGGCTAAGGCAGAAACTTTGAGCTTCTTTTCATTGGCGAAAATTTTCTGGTAAATATGCAGATTATCATGCCCCGGAGGATAGATCTTCCGGTAGATTAACCAAGTAAGCGCATAAGATAAAAGCGGCAAAATAATCCACATGGGTAATATCTTGCAAAAGATAGTTTTTAGATTCAAGTGCCCAAAGTACAAACCCGCGCCTACAATTGCCCCGACGGTAACCTGACTGGTTGATTGCGGTATTTTTAAGATGTTCGCCAAAAAAAGCCCTGCAGTAGCCGCTCCAAGAATTATTAATGCCGCGTCAAAACTGACAAACTCTTGGGGTATAAGGCTCTTGCCCAATGTAAGGGTTACGTTTCTGCCTAAAATAAGTGCACCCAGGATTACAAAAAAAGCGAACAGAAGAAGGGCATTCTTCTTTCTTATAAACCTTGCGCCATAGGTAGAGGCAAAAGATGGAGCGACTCCGCTTGCCCCCATATTAATGGCAAAGAATATAACCAGTAATCCTAAGAGTATAAATTTGATCAAATGCCGTCTCCGTTTGTGTTAGTTTTAAGCGGCCGGGTATGTATGCCGCATTCACCGCCGCATTTGCTGGTACCTATCCATCGGCCGGCTCTTTCATTTTCATCATTAGTGATCTTTGTGCAAGGCCCGCAACCTAACGAACGGTAACCTTCGGCATATAAAGGATTGATCTTTACGCCGTAAATTGCCGCGTATTGCCAGACTTCTCTTTCTTTCCAGATCAAAATCGGGTTAAGCTTGACTAAGCCCTTATCACGCTCTTCAACTTCCTTAAAATCCGTGCGCGTGCGGCCCTCTGTGCAGCGCAAGCCCGTAACCCAACAGCTTACTTTTAATTCTGCAATCGCCTGCCTTACCGGGCCTACTTTTAGCAAATCGCAACAACGATCAGGGCTTTTCTCGTATAGTTTTTCGGGAATCTGAATATCGCTCTTGTAGACTTTTAATTCCGGATAATCTTTTATTAAATCATTCATGAATTTAATTGTCTCGGGTGGCTTAAAACGCGTAGTAACGATAAAACCACGTATCTTAGGATTCACCCGTTTGGCTAGGTCCCAGACTACTACCGAATCCTTGCCCAGGCTATTAGCCACAACTAAACCATCGCCGTATTTTCTATAGGCTTCATCTATCAGGGCCAATGAACGCTCTACCTTTTCCTTAAAATTTAACTCTTCCACCAACGCCTTTAAATCATCTTTATTGTTTAGCAAACTCATCTCTTTCTCCTTTTTGATTTAGCGTGTGTTAATAAAAACCCGCTTCTTTTGACAGCGGGCTATTCCCTGCAGATTCTCCTCATTGCTCTAGGTATTACATACGAGAACCTCCCCTGCCGGATAAACCAGGTATGCACATTCGACACATCATATTACCCTCCTATTAGCTACTATCTCTATCATGATAGTAGAGTATATACTAAAGGATCTATTTTGTCAAGTGTTTTTTTAATGAGCAGACATTTTATGGGGCTCTTTTTAAGAGCCCCATAAAATGTAGCGTCTCTTATTTTAATTGTCTATAAGCGTCTGCGAATTAACCCTTGGCATTTGCCTTGAAATCTTCATTTAGGTAAATGCCAAGGGTGAGTTCAGGCTATGATCTGGAGGGCTTCTTTTACGGGTTGGTTTTCGTATATGCCGAGCTTCTTTGCTTGAGAACTACAGGAATGTATGTTCGCTTTTAACGCCTCTTCTATGCTGGATACTCCGACTACCTTGGCAGCTACGTCTTCAAACTTCTCCGCGGCTTCCAGGTTTAAGTAGCCGCACATGATATAACCTTTACTACCTCTTAAGAGCACAAAGTTCTTCGACAGCAACTTAATGCACAATGCTTCAATGTATTTCTTGCCTACTTTTATCTTTTTATGTATCAGCATATTATTATTTTGATAAGTTTAATGCTTTTTTAGGACAGACCGCAACGCAGGAAGCACAACGCAAACAATCCCTGTCTTTAACCGGTTGCTTCCCCCGGCTTTTATATTCGTACGGCTTTATCTGCATAGGGCAAACCTTGGTGCATAACTTACACTCTACGCATAATGACGAATCTATCATTACGGGGCGCTTATTGCCTCCGGTTAAGCCGATGATCGTGCCTATAGGGCAAATCATGCACCAGCTGCGCTGGTGAAACAGAATCGCCAGAATAATACCCAAAATAGTAGTAACCGTAAGCATGCCTACAAGAAATATGCCTATCTTATTAACATTTGGCCAACGTAAAACTAAATTAACGGCCATAATCCCCATAAGTACTGCAATAGCTCCCAGCCTAAAGAATAAATTTTTGAAAATCGGGGGGATATTTTTCTTAAAACTGATTCTTACGGCTAAGGCATCGTAGAAACTACCCCTGGGGCAATACCAATCGCACCATTTGCGCCCGCGATAAAGGCCGATAGCAACGCCTGAAAGCATGCACAACGGAATAAAAAACCCGAGTAGCGGATAGTGCCAGCCAAAGGCGATAATGGCAGCGAAGATAAGCGCCATCAGAAGCTGTTTGAGTGTTCTTTTTGCCCTAAAATTATTGTAATTCTGCATTTAGGATGAAAATTTATGTTGGGCTAGATATTTAAAAACGCTTAACGCGGCCTTAGAACCTTCTCCTGCGGCGATAATAATCTGCTTCTCGGGTACATCAGTAACATCACCTGCAGCGAAAACTCCCCCGATATTAGTTTCATTGTGACAATTAACTTTAATTTCTCCTGCCTGATTCTTCTCTATATTGACAGCGAAACCGCTATTCGGGACGAGCCCGATTTCTACAAAGATTCCTTGTACGGCTAATAATTGTTCTTCGCTGCCTACTTTTATCTTAATGCCATTAACCAACTTATCGCCCACTATATTTGTAACCTGGGCATCGTTAAAGACAGTTACTATCTTACTCTGCAAAATCTTTTCACGCATTACTGCATCGCCGCCTAAACCAGATGTATTATTTATAATATACACTTTGCTGGCGATATTCATTAGTTGTAAGGCGGCATCCAGCGCGGAATTCCCGCCGCCGATTACGGCAACGTCTTTACCTGAAAATAGCGGCCCATCACAGGTAGCGCAATAAGTAAGCCCCTTATTCTTAAACTCTTTTTCTCCTCCCACCCCCAGCTCGCGCGACTTTTTACCGGAAGCAATAATAACCGACCTCGCCTCGTAAGTACTTTTATCGGTTTTCACGGATATGGCATCACCGAGCTTATTTATCTCAACAGCAAATTCGTTTTCCTTTAATGCGATATTATACTTACGCATATGCTCTTCGAATTTATTAGCAAGATCCGGGCCGGTAATAAATTGATACCCGGTATAATTCTCGATATCACCACTCCAGGCCGCCTGGCCTCCGATATCGCCGGTAATAACTAACGTGTTTATCTTTTTGCGCGCAGCATAAACGCTCGCCGTAATTCCCGCCGGCCCTGCGCCGATAATAATCAAATCATACATGCTTAAATCCCCAATACCTTTTTAATATGCTCCTTGTCAAAACCTATGATAATCTCGCCTTCGATATCAATGACCGGAACACCCATCTGCCCGGATTTGTTAACCATCTCCTGTGCCTTGCCCTGATCCGCAGAAACATCATAATTTTCAAAGGAATATTATTCTCGGTTAAAAATTGTTTTACCCTTACACACCAGGGACAGGTAGGCGTACTATAGACTTTCACGGATTTTGCCATGATTAATCTCCTTTAAAGGGTTGATTTCAAATTCAAAAGCTTCTTTAAATGCCCCTGTTCCTCGGCAATAACTTCATCAATAACCTTATGTTCATTTTGCGGTACGGCTTTTTTCATCCCTTCATAGAAAACAATAGAATCCTTCTCCGCGGTTATGCCTATTCCAATCGCTTCTTTGCTATTTTTAACTTTCTTAGCCAACTCTCTGCCTTTATCCTTCTGGGTAAAGACACTCTCGCTTGCTAAAGCATTCATATAAGCATAATATTCATCGGCATCCAGGCCTTGAGGCTCATATTTTTCTACCTGTGCTAAGATATCCTGGAATTTGGCGATATGTTTTGTCTCTTCCGCGGCCAGAAAATTAAACAAGTCTTTTGACTTAGTATCCTTGGCCTGCGCGGAGAGTGTTTCGTAGAAGTCTTTGCCATTTCTCTCAATCTGAATACCAATTTCTAATATTTCGCTTCCTGCAAAAATATTGCCCATGCAACTATCCCTCCTGTCTCAAATGATGCGGCGTAAGATTTATTATCTCTTCTACCTCCATGACAATTAAATACTCCGGCTTGGGTAAAAGCGCTTCGGGATGATGAGCTGCGCCTTTTTCTTCGCGCACATTTTTTAAAAGCCTCTGCGTCAGGCGCCCGGCGATCCTATCTTCCCATGCCTGCGTAAGCCGGGTGTCAATGTCGCTCTCATGCACTATCCTAGCATTGCCTTTTAGGCAGAAACCCTTAAATTTATGCTCATCAAAAACAGTTATGCTGATCTTTGGATTACGCAATATGTTCTGGTGAGTAATCTGGCGGTATAAATCAAACAGGAATATCCTGCCGTCATGGGTTATTTCTACTATCCCTTTGCAGGCGCTATGCGGGAAACCGTGCTCATCAATACTTGCCACCACCACACAACCCTGATCTTGAATAAATTGTAACGTAGAACCCGGTATTTTCATAATTAAAGCGCAACCTCGGATATCCAGCGGCCGTGTATATTACAGTTTTCTAATACGGTCAACTTGCCGGAGGCGGCCTTTAAGTGCGCGCCTAAAACCGGATTAAGACTTGCCGGTGTCATCAAGTAGCGGCCGATAAAATTATAATCCAGGTACAAGTCAATATACAATATATAATGCTTCTCTTCCATAACATGCAACATAGCGCCTATTTTAATATTGGCATCCGCACACCCGGGGCCCACTAATCCGCATTGCTTATTAATATTAATAAGTGGAATATGCTTCTTCTCCAAATCATTAAGATTTGCCGGATCAGCGGGTTTTTTTATAGCTGTAGGGTCGTTTTTAAATGCGGTTTTTGGCGCACCGCATGCCGGGCATTTATCCGGAGCCTGATTAAAGGCCAAATATCCGCACATGCCGCATATATAGGTATCCATATCTATCCTCCTTTTAGTTTGCCGGCAAATTCCTTGCCGTATTCATAACAACGTTTAATTTCGCTTTCATCCGGGACGTATTTTACGCCTAAGCCGGGCTGAACGAGCTCTACCCCGGCCTCTTTGACAACGTCCTCTATCTCTTTTACTGCCCCGCCTGCCCAACCATACGAACCAAAAACTGCGGAAATCCTGTTTTTAGGTTTAAGGCCCTTAAAAAGCTCTAGGAACGCGGCAATCGAAGGCAGCATATCATTATCATGCGTCGATGAACCAAACAAGAATCCTTTGGCATCGAGCATTTCATTTAAAACTTCCGTGCGATCAGATGAGGCTATATTAAAAATCTTTACTTCTATCCCGGAATCGGCTATGCCTTCGGCAATAGAACGAGCCATCTTATCCGTGGCGTTCCACATTGTCTCATAAACAATCACTACCTTAGGCTTAGTTTCATTCTTGGCCCAGGATAAATAAGAATTAACAATCTTTCCCGGATCGCGCCTCCAGATAATCCCGTGGCTGGGAGCAATTATCTTGATGGGCAGATTTAATTTTGATAAATCTTCTATTTTTCTTTGGATAACCGAACTTAACGGCCAAAGGATATTAGCATAATATTTCTTAGCTTCATCCATCAGCGCGCAAGGGTCAACTTCGTCATCGAAAAGTTTGCTTGAAGCAAAATGCTGGCCAAAGGCATCATTAGGCATTAATAGCTGCTCTTCGGGGCAATAAGTAAACATGCTATCCGGCCAGTGGATCATCGGCGCCTCAATAAAATTCAGCGTCTTCTTGCCTAAACTTATTTTATCGCCGGTGTGTACCACCTGAAAATCCAAATTCAGGTAATAATGACGCTGGAGGCCTTCTTTACATTTCTCCGTACCGATAACTTTGGCCTTAGGGCAAAGCTTCATTATCGCAGGCAGCGCCCCGGAGTGATCGGGTTCTATATGGTTGGCGATAATATAATCTATTTTTTCCGGCGGAATAACCTGTCTGATATTATCGATTAATTCGGCGGAAAACGGACCGTAAACAGTGTCCACAAGGGCTATCTTTTCATCAATGATAAGATAAGCATTATAGCTAGTGCCTCTTTTGGTGGTATAGGTATGCCCGTGGAAATTACGCACATCCCAGTCCACGGCACCAACAGAATATACATCCGGTAATATTTTTATCGCTGCCATAGCATCTCTCCTTACTAATACCCTTTAAAATTCTCTGTGATAATGTTTGCTTGCGCTACCGATAATTCCGCGGTAAGAATATTCTTCATTGCCTCTACCATCGCCGGCGGGCCGCAAAGATAAAACTTCCTCGAAACGTAATCCGGAATTTCATTTCTTATCACCTGAGCGTTAATTAAGCCGGGCGTACATTTAAATCCTGCCACAGGCTCGCAAAGCACATGGATCACCTTCAAATTGGGGTTTTCTTTCTGCATAAAATCAAAATCATCCCTGAAGGCTATATCCTTTATCGAACGGTTAGCATAAAGCAATATTATGCTTGTATCCATTTTTTTGTCTACTGCATATTTACAGATGCTCCTTATCGGCGTAATCCCAATGCCGCCGGAGAGGAAGGCTATTTTCTTGCAAGACTCATCGAGCGTAAACTTGCCAAAGGGATATTCTATAATCACTGAATCGCCCGGCTTTAGGTTGTTCAAGGCTTTTGAAAAATCGCTATCCGTAATTTTCTTGGTAAATTCAATATGGCATTTCTCCGTAGGAGAACTGGATATAGAAAGATACCTCTTAAGCCCAAGGGCACCTTTAAGTGTTACCTGAAGAAATTGCCCGGCCTGAAAATCCGCGTCCTTATCATCCCATGCAAGACGAAAACTCTTTACATTATATGTCCGCGGGATTATCTCTATGATTTTTGCTTCCAGCTTTTTCATATTCAGTCTATTTATGCCGCCAACCCATCTATTATCTTAGCCATAATAAAATCATTTTCCGTTAAGCCGCCGGCAGCATGAGTAGTAAGCGTTACCCTCAATTTATTATACATTATAGTAAGCGTAGGATGATGCCCCTCTTCTTCGGCAACCAGGGAAATTAAATCCAGAAAATATTTCGCCTCTATAAAATCCTTAAACTTAAATTCTTTTACCAGTTTTTTCTCCTCCAGCAATTCCCAGCCATTATACTTAGCTATTAATTTATCTATCTGGTCTTTCGGCATCGCCGGAACTTGGCCTTCGCAAGGCTTACAATGCCCCAAAGATTCATCACCTGCTCTTATGGCGGGATTCTTAACAACCTCCTGCAAGGCCGTTACTGCAGCTTCAAAATCCAAAGCACTGGTTAACTCGCCGGCTATCTGGAAATACCGCAACACATTATTCTTGTCCAGGATCAGTACGGAACGCGCCAAAAGATTAAGTTCCCTGATAAGCAAGCCGTAATTTATCCCGAAGGAAGAAGTCTTATAGTCGGAAAGCACCAGCTCATTCTTTATGCCGAAACTATCGCAAAACCTTCTCTGGGCAAAGGGCAGATCCTTGCTTATACCCACAACCAACACATCGGGAGAAAAACTTGTAGCGCGCTTATTGAATTCTTTCACCTGAAGATCACAAACAGGGGTATCCAATGAAGGGAAAGTTGATACAACCTTGATCTTATCGCCTAAATCCGAAAGGCTAACCTCTTTTAACTCCTGCGAGGTCACTCTGAAACCAGGCGCGCCTGAACCTAATTTGATTGACCGGCCTACAAGCGTTAGCGGATTGCCTCTAAAAGTTACTCTTCCTGCCATATAGCACCTATTTAGCCTATTTTCTCAAACATATCCTTGCCTACTCCGCATTCAGGGCAAACCCAAGTAGCAGGCAAAGCGCTAAAAGCAGTGCCCGGATTTATGCCTTGCGTAGAATCACCAACAGCAGGATCATAAATATATCCGCAAACCGTACATTTATATTTCTCCATAATCATCTTCCTCCCCTTAAAAGTTAATATTTTCTATTATAACACATTTACCGATAATGGTTTAATCAATACGCCTAAACAGACGCCTGTAGGAAATCTCTTATCTTACCCTCGCTATTTATAGGCGCGGAATCAGTTCTAATAAAGCTATCTTCAAAGGTCGGAGCATCTTTCTTATACAGCGCTCCCAAAGCTATGGGGCTATCTGAATTATAATCCCATTCTCTGATTTTACCCAGGGCCTGGTTATAATCAGCCGCATTATAGTCTTTTAATTCATAAACTCTTTTATCGTAATATTCGTAAGTATTAAAATAGGTTACGCAAACCTGCAAAACATCAACCAAAGAAAAGCCTTTATGCATAATAGCTTCCTTAAATATTTTCTTCAGTAATTCTAGCCCATGCGAGGTGCCGCGGGCAAGATAAGTTGCTCCACTTGAGAGCATAACCTCAAGCGGGTTTAACGGTAATTCCGCTGTCCCCTGCGGAGTCGAGCGGCCTTTAAAGCCCAAAGGCGAAGTAGGGGTATATTGGCCGGTAGTAAGGCCGTATACGTGGTTATTATGAATAACCATGGTTATATCAATATTTCTTTTGGCGGAAAATATTAAATGTTCTATGCCCTCTCCGTAAGCATCGCCATCGCCGGAGAAAACAATTACCTTCAGCGCTGGACCGGCAATTTTTATCGCCTCTGCAACGGGTACAGCCCTGCCATGTAGCGAATAAAAACTGTTAAGATTTATATAATCGACTATCTTGGCATGACAACCTATGCCGGCAACCAAAACTATATTTTCTAAAGGCGTGCCCTCAAGAATCAGCTCGTTAAAAACCGATTTGATGGCATTAAATATAGCAAAATTACCGCATCCCGGACACCAGGTATTCTGGGCGGAAGTACCAAAATTGTTCTGTTGCGTATTATCCATTATCCGCTTCCTTTAGCGCCGTTTCTAATTCATCCGGAGTAAACGGCCTTCCGTCGTATCTTAATATTTTCTTATCTATAGTAAATCCGTGATCGGCCATAAGCTTTGCCAACTGTCCGGTAGCATTATTCTCAACACAGATTATCTTTTTTACGCCACTTAGTGATTCTTTTAATTGTTTTAGCGGAAACGGCCAAAGCACTACCGGCTGAACAACCTTAAGCCCTAAGTTATCTGCTGCTTCCGCGCAAACTCCTTTATTCGATCCCCAGCAGAGAACAGCCGTAGAAGCATCCAAATGCCCGGAAACATTAACTGTCTTATAATTATCCAAATCCTGAACCATAAGTTTTTCTTTACGCAGCCTCTTTTCCTGCATTAGTTTAGTTAGCTGCGGATCTTCAGTAGTTATGCCCAATTCATCATGCTCGTAGCTATTGGCCTTTATAACCGCACCCTGTTGCGGAACAAAAGCCAACGGCGAAACTCCGTCAGGCGTATTTAAGTATCTTTTATAAGGAGATTTATTATCCCCGGCCAAAGGCTTCTCTACCTTTATTTCCCCCACAGAATCAATATCAAAATTAAAGACCCCTTCACCTAAATTTTTATCGGAAAGAATAAAAGCGGGTATCTGATATTTCCAGGCCATGTTCATGGCTATCGCTGACCAATAGTATGATTCTTCGGCATCACCGGGGGCGACTATAAAACGGGGGAATTCACCCTGACCGGCAAACAAAACAAAAAATAATTCTGTTTGTGAGCTATAGGTGGGCAAACCTGTGCTTGGACCCGGTCTTTGTCCGACTATGATAACTGCCGGTAATTCCGCCATACCCGAAAGGCTTACTCCTTCGGTCATTAAACAGAACCCCCCGCCAGAAGTGCCTACCGCAACTTTTTCTCCTGCGTAAGCGAAACCTAATGCCATAAGCATCACGCTGATTTCACTCTCGGGGTGTATGACTTTTAAGCCGAAATCCTGGGCCTGCTCTGCAAGAAAATGCAATATCGGCGAAGAAGGCGTCATTGGATAAGCAATATATGTTTTAAGGCCTGCCTTAACCAAGCCCAAGCCTATCGCCTGATTTCCCGTAATCATGGGAAGGCCGGGGGTAGACTGGGAATCTATTTTTATTAATTCTTTTGCCTGGTCATATCCTCTTCGCGCTACTTTGAGATTTAATTCTAATTCTTTAGTAATTTCTTTTTTTAAAACGTTCTCTAGAATGCTCCATTCTATGCCGGCGGCTTTAGCAAATGCGGCGATAATGCAGGTATTACGCATTATCTCTCCAACCCCTTCTTCTTTTATAATAGCGTCAAAAGGGATACCGATTGTAAGAATATCTGAACTTATGCCCTCTAATTTTACGGAATTTGAATCGTGAATAATTATGGCTTGTTTGTTTAGCTTATTTTTATGCAAATCGAAGGTGTCCTGATTTAAAGCGAGCATTAAGTCGATGTTCAAACGGTGGGTGGCAATTCTCTTTTTGGAAATACGGATAACAGAGAAGGTGTGCCCCCCTCTGATAATCGAGGGGTAATCACGGTAAATATAAATCCGGTAGCCTAGTTGGTTTAACGCGCGCCCTATAATAGAGCCGGCCTTATCTATTCCAAAACCCGCCTTGCCACCGATAAGAATTGAGAAATTATCCATTATTTTACCAAAACCCTGTCTTCTAAAATACTCCCGTTAAAAACAAGGCGGGTACTGTTTTTCTAAAACAGCGCCCGCCTTAAGAAACCTATTTCTTTTTCTTGCCCTTTTTCTTAGCTTTCTTAGTGCCGCAACGTCCGCAACTCATACTCCACCTCCTTTTAATTACTTTAACATTTCCTTTAAGTCTTCTTTGGGCTTACCGATAAGTTTAAGATCAAATTTATCTTTTAATACACCAAACACGTTTGCGGATATAAAAGCTGGAGGCGTCGGCCCGATATACATACCCTTGATATTAAGATACAACAGAGTAAGCAATATAGCAACTGCTTTTTGCTCAAACCAGGAGAGCACAAAAGACAGCGGCAGCTCATTAACTGTGCAATTAAACGCCTTAGAGAGCGCTAATGCAACCTGGATTGCCGAATAGGCATTATTACATTGGCCCACATCAATCAATCGCGGTATGCCGTCGATGGCTCCGAAATCAAGCTTGTTAAAACGGTATTTCCCGCAGGCTAAAGTTAATATTACGCAATCCTTAGGCACGAGTTCGGCGAATTCCGTATAATAATTACGCCCGGGCTTAGCGCCGTCACAGCCACCGATGAGGAAAAAATGCTTAATTTTACCTGATTTTACCGCGGCGACTATCTTATCGGCAAGCCCTAAAATGGCCGTATGGTGAAAACCAGTCATAATCTTCTTGTTTGGTGCCTCCGGCAAAGCAGGTAAAGATTTGGCTTTCTCTATCACTTCGGAGAAATCCCTGTTCTGTAAATGCACGGCTCCTTCAACTCCGGTAACACCGATAGTAAACATCCGGTTCAAGTAGGTATTTGAGGGCGGCGCCACTACGCAGTTAGTAGTAACTAAAATCGGGCCACTGAAGGCTGCGAATTCTTTCTTTTGCTCCTGCCAAGCTCCGCCGTAATTACCCGCCAGGTGCTTAAATTTCTTTAGCTCCGGATAACCATGAGCCGGAAGCATCTCCCCGTGGGTATAAATATTCACTCCTGTACCTTCGGTCTGTTTCAATAATTCGTAAAGGTCAAGCAGGTCATGCCCGGTAACCAAAATCCCTGGGCCTTTTTTAGTGCCTGTCTCGACCTCGGTCGGCACGGGGTTACCGTAATTCTCGGTATGCACCTTATCCAAAAGCTCCATTATCTTTAAATTCATCTGCCCACATTTTAAAACCATGGCTAAATGATGGTTCATATCAAAATTGACGTTGGTTAACGTCTGAAATAAAGCCTCGTGCATAAAAGCGTCCACCTCTTCGTCGCGCGCCCCTAACTCCCGGGCATGATACGCGTAAGCGGCTATACCCTTTAAACTAAAAAGCAATATGTCCTGCAAACTCTGAATATCCTCATTTTTGCCGCAAGTCCCCATTTTCGCCGCACAAGCTACCCCACCTGCCGTCTGTTCACATTGATAACAAAACATTACACTCCTCCTTTTTTTATAAGTATTCTTTCCGAGCTATCTCCATAGCCTTTTTTGTGTTAAATACTTTGCCTATAAGTGTTTTTATTTTATCTTTGTCGGCTAAATCAACCTCCTCTTTAAAATTAACCAGCATATCCGCATCAGATAATATCCTGAAGTTATCGGTATTGACTTGACCCGGAGAATGATGATACGCGATAATCTGGCAGATTTCTGTAATGTCATCTTTTTTAAAACTGAGCTTAAGAAGGATACCTTTGGCGATAGGCGGGCCTTCCTTTTCCTGATAATATCCTTTCGCCGAACCGTATTTTTTTTCGGCCACTTTAATCCCCACATCATGCAGAAGGCTCGCCGGGATAACAATATGCCAATCCCCTCCTTCGCTGCGTAAGAGCTCTTCGGCATATTCCATAACACGCTTAGCATGACGGATTCTTTTAGTATCGCTGCCAAAATATTTTTCCAGCTCGTAGATAAGTTTGGTTTTTATAATTTGCAACTTATCTTTTAAATAATCTTCGTACGTACCAGAGCCTATGCAATCTTTGGCATATTTGCACCAATCAATGCAAGAAGGCATGACATCCGTAAACACCCAATTGCTGCATTTAGGACAACGGGCCTTAATTTCATCGGAGAATAATTCAACTTCATATGCACAATTCGGGCATTTCAAAAGTTTGGCCTCCACATTTCTTTTGTCCTGACCCGGGCATTTATCAATCATTTTAACTTATCTCCTTGAATACTGATGGTTACTTCCTTAAAAGACACTGTCTTGCCGGATGCCTTAATTGCGGAATTAATAACGCCGATCAACCCAAAACAACAAGGAACCTCCATATGTGCGTAGGTTATAGACTTGATATTGTTATTTTCTAAAATCTGTGTCAACTTATCCTCGTATGCCTGTATATTGTCTAATTTAGGGCATCCCACAAGCAGAGTTTTGCCTTGCAGTAAATCACGATGAAAATCGGCATAAGCAAAAGGAACACAATCTGCGGCTATTAATAAATCCGCGTTATCTAAATAAGGCGCATAGACAGGCACAAGGGTAAGCTGCACCGGCCATTGCCTTAAACAAGATTCTTCTCCTGCCGGAGACATCCGTTGGCTGGTGGGTTCTTTTTTATTTCTAAAATCTATTACTTTGGTCCCCGGGCATCCGCAGGGTAGCGGCCCGGAGGCTGCATCTTTATCCTTTAAGGGATTTTCTATCTTATTTTCTTTTAAATAGTCTAAGGCTTCCTTTAAATAGCCCGCTTCATTATGATCTTTAAGGTGCTCTAAATGCGCCTTAATTACGTTTTTACCCTGTTTAACTATATTAGACATAACCTTACGCTCATCGTATTTTTGGGCTTCTCTCTCTTCTATGATAATTGCTCCCTCCGGACAATGGCCGATACAAGCGCCCAAACCATCGCAGAATAAATCGCTTATCAAACGCGCCTTGCCGTCAATAATCTGCAAAGCTCCTTCCGGGCAATTAGGAATACATAAGCCGCATCCGGTACATTTCTTTTCGTCGATTTTGATGATTTTTCGCTTGCTCATAAGTTTTCAAGCCCCTTTCAATAAAGACGCTATCGTAATTCTTTTTAGCTCGTCCACAACATATTTTTCGATATTATTTATCTTCCTCCTTAAAGGACAAGTCCCGGTATGCGGACAAGGCATTTTCTTTAAAGTACATTCATTCAGCTTAAGCTTGCCCTGAAATATTGTCGCCAGGTCCAATAAGAATATCTTATTTGCCGGTTTAGCTAACGAGAAACCGCCCCCTAAGCCTTTATGCGAGACTAAAACATCTTCCTTGGCTAAAGTCTGCAGAAGCTTCCTTAAAAACGGCTTGGGGACCTTCAATTTGTTTACTAACTCTGTTACCGGCACAACCTTTTCCTTGGCCTTGGCTATAAAACATACAGCTCTTAACGCGTAATCCGTATCCCTGGTAATTAGTTTCATTTATTCTCCTATAAAGATTTATAAAAACGGTTGGGCAGTTTAGCGTCTTGCCCAGGACTTAGTACTGCAGCCTTCTTTACAGTGTGCTACTGGACGCAGCATATATTTAACGGTTATATCCATTTGAGCCCTCCTTTCAAGATAATGATACCATAATAGTATCATTTGTCAAGAAAAATTTTTAATTATTTTAACAACGTATAAGCTAGTGTAAGTATGGAAAAACTACGGGCATTATTTTTCTAAGGCGTGCCTAATCCTGGAAATGTGCCCCTCTTCCGCGGCTCTTAAATTCTTAAGCAACCTGATTAATGCGGGGTCTTTGGTCTTAGAAATCACGTAACTATAAAATTCAAAAGATGATTTTTCTTTTTCCAGGGCAAGCTTTAGGATTTCTACGGCTGTATGCGGTACACTAAATTTATCCTTCCTCAGATATTTCATAATCCCCTCCTTTTTATCTGCTCCAAACAACCCATACGAATAAATACGCGGCGGAAACCGCGATAAGAGTAAAAGGCAGCCCTATCTTCATAAAATGCGAGAATTTTACAGGATAACCTTCTTTTTTAAGCAACCCGCAGGCGACTATGTTTGCAGAAGCGCCTATCGGCGTAATATTGCCGCCCAAACTCGCTCCGATTAATAAACCGAATAGGAATAATGACGGATTTATATGTAATTTATCCGACATCGATACCGCCACCGGCAGCATAGCTGCCAGAAACGGCACGTTATCGATAAATGCCGAGAGAATAACCGAAAGAAATACTACGACAGTGTAGCCTAAGAATATATTCTCTCCCACCAATCCGGATAGGAATACGGAAATAGTTTCTATCCAGCCGGTTAAAGTTATGCTGCCGACAAGTACGAACACGCCCACGAGGAAAAAAGTAGTCTCCCAGTCTAATGTTTTTAGGCCTTCCAAAATAGAGCTTTTGTTCACAAACTTTTCCCATACTATAGCAACAACGGCAAATGCCATACAGAGTATGCCGGCGGCATAAGAAAAACCCATATCAAAAAAAGAGGAAGATGCCAAAGCCGCTATTAAAGTAACAAGCAGAATAGTAGGAAACCAAGACCTTACTTTCTCAACTGGGATTAATTTCATTTTCTCGCTATGTTTCCTAAAAATTATATACAACACAACAAAAGAAACTAAGGCCCCTATTTCAACGGCAAAGAATATACTCGGCTTGCCTTTATAAAAGAAGAAATCCATGAAGTTCATCTTAGCAAACCCGCCTAAGAGCATACTAGGAGGATCTCCGATTAATGTTGCCGTGCCCTGCAGGTTGCTGGAAATAGCAATGGCGATCATCATGTTTACCGGACTTATCTTTAATTTTTTAGCTAAAGATAAGGCGATGGGTGCCACAATCAAAACTGTCGCCACGTTTTCCACAAACGCAGAGATAAATCCGGTCAACGCGCAAATAAAGAGTATCGCCCAAGCAGTATTCTTCGCCCGGTCGACTATTATCTCTGCCAGATATGCCGGAACCCTGCTTTCCATAAAAATATCGGCGATAACCAGCGTGCCGACAAATATACCCATAACATTCCAATTCACGGCAAAGAACGCATCCTTAAAAGATATGGCCCTGGCAAGAATAAGCAAAAGCGCAGCCATTAGCGCTACATGGGTTCTTTTGCTAGGCAAAAAAACAAATAACAGGTAGGCAAGAATAAATACAACTAAAGCAGTAAGCCTCGGGTCCATCACAATCGCTCCTTTATAATCAGTGCGATTTTATTATACCAAATAATTCTTGGAATTTTATGATTTCTTTGACTGTATTGTGACATTTAAGAACTGCTGATATAGCCGTTAGGCAATCTGCGCCTGCAAGAATAGCTTGCGGCGCATTAGATAAGTTAATTCCGCCGATAGCAACCAAGGGTAAAGGAACATCTCTTTTTATTCTGCTTATTAAACCTATTCCTTTGGGTGGTCCTGCATCAAGCTTGGTTTTGGTGGCAAAAATCGGTGAAACCCCCAGATAATCAGCTCCCTGTTTTTGGGCAAGTGTAGCTTCCTGAAGGTTATGTGTAGTAACACCTATAATTTTATTTTTCCCTAAAATTCTTCTGGCAATACTACAAGACAAATCCTCTTGCCCTAAGTGCACTCCATCGGCCCCTGCAGCTAAAGCAATGTCCACCCTATCATTAACAATAAACGTTATATGCCTGCATAATTTTCTTAAAACTAAAGCTTCTTGGTACATTTCCCGCGCAGGCTTTGTTTTTTCGCGATACTGCACTATTTTTACCCCCGCCGATATCGCGGATTTTACATCGTTAATGATACCATTACGGCTAAGCTTGGAATCGGTAACAAAATAAAAGCCCTTCACCCCTCTATCCTCTGTAATTTATCGATACTCTTCTTATCTAAAGAAAAAAGCGTGTCGAACAATTTCTCTTTAAATGTTGCCGGGCCTTTAGACATTTTTGCTGCCAGCTCTGCGGCGATCTCAAAACAGACTAAGGCGCTGACAGAGGAGTAAACCAGATCATCCTCTATTGCCGCGAACGTTCCGATGACGGAGGCAGCCATGCAGCCGGTGCCCACCACATGGGTCATCAGCGCATCGCCGTTTTTAATCAGATAAACTCTTGTGCCATCGGTTACTATATCTTCCTTACCGGTCACTACTACTGTACAATTGTATCTCTTGGCACAATGCTTTGCCACTTCAACCATATTTTTATCTACGCTGGAGGCGTCTACGCCTTTAGTGGCAACGTCTTCTCCGCTTATGCGGGCTATCTCCGAAGCATTGCCCTTGATAATATTTATTTTGGCTTCGGTTAAAAGCTCAAGGCTTTTCTTGTCCCTTAATTCCGTAGCTCCGGCGCCGCAAACATCTAAAATGACAGGTATGCCTTTTTTATTGGCGGCATTGGCCGCTATTTTCATTGCCTCTATAAAATCAACGGTTAACGTCCCGATGTTTAAAACAAGTGCTGAAGCAATGCTAGTCATCTGCGCAACTTCTTCTTTCGCGTGCGCCATCACCGGGGAAGCACCGAGCGTTTTCACAATATTGGCGCAGTCATAAATGGTCACCCAGTTAGTCAAATGGTGGATAAGCGGCTTATCCTGCTTAATCTTACTTAATAAAGCATATGCATCGAGTTTTATCTTCTTCATTTAAATACCCCCGGTATAACGGTATTGCAAAACGCACATCTATTTTCGTTCATTTTATATTCCAAGATATTAAAGCCTATTCTTTTTATAATAAGTTTCTCGCAATTATGGCAATGGGTATTATTACCCCAGCCGCTGACATTGCCTGCGTATATATAGGTAAGCCCGCTCTCTTCGCCTATTTCAAAGGCTGCTTTAAGAGTTGCTTCTGGGGTATCCTGATGGTTCGTAAATTTATAGTCCGGATGAAAACGCGATACATGCCAAGGAATATTTTTATCAACGCCGGCAATAAAACCGGCTATATCGCGCAACTCTTCTTTGGAATCGTTCTCGCCAGGCACAATCAGGGTCGTCACCTCAACCCAAATACCCAAATCGTGCATTAAATATATAGTATCTAATACCGGCCGAAGCCTTGCTGAGCAGACTTTTTTATAGGAACTGTCTCTGAAAAACTTTAAATCCACATTAGCCGCATTCAAATACGGCTTAATCATATGCAATGCTTCGCTAGTCATATAGCCGTTAGTAACAAAATTATTGCGCAAGCCTTTAGTCTTGGCTATTTTAGCGCAATCCAAAGCGTATTCAAAAAATATGGTCGGTTCGGTGTAGGTATAAGAGATGCTTTTACATTGGTTCGCTATCGCTTCGATTACCACCCCCTCGGGAGAAAGCCCTCCGCCCCCAACAACATCACCGTCTCTAAAGGATGCCTGCGATATCTCCCAATTCTGGCAAAAACCGCAACGGAAATTACACCCTATAGTAGCAATGGAGAAACTCGCTGATCCGGGAAGAAAATGATATAAAGGCTTTTTCTCTATCGGATCGACGTGCGCTGCGATAACCTTGCCATAGGCATAAGTATAAAGAACTCCTTCGATATTCTGTCTAACCCCGCAAAATCCGAATTTGCCCTCTGCGATATGGCATTGATGCGCGCATAAAAAACAGCTTACTGAATTATGCTCTGATTTTTTATAAAGCAGCGCTTCTCTTTTCATATTCTAAGTTTAATTAATTCCGCATTCGCAATAGGTGCGCTTTTTCTAATTGAAACCGCATCCTGCGGCATCTTCTTACAATTAATGCCTGTTTCTTTCCGGCCATTAAGATCACAATAGCGCGCCACGGTAGCGCAAGAAAGATTAAGCAGTTCTTCGCTAAAAATTCCTCTACCTAAAGCAGTCGGACCTGCCAAGTCTTCGCCCGGATAAAATAAATAATCCTGATCTACGGCGAAACTAAGCAATTTCTGGTTTTCTCTTTCATTACGCCCCACCACCAGTCTTGCATCCGGGCTTAGCCTAAAATGCCTGCCGACTTTTAATAATTCTACGTTATGCATATTCAAACCTTCATGCTTAATCAAATCCTTAATTCTCTTGGAAAACTCAGGATCAGTCAACAAGCACCCGCCCGCAGGGCAGGGATAATCCTTTATATTGAATTTTTCTGCTAATTCCATCTGGGGATTACGGTTCCTACCATTAAAATCAAGTAATTTCTCCCGTGATACCCAACCCTCTTTTTCAGGAATAGTCTCCTCAAGTAGCCGAGCGGATAAAGGCCTTAAAACTAAACCCTCCAGCTGGCTATCTTTATCGATTATCTTTAATGCCGCGCGGTGCTGCGACATCGGACGCTGGCCCAATACTTCTCCGGTTATAATAAAAGAGGCGCCCACTTCTTGCATATATTCTTTGGCCTTACGAAATTTTAGTATCCTGCAGTCTATGCAGGGGTTCATATTTGATCCGTGGCCGTGTTTGGGATGCTCGATAATTTTTAAGAAATCTTCCGCGATGTTAATCAGCTTAAATTCTATCCCCTCGTTTTGGGCAACCTGCCGGGCGTGGTTTAAGCACCCCGCAGCTATTTTGCCATCACAAAGGCAAAACGGAGTTTTAAAATTCAGGGCGATTAGTTCTACCCCCTGATCCTTAATTAATCTTACGGCGAGCGTACTATCGAGCCCGCCTGAAACTAATGCTACAGCTTTCATCTTATCAACCTTACGTATATGGCCTGTGCCAACTCTTTATCAATAGCAAATTGGCTGTGGCCGATTTGAAAAACATAAGAAGGAAACTTCTGCAATAATGTTACAGATGTCCCGGGCAGAGCTTGCATACTTATAAGCTTCTGCATCTGACTGGCGTCTTTGGCCTGAAGATAGCCGATTTTACCTTTATCCTTAACCTCAAGTCGAGAGAGCGGTGCAATTATTTTAAGCGATTTGGTCTCTTTCTTCTCTAAGCAACATTTCCCTGAAGGAATGGGCTTACCATGAGGGCATACCTTGGGGTGGCCTAACAAAGTGCAAACATTATCTTCCAGGCCTTCATGTAAAAGATGCTCAAACTTACAGCTAGCCTCATCTATATTTTTCTTTTTGATATCCAAAACGTCTACAAACAGTCGCTCGGCAAGCCTATGCCTACGTACACAGGCAACAGCTTGCGGCTTACCTTTTTCCAATAAATATACATGGGTTTGGTCTTTTCGAATAAACCCCAACTTTACCAGTTCTTCAACCGCCGGTTCATCACGGCACACGCCTAAATCAATAAACTTTCCCCCCTTCTCCTCTATTTGAATCCATAACGCCTCTAAAATTTCTTCCGCATATTCGGACAACATAGCAATTCTCCTTAATATTGTTATAGCCGGATATTAAACAAAACAAAGAACAGATTAACCAAATATCCTGTCCAAAACGAAAAAAACAGGATAAATACAGACATAGCAATGCCCATGCGAATGCCACGTTCCTTAATATTCATCAATAATTGAGCAATGCAGGGCAAGAATAAAGTAAGCGTAATACATGCAATTACCAGCTGATTACCTGACAAAAGGCCTGCTTTTTTTAAATCATACAGGCCCGCTGCGCCGTAATCACGCCGGAAAAATCCGAAGAGAAAAGCAACCGCGGCCTTATCCGGCAGGCCAATCCAACGCACAGGATGCTCTAAAATCTTAACCAAGAAAGCAAATACCCCGGTAATTTGTCCCACCCAGATAAGAACGCTGGCAAAAATAAAGAGCGGGAGTATTTCTAAAAAATACCACTTCAGCCTAGTCCATGTCTTTAAGAAGATATTTGCAAATTGCGGCCAGCGCAACGGCGGTATCTCCATATAAAAACTAGGCAACTCTCCGGGCATGATCTTGGCCGCAAGAAAACCTACTATAAAGAAAACCAGCATAATAACGCCCAACCAAACAATCAGCCCTAACGGTTTATCTCCGAGTAGAGCTAAAATAACCCCCATTTGCGCCGAACAAGGGATAGCTAAGGCTAATAAAAGTGTGGCGATGATACGTTCGCGTTTTGTGGGAAGCGTCCTGGTTACCATAGTCGCCATGGTATCGCAGCCAAAGCCTAAAACTAAAGGTATCACTGCTCGACCAGAAAGCCCTATTTTCTTAAAGAGTTGGTCAATCAACATTGCCAGGCGCGGAAGATAGCCCGTGTCTTCTACAATTGCAAAAGCAAAGAAAAATGTAGCCACGATGGGTAAAATTAGGGCGATGGCATAGCGAACGCCCAGAGTGATTATCCCATATTCGCCTACCAATAGGTCCTGCAACAGCTTAAAAGGAACAGTATTATTCACCAAATTAATCATAAATGGATTAACATGATGTTCAAAAACCTTATGCTCCAGGAAATCGACCAATACGCCTGCGCCAAAAGTCCCCACAAATTTATACAAACCATAATAAAGAACAAGCAATAATATGGGGGCGCCTGTAAAAGGATTCATCATAATCTTGCTGAGCAGCTCTCTAAAACCGAACTTTCTGACTTTTTTATGGCTGGTAACCGCGAATGCAATACGATTCGCTTCTCTCAAACGACAAAGGTTAATAATATACGACGGGGAGTGGAGATAATGCGCCTTGGCTTCGCTAATAATAGTAATAATCTTATCAATACCGGATTTTTCTTTATTCTTTACGATATCTAACACTTGCTTATCTTCCTGAAGAAGCAACAAAGCAATGGAGCGTTTAGAAATTTTATAATCGCTCGCCAAAAGAGATTCGATTTTAGCTAAATAAATATCTAAGGGATCGTCGTAACCTATTTTCCTAGCAAAATCTTTTAACATGCTCCTCAATCTTTCCTTTTAAAATATCTACGCCCTCGCCTGTAGTAGACACAGTCTCCACAACCGGAATGTTTAATTCTTTTTCCAGCCGCGCTATATCAATATTAATGCCTAACTTACGCGCCTCATCAAAAATATTTAAAACAAGTATTACCGGCAGACCGGACTCTAAAAGCTGCAAAGTCATAGGCAGCATTCTCTCTAGGTTTTTGGCGTCAATTATATGCAGGATAACACAAGGTTCCTCTTCCAGCAGGATAGAGCGCGCAACCGCCTCTTCTTCGGTTATAGGCAAAAATGAATACATTCCGGGGGTATCTATTATCTCAAACTCTTCGCCCCCGATTTTTCCCTTGCCCCGCGAGACTTCAACGGTAGTCCCCGGATAGTTGGAAACAGTCGCATATTTACCCGTGAGATTATAAAACATCACGGATTTACCTACATTGGGCGAACCTACAATGGCAATTTTACGCATAATTGTTTATTATAGCATCAAAAGGGCATTCCTACAATTACCCTCGTTTGCAAATCATCTGTCCTTTTATTCATCCCCCAGATACCACCTAGGGAAAACCAGCATTTTCTGCCCGACCAGGATAAAACCGGTCCTATGGCATTTTCTTGCTTATTATAACTACCTTTAGACTCTATCCCCATCCTTAATGCCGAAGTTAATCTGTAGCTTACGCCTAAAGCATATTCCGAATCACTCTTACCCCTTCTTTCTAGATTTCTTTCGAATATTTGATTATAGCTTATATTCAAATTACCAATATCTTTAGCTAAAACTAGCTTCATCTCGATAACATCAGGTTTATTAAAATCGGGGTCGCGGATATATTCTAAATATATCAGAGGATCGACTATAAATTTCCCTTCCCCCCCGAATCTATAACGGGTACGAATCTTGAAACCGTCATAGCCCGAGTCTGTCTCGGATTGTTTATTGTTAATCTTATACATCTGATACATAGCAACATCCCAGTTGTTAGTAATCCCGTATTCCAGCTCTAACCATTGCTTTAACGTATTTACGCTTGACTTGTCAAGATCCGGAACAGCGCAAGTAAAATAATATTCGATTTCCCACGTCTTTTGAGGCATAGTTTGATATTCATATGTCCATACGAAACTACGCGCATCGGCGTAAATATCTCGCATGAAGCCAAAAATTATAAATAGACCAAGCATTAAACCGAATAACCTATTATTTTTCATCTTTCTCCTCTCCCTGATATCAAATCAGCGCCTTACTTGTTGAAAATTATTTTCAATAGTAACCCAAAAAAAAATACCTCTAACACTTACTGCAAACACCAAATATCTCTAATTTATGCCTTGAAGGCTTAAAATTATGTTTTTCTGCCATCCTTTCCTGTAATTTCTCTATTTGTGGGTCAACTGTTTCGATAAATCTCCCGCATTTCGTACAAATAAGATGATCGTGATGCTGGTGCCCATATTTATGCTCAAACCTTAAAACACCATCTCCAAAGTCAGTTTCCCCGCATAGCCCGGCCTCAAAACAAAGTTTCATTGTTCTGTAAACCGTCGTATAACCAATAGCGGGGTCTTTTTTTCTTACAAGCTTATATAATTCATCCGCCGAGACATGCCTTTCCGTGGCTAAAAACACCGCCAGAATACGATCTCTCTGCACGGTATGCCTTAGGCCTTTCGAACGTATGAATTCGTCAAGAATTTGAAATTCTTTTTTCATAATTTGATATCCTTATTATTGAAATGCATTTTCAATAATAAAGGAAAAGGCAATTTTTGTCAAGGATTATTTTCTGTTTTTGCACGGGATGGGAAATTGAAACGCAGCGTATAGCGGCTATCCTTTAAGGATCTAGCAGCTGCTTTGCTAAAGCCATAAAACCTATGCCTAACAAAAACGCAAAGAAACCCATTGTCGAGCGCTTGATATCTTTTTCTTTATGAATCTCGGGGATAAGGTCGGACGCTGCGATATAGATAAAGCCTCCGGCAGTTAAGGGTATTATAAAGTTAGCGAACCCGTGGACAAAATCATAGATAAAATAAGCTACTAACGCACCCAATATTGCCGTTAAGGCGCTGATAAAATTATAAAAAAGAGCTTTCGTCCTGCTAAAACCCCCGTAAACTAAAACCGCAAAATCTCCCAGCTCCTGGGGAATCTCATGCAATATAACCGCCAGCGTAGTTACAATTCCCAGCTTAAAAGAAGTAATAAATGCGGCGGCTATAACCATGCCGTCGATAAAATTGTGAAATCCGTCGCCGATAAGATTAAGATATGTTACGGGATGTATTTCACAGGCACCTTCCTGGTGGCAATGGCGCCAATGCATGTATCTTTCCAGCATAAAAAATAAAACTATGCCCAGGATAAGGCTTGAAAATACAAAGGTGCTACCTGCTCTGGTTAGAGCCTCAGGCAACAAATGCAGAAACGCTCCGCCGATCAGGGCTCCGGCTGAAAACCCGACAAGACCGAACAAAATCTTATGCAGGGTATTCCCCTTAATACTTAAGGTAAACACGCCCACAAGAGAAATAAGGCTTACAAGCCCTGTACTAATCAGAATCGAAGTTAAAACCATGCTTATGCGGTTTTAATTCTAACCTAAACAGGGTCTGCGGCCTTTATTCGCTTTTTTTGAGCGCCAATTAAGCTTGCCTCTTCTTTTACGTTTTCCCATAGTTAAACCTTTCTTTAAGTTAATTACTGGTATTTATAATATTTACCGTCTACTGCCTGCCCCACATAACGCACAGCTTCGATCATGCAAACGCGTATAGCTTTTTCCATAGGAGTGTTATTGTAAACTGATAAACCGCTGCCAAGCGCCCAATTATTTGCACTGCCACTACCAGGGCCTCCGGATGCATCCAAAGCCTGGCCCTGAACGCGCATCGAAGACAAAACCTCGGATGTAGAGGCATTAATAATTCTTACTTCCAAAGCAATATGGGCTTTATTCAAAGCTGTCCCTAGTAATCCGCCGAATGCGCCACTATTTGCACCTCCGCCGCCGCCAACTCCCGCGCTGCCTCCGGAAGCCTGAGGCTCGAATTCTGTAACCGCCGTGCTAATTATTAAATCGGCGTCCTTAATATTGGCATCCGCGGTCTGCTTAGGCGCAACTATAAAGTGGCCGCTATTTATAAGTGCACTTGCCATTATTTCACGCAGGCCCGTGCCGATTGCTGCCGTTGCTTTTGGGGCCTGAACATCAAAATCTACTACCGCAACCTTGGCCTTTGGCCCGGAATAAGACGGAAGCGCGCCCTCGGCAAGCCCCGCAGCCTTAGGAGGCCTTAAGGCGAGGCATCCGGATGCAAAAAATCCCAACATCACAATAATAAAAAACCTCTTCATCATCTTTAATATAGCTGAAATCAACGTCGTGTCAACCGCTTTTTCCTCAGAGGAAGCAAGAATAAAGATAGATCTTTGATGTTTCTGAGAATCTTATACGGCTTCTCGCGCTTCAACTCCCTAGCAGTGCTTGAACCGGTAGTAACAGCCATCGTCTTTACTCCGGCGGCCCTACCCGCCTGTACATCAATAGCCATATCTCCCACATAAACAGTTTTCTCTCTTTTAAGAGAAAATTTACCTCTTATTCTATTTATAATATCCGGATAGGGCTTACCATGCCTTAACTTATCCGCGCAAAGAACATAATCAAAATACCGGCTTAGCTGAAGATGACGAATCAAAATTAAAGAAAACCTGGTAGGGCGGTTGCTGGCCACAGCAAGTTTATAACCTTTTTTCTTAAGCCCGGAGAGTAATACTTTCACTCCCGGAAATATCCGGGACCCGGAAAGCAATGCTTTGGCATGATACCTGCGGTAAATAACCAATGCTCTTGGGATATCATCTTTTTTTAAGAACGCCCCGAGGAGATTTTCATCTCCCCAGCCTACGGCCCTGCGGATATCCGCGTCATCCTCTTTAGGATACCCCAGCGTGCGCAAGGTATAGTTAACACTATTAATTATAGCACGATACGCGTCTATTAATGTGCCATCCAGATCGAAAATAACCAGTTTTATATCTTTCATAATGATAAAGGCAGGGTTTTAAAGCCCTGCCTCAACAAATCCTGCGGGAACCGATTAAATATGTTTTTATTGGTTCATCGGGGTTGCTACGGGTTCAGTCTGTGCCTGCGGCACATCTGTCCATTTCCCTGATTCAGGAGAGACTTCAACCTCTTCTATACTTATATTCTTGGCAATATTCTTATTATCGAGTCCGACTACATAATCAATGCTTAAGGTACTCTTTGGTTTTATATCGGCGAAGGCCTTGGCATTTTCATAAGTCGTCTTATCATCCACACTAATAGTCATTTCTTTTTCCTGATCCGTCTCGTAATCTAAATATTTTACCACGAATTCCGATTTATTAGGATCTACGGAAGACACTTCGCCCCAAACCCACTGAAACTCTGGATTGGCTGCTGGTACCGCCGGAGCAGCAGATGCAACATTTGCCTGCTCTGTGGCTACTGCTGGTTCTTGCGCTTGGTTACCCTGCTCTTGGCTAAATACCGTATTAATACCGATTAAGACTATTAAAGCTACCAATGCCGGTACAAAACCCTTTTTATGCAACATTCCACACCTCCTTATTAACTTATTGAGCATAACTCTAGCATAGTTTGGCTATTTTGTCAAGATACAAGCAAAGTGCTATCGGTAGAAAGGAAGGAATACTAGGGCTAGCCATATGATACAGGTCGTGACCACGCCTACGCTTAAGCCCACCCCGAACCATCGTAAAAAAGTCACACGCACGTTCTTTTCTTTTTCTAGTATGCCCAAAGCGACTATGTTGGCGGTTGAACCGACAAGTGTAATGTTGCCACCTAAACAGCCTCCGAATAAAAGTGCCCACCACAAAGGCTGCAGGTTGACGTTTAAAGCCTGGAAACCCTGAACAACCGGGATAAACGCGGCAACCAAAACAACATTGTCGAGTATACTGGAGCCGATTGCGCCAGTCCAAAGCATGGTGGTAATGAGAAAATTTAGATTATGCCCTACCGCTCCGACTATTTTCTGGGCGATAAAAACGGTTGTCCCGGTATATTTCAATGTTCCTGCCTGGACAAATAAAAGCAGAAAGAAAAGCAGAGTCCACCACTCAACGTCTTTCTCAACATAACTCCTAGCCTTATCTCTTTTCCAGATCATTATGCATCCGCTGGCGACGAGAGGAATAACCAATAGCACCGTATTAGGAACAAGCCCCCAGAGAACCTCCAGCCGGTGGTGCAAAGAAAGAGAAACAAGCGTAATCGCAAATATACCTAAGCTTATCTTCAGGCTTCTGTCCGGAGGAACGGATATTAATTTAATCAATATATCATTTTCCCCGAGCCTGTCGATATTCGCCTGTAATTGCTGGATAGATTTCTTATACCAAAGCATTACTATGGATATAATTGCGATAAGGCAAACCATCGCTAAAGGAAACGCCTTGCTGATAAAATCTTCAAAAGTAAGCCCGGACTTAGAAGCAATTAATATACCTATCGGATTACCTAAAACCGTAGCTGCGCTGCCGACATTAGTGGCTAAAACTGTGATTACCACAAAAGGAAACACATCTACTTCAAAATAATCGCAGACCTCTAACACCGCCGCCACCATAAATATAATCGAAGTAACTTCATCTACCGCGCACGCCAAAAGCGCTGACATAACCGAGATTAAAATCACAAACCCTTTAGCGTTAAGGTTTTTTACGCGTAAAATAAGACTGACAATCCAGGCAAAGAATCCTTCCTGTTTTAAGAGCCCGATAAGAATCATCATGCCCACAAGGAAGAGTATTACCTCAAGCGAAGAAAATTCAATAACATGCTCTAAGTCTATAGTCTTTGTAACTAAAAGCACGGAGGTTCCTAAGAATGCGAAACTTAAACGGAAATCCCAAAAGAAGAGCGTGCCTAGTATAGACGTAGAGAATATTGCCACGGAGAGCGCTTGTTGGGAAGTCATTCCCAGATTTTTGCCCAATAAGCCAAACGTACAGGCAAGAGAAATTAATATTATAAGTTTTGAAACTATCTTTATCATATTAACGGCTATACTCGGTAAATAACGCTTTTAAAACGTCCCCCCTGGACACAATACCTGCTACAATACCCGAGGCAGCCAAGACAGGAATTCTACGGGCTTTCTGCGTAAGCATTATGTGGGCTACTTCGCATAGCGCGGTGTTTTCACTAACGGTAACGACTTCGCTGCGCATCACCTCAGCAACCTTAAGCCCGGATAAAGCTAACACCTTCTGTTTAACCGCTTTAGGATTCTCTTCGTAAACAAACTTACCAACCTTATCTACGTAGCTGGGGAGAATCTTTAACAAAACTTCTTTTTCCGTAAACATACCGACGAGCTTGCCCTGCCTGTCGATAACCGGCAGGCCGCTGATGCGCTTTTTAAATAAAATATCCAAGGCGTCTTTTGCGCTATCTTCGGGCCTTAAACTAATAACTTCCTTAGACATAATCTCTTGTACTTTCATAGATATGCTCCTTGTGGGTGTTGCCTTATTCTTTAGCTACGACCAAAGTAACAATTCCTGCTAAAATTAAAAACGGACCAGCGCAGCCTTTAGCTAGCCTTAATAACTCAGGCCACCAGACAATAACCAGTGCAAAACCCACGGCCAAAAAGGCAAGCCCTACAGCAACTTTGAAAATAACGGACGAATTGTTAACGCAAGCGCACTTCTTCTCTTCTTGTTTTATCTCTTCTGCCATATCTATCCCCTTTCGTTAAGCTGGTTTGGTTTTCCAGCGCCGATGAATCCAGCCCCATTCTGCCGGATATTTACGTATATAGGCTTCGATAATGGTTGTAAGTTTCTGGATATTTATATGGATAGTTTCTTCGTCCGTTGCGCCCTCTTCCATTTCCAGAGGCGGCTCGAATATTATCTTATGGGTATCATCTTTCTGTCTTACTATAAAACACGGAATCAGGCTTGCGCCGGTACGCTGTGCTAAAACCACCGGGCCGGTAGCTGTAGCGGCCTTTTTCCCGAAGAAATCTACGAATACTCCTCCGGTGCCGAAATTCTGGTCTATGGGTATAAAAAGCAGGCCATTATCTCTTAAGATGCGTATGGATTCATTCACACAGGCCTGCCGCGGCTGGCTGTAAACTGTTCTTATCCCCAGGCGGATACGTTTTTGCATGAATATCTTTTCTACTTTTTCATCACGCATCGGACGCATAATACCAGCAATTTTATATCCGCCCAAAGATAAACGCGCCATCAAAAGAGGAAAATTTCCAAAATGCGCGCTCACCAGAATAATACCCTTACCTTCGGCCAAGCTCTTTTTTATATTCTCCTCGCCTATAAAAGAAACGCGCTCTTTTAATATTCCGGGGCGGTCCATCATAAAAAGCAATTCCAACGCACTCTTGGCTAAGAAAGTAAAACAATCTTTAGCTATTCTTTCTTTTTCTTGGACACTTTTCTGATCGCCGAAAGCAATACCTAAAGTCTCCATGGCGATCTTTTTTTGCTTACGCGCAAAACAATACCCTAAGTTAGATATGCCCTTAGCAAATCCGTAAATAAATACACCTGGGGTAATCTTAATCAGAAAAGAAAAAAATGTTAGCCCAAACCAACCTAAAAAACGTCCGATACTTGTGCGTATTCTCTTAGAATCCATGATGGCCTATATCCTATTCCCTAATAAATATTTTACGAAAGGCCGCAGCATCCACCACAGATGCGCCGCCGTAAACTTTAACCGAGGCAAGTATGAAATCCGGATCGCCTAACACGCCCAACGCAACCTTTAAAGCGATTTCTTCCGAAGATAAAGTTACGCTTACCGCATCCGCATGCAACCTTTTTTTCTTATCGAATACCCTAATCTTATCTCCCATAACGATAATATTAATTTTGGGCATATCTTTAAAAGGCTTATGGTAACTATAGCCGAACAAATAGCACATTGCTCCGAATCTATCCTTCATCCCTTTATCTTTCTTGATGCGTATTACAAGATAATTATCGACGGCCTCATAGCTAACCCTGCCCTGGCTATTAACTATATTATAAGTATTAGCGTAATTGCTTATCCCCAAATAGCCCGTCATATCAAATAGCCTGGATAATCTTCCCGCCTTTTCCTCCGCCGACAAACGCTTCCTGATTTCAATATCCTCATATCCGCCGAACAATTCGTTTCTGCGCGCAAAGGCCAAGAGATAAAAGGCGGTGGAAGAAGTTTGGCTTGGATATGAAAGTATCATTTTGTGTTTATTGTCTAACTCCCGCCTGCTTAAAATAAACTTGCGCCATTCAAGCGAAGAATTAACAAACTCCCCGGGCGGGACCAAATCCAACTCGGGATGGTAATGGCGCGGGAGCGGCCAGGCAGGCCAATGGACGAGATAGGGATAAACTTGCGGCCTGACTATTCTACCTCCTAAATCTGCCAAGGCAATTTCTAAGAAGAGATAGAATGTTTTATGATCGCCGTTTACGTCTGCAGGATGTGAGACAAAGATTTTAGTAGGCTGATAATCAAGAATTACTTTTTCCAAATCGGCTAAAATACTTTCGCCCTGATAAGGCGCTCCGGGAGAAAGGGCGTTTTTATACGGAACGGATGATATCCTCGTTAAAATACTTTCATAAACGCGCCTGCCTTGCCAATACTGACTGAATATGGTAAAGGTTCCGAAATCCGGATACCCCAAGAAAATAAGATTTTTTTCTTCTACCCCGAGTATCCCCATCGCCTTTATTGATTCCTGCATGCGCGTTTTGCCTAAACTCACATATTCGCCCCTTAGAAGAGGCGGCCTTTTCTTATAGAGAATCAGGGAAAGCTGATTGTAATCACCGCTGGTTAGGTATGCTACTTTTACCTGAGCGCCTCTTTGAAGAGCCTCCTGGATAACCCCGGCACAACCTATCCCCTCATCGTCGGGATGCGGGGCTAAGATAAGTATGCGGTCTTTAGAACTAAAATATCCCAGATAGCGATAATTAGTCAGAGGCACCTGGGCAGGATACGCGGGGGCAAAAAATGCTCCAGTGAGAAAAATGAATAGAATAATAGCGGATGTTTTTCTGAACATATGCTTAGATTTTATCACACAATATAACCTAAGGCAACAACGAAGCTTGCATGGATGGCAAATAAAATATTTGCAGTATGGGTTTGTCAGATATATAATGGTTTTATGGATACGCTAAAAACCGATAATCACTACAGAAACATCCGCACAATACTACTCGTTATCTTGGTACTCAACTGGCTGGTGGCGTTTGCTAAAATAATATACGGGCTGACGAGCCGCTGCGCCAGCATAACCGCAGACGGCTTCCATTCTTTATCCGACGGCGCCTCAAACATCATCGCCTTAATCGGAATACACTTCGCCTCCAAGCCTACCGACAGCGATCACCCTTACGGGCACCGTAAATACGAAACATTATTTTCTTTAGGCATTGCCGCGGCACTCTTCATCGTCGCTTTTAACCTTGCCAAAGAAGGCATACACCGCATGCAGCATTCTATACAACCCCAAATAGACATGGTAAGCTTCGTCATTATGTTGGCTACGTTAGGAATCAACATTTTTGTAATGCGTTATGAATATAAAAAAGGTAAGATCCTAAAAAGCGATTTATTGATATCGGATTCAATGCACACTAAGGCGGACATATTCACATCTTTGTCGGTTATTATCGCACTTGTTGTCATAAAATTGGGCTATCCGATAATTGATCCTATTGTTACTATCTTAATCGCTGTTTTTATAGTACACGCCGGATACGATATCATCAAAGAGAGTTCGCGCGTGCTTTGCGATACGGCGGCGATAATGGATGTCAAAAAGATTGTTGATGTGGTTTTAAACGTGAAGGGTGTTAAGACCTGCCATAAAATCCGCACGCGCGGCAGACCGGATGACATACACGTAGACATGCACGTCCAGGTGGCCCCGGATATGCATATCGATCAGGCACATAAGATATGCTATGCGATCGAAGAAGCGATTAAACAAAGTATACCTGAGATTACCGATGTCGTCGTGCACATAGAGCCCAAAGAAAAACTCTAAAGATCTTTTAGTACAATCTAAAAACCTTACGCTAACAAGTATTAAATTTATTCGAGATATTTTAAGGGGTCTTCCGGAGTCCCGTTTTTCTTAACTTCAAAATGCAGATGAGGCAGCATATCCCGGTAATTGGCATTTCCGGTTTTACCGACCGCCCCGACAATCTCACCCTGCCTGACAAATTCTCCCTTGCTAACATCGATGCGGGAAAGATGCCCGTATAAGGTAGTGATGTTACCTCTGTGGCGGATAAACACATAATTGCCCATGCCGCGTATATGGCGCGCGGCAACCACTACTCCGGAGCGGCTGGCCAAGACTGGCGTGCCGATTACGGCGTAAAGATCGATGCCCTGATGATAGCGGTTACCGCTGCGATCAGCAGCAAAAAAACCGTTTCCCCTGCCGTCACAACGCACGATAATATCTTTTTTATATTCTATAGGGCATAAGAAAGCGCTTCTGTCCAAGAAATAAAAAACAAACCCCAGCCCCAGAATAATAATTATTAATAAGATTAGAAATATTTTCTTCATGTTTTATTTTTACGAAACGCGATTATACCATAGAATATAAATAAAAAACAAATAAAAATAAACGCATCTCCGGTACGATTATAAAAAGTGCGCCTATGTGCATAGGGTTTTATTTCTTTTGCTGTAAAGTCATCGACGAATATTCTTGAGGCATAAATAATCCTGCCGCTAGAGGCGATAAAACCGGAAACCCCTGTATTAGCTGCACGCACCACAGGTACTCTATTTTCAACCGCGCGGAAAACCGATGCCGAAAAATGCTGGTAAGGCGAACTCGTCCTGCCAAACCATGCGTCGTTGGTAATATTGACTAAAAAATCAGCCCCCTGCCTGACAAACCTTCTTGACAGATTTGGAAATAAATCCTCAAAACATATAAGCACTGAAAACCGAATTTGGTCACGAGTCGTGCGTCGTGCGTCGTGCGTAAAGACTGTATATTCTTTCCCTGCAGAAAAATCACCTATAGGCACAACTACCTCCAAAAATGGGAGAATTTTTCTTAACGGAATATATTCTCCAAAAGGTACAAGGTGAATTTTAGCGTATTCTGTAACCGACTCGTCTTTCCCGGATAATAGGATTGCTTTATTGTAATACTGGCCTGCGTTGTTTCTTACAGCACCCAACAACAAAGGCACGTTTATTTCTTTAGAGAAGCTGTTTATTTTGTTAAGATACTCTGGGTTGTCCTCTATAACTACCGGCAAAGCCGCTTCCGGCCAAATTATTAAATCCGGCTTATTCTTTAATCCCTCATGTGTCAGGTAAAAATATTTATCTACTATTGTCCCTCTGGCTAACGGCTCCCATTTTAATTCCTGCGGGATGTTGCCCTGGATAACGGAGATATTTATCTTTTGTTCGTAGTTCGTAGTTCGTAGTTCGTGGAGCCTAAGATACCCGTAAAATAAAATAACAGATAAGACAAAAATTAGCGCCAGTAATGTGTTCTTGAATCTCGGTTTACGCTTAGTTTTCGCCGACCAGATAATTTCAACGACCGCCACATTAACAAACATCACTAAAAACGAAATGCCCCAAGCACCAGTAATATCCGCAACCTGAATAAGTGGAAGATTTAAATATTGAGAATAACCCAAAAGCACCCACGGGAACCCCGTAAAAAGCCAGCCGCGGATATATTCTAGACACACCCATACCGAAGGGATAAATATTAAAACGTAAGGCATGGAATGCCTTGTGTATGGACGGATAATTAATCCAAAAAAACCGAAATATAGTGCCAGGTATAAAACAAGGATTATTGTCCCCGGCAAAGTAACATTTACCAACCAGTAAACAATCCCTGTCCAAAACAATATCCCCGTAATAAAAAACAGGGCGAATGCTTGTTTTTGAGATTTATTGTTAAGTCTTAAGAAAACCGGCACAAATCCAAACCAGGCCAACGGCCAAAGATTATGCTTAGGGAAAGCTAATATGAGTAGAACTGCGGAGACCAAAATGCAGAGAAAATCTTTTACCTTGAACCATGAACTATGAACTATGAACCAATCTACTTTCCGCAGCATTTTTTATATTTCTTGCCTGAACCGCACGGGCAGGGTTCATTACGTCCAACCTTAGGGCCGGATACAAGCGGTTCCTGCTTTACAGTTTTTTGCTGCTCGTAGGGCGTTTCATTATCAACGCCTTGTTCTGCGGAAGGCATAGGCAAGTTAACCTCGGGGCGCAGAAGTTCTTTGGAAACCGAACTGAAAACTCCCTTGAAACGCTCCGGGCGCGCAGGCTGCAGCTTAAACACCAGTTCGATGGCTTCTTCTTCAATACCCGCGACCATCTCCGAAAACATGCCAAAGGCTTCGCGTTTATATTCTATCAAGGGGTCGCGCTGGCCATATGCACGCAGCCCAATACCCTCTTTCAAATAATCCATGGCATAAAGATGATCTTTCCATTTGGCATCGATAACCTGCAGAAAAACCATCCGCTCTAAATGGCGCATCAGATCTGTGCCTAAAGAGCCTTCCTTCGCTTCGTAGGCCGCAGTAACCTTCTGACAAATAAGATCTTTTATCTCTGACGCAGGCTTGTTCTCAAGGGATTCTCCTGAAACATCTACTCCGAATTTTAATTTTATTTCGCTTATCAGTTCCGGGAAATTGCCCTCCTGATTTTCCGGAATATATTGCACAACCATCCCGTTTATTATTTCCTCTATCGCATTTAAAATGTTTTCTTTAAGCGAAATACCTTCTAAGATCTCCAGGCGCTGGCTATAAATAACTTCTCTCTGCTTATTCATTACGTTGTCGTATTCTAACAAGTGTTTTCTAATATCGAAGTTATGCTGCTCAACCCGACGCTGGGCAATTTCAATAGATTTACTGACCCAGGGATGTTCTATAACCTGGCCTTCTTCCAAGCCCAGCTTATCCATCAATCCCACCAGTTTATCCGATCCGAATAAACGCATCAAATCATCGCCTAAGGATACATAGAATCTGGAAGACCCCGGATCTCCTTGTCTGCCAGAGCGGCCGCGCAACTGGTTATCGATACGCCGCGATTCATGACGTTCGGTTCCTAAAACGTGCAAACCTCCGACATCCACGACTTTTTTATGTTCAACTTCAACTTCTCTCTTATAAGTTTCTAATATCTCCTTATATTTTTGCTGATATTGAGGGTCTTCGCTTTCTAATTTCTGCTTGGCGACGCTACGCGCGATAAATTCGGCATTGCCTCCTAAGAGAATGTCTGTTCCGCGCCCAGCCATGTTAGTGGCAATAGTAACCGCTTTAAAACGCCCTGCCTGCGCTACGATAGAAGCTTCCATTTCGTGATATTTAGCATTAAGTACCTGGTGCGGCACACCCTTTCTCTTCAGCATCTCGGATATGCGTTCGGATTTGGCTATCGAAATAGTCCCTACCAGCACCGGACGACCGGCATTATAAAGTTCGGTTATCTCTTTAACTACCGCATCAAATTTCTCATCTTCGGTTTTATAAATGCAGTCGGTATTATTGGCGCGTATTAAGGGTCTGTTGGTAGGCATAACTACAACTTCCAACTGGTAAATACTTTCGAATTCATTGGCCTCGGTAAACGCCGTACCGGTCATGCCGGCAAGTTTTTCGTACATGCGGAAATAATTCTGAAAGGTAATGGTGGCGAGAGTCTGGTTTTCACGCTCTATCCTCATGCCTTCCTTGGCCTCTACCGCCTGGTGCAGGCCATCGGACCAGCGCCTGCCGGGCATCATACGCCCGGTGAACTCATCAACGATAATAACTTCGCCTTCCTTAATTACGTAATCGACGTCTTTTTTGTAAAGATTGTGTGCTTTAAGTGCCTGAATAATATGATGGCGCCACTCGATAGTCTCCATGTCATGCAGACTGGATATGCCTAACATGGAGCAAACCTTACCTTCACCGTCCTCGGTTAAATGCGCGGTATGCGCTTTTTCATCTACTATATAGTCAAAGCCTTTAGAGAGATCCTCCCCCTTGTGCTTAGCCATAATTTCGTCTTTTTCCAGGATTATCCTTCCTTTAAGCTTAGGTACGATTTTATCGCAAAGATAATATTTCTCGGTCGACTCTTCGGCAGGGCCTGAAATAATTAAAGGCGTGCGCGCCTCATCGATTAGAATGGAATCCACTTCGTCGACAATGGCATAATAAAACGGCCGCTGCACCAGCTCATCCAGAGAATATTTCATGTTGTCGCGCAGGTAATCAAAGCCGAATTCGTTGTTTGTGCCGTATGTTATATCGCAGGAATAAGCGGCTTTCCTCTGTTCATCGGACATTTCATGTTGTATAGTCCCCACACTAAGCCCTAAGAATTCATAAATGGGCCCCATCCACTCCCGGTCGCGCCGGGCAAGATAATCATTTACGGTGACTATGTGCACGCCGCGGCCTAAAAGCGCATTCAGATACGCCGGCAGAGTTGCCACAAGCGTTTTTCCTTCGCCAGTGGCCATTTCGGCGATTTTTCCTTCATGCAACACCATTCCTCCGGCTATCTGCACATCAAAATGGCGCAACCCTATCGTACGCTTGGAAGCCTCCCTGACTACCGCGAATGCTTCGGGCAAAATATCTTCAAAAATCTTGTTTGTAGTAGTCTTTAATTTTTTCTTAATTCTATCTTTGTCTTCCTGAATACTTGCCTCGGCATAAGATACCTCAAACTCTTCTATCTCCTGCCGGTATTCAGCTGCCTTACGGGAAACATATTCCTTAAATTCTGCTGTCTTTGACTTAAGCTCTGCGTCCGTCAGCGCGCTTATCTTAGGCTCCAGAGTGTTAACCTTACTTACCAACTCAGCCAACTCAAGCATTTTGCTTATGGATGGGCTAGGCATATCCTTATGCAAAGTAACATTAACCCCGGGGTATCTTTTCCTTATAGCGTTTTGTTTGCTGTCTAAAATGGCTTTCTTAATTAAACCTAACATGTACCTGCGGCCTTTCCGATTATAATTCCTTCTGGCTTCTTAAATAGGCTTCGATAAATTCATCGAGTGAGCCGTCCATTATTTTATTTACGTCTCCCGTTTCGTGTTCCGTGCGGTGGTCTTTTACCATACTATACGGATGCATTACGTAAGAACGGATTTGGCTGCCCCACTCAATTTTCTTTTTATCCGTCCCATACTGCTTTAAGAGCGCTTGTTCTTTCTTTTCTCTCTCTGATTCGTAAATGCGCGCCTTTAATATCGAAAGTGCGGTCTGCTTATTCTGATGCTGCGAACGCTCGTTCTGACATTGGGCCACAATTCCGGTAGGTATATGCGTGATTCTTACCGCTGAATCGGTAGTATTCACGCTTTGGCCGCCCGCGCCTTTTGAACGGTACACATCGATACGTAAATCCTGGTCCTTTAATTCTATATCTAATCCTTCGTCTACTTCCGGTATAACGTCTACCGAAGCAAATGAAGTATGCCTGCGTTTATTTGCATCGAAAGGAGATATACGCACCAACCTGTGCACGCCGCGCTCAGTCTTCAGGTAGCCAAACGCATACTCCCCTTCGATAAGAATAGTTACATTTTTGATGCCTGCCTCTTCTCCGGGAAGAATATCTATGGTTTTTGTACTCCAGCCGTGTTTTTCGGCAAAACGCAGATACATACGCAAAAGCATCCCCGCCCAATCGCATGATTCGGTTCCGCCGGCACCGGCATTAATACTTAAAATAGCGCTGTTGGGGTCTAATTCGTGGCCTAAAAGCGTCTTGAATTCCAACGCTTCGATATCTTCCACTAAAACGTCTATATCGGTATTAACGCTATTAACTAAATCCTGCTCTTCGGGTTTTAAAATATCTGCGAGCTCTTTTAGCTCCTGGTATCTTTTAAAAGACCTGCCAAACGGTTCGACAACGGATTTTAATATTTTAAGCTCTTTTACTACTTTGGTAGAATTCTCGGCATCATCCCAGAAATGAGTTTCAGACATCCGTGAAGAGAGATCTTCGATTCTTTTATTCTTGTTATCTACGTCAAAGATAACCTCTTAGTTGATGCAGGCTTTTTTCTATGGTAGATAATTTATTTTTTATATCCTCAAGCATATAAAATACCTTTCTAAAAAATCGTTAAGTCTTTTTAATGCCCCTCAGCGATAGGACGAATTCTTCTTTATTATCGGAGAATCTGCTCGCCTCTTCTTCGTTTACATGGCCATCTTTTACCAGTTTTATCAGCGATTGAGTAAAAGACTGCATCCCGAATATCTCGCCTTCTTCTATGTAACGCGGTATCTCCCAAATTTTCCCTTCCCTGATAAGGCGGCTGACTGTGGGAGTCAAAAGCATGGTCTCATAAGCAGGTATTCGCCCGGCCTGAGATTTAAGCGGTATAAGTCTTAAAGATATTACGCCCTTTAACAATGAAGACAACTGGATACGCACCTGCTCATGCTGATGCGGAGGAAAGAAATTAATAATCCTCTCCACTGTCTGAGAAGCGTTAATGGTATGCAGCGTGCTTAAAACCAAGACTCCTGTTTCGGCCGCGGTAAGTGCGGCAGACATAGTCTCTTGATCGCGGATATTGGCAATATATATTACATCCGGGCTTTGCAACGTAAAGGCGCGCAAGGCCACTTCGTAAGAATTAACGTCTAACCCTAACTCTCTTTGGTTTATGGTTGAATTCTTATCTTTAAAGGTAACTTCTATGGGCTCTTCTACGGTAAGAATATGTTTCTGGTAATTTTCATTTATATAATCGATCATGCTGGCGATGGTGGTGGATTTTCCGCTGCCGGCGGCGCCGGTGAGAAGAACCAACCCTCTGGTTTCGGAAGCAAGTTTTCTTAATATATCGGTGGGTAAATTAAGTTCTTCGAATTTCCTGGCGTAAGGCAAAACGTTTCTTATGACCATAGAGGGTGAATTTCTCTGCATAAATATGCTTACGCGAAACCGACGGTCAAGGTCTTCGAAAAAGATGGCAAAATCCACGTCCAGGATCTTGCTAAGTACGCCCTTTAAGCGAGCGGGGGTTATTTCTTCGACGGTATGGATAACATCCTCCAAGGCCAATACTTTATCGTCTGCTTTCACAATCTTGCCGTCGATACGCATGTGCGGTACGCCGCCTGCGCGATAAAATAAATCCGAGGCGTTCTTCTTTATCATCTCCTGCAACAGGTCTTTAATATTCATTTTCTTTCACCCCTCCTGAACACTATATTATATCACTTTCCTTCTTTTTTCCGTAACATTAAATTCCATGTACCTGCCCAGCATCATGCGTGTCTGAGCATCCAGCGCCGGAGTGGACCCTAAAACCAATATAATAGCCGGGACCAAAAGCCACTCCACAATAATAAGCACACTTTTGATTCTGCTTATGCCTTTTGGCCGCGGCGGCAGGAGCGTCCTGCTTAAAATAATCCAGACTATGCTTGCAGCTATTGTGAAATTAAAAAGCATGCCGGTTATACGCGGCAGATTATAGCTAATGGACATCTCTTTAAAAAGTGAGCCTCCCAGCAAAACCGGTAAAGGCCCGACCAAAACTACAATAACCGCCCATACCGCCCAGGTAACGTGGCTTTCTAATAGATTAAATCCTCTTCGTATTTTCACCAACAACGGTATTTCCGGAGACCTCAAGAATCCCCTTACCACAAACGGAAAGTTTTCAACACCCCAGGCCCATCTTCTTTTCTGCTTATACTGCATGATTATCGTCTTTATAAAATTTTTATCATATGCCGCATCCATGGATACCGTAATATAGAGCGGCACAACGCGATACTGTCCTTTATAAAAAATGAAGGCTTTCCAGTATATAACTGAATCATCGGATATCATGTCTACCGGCCAATACCCTATATCAACCAGGGTTTTAAAGCTCATGCTATGGCTTGAAAAAGTAACAAATTTCTCCCGGCGCATAGCCTCAATCATCTGGCAGAAAGAAGAACTTGTCTCAACTACCCGGGCAAAAGACGATGCCTGCCAGATATTATTATTATAAACCGGAATAGGCTGATAGCTGGCCTGATGAGGACGCTCCTGAGTGAGAAAATGATAGCTTAAGCAGCCGAAATATTCTTTTTCCACACAGGTATCCGCATCAAAACAGGAAACAATAACCTTTTCATACGAAATACCTTTATCATCTATAAACTCTTTGGCTTTCTTGGCAGCCCAAGTCGCGTTAGCGCCCTTAGTGCGCTGCTCCGAAGGCAAACCGTCGGGATGAAAGGTCGATATGTACCCAAGGAACCCTTTCGCAAACTCAGACTCCAAAGCCTTGGCATTATCTGCGGATAAATCGTTACGCTCCTCAAAACCAACGACCACGATAATCTTCTCTTTGGGGTAATTACATTTATTCAAGGCCTCCAGGGACGGCCTTAGTATATCTAGCCCCTCCTTATACACCGGGAAAATAACCAAATGATACAGCTCCTGCCATCCGGAATCCAGTGCCGCACAATCCTTAAACCAATCCCTATTCTTCTCTTTTGACAAGTGCCGATGGGCCATAATCAACAATGTTGTAAGATATACCGTTCGGATAATCCAGTAAAAATCAAAAATAATTATAAGCACTGCGCAGGCAACGGGCTTAAAGATTGCAAACAGTATGAATAATACAACTATGCCCCAAGATAACGCACCCGGAGTAATCTCCAGATATCTTTTTATGCGCGCGTCATTCATTTTCACTCCTGGATTTCATAAGGCCTTTAAACGGAGAAAATTTAATAGCCAAATCAAGTTTATACACACTCTCATACATCCTATCGTCGCTTGCCTTGGCAGAGTCAGAAAAGTAAATTACATCCGCCCGCTCATCATAATATGCAGATGCATTATTTTTATTTAAAGTTACTAATCTAACCGGCGAAGCCTTAGGGGCAGCTTCCGATACGTCTATAGATCCATCGGTAAGCAAAATTATATGATAGTTATCCGAGTGCCAGAATACATCAAGTATTTTCTGACGCGGATAGTTTAATATAAAATATGGCGCTAATAGACTTTCGTCATAAGACGCCTTTGACTTTAAATCTACAACTACTATCTGATGGACATTAAAACCCAACAATGTCTGTTTATCGGGAGATAATTTCCATTTTTTCAATGAAAATTCCGGAAACGAGATATTACATATTTTCCGGAAATTAGTACCATCTAAATCCGACCTATAAATAATATTCCCTTGGGCACTGACGTAATAAATTAAGCCTGCCTGTTGATCGATCCAGAAATAAGAAATACTTTCTCTGCTGACCTGTTCGACATCCGATCTGAGGGGGAAAAGAATAATTTTGTCAAACATGGCCACTTTGCCGGGCGAAACCATAACCTCGACAGTCCAGGGATAGTATTCCTCCAGTTCGATTTTTACGGCATATTCTCCGGGAAGCAACTCGTTAATAGTAGCTGGCGTTTTCTCATCCAACAATTTACCGTTTAAATAAACACGCGCTCCGGAAGGCTGAGTTTTTAAAACAATAAGCCCAGCCTTAGCGAATCTTAGAGTACGGGTATTGAATTTATAGCTGAGCGCAAAAGCCAAAATAAAAGGTAAGCCAACCAGAAAGATAAACAAGCTCAGGTAGAAAAGAAAGCTTCTTATTTTTTGTTCGTTAGCCAAGATGCTATCTCCTTTTCAAAATCAAGAAGCGACTTCTTGTATTTAGCGCCAAACACATACCCGCCTAGTTTTTTATCGCTATTAATCACGCGATGGCAGGGGATAACCAAAGGGTAAGGATTACTTTTTAATATTTGCCCTACTGCGCGAAATGCCCTGGGCCTGCCGCACTGAAGGGCTACCCATTTATAGCTACGCACCTGGCCTATAGGAATAGTTGAGACAACTTTGTATACTTTTCTAGCGAAGGGTGTCATAAGTTAAGTCCATAGTTCGTGGCTCGTAGTTCGTAGGTAAATCTTTTGCTACAAGCTACGAACTACCAACTACGAACTAAATTCAGTTTTTTATTCTACTTACTACCTATTATTTTCTTCTTATGTAACAAATGGTGATATTTAATAGCAAACCTGTGTGCCTCATCGCGTATGCGCCGGATTAAATTTAAAGCTGCAGCGTCATATTGCATCTTTAAGGGGCCAGGCCTACCATTAATATAAATATTTTCCCGCTCTTTTGCAATACTTATTAGAGGGACTTTAGCCCCTAGCTTAAGAAGCTCATCACTAGCTGCGGATAAATGCCCCCTTCCTCCGTCAATAAGCACAAGATCCGGAAGTGGTAAACCTTCTTTTAATATCCGGCTGTACCTGCGGCGTACAACCTCCCTTATCATACCATAATCATCTATCCCGGAAACTGTTTTAATACGGAACCTGCGGTAATTATTCTTATCGGGAATTGCTTTATAAAAACTGACCATCGAGCCGCAGGCCTCCTGGCCGGAAATATTCGATATATCAAACGCCTCAATGCGAAGAGGTATATTTTTCAACTTAAGGCGCGATTGCAAATCCTCCAACTCATCATCCCTGGAAGAACCCGATACGTCGTGCCCGATAGCACTTAACGCGTTAATGCGGTCACGTAATCGGGCTGCTTCTTCAAAATCCTTCTCTAAAGATGCCTGGCGCATCTCTTGAGAAAGTTCAAGCAGAAGTTTTTCGTATTTTGATTGTAGAAAGAGTTTTATCTGTGCAAGTATTTTCTGATAGGCCTGTCTAGTAATCTTCCCTGCACAGGGTGCCGGACAAAGTTTAAGCCGGTAATAAAGACAGGGCTCTTTAGGCAGCTGTTTACAGGAACGAAAACCAAAAATCTTACGTAAAAGCTTAAAAGCCTGACGCAGCAGCAAGACATTTGTATAGGGCCCGAAATACAAAGAACGATCGTCTTTCTTAACGCTTTTTCTTCTGACAATAGAAACTAACGGAAAATCCTCGTTAGTAATCCTTATCCAAGGAAAAGACTTATCATCCTTAAGGTCTATATTATACTGTGGCTGATTTTCTTTAATCAGGGAGGCTTCCAGAATCTGCGCTTGAGTCTCTGAAGGCGTAAGCCGGTAATCTAAATCGGCGATCTTATCTACCATGGCCTGGGTTTTAGCATCAAGCGGACGGTTAAAATAAGACTGCACGCGTTTTTTAAGCGATTTTGCTTTGCCGATGTAAATAATCTCGCCCCGCGCGTCTTTAAAGATATAAACCCCCGACGTAGGAGGCAAATCTTTTATTTTTTCTTTAATAGCCATTTATGCACCTGCTTTATCTCGTGCACACCGAAAATAAAACAAAAAACTATATACGATAATACCGCCAATACGATAATAAACCCTAAATTGATGAATTTTATGAGCATGCCTGCCGAAGGAGAAATAATCTTAGCATTAGTAAAATAACAAACCGCCGCCATACAGACACTGGCAATTAATATACGCAAAAATGAATTGAAGATAGCTTTTATCCCAAACGGCCCAAGGCGTTTTCTCAATAAATAAAATAATACCGCGAAACTTATGGTACCGGATATAGACGTGGCTAAGGCAATTCCTGATATTTTCATGCGAAACATTAGTATTGCATTAAAGACTATGTTTAAAATCAACGCCAAAAATGAAACCTTCATCGGAGTTAAGGTATCTTTAAGCGCAAAGAAACAGGATTGCAGCACGCGCGTTGAACCGTAGGCAAACAAACCGATGCTGTAGAAGAAAAGCGCCTTAGCAGTCATATCCGCGGAATACGCGTCGAATTTACCGCCTTGGAATATGGCGGAAATTATCGGCTTGCTTAAAACCATAAATCCCAAAGACGTAGGAATTAGCACAAAGAACGTTGCACAGAGCCCGAAAGATAAAGTTTTCTTCAGATTATCATGCGTACCCTCTAAAACCTGGGTAGAAAAAGTAGGCAGCATCGCCTGTGAAAGCGAGGTAGAAAAAATCCCTAAGGGGAATAACACCAAGCGATAGGAAAAATACAGTATGGCAACACCCCCCTCCCCCACAATCCAGGCCAAAGAACCGAATATCGAATCCACAAAGTTATTCAGCTGATATATGGATGAACTTAATACCCGGGGCACCATCAAAAGACCTATCTCTTTAGCCGCAGGATGCCGATAAGTCTTGGGGCGTTTCAGCCGGAAACCTTTCTTATAAAGTACAGGTATTTGTACGGCAAGTTGCAACAAGCCGCCTATCAAAACTCCGGATGCCAAGCCTGTTATGCCTTCGCCGAAAACCAGAGCGCAGATTATTATCGAAATATTCAAGAAACACGGCGCAAAAGCCGGAACGGCGAAATGCCTCAGAGAATTAAGCAAGCCTGTAGCATAAGCAGCCAGGCAGATTAAGATAACATAGGGAAAAATAATGCGGTTTAGCTGTATAGTCGTGGCTAATTTTATCGGATCGGCAACAAAACCCGGAGCCACCAAGCGCACAATAAGGGGCGAAAATATAATGCCCAGAAGCGTAACCGCTGTTACTGCAACTAAAAGCAGGTTTAATACCACATTGGCCAACTCCCAGAACTCTTCAGGAGAACGCCTAGCCTTGTATTCGCTGAATACCGGCACGAATGCGGCGTTGCTGGCCCCTTCGCCCAAGAGATCGCGCAACAGGTTGGGAATCTTGAAAGCCACTACAAATGCCTGCGCATAAATATAGACTCCGAACATGCGCGCAATAACCACATCCCGCAGGAAGCCTAATATACGCGAGCATAAGGTCGCAAAACCTATTATACCGGCAGATTTAGCTATAGATTTGTGTATTGACATAAATGCTTATTGTGGTAAAATTAACCCTAATAACATTGGAGGAATGTATGCCTAGACGCAGAACATCAGTAAAACAGCAACGCAAAGACAAGAAAAAACATCTGCATAACCTAAGGGTTAAACAGAGCCTCAAGAAGACTCTCAAGAAGTTCCAAATGCTGGTTTCAGCTAAAAAAATAGATGAAGCCAAGGCATTTTTAGGAAAAGTCTTCTCGCAGCTGGACAAAGCAGCTAAAAAGAACGTAATTCACCCGCAAACTGCCAGCCGCAGAAAATCACGTTTAGCCAAGAGGTTGCGTAAACCCGCATAAGCTGACGACCAGCTTTTCAAGCGCAAAAACAGGCTTAAGTTTCCCAGTCTTGATATCGATGTCACAAGACAAAAGAAGCTTAAGCCTTTTTTTCTTCTCTAGAGGATGTACTACGTCTTTTTCGGTAACATACCTAAGCCCACCCAGTATCCATTCAGGCTTCTCGCCGTTGTTTAAAAGTTGGTTCAATGTCTTTAAAGCGTAATCCGGTTTCCTAAGGCTTATCTGACGGGCAAGTACGAAGGTATCGGGCTGGACATTGTCTTTAAAACGCACCACCTGCACAAGTCGCATAATACGGTTTAGAAATTGGTCTCTTAAGTCATAGCGACTTATGTCTAATATAAGCACTACTCCGGAGGCGGGCTTCTTGGTGTATTGAATTATAAATTCCTGCAGGTCTTTTTTCAAAGAATGGGCGTTTTTTATAACGACTATTCTTTTGTCTGAACCTACCGGAATAAATAAAAGCCGTTCCTGCAAATCCTTAAGAGACAATTCCTTGCCGTACAAAATATCCAGGTTAAACTGCTCCATCCCGGATTTAAATAACTGCTGTTTTATGCTCTTTAATTTTATGTCTTTAGAGAGTGAATCCTGGCCTAAAAAAAGATATACGGCGGGAGATTTTACCATTCTTCCACTGCGCGCTCAACAACTCTGCGCGCTAAATCGGTTAAAGCGGCCTTTACTGCCTGGGCCTCGGTCGTCGCGGATGTGCCGGTGACAAAATAAGTCGTCTGGCCGGTAAAATTATTCTCTTCCCAGATTAAACTATTATCGCGATTATTCCAGAGGGAAATATTAACGACTAAATTAATCCTGTATTCGGTTACGTTTTCGTTATCATCGTAACGCACAGGATCTTTGACAAAATCGAGAAGATCTCCTTTTAAGGTCACATCCGCGGATTCATAATTCACGGGCTTTAAATTACCGTCCCACATGAATTTATCCAAAACAGCCTTAGTAATGCTTGTTTCCAGCCCCGGGTAATAAAGTTTGTATTTGCTGGCCACGTCCATCTCGGCAGTAGTATCAATTTTATTAACAAAAGGCGTTATATATATAGTCTTATATTTAGTCGATATGCTTGAACGGGTGGTATAGCCGCATCCGGACAGGAAAATACCAAGGATTAAAAAGCAAGTACTAAGTAAGAATATTTTAGTGACGGTATTATTTTTTAGCATTTTTGGGCTTCTCCAATATCTGTAATCTCTCCATGGCCTTAGCCGACCATGGGCTCTGAGGATAACTACTCGTTACTTCCTCATAATAAATTTTAGCGGCATCATATGCCTTTTGTTTTTCATAGAAACGGCCGACGTTATAGTTGGCTTCTGCTTCTTTTTCGTTTAAATCTTCTATATTCTTCTCGGCATCGCGCGATAAGACCGCATCCGGATGCTCTCTGACAAATTCTTCAAACTTCTGCTTTGCCTCATTGGTGGCCCACTGATCATAATCCGGGCTGCGGGATACTGCCGCACGGCATGCGGCAATCTGGTATCTCGCCGCCTCCGCCCACTCGCTCGTAGGATAGTTTGAGATCACTTTATTAAATGCGTCTTCCGCCTCATAATAATAAAGCTCGCTTTTTAAAATCAGGCCCAATTTATACTGCGCTGCCGCAGCTAGCGGGCCAAAGGTGGAATTCTCGACTATTTTACGGAATATTTCTATTGCCGGGTTCTCTACAGGAAGCACTACGCCCATTGCCTTACGCTTTTCTCCGGTCATGAACTTCTCGCCGATTTTAAACTGCCTCTCAATAATCTCCTGGATTCTCTCGGAGAATGGATATTTGTCGATAACCCTCTGATAAGCAAGAAAGGCTTCGTAATAACTGCCCTTGTCCTCCTCTGTGCGGCCAAGATAATACTGGCCTTCGGCTGCTTCCGCAGACTTAGGATAAGCTTTTATCAGTTTCTTGAATTCCCTCTCGGCATCCTGGTATTTCTTAAGGTCATAAAAGTCCTTGGCAAACTCCAGCTGCTCTTTAGGGGTTGGTTTTGGTAAAGACTTGGGATTTATGAACTTTCCGCTCTTCGGGGTCCAAATCCAATAGGCACGCGCCGTTGTTACTGATAGGCAGAAAAACACGGCCGTAAGGATAAAAATTGCTCTTTTCATATGGTATCTAATTTAACACAGGCACGAGCGTTTGTCAACCCTGCCTTTATCGACAAAATAGGAATTTATTCTTAGTAAATAAAGGAATGGACCCATTTTGGAGTAAAAATGGCGTAATTTATAATTTTCTTGATAATCGCCATATCCGGCCTTACAATATATAATCATAACGATAAAAACTTACCCTCGGTTAATACAAGAGATGTCAATCGTATTATTAAATATTCCTTGCAAAAACATAGTAGAGAGACGCTATGAAGTGCCTGTCTATCCGGATCCAAGCCTTGGAAGCCTACACTCGTATCTTAAGAATAATAATATAGAATCCCATGTTTTAGATGCTAAATTGGCAAGGCTTAATCTATCTGGAATTATGGATAGATTAAAATATTATAGGCCTGAAACAATAGGCCTTACCTCCTTCACTCATGAAATAGATCATGTAGCAAAGACAGCAAGTATCATAAAGAAGGATTTACCCGGAACCAGGATATTAATAGGAGGAGCTCATGCCAATGCCCTTCCGGAAAGAGTTTTATCCGAGTATAGGATTTTTGATATTGCTTTACACGGAGAAGGAGAAGTTACTCTAGCGGAACTCTTAAATAATAATTTCCGGAATTTAAATTCCGTAGCCGGCATTGCTTATAGAGAAAATGGCAACATTATTTTAAATCCTAAAAGGGATTATGTGGATCTTAAAAGTATCCCTCCGTTGGATTGGACGGATTTTCCCAAGGCTAAGAGCTACCCCATATTCACGTCCAGAGGCTGCAGGCACAACTGTATATTTTGTTCTAGGCCCCTTGGATCTCAGGTAAGATTCAGGAATAACGATGACATCATAAAAGAGCTTGAAAATACTGTTAGGCTATTTAATCCCAGAATGGTTTATTTCTGGGATGAGAATTTTTGCCATAACAGAGATAGTATAGAAAGGCTGTTGGAGGAGAAAAAGAAAAACAAAATTATAAAAAATGTCAGGTGGTTTTGCCAATCGCACATAAGCAGCCTCGATTATGGATTGCTTAAGCTTATGAAAGAATCCGGTTGTGCCCGAATTGGCATAGGCCTAGAGTCCGGCAATGATGAAATATTAAAGAAAACTGGTAAAGGGATAACTAAAAATAGAATCCGGCGGGCGATGGAATGTTTAAAGAAAATCAATATTCCGGTAGAAGGCTATTTTCTTCTGGGGCTTCCGGACGAAACAAAGAAAACCTGCCTAGATACAATAAACTTCGCAACGGAGCTAAACCCCAAATTTCCTACTTTTGGCATTGTGGTACCCTATCCTGGCACGGAAATTTATAATATGGCTATTGCTGGTAAAGGCGGCTACCGGATCATCAGCCCTAACTGGGCTGATTATAATAAAATTATAGGGAAGGCGATTGAATTACAAGAACTCTCCAGAAAAGAATTAGAGACATTGCAGGCGCGGGGTTATTTGACGGTTCTTTTTAGAAATTTCAGGATATTGGATATACTTAGATTTTTATTCCAGTATTTTTATGACATAAAAGGTTACTTAATTAACCATTTTAGGCACTTTTAAAAAACAAAAAATATTAATTTATTGCGCCTTCCACCTGATCATTCCGAAATAATTAAGACTGGAATTCTTTAGTCTATTCTAAAGAATGTGATATTGCCCCGGGAAAACAAGATTTCTGCATCTTCTAACTCTTTAGCTAAATTAAATGCTTCTGGGCTAACGGTTAAAATCAAGCTATATTCTTTGCTGAGGATGGCTTTTTTATAATCCTCCAGAGAATGTGTGGGTACGGTCGGAATCCAAAGTTCATAAAATACACAGAGAGCCGATATCTGATCTTCTTTCTCCGGGGAAACTAATAACCTATCTCCGGATTTCAAATAAGGCTTCATCTGAAGCGAAAGATTGGTTATATCTTTAAGCGCATCACCGGGGTTTTTATTCAGATCCGCCATGAAAAATGAACACGCCAGAAATACGAAAATAATTACAGCGGCTAGAATTAATTTTACCCAAATCGCCTTGAGGCTATTGAGCAACGTATCAGCGCCTAACGCTGCTGATAGGGCAAAAAACGGGAGAAGAGTCATCACAAGAAAAGGATGATATATATAAGAATTGCCGAAAAACAAAACAGGCGCTAAGCCCACAGCCAAAAAAGAATATATAAGGCCCGATTCTAAAGACGAGCTAAATACGCGTTTTACCTGTCGATGCTTGAAAATAAAGAAAACTGCGGAAAGCATTATGGGGATAAAACCTATTAATATGAAATTATATTTAAGGAATTTACGGAATAACTCTTCCCATAGGTTGCCCGTAAGCCTAGTGTTGATTCTATTCATCCAGGATGCTACAGGAATACCCGCAGAATGCATCAGGTATATTATAACCGCAATGTATCCTAAAGTAATAACCGGAAATAAAGACACCTTTAAGAAATCGCTTTTATTGTGTTTTTTCACAAAGAAAAGCCAATGCAGGCATATAACAAGGGCGGCAAAAAATGTGCCGTAATCTCCTAAAAAACCTACCAGATAAGCCAAGACGCAAAGTATAAAAAAACGAACTTGCTTTGTTTTGAGCCATTCAAAATATAAGAAAATAGCCGAAATGCCTCCCAATAAACATATGTGCTCAAATGTCTGCTCTGTTCCATATAGCAAAGCATACCTGCTTAAGGCGGCAAAAAAAAGCGCCCATAAGGCTACGGCCTGTCCCCACCATCTCGCAATAAATATATAGAGCAGGATAAAGAAAATTGAATTTATAGCTATAATAACGCCATCGTAAGTACCGGGCTTATCGCCGAATAAATTAGCGGCTGCATACATGAGCAAAGGCATGACAGGCGAGTGAGAAACAACGGGCTCTGAGGGAGGCTTTGTTAACCGCATATTATAATAAGCAAAAAAACCGTTCTTGGCGATTCCGCATTGTTTATAATTCCGGAAGAAAATTGAGAACTTTTTATTATATGCGACTTGGGGGGCGGGATTAATTATAGAATAACCTATAAAAAAGGCGATAATTGCGCTACCGGCCAATAAGAATACTATGTTTCGTCTCATACGTATTGCTTTTCGTTAAATATAAATACTATTGTTTAAATTTTAACTTCATTTTCTCAAATACGGCTGCCCTTTTAAAGAAAACCCGTTATTCCAATTATATCCTTAAAAATTAAAATGCCCAAACAATTCTACGCGACAGCTAAGGCAGGCGCCAGTATGCTCCGGGAATCTCAAGCATCAGGTTATTGATATTAATCAACCAAATCGCTAACAATTGGCAGAACAAAGAAACCGGATGTGCTAAATAAGGAAAAAATAACCCGGCTAAAACTAACACGCAGCCGCAAAGGTTGATTAAAGTGGCTAAAGGTACAATAAGTATATTGGCCAGTACCGTAACAGGAGAAAAGGTCTTAAAATAACAGGCGATTAAACCTGCCGTGCCCAGCCAGGCAGAAAAAGATACAAAAAATCCGTCCAAAACTAGCCTGACCGGCTTTATCTTAAATTTATCTATGCCAAAACGGGATCTAGCCTTGGGATAAACATAAGCTATGGCTAAAACGCTCAAGAAAGATAATTGAAAGCCGATATCAAACAGCTGCCGCGGATCAGAAATCAAGATAAACAAGGCTGCCAGGGCCAAGCTGTTGTAAACATCTGGCTCCTTTTTAAACAGATACGCGGATAAAAATATTGCTGCCATCACCGTAGCGCGCACTACCGGATTCGACGCTCCTGTCATTAGGCAATAAATAATCAGTAACGGGATGGCCAGGCATATTCTTAGCCTCCGCGGCAGGCGCAACAACCTCAAAAATAAAGTAATTACTAAAAATACTATCCCTACGTTGAAACCGCTTACCACAAGAACGTGCACTGTGCCGGTCTTCACCATGGAATCATACACTAAAGGGGCCACGTCTTTCTTCTCGCCTAAAAGCATCGCACTTACAATACCTGCCGTCGGAATCGGGACATATCCAACTATGATTCCCTCTATCCCGTTTTTAAGCTGCAACGCAAGTCTTTTTATGCGCGAGCCCGAATTGTAATTCAGCCTAACGATCCTCTTTGCCCTGGCTAAAACATAAATCCCGCGTTTAGACAGATAATCTTTAAACGGTTTTTGCAGAGTGGCCGTCATCACCAATGCTTCGCCATAAGCTAAATTTTTCCTGCCTTTAAGAAAAGTTAGCGTATCGCCGCAGACATTTGCTTTACGGCCATTAAAATACAATTCCTGCGCCCGAAAGATAAAACTTGTTTTATCAATACTGAATTCCGGATCGCTGGCAACGAATCCTTTTATATGATAGAGATTATTATTCCTATAATAAGCGTATGCCCAAATGTGGTTTTTGGGCAGAACCTGTGTATTTTTAAAGCCTACTGCTCCTAAAAAGAAGATTGCTGCGATTAAAAGGAGATTATTTTTGCGGATAAATATACTCAGAATAAGTAATAACACTGCAACTGAGTAAATATAAATAAAATTAAACCTGATTATGCCGGCAAAAAATATTCCAAAGCTAAAAAGCAACACTAATATCACCGAAAGAGGCATTATTCCAGATAAAAGAAGTCCTTCAGCTTCTCATAACGGTAATCGCCGATACCTTTAATGCTTTTTAGCTCTTCCAATGATTTAAAGGGTCCGTTTTCACGGCGGTAATCTATAATTTTTTTAGCCAGCTTGGGGCTGATAAATTTTGCCACTTGAAAATCATCGAGGCCCGCTTTGTTGATATCTATTTTGGCAAAGCGATAGCCGGATTTAATGGTTTTTTCTATGCAAGGGCTTAACTTCATGGCAAAACTTATGCCCTGCCCGGCCAAAGCAACCGCCAGCAAGAAAATAATTACTTTTCTTTCCTGCGCAGTCAAAGCAAACATAAAAAAACCGTCCTTTCTAGCATAATAGACGTAGCGGACGGCCTAATCTAACCATCTTTTTTTTCAAAGCGTTTCTACTCCTGATCTCAAAGCGTTTCTCATTTCGTACTTAAAGGTGCCTATTAATATCTGCACCTTTGCGATTGATTCCAGAAACGCTTTTGCTTTACGCTTTTGCTTTAGGTTTAGAAACGCTTTGATTAATTTTAGACTACGATGTTGGCGAGTTTCTTGGGGACAATAATGAAGTTACGGATAGACTTACCTTCTATCCAGGGCTTTAGTTTCTCGTCAGCCAGGATAGCCTCTTTAAGTTTATCTTCGGAAATATCGGCGGGAACATCTATTTTCGAGCGCAGCTTGCCGTTAACCTGGACGACAATTGTAACTGTATCTTCGACCAGCATACCTGGATCATATTTTGGCCAGGTAGCCTTAAAAACACTCTCCTTATTACCCATACCCTGCCAGAGCTCTTCGCAAAAATGAGGGGCAAACGGCGCCAATAACCTGACCAGCACAGCAAAGTTTTCTTTATCCGCACCTTGCTGATACATTGCGTTTACATATTCCATTAATCCGGAAATAGCAGTATTAAATTTAAACGCCTCAACATCTTCACTGACTCTTTTTATGGTCTTATGCATCATGCGGGTTAATTCTGGGAGGACTGCGTCTTTAAGGCTATCCTGTATGCGCCAGACGCGGTTTAAAAATTTAAATGCGCCTTCTAGCCCGCGATCATCCCACTCAAGCTCCGTCTCAGGAGGTGCGGCAAAAAGAATAAATATCCTTAAAGCATCAGCGCCGTATTTAGTTATGATCGAATCCGGATCAACAATATTGCCTTTGGACTTAGACATTACTTCGCCGTCTTTTAAAACCATGCCCTGGGTTAAAAGGCGGGTAAAAGGCTCTTTAAAATCTATCATTCCTAAGTCTTTGAAAAATTTGGTAAAGAAACGCGAATATAATAAATGCAATATCGCATGTTCAATGCCGCCGATGTACTGATCAACCGGCATCCAGTATTTGGCATCCGTTTCCTTAAAAGGGGCTTTGTCAAATTCCGGCGAACAGAATCTCAGGAAATACCAGGAAGAATCAAAGAATGTAGCCATAGTATCGGTTTCCCGACGGGCTTTTCCTTTACACTTGGGGCACTTAACTTCTACAAACTTCTTAACCTTACCTAAAGGGCTGCCGCCTTCGCCGGTAAAAGGCGCATCCTTAGGCAGTTCCACCGGCAAATCTTTATAGGGTACAGGAACAATGCCGCATTCAGGACAATAAATCATCGGTATGGGTGTGCCCCAATAACGCTGGCGCGAAATCAACCAATCACGCAGGCGCCAGTGGGTTTGTATTTTTCCAATACCAGTTTTCTCCATCCATTCGGCAATCTTTATTTTGGCTTCCTGATTCGATAATCCGTCAAATTGTCTGGAATTTACTTGTGTTCCTTCGCCTTCATAAGCTTCGGTTAAATCTTCTGGTGACTTGGTGACTTGGTGACTTGGTGACTTTATTACTATCCTCATCGATAAATTATGTTCTTTAGCAAATAAAAAATCCCTCTGATCATGCGTAGGCACAGCCATAATTGCGCCGGTGCCGTATTCCATTAAGACATAATCCGCTATCCAGACAGGAACTTCTTCGTTGTTTACGGGATTTAACGCGTATACTCCCGTGAATACCCCTTCCTTCTTTACGTCGGTAGAGGCACGCACAACTTTACTTTCTTTGCCCACCTTTTCGATAAACTTAAGCGCTTCTTCTTCCTGCGGCTTACCTTTAATAATTTCTTTGACTAACGGATGTTCGGGGGCTAAAACAATATATGTGGCGCCAAATATTGTATCCACACGCGTAGTAAAAACAGGGATTACTTTGTTGTTATCTTTTAAACGGAAATATATCTCAACACCCTGGCTTTTGCCGATCCAGTTGTTCTGCATGGCGATTACTCTGGCAGGCCAATCTTTAAGCTGAGCCAAATCTTCCAATAGACGCTCTTTATATTCACTTATTTTTAGAAACCATTGTTCAAGATCCTTTTGTTCCACCTTTTTATGGCAACGCCAGCATTCGCCGTTAATAACTTCTTCGTTGGCAAGCGTAGTTTCACATGAGGGACACCAATTTACATCCGAGGCCTTTTTATAAGCCAGGCCTTTTTCAAACATCTTTAAGAATATCCACTGATTCCATTTATAATAAACGCTGTCGCAGGTAGAGATTTCTCTTTTCCAATCATAGGACAGGCCCATCCTTTTTAATTCTACCTTCATCCAATCGATGCATTTATGGGTCCAGATATCGGGCTTAGTTTTATTTTTAATAGCGGCATTCTCTGCCGGCTGGCCAAAAGCATCAAAACCCATAGGATGCAGAACATTATAGCCTTGCATCATTTTAAAACGTGCGGCTACATCACCAATGGTATAATTACGCACGTGGCCCATGTGGATTTTGCCCGAGGGATAGGGAAACATCTCAAGAAGATAATATTTCTTTTTACCGGTATCGGCATCGACAGAAAATATCTTACTTTTAGCCCAGGCACTTTGCCACTTTTCTTCTATTTTCTTAAAGTTATAATCCATGCCCCTAGCCCTGCCTTAATTTCTTCACTGTTTTTAAATTCATAACGTCGTCGCCTTCCAATTTCTTAGGCGTCTCTAAGATAAAAGGAAGATCCCTTAATTTCGGATGGTTTATAATTCTTTTCATCCCCTCCAAACCGATGCTGCCTTTACCGATATGATCATGGCGGTCGTGTTTAGAGCCAAGTGTGCCTTTGGCGTCGTTAAGATGAATCACTTTAATCAAATCTACCCCCACATTATCCTCTATTTCATCCAACATTGCTTCTAATCCGTCCTTGGTTGAAATGTCATAGCCGGCTAAATAGGCATGCGCGGTATCGAGACACAGGCCTACCCGCTCCTTATCCTTTAGCCCTCCGACGATTTTCTTCTGATGAACGAATTTATACCCCAGCCAGGAGCCGCTTCCGGAGGTATTCTCCAGCAGAATCCCGACATCCGAACTCTTAGTCTTGCTAATAATAATATTTAAGGCCTCGGTCAGCCGCTTGATCCCGGCGTCTTCGGACGTGTCTTTATGGCTACCCATATGGGTAACAATGTAATCCGCGCCGATAATCTGCGCCTCTAAAATATCTTCAATATAAGCATCAATGGATGCCTTATAAAGCCGCGGTTCCGGAGAAGCCAGATTAATCAGATAAGGTATGTGGATAAATATCGGCCTTATCTTAAACTTGGCATCCAAACGCACAAACTCTTCTAAATCCCCGGGATCCAAGAAATCATCGCGCCACCTTTGGGGATTGCGCGAAAATATCTGCATGGTGTTGCAGCCTAACTCGTGCGCCCGCTCTAACGCCTTGTAGATCTTACCCTCGGTTGAAACCTGCATACCTAGTAACATGATGCGTTAAATTATACTCCAATTATCGGGGAGCGTCAAAGAAAAAGGACGGAGGTTATTCCGTCCTTGGCGGGAAAATGTATTGTGGTGTATGCACCAAGCTCGCTGCTCGGCTTGTCGCCTCGCTACGCTCGCTTTGGTGCCACCATTTTTTCACTTGGCGTGAAAAAATGGTGGAGCTGAGGAGGATTGAACTCCTGACCCCCTGCATGCCATGCAGGTGCTCTCCCAGCTGAGCTACAGCCCCATAATTTAGGTCGTAGTTCGTGGCTCGTGGTTCGTAGGCTAAATATTTTGCTACGAACTACCAGCTACGAACTACGAACTAATTATCTTGACCTTTGCTATTTTAGAATATAAAATGGTTACCGTCAATCTTTAAATTTCGCCGGAGTGGCGGAATGGCAGACGCGGCAGCCTCAAAAGCTGTTGTGGGTAACCACATGGGGGTTCAAGTCCCTTCTCCGGCACCAATCCTAAAACCAATCGTCTATTTATTTCTTAAAAGAGCGTTCTTCTTAAGATAGGGGCCTATCGCCAGGCAAATCTTCTGGGCAATAATTTTATATCCTGCCGCATTAGGATGGATAAAATCGCTTTTCATGGACGGGTTGGTAATAATCCCTCTTAATATCTCGGGGATAAAGATTACATTTTTTTCTTTAGCCAGACGCGCAAATCTCGAACGGTATTCTCTCAAGAACATACCAGAGCTAATATCGGCAATAGCAACCATGGCCCCGCTTTCCTGCGCCCGATCGATCATTGTCGAGACATTATTCATGGTTGTTTCCATGGGCACCTTCTTTAAAAAATCATTTCCGCCCATCTCAATAATTACCAACAAAGGTTCTTTATCTATAACCTCTTCCTGAAAACGCTCTAGCCCCCTTATGGTTGTGTCCGAATCAACCCCGGCATTCATAATAGGATAATCTAACAGCGGGCACATGGCCTTGGGATAATCTTCTCCCGGCTCCGCGCCGTAACCAAAAGTAATGCTATCGCCAAAACAAATTATATTCTTACCTTTAGAATCAATATTTTTAATCTCGCGCTTCGCACACCCGCAAAACATAACTATAAGTACGGCACAGCCCAAGGAAAATAAAGTAATCTTTCTCCACGAACTATGAACTATGAACCATGAACTATCTTTTCTCATATCCCAACCTCAGCTGTCCGCATGCAGCATCAATATCAGCGCCGCGGGACTTACGTAAAGTTACGTTTACCCCCAATTTAAGCAGGGCATCTTTAAATACTAAAATTTCGAGCTTACCCGGTGGTTCTATATTAAGCTCTTTAACGCTATTGGCGGGGATAAGATTAACCTTGGCTAATCCTAAACCCTTTAATATTGTAGCTAATTTCCGGGCATCCGGCAATCCCGAATTAACACCCCTGATTAAAACATATTCGAAGGTAATCTGCCGATCGGTTTTAACTATATAATCCCTACAAGCGGATATAAGCTCTTTTAAAGGATACATTTTATTTACCGGCAACAGAGCCGATCTAATCTTATCATCTGCGGCATGCAGGGAAATAGATAACTCTATCTGCAAATCCTCATCCGCGAGTTTCTTGATACCGGGAATAATGCCACAGGTAGAAATCGTAATCCGGCGCGCCCCGATATTAAAGGCTTCTTTATAATTTATAATTCTTATCGCCGATAAAACATTATCGTAATTATCCAAAGGCTCGCCTGTACCCATAAAAACAATGTGCGTTAGCGCTTTTGTCTTCGAATTATGTTTCAAATATAAAACTTCGTTTAAGATTTCTCCGCGGTTGAGGTTTCTTTTGAATCCGCCTAAACCGCTGGCGCAAAACCTACAGGCGAATTTGCATCCCACCTGCGAAGAAACGCATCCGGTAACTCGTTCATCCGTCGGGATGCTTACGCATTCAACTAAGTTCTTATCTTCTAATTGAAGCAGAAATTTTTCCGTACCATCCCGGGACTCTAACTTCTTGGCCAGTTTAACTGCGGACACAACGAAGTTATCTTTAAGCTTCTTCCTCAGCCCGGAAGACAAATCGCTCATCGCATCAAAATCCACGGCACTTTTCTGATATATCCAAGAGAAAATCTGCTTGGCATGAAATTCAGATTCATCCCACTGACTGAGAACACTCTTTAAGTCTTCTAATCCTAGATTCTTAATATCCTGCATAATAAAACTATACCCTTAATTTTTCTTTATCCACTTTCCCGGTGCGATTCTTGGGAAGTGACGGAACAAACTCAAAATAATGCGGAATCTTAAAATGCGCCAGATGTTGACGCAGAAAATAACGCAGGTCTTCTTCTGAAAGTTGTGTACCCTCTTTTAAAACAAGGAAAGCCTTAGGTACTTCACCCCTGAGCTTGTCGGCAATACCCACAACCGCTGCCTCGGCAACAGCCGGGTGCTTATGCATAACCGACTCCACCTCCGGTTCAAATACTATCTCTCCTCCTACCTTAATCATTTCTTTAATTCTCCCTACGATATACAAGTGGCCCTCGGCATCAAACTTCCCTAAGTCTCCGGTATGAAACCAGCCATTACGCAAAGTCTCTTGGGTCAACTTTGGATCCTTATAATATCCGTCGGTTACCACCCAACTTTTCGCCACCACTTCTCCGATTTCGCCGGAGGCAAGATCCTTATCAAACTCATCAAATATCTTTACTTCTGCCCAGGGAATAGGCCTGCCCACGCTCTCTATCTTTTGCGAACCCATAGGCAAAACTACCGTCGGAGCATTGGTTTCAGTCATGCCCCAGCCGTTTAAAATGTGCGCATGCGGGCAATACTGGTGAAAACGCCTTAGAGCATCCGGCGAACTTGATGCGCCGAAAGTCACAATCCAACGCAAACTGGATAAGTCAAAGGTTTCAAATTCTTTTAATTGTAAAAATGCATAATACATCGAAGGTACGATCCAAAAACAGGTTACCTTATGTTGTTGAACATTTTTCAAGAACTCAAGCGGGATGAAGCGTTCCATTAAAACTATCGTGAGCCCGAAAGCAACGCAATTCTGCAGATAAATCAACCCTCCTAAATGCGAAAAAGGCAGGGCGCACAAAGTAATATCCGTATCTTTTATTCCACCTACGAAGAAATCCATAGACTGTGGTGGCGCACCTAACTGCTTATAGTTTATTAATACGCCTTTGGGCCTGCCGGTAGTGCCGGAGGTATAAAAAATAATGGCATAGTCTTTTTCATTGCAAGTAGTAACAGGCGCTTTGCCGTCTGCCGCAGCTAATAATTTCTCTAAACTAAGGCATCCGGGAGCCTCATGCTGACAGGTAATAATGTTTATCGATTGGATGCGCGATTTCAGGCTATCTACGGGGATATTCGCTTTAGGGCGCATGATTAAAACTTTAGATTCGGAATGTTTAGAACACTCAACCAGCTCGTCCTCGGTAAGCATAAAATCCAAAGGTACGGCCGTAGCACCCAATACCCAAACCGCCAGATAGCTATAAGCATATTCGGGAGAACTCGGAAGATAGATGGCTACTTTGCTACCCTTAGTTACCCCAAGCCGCTTCAGCGCGTCAGCTAAACGGAAAGCATTATCCCTAAGCTGCTTAAAAGTTATCGGCTGGTCTCTGAAAATAATTGCCGGCTTATCGCTATAAGAAGACGCTTGTTTTTCTAAGGCCTCGATAATATTCATATTCTACCTCTCCTAGAACCCGTACCAGTAATTTACCGGCGGCTTTGCATCTTTAGTTTTATCCATTAGTATATTCTTTAGCCTAGTGTATCCTAAGAAACCTTCGCGGCCTAATTCCTTACCGAAACCGCTCTGCTTAAAACCGCCGTAAGGTAATTCGTTAAAAAACATACCATAGGTATTCACCCAGACAGTGCCGGCATTAATTTTATTAGCCAACTCTTTAGCTAAAGAAGCAGATCGGCTCCAAACGCAGGCAGCTAAAGCAAAATCACTTGCGTTGGCTAAACTCACTGCCTCTTCTATCGTAGAAAACTCACCTACACAAACCACCGGCCCAAAGACTTCTTCTTTAAAGATGCTCATGCCGGGTGAAACTTCAGAGATCACCGTGGGCTCAAAGAAAAATCCATTTTTTAACGCCGGGACATCGGGTATTTTTCCGCCGCATAAAACCTTAGCGCCTTGTTTTTTGGCCTTCTCCACAAAACTTAATACTTTCTTACGCTGAGAATCGGAAATTAGCGGGCCCATTTGGGTCTCGTAATCAGAACCATTGCCTATCTTGATGCGTTTAGCCTTATCCACGAAATCCGCGACGAATTTATCGTAAATATCATCCTCGATAAATACGCGCGACATGGCTGTGCACATCTGGCCCTGGTTTAAGAATATCGAGCAAAGCGTTCCGTTAACTGCTACCTCTAAATCCGCATCTTTTAAAATGATGCTGGCGGATTTACCGCCCAATTCCATAATCAGTTTCTTAACATTATCTTTTGTATAGCCGATAATCTCTTTGCCTACCTCATTACTGCCGGTAAAGGAGATCATATCTACGCGCTTATCTGCACAAAGTGCTCTCCCGACCTTATCACCGCTGCTAACGATGATATTTGCTACGCCTTTAGGCAGCCCAGCGCCCTCAATAATTTTAATTAATTCTAACGCGCTAAGAGGCGTTAAGCTTGAGGGCTTTAAGATCACGGTATTTCCGGCAGCCAAAGCCTGCGCCATCTTCCAAGAGGCAATTAATAAAGGGTAATTCCAAGGCACGATTAAAACTACCACCCCTATTGGCTCGCGGATTAAATCGCTTTTTGCCTGGGCAATCTGAGTAGAGATATCAATGCTTTCGGGCTGCAGAAAATTTTCTAAGTTTTCGGCAAAGTATCTAAAAGTCTCGGCGGCAGACGGAATATCCATAAAAGTTGATTCCTTAATCGGCTTGCCATTATTCTTAGTCTCAATTTCCGCTAATTCCGCGGCCTTATCCAGAATCCCTTGTGAAATCTTCAAAAGATAATTCTTGCGCTCGGCTAAACTTAACCTCGGCCAAGGGCCGTTGTCAAATGCCTCTCGTGCTGCCAGAATCGCGACCTCAACTTCTCTTTCAGAAGCCATGGAGACTTCGGTAATTGCCTTCCCTGTTGCAGGATCCATTATGTTCATTTAAAAGGCACCTCTTTAAATATCGCAAATAACCGCGTAAAAGGCACGTACCACTTGGAAAGCTGGCCTAATTGACCCTGTAATTTCATTTTTCCTTGCGTAACCGCTACAAACGAATCTAATTTTCCTAAGAAAACTAATTCCCAGATATCGCGGGGAGCAGAAATCACAAACGGCGCATCAGCGTCGAGGTCAAGCTTAACAATTTTGCCTTTTTCGAAATTAAATTTATAAGCTTTGCCGGAACCTTCAAGCTTTATGGCTAATTTTACGGTCAGATCCAGCTCTTTCCCCTTTTGTGCGATGAATTCATCTTTGTTCACCAGATCTACAATAGCTTGAATATGCTCATGTGAAAACATCGGATAAGCAGTATTGCTGCCGCAAATGGTTTCCTTCAGGTTCTTATTTAAATCATCGAGAATATCGGTTTTAAATAATCTTGCTACCGCCGTCGTACGCACGGCTTCTTCTAATGCCTCGGTTAAACTAAGAGCATCTTCAAAATTACCTGCCATCGCCACGCTGCCGTGATTCTTTAAAACCACAAGATTGCTTGTTTTTAAAGCGGCGATTACTTCTTCGGGCTTAGTGACGGTGGGAGTTTCCTGCGGCACTACCGGCACATCGCCGAGATAGAATTTTGTTTCAAAGGTGAGCGCTTTGAGTGAATCGCATACCGCAAAATAACCGTTAATTAACGGAGGATGGCAATGCACCACTACTTTAGCGGGAAAATTCTTATAGACCAGCGAATGCAAAGACAGCTCCGAACTGGGTTTTACCTTCCCGCACGCTGCTCCCGTAGATAATTTTACCTTCACGATATCTTTATATTTCAAATTTCCTAAGAATGTGCCGGTGGCAGTAATTAAAATATGCTCATTATCAAGTTTCGCGCTTAAATTACCGGACTTTGCCACAGCAAGCCCTGCACGATAGAGACGATTACCCACGTTTATAATCTGCTGTTTCAGTTTTTTCTCTCTGCAAAGGATCATCTTTTAATCTCCATAAAAATATGCTTGGTAATAAGTCTTGCCGGGGTAACATCGAATGCCGGGTAATAACCTTTAACCCCTTTGGGAGCCAGGCGTAAACCCTGATATTCTAATAATTCTTTATCCGGGCGGATTTCTATCTTAATCTCTTTACCGGTTTTGGCTTTTGACGGAGGCGGGCAAAGCACATAAAACGGCACCTTGAAGTGCCGGGCAATGACGGCGATCTGATAAGTCCCGATTTTATTGGCGATATCTCCGTTAAGCGCCAGGTGATCCGCTCCGACAATAACTTTATTTATTTTCTTTTGCGAAATAACCGAAGCAACCATATTATCGGTAATCAAAGTTACGTCAAGGCCTGCCTGCTGCAATTCCCAGGCGGTTAAGCGCGAACCCTGCAGATACGGCCTGGTCTCTGTAGCGTAAAAACTTATAATCTTACCCTGTTTACGGCAAATATCGCCGATTAAAGGAAGTATGCCGCTTATATTACAGTGGGTTAAAATAACATCGCCGTCTTTAAATAATTTACTCGCTTCTTCTGCCTGGCGTATGCGCGCATATTTTAAACCGTCTAAGAATCCTAAGATACATTTCTCTAATGGTGCTCTACTTGCCTGCCAGCCCAAAACCATATCGGTAAGATATTTAAACGATAGCGTCGGACGGGTAGAATTTATCGCCTGTGCAATCTTGGCTAAATCCTTTTTATTCTGCTTTAATGCCTGGAGGAAAATATAAAAAACCAAAATCACCTGCCCAACAGCGCGCGTCTTCATTTCTTTAATCGCGCGGCATGCCTCAAGGTAATTCTTAGCCTTTATATAGCGCACTTTATGCGGCAGGAGCGTTTCATCAAGGATGTAAATAGTATTATTCTTAAGTTGAATCGGCCAAAAAAGAGGAGAAAGCTTCATTTATTTCCCTTCTAGCTTCTTTACGGTTTCTAAAGCGATATTGATCAAATTCGCTTCTGCCATGTAATACAAAGGATTCATAAAACCCATTTCGCCGGTGATAACATTGTCGCTCACGGCTAAAATTGAGCCGGCCTTGATATTATACGTCTGAGCAATAGTCAAAATCGTCGAAGAAACCATATCCACGGCAATCGCGCCTTCTTTGCGTTTGGCTTCAACTATTTCGCGCGTCTCACGCAGCAGCGCATCCGTAGTCCAGGTTGTGCCGCGATGCACGTTTGCGCCCATACTTTTAGCAACCTCTTCTAACGTATCTGTGATTTTCTTATCGGACTTAGTTACAAAATCGTCTTTCACGTAATAGGGAGTTACCCCGTCGCCGCGGATAACCTTGTCTACAATCACTAAGTCCCCTACTTTGATATTCTCATCCATTGCCCCGCAGGTTCCGATGCGGATTATGTTTTGAATTCCGGCATTACACATAACTTCGGTAGTAATGGATGTATCGGTAGAAAATCTTCCGCCGTTAATGGCAGTCAGCTTAATCCCGTTAAACATACCTGTATACATCGTATATTCCATGAAGGAGAAATTCTTCATCGGGTTCTCTATTTTCTTCAATAATGTCTCTAATCTGTCCTTGGGACCGGGCACGATCGCATATTTGCCCACATCCTGTGGCCGAAGCTGCACCATCGCTGTTAAATCTTTGCCGGTTAAATGGATATCTTTTTGCATCTGCATTTGTTTTCTCCCTTCGGTAGAAAATGGTTCATGGTTCTTGGTTCATAGTTCTTAGTGTTTATTATCTGCTCCGTTTTTCCTTAGCTTTAATTCTGTTCCAATTATGTTTTATCTGCCTTGTAGAAGTAACCTTAACATCACCAAAAACATGCGGGTGACGACGCTTGATTTTCTTAATTAAACCATCGATTACATCCTCTATATCAAACCGCTTATTCTTAGCGGCAATCTGGGCGTGAAACATCACCTGCAGCAACACATCGCCTAACTCCTCCTTAATATGCTCATCATCCCCGCCTTTTATCGCCTCAATGCACTCTAGTGTTTCTTCTTTTAAATACGGCACCAGCGATTTATGCGTCTGCTTCTTATCCCACATACACCCCTTGGGACTGTGCAGAATTTCGTATATTTCTTTTAATTCATGAAACCTGGTTTTCTTCTTCATAATATCACGGTTTTAGCGTCTGTCTTGTCTATTTCCTCGCAGCACCGCTTGCATTTCCCCAGCGTGGAAATGCTGCGCTTGGCCAGAAATGCTCGCTCTCGCCTGGTATCTTATAGCGGGCGAACCATGCCCGCTCGCATTTCTCACATGCTGCTCGGAAACAGCCAATCCATCCGCTAAAAATAGGACCGTCCCCTTTATTCTATTTAATAAGAAAAACGACTATAAAAATTACACTACAAAAGAAAGCAATAATGGCGCCGATGCCAAATCCAATTGTACCGTGCTGCCAATCTCCCCCTTTTAGCTTTTCGAATTCTTTATTCAAATCATCTATAATTGCTCTTATTGCTTCATATTGTCTTGATTTCCAATGATTATATATATTAGCAGATTGCAATATTGCTTTGTCCGCATAACGCTTTTGATGAAAAACGATTAAGATCAAAGATATTAAGGCGCATAATACTGTCAAAATTAAACTTAATAATGGAATCATAACTAATCCTTGGTCAATTTGTTTGAATATTGACTCTTTGGTCGCACTCAAAAATGCTATCAGAGCCGTAGATAAAGTAATCAAAAGTCTTAATACTCCCGTAAAACTTGCTTCAGCTTTTTTTGCATAGCATTGATATTCTTTAGATTTACCTTCATAATAGTTAACAAAATCTTTATACAAAATATCTAATTCTTCTTTGCTTAAGCTCATGATTCATCCTTTTTACTTTAGAACGGGTTCGATATTTTTAGTCTGCGCATTTTGCGGGTGGCTTGGGTGTTTTCGAGCGGGGCGTGGAGGCAAGGAGCGGGCACGGTTTTCGCAGCCGGCTCCAAAATTAAAAAAACTCTTCTATCCAGGGCCCGGCTGCGAAAGAGCGACGCAGCCGACCCGAGCGCAGTTTTGCCACGCTGGGGCAAAACAAGCGTCCCCGCGAGAAAATACCCAAGACAGGACCCGCAAAATACGGATCCTGCCGCAAAATATCTAAAGAACGAGATTACTTCGCACTTCGTGCTCGCAATGACGATGTTGAGATTGCTTCGTCGCGCTTCGCGCTCCTCGCAATGACACTAGGCTAACATCTGCTGCAAATTGCCGCCTAAAATTCCATCTTTATCAGCCTGCGAAATATCTAAGGAACGCACGGCATCAATGCCCGAGGCCACATCTTTCTTTGCCGGCCAATCTGAGCCCCACAAAATATGCCTCGGCCCTACCAGCTCAAGGGCTGCCAGAAAATTCGCCTTCTGTTTATCACCACTGGTATCCACATAAATATTCTTCAGGTGCTCTGTGGGATTGCCTTTCAGATCTTTAACAAAATTTATCCCGCGCAGCATCTGGTAAGTCGTATCAAAGCGGTGCGCCAGAAACGGAATTACTCCGGCAAAGTGCGCGAAGACAAACTTTAGCTCCGGAAACTCCAGGAATACACCGCGCATCATAAGCTTCCCCACACACATAGTCGTATCAAATACATATTCAATAACCGGCGTTAAAAGAGGATCATTGACCCTGCCGAATCCTATCGGGTTAACTATCTGCGAATGCACAAAAATCGGCAATTTCTTTTCCAGGGCAAATTTATACACCGGCACGAAACTATGGTCATCAAGATAAACTTCATTGTAGCTGGAGGCCAAAGAAATTGCGCGGAAACCCAGTCCCTCGACTGCGCGCTTGAGCTCATCCTGCATCAACCTCTCTGCGCCTATCGGTAAGATTGCTGCGCCGATAAACTTATCGGGGAAACGCTTGATGATTTCCGCAACATTATCATTGTAGGCGCGCGCTACTTTTAAAGGACTGCCCAGTCTAAGGTGCGCATCTGATGTAGGATAGCTCAAAACCGCTTTGTCAACGCCGGATTCAGCCATCATCTTAACCTGCGCTTCAATATCCCCCCAGCCTTTATGGAAGAAATGGGCGTTGGTGATAATTTCATCCGGTAACCAGTGGGAGTGGCTATCTATAATCATAATTAGTTATTAGTTGATGGTTCATGGTTCACAGTTGGCATTCAATTTAACTATGAACTATCAACTATGAGCCATGAACAAACTTAATGCTCCGTAGCTTTTAGAATCCTCTCCGTCATTTCTTTCTCATAAAGCGCTTTTATTTCCACAAGACCCTTTGTTCCAAACTCTTTGATAATTGCCTTCTCAACCGCCTTTAATTTCAAGGCTAAAAATTCATACTCCGGCTTAAGCTCTTTACCTTTACAATATTTAAGGCTTGAACCTTCGCGCTCTTTATTAGCTATATAATCCTGAAATTCCCGGATAAATCCGGAGAGGCGTTTTGCCCGAGGTGACTTTTTTAACTCGCCCAGCACAACTCTATCCACCTCTATTTGCGTAAATTTACGCTCTATCCTATCCAGCGCTTCTTTGCTCGTCTTATAAAACCAGAGCAGATAGCGTTTTTTCAGATTTTTGATATCTTTTTTATCCACTTTATTTTTCAATTAATGCCACGGCGTCAAAATATAATGTTCCCTTGCCGCTGCGCGGTTCAAACTGATAACTCTTTAAAGGAAAATCGATCTGGCCGTTCTTATCTGCAGTATCCGGCTGCCAATCGTCGCGCGCATAAAACTTATCGAAAGCGCAGACAATCTGCTTCCAGCCCTTAAAATCATCCTTAACTATAAAACGCCATATTTCGTTTCCGCTATCTTTAATATCAAAAGCAACGTCTATTCCGGAATTAGTGCCATACATATAAAAAGATATGGCCGAATATTTTTCCCAGGCGATATCTTCTGTCTTTAAAAGCCATCCTGCATTCTTGGAATCAAGATTTTGCCCGCGGGCTATCCACATATAACCGCTGGGTACGGCATCAAACGTTACTTTAAGCGCCTGTTTTCCGGATTGCTTGATGTCGGTAGAAGCGGTAACTTCCAGGGAAGAACCATTGCCTGTGCCGAAATCAACTGTTCCTTCCGGCCCGCCGGAAATCGCTCCTTCAAAATCATCAATAACTAAGAATTGCTTCTCGGCAAAACATACAGCTGTCATGCACAATGCGCAAACAATACTTAAAAATAATACCTTTTTCATTTTTGTCCTTTCTTTAACCATGAACCAACAACCATGAACTATGAACTAACTCTTATTTTTCTGGATGCTGTTGTTTAAACGGAATAACCGGAGCAGTCCAGGGTGTCTGCTGATTTATAATTGCGATTTCTAACGGACAAACATTTGCCGGAACAGTTAAGGCAAATTTTACCGCATTTTCAATTGCCTCGGTAGTCATCAACCTTGAGGTATCTGCAGTCACCTCCTTTAATTTACCTGTCAGGTCAGTATCAGTAACTCCCGGCAATAGCGAAGTAATTTTAATCCCGTAATCACGCACTTCCCAGAACAAACCTTTTAAAAATGCACGTAGTCCGACCTTTAGCGAACTATAAGTGACAAAATTCCGCGGCAGAGGATCGCAAAGAGTAGAACCTGAAACCATGTTAATAATAGCGCCTGACTTTCTCTCCATCATTTCATTAATCACTAAGCGTATAAGCCGCACATAACCAAGATAATTAGTATGCGCCAGCTTCTCAATATCATCCATCGGCTGCTTATGAAACGGATATTGGCTGGATACGCCGGCATTATTAATCAGAATGTCTATGCGGCCAAATTCCGCCCTGGCCTTATTCACTAAATTTTCCAGGTCCTCTAACTTTGTAACGTCGCATGCCACGGGCAGGACTTTCACTTTATATTTCTTGGCAATCTCATCGGCTGTTTCTTTTAAAGGCCCTTCCTGGCGCGCAGCGATAACCACATTGGCGCCTAATCCGGCAACTGTTTCCGCCAGAGCCTTTCCTATCCCTCGGCTTGCGCCGGTAACTACAGCTATTTTCCCTTTCAATTCTCCTCCCATATTAAATCCTCCTTGTAGCTTCGACAACGCGTCGAAAGAATTGATCCCGAGTGCCATTCTATAATCTGTCTGGCGCGAGGGATAAACATATATCTATTTTCTGACAGCTTTTTCAATTACGTCTTTAAAAATTTTGAGGTTATCTTTGGAATGCTTGTTTATAAAACCCTCAACCTGCTCATCATTAAATTTAGCTTTTTGATCCATTTCAAAGTGCTGAATCCAAGTTAGCTCCAAGCCCTCCGGTTTTTGGGTATAAAGCCAGATTATCTTCATATACTTAAAAGGGAACTTCGGCTCTTCTCTTTCTGAATAAGTAAAGAATTTATCCTTAAAAAGTAACCGCCAGGATTGCCATGATTTATCTTCGTCGTCAGTGAGGCGAAAAGTAATTTTATTTGCCTCTTTTTTGGTAATTTCTGCTTTTTTGTATTCGCTGCCGAATAACTGCGTCCAGCGCGGGATATCATTCGAAATCTCAAAGATTAAATCATACGGCGCATTAATTATAATAGAATTGCATGTATGTCCCACCTTTATCCTCCTTTATAGAATTGCCACAACCCTTGCCCAGGCAGCACCCGTGCCTTTAATCTTCACCGGAAAACAGTTAACCTTAAAACCAAAATCGGGCAAGGCTGCTAAATTTGCCAATCTCTCGATATGGATAAACTCTCTCTTCCTGCCGTAGAAGTGCGCCGGGTAAAAAGACTCTTTTTTGCCTTCCTCCAGAAATTCTTTGAGCATAAATTTGTAAGGCCGGTCAATACCCATAGTATCTGTGCCGAAGATCTTAATGCCCTTGTCTAATAAATAATCTATGGCTGAGATATCCACGCCGGGGTATTCGGTAAAATATTTCGGGCTGCCATAGAATTTGTCTGCGCCTGTCTGTAACAAAACTATATCTTTCGGCTTTAAGGAATAATTCATTTTCTTCAAAGCCATTTCAATATCTTCGGCTTTGATTACTTCGGTAGGTTTCTTATGAGTAAGGTTAATTTTGACGCCGTCACAGTAGCACCAATCAAGCGGAATTTCCTCAGCGGTTTTAGAAGGCCTGCCTTCGGACTGCGAGCCGTAATGAAAAGAATAATCCAGGTGGGTGCCGATATGCACCGGCGAGTGTACTACTTCCAGGGAAAGAAATTCTTCATCAGGCAGGTCTTCTTTTTTCAGGATACGCTTGCCTAAAAGATACTTAATGCGGCCTGAAATGGTCTTGCCCATAATTACGCGGTTAAATTTCTCTACGCCGGCCTTATGCGAGACTCTTTCAATCTCTACATGATGTACTTCAAAGGCTTTATCGTCGATAGGCAGGCTTAAGTCGATAATTTTCACTTAAGAGTATTCCTTGTTATTTTACTGCTAGCTTTGACTGAATAACCTTTTCTATGTCGTTAAGACTGGAATTCTTGGTGATCTCTTTAGGGCTAAGCTTAGCGCCAAAGGTTTTCTCTAAAACAATTACCGCCTCTACCATTTCAGTAGAATCCACACCGATACTGTTGAGTAAGGATACATCATCTTTTAGCTCTTCCGGCTTAACTTTTAACAATTGCACTAAAGTATCTTTAATTTTGCTTTTAAGTTCCATTCTTCCTCCTTGCTACGATCTACCAGCTACGAACTACGAACTAATCAGATATGCACTTCGCCTTTGGTTGCTCCCGCTTCCCACTTATTAATCCCATCCATAACATCCTTAAAGCAGAGTTTAGCGAGCATATCAAAGTTACTCTCCATTATACGGTTAATTCTCCCCGGTTTTGAGAAAAATTCACGCATACACCATGAACCAAGGCGGCCCAAGTCTTCCGTAGAAAGATGATCCGTCGGTATAACCGGATGCAGAAAATCCCAAGTACTGAAATCAACTTTCTTAGGGTCAATCCAACCCTTCTTCAGCGCTATCCTCCACATCGGAGAATTAGGCGCTGGGGTAACATAACCTACCCACAAGATATCCGGGTCAACAGCATCGGTAAACTCAAAACGCTGCTTGATAATTGCTTCGGTGTCATAGTCAAAACCCATCATGATATCTGCGACGATAGCAATGTCGTTTCTGCGCAGTATCTCAATGGTCTTCTGTATCTGGTCCAGAGTAATCCCCTTGGCGATTTTCTTAAGCTCTGACTGGGTAGTAACTTCAATACCAAAAACACCCATAAACAAACCTGTTTCTTTCATCAAAGGCAGAATTGATTCGCAGTTAACCCAATCCACGGCCCGCCCTAGCGAAACCCATTTAATATCGATTTTCTTTGCTTTCTTTAAATTACAAAATTTCTCTACGCGCTTGGGATCAACATTAAAATTATCGTCTTGGATTACGACAACCTTTACTCCGTATTTATTCTGCAGTAATTCCATCTCTTCGATTACCCGCTCCGGGCTTTTGGCGCGCCATTTTAAGAAGTCCGAAGGTGAACGCGGGTCAAACTGATCCCATTCATAACAAAAAGTACAAGCCGAAGGGCAACCACGCGAAGTAACCATATCTACAAACGGCTTCCAGTAAGTATGCCCGACGTATTTATCCATGGGGAATAAATCGTATGCCGGTAAAGGCAGTTTGTCTAAATCCTGCATCAATGGTTTATGCGGGCCCATAACAATCTGGCCGTCTACGCGGGAGGTAACTCCACCCACATCTTTAAGTGACTTACCTTTATCAATTGCCTCGATTAAGTCGCCAAAAGACTCCTCTTCGCCCATAACTACAAAATCAACTGCCGGATTTTCTTCCAGCGTAGGCACTGGCATGGCCGAATACCACAACCCGCCGAGGATTATTTTTGTTTTAGGAAGCGCTTTTTTAATTCCGATGGCCGCATCTTTAAAATGTTTTAAAACTCCGTATCCGCCGTAACCGTGCAGCTGTTCGCCCATAACCACTACGTCGGGATTCTTGGCTTTTACTTTCTCAATCAACTCCTCCATAGGAATTTGGTCGGCTTTGCCGTCAATAACCGCGACATCTTCATAGCCTCTTTCCCGCACATATGCCGCCCAATGCGCATAAAGCTGATTAGGTGACCTGTGTATCCCGTGCGTTGCCCAGGCGCCGACTTTAGGCATAACAAATAATATCTTCATAGATTCCCCCTTATTCTTTCTCCACAACTAACACCGAATTTATCCCGCCTCTGCCGCGCGAGATGATTAATGCTTTATTTATTTTATGTTCTATAGCTTTATTCTGCACATAGCGTAAGCCGCTTATTACCGGCTCATCTAAATTTATTGTCGGCGGGACTAAGCCGTGTTCCATAGCCAAAATAGTAGTAATTAAATCCACGGCCCCGGATGCCCCCAATAAATTTCCGTACATTGATTTAGGACAGCTCACCGGAATATCCTTTATTTTTACGCCGAAGACTTCTTTGAGTGCTTTTACTTCACTGTTATCCCAGATATCTACTGCTAAACCATCCAGGCTTATATAATCTATCTCGTCGGGATTTGTTTTTGCATCAAGCAAAGCTGTTTTTATGGCCCGGGCGAGCTCTAAACCGTCTGCTGCCGGATTAATGCGATCTACCCCGTCGCAAGTGGTACTATACCCGGAAATTTGTGCCAATATATTAGCGCCGCGCGTTTTCGCCCGCGCCACACTCTCTAAAACCACAATACCCGCTCCCTCGCCAATGGCAAAACCTGAGCGCTTCTTATCAAAAGGCCTATAAGCAGTAGCGGGATGTACATTATCCTCAGATAATCCGCCGTAGGTATTACAACATAAAAGCGCGTAAGGCGTAACAGGTGCCTCCATGCCGCCGGATAAAATCATATTCAGCTTATTTTTATTTAAAACTTTGGTAGCATAACCTAACGCCATCAAAGAACTCGCCCTGTCCGCAACTACAGTCTTACTGAATCCTTTTATTCCGTAATAGATGGAAACCTGACCCTGAGGTGCTGCGGGGAACCAAGCTGAGGCCATATAAGGAGAGACGCCTTCGCGGCCTTCGATATAAAGATCGCGTAATTCTGTTTCGGCATAGAGCCACCCGCCGATAGCATTGCCTAAAAATATCCCCACTAAATTTGGGTCTTCATTCTTAATGTCAATTCCGGCGTCCTGCAGGCTCATCTCAGAGGCGATTAAAGCCATGTGCGAGAAAGCATCTATCTTTTTTAATAACCGCTCGGAAATATTGCTGTACTTCTCCAGGTCATCAATTTGCCCGGCTATGTGTGACGGATATTTCGAGGCATCGAAACGCGTGATCTCTTTGACAAAAGACCTGCCGCTTTTAATATTCGCCCAAAACTGGCGCTTACCTATACCTGAGGGCGTAACTACGCCGAGGCCGGTAATAGCTATCTTATCCATTGAACCTCCTTAAGATCAAAGATGAATGTATCCCTGAGAAACCGCTGGAGGTTTTAATCATCATGTTTATCTTTTTCGAGCGGGCTACGTTAGGAATATAGTCCAAATCGCAAAGAGGGTCTTTTTCTTCCTGATTTATCGTCGGAGGCAGGATACCCTTCTCAAACATCATGCAGCAGATAGTAAGTTCCACGGCATTAGCCGCAGCCAAAGGATGCCCGATCATGGACTTAAGCGAACTTATAGGCAGTTTATACGCATAGTCTCCGAAAATAGCCTTATAGGCATTGGTCTCAAAGATATCATTCATACGCGTTGATGAGCCATGGGCATTAATATAATCGATTTCCGCGGGCTTTACGCTCGCATCTTTTAACGCCAGGCTGATACAGCTGGTCATCGCCGAACCATCGGATGGAAGATCTGTCATGTGAAAAGCATTGCAGCTGGTGCCGAATCCTAAAACTTCAGCGTAAATACGCGCGTTGCGCTTGAGTGCATGATTTAACTCTTCAAGAATTAATATGCCGGAGCCTTCCGATAAAACAAATCCGTCGCGCTTATTATCAAATGGCCGTGAGGCCTTCTCAGGCTCATCGTTACGACAAGAAAGAACATTAACCACGTCAAATGCTCCGAAAGTAATCGGTGTAATCGGCGCTTCCGCTCCTCCGCAAATCATAATATCATGCTCACCGTCCTGAATAGTCTCTAAGCCGAATCCTAAAGAATCCGTACCGGCAGTACAGCCCGTAGACAAGGTGCTTGATATACCTTTTAAGCCGTACTTAGCATTAAGTTCGATTGAAGGCGTATTAAACATCGCTGCATCGTAGAGATCCGGCCTTACGCGCGAAGGATCAATCGGATGCTTGCCGTCGTCGGTAACCAGGGCAAATTCTTCTTCCATATATTTTGTCCCACAAATAGCATTGGCAAGACAAACGCCTATGCGACGGGGATCTTCCTTGGAAAAATTAAGACTACTATCTTTAACAGCCATATCCGCTGCCACCACACCAAATTGTACATACCTGTCCATACGCACGGCTTCATCGTGAGTAAGCCCAAGTTTAAAGGGATCAAAATCCCTGACTTCGGCAGCGATCTTGGTATTAAATACCGAAACGTCAAACCCATCTACGCACTTAACCCCTGATTTTCCCGAAACAAAACCTTTCCAGGCGGCGTCTTTGCCGATACCATTAGGGGAAACTACCCCTATACCTGTTATAACTACTCTTCGTTTTGACATAAACTATTTCTCCTTGCTGCTTTCATCTTTCCTGCTTACTTTAAATACTATATTCCCTCCATCGGGGCAGGTAACCGTATCAATGGAATCGGGGTTACCCATAAAAAAGAATTTGGCCCCAAAATTCAAAGCAAATAACGCCGGAAATGCGCAATGAAATGCTGCTCCGCAGAAACCCGGGATGCATTTTAACCCGGTAGTCTCCCATTTATCTCCTACCTTATAACCGTAAGTGCATTTTCCTTTGGCTTTTACAACTTCAATAACCATTTGCTTGGGAGCCGGACCCTTAAAATTCGGATCTTTAGCTAACTCTTCGATTTTACCGTCTTTATTAAAAATCTCGGCTTTAAATTCGAGCTTCCCGCCGTCAGGACAAGTAATCAATAGACTGCGCTGATTATCGCGGAAAGGAAATTTTGCTCCGAAACTTAAAGCGTAGATCACCGGAAATAGTACGTGAGCTAACCCTAAGCAGAAATGCTTCGGCGGATGCGTAAAATCTTCCAATATAAGCTCATCGCCTACTTTATAGCCGTGGTAGCATTCGCCGTAAACATTAACTACGGTAAGTTTTAATTTAGGAAAAGGGGTATTAACTTCACTCATTTTAATTTATTAGTGATCTTGTGCTGTTAATAAGCTCATCTTTACTAAAAAATCTCTTGGACGCTTCTACCTGGTGCACCATTTCCACCAACTTATTATTTAATGGGACGGATAACTTATAGTGACGCGCTAAATTTACGAATTCACCGTTTATATAATCTATCTCTGAGGCCCTTTGCCTTTTTATGCTCTGTAATATCGAACCGTAAAGCGGCTCACTGCTTAATTTAGTCATAATGCCGGAAAATACCTTGGCCGCTTCTTGCGCGGGCATAGAAGTTAACTTAGTCAGGTTCTCAACCGGGAATCCCGGGATAGAAACAAGTTTAATCTCCAGCTTAGAGAGCAGGTCAAAACCCTCTTTCCATACGGCGATACTTATCCTGCTTACTTCCAAATCCTTAAACGCCTCCTGCATACTAACGCCTAATATAGCCGCCAGGCAATTATTGGCATTGACGAATATCTTTAAATACTTCATGCCGCGGATGTCTTCGCTGATGATCGTCGGGAAAGCCTTATCCAACAGCATGCTCAAGGCAACCAGCTTTTCATCCGGGCTCGCCTGAAAAATCCTGCCGATAATCCACGAACCTTCAAAATTATGCACCACATGCCCGGGCTCGAGATACGTCGCCCCGAACATAATAATACTGGATATTATGTTTTCCTGCGGGAGATATTGAGCTGCAATGCTATCGCAGCGAATACCGTTTTGCACGGTTAAAATAAGCGCTTCTTTTAATAGCGCGCCGTTCTCCTTTAACACCTGATCTATATCCTGAGTCTTGCAGGCAAGAATAGCCAAGTCAGGCTTAATGATCAAAGAGTCTGAAACACTCAAATGAACGGTAAAGCTACCCCTTACTCCCGCCACCTTAATACCATGCTCTTTTATAGCTTTAACCGAATCGGGCCGGCCGACTAAGAAGACATCTTCTCCCTTTAACTTTAAATAAGCGGCCACCAGATTTCCTATGGCCCCGGATCCGATAACAGCTATTCTCATCTTTTATTATTTCCGTTCTTGGGGAAACCGTATTTCTTATAGTCAAATCCGGATTGCTCCAGAAGACGTATCATCATGCTGTAAAAAGGAGTCGGCACGTCGGAGAAAAACGCTCCCACCACATCCTGCTCCTCTACGAAAGCAGCATTTCTCACCCCAGCCAGCTCTTCAGCCTTCTTGGTAACCGCTGCCTCAGTAATACGACGGTGAAAAACAGGAATTTTAGCAATCATTCGCCCTAGTTTCTGATGAATCTTAGGATCCCAATTCATAGGTACACCTCTAAAATATAGTAAAATTTTACTATTCAAATTTTATTATATTATAAACCTAAAACACCTCCTGTCAAGAGAAAAAATACCTCTTTAAAAGCCACAATTTTATTGACAAAACAAACGCGTTTGTTATAATGCACTTTCCAAAAGGAGGGTTGAAATGTCCAATATCTATTCTTACCTTAACGACCCACGAGCAATAGCCGAAATTAAGAAACATAAGTGGATCGAAAGCCAAAAAGCAGGCAGAGAGATTGGATTCGCCACGGCAGCCTTAGACTGGATACATAAACACGGGAACGCATGGAAAGAAATACACGTCAAACAAGACAGGAACAAAACACTCTTTAGAGAACGCAGGACTTTCCGCAGGTTTAAATTTTACGGCCGCATTGAATTATTCAAAGAAAACTTCCCTGCCCTCTCCGGCGAGCCGCTGGACATAAGCCTTGAAGGCCTGTTATGCAAAACCAACAGCTATCTTTTCCCCGGAAGCACGCTTAATATAAATTTGTCATCATCTCCGAATAAAAATCCCACCGTAGACTGCCAAGGAATGGTACAAAGGATCAGGCCCGTCGGTAAGGATGAATACGAGTTGTTTATAAAATTCGATAGCAGCTGTCAGGAGAAAATCGAAAACTGGGAGTGTTTCAGAAGTAATTAAGCGCCCTTACCAAGCTAACTGCTAATAAGCGCTCTCGGGGTATATCTCGTAGTGGGTGATATCGGCAAATACCTTGCTGTATGAAAGCTCGGCTATTTTCTTTTCAAACTTCTTTGTCTGGTTATTCGTAAAACCATTTATAGCTATGGAAGCGCTGCCGATAGGCGTACTTTTAATAAAAATAACGATTTTAAATACTACCGCATGGTAGTTGCGCCCGGATTTATTTATTATATCCCCCGACATCACCAGGCCGTCGCTCTCCGAATCTTTCTTGAAAACTACGTTGCGGTAATCAAAGTTTTTAAACATGGTTTATATTAATATATCAAAGCGTTTTTATCAGGCTTTTTAAGAATTCCGATTCGGCCTCCAGCATCTTCAGATTATGCTCCAAGATACGCTCCAACGGCTGGGTTATCTTCTTGGATTTTTTATCCTTAAGTAGCTGCAGGATATCGCGAGATACTTTCTTTAAGATAAAAATGCGGCCCTGCATTCTCCGCCTGGCTATAACGGGCCTGATATAGTGCAGGAAATAAAGGCTTAAGTCCAGGCTGAACTGCGGCCTTTTAAAATTAAGCAGACTCTTAGTAAGCAGTTCGTCGAAATGCATCCTGCCCTTATCGGTCAGAGCATAAACAAAGCGCTTGGGCCTATTGCCTTCCTTGGATGCGCGCTTAACGACAAAACCGTTTCTTTCTAATACGCTGAGCGGATAGTATATCGATTTTAAATCTACTCCGGCAAACAACGAAAGGATTTCTTTGATTTTAACTTTTATTTCGTAACCGTGGCGGGGGCGTTCTTTAAGCAGGCCTAATAACAATAATTCATTTTCAATCATGCCACTGCACCAATATCCCTGAATTTCTTGTATCTTGCTTTTAAGAGGTTATCCTTGTTGAGCGCTTTTAATTCTTTGAGGTTCTCTAAAAGTATATTTTTTAAATTCTCCGCTGTCTTTTGGGGATCGCGATGCGCGCCTCCTAAGGGCTCGGGAACTATTTCATCGATAATGCCCAATTTAAGCAAATCATGCGCCGTCAGCTTCAGGACTTCCGCGGCATCCGGAGCCCTGGCGCCATCCTTCCATAATATCGCAGCGCAGCCTTCGGGGGAAATTACCGAATAATACGCATTCTCCAATACTCCCACATGATCGGCAATCCCGATACCCAACGCACCACCCGAGCCGCCTTCGCCTATAACTATGGATATTATAGGAACCGCTATGCGCGTCATCTCCCTTAAATTAAGCGCAATTGCCTGCGCCTGCCCGCGTTCTTCGGCACCGATGCCCGGATAAGCGCCGGGAGTATCGATAAAGATAACTATCGGTAAGTCGAACTTCTCAGCCAACTGCATAATTCTTAGGGCCTTACGGTATCCCTCGGGGTGTGCGCAGCCAAAATTTCTTTTTAAATTTTCCTTGGTATCGCGCCCCTTCTGGTGCCCCATCACAATAACTTTCTGGTTATTTATCTTAGCAAATCCCGATACGATAGCCTTGTCGTCGGAGAAAGCGCGATCTCCGTGGATTTCGATAAAATCCGTCATAATCATGCCGATATAATCCAGCGTATACGGCCTTGCAAGATGACGAGCTATCTGCACCCTCTGCCAGGCAGTCAAATTGCCATAAATATCTTTTTTTAATTTTTCTAGCTTATCCTGCAGACGGTTTGTCTCGGAAGCAAGATCAATCTTTTTATCCGATCCAAAGCGCTTTAATTCCTGGATTTTATGTTCAAGCTCAACTATGGGTTTTTCGAAATTTAATCCGGCCATGATTAGTCTACAATAGTTACTTCGGCACCTACGGGCACGATAGTATAAAGTTCTTCGACTTCGGAATTCTTCATACGTACGCAACCCTGAGTAACTTGTTTACCTAAATTCTGCGGCTCGGTAGTACCGTGTATGCCGTAACCGGGAACGTTAATCCCCAGCCAACGGGTACCGAGTATATTTTCCGGGCTTCCGGAAGGAACAACCGTGCCAGCTTTAAACCAGGTGGGATTCTCCAGTTTATTGATTATCTTGAAATTGCCGACGGGACTACAATTGTTGGCTCCGGTTGAGACAATGTATGTTTTAAACACGTCTTCGCCTGTTTTTAACAGAAGTATGTTTTGGGACTTATCCACAAAAATGTTAAAAGGAGCGCTGGAAACCTTAAGCTTTCTTCCCGGAATTATATTGGTTCCGGAAAGATTATTACTTTTCTTAATCAGGTCTATTGTCGTATTAAATTGTTTTGCTATTTTATTCAGCGTATCTCCGGCTTTTACTTCGTACAACGCGCTATCCGGAGTTATTGCAGAAGAAAATAACAGCTTTATATTGATATCTTCTGCTTTTTTCTGCCAATTCATAATTTCGCTGGAGCCGGGAAAATTAGCGATTAGTTTTTGATAGGCATCCCTGGCCTGCAAAAGATTCCCTTCGGCCTCAAAGGTTTTTGCCTGGTTAACCAAGGCCCCTGAGTTGGAAACTATGCCTACCTGGCCTGCTGACGAGCACGAATTACCCTTCCCCGCGATATTAGCAATTACCAAGGCGACGGCCGCTATTAAAATAATAACTATGGTTCCTAACAACCAAATCTTCTTCACCTTAAATCTCCCTTTCTTTTATTGGCCTATCCGTGCGCCACCAAAGCAATCACAATGCCTAAGAAAAAACCTGCTATAACTTCAATAGGGGTGTGCCCTACTAATTCACGTAACCTACCCTCGTCTATCCTGCCCTGCCAGTAAATATCGTCGGTAATCTTGTTTAATATGCGTGCTTGCTTGCCTGCGGCGCGGCGTACGCCTTGTGCATCGAACATAACCACAAGCGCGAAAGAAGCAGCTAAGGCGAAGTAAACACTGTTAAATCCGTATTCCAGGCCGATAGCTACGGCTAAACAAGAAGCCCCAGCAGCGTGGCTGGAAGGCATTCCGCCTGTGCCTACAAACCAACGAAAGTCGAATTTCTTTTGTTTTATTACCCCGATAGTTACTTTTATTGTCTGCGCTATTATCCAGGCAGACAGGGTGGTCATAAAAATCTTATTCTGCAGAAATTGCTTGAAGATCTCTCCCATTATTTTTCTTTCGGGGCAGGGCTGACTTCTATTTTAACTTCGGACGGATATGTGGGCTTACCATCTTTGATGACGAAACCTTGATTACCCATTCCTTCTACATTCTTTCTTTCCTGGGTCTTCTCTATAACCTGCACGCCCACTTTATATGCCTGCTTTTTTAGTTCATTTATAGCTTTTTTTAACTCTATTGCTGAGCTTAAACGCGCCTGAAGCGCGTCTTTTTCTTTTTCTATATTTTCCTTTGCATCTTCGAGAGCCTTATTTTGCGCTTTTAAAGCGACAATTTCGGAATTTACCTGCTGCAGTTCAGACTTAATTTCGCTTAAAGCCATATTGGCCTTATTAATTTTACGTACACCTGCCCGTAGATTCTGCTTAAGCTGCAGGCTAACCTCTTTCTCTTTCTCTAATGTTTGCACGAGGTTTTGTTTCTGTTTTTGCAGAATAGTCACCTGTTGGTTCGCCTGGTTAAGTTGGGCCAATAACGCGTTCTTTTCCTTAATAGCCATGGTATATTTATAAACGCTAAATATGGTTATCCCAGCCAAGAAGGCGATTAGAATAAGTTTGTTGCCCTTAAAAGGTAATTTTTCCATTTTTTATATTATATAATAGGCGAGTCAAAAAGCAAGGGTTTTTCTGTGCCCTAAAATCTTAGTTAGATTTACTCCTCTGGCGCGTCTATTAAGGTAAGAGCACAAATTACGCGCCAATTCAAAAGGAGGGTAAAATGCTGGCTAAGGTCTTGAGTTTTGGGTTGTTGGGCATAGAAGCGTATCCGATTGAAATAGAAGTCGACGTTGCAAACGGCTTGCCGACTGTCTGCCTTGTAGGCATGACAGACACCACAATAAAAGAAAGCAAGGAGAGGGTAAAGAGCGCTATTAAAAACTCCGGTTTCCGATGGCCGGCAGAAAGAATTACAATAAGCTTGGCGCCTTCCAATATTAAAAAAGAGGGTGCCTGTTTTGACCTACCCATTGCCCTTGGGGTATTAGCTGCCAGCGGCCAAATAAGTAGTGCTAACCTGCAGAAATACTGCTTTTTGGGCGAACTATCACTCAACGGTTCTTTAAGACCGGCTCAGGGGATACTGCCGATAGCTGCGGCATTGGCTAAACATGAAGTAAATAACTTTCTCCTGCCTAGCCAAAACGCCAAAGAAGCTTCAATCGTATCATCAATTAACGTGTTCGCGATAAAAAGCCTGGGGGAAGCCGTAGAATTTATCAATAGCCCCGATATGCTGAAGCCTTTAAAAATTGACTCCAAAGATTTGTTTGATCAGTACTCTGATTATCCTATAGATTTCCGGGAAGTAAAGGGCCAATACCTGGCTAAAAGAGGAATTGAAGTTGCGGTTGCAGGGGGCCACAATATTCTTCTAATCGGACCTCCGGGGAGCGGCAAGACTATGCTGGCTAAGCGCATCCCTACGATTATGCCGGACTTAACGCTTGAGGAAGCTTTGGAAGTAACTAAATTACATTCCGTAGCCGGTACCTTGCCGATAAAAGAAAGCATAATCGCTACCCGCCCTTTCCGCAGCCCGCATCACAATACTTCGGCGATAGCTTTAGTCGGCGGCGGCTCCATCCCCAGGCCCGGAGAAATCAGTCTCGCGCACCAGGGCGTATTATTCTTAGACGAATTACCGGAATTCAGGCGCGATTGCCTGGAAGCATTAAGGCAACCCTTAGAAGACGGCTCGGTGCGGGTCTGCCGCATAGCCAAATCTTTTACCTTTCCTGCTAATTTTATGCTCGCCTGTGCCATGAACCCCTGCCCGTGCGGCTATTACACGGACCCTAAAAGAAATTGCAGCTGTGGTACAAACAAGATAATGAATTATATAGGCAAAATATCCGGGCCGTTACTGGACAGAATTGACATACACATAGAATTGCCGTCTATAAAATACAAAGATCTGGTTGATGCAAAAGACGGTGAATCATCATCTATAATTAAAGCACGCGTTGAAAAAGCCCGTAACATACAAAGAATGCGATTACAAAACGAAAACATTCTTTCCAACGCCTCAATGAATACCAAAACGATAAGAAAATACTGCTGTCTAGAAAGCGAAGCGGCGGAATTATTAAAGTTAGCAATGACGGAATTGGGGTTATCGGCGCGGGCTTACGATAAGATACTCAAGATCTCCCGCACGATTGCGGATTTGGCGGGAGCAGATAAAATACTTGCGGAACACATCTCGGAGGCTATACAATATAGAAGCCTGGATGGCAAAAGGTAACAAAACTTATTTATCGAATACTTCTTTTAATATTACATTTGCGATATTCTCTGTCAAGAGCTCATTGCCTTTGTCTGTGCAATGACCAAAATCCCCACACGATATATCGCGGAAATATTCCCGATAGTTAGATTTAGCTAGGGCATCCTTAAACACTTTTTCGTTATCAACAAAGATAATTCCTTTTGTATTGCCATCAAATATTCTTTTTAGCGGGCCTAAACTACGTAATGGATATTGTGCGCAAACATAAACTATTTTCCTTTTATCCAAGACGCCTTTGAGCTTATGATAACTCCTAACTGTCATAGGAAGATAATATTTCGCTCTTAATTCCTCGGCATTCTTACCGTATTCTCTAGATAAACTTAAATCACCAATCTCAGTATATAATACTTGCAGTACCCCATATGCCCTGTCATTCTTAGGGTTGGTTTCTATAGCCTTTTTGTATAACTTCACGGCCTCAGAGAGTTTTCCCATATCGCGATAAGTCCGTCCCAACTCAACATATGCCCTATCGTTTTTAGGGTTAGTTGCTATGATTTTCTTGAGTTCTAACGCTTTTTTATTTAGTATGGGATTTTCTCTTTCCGCACGAACTTGCTTTAAATCTATTATTCGGAGATCGGGCCTAGACTCAACAGCATGATTCTTTAGCTTATAATAATCTAGTCCTTTAAGCTTAACTGCAATATGTTGCGAAAGAATCAGGATTAATTTATAGGTTTTCAGTGTTTCTAAGAAATTTGCAACCTCTGAATCGGGGACAGACATCTTACCAGGCATACGCGCTAATCCGTCATTAATGCCCATCATAGTAATAACCATATCTGGCTTATATTTATTTAGATTAGGCTCTAGCTTATCCAATATATGGCGTATTAACGCCGACGACCCCCCTATCTATCACACTGAATTTTATGCCTATGTTGCGCTGATTAATTATTTCTTCTAAGAGATGAGGATATTGATAGGCAGTCGAAGACTCCCCCAGGCACATAATGCGATAGGTGTCTTTATTGCTGGCATAAATGCATTTTTTGTTTTCCTGTATCGACAACAATATCCATCCGCCTAGCCGTAATCCTATCTCAAGGATGATTATAGCCGTAAATAGCCCCAATATTACTAAGCCGAACTTTTGGAAAATATTCGTTTTATTAAGTCTGGAATTGGTTGCCTTAAATTGCAGATTTGACATCATCGGATAAGATACTTACAGAGCATATTGCGGAGGCGGTGCAATATCGTAGCCTAGGATAAATAAAAATTATTTATTTAAAACCTGCACGATGATTCCAACAGTAGATACGCCGCCTATATCATCTTGCACGGTCAAGGTAACATTATAATCGCGAGGCTGGAAACTTGTGCTGTAGAAAGTATTTACCGCGCTCTCTTTGTTAGAACTATCTCCGTCTCCGAAATCCCAGGAATAAGCAATTATCCTTCTACCCTTAGAGGCGTAAGACCTATTTCCGGAAAAACGCACCTTTAACGGAGAGTAACCCTGAACCGGTACCGCCACAATCACCGCTATCGGTCCATTGGGAACTTTTATAGTTTCTACTTTAACCGGTTTGGTCTTTTCTTGGATAACATCCCGAGATAAATCTTCCAATTGCTTTTCATTTATTTTAGGTTGCTCAGAAACTGTTTTTTCAACTTCGGGAAGCACAGGAGACGGAACCGATTCTTCGATCTTAGCTTCTACAGGCAAAGACACGGACTCTTCTTTTTTGATCTCTACAGGTACAGCTACGGACTCTTCCTTTGGGGCTTGCGCCGAAACAGCCACCGGTTCTTCCTTAACGACAACTGACGGTTTTTCTTCTATTTTAGCATCCAAAGACGCAGGAGCTACTATCTTTACCGCTGTTTTATGTGCCCGCCCCTTGCGCTCTTTCTTAACAACGGGTTTCAAAGGCATGGAAGCTTCCTTGTCTAAATCCTGTTGGACGTACACATTTAGTTTTTCTTTAAGCGCTTTTATGCGTGTTGCTTCCGCAGCCTCCCTATCCGCATCCATTTTATCTATCTTAGCCTTATATGCCGCATCGTGGCTGTATCGAAATTCCGAAACAGCGGCAAAAGGAAGATAGAATATCCCGCCGACCAATTTTAAAAACATAGCCGCGGGATCCCAGAAAGTCATTTTGGCGCGGTTCTCTATAAAACCCATCCTTTTATAATAATCTTCTACGACGTCTCTGCGCCTTTTAAACCTTTCTTTGGCCAAATCCAGATTTGGAACCGTATTATCCTTACCCAGAGTATATTCCAGTATAGTGTAGTCTTCGCGAGCGACTACATAACCTTTATCGTAAGGCGTTTTACCATGATGATATTTATATGTCGCACAACCGGATAAAAATACGAATGCCAATAATATGATCCCGAACTTTCTCATCTATTCTCCTTTTGAATTCTAAAACTTAATCAGGGCTAAGGTTTCCGCGCGAGTCTTCTCGTTCTTCTGGAATATCCCTCTTACTGCAGAGGTAACCGTAAGTGTCCCGGGTTTTCTTATCCCGCGCATAGACATACACATATGTTCAGCCTCAATAATCACCATGCATCCTTTAGGCTTGAGTTTAGACATAATAATGTCGGCTATCTGCGTAGTCAATCTTTCCTGCACCTGCGGCCTTTTGGCCAAGACATCGACTACACGCGCAAGCTTACTTAATCCGGTAACCCGGCCTTCGCTTGGTATGTAAGCCACGTGCGCGCGGCCTAAGAAAGGCAAGAGATGATGTTCACAGATACTATATAAAGGTATGCCTTTAAGCAATATAATCTCATTGTGCTTTTGATCTAAAACAACTTCCAGTTCTTTTTCGGGATCCTGATGGATTCCGGAAAATATTTCTTCATACATTTCAGCCACGCGCTTAGGCGTATCCAAAAGATCTTTTTTCTTCGGATTCTCCCCTATGGCTACTAATATGTCTCTGATTGATTTCTCGATTTTCTTCTTATCCATCAAACCCTACGCCTACTTTCCGATACAAAAATCGCTGAATATCTTATCCAACAAGTCTTCATTGGAATTCTTACCCAAAACAGAATCTAAATTAGCTACGGCATCCTTTAAATCCTGAACAACAAATTCAACGGACAACCTATTATCTAACGAATTAACTGCTTCTTCAATAAGTTTTTGCGCCTGCCACACGCGTTCAATGTGCCTGCGATTAGCAATAAGTGCCGCTTCGGGACTTTGAACTTTGCCTTTAAAAACAAAATTGGCGATTTCTTCTTCCAGCGCGGATATATTCTTCATTTTCTTAGCTGATATCTCTATCAGGCTTGCAAAGTGCTTTGAAAGCAAAGCTTTTTGTATATGCTGCGACAGGTCTATTTTATTTATCACAGCTATTGCTTTTTTTAAGGCGAGCTTACGCATAAGCGCCTTATCTTCTTTGCTTAGCCTTTTACTTGCGTCGAACATAAAGATTACCAGGTCTGCAAGGCGAATGTATTTTTTTGAACGCTCTACAGCCTTCTTTTCTACCAAGTCGCGCGGTTCGATAATGCCGGCGGTATCTACAATCCTCACCGGTATGCCCTTAATATCAATAATTTCTTCTATCACATCTCGTGTCGTACCAGCGATAGGAGTCACGATAGAGCGCTCCTGTTTTAACAAAGCATTAAGTAAGGAAGATTTGCCGACATTAGGCCTGCCGCAGATAACCACATGGATGCCTTCACGAAAAATACGCCCATGCTTTGCCTCATCCAAAAGCCCTAGCAGCCGGTTATTAACCTCAACCAGATTACCATGTATTTTCTGCAAGTCCGCTGCGCCGATCTCTTCCTCGGGAAAATCTATATTTGCCTCCAATACCGTCAATGCATCCAGCAAGGATTTACGGAAATTATTTATCTGTTTAGACAAGGTACCTTTTAACTGCTCTGTGCCTATTTTTAAAGCCGAATCCGTTTTAGCGCGAATAATATCAAGTACTGCCTCTGCCTGGGCGAGATCAATTCTTCCGTTTAAGAATGCGCGTTTAGTAAATTCTCCGGGCTCGGCAAGCCGTGCACCGTTTTCTAAAACCAGGTCCAATACCGCACGCGTAGCCACTATCCCGCCGTGGCAGTTTATTTCAACTATATCTTCTTTGGTGTAGGATTTCGGCGAACGCATTACAGTCAGAATGACTTCGTCGATAATGTTAGTTGATAGTTCATGGTTCATAGTTGATTGCCTATCGGTTTTTTTCTGCGAACCATGAACCATGAACCATGAACCATTTACTATCCATCCGTAATGCGTAGTATATGTCTTAAACCCCGACGGTTTCTTCCCGTCGTTGGATTTAAAAACCTTATCCGCGATATTAAGCGAATCGCTGCCGCTTAGGCGCACAATCCCAATCCCGCCTTCTCCCATCGGCGTAGATATTGCAGCAATAGTATCAGCTAAATTATCTTTTATCATCTCTAAACTCACCCACCACAAACAACGAACCCGTAACTAAAATTAAATCTTGCTTACCTGCTAATTTAAGCGCTATCCGCTTCGCCTCTTTTACGCTTCTAGTTTTTATGACTTTACCATGAACCATGAACCATGAACCATGAACTATTTTTTCTATATCATCCACATCCATTGCCCTGGAACTATCCGCCTGTGTTAAAATAATCGTTTCGGCGAGCGGACAAAGCTCCCCGCAAATTCCGGCAGCATCTTTATCACCGGAAACCCCTAAAACCAGAATTAATTTATTATATTCAAAGTTATCCTTAATCGCTTTTCTTAAAACGTGCGCCGAAGCCGCATTCTGCGCTCCGTCTAATACTACCGATGGCTCCCTGGAGACTACTTCGCATCTTCCCGGCCAAATAGTATTTTCAATCCCCTTCTTTATCCTAGCGGCATTAATATTTACCCCGTATTCCCTTAACGCCTCGATCGCTCCGATAGCCGCAGCCGCATTCATCGCTTGATGCTCTCCCAAGAGTCTGGTCTTTAAGCGCGGATATTTTCTTTGCGCTCCATGAACCATGAACCATGAACCATGAACTGAATTGTATCTGATATCCTTGCCCACTACATATAACTTCGCGCCTGTTATCCGGCACCTATTCCTAATCACCTGCATAGTCTCTTTTTCCTGCGGTGCCGTAACAACATTCAGCCTACGGCCCACCAACCACGAACTACGAACTTTTATTATACCTGCCTTCTCGCCAGCGATCTCCCGAAGCGTATGCCCCAGCTTATCCATATGTTCATAACTGATTGGGGTAATCAGGCAAACCAGTGGCTCAACGACATTGGTGGCATCTAGCCTTCCGCCTAAACCCGTCTCTAAAACCGCGAAATCCACGTTCTCTTCTTTAAAATAAACAAACGCCAGCGCCGTATAGACTTCAAAGAAAGTCAGCGGCCCATATTCAGATTGTGCATTAAACTTATCAATGGCCGGCTTTAATTTATCGGTGAGAAACGCCAGGCTTTTCTTAGGAATTGCGCCTTCAAAAGTATCTACAGTCTTTACTCCGGACTTTAAAATCCTGATACGCTCTCTAAAGTCTACCAGGTGAGGAGACGTGTATAGGCCGACTTTAAACCCTGCCTCGCGCAATATATAGGTAAGGAAAGCACATGTTGAACCCTTACCTTTGGTGCCGGCAAGATGAAGGCATCTTAACCCCAGATGAGGATTACCAATATTCTCTAAAAAGCCTTTGACGCGCTCCAGCCCCAAGGATTCTTTATACGGGTAGGACGGTATCTGTTCGTAATTTATAAAGGATTCTAAGTATTTAATCGCTTCGCGGTAGGTCATTACTACAGACAAATAAAGAAATTAATGCTTGAAGTGCCTTATCCCGGTAAAGACCATGGGGATTTTATACTTATCTGCCATTTTAATGATCGCTTCGTCGGCAATCGAACCGCCGGGCTGAATAATGGCTTTGATTTTGAATTTGGCGGCCAGCTGAATCGCATCTTCTTTAGGGAAAAACGCATCCGATGCCAACACCGCACCGATCCCCAGCTTCCCGGCTTTTTTGGTGGAAATAAATACCGAATCAACGCGCGACATCTGACCTGCTCCGATGCCTACCGTCTTAGTGCCGCGGGTAAGAATAATAGCATTGGATTTTACATGCTTGGCTACTTTCCAGGCGAAAATCAGGCTCTCCATTTGTTTCGCAGTCGGTTTACTTTTGGTCACAACTTTAAGCGCTTTTTCATCCAGAGTCAAACTGTCAGCATCCTGCAAAAGCAACCCGCCGTCTACTTTCTTAAAATCAAGCCCGGCAGTTTTCTCTAATAATTGGGGGAACTCCAAAAGCCGCAGATTTTTCTTGCTCTTTAATAAGGCTAAAGCGTCGGGAGCGAATTCAGGACAGATAATGCATTCCAAAAATCCGCTTTTAGCGATAAGCTTGGCCAGCGCCAAATCAATCTTTCTGTTTATACTGACAATCCCGCCAAACGCCGAAAGCTTATCACAGCTCCAGGCGTCCTTATAGGCCTTAAGCACATCCTTATCTTGAGCTACTCCACAAGGATTATTATGCTTAACAAACACTACCGCCGGCAAGCTAAATTCTCTGATAATATTAACCGTGGCGTTCAAATCTAAAATATTATTAAAAGAAAGCTCTTTACCCCAAAGCTGTTTTATCGTGGCCAGGCCAGCGGACTTCTCCGCTTCGGCGTAAAATGCGGCTTTCTGATGCGGATTCTCTCCGTAACGCAGATCCTGAATTTTCTTAAAACTAAAGCTTAATTCTTGGGGAAAAACTCCTGACTCCTTACTCCTGATTCCTGAACCGCCGGCTAAATGTTTACTCAGATATTCGTATATCGCCCCGTCGTACTGGCTGGTGCGCGCAAATACTTCAATTCCCAAATCACGCATAAATTCTTCGGATAGCGCTCCGTTATTTTTCCTTAGTTGTTCTACCACCTGGGCATAGCGGGCAGGATTGCAGATCACCGCTACAGAACGATGGTTTTTCGCTGCCGAACGCAGCATCGAAGGCCCGCCGATATCGATATTTTCAATCACTTCTTCGATTGATACGCCGGGTTTCTGGGTAGTCTTTTCAAAAGGGTAGAGATTTACCACCACCATGTCTATAAGCCCGATATTATTAAGCTTTACGGTTTTCATGTGTTCAGGGTTGTCTCTTAAGGCCAAAAGCCCACCGTGGATCTTAGGGTGCAGCGTCTTTACCCTGCCGTCCAACATCTCCGGAAACCCTGTGTGCTCGGAAACTTCCTTTACCGCAATATTATTGTCACGGAATAATTTTGCTGTCCCGCCGGTAGAAAGAATCTCTACGCCAAGCTTATCCAGTTCTTTAGCAAGGTCTAAAATACCCGTTTTATCCGAAACGCTAATTAAGGCACGCTTAATCTTAACCATTACCATCCTCCGGTTGTCGAGAAACTACTTGTTAAACCTGAAATTAACCAAGTCCGTATCCTGCATTACATAATCTTTTTGCTCTAAACGTAGTTTTCCTGCCTGCTTTGCCCTGGATTCACCGCCTGCAGACATGAAATCCGCAAAACTAATAATTTCAGCGCGGATAAAACCCTGCTGGATATCCGAGTGTATTATCCCGGCTGCCTCCCAGGCAGTTGTGCCTTTTTTAATCAGCCAGGCGCGCGTTTCCTTCTCGCCGGTAGTAAAGAAGCTGATATAGCCGCTTTCACTTAACGCTCTGCTTAACAAAGCATCCTTGTTTTCTACTTCGGATTTCTCTGCGACAACAACCGGGCGTAAAGTCAACAGGCTATAGCCCGATATTTCTTCTTTTTCTTCGGGGCTTAAACCGGCTTTAAAGATAAACTCTTCTTTTTCCAGAACGCCTTTAAGTTTTCCCAGAACGATTTTCTCTTTTTCCTCTGCCGAACGGCTAAGGCGCGTTTCCACAAAATCAAGATCCTTAAGCATGAGGTCTGTTTTAACATCGGCTGAAACTAAAATCGCATCACTGACAAAAGCCGCGTCTTCACCTGCCAACTCTACCTGTACATAAGTCTTTTTCTTGGCTTTTGTAATACTATCAACCTCATCGAGACGGGGGTCTTTAACGTTAGATTTGCCCGGAGTCAACTCGGGGATAGAAAATATAGCAATCTTCATCCCGCCCTTCCTTTCTTATTAGTATCCCATCATTTTTCTACGCAACATTATTGAAAAAGCGGGAATAACTTTATTATTGATGTTCTTCTTCTGGTTTTCTTGAGGCCTGATATGCCGAGATTATCCCAGAGGAGATCTTATGCGGTACTTCTTCGTAATGCGAGAAACGCATTGTATACGAACCCCTGCCTCCCGTAAGAGAGCGCAAGTCATTGGCATAAGTAAACATTTCCGCTAAAGGCACCTGTGCCTTAACCACTTGTGTTTTCCCCTTTACATCCATACCCATAATCCTGCCACGCCTGGAATTTACGTCTCCGGATATCGCTCCCAAATATTCTTCCGGAATAGACACCTCCACATCCATAACCGGCTCCAAAAGCACCGGGCTTGCCGCAGCCATAGCTTTTCTTAAAGCCATTGCCCCGGCGATCTGAAAGGCCATATCGGATGAATCGACGTCATGGTAAGAGCCGTCGTATAAAACAACTCTTACGTCAACAATCGGATATCCGGCAACAGCACCCTCTAAACAGGCGTTAGTAACACCCTTCTCAACCGAGGGGATAAAGTTTCTTGGTATTGCCCCCCCTACGATTTTATCTACGAACTCAAAGCCCTTGCCTCTAGTTAGAGGCTCAAGCTCAATCCAGACATCCCCGTATTGCCCGCGCCCGCCGGATTGACGTTTAAATTTGCCCTGCATCTTGGCAGTCTTAGAAATAGTCTCTTTGTAAGAAACTTTCGGCGTGCCTAATTCGACTTCTACGTTAAATCTTTTCTTCATCCTGCCGACCATCACCGCTAAATGCAAATCGCCTAATCCCGATATAATCAACTCTTTGGTGGCGGGGTCATGGACGTATTTAAAAGTCGGATCTTCCGCAACAAGTTTGTGTAAAGCCCCGGAAATTTTATCCTCATCATTGCGCGACTTAGGCGTAACTGACGCGGATATCGCCGGCTCAGGGAACACAACCGGCTCAAATAAAATCTGATGCTTTTCGTCAGCAACGATGGTATCCGAAGTAAACGTATCCTTTAACTTAGCGATGGCAATTATATCTCCGCAAGAAGCGGAATCAACTAATCTTTGCTCCTTACCCTGCAATATATGTATCGGCCCGATTCTTTCTTTGGTTTTTCTATTAACGTTGTAAAAACCGGTATTGCCCACCAGCGTGCCTGAGAAAATACGTATCAGCGTCAATTGCCCTACATAAGGATCGGATATACTCTTGAAGACGAACCCAACCAACGGTGCATCGGCCTTTAGAACAACTTCTTTTGTTTCGTTGGGCTTCAAGGGATCTTTTCCTACTACCTTAGCCCGCTCTTCCGGAGAAGGAAAATAATTAACCACCTCGTCTAAAAGCTCGGCAAGCCCCTTATCGGTAAGTGCCGAGCCGCTTACAACCGGAAATACCTTGCGCTGGATAACCGCCTGCCTTAGCCCTGCGGATAATTCTTCCGCGGTAAGCTTGGCCCCCTCCAGATATTTTTCCAGAAGCTTATCGTCGCTTTCGGCCACGGCTTCTATCAAATCCGGATTATCGAGCGAACTTGCCTTTAGTACCCTCTTTGAGAAAACATCCTGAATGCCTAAAAGCGCCTCATCAGCATCAGCGCCTTCTTTATCTGTTTTGTTGATGAATATAATACAGGGCAAGTTATTCTCTTCCGCTATCTGCCAGGCGCGCTCGGCCCCGACCTCTACCCCGGCAGTAGCATCAATTACTATTACTGCCGCATCAACCCCGCGCACCCCCGCTATAACTTCTCCAAAAAAATCCGCGTATCCGGGAGCATCAAGTATTTGTATCCGGTTACCTTTATAATCGCAGTACAAAAGGCTGGAATTAACGGAACTCTTTCTTTCTATTTCATCGCTGCTATAATCGCTGACAGTGTTTCCTTCGGCAATTGTGCCTTTGCGATTAGTAGTTTTGCAGAAATAAATAAGCGCTTCCGAAAGAGAGGTCTTTCCTGACTGGGCGTGCCCTAAGAGAATAAAGTTTCTTTTTTTAGCCGTATCCATAATAAATGCACTCCTTTTTGTCTCTGATTAAAATTAAGGAATACTTATTATATACTGCCAAATGGCGAGTTTTTCTGCCCTAAAATACTTTCAAATTATGATAGCACAATTACGGTGGGGGTCAAGGGTAAAAAAATATCGCGCTATTCAAGATAGGTATAAATCTTACCCTTATAATTACGCAGGACGTATTTGCCTTTTGCCTGAGAAAGTATGTAGTTAGGCCCTACGGGGATCTTACCGCCGCCTCCGGGTCCGTCTATTACGTAAGTGGGCACAGCATACCCTGAAGTATGCCCGCGTAGTTTCTCCATGATGTTTATACCCACGGCTACGGGGGTACGGAAGTGCTGTGTGCCCCTTACAGGATCGCACTGATAGATATAGTACGGCCGTACGCGAATCTGCAAGAGTTCCTGCATTAGCTTCTTCATAATATACGGCCTGTCGTTTATGCCTTTTAAAAGCACGGTCTGACTGCCCAGAGGAAATCCAGCATCAGCAAGCATTTCACAAGCAATCTTAGAACGCCTAGTTATTTCTTTGGGATGGTTAAAGTGTATGCTAATCCAGAGGGGCGAATATTTTTTAAGCATGGTGACCATTTTTTCACTGATACGTTGAGGCAGGGTTACCGGCACACGCGTGCCTATTCGTAAGAATTCCACATGCGAGATAGAGCGTAATTTACCCAGTAAGCTGTCTATCTCTTCGTCTTCCATGATAAAAGGATCTCCGCCGGAGATCAAAACATCTCTTACTTTTTTGTTTGATTTTATATATTCAATTGCTGCGTCAAATCTAGAAGGTGGGTTATCTTCATGATGTTCGCCTACCAGCCTGCGGCGCGTGCAATGACGGCAATACAGGGCACAATGGTCTGTAGCCAACAACAAAACTCTGTCAGGGTAACGATGCACCAAGTGCGCTGCGGGAGAATCCCGGTCTTCAGCGCAAGGATCCGTCATTTCATGCGGAGAAACCGCCGATTCTTCGGCAACGGGAACTGCCTGGCGCCTTAAGGGACAATTTGGGTCATCGGGGTCTATAAGAGAAGCCCAATAAGGGGTTATTGCCATAGATAGCCGGCCGCTGGCCTTACTGATCCCTTTTTCTTCTTCCGCAGACAGCTTGATAATTTGCGACAAATCTTCTTTATTGCGAATCCTATTCTTAAGCTGCCAATGCCAATCTTCCCAATCCAGCGGGTTTACGTCTTTAAATAAACTTATCTGCTGATAATCAAGCGCCCGCTTAGAAAATCTGACCTGCGGCGGTATTTCGGTCTGCACCTTACTATGTTCGGTAAGCGTTGGGTTTGCCAATTATAGCCTCCTTGTCCGGCTAAAAGCATTCATTAATATAGCGTCTATAAGATCCTCATATTTCATCCCCGCAGCGTATGCCATAATGGGGAAATTGGATTCATTCGGGTCAAGGCCAGGTAAAGGATTGATCTCTAAGACATAGGGTACGCCGTCTTGCCCTAGACGGATATCCGTGCGCGAAATATCGAAACAGCCCACTGCCTGATGGGTTTTAATTGCCACTTCTTTAACCCTCTTCTCTGTTTCAGCATCTAGTCTGGCCGGGCAATGAAAAGTCGGGACCAAGCCAAGGGCTGATTCGCCTTGATATTCTTTCATACGCCAAGAATAAAAATATTCGCCACTTCCCGCGCAGCTAGAGAAATCTATTTCCAGAACAGGCAAAATGGTCATCTTGCCGTTTTCCAGTATTCCCACGGTAAGCTCTTTGCCTTCAATAAATTCTTCGACAAGTGCTTCCTGTTTATAAGTGTTTATAACTTCGGTTATCTTTGCGAATAGCTGCTTTTTATCTTTGGCGACGTTTGATACGCTAATACCTTTACCCGATCCTTCTCGGTTAGGTTTAACTATCAGCGGAAATCTTAATGCGGGGTTTAATTCTTCATCGCCTCTGTAGAAAAGCTGGAATTTAGGGGTTGGGATAGCTTCCGCGTTTAATATTTTCTTGGTAAGGGCTTTGTTCAGGGCCAGCCCTAAAGCAAAACCATTAGATCCGGTATAAGGTATATCAAAATAATCCAGAACCGCCGGAACTTGCGACTCGCGCATCCTGCCGCCGTGTTCGCCCTCGGCAATATTAAAAACCATATCTACACGGTTATTGCGGAAATAAGTTAGCAGCCCGGGCCTATCGGCATCAATGGCATCCACCGCGTGGCCTCGGCTTTTAAGCGCACAGACGATTGCACTTATCGTCTCTTTAGAATCACACTCCGAAAAATAATCCATCGGTTTAGTAGGATCCTTTTTTTTAAGATTGTATGTAAGAACTATTTTCATCTAATTAAGGCCATATCTTTCCAGGGCACAGCCTATAATCTTGCCAAGCATCTGATGATATTTTATGCCGATTACGTTTGACACTAGTTGAAACGCATCTTCCGTAGATAAAGATGGCAAAGGATTGATTTCTAAAACATAAGGTTTACCTTTTTTATCTACTCTAAAGTCAACTCTGCCGAAATCAAGACAATCCACCGACTGATATGCCTTAACCGCCATATCCTGGATCTTTTTAGTCAGGTTTTCGCTTATACGCGCGGGACAAATATATTTCAGCCTGTCCGATGCGATACGGGCAAAAGTATAAAATTTATCGTTTAACTCGGTAGTGCCGTCTATCTCAACCTGCACGATAGGAAATGCCGTGGGGTTAGTGTTACCGACTATGGCTACGGTAAATTCTTCACCTGAGATAAATTCTTCAACAAGCGCAGGCTGTTTATAAGTGTTAACGATTAATTCCGCCTGTCTTTTAAGCGCCTTCATATCTTCAACGCGGGAATTATCGCTTAAGCCTTTGGACGAACCTTCGAAACGGGGCTTTACGATTAAAGGAAACTGTAGATGGTCTGAATCTTTCAAGCTATCAAGATTCTTTATCTCAAAGAATTTAGGAGTAGGTATCCCTTCGGAGATAAAAATCTTCTTGGCCATTATTTTATCCAAGGTTATCCCTAAGGTCAACGCATCGGAACCAACAAAAGGCACGCCGGCCATTTCTAAGAGCACCGGGACATGGGACTCTCTATTTCTCCCGCCTGTACCTTCTGAAATATTAAATACTATGTCTACGCCTAAATTATCTATCTTCTCCATAAGGCGCGCGGCATTGCCGATTTTCTTTACTTTAAACCCGTTTGCCTCAATAGCGGTAGCAATAACTTCTATCGTCGAGGGATGGTCAAATTCAGCATTAGCATCAGCCGGATCACCTTCTTTAAAGTGATAATCTGTCTTTAAATCGTATGTTAATCCTACGGTCTTCATAAATTACTCATGCCCCCCACATAAAACAAGGGCTCCTTTATCTCTGAGCCCTGAAAATTAAGCTATTTTTTTCAACTGAACCTGTTTAACCTCCGAAAAAATGTTAGAACTGCCTGTAAAATATCATACTTATATTATTTTTTTATCATAATGCGGCGGGTTTGTCAAGAATTTTTGCATTCGGAAGGATTTTTTTAGGATTTTTTTAAAGCAGCACTTAACGCCTGCTCAAACAGGTCCATACTTAAATCTATTTCTTCTTCCGTAATATAAAAAGACGGCGCCATGGTAAAAACATTCTTATAATAACCGCCGACATCAAGTATCAGGCCACGCTTTTTACCCCCCGAAGATAGCTTTCCGCTTAAACCGATCTCAACGATAGCATCGGTTAATTCTTTATTGGGGGTATAGCCATCTTTCTGGCACATCTCAACCCTAATCGCCAGGCCCAGGCCATCAACGTCGCCTATCTGGGGATATTTTTTCTGTAATTGCTTTAAGCGTGAAATGAAATATCGTCCTTTAAGCGGTATCTGAGTGGCAAAATCCGACTCTTCTATTAATTTCATCACTTCAAGCCCTACGGCAGTACCTAATGTATTAGAAGAGAATGTTGAATGCGTAGATCCCGGAGGAAATACGCCCGGAGAAATAAGTTTTTCTTTTGCCCACACACCGGATAAAGGATTTAATCCATTAGTCAGGGCTTTACCGAATACTATTATATCCGGCGTTATATTAAAATGTTCCATGCCCCATAATTTACCAGTCCTGAAGAATCCCATCTGCACTTCGTCGTCTACCAGCAGTATATTATAGCGGTCTAAAATATCCTTAAGCCTGGAAAAATATTCTTGCGGAGGAACTACATATCCTCCGGTACCCTGGATAGATTCGACATAAAAAGCTGCAAACTCGCATTTACTGTTTTTCTTATTTACTACACCGTAATATTCGGTCTCGAATAAACGCTCAAACTGATTTAAACAGTAGAGATCGCAGAAATCTCTTTTCTTGTCGTACGGACAACGGAAGCAATATGGGAAAGGTACAAATAAGGCCCTGTCTCCGAAATGCCCAAAGCGTTCTCTGTATCTAAAACTCGAGGTGATGGAAGATGCGGCCAGCGTACGGCCGTGATATCCACCCATAAATGCGAATACCAGGCTTCTGCCGGTATGGTTTCTGACCAGCTTCAGCGAATCTTCTATTGCCGCTGATCCTCCGACGTTAAAATGCACCCTGCCCTTCTCTTCAAAATTCACTTCGACCCTGCGGGCTATTTTTTCGGCAAGCCTGATTTTTTCTTCATGCAGATACTGACAGGCAAGCTGAGGTAATTTATCTATCTGTTTTTTAAGCGCGTTATTAAGCCGTTCGTTCCCGTATCCGAAATTCGCCGCCGAATACCACATCTGCAGATCTAAATATTCAGTTCCATCTTTATCATACAAATAAACACCTTTTGCGCGGTCAAATATATTCAGATGCTGGGCGTAGTGCACCGTATCGCCCCAAGAGCAATATTTGCTCTCTAATTGCAAAAGGTCATCGTTTTTAGTTTTTGGAGATTTCTTTGTTGCATTCTGTTTCTGATTCATTTTTCAAGCCCTCTGAAGTAGCTCTCGATATCTTCGAGATTGTCAAAAGCCATGCATAATCTTTTTGTTTTTCTCAAATACTTAAGCAGCGTGCCCTTGGCAAATACCAAATGAGAAAATTCTGCCGGACAAATATCGGACAAACCGTCGCCTATGTATATTATTATTTTATCTTTTACGCCATTCTTTAGCAAGTATTTCTTTTTACAGTGCGCGCAAAGCAGACACTTTTTATTGCTATAAGGAAAAAGCGGAGTAACCTTATCTTTATCAAATTTCAAAGTGTTGGCATAAACTTTAATGCCATTAATCCCGTTATATTTTAAAATAGATTCTATAATAAATCCGAAATTATCGCTTAAGATAACCGGGCTTATGCCTTCTCTCCCGAGCATCGCAAACAGTTTGTGAAAATGAGGGTCAATAGTTATCGTGGATAAATACTGCAACAACTCTTTCTTTGTAACCCTGACGTTCTTTAATTGGCCCTCGAGACACTTACGCGAGCCGATCCTGCCTTCATTCCAGGCTTTTTCAAGCCGTATCCAGTCTTTGTTAATGGAATAACGCTTGATGATATCATCAAGGATATCAAAAAGAGTGATGGTATTATCGAAATCAAAGAATACCATACACTCGGACAAACTAGGCAGCCTCTTATCTTGCATATAAAAAATCCTTTTTAACTAACGGTATTCAATTACGCTGACGAAGAAAGAAAATAGGTCAGGTTTATTAATTCCGTAGCTAAATCTACATTACGCAACTTAACTCCTGCGGGGATGCTAAGTTTTATCGGAGCAAAATTCAGTATCGCCCGCACATCGGATCGCACCAACTTATCAACGGTATCCTGCGCAGCTTCGGTAGGTACGGCGATAATCGCCATATTAACGCCCATTTTGTCAATAACTCCTTGCATGTTCGCCGGATCATAAACCTTAACTTGATTTATCGTCCTGCCTATTTTCCTAGGATTACTGTCGAATATGGCAACAATATTTAAATTCATCACCTTAAAACCTTTGTAGGCAAATAAAGCGCTTCCTAAATTACCCAGCCCGCAAAGACACAAGTTCCACTTCTTGCGTAAACCTAAAATCTTGCTTATTCTTTCCTTAAGCTCGTCGGCTCGATAGCCAACTCCCGGCTCGCCGAATTTCCCAAAATAGGAAAGGTCTTTTCTTATCTGATGATGGTTGATGTTTAAGAATTTCGCTAACTGGGAAGAATTAATAGTGGATTGCGGACCGTTTTCTTTAAGGTAATCTTCCAAGAAACGTAAGTAAACCGCAACCCTGCTTATCGATATTTCGGGAGGTTGTTTCATTTCACGAATTTAAAATCGCCCCAGCTAACAAGATTATTCTTAGCTATAATTACAGCGCCCTTAACACCCTTGATGGAACGGGCGAATTTAAGAGCGCTTTCCAAATCATCCTTAGACTGCACGCGATTAGTAACCGCGGTAGCCACCGCATCGGCAAGGCTTGCGTTCTTAGATAAAATCACTACACTATCGGCCGCACCAAAGCTTAAAGAATGCCCTATGGTGGATGACGAAGTACAGATGCCTATGGGAGTACTTTTAGCGGCAATTTTAATGCTTAAATTCTTCCATATCTTAGGAAGCCCTGTGTAAATTCTGGCCACACGGCTCTTGCGGCTGGCTAAAAATATATCTCCGCCGTTCTCAATAATAACGTCTTTATACCCTTTCTTCAGCAAATCTCTGCCTATAAACTGCGCGATGGCGCCGGCTACCGCTGCCATGGGCCCTACGTCAGCAAGCTCTGCCGCATCGCTCATCTCCCTGACTATGGATGGCGCATTTAATTCCACGGTTATCGGTCTTAAGGCAGTCAGGAATCTGTGGTCTTTAATAATATAATTTTCGATATCCCAGCGATATAAGCTGATGCGCTCCTGGACAAATGCTTTATCCAGCGGCTTATCGGTCATAATCTGCAGGTCGGTTTCTTTAAAATTTACGCAGGTAAAACGCAGGTCTTTAGCCTTCACCCAATCCCGGTAAAATCTGCGCTGATATTGATTAGTTTTCATTTTAACAGATCCTCGGTAACGGCTCGCTGGTTAACATATCTACAATACGCTGTGTGCCGACAATAGTTTTTAAAATAACCTTACCCTTATGCTTAGACACAACGCTGCCGATAATACGGGCATTGCGCCCAAGTGCATTCTTGTGTAACATCCGCAAAATATCTCCCGCGCCTTTAGGATCAGCTATAATTATTGCTGCCCCCTCATTAGCCAGATACAACGGGTCTATGCCTAAAAGTTCACACGCTGTCCTTGCCGCTTGAGATATAGGTATATTTTTTTCTTCGATTGCAATACCCAGGCCGGAATTCTCGGCTATCTCGTTTAATGTAGTAGCCAATCCTCCTCGGGTAGGGTCACGCATAAACTTTATCGCTTGCGTATTACTGACTATAGGAACAAGCATTCTGCCCAATGCCGCGCAATCGCTCTTAATCTTAAGGCCCAAATCCAATTCTTTTCTTTTGGCTAAAACCGCCAACCCGTGCGCAGCGATATTGCCGCTTACAATAATGCTATCTCCGGGCTTTATGTTCTTTATAGAAATTATTTTCTTGCTGATTATCCTGCCTATCCCCGAGGTATTTATGAATATTTTATCGCAGGCGCCCTTTTCTACAACCTTTAAATCCCCGGTGACAAAATATACGCCGGCGTCCTTGGCACTGCGAGAAATCGAATTTACAATATCTTCTAAAGTATTATAATCAAGCCCCTCCTCTATAATCAGGCCCAGAGAAAGATACTCAGGCTTTGCCCCCAGCATAACAAGGTCGTTTACCGTACCGCATACGGCGAGTTTACCGATATCTCCCCCCGGGAATTTCAAAGGGTTGACCACAAAAGAATCTGTAGTAAAAGCGATGTTCTCTTTGTAATTTATGCGCGCGCTATCAGCCAGTTCTTTTAAAAGCGGGTTATTCAACTTCTTAAGCAAGAGCTCTTTTATAAGCTGGTGCATCAGTCTCCCGCCGCTTCCGTGGCCTAATAATATTTTTTTGGGTAAATTCATGGCTTAATTTACTTTAATTCCGACGCTCTTAAGATCCTTCTTTAGCTGGTCGACCCCCTTAAATACAAATCCTCTGATGCCTAAGGTTTTTGCGCTTTCTACAAGCTCAGGCCTATCATCAGTATAAAAAATATTTTTCGGTTCGACCGTAAGCAATTCGATGCTTTTTTCATATATCGGCGACTTGGGTTTTCTGTGCCCCACCTGACAAGAAGTGATGATATGAGGGAAAATATCGAACACGGAGAATTTATTCTTTAAATATTCAAAATGCAGAACATTGATGTTTGAGAGCACGGCTATTTTATATTTATCTGCCAAAGCCTTAGCCACATCATAGACGCCCCGGTTTTTATCGCTTAAAAAGAAAATCTCATTCCATATGGGCATAAAATCTTCGTATTTTAAAGTAGCATCAAGTAATTCTTTTACCTTAGCGAAGAAATCCCCCGGAGAAATCCTGCCTTCTTCAAACATCTCTGTCAGCTGAGAATCAAAGAACAAGTCGAATATCTCTTGCGGAGTCTTACGCGTAAAAGAAGCTATACGCTTTGCTGCTATGCGATGATCAAAATCAACCAGGACATTGCCCAAATCGAATATAACTGCTTTTATTTTATCATTAGCCATTAATTATCTTTTTCTTTTGATTTCTTAAAGAGGTCTAAAAAGCGGTCTTCGTAATCTTTGTACGCATTCCATTTATCAAGCTCGGTTTTTAATTCCGTTGCCCTGGAGATGTCGGATTTGACCTGCTCAAAAAGCTTCTCGATCCTTTCTTTCACCGAAAGAGGCAGCTTAGTCAGCTGGCTTAAAGTCTTTTTTATTTTCTCGACCTCATCTTCACCTATAGGCCCGCTCTGCCCCTGCGGCTCAAGCTTAAGATAATCAAGCAACTTATTAATTTCGCCATCCATTGTATGCGCCTGATCTTTAATCTCGCTTAAGTCTATCTGTATATTTAAAATCTCATTAAAAGCATTCAGTACTGCCAGCGATGCCTTCGGATTCTCGATTTGAATAGTATAAAGAGGTATCTCGCCTAAAAGACAAAAGCCCCTTAAGCCCTCTTTTTTGGCCATGCCTAAAAATAAACCATTCAGACCGCTTATCTGCCCTTCGACCATGGGGGTAAGATTATACTTTTTAAGTTCGTTGTTCAATTCAATACTTGTCGCGGCAGACCAAACAGCAGGTTCGTGCATATGATCAATCGGCTGAGGCATAGCCGCAAACCCTATCACGGCTTTAGTGCCCACGGATTTGGCCAGATGTATTATTCTCTTACAATACACTTCTGCCTTGGTTAAATCCGGCTGGGCATTGCTTAAAAATATAACCAGATCATTAAGTGGCTGCTTGGCTGCAGATACAGAAATGCGCCCGCGTTTTCTCAAAGGATTCTTCCAATAATAGAATTTACCCGACGGCAGCTCCGGCAGACTTAATACGCCGTCTTTTATAGCGCTAGAGCCTAAGTAAAAGAAGTCTTCCGGAGCAAGCTCTGCGAATTCCGTTGCCGGAAGCTTCTCAACAATATATTTAGCGGCTTTAAAAGCAACCTCGCCCATCCCAGGCCAGGCAACAATAAAATACGGGTTTTTAAGTTTGGGCTTCTTTGTAATCTTGATACCTTCCATATCTACTCCCTGCCTGCCGACGATACAGGCTTATTACCCAACTTATATGTTTTTAAAAAATCCTCTAAGGCCAGCGCGCCTTTATACAGATTATTTATTCTTACGTATTCATCCGGCGCATGCGCTGTCCCTGCTGTGCCAAAACCAGTGGCGATAGCCGGTATGTTCCTGGCCTTAAAGAATGTAACCGTTGTTGCACCTTCCGAACCTTTGATCCTCGGTCTTATATTAAACTTCTTCATAGAGCAAACCATATGTCTGACCAACGAATGATTTTCATTTATCTCGTAGGGTTTCTGGATACCCTGTATCTCTATTTTATACCTGCGGGCATACTTACGGATAATATCATGCAATTCTTTCAGCATAAATTCTGCGGACATGCCGGGCAAGAAACGGAAATCAAGCTCTATCTCGCACCAATCAGCCACTATATTTACTTTATCTCCGCCTTTTATCGTGCCTATATTCAGCGTCGGAGGGCGAAGATACCTATTTTTAGGAAAAGCGAATTTTTTATTTTTTAGCTCTTTTAATATATCGACTGCGATACCTATGGCATTATTGCCCATCCAGGGGTATGCGCCATGCGCTCTTTTGCCGTATAATTTCAGCTTGATATGCATCAGCCCTTTCTGACTGACAACAATATCAAAATCATCAGCGTCCAATACCACTGCCGCATCGGGGTTTAGAATACATTCTTTAAGCAACGGTATAATCCCTAATTCCGATCCGCATTCTTCATCGGCAGTAGCGGCGAAAATCAGATTATATCCTAAAATGTCTTTATCTTCAATAATACTGTTTAAGGCTTCCAGCGATACGGCGATATTACATTTGCAATCCGTACTACCTAACCCATAAAGCCTGCCCTTGGCGATCGTCCCGGCAAAAGGATTAAAATGCCAATTAAAACCCTTGGGTACGGTATCCAAATGCGGGGTGATTAGAAGAGAGCAATTTTTATCCGTGCCGGGTAAAATGGAAATTATATTAGAACGGCCCTTTTTAAATTCAATAATTTTTGAACGCAAGCCCATCTTCTTAAGATGCGCCTTAACAAAAAAAGCGATCTCGCGTTCAGAAGATCCGGGATTTTGCGAATCTATGGCTACTAAATCACGTATTAACTTTATCAGTCTTTTTTTATTAATCATATTAAAAACTATAATTCAGGCTCGCGGCAGCGGCCTGGACATCAAAAAACTGCCCTTCAAGATTAATCCAAATTTGGTTAGTCAGATTAATATTCGTGCCGACGATCAAACCTATATCCTGAGTCATGTCTGACATTTGTCTTTTGCGTGAAGACTCTATCTTATGGATATAGTCGGTGCGCGACCATTTCGTCCCCAGATAAGGAGAAAACTTCCATATATCGTATGACCCTAAAAGTGAAACCTGCCAATCATCCAATATCGCCTTATTTTTTACGTTATCGACATCCTTTGAGGCAGGATGAACACTGATATGCTGGAATCCTAAAACTCCCCTAATTTTATTATTATCAAAAAACTTCAAACGCAGGCCGTATCCTCCGGCAAAACCCGTTGCGTAGCGTATATGATTTCCATCCGATGTTTGCTGGTTGATGTTTCCTGCTCCCCCTTTTAGGTCGATTGATAACCAATCAAAAATACCGTAAGACAAAAGCAGAAAATATTGTGCGCTCTTTACTTTGCCGTAATCATTCTCGAGATTTCTTTTAAAGATATTGTTGTTCTCTAGTCCGGTAAAGAATTTATTCCTCTCCGGCAGCTTAGTCCCATAGCAAGGAGCAGCATAGCAATCATAAGGCAGAAAGCATAAGGCAGAAAGCAACAGCAAAAACGATACGCTACGAACTATGAACCATGAACCATGAATTTTCTTTATCCTAACGGACATATCTGACATTTTCCAATCTTTTTCAAACAAAAATCTTTGGCTAGCCTCACTAATAAAGCGTGGTATTCATTAAATAGTTTTGTGTTTTGCTTTAGGTTGCCCAGAAATAAATCCTGCACCTCTTCGTAAGTTGCTCCTTCTTTAACCAAGCCGTGCCGGGTGAGGATTCTTTTAGTATATGCGTCAACTACGAATACCGGTTTCGCCAGGGCATATAATAATATAGAATCCGCGGTCTCCGGGCCTATGCCGTTTACGGAAAGTAGCTCCTGACGCAAAACAAGAGTATTCTTCCGTGACATTTTATTAATATCCCCGCCGTACGAATGAAATAAAAAGTCCAGAAAATTTTTAAGGCGCTTTGCCTTAATATTATAATAACCAGCCGGGCGTATCAAAGAAGCCAATCTTTGCTGCCTTATCTTATAAAGCTTGTCTGCTTTAAGTAATTTATTCTTTTTTAGGTTTCTTATTGCCTTCTCTACGTTTTGCCAGTTGGTGTTCTGCGTGAGTATAGCACCCACTGCAACCTCAAAAGGCGAATCGCCCGGCCACCAGTGTTGCGCTCCAAAGCGTGCATAAAGTTTAGCGTATATCGAATCTAGTCTTGAGGCCATTGTTGCAATTCCAAAGGGTTGTAGCCGTAGTAGGCAAAAATCGTATACGCCGTAGCCGCTACAGAACCTGTACAACTGCCCTTAGGAGTAGACCATCCATGGCCAGTATCAACATTGTCCTCTGTAGCATAGGGCAGGCAACTTCCGCCCTGTCCCGACGGAGAAGGACTGTAAATAACCATATTCCCCAACCCCGACATATAAGTATCGGCTTTAAGCTCGTAAGCACTTGCCTCTTTAGGCATATTCTTTGTTTTATAAAAGTTGGCCATTATCTTAAACGCCAAGACCATCTGAGCACTCCATTCACAGGACACCACACTACCTCTGGCAAGATGTTCCTGCGGGGCAAAATCAAAACCTTTTACTTTAACCATTTTTCCGTCCGGGCGCGTGTATAAAACCGTCGCCGCACAGTTTTGTTCGGCAAATTCCATAATTTTATCCGGATCCATGCCAACCTCTATCAACTTGGCCGGACCGACCGCGGTAATAGACCAGGCATAAGTATCCGTAGCAATGGTAGAGTCTCCTTTGCCGCGTTTAATAGGCACAGCACCCTTGCCATAGGTATGTTTCACCAGCCAATTTAATGTCTTATCACGCGCTTGGGCATATTTAACATTACCCGTAGCCTGATATAACATATTGAAGAAAGCATAGGCATCCAAATTATGTTCTGTGGCAAACCATTCTGTTGCCGGGCCTCCACGGATTCCACCTTCAGAATCAAGATCCTGTAATTTCATTACTGCCCGGGCAATATCTTCTGCTAAGCCGAGATATGCATAATCTTCGCTTCGCTGCGTATACTGCAAAATAGAAACACCCAACCATATATTTGGCCCGCTATGCACCGTATACTCTGCAGGACCTCCATCGTTGGCATAATAAGCGTTCAGAAACATACCTGCGGTAGTCTGGGCTTTCTTACGGAAAAACTCCAATATCTTTTTAGCGCGCTCAAAATCTGAAAACTGCGTATAAATTTGAATTACCAGCGCCTGATCATAAGTAAAAGCCCAATTATCGACATCTTTATCCCCCTCGAAACTCATCACCAATCCCGTATAAGGATTCTGATGGACGAGCAACCATTTATACATACTATCTATATTGGCTTTTTCCAGCTGAGTCTTTGCTTTATCAAGACGCGATATCTCCTGGACAGCCACACTCTCTTTATTCTGTATAGCAGCCAGCTGCTTCTGTAAAATACTCCTCTCTGCAGCAAGCTTAGAGAGCATATGATTTAGTTTATTTAATGTTTGGACCTTGTTTTTCTCTCCATTCACCTTTTCTTCGGCCAGTGTCCGCATATGAAATTGCAAGGCGTACATCTTAAGCTCAAGCTCCTGCCTCTCTTTGCTTATTTCTTTAATCTTCTGCTTGGCAAGCCCGGAATCCTGCGTAATCTTTACCATCTGCTCGACTAAAACCTTGTTGCCGTTAGAGAGTTTTATATTCATGAGGCTATTCACAGTAAAACCGAAAGCCAAAAGCAAAACCAGCCCTAAGCTTACGGGAGCGAATAATTTTTTTGTCCAGGCATAACGCATAATCTTTTTACTGTGCGTTGGGTTAATCTCTTCGTAAGCCAGCCCGATAAGATATTTTCCGTCTACGGAAGTCGCCTTAGTAATCCAGGCAACACGTGCCCTGGCTGGAATGACATCTCTAATAATAGGAAGTTCTATGGACAAAAACACTATGGCCCGGCGGGATTCTAAAAGTGTGGCTAACTCCGCGGTAAGGTGATTTATCGTAACGCATATGCCGCCTTTACTTATATTGCTAGTAAAACCCTGCAGCCAATCCGATAAAAAGCTTTTCGCGTCCAAAGATGCTAAACGAAACTGCACCGGCAAGACAGAATCCATGCGGACATATTTACGCCGTTCCGCGCCAAGTGAGTCTTTTTGCGCCATTTCTAGTTAACCTGCTTTCTCCAGCACTATCCTTTGTTTAAGCTTCTTTGCTAACCCCTCGAAGAATTTCTTAAACTCGCCATATTCCTGCTCCGGAATCACTCTCTTCTTCGACTCCGCATACTGCTTAAAGATTATTTTATGCCCGGAATATTTATACTCTACGCTAAACTTCATCCACGGGCTATCCTCTAACACGTCTTTAGGCATATATTTTATAACAAAATTATCCGGTAATTCAATCTCTAAATCAAGTTCTTTGGCATCCGGTATTCCTAAATCTATAGGATAGACGCGTTTATCCTTGGCAACTAAAGAAACATCGACTGCCGCCAGCTGGGGCATAATCCGGTAGATTCCCGCATCCGTAAAATACTCAGGCCCTTCTAAAGAATATTCTAAAACAATTTCGTGATTAAGGTCTTTTAAATTCTTAATATCATAACCGGTTAATTTAGCACCTATGGAGATCTCCTGTATTTTTTCTTTAAGCGCCTGGGCTATTAGTTCCGGCGGAGTATATAAAAGCCAGAAGCGTTGGGCCTGGTTATAAGCCCCGTAAGTAAATATATTTTTCTTAGCCTTTATAGTCTCGTCATTATCAACATTCATTTTAAGATACTGCTTATTAAGATTATGCCTTGCCTGATAAAGCGGAGTGCATTCCAGGAGGTATCCGTCGTCTTTAGAAATCAAAACATGCCTTTGTTGATCCCCGGAAGGCAAATCGCCGAAAGGGCAAGTCTCGGCCGTGGGATCAAGGAAAATTATTGTCTCTTTTAAAGAGACCGCCGCAATACAATGATTAAATGGCAACGAAGGAAAGCTGTTTTCTAAATCATAATTATCTTTTGTAGGAATAAGCACTGGCCAAGCGCTGACGCCGGCCTGCCTTAACATTGTTACCAACAATACCGCCTGATCCTTGCAATCCCCGTATTTATTCTTAAAAATATCCGCGGCGGCGTGCGGCTGATATCCGGCATCACCGTATTCTACCGCCACATAACGGATGTTTTGAGCGCAAAAATTATATATTGCCCTTATTTTATCTTCTTCTGATGCCAGACCGCCAATTAATTCACCAACCTTAGTCTTAATTGACGCATCCGCGGCAATCTTATCCTTAGCCAAAGCCCGCCACCAGCTATATACCTCTTCCCAACTTTTAAAAGTAGATATTGCTATCGAGGGATTTATTACCGACAACGGTGGCATGCTGGGCTCAGGCATTATCTGAGGGATATTCTCAAACTGCCAACTATAGACTATTTTCCCGTCGGCTTCTTTAACCTGCGGGTTCAACGCTGCGGAAAAATTATTATACAAATCATTCAATGTTTTAATGTTAGGCTTGGTATCTTTTGGAAAGCTGACTTTAAACTTCGCCGCGATAATCGGCTCTGATGCCTGCACGGGATAATATAATACAAAATCATTTTTATTCACCAGTTCATTGCTATAAACCTTGACCTTATATTCTATGCAGGCATCTTCGGCAATCTCAGGAAAAGATATAATAAAAAGACGGGCATTACTATAAAGCGGATAATTAAGATACTCTGTTACGTCGCGTATATGGCGCGTGCCCACGTCAACTACGGTACCGTCGGGCTTTATGGTACGGGCGTATTCTAACTCCACCTTTTCATGAGTGGAATCATATCCTATCTGTACTTCTGAAAAGTCCTCTTTGCCGCGTTCGTTTAATATTTTGACTATATAATGCAGGTTGCTTACTTCTTTCTTGTCCGCGGTTACCTCAACATTTTCATCGCAGGATAAAATAAGCGCTCCCGCCTGCGGATACATTTGGGCAGAAGGCGCGTTCACGAGAATTCCGTAAGTCTCGGGGCTGACATCCTTAATATGGCGGCTTCCGGAGAGCTTCTCGATTTCATTTACACGCACAGATGCTTTTGCCTTAAAATTTCCGCTCTTAATTTTGGCGTAAGCTTCAAGCGCCTTATCAAAAAGATTAAGCTTTTCGCACGTCAGGCCGTAATAATAAAATACTTCGGGGTCGGCTGCCGTATATTTATTAAACACCTCCAGCGCATCGGTAAAATTGCCTAAACGGTAATAGGAAATAGCCGTAAATTTAACTGCCTCCGGGCCTGTTACCTTCTTTAAGGCCTCTATCGCCTGCTCGTAATCTCCGTGCCTGTAATAAAGACGGCCTAACTTAAGATATAAAACACCGGGATCTTTTGAAGCTTTAATTAAACTATAATACTGGTCTATGGCTTTAAAATAATATTCTTCTGATTTCTTGGCATAATCCGTTACGCCTGCTTTGTTATCCTTTGGCGCACACCCCATAAAACAAAATAGCAAAGCTAGAAATAATATGCATTTCAACCGGAAAACTTTATTATTTTTTATATCTGTAATACGCACTACATGCTCCTTCCTGAGAAACCATGCACGGGCCTATAGGATTATCGGGGATACAGGCCTTAGAAAATAAAGCACACTGCGCGGGAGTAATTAATCCTTTTAACACATCGCCACATCTACATTTTGTAGTTCGTGGTTCGTAGCTCGTAGCTCGTAGAACATTAAAGACTTTGGCGGCATCAAATTGAGAGAATTCATCCTTTATCGCCAATCCGCTATGCGGGATAACGCCTAAGCCACGCCAGCAAGAATCCACGGTCTTAAATATTTTAAGGATTATCTTCTTAGCCTTAACATTGCCAGCTCTCTTAACTATACGCGCGTATTCGTTGGCAACCGAAGGTTTACCTTCGCTGATCTGCTTTAATATTATGTATATACCTTCCAGCATATCCGTCGGTTCGAATCCGGATATACAACAGGGCATTCTGTATTTCTTGGCTATAAATTCATAGGCCCTGGCTCCAATAATGCTTGATACATGCCCCGGACATAAGAATCCCGCCAGATTAAGGCGCTTATCCTTCAATAAATGGTCCATTGCCGGAGGTATCAGCTTAAGCGCGCAGAGAAACGATAGGTTATTGATTTTTTCTTTTTTGGCGGATATTATACTTAAACCAACGGTAGGGATAGTGGTTTCAAAACCAACGGCTAAAAATATAACCTGAGCCGATGGATTATCGCTGGCGATTTTTAAACTGTCCAAGGGAGAATAAACAACTTTAACCTCTCTGCCTTCGGCTCTTTCTCTTTCAAGAGAAGAACGTGTCCCGGGTATCCGCAGCATATCGCCGAAAGTGGTGATAATAACACCTTTTCTCTTCGCAAGGGCAATCGCTGTGTCGATATACCCTTGAGAACTGACGCATACAGGACAACCCGGTCCGGCGATAAGGCGTATATTACGAGGCAATAATTTATCCAGCCCAAAGCGAAAGAAGCTCTGCGTATGCGTACCACAGACTTCCATAATATTGATTGGACTGCCGCTGTTAATTGACTTTATCCCAGCCGCCAATTTATTTATAAGTTTCATATTGCGGTATTCGTCAACGTATTTCATCGATAAACCTTAAAGTCTCTCTTGCCTTTTCGGCATCTACTTTCTCAATAGCAAAACCGGCATGCACCAACACATAATCCCCCGGCTTTATGCCGGAAAGCATTTGTATGTTTACCTTGCGCGTGAATTTACCGGACTCGACTTCGGCAAACTCACCGCTTATTTTCTTGATTTTCATCGGGATTGCAAGGCACATATCAACTTTCTCTAGCCCCCGCAATAACAGCTTGCCCTAAAGAAACAGAGGCATCATTGCAAGAAAGGTGCTTATGAATAAATATTTTGAAATTATGTTTATATAATAAATCTAAACTGGCTTTAAGTAAAAGGTTATTTTGGAATACCCCACCGGACAAAACTACCCTTTCAATCCCGGTTTCTTTGCTTAAAATAAGGCAGGTTTTTTCTAACATCTTTGCTACGGTTAAATGAAATTTATAAGCCATTTTTGCCTTAGACTCACCCGTTCTTAAATCTTGGACTATGCCTTTAAAGATCGAGCGGGGATCGATGATGTATCCCTCTTTCTTCTTGGCAATATTTAGTGCATAGCTGGTAGTTCGTAGCCGGCAGCTCGTAGCTACTTTTTCTAGTTCTATTGCTAACTCTGCCTCGAAATTTGCTTTATCTTTCGCCAAGATAAGACTTGCTGCTGCATCAAATAAGCGGCCCATGGAACTAGCTGCGGGGGAATTAACTCCCGCCAAAAGAATATTCTTTAAAACTCTCCATTTATCCTTATCTATCTTTTGAATAAACTCTGTTTTAAAGCGCAGGAAATTATCCCCGTAAATTAGATAAAGCCATGTTGCGGCCAACCTCCAGGGTTCGACAATAGCCCTTTCTCCGCCTAAGAGCGGTATCCCCCGTAAATGAGCCAGGCGTTGGAATTTCTTATAATCACAAATTAAGAATTCTGCACCCCATAAGCTACCATCACTACCAAATCCGGTACCGTCAAAAGCTACGCCGATTACTTTTTTATTTGCTAACCCATTCTCGGCCATACAAGAGGCAACGTGAGCATGATGATGTTGTATAGTTCGTAGGTCGTAGTTCCTAGACCGCAGGGTTAAGGCAAATTTAGTAGATTGATATTCCGGATGTAAATCATAGGCGATAATCTCGGGATTTATTTTAAGAAAGTGCTTTGCGTCTTTCTGAAAAGCAATAAAGTCGCTCTGCTCCAGAAGATTTGCATGCACCCTGCTTAGGTATGCATGCTTTCCTTCTGCAAAACAAAGAGTATTCTTGGTCTGCGAGCCAAAAGCTAAAATCGGCTTTCTTACGCTAAAAGGAATAGCTATCTTTTTAATGTCCATTACGCAATATGATTTTATATTTCTTCGCAAAAAACTCAGCCAGCGAATTTTGAGGCCTTAGCTTCATAAAAGATATGTTTTCTACGGATTTTACAGGCATAATCCCAATCAAAGAATTGGTAAGAAATGCTTCCTGGCAATTATAAAGGTCCTGCAGGGTAAAATTGCCCTCTTCAATGCTTATGCCGGATTTCTTGGCGATATTAAAGACTACTTTGCGCGTAATCCCGTCTAGGCACCCGCATTCCAACTTGGGGGTAAATAGTTTAGCGCCCTTAACCATAAACAGATTAGCCCTGCTTGCCTCGGCGAGATAACCGCTGTTATTAATAACTATCGCTTCATCAAAACCCTGGGCACATGCTTGTTCATGCGCGAGCCGATAAAAAAGATAATTTGTTGTTTTATGCTGTGCCAGCAATGAATTCTCGTTTTGCCTAAACGCGTGCACCATACAAGAAAATCCTTGTTTGTATTTACCCTCGGGGAAAGGCTTGTATTTTCTGACCATAACACAAACGTCCGAATTTCCAGCACTATTCTTCCACACGCTTAAACGCAAGCGAACATCGTTGGCATCGCTATTTTCTGATGCTTCTTTAAGCGCCTTCTTTAGTTTATCCGCCGTATATCTAAGCTTTATGTTCAATGCTGCGCAGGAATCCTTAAGCCTGGCGAGATGTTCGTTAAGATAAACAATCCGCCCGCCTAAAGAGCGCATAGTCTCAAATACGCCCCAGCCGTACAATGCACCCTCGCCCCAGGCCGGAATTACAGCTTCTTCTTTTTTGACAAATCTTCCGTTAAAGAAAATTACCTCTTTTGCCTCTCTACTTCTGCCTTGTGCTTTATGCTTTGCGCTTTTCATGATATCGCCTCCGTTATTGCCTTGGCCTTAACCAGAGTTTCTTTATACTCATCTTCCGGGCTAGAATCAGCTACGATTCCGCCCCCTACCGCAAACTTAAGAGACTCACCGGTCTTTAGGATGGTGCGGATAAGAATATTAAAATCCATATTCCCGTTAAAACTTAAATAACCCAAGCACCCGGTATAAATAAAGCGCCGCTGCGGCTCAAGTTCTTCGATGATCTCCATGGCGCGGATTTTCGGACATCCGGTGATAGAGCCTCCCGGAAAACAGGCCTGTAATAAATCAAACCGGTCCTTGTCCTTGTATAATTCTCCGCGGATATCGGCTGTAGTCTGAAAGACGGTGCTATATTTTTCTATGTTACGCAGATATTCCACCCGCACAGAATCATAATTACAAACTTTACCCAAATCGTTTCTTTCTAAATCTACAATCATCATCAACTCCGCTTTGTCTTTTGCGCTTGCAAGAAGTTCGCGTTTTAACTTACGGTCCCGGGGCGCTTCTGCCGAACGCGGACGGGTGCCTTTCATCGGACGAGTTGTTACCAGGCCATTCTCCACGCGTAAAAATCTCTCCGGTGACGAACTGATGATCTGAAAATCTTCGCAATCCATATAGGCGCTAAAACACGAAGGACTAATCTGCCTCAGGCGCCGGTAAATCTCAAACGCACTAAGCCCGGTTTTAACATTAAACTCCTGGGAAAGATTTACCTGATATATATCACCTGTCTTTATGTAGTATTTTGCTTTTTCTATCGCTTCCAAATAGCGTTCTCTTGAAAAATTTGACTGCGGGCTATGAGCACGCGCGGATAGCTTAAGGCTATTAGCCTTACAACCGGCGACATCGGCCTTACTAATCAAATTATACAGTTTTTTGAAATTATTCTTTGCCAGTGACTTTGCCGCTAAATAATTCTTCTCCGGGATACCAAAAGAGAATATGTGCATCAATTTCTTTTGATTATCAATAATTATTCCTGAGTTATAAAAACCGAAAAAAGATTCCGGTAAGCCTGAACCCTCCTTAGCCCTTCTTTTGATTTTGGGCTCCAAAGAAAAACCTATATCATAAGAAAGATACCCTACTGCGCCACCCGAGAAAGGAAATCCATTCACAGAGGCATTACTCTTATAGGGATCGATGCTCTTTCTTAATCCGGGAAAGGGATTTTTGTTTACGCTTGAAAAAGTGCCAAACGGTTCTATGCCTAGAAACGAATACCTGCCCAAATTACCGGAACGCAAGCTGCTGTCTAAGAAAAAACATCTCCTCTTATCCTTAAGCACGCGAAAGATATCGAGAGGATTTAATTTTAATTTATAAGATTTGCAAATGCAGTATGCCATCTAATCTAAAGTTGCGTTTTTCATCTCTTAAGCAGCAGTGCGCGATGAGGTAAATTTGTTTGTTATCTTGTTTAATTCCTTCGGGGACTACCTCCCGTTCGCTTATCTGACCGGAGGAGGAGATATATTTTATCTTAAGCTTAACGCCTAGGTTTATGGCTTCCTGAATTTCAGCTATCCTTTGGTTGCGGATGCTTTCAACTATCTTCGGGCTTATGCTAAAAAGATGGGTAAAATTTAAAGAATCGACTATCCCTTTTTTATCCAATATTTCTTTAAGTTTACGGAATACACCCAGAGTTAACTCTACATCGGAGAGAGCGCGGTGTTCCTGTTTATTTTTAAACCCTAAATAACCGGCAATAAACCAAAGGGCGTAACGCTCTAATCCCGGCAGAAGCCTTCTGGACATTTTAAGTATGTCGACAACCACCACATCCTCAAGCGGAGCACGGCCTAAAATCTTTAATTCGTTATTAATGAATCCCAAATCAAATCCGGCATTGTAAGAGCATAGACAGCTGTCTTTGATAAAGTTCAGGAAATCCGGCATTACTTTTTCTATCGCCGGGGCCCTGGCGAGCATGTCCTGACTTATATGATTCACCTGGAATGCAGCCCGTGAAATAGGCCTTTGCGGATTTACCAGTGTCTGAAACTCGGCAATTCTGTCGTTGCCTTTAAATCTAATCGCGGCAACCTCCACTACCCTATCCCCGCTCTCGGGGTCAAGCCCGGTAGTCTCGGTATCAAATATGGTAAATTCAATTTCGTCTATATGTTTATGCATTTCTTCTTGCGGCAACATATCCGGCAGTTAAACTTACCGGGCGGTAGGAAAGCTTTACCTTCTTTAAATTCTCAAGGCCCGAATCGTCCATAATATTTATATAATGATATTTACCCGAATCTTTGCAGAACTGCCGGAATATAAATTGCGCAAGGCCTGTCACGGATAAATCGGTTACTTCATACAGCACGACAAAAACATCGCTATTAAGTTCGAAGCCGAAAGTAAAAGCTTTAAGTTTATTGTCTACCTTCACAATCCTGCCCGTAATATTTAAGGCCTCGTAATTATTAAGCAACAACTTCAGGCACTTGCGCCCGTCTAGAAGCATGCCCTTATACACTGCATCGCGGCTATCTTTGGCGCGTGACTTAGCCCAGGCATCATATAATCTCAAGCACTGCTTTTGACATGAGTGAGTAAATTTAAAATATTCGTACCGGTAGTTCCTGACAAAATAGTTAAACGCTGCGCGTTTCGACTTAAAGGTGTTGCCTCTTAACCCGACTAAATCGGATCTGCGGCAAAGATATTCCGGATACTTTTCATAACAAACATAGCCGGCCTTATCGTAGAAATCCTTATCCGAACCCTCAATATTCTCTATGCGCGATAATTCTTTGTTTTTGTTAAGCCTATCCAGTATGCCGAATATTTTCCTGATTGTTTCCTCGGGCACGTCTTTGCCCAATGGAGGAAGATACAGGAAACAACCTATCTTATCACGAAAGAAAATGCACAGGCAGCCGTCTATTATCGCCCATTCGATAAGAAAGAGACCTTTCCAGATATAAATATTGGCGAAATTATAAACTGAAAGCCGGTGTTTATTTAATCTTAGGTATTTGTTGAAAAGAGCTTTGTCCTTTAGGGACAACTTCTTAAGCATCATGGGATAAATCTAATTCTACTATGTCTAAAACCTCTTCGTAGGCCTGAATAATGTGAGGGTTATCTTTAAGAAGCCTTAATTGCTTCGGGGCATTGAGAAAAGAGGTCAAATATTTAAGATACTCTTTAAATTCTTTCGTGTTTATTCTTTCTTTTATGTAAGGGCAGTTTAAATCAACCGTAAGGTATACTTTCTTATTGCGCATGCTGATAAGAAACGGGTATATCCGGCATTCAAACGGACGGAATGCATAAATTCCACATTTATTATCCTTAGTATTCAGAAAAGGACAGATAAAACCCTCCCCTGATGAATTTTTTACTACGGCCAATCGTTTATCCATAGTTAAAAGTGCTGCGGAGATATCAGCGCGGTCAATTAAGCTTTCTATCTCTTCCTCTAAAAGACAAGGCGACCAGGCCGAATTCTCTTCGCGGAATCTACAACATCCCTGGCAACTCAGACAAACTTCCTGTGGCACAAATTGCTTGATTGCGTCTTCCATTATTTAACAGTGCTACCCAATTTCATTTCCCGGCAGGGTGAGACTATAACAACTCCTTGTTCATCCGAAGCAGCCAAAATCATGCCCTCGCTCTCAACCCCTCTTAATAGAGCCGGCTCTAAATTATCCACTAAAACTACCTGCTTACCTATCAAATCTTCCTTGGCGTAAGAATTCCTTATGCCTGCGACCACCTGCCTAAGTTTATCCCCTACATCAAGCTTGATAACATAAAGCTTGTCAGCATTGGGATGTTCGCTAACTTCTTTAATTACAGCCACTTTCAATTCTAATTTTCTAAAATCCTCTATACTAATCATAAAAAGCCTCCTATAGTCGGTAAAACCGAACATATTATAATATCATGTTTGCAAGATAAAATCAAGGTGAGTTAGGAACTGGTGAGCCTATCAGCCTCTTTTAATACTATGATAAACATTATGGGTATATTTACCATAAAATACCTTCTGAAGCCGTCTTCGAATAAAGCCTCGATTCCCCAGGCCGGTAACACGACGTAACAAAATATTAACAGGCAAACAGAGCTAATGGCTAAAAAAGTAAGCTCAACGCTGTACTTTTTAATCAAACCGCGGAAGTTTAATATAAGAATAAGCAGAAACATCCATACAATAACACCCCAGTATTTAAAACTTAAGGCATCCATCAACGAACGGGTTAAAACCGCTGCATAGGTATGCCAATTATAAAGCTGCTGCTCTAAAGCTTGAGCCGTAGATAAATCAAAACGATAAAAATGAACTCCGAATAGCCCGAACAACAGAGAATGATGCAATATAAACCTAAAATAAGCTAGCCATCCTAAATAACAGAGTACCGGCAAAATAATAAAATAAATATCCCTAATAGTGCGCCTCTTAACACATATCGCTATGGCAAGAATACCTAAGAAGACAAAGTATAAACTACCTTCCGGCCTAATTAATACCAGGCCGCAAGAAAAAAGAGAGAACGGCAAAAGCGTCTTATAGGAATTATCCTGACGCAATCTAATGAGAATAGTAAGAAGTTTGGTAACAAATACTGTTAAGATGAGATTGCCGTAGAGAACTTGTGAGTGCTTAAAAAAAACCGGCGATAAGATAACCATAGCGGGCAAAATCATCTTTAGCATAGGATTAAATTTGGTGTTCTTTGTTTCATCGTAAATATTAGCATACAAGCAAAAAGCAAAAATAGACGGCAGAACCCTGGTTATTACCTCGCCCGCTACCGCTAAAAGTGAAATAATAACCGGCAGAAGCGGTGGGTAATTTGAAATCTCTCCCCATAAAGTTAGCCCTTTAAGACTATGAAATGCGAATATTGCCTTTGCCCTTAAGCCCCAGAATGCAAACTCATCCCACATTATAACCGGGTCAAGCAGACTCTTCAAAAAGACCAACCCAAACAATAAAACAACGATTGTTACGCCTAAGAAATTACCGCCTTTTATGCGCAATGGCCGGTATTTCAATATGGCGCGCAAGGATGGAATTGATAAGATAAGAAGGATAGCTATCTGAAATATTTCAGAAAAACTAATCTCCAAGAAACTAAGCAGAATATAGAGTGTAGTAAAAATAATGCTACCGACAAGAAATGATACAGCTAAAAAACTGACTGCCGAACGTTCTTTAAAATACCTAGCTACAATCCAGGCCCCCGACATAATCACAAACAATAACTTAGCTAATGCCAACAGCATGTTTAGAAATCCTACTTTTATTAACGCATAATCCTTAAGGTGCATTTCGTGATCTTGGATTCCGCCATTTTTTAATAATAAAAGTGAAAAATCTTTATCTAAAATATAACGCCTGTCATATTCGCCTTTATACTCGTTACCTCGGCAAGAAACCCAGAAAATAGGCCCTTTGCACCCTTCGATAACCCAGCTATCTTTTGCGTACGTGCTATGACGGGGAAACATGAAATAATCGACCGTCCCTACATTGCTCATCGCTGGGAAGTCCATAGTTCTCGGGGGTATTATTAAGAGGCTATTTTGAGGCGTTAAATTCCTTATCAATGATGCCTGACTGCAAAAATTACGCCAATAGAAATCAATTTGCTCTTCCCTGGATAATTTAGCAGCATGAATAAATTTAGGTAATAGGTGTGGATCATCAAAAATAAATATATATATTTGTATCGCCAGTAAGAAAATAAGAATTAACAGTTTTTTCTTTATTACCTGATTCAATAATTTCTTTAACATAATGGCGCCCGCAGCATTAATAAATAAGGATTATATGTGTCCCTCTATAAATTCTCTCCGAAGGTGAAATAAATCCCTAAGATTATTGAAATTATCTTGCATTTTCCTAAACTTTGCTTTTCCGATACGCCTATCAAGCGAAATATGCATTTCCGCACATTTTATGTTCTTATTTTTCCAACATCTAATCTTCATCTCTTGGGAAAATCCCATACCCGAATTAAAAACTTTAACTTCTTGCATTATATTTTTTCTAAAAACCATCATCCCTGATTGCAAATCTATTATCTCTATCCCGAAAATGCGGTGCGCAAGCCAAGAGATGAAATGGTTACTAATTATATTAATCTCCGGCATAATCCCTCTGGAGCTTAAAGGAAATCTGCAGCCGCTAATAAAATCTAAATTATTCTTTACCATAAATTGCAGCATCCCGTTTATTACCCCTGGCGAGTGCGCACCATCACTATCCATAATAACAATTATATCCCCCCGGGCACATGCTAGCCCTGTTAATAACGCGTTACCGTAACCCAATTTATTTTCTCTGATCACCCGCGCACCGAAGCTATTGGCAACCTGTTCGTTTTTATCGGTTGAGCAATTATTAACCACGATTGTTTCATATACAAAATCAGGGATTAAAGGCAGCACCCGGCGCAGTCCGGCTTCCTCGTTAAGGCAGGGCATAACAATGGATGTTTTCTCAATTTTAAGACCACCCATTACTGTTTCCCCTTAAGAAAAGATCTATCAACAAGTAAAACCTCCGCCCTGCCGTCATTACTTTTGTACCCCTGTATAAGCGTTTTGCCGATTTGCTCATTCAATAATAAATATAGCTCCGGCTCCCAGCTTTCTAAATAGCTATCCACATAAATAGCCTTTAAATCTTTGTCGATAATCCAACTGCTTATTTCTTTTCCGCTTTGCATATTGCGAAGCTCAAAAAACAGATACTCAACGTTCATTTTCGCACATAACACTATCCCCGGAGAAACAGTTCCTACCCGAGAACCTGGCTTAAGGCTGCTTTGCATAAACAAAATGGCCTCTTTTTCCGGAATCGATTCCTGCCCGGGAAAAACGTCTACCGCCAAAACAGAACTTTTCATAAAAAGCGGGATACACAATAAAAGAACAATTCCAAGTGGTTTCGCAATTTTATGACTACCAAAATTATGCATTACGCACATAACGCATAATAACCCCAGAAGAAAAACCAATGCCCCCAGAAAAGTCCCGATGAATTTAAAAACCCGGCAATAATAATTAAAATAACCGCCAGTACACACCAATTTATATACTCGACTTTATTATGTATATTAGAAACTGCCGCCGTTACGCCTACGGAAGCAAAAATCAGCAGCACAATACAGGGCAATAATAAATACCCCGTAAAATTAACAAATAAATATATGCCCACGTAAGCGGTCCATAAAAATAAAATTGACCCAAGAATATATAATTTCTTCCGGGCGATTTCGATAATTCCTCTTATAACCAGCAAAAAGAAAAATATCCCTACTCCTCTGCCATATCCATTTATGCCTTTATAGCCGTATGGAATCGAATAATCAGAGAGAATCTTCTTAGGAAAAATTAACAAATTTTGTTTAACCCTTTTAAAGAAAGCTGCCGGATTACGGCTTATCGCGCTTAAAATATTGCCTTTATTTTCTTTCTCAGTACCGTAAAGTATGCGTGCCTGAATTTGCCCTTCGGTATGCGCAAGCCTGTTATTCTTGCCGTACAAATCACTGAACACTGCTCCTTCTGCCTGTTCAAAAGCATAATATGCCCGATGAGCACTCCCAAGATGAAAAGTTCCTGTTGCCGCCCTATATAACAATAGATAACTTCCCAGAATAAGTGCGAATGGCACTACAGAAGCAATTAAAACGGCTCCTGCGCGCCTGATCGTTTTAGTTAATACGCAGCTTATTATGACCAATCCCGGCAAAAGTAACAATCCATCCTGTCTAACCAGAGCAGCCAAGCCCAATAATAAAGATGCCAACCACACGTGTTTTATTTTCTTATCAGTATAAAATGCCAAGACTTGCCACAAAGTGAGCCCGGATAAAGACACAAACAAAGCATGGCAGGGGTTTGTCAGAAGATTGGTAAAAATTGGGGAGAAAATTAACGCCAGAAACAACGCCGTGAGTGGGTGCGCAAGGCGTATTCTTTTAGCGACCAGAAACAAGCTTAGCCAAAGTAAAGCTAAAAGTACAAACCGCCCTATTATACAGCTATAAAGCAGCCAAAAATGCTGACCACCCACAATAAGATAATTAAACGCGTACAATACAGCCACCAAAGGATCTTCGGCAAGATAAGGAAAATTTCCTTCAATCAACAATCTCCCGCTGTTTATATACCACGATTCATCATGTAATCCTAAGTTTTTAAAATTTACTAAAAAATGGGGAAAATCAGAACCAAATTTAACAAAAACATTAAAACGGCCATCCGATTAGTAAAAATACCCGATTTTCCGCTTCTCATGGCTGCCCTCCTGTTAAAATATACTCCCTTTTATTTCTAAGCATCAATCTAATATAAGAATAGATGGTGCCCACGGAAGTCGCTAAAAATCCATAATTACTTTTTCCGAACCGTCTTCTATGATGGTCAACCTTAACTTCTGTTATCCTATTAGTATATCTTGATAGAATGTATGGAATCAGCCCGGCTTCATACCTGTTTTGTAAGGCTAGTTTTTTAATCAGGCTCCCTCTATAAACGCGCAATGCGCAAGCCATATCATGGACAGCAATACCCGTTATTTTCCTTTGCACTAAATTAGCTATCCAGGATTTAATTTTCTTATTCCACGGATCTTTCCTGCAAGAGCGCCAGCCACACACGAGATCAAAACCTTCGTTCAGTTTTTCAATTAATTTCGGGATATCTGCGGGGTCATTCTGTAAATCCCCGTCTAGGGTAACCACAATCTCTCCTCTTGCTTCCTGAAAACCCTTTTCTATCGCCTTATGTTGGCCTCTATTAAAAGGCTGCCTGAAGATTCTTACGCATTTATCTTTTTCGGCCAGCTGATTAATTATTTTCCAGGAATTGTCCACAGAGACATCATCAACAAAGATTATTTCTTTTAAACCACTATAGGGCTCTAGGGCATTATTTATCTGGTCAAATAACGGCCCTATCGTTTCCTGCTCATTAAAAACAGTTACAATAACGGAAAGCATGTTTTGTGCCTGCTTTTTCAAATCACCTTCTGCCATAAACATCACCTTTTAAAACATCCTCAATAGAATATCCGGATGAAATTAAACTTATTGAACACAGATAAGCTGTTTAATTTTCTCGGCTAATATTTCCCCGCAGATCTGTTGCCCTTCCCCATTCCAATGCCATCCGTCTCTTAATTTTAATTTTCTCCCCCGGGATTCCAGTTCATTAATTACTTCTGGCACATTATCTATGAATTCAATCGAATTTTCCTTAAAAATAACCCTAAATTGCTTTAAATAATTGGGGTCATTATCAGCGATAAAGGCAATTAACGGCGTATCGCCTATTATATCTTTCATTTTCTTAATCAAAATATCCGTAATCTCACTTGACCTGCTAAAATCTTTAAGCGCCATACCCTTTAGCCAAATCTCTTCTTCTACGCTATGCAAAATTCCCCTGCTGCATAAGAATGCATAAAATTTATCTATTCTGTTATTCAGAAAATAAAAAAAAGCCGAATGCTGACATAAGAAAATCCTCTGCTTGCCAAAAACCCGTGGAAACCGGTATTCAATCTTTCCATCCACCCAATAGGGCCTGATCATAAGGTTATTATTAAAAAAACTCCTGTTTTCAAGCTCCCATAAGTTATTAATAAAATCATTCGCCGAAACCTGCAAGATAACTAAATCGGGTTTTATTTCGCGGTAATACCTATCCAGAACCAACAACTCTTGTAAAGTCCCGTAACCCCCGCCCCCGTAAATAAACATTTCTGCCCCTAGTTTATTTTTTATCACATTGTAGTACATTTCTTTTTCCGGAACGCCGCTACCATCGGTGATAGAATCTCCCAAAACAAATATTTTGTAACGACGGGCGGAGGTATCTCCGAAGATCTTTTTCCCTTTCCACCCCAATACCGGATCGTATTTTGCCGTAAAATCTTTAAGATAAAGTGCTTTATGCCATATCTGGCAACTAATCTCGGCAATAAAGAATACGACGATGAGTGTCACAAATAAAATTGTAATATTGGAAATTATTCTTGCGACTCTGCCCGACGGTTTCATTTTCTATCCTTATGGTTATAATATAACACAATGCCTTTCAATCACGGCCTAGACGCATCATCCGTTAATCGATAGACGCGAAGAAAAACGCAAAATCTGTTTTTTGTGAACGTTTGACAACAATAATCTGTTTTGCTATCATAGCTTTATTATGCCTAATTCTTTACTTAAGCCCAAAGTATCCGTTTTACTGGCAATCAAGAATAGCGAAAAATTCATCCGAGGATGCCTTGATTCTCTTATGGCGCAAACCATCATCGCGGACACCGAAATTATAACCATAGACGGAAACTCGTCCCGTGATGAAAAGAAAATTATTACAGGATATCAAAATAAACTTCCGATTATAAAATACATCATTGCGAAAAAACCCGGGCTATATCCTGCCTGGAATCTGGGTATAAAATCCTCGCAGGGCATGTACCTGACTAACCTCAACGCCGATGACCGCTTGAAAAACGATGCCCTTGAAATCATGGCAAAAGCCTTGGATAATAATCCTCGTATCGGCCTGGTCTACGCAGACAGCTACATCACGCCCGCCCCTAACGAAACTTTCGAGAATAACTCGAGCCAAGGAGAATGTTTAAATCCCCCGGAATATTCGCATAAGGAACTGTTAAAAAAATGCATCTGCGGACCGCACCCTATGTGGAGAAAAACTATTCATAGCGAATTAGGCTATTTTAATGAGAGTTATAAACTCGCCGGCGACTATGAATTCTGGCTAAGAATCGCCGAAAAATATCCGCTTCTCTGCATACCCAAAGCGCTTGGGCTATATTACAGAAACTTAAACGGCCTTTCTCTCTCCACGCCTAAAAAAATGGCCAAAGAAAACTGTAGGATAATACGCACATATTTTAATAAGGCTTAGTGTAATACTGTAAACCTATTTTCGCCATCTATCAAGCTTTTCTGGCCAATACGTGATACAAACGGTCTCTTTTCCCGATGAGAAACTTTAAATTATACCGCAGATCATTATCATATCTATCGCCTCTCGATATGGCAGTTCTTTCTGCTTGGGTTTCCGGGCGCTCATCTAAAAGATAAAAGGAGCTTTTCTTAACCTCTCTTTTAAGCAATCTGCGGGTATAACCAAAATAATGGTCTGTTAAGTTCTTAAACAATTTTGAACTTTCAAAAAGTAAATAGCCGAGCTCGGACTTTATGTGGACTCCTATATATAGAATACCGCCTTTTTTATAACCCTTGATACTCCGGACATAACCCGGGCAGGGCTCTCAGTATGGTCCAAAGCATTAAAAATAATCACAAGATCAAAACTGCAATCCGGGAAAGGGAGCTCCTCTCCGCGCCCTTTTATAAACTCGACTTGCGTATCGATTATATCTGCGAAATGGTTCTTATAAAAATCTGCCAAAGGGTCTAGGGCTGTCCTGTGCCCAACTTTTATAAAGTTTATTTCTCCTTCGGCACCAGAGCCTATTTGCAATATCCTGCTATCGTCTTTAATGCACCCGTAATTACTATGCCAATCCGTAAACCATTTCGTCCTGCCCTTTACATGATTAAGCCATTGCTGAGAACAAATTCTATGCTTATTCCAGGCCCAATATTCCTTTTCCAAATTCAATGAACTTGTCCAATCAAATTTATTTTTACCCATGGTCAGTTAAATTATATATACCCTCTAATTGCGGTATAATCTTATCTATGTCGTACATCTCCTCTGCGCGTCTTCTGGCTGCCTGAGCGAGCCTGTTTTTGCCCTCTCTATCACCAAGAAAGCGCACCAAGTGTTGCGATAGCTGCAACACATTTCCCGGCTCAAACAATATCCCTGTTGTGCCATCAAGCACCATTTCCGAAACAGCGCCTATATTAGAAGCAACCACAGGGATTCCGCAAGCCATGGCCTCCATTATCGCATGAGGTAAAGGCTCAGGCGCAATCGAAGGAAAAACCAGGCAATCCATAAGCGGCAGGATACTCCCCACATCCGACCTTTGACCTAAGAAAACAAAATTCTTGTTTAATTTCATGTCGTTTACTACGCGGCGGAAAACGACATCATCTCTTTGTTCTTTAAACGGATCAACATATTTAATATCTTTTCTTTCTATCATATAGCTTGTCCCGACAATGAGAAATTTTGCTCCGGGAACCTTATCTACCACCAGAAAAGATGCCTCAAGTAATGTCCTCCAGCCCTTTTCTCTAAATATCTGGCCGACAAATCCTACGACTTTATCACCTCGCCTTAAGCCATGTTTTAAGAAATCATCTTCCGCAACCGAGCGCCTGTAAAATTTATTTACGTCTATGCCATCCGGCACCAGTGATATATTCTTTACTCTTAATGCTTCCATATTTCTGCGGGAGAATTCAGAAAGCACGATTACTCTTTCTGAAGTACGGGAAATAATAGCGGCTATAATATTTATTAAAGCCTTAGACCCATCCGTAGAAATAATCTCCCGGATATGCCAGACCACGCGCTTGCCCATAATCTTAGCGACGATTCCGCTTAAAAGAAGGCTTGCCGAATTGATAACCACCACTTCGGGATTTGTTTCTTTCAAAAAAGCTGACAAGTGTACTACATTACCCGGAATATTCTTGAATATGTTTTTTATCAAATTTATAGGATTCTTAACTAACTTACGCAACGACACACTCTTTGCCAAAGAACAATAATAAAACACTGCCAGCGGAATAATCCGATACTCTATCCCTTCTTTTGCCAACATGTCGGAAAACGGGCCTTCTTCCGGGAGAATTACTATAACCCTGCATATTTTTCTATCGATCTTCTTAAGGGTCTCAAAAAGCGCGGTTGCCGCGCCCCCTATCGATCCACCGTGATGAATAAATAAAATTGTTCTATTTAGCTTCATTTACGAGATATCCTAACTTGCCTCATATACTTCCAAAAGCTGCGGAACAACATTTTTTATATTAAACAATTCTTCCGCTCGCTTCCTACCGGCCTCACCCATAAGCTTAGCCTTTTTTTCATCCGTTAGAATGTCTACCAGCGCCGATGATAAAGCGCAAGGTTTATGCGGCTCGACCAATAATCCGGTAAGGCCTTGCTTCACAATTGACGGTGCCGCGCCTATGTTCGTGGCTATAACCGGCAAACCGCAAGCCATCGCTTCTACCATAACCCGGCCGAAAACTTCCGGGACAATCGAAGGGAATACCAAACAATTCATAAGTGGCATAATATCCGGCACATCAAATCTTTGCCCTAAGAATATAAAGTTATCGCTGATTTTCATCTTTGAGACTATTTTGCGGAATTTCGTTTCATCCTCCATTCCTCTTGGCGCAACAGGAGGTTTACCGTTTTCCCGGGATATAGCATAGCTATTGCCGATGATGAGAAATTTTGTATCCGGATTCTTTAAAATAACCAGCATAGCCGCTTCAATCAGATTAAGATAGCCCTTGTTCTCATAAATCTGGCCCACGAAGCCCACTACTTTGTCGTTTCTCTTTAACCCGAATCTTTTAAATTCTTCCTCTCCCAGAGACCTGGGATGAAACGTATCCAAATCAACCGCACCGTCGTAAATAATATGCGGCTTCTTAACATTAAGTGCGGCTATATCGCTAAAAGAAAATTCGGACATAACGACTATTTCCTTTGCAGAAAAGTCAATAATCGAAGAAATAATCTTTTTTAAGGCCTTACTTTTCTCTGTGGATATAACTTCACGGATATGCCAGACCACTCTTCTTCCCATTAGCTTGGCAATCAGCCCGCTCAATAAAGGGGTGGCGGGATTTATAACCACTACGCCAGGGTTATAGCGCAATATTATCAAAGGCAGGCAAGCTATGTTTCCTAATCCTTTGAAAAACATAACAAAAGCATTTAATAGGCTGTTAAAAAAAACTTCCGGGTTGCCGCAGGAAAAACTTTTCGCCTGGGAACAATAGTAGAAGTTAAACATCGGCATAACTTTGTATTCTATGCCTTCTTTCGCCAGCATGTCGGAAAACGGGCCCTCTTCAGGCAAAATAACAATTACTCTGTTATTTGCACGGTCAATCCTTTTAAGACCTTCAAAAAGGCATATGGCGGATCCCCCTGTTGTTGCGCCATGATGTATAAAAAGAATAGTTTTACGCATGCTTATCTATCAGCGATGCCGCTTCTTCCAGCCTAACGATGGGATATGTTAATTGATACATCTCGACCTGATCGATTAAGTCAAACAGGGCATTCAGATGCTTCCTTGAATATCCGGGAAATTTATTTCTATCCAGTAAAAATATATCTTCTCTTATAAGATACGACAAAGCCTCTCTTTTGGGAATTCTTGACAACCTGGGGCTGCCATCATCGATTTTCTTCAAAAGAATCATCATGCGCGCCGGAACAGAAAGTTTCAGGGAATCAGGAAATATTTTATTTATAGGAACTTTTATTTTCTTAAAATAAACTGATACGGGAGACGAATTTCTCTCTATCCTGTCCTTTAAGTCTCTGAATAGATTGCTGGCATTGGCTGTCAAGCCAAGCCATTCCGGAGAAAATACCATACGCACGCTATCCCCATTGTTCTTTACACCCGTCATATCATCGGATAAAAATCCGTATCCCCGGCTGACTAGTTTCATAGATAACATACTTTTCCCTGCTCCGGATGATCCTGCAAGTAAAATACCTTTATTGGCTTTAGCAATCCCCGAGGCATGCGCGAAATAAATCCCATAAAACCTTAATATGAACTGCCAAACTCCCATAAGTACTATATTCTGAAACCTTGGGCGCGCCGTAACTGAAATATTTTCTAAGTAGCATATTAAAGTATTATTTTGCCTGTTAAAAATAAGCAGGGCCTTATCGAATTTAAAATAAAAATAGAAAATTCCGCTTTTGGATAAATATATCTCTTGTCTATAGAATGGCGTTCCAAACCTCGACAACAGCTTCTTATTAATAAGTAACCTTTTCTGGGTCACGGCCATGCGCTTAGATTGCCTAATTATAAATCTTACGGCTTTGCCGCGTCCGGCCGCCAGCCGGCATCCGCCCGACAGCAGAAAATCGGAAATATATTCGACTGCATGATAATTATTGCTCTCTATAATTATCGGCACGCCTGAATATTCCACTCTTTTTATATACGGCATAATATTTTAAGTAGTAATGCCTTGGGTAGACGCAAGATACGCATCAGTCTTCGCTTTAAAGAAAGCCTTGCCCTGATCTTCCGTAAAATCGTTACAGTTGGCTCGAATACATTTTCAAACACCAGCGCTTCCGTAAACGAAACAACGGCAATAATAAAAGCTTTGCAGGAGAGTAAGCCACGTTCCATATTTATAGTATTCTTATTGCGGCTTACTTGCACAACTTTGCCTATAACGGATTCTACATTGATAGGCCGGTCTCTTCGGAAGCGGTTATCCGCCTTAGCTATAATTTTGATAACACCGCCTATTTTCTTACGGCAAATAAACCTATGTACTATAAAACGATCTTTTTCTTTATAAACCATGATGTCCCCGAAACGAATATTGCCGGACGGCATAACTTTTACCAACAAAATGTCTGCCTGTATCAGAATGGGGCACATGCTGCTCCCTTGATAAATAAATCTCTGCAGGCCCTTAGAAACCAGTACCGAATCTATTAATTCTACGGCGATTTCTTTACGCTTAGCATCGTGTATCATACGCAGCTATCTTTCTACTAGGATATTCTTGCGATACAAGCTATCGATAAATTCTTCCGCATCATTGAGTAGTTCTTTTTCACTAATCTCGTATTCTCCTGCTAAACTTAAGAGTACGGCTTCTGCGCTTTTACCCTGCATCAGGAGTCTCCATATGTCCGCGGAGATATCCTCAAGCGTGTATTTCTTGCTTTCTTTTAAATCCAATATACCCACGCCGCCTTGAATATTCCACCATATTATGTGATTCGGCTTAATCAGGGTTTTAGAGTTTATGCTGACACCAAGGGGGCTTATGTCTGCTTGAGGCTGAAGGAATCTATCGTTCAGCTCTACGCGGTCAATTTTCTTAGGCAAAAACACATCGTCGCGAATGATCCCGTATACATAACCGGATACTACGGTTAAATACTCCAGAAGTTTTGAAAAAGTAATCTCTTTCTTGAGGCGGGATTTATAGATTAGATTCTTTAAAACTTAGTTTTCTCTTCAAATAACAATTTATCTTTATGAATATAACAATAACGGCCATGATTATAAATACTTAATATAATCTTACAGCTCGGACATTT